>ENA-UOOD01000002-UOOD01000002.1-human-gut-metagenome-genome-assembly--contig:-CS67-NODE-2-length-547016-cov-20.133565_pt1 | contig 547016 bp, 460 predicted proteins | sample MGYA00242464_ERZ724011 | MGnify/ENA metagenome assembly ERZ724011 | reverse complement strand
ATGGTAGTGTGGGGTCTCCCCATGCGAGAGTAGGGAACTGCCAGGCATCAAATTAGAAAAACCCCGGTCAATAAGGCCGGGGTTTTTTGCATATCAATTATTTGCATGATGAAGGGAATCTCATGTCAGTTCTGTATATCCAAATTCGTCGTAATCAAATTACTGTTCGCGATCTTGAAAGCAAACGTGAAGTGTCAGGAGATGCTGCCTTCAGTAACCAGCGCCTGTTAATCGCCAATTTCTTTGTTGCAGAAAAAGTTCTGCAAGATCTTGTTCTGCAACTCCACCCACGTTCAACCTGGCATTCTTTTTTGCCAGCAAAACGTATGGATATTGTTGTGAGCGCGCTGGAAATGAATGAGGGCGGTTTGTCACAGGTTGAGGAACGCATTCTTCATGAAGTGGTCGCAGGGGCAACGTTAATGAAATATCGCCAGTTCCACATCCATGCGCAATCAGTGGTACTCAGTGATAGTGCGGTCATGGCAATGTTTAAGCAGAAATAATCATGTCACCATTGGTGGGTACGAAACCTAAAGTTCAGCCCACCGGGATGAGAAAAAAACCGCCTACACCCCCACATATGCCAGATTCAGCAACGGATACGGTTTCCCCAAATCGTCCACCTCAGAGCGTCCCGTAACCTTAAAGCCCACCTTCTTATAGAACCCAACCGCCTGCTCATTTTGCTCATTAACAGTGGTTGTCAGTTCCGGGGCCATTGAGAGCGCATGCTTCACCAGCATCCGGCCCACGCCGCAGCCGCGCACATCAGGATCGATAAACAGCGCATCCATATGCTGCCCACTTAACAACATAAATCCAATCGGCTGATCCCGCTCATTAACCGCGACCCACAACGGTGCTTCCGGCAGAAAGGAATGCACCAGCTCTTCCAGCTCGGCCCGATACTCTGCTGATAAAAAATCGTGAGTGGCATCGACAGAACGACACCAAATCGCAACGAGTTCCTCCCCCTCCTCATGCCGTGAGCGTCGAATACTAATAACCATTTTCTCTCCTTTTCGTCATTCTTATATTCTAACGTAGCCTTTTCCTTGAAACTTTCTCACCTTCAACATGCAGGCTCGACATTGGTAAATTTTCTGGTTATCTTTAGCTATCTGGATGTCTAAACGTATAAGCGTATGTAGTGAGGTAATCAGGTTATGCCGATTCGTGTGCCGGACGAGCTACCCGCCGTCAATTTCTTGCGTGAAGAAAACGTCTTTGTGATGACAACTTCTCGCGCGTCTGGTCAGGAAATTCGTCCGCTAAAGGTGCTTATCCTTAACCTGATGCCGAAGAAGATCGAAACTGAAAATCAGTTTCTGCGCCTGCTTTCAAACTCACCTTTGCAGGTCGATATTCAGCTGTTGCGCATCGATTCCCGTGAATCGCGCAACACGCCCGCAGAGCATCTGAATAACTTCTACTGTAACTTTGAAGATATTCAGGAACAAAACTTTGACGGTCTGATAGTTACCGGCGCGCCGCTGGGCCTGGTGGAGTTTAATGATGTCGCTTACTGGCCGCAGATCAAACAGGTGCTGGAGTGGTCGAAAGATCACGTCACCTCGACGCTGTTTGTCTGCTGGGCTGTACAGGCCGCGCTCAATATCCTCTATGGTATTCCTAAGCAAACCCGCACCGACAAACTCTCTGGCGTTTACGAGCATCATATTCTCCATCCTCATGCGCTTCTGACGCGTGGCTTTGATGATTCATTCCTGGCACCGCATTCGCGCTATGCTGACTTTCCGGCAGCGTTGATTCGTGATTATACCGATCTGGAAATTCTGGCAGAGACGGAAGAAGGGGATGCATATCTGTTTGCCAGCAAAGATAAACGCATTGCCTTTGTGACGGGCCATCCCGAATATGATGCGCAAACGCTGGCGCAGGAGTATTTCCGCGATGTGGAAGCCGGGCTAGACCCGGATGTACCGTATAACTATTTCCCGCACAATGATCCGCAAAACAAACCGCGAGCGAGCTGGCGTAGTCACGGTAATTTGCTGTTTACCAACTGGCTCAACTATTACGTCTACCAGATCACGCCATATGATCTACGGCACATGAATCCAACGCTGGATTAATCTTCTGTGATAGTCGATCGTTAAGCGATTCAGCACCTTACCTCAGGCACCTTCGGGTGCCTTTTTTATTTCCGAAACACACCTCAGCAAGTGAATAAATTTTATTTATATTGTTATCAGTAAGTTAACATATATTTTTAATTAAAATGGAAATTGTTTTTGATTTTGCATTTTAAATGAGTAGTCTTAGTTGTGCTGAACGAAAAGCGCACAACGATCCTTCGTTCACAGTGGGGAAGTTTTCGGATCCATGACGAGGAGCTGCACGATGACTGAACAGGCAACAACAATCGATGAACTGGCTTTTACAAGGCCGTATGGCGAGCAGGAGAAGCAAATTCTTACTGCCGAAGCGGTAGAATTTCTGACTGAGCTGGTGACGCATTTTACGCCACAACGCAATAAACTTCTGGCAGCGCGTATTCAGCAGCAGCAGGATATCGATAACGGAATGTTGCCTGATTTTATTTCGGAAACAGCTTCCATTCGTGATGCTGACTGGAAAATTCGCGGGATTCCTGCGGACTTAGAAGATCGTCGCGTAGAGATTACCGGACCTGTAGAGCGCAAGATGGTGATCAACGCGCTCAACGCCAATGTGAAAGTCTTTATGGCCGATTTCGAAGATTCACTGGCACCAGACTGGAACAAAGTGATCGATGGGCAAATTAACCTGCGCGATGCGGTTAACGGCACCATCAGCTATAGCAATGAAGCAGGCAAAATTTATCAGCTCAAGCCCAATCCAGCGGTTTTGATTTGTCGGGTACGCGGTCTGCACTTGCCGGAAAAACATGTCACCTGGCGTGGTGAGGCAATCCCCGGTAGCCTGTTTGATTTTGCGCTCTATTTCTTCCACAACTATCAGGCACTGTTGGCAAAGGGCAGCGGTCCCTATTTCTATCTGCCGAAAACCCAGTCCTGGCAGGAAGCGGCCTGGTGGAGCGAAGTCTTCAGCTATGCAGAAGATCGCTTTAATCTGCCGCGCGGCACCATCAAGGCGACGTTGCTGATTGAAACGCTGCCCGCCGTGTTCCAGATGGATGAAATCCTTCACGCGCTGCGTGACCATATTGTTGGTCTGAACTGCGGTCGTTGGGATTACATCTTCAGTTATATCAAAACATTGAAAAACTATCCCGATCGCGTCCTGCCAGACAGACAGGCAGTGACGATGGATAAACCCTTCCTGAATGCTTACTCACGCCTGTTGATTAAAACCTGCCATAAACGCGGTGCTTTTGCGATGGGCGGCATGGCGGCGTTTATTCCGAGCAAAGATGAAGAGCGCAATAACCAGGTGCTCAACAAAGTAAAAGCGGATAAATCGCTGGAAGCCAATAACGGTCACGATGGCACATGGATCGCTCACCCGGGCCTTGCTGATACGGCAATGGCGGTATTCAACGACATTCTCGGCTCCCGCAAAAACCAGCTTGAGGTGATGCGCGAACAAGACGCGCCGATTACTGCCGATCAGCTGCTGGCACCTTGTGATGGTGAACGCACCGAAGAAGGTATGCGTGCCAACATTCGCGTGGCTGTGCAGTACATCGAAGCGTGGATCTCTGGCAATGGCTGTGTGCCGATTTATGGCCTGATGGAAGATGCGGCGACGGCTGAAATTTCCCGTACCTCAATCTGGCAGTGGATCCATCATCAAAAAACGTTGAGCAATGGCAAACCGGTGACTAAAGCCTTGTTCCGCCAGATGCTGGGCGAAGAGATGAAAGTCATTGCCAGCGAACTGGGCGAAGAACGTTTCTCCCATGGGCGTTTTGACGATGCCGCACGCTTGATGGAACAGATCACCACTTCCGATGAGTTAATTGATTTCCTGACCCTGTCAGGCTACCGCCTGTTAGCGTAAACCACTACATAACTATGGAGCATCTGCACATGAAAACCCGTACACAACAAATTGAAGAATTACAGAAAGAGTGGACTCAACCGCGTTGGGAAGGCATTACTCGCCCGTACAGCGCGGAAGATGTGGTGAAATTACGCGGTTCAGTCAATCCGGAATGCACCCTGGCGCAACTGGGCGCGGCGAAAATGTGGCGTCTGCTGCACGGCGAGTCGAAAAAAGGCTACATCAACAGCCTCGGTGCACTGACTGGCGGTCAGGCGCTGCAACAGGCGAAAGCGGGTATTGAAGCAGTCTATCTGTCGGGATGGCAGGTAGCGGCGGACGCTAACCTGGCGGCCAGCATGTATCCGGATCAGTCGCTCTATCCGGCAAACTCGGTGCCAGCTGTGGTAGAGCGGATCAACAATACTTTCCGCCGTGCGGATCAGATCCAATGGTCCGCGGGCATTGAGCCGGGCGATCCGCGCTATGTCGATTACTTCCTGCCGATCGTCGCCGATGCGGAGGCAGGTTTTGGCGGTGTACTGAATGCCTTTGAACTGATGAAAGCGATGATTGAAGCCGGTGCAGCGGCAGTTCACTTCGAAGATCAGCTGGCATCAGTGAAGAAATGTGGTCACATGGGCGGCAAAGTTTTGGTGCCAACTCAGGAAGCTATTCAGAAACTGGTCGCGGCGCGTCTGGCAGCTGATGTGACGGGCGTTCCAACCCTGCTGGTGGCTCGTACCGATGCCGATGCGGCGGATCTGATTACCTCCGATTGCGACCCATATGACAGCGAATTTATTACTGGCGAGCGTACCAGTGAAGGCTTCTTCCGTACTCATGCGGGTATTGAGCAAGCGATCAGCCGTGGCCTGGCGTATGCGCCATATGCTGACCTGGTATGGTGTGAAACCTCCACGCCGGATCTGGAACTGGCGCGTCGCTTTGCACAAGCCATCCACGCGAAATATCCGGGCAAACTGCTGGCTTATAACTGCTCGCCTTCGTTCAACTGGCAGAAAAACCTCGACGACAAAACTATTGCCAGCTTCCAGCAGCAGCTGTCGGATATGGGCTACAAGTTCCAGTTCATCACCCTGGCAGGTATCCACAGCATGTGGTTCAACATGTTTGACCTGGCAAACGCCTATGCCCAGGGTGAGGGTATGAAGCACTATGTTGAGAAAGTGCAGCAGCCGGAATTTGCCGCCGCGAAAGATGGCTATACCTTCGTATCTCACCAGCAGGAAGTGGGTACAGGTTACTTCGATAAAGTGACGACCATTATTCAGGGCGGCACGTCGTCGGTTACCGCACTGACTGGCTCCACTGAAGAATCGCAGTTCTAACAACCAACGCCCCTTTCCGTAAGGCGAGGGGCGAATTAAGGAGAGGCGATGCCGCGTGGCCTGGAATTACTGATTGCACAAACCATTTTGCAAGGTTTCGACGCTCAGTATGGTCGATTCCTCGAAGTGACTTCCGGGGCGCAGCAGCGTTTCGAGCAAGCCGACTGGCATGCTGTCCAGCAGGCGATGAAAAACCGTATCCATCTTTACGATCATCACGTGGGTCTGGTCGTGGAGCAACTGCGCTGCATTACTAACGGCCAAAGCACGGACGCGGCATTTTTACTGCGGGTTAAAGAGCATTACACCCGGCTGTTGCCAGATTACCCGCGCTTCGAGATTGCGGAGAGCTTTTTCAACTCCGTGTACTGTCGGTTATTTGACCACCGCTCGCTTACTCCCGAGCGGCTTTTTATTTTTAGCTCCCAGCCAGAGCGCCGCTTTCGTACCATTCCACGCCCACTGGCGAAAGACTTTCACCCCGATCACGGCTGGGAATCTCTGCTGATGCGCGTTATCAGCGATCTGCCGTTGCGTCTGCGTTGGCAGAATAAAAGCCGTGACATTCATTACATCGTTCGCCATCTGACGGAAATGCTGGGGACAGACAACCTCGCGGAAAGTCATTTACAGGTGGCGAACGAACTGTTTTACCGCAATAAGGCAGCCTGGCTGGTGGGCAAACTAATAACGCCTTCCGGCACGTTGCCATTTTTATTGCCGATCCACCAGACGGACGACGGCGAGTTATTTATTGATACCTGCCTGACGACGACCGCCGAAGCGAGCATTGTTTTTGGCTTTGCGCGTTCTTATTTTATGGTTTATGCACCGCTGCCCGCAGCGCTGGTCGAGTGGCTACGGGAAATTCTGCCAGGTAAAACCACCGCTGAATTGTATATGGCTATCGGCTGCCAGAAGCACGCCAAAACTGAAAGCTACCGCGAATATCTCGTTTATCTACAGGGCTGTAATGAGCAGTTCATTGAAGCGCCGGGTATTCGTGGAATGGTGATGTTGGTGTTTACGTTGCCGGGTTTTGATCGGGTATTTAAAGTCATCAAAGACAGGTTCGCGCCGCAGAAAGAGATGTCTGCCGCTCACGTTCGTGCCTGCTACCAACTGGTGAAAGAGCACGATCGCGTGGGCCGAATGGCGGACACCCAGGAGTTTGAAAACTTTGTGCTGGAGAAGCGGCATATTTCCCCGGCATTAATGGAATTACTGCTCCAGGAAGCAGCGGAAAAAATCACCGATCTCGGCGAACAAATTGTGATTCGCCATCTTTATATTGAGCGGCGGATGGTGCCGCTCAATATCTGGCTGGAACAAGTGGAAGGTCAGCAGCTGCGCGACGCCATTGAAGAGTACGGCAATGCCATTCGCCAGCTTGCCGCTGCCAACATCTTCCCTGGGGATATGTTATTTAAAAACTTTGGCGTCACCCGTCACGGGCGCGTGGTGTTTTATGATTACGATGAAATTTGCTACATGACGGAAGTGAATTTCCGCGACATCCCGCTGCCGCGCTACCCGGAAGACGAACTTGCCAGCGAACCGTGGTACAGCGTCTCGCCGGGCGATGTTTTCCCGGAAGAGTTCCGTCACTGGTTATGTGCCGACCCGCGTATTGGTCCGCTATTTGAAGAGATGCACGCCGACTTGTTCCGCGCTGATTACTGGCGCGCACTACAAAACCGTATACGTGAAGGGCATGTGGAAGATGTTTATGCGTATCGGCGCAGGCAGCGGTTTAGCGTTCGATTCGTATAAATCAGAGGCGAAAAAGTCAGCGTATTCCACCGTATGCCAGCGTCACTTCCTTCGCCGCTTTAATCACCATCGCGCCAAACTCGGTCACGCGGTCATCGGTAATACGTGAAATCGGTCCGGAAATTGAAATTGCGGCAAACGGTTCGCGGTGCTCATCGAAAATACACGCTGCAAGGCAACGCAGCCCCAGCGCATGTTCCTCATCGTCAAATGAATAACCCCGTTTGCGCGTTTGGGCGAGATCTTCTTTTAAATGCACAGGAGACACCAGCGTTGCGTGGGTATAGGCATGTAACCCTTTGCGGTGCAGTAACTTCGTCACCTGTTCTTCGCTCAGTTGGGCCAGAAAGGCTTTACCCGCACCGGAAGCGTGCATCGGCAATTTACCGCCGATAGGCGCGGACATTCGCATCAGGTGAGTACACTGTACCTGGTCGATAATAATCGCTTCGTGATTGCTTTGATCAAGCACCGCCATATTGACCGTTTCGCCAGACTCTTCCATTAGATTGCGCAGGATAGGGTGAACAATCGCTAACAAATTACGGCTCTGGAGAAAGCTGCTACCGACCATAAAGGCGTGTGCGCCGATTGCCCAGTGACCCAGTTCGCCGACCTGACGGACAAAGCCCTGTTGCTGCATCGTGGTTAGCAGGCGGTGGGTCGTGGAATTGGGTAACCCGGCTTGTTGCGCCAGTTCCGTGAGTGCCACACTGCCATTGGATTCGGCAATCCACTCCAGTAATTTCAGGCCACGCGTTAAAGACTGAACCTGTCCAGTCGCTGGTGCGGTGGCAACGGCGGGTTTTCTGCCGCGTTTTGCGGGAATGGGTGCGACCATGACAGTCTCCTTTTTCTGTATCGTGGAAATCATTTTCATTTTTATTATCAGCGAATGCAATAGTTGCTGAACAGATCCGATGAGTTAATGTTGAACAAATCTCATGTTGCGTGGTGGTCGCTTTTACCACAGATGCGTTTATGCCAGTATGGTTTGTTGAATTTTTATTAAATCTGGGTTAAGCGTGTCGGGAGCAAGTGTGAGCAGCAAAGTGGAACAACTGCGTGCGCAGTTAAATGAACGTATTCTGGTGCTGGACGGCGGTATGGGCACCATGATCCAGAGCTATCGACTGAACGAAGCCGATTTTCGTGGTGAACGCTTTGCCGACTGGCCATGCGATCTCAAAGGCAACAACGACCTGCTGGTGCTCAGCAAACCGGAAGTGATCGCCGCTATCCACAACGCCTACTTTGAAGCGGGCGCGGATATCATCGAAACCAACACCTTCAACTCCACGACTATTGCGATGGCGGATTACCAAATGGAATCCCTGTCGGCGGAAATCAACTTTGCGGCGGCGAAACTGGCGCGCGCCTGTGCTGACGAGTGGACTGCCCGCACGCCGGAGAAACCGCGCTACGTTGCCGGTGTTCTCGGCCCGACCAACCGCACGGCGTCTATTTCTCCGGACGTCAACGATCCGGCATTCCGCAACATCACTTTTGACCAGCTGGTGGCGGCTTATCGAGAATCCACCAAAGCGCTGGTGGAAGGTGGCGCGGACCTGATCCTGATTGAAACCGTTTTCGACACCCTTAACGCCAAAGCGGCGGTCTTTGCGGTGAAAACGGAGTTTGAAGCGCTGGGCGTTGAACTGCCGATTATGATCTCCGGCACCATCACCGACGCCTCCGGGCGCACGCTCTCCGGGCAGACCACTGAAGCGTTTTACAACTCCCTGCGCCACGCCGAAGCGCTGACCTTTGGCCTGAACTGTGCGCTGGGGCCAGACGAACTGCGCCAGTACGTACAGGAACTGTCGCGTATTGCGGAATGCTACGTCACCGCCCACCCGAACGCCGGGCTGCCCAACGCCTTTGGTGAATACGATCTCGACGCCGACACGATGGCAAAACAGATACGTGAATGGGCAGAAGCAGGCTTTCTCAATATCGTCGGCGGCTGCTGCGGCACCACGCCACAACATATTGCAGCGATGAGTCGTGCAGTAGAAGGATTAGCGCCGCGCAAACTACCGGAAATTCCCGTAGCCTGCCGCTTGTCCGGCCTGGAGCCGCTGAACATTGGCGAAGATAGCCTGTTTGTGAACGTGGGTGAACGCACCAACGTCACCGGTTCCGCTAAGTTCAAGCGCCTGATCAAAGAAGAGAAATACAGCGAGGCGCTGGATGTGGCGCGTCAGCAGGTGGAAAACGGCGCGCAGATTATCGATATCAATATGGATGAAGGGATGCTCGACGCCGAAGCGGCGATGGTGCGTTTTCTCAATCTGATTGCCGGTGAACCGGATATCGCTCGCGTGCCGATTATGATCGACTCCTCAAAATGGGATGTCATTGAAAAAGGTCTGAAGTGTATCCAGGGCAAAGGCATTGTTAACTCTATCTCGATGAAAGAGGGTGTCGACGCCTTTATCCATCACGCGAAACTGTTGCGTCGCTACGGTGCGGCAGTCGTGGTAATGGCTTTTGACGAACAGGGCCAGGCCGATACCCGCGCACGGAAAATCGAGATTTGCCGTCGGGCGTACAAAATCCTCACCGAAGAGGTTGGCTTCCCGGCTGAAGATATCATCTTCGACCCGAACATCTTCGCGGTCGCAACTGGCATTGAAGAGCACAACAATTACGCACAGGACTTTATCGGCGCGTGTGAAGACATCAAACGTGAACTGCCGCACGCACTGATTTCCGGCGGCGTTTCTAACGTGTCGTTCTCGTTTCGTGGTAACGATCCTGTGCGCGAAGCCATTCACGCGGTGTTCCTCTACTACGCTATTCGCAATGGCATGGATATGGGGATCGTCAACGCCGGGCAACTGGCGATTTACGACGACCTGCCTACCGAGCTACGCGACGCGGTGGAGGATGTGATCCTCAACCGTCGCGACGATGGCACCGAGCGTTTACTCGAACTTGCCGAGAAATATCGCGGCAGCAAAACCGACGACACCGCTAACACCCAGCAGGCAGAGTGGCGCTCGTGGGAAGTGAATAAACGTCTGGAATACTCGCTGGTCAAAGGCATTACCGAGTTTATCGAGCAGGATACCGAAGAAGCCCGCCAGCAGGCTACGCGTCCGATTGAAGTGATTGAAGGCCCGTTGATGGACGGCATGAACGTGGTCGGCGACCTGTTTGGCGAGGGCAAAATGTTCCTGCCGCAGGTGGTGAAATCGGCGCGCGTAATGAAGCAGGCGGTGGCGTATCTCGAGCCGTTCATTGAAGCCAGCAAAGAGCAGGGTAAAACCAACGGCAAGATGGTGATCGCCACAGTGAAGGGCGATGTCCACGACATCGGTAAAAACATCGTTGGCGTGGTGCTGCAATGTAACAACTACGAAATTGTCGATCTCGGCGTGATGGTGCCTGCGGAAAAAATTCTCCGTACCGCTAAAGAAGTGAATGCTGATTTGATTGGCCTTTCAGGGCTGATCACGCCGTCGCTGGACGAGATGGTTAACGTGGCGAAAGAGATGGAGCGTCAGGGCTTCACCATTCCGCTATTGATTGGCGGCGCGACCACCTCAAAAGCGCACACGGCGGTGAAAATCGAGCAGAACTACAGCGGCCCGACGGTGTATGTGCAGAACGCATCGCGCACCGTTGGTGTGGTGGCGGCGCTGCTTTCCGACACTCAGCGCGATGATTTCGTTGCTCGTACCCGCAAGGAGTACGAAACCGTGCGTATTCAGCACGGACGAAAGAAACCACGCACACCACCGGTCACGCTGGAAGCGGCGCGTGATAACGACTTCGCTTTTGACTGGCAGGCTTACACGCCGCCGGTGGCGCACCGTCTCGGTGTGCAGGAAGTCGAAGCCAGCATCGAAACGCTGCGTAATTACATCGACTGGACGCCGTTCTTTATGACCTGGTCGCTGGCCGGGAAGTATCCGCGCATTCTGGAAGATGAAGTGGTAGGTGTTGAGGCGCAGCGGCTGTTTAAAGACGCCAACGACATGCTGGATAAATTAAGCGCCGAAAAAATGCTGAACCCGCGTGGTGTGGTGGGCCTGTTCCCGGCAAACCGTGTGGGCGATGACATTGAAATCTACCGTGACGAAACGCGTACCCATGTGATTAATGTCAGCCACCATCTGCGCCAACAGACCGAAAAAACCGGCTTCGCTAACTACTGTCTCGCTGACTTCGTTGCGCCGAAGCTTTCTGGTAAAGCAGATTACATCGGCGCATTTGCCGTGACTGGCGGGCTGGAAGAGGACGCACTGGCTGATGCCTTTGAAGCACAGCATGATGATTACAACAAAATCATGGTGAAAGCGCTTGCCGACCGTCTGGCGGAAGCCTTTGCGGAGTATCTCCATGAGCGTGTGCGTAAAGTCTACTGGGGCTATGCGCCGAACGAGAACCTCAGCAACGAAGAGCTGATCCGCGAAAACTACCAGGGCATCCGTCCGGCACCGGGCTACCCTGCCTGCCCGGAACATACGGAAAAAGCCACAATCTGGGAGCTGCTGGAAGTGGAAAAACATACCGGTATGAAACTCACGGAATCTTTCGCCATGTGGCCGGGTGCATCGGTTTCGGGTTGGTACTTCAGTCATCCAGACAGCAAGTATTACGCGGTGGCGCAAATTCAGCGCGATCAGGTTGAAGACTATGCCCACCGTAAAGGAATGAGCGTTACCGAAGTTGAGCGTTGGTTGGCACCGAATCTGGGGTATGATGCCGAGTAAGTGATAACACCGGGGTATTTGCCCCGGTTTTTAATGTCATAAATAATGGATTATTGAACATGATAAAAATTGATGAAATAGATTTTTTTGCTTTCGAAGGATGTTCAGAGTCCGAAGTTACTGAACTATTAGGAAAAAAACCAACAGGTTATAATGATTGGATAATTAATATAAAAACAGGTGTGGAGTGGGTATTTTATGATGGTCGTTATTGGTTAGATTTTCGTAAATCCAAAGAGGGTATAAGGTGTATCTCATGCAGTATTCTGTATCACGATAAAAGTAAAGGGCGTATCGATGTCTTGTTTAGTGAAGGTATAGCTGACAGAGGTTTAAAAAATACGAGTGGAGTGTTAATCCAAAAACGCCCGCAATTATAATAATTCCTGGTAATATTTGTTTTCGTAAAAAGGATTTACTTTATGCAACGTCAATATAAAAAATACATTCTTCTTTTTTGGGGTGTCATGGATGTTATCGCGATAGCCACATATCTGTTCTACTCGCTTGGTAATGGTCGTATCCCTTTTTATTCCGATATCGTTCATTCACTTTCTTTACTTAAGGATATCGGTGTTGAAGGCGGTTTTTACGCTTATGCAGTCGCCACTGTTACGCTACAAATAGTATTATTGTTCTCTTTATTCTTTTCTGCGCAATGTTTTTTAAGACAAAAATTATTTAGTTTCTCTTTTTTGGCGATTCAGGAGTTTATGCGTTTTGCTACCGTAAGCTGTTCAATCTCCGTAATACCGTTGTTACTTAATTATTTTCATTCACAGGATCTGGTCTTAAATATTTCGTTGTTTATCTTCTCAGAGGTCACAAAAGTGACAACGATTATCTGGTGTAAACGACAGGGGAAAGTGTGACAGAAATAGCAACAGATACAGGTGGATTTTTATATAAATGTCTTTTTAAATGCTTTCTTGTATAAATCTCTTATACTGAAAGTACATACAAGAGAAATGCCTGGATAAAAACAACGTGATTAGAAAAATCTTAACAGGAAAATGCATAACAAAAAGGAGAACCTGATTCCGTGCTAACTTTGCTTCACCTGCTTTCTGCCGTCGCCCTGCTGGTCTGGGGGACTCATATTGTTCGAACAGGCGTAATGCGCGTCTTCGGCGCGCGTCTGCGTACTGTCCTTAGCCGGAGCGTCGAAAAAAAGCCGCTCGCCTTTTGCGCGGGGATCGGCGTTACCGCACTGGTGCAGAGCAGTAATGCCACCACCATGCTGGTGACCTCGTTCGTCGCTCAGGATCTGGTTGCTCTCGCGCCTGCGCTGGTGATTGTGCTGGGTGCAGATGTCGGGACGGCGCTGATGGCGCGTATTCTCACCTTCGATTTATCCTGGCTGTCACCGTTACTTATTTTTATCGGCGTGATTTTTTTCCTCGGACGCAAACAGTCACGCGCCGGGCAACTGGGCCGCGTCGGTATTGGTCTTGGACTGATTTTACTGGCGCTGGAGTTGATTGTGCAGGCTGTAACGCCGATCACTCAGGCAAACGGCGTTCAGGTGATCTTTGCCTCGCTGACTGGCGACATTTTGCTGGATGCGCTGATTGGTGCGATGTTCGCCATTATCAGCTACTCCAGCCTTGCTGCTGTACTGCTGACCGCGACTTTGACCGCCGCAGGCATTATCTCTTTCCCAGTGGCGCTTTGTCTGGTGATTGGGGCAAACCTCGGTTCCGGCCTGCTGGCGATGCTCAACAACAGTGCCGCCAATGCCGCAGCCCGCCGTGTCGCGCTGGGTAGCCTGCTGTTTAAGCTGGTGGGTAGCCTGATTATCCTGCCGTTTGTTCATTTGCTGGCAGAGACAATGGGGAAGTTGCCATTGCCAAAAGCGGAATTGGTGATCTATTTCCACGTCTTCTACAACCTTGTACGCTGCCTGGTCATGTTGCCATTCGTTGACCCGATGGCACGGTTTTGCAAAACGATTATTCGCGATGAACCGGAACTGGATACCCAGCTACGGCCTAAACATCTGGATGTCAGCGCGCTGGATACGCCCACGCTTGCTCTGGCGAACGCTGCCCGCGAAACCCTGCGCATTGGCGACGCCATGGAACAGATGATGGAAGGGTTGAATAAAGTGATGCACGGCGAGCCACGGCAGGAGAAAGAGCTGCGTAAGCTGGCTGATGACATCAACGTTCTCTATACCGCCATTAAGCTGTATCTGGCGCGGATGCCAAAAGAGGAACTGGCAGAAGAAGAGTCGCGCCGCTGGGCGGAGATCATCGAAATGTCGCTCAACCTTGAACAGGCCTCCGATATCGTCGAGCGCATGGGCAGCGAAATTGCCGACAAATCGCTGGCAGCAAGGCGAGCATTTTCGCTTGATGGCTTGAAGGAACTGGATGCGCTCTATGAGCAATTGCTCAGTAATTTAAAACTGGCAATGTCGGTTTTCTTCTCTGGCGATGTTACCAGCGCCCGTCGTTTGCGCCGCAGCAAACATCGTTTTCGCATTCTTAATCGCCGCTATTCCCACGCCCACGTCGATCGCCTGCATCAGCAAAACGTGCAGAGTATTGAAACCAGTTCGCTACATTTAGGCTTACTGGGAGATATGCAGCGTCTGAACTCGCTGTTTTGTTCGGTGGCTTACAGTGTGCTGGAACAGCCGGATGAAGATGAAGGACGGGACGAGTATTAATACCGTGACCCTGAAGGCCTGATAAGACGCGTAAAGCGTCGCATCAGGCACTATGAACAAGATGCCGGATCATGCATCCGGCAATTCACTTAAAAACGGTGACCCGCTTCCAGCGGCACCGCTTCTTCACCAGCCTTAAACACATAAGTGGTGTTCGGGCCACCCAGCGTAGCGTGACCTTTACTTACTGTGATCCAGTTACCTTCCGGCAGACCAATAATCGTCAGTTCTGGCGCGACGACCAGCAGTTCGCGAATACGCTGCTCACGGGTTTCACCTTTATGGCCTTCCGGCAGCGCGTTGGTGAAGTGCGGGTTGATTTGCAGCGGGAACAGATTTAGCGCATCGAAACCTTGCGGATCGACAATCGGCATATCGTTGGTGGTACGAATGGTTGGGCAAGCAAGGTTAGCGCCTGCGCTCCAGCCAATATACAGCGCGCCACGTTTCACCACGTCAGTAATGGGTGCCAGCAGCCCGCGCTCGCGGCACTGTTTCAGCAACTGGAAAGTATTACCGCCGCCGACAATCACAATTTCCGCATTTTCAATCGCGGCAACGGGATCGACAACGCTATGAATACCGGTGACAGAAACACCCAGCGGAGCGAGAACCGCAGCCGTTTTCGCTGTGTAATCATCCCAGGTCTGCGTTACGCCAGCGAAAGGAATAAATACCGCAGAACGGCGACCCTGCAACTGTTCAGCAATCAGCGGCAGCGCGTGTTCCAGCCAGGCTTTACCCGGCAGCGTCGAGTTACTCAATAAAAGCAGTTCCATTACTTCTCCGGTTAGTAAGAAAACACGGAAGGAATGCTACCACTGCGAATTTAACCACTTACTGACATGGCTCACGATGTCACATATTGCACAGGCGCTGAGACTGATGACAAACACAGGATTGCCTGATGCGCTACGCTTACCTGGCCTACCAGATAACTGCAATATATTGAATTTTCAAGATTATGTAGGCCGAATAAGGCTTCATTCCGTATCCGGCATAAACAATGTGCACTTTGCCACCAATTTGAGCGCCCCTTAAGGCGCTGATGTTTTTTTATCCTTCTCGTGCACATTGTGCCGCTTCAGCAATCAGCCGCACATCAGGTCGCAAAGTTGCCGCGGCGACCAGCCAGCGACATGCAGAGTTAAGTAGCGCGATTAATCATGGGAAATTGCCTCTGCATGGGCGAGCAGGTATTGCTCCGCCTCACCGGACCAGATCCCCTGATGACGCGCCAGAATCGCCGCCAGTGCTTGATCCTGAATCTGCGTGAGTGACGTCAGCGGCAGGTATTTCCCGGTATACACCAGCTTTTTGCCGCCGCCGACGGCAGGCAATTCAAGCGTGGTTTCGCCCGCGGCATTCAGCCCAAGAATATGTGTTACCACTTTTGCGGCCTGCACTTTTTTCTCTTCAATTAATTTGACCGCTGCGCGCATGTCGTCGGTATTGCCGCCTGACGTGCCCACGTAGTGGGTAAATGCATAATGCACATCGTAGAAATTAATTGGCGCGCTGAAGTGCTTATCCTGCGGTCCGGCGAAGAAATTCAGACAACCATCTGTCGCCAGCAAGGAAGAGGCGAGAGTCACCAGTCCTTCATTAGGCACAAAGACGAAAATATCATCGAAGCCGTGACCGCCACTCAGTGCCATTAACGTATCAAATGCTGCATCGGCGGCATTGAGATAATGAATCAGTGTTTGCGGTTCTGATGGATAGTGCTTGCGCGCATAACTCAATTTGTCGTTGTCGGTATCGGTAATGACGAGCAGCGAAGGGTTAACGGGTCCATGTAGCGCATAATCAATCGCCAACAGTCCCATTGGTCCGGTGCCGCCGAGGATCAGCGTGCGCCCTTGCGGGCGAATCCCCATCGTGTGGTTATAACTACCTTCCTGAAGATGATAGTTGGCGTTGAACGCGCCAATCACGCAGGAAAGCGGTTCAACCAGCGAGCCTTCAAAATAGGTTTCGCCGTCGTATGCCAGCAGGCAATCTTGTTCCATGACCTCGTTGGGAATAACCACATGCGTCGCTTCGCCGCCTACCCACGGGAAGGAGTAGCCGGGGCAATCCGGGCGGTCGGGGAGTTGCAGGTTGGCCTGAATCACATAACGCTGACCCGGCTGGAATTTGTGCTGCCACTTTTTACCCACGGCCAGAATATCGCCGCAAAATTCGTGGCCGATGATGATGGGATTGGTCGCCACATCGTCGGGTACTTTTTTATGATTTTCACCCAGATTGGCCTCTTTCCAGGAAGAGAGGCACAGGCTGTCAGTGACCACCGTTGCGAGGATTTCATCCTCCTGCATTTCAGGAAGGTCAAAGGTTTCCAGGCGTAAATCACGTTTACCATAAAGACGCAGAGCTGTTGTTTTCATAAACCACCTCGTGTTGAACGATGGCCCCGACGGTTGCGCCGGGGCGAAGAATCAGGACAGGAAGCCCAGCGCATTACCGATAATCCCTAAACCAAACAGGGCGAAAATCAGCCATACCGGGTTAATTTTTTTGTTGAGCAGACGAACCATCAGCAGCGTCAGACCGAGCGCCAGCAAACCAGGGCAAAGTTGGTCGAGGATGTTCTGCACGGTTATGGTGACGGTGGCACCATCGGCGGCAGGCGTTTGTGAAACCACCAACGGTACGTTGATTGACGTCCATTTGGTCACCAGCACGCCCATCACAAACAGCCCGAGAATCGACGCGCCTTCGGTGAGTTTTTGCAGCAAATTACCGCCCATATCGCTGACGATATTCACCCCTTTGCGAAAGCCGAGCTGTAGGCCATACCACTTCATCGCCAGACGCACCACGTTGAAAATAAAGAAGAATAGCAGGGGGCCGAGAATGTTGCCCGAAAGTGCCAGAGATGCGCCGAGCGCGGCGGTAATCGGGCGCAGCGTTCCCCAGACCAGTGGATCGCCAACTCCTGCCAATGGTCCCATCAGACCGACTTTGATGCCGTTAATGGTACCGTCATCAATTTCCGCGCCGTTGGCTCGCGCCTCTTCCATGGCGGCAGTGACGCCGATGACCGGGCCACATACGGCTGGCGTGGTATTGAAGAACACCAGGTGTCGCCTGAGCGCCGCAACCTGATCCTCTTTTAATGGGTAAAGTCGTTTGATGGCGGGGATCATGTCGTAGCAAAAACCCAGCCCGTGAATACGTTCAAAGTTAAAGGATGCCTGTTGCAGGTTGGAGCGCAGAAACATGCTCACCAGATCGCTGCGTGTAATTTTTCTCTGTTCCATGATGGCTCCGTTAATCATCAAGTTGGTCAAGGGCGGTGATAGTGGTGGTCTGGGGATGTGGTTCAGCTTTACGCCACTGTGGATTTAACTGGATGTAGAGCAGGGCCATGATCACGCCGACGCCACCGAACGCCAGCAGACTGAGATCGAGGTAGCCACCTGCGAGGAAACCGAGGAAAAAGAAAGGCATCAAATATTTCACGCCCATCATGCGAAGCACCATGGCGTAACCGACCACCACGATAAAACCGCCAGCAATCTGCAGTCCACGGGTCACAAATTCGGGAATGGCGCTCAGCATATTGCTCACCATATCAGCGCTGACGAACAGCGAGACAATCAGTGCCGGAATAGCAACGCGCAGTGCCTGCACGCCAAGCGCGGAGACATGCAGAATATCGAGAGTGCGAAACCGTGCTTCTTCCGCTGCTTTATCCGCCGCGTGCTGGAACACTACGGTGATGGTACGGGCAAACACCGTCAGCACCTGGCCTGCCGCAGCCACAGGCAACGCGATGGCGATTCCGGTGGCGATGCTTTGCTGACCAACGATAACCAGAATGGCGGAGATTATGCTGGCGAGCGCAGAATCCGGAGATTGCGCCGCGCCGACGTTCATCCAGCCGAGAGCTATCAATTCCAGCGTACCACCGAGCATAATTCCGGTTTTTAAATCACCGAGAATTAAACCAATCACCGTACAGGCAATTAACGGACGATGAGTCTGAAATTCATCCAGCACGCTGCCCATTCCGGCAATACAGGAAAAAAGAAATATAGCAATGATTTGTAGGGTACTTATTTCCATGATTTGTCACCTTTTAAGTGTCGTCATCCCTGCCTGTTAAAGCATATGTACACAGGCGCTATTATTTAATTCGCGATTAACTGTTCATTTATTTTGTCGATAATATTGATTGAGGGATCTGACGCTACGACGCGTAAATCCAGTATGACGCCAAGATTATTTAACTCATGAAATGCGTTAATATCATCGTCATCTAATGAAACTGCTTTGGTTAACTGTTTTTTACCAGGACGCCAGGCCATGCCGCCAATATTCAGGGTACCTATTTTTACCCCCTGGCGAACCATTGCTAAGGCATCCTGTGGGCGAGTGAAAAGATAAAAAACGGTTTCGTCCTGATATTGCGGGTTGTGATACACCGCGACGGCTTTTTCAATATTGACCACGTTAACCTTCATTCCCGGTGGCGCAGCCTGACGCAATAATGTCCGGCGAACTTCATCGTTATAAACTTCGTCATTGCAGATAATAATGCGCTGGGCGTTAGCCACTTTAGACCAGACGGTAGTGACCTGGCCGTGGATCAGGCGGTCATCAATGCGGGCGAGCGTAATGTTCATCAGAAATCCTCCTCCGCTGTTGCCACCTGTCTCCAGACGACGCAGGTTTGCTTTGCGATTTGCGTCAGGTGTTCACACAGTTCATCAACATTCATGCTGTCCTGGTTATCAACCAGTTCGAGCGCCAGCGGCAGAGAAAGGCCGCTGATTACCCGCAGACGAGGATTGCGCATCGCAAGCATCGCTGCCGCATTCCACGGGCTGCCGCACTGTAAATCCACGGCAATCAGCCACTCATCTTGATTGTGAATGCTTACTAACTTTTCCAGCTTTGCTACGATGTCTCCGGCGTTCTCGCCGGGCACAAATTCAACTGCCTCGACCCTGGCATCGCCGTACACCATCTGAACCGATTCCAGCATGGCGCAAGCTAATTTGCCGTGGGCGCAAAAAATGGCATTGACCATAAAGCCTCCTTAGCCGCGCGTTTTGCCGCCCGCAATGTTAGTGGTTACTCCGGTGATGTAGCTGGCGCGTTCAGATAGCAGATAACTAACAAAATCAGCGACTTCTGCTAATCTTCCGGCGCGCCCAATAGGAATGGCGTTTTTGGTATAGCCTTCACGCAGCTGTTCGACGGTGATATTGCGCGTCCACGCCAGCGCCTCTTCATATTCCGGCGTGCGCAGCCCTGTTTTTTCCAGAATCCCCGGCGCGATACCGACCACACGGATACCGTGCTTACCCAGCTCTTTCGACCAGGAGCGCGTGAAGCTATTGAGCGCGGCTTTGGTCGCGGCGTAACAGCTTTGGCCTTCTGAGCCTTCCAGCCCACTTTCTGAGGAAACATTCACAATCACGCCATCATGTTGTTTGACCATCTGTCGCGCCACCGCCTGCGACATCAGAAAAACGCCTTTCTGGTTGATATTGACCATTTTTTCGAATGCAGCTTCGTTGAGTTCATACTGCCCGGCAGGCGCTTTCTCATCGACCAGCAGACGCGGGAAATTGACCCCGGCGTTGTTAACCAGACCGTCGATGCGGCCAAAACGCTGGATAATTTCTGCTACCGTATGATTTACCTCTTTGGCGCTGGAAATATCGGTCGGCCAGAACTGATAACCTTTATGGCTTTCATACTGACCATCGCCACCGTGAATATCGACCATCTGTACATTCGCGCCTTGTGCTAATAATTCATCCACAATCGCCAGACCAATGCCGGATGCGCCACCGGTGACAATAATGATTTTATCCTGCAAATTTAACCACGTTTGCATAACAGACTCCTGATTTTAGATAATAAGGACCCGCCGTAATTTTTATTACGGTAAACATCGGGAAGATTTTTATTTCAGTAATAGTTCAGCTGTGCTGCTATTCGTTACCAGACAATTAATATATTTTCCACGCAGTGCACCAACAATTCCGCTGTATTTTTCTTCGCTCATGGCAATGCCAATGGAATACCGTGCCTGCTTTAATTTATTCATTTCGATAGAGAGTGTTTTTTCGCTCATATTCGTTTCAACCATTGCGCCGTGAATATCAAAAAAGCGCGAGCAAATATCGCCAGCAACCTGGCGGGCATTCAGGTCGTCACTCTCTTCACCACCATAAAACGCATGCCAGTTAGCGCCGTCGCGAATGGCCGGTGAGCCAATTCCCACCAGGGCGACATCCAGATTATCCCAGTAGGCAGAGATGGTTTTAAAGTGCTGAGACTGCATGATCCCATTACGAATTAATGGGTTATCCAGCAGAGCCGGAAAATCCGCGAGATGCGATTCCCCTTTCAGCTTCGCTGCCGCGCTGTAGGTTAATGTGTTTACGTGATAGCGGCTTTCGAGTTTACCGGACGGGCCGCCAATAATCGGCACGCAAATTAACTGCCGCGATTGCCCCGCCTGCGGCAAGTTTTCAACCAGTGCGCTCACCGCGCGGCCCCAGGAAAAACCGACAATATCGCCAGGTTCCAGCAAGCGATCCAGCAGTTGCGCGCCGTGTAACCCCATCATCGCCAGTTGAGTATCTTCATCCTCATCATTTCCTGACACCACCACAACGTCTTTCAGGCCAAACTTTTGCTTCACTTGCTGCTCCAGCCAGAGATTTTCGTTGTAGTCATAGTTGATGGCGATGGTGACAATTCCCTGATCGCGGCCTCGTTTAAGCAAGCGGCTGATGGTGGTGCGGTAAATACCCAGTTCGCGCGCAATTTGCGCCTGCGTCATATCCTGTTCGTAATAGAGTTGGGCAATCTTCACAATCAAACGGATATCGTCACTGTTTTCCATTGCCGCCTCCTGGTTCTGCACATTTGTGCAAATACGCTTTCTCACCGCTTGATCTGATATAACCCCATCATGATGGCCTTTCAAAGCGATTTTTCACTCTTTGCATGGGGGGAAATAGCGCTTTCTCTTGCACATTTGTTTCTCTGCGTAGTAGTCATCAGCACAGGTGTGCAGCGATGCGTAATTTGTTGATTATCCTTATTTTGCCAGGCAAATTTGCATCGTACTTCCGGAGACACTTTTGTGATAAAAGGCGTGGCAGATCACATTTAATTTCGACGTTGCCGCATAACCCTGTTTTTCCCCGCTAAGAGGTACGGTATATTCCGCGTTTTACAGGAGAATTTATGCTGCCCGACTCATCAGTCCGTTTAAATAAATACATCAGCGAAAGCGGAATTTGCTCACGCCGCGAAGCGGATCGCTATATCGAGCAAGGCAATGTGTTCCTTAATGGCAAGCGAGCCACCATTGGCGATCAGGTGAAATCCGGCGACGTTGTGAAAGTAAACGGTCAGTTGATTGAGCCTCGGGAAGCCGAAGATTTGGTACTTATCGCCCTGAACAAGCCCGTAGGCATTGTCAGTACCACCGAAGATGGCGAGCGCGATAACATTGTCGATTTCGTTAACCACAGCAAACGCGTGTTCCCGATTGGCCGCCTGGATAAAGATTCCCAGGGGCTGATTTTCCTCACCAATCACGGCGATCTAGTGAATAAGATCCTCCGTGCGGGTAACGATCATGAGAAAGAGTATCTGGTGACGGTTGATAAACCGATTACCGATGAATTTATTCGTGGTATGGGGGCGGGAGTGCCGATCCTCGGGACGGTAACTAAAAAGTGCAAAGTCAAAAAAGAAGCACCGTTTGTCTTCCGCATTACCCTGGTGCAGGGGCTGAACCGTCAGATTCGTCGCATGTGCGAGCACTTTGGTTACGAAGTGAAAAAGCTGGAACGTACGCGCATTATGAACGTCAGCTTAAGCGGCATTCCGCTGGGTGAGTGGCGCGATTTAACCGACGATGAGTTAATCGATCTCTTTAAGCTCATTGAAAATTCCTCTTCCGAGGCAAAACCTAAAGCGAAGGCCAAACCGAAAACGGTAGGCATCAAACGTCCAGTCGTTAAGATGGAAAAAACGGCGGAAAAAGGCGGTCGCCCGGCGTCCAACGGTAAGCGTTTTACCTCGCCGGGGCGCAAAAAGAAGGGGCGTTAATCAGCGCCTGCCGCGCGTCGACGTATTTGCTGACCAGCTAAATGACGCCTCAGGATCCGGTTTATAAGCCTGCTTTTTCTTCAATTGGCGGGCTTTTTTCGCTTCAGCCTCACGCTCGACCATTAATTTATCGATGTACTCTTTCTTAATGCTGTTGGTTTCGGAGTTGGTCAGTACGCGACCATGCGCAATCCGCGCCCGATCCAGCAGTGTTTTAAGTTCACGCTGCTCGCGTTCAGTCATCTCTTTTTGGGTAATACGGGGGAGTGCCATGATGGTGCCCTCAGTGAGCCAGAGAGTTCAGTGTACGGGAATTCGTTTGCGAGCAGAACTGATAATATTCATTTTGCCTTCTCTTAACTATTTATCTCTTTCGATAATTAGTTAGAGATGCGGATAAAAAATTAAAGGCAATTATTCTCCGATAAAGACGCTGGTTAACAGAGTACAGGCTCGTTTATTTATGGGCATAATGACAAGAAAAACAATACGGCCCGAAATAATGTCTTCCGGGCCATACTGTGTTTACTCAAACAAATTAAAATGTAGCTTCTGCACCACCTGCTCGGCATCTTCGCCGGGCACCAGGAAGCACAGGTTATGGCTGGATGCGCCGTAACAAATCATGCGAATGTTGAACGGTTCCAGTACGCCGAATACCTCTTTGCCAACGCCGCAGGCTTTTGACAGGTCATTGCCAATCAACGCGACCAGCGCCAGACCCTCTTCCACTTCCACCCGGCACAGTGCGGAAAGCTCCATCAGCAGGGATTGCGTCAGCAACGTATCGCCAGTGGAGGTTGAACCGGTGGTATCAAGGGTTAATGCCACGCTCACTTCTGATGTGGTGATTAAGTCTACCGAAATATTATGCCGCGCGAGGATGCCGAAAACTTCCGCGAGGAAACCGCGAGAATGCAGCATATTCAGGCTGTGCAAAGTGAGCAGAGTCTGATTGCGACGAAGCGCCAGCGCGCGGAACAGCGGCGGATTTTCAGTTTTATTGCACACCAGCGTACCACCTGCGCGTGGGTCTTTGCTGGAGCCGACAAAGACCGGGATATCGCTGCGTACTGCGGGTAGCAACGTTGCCGGATGCAGTACTTTTGCACCAAAAGTTGCCATCTCTGCCGCTTCGGCAAACGCGATTTCATCAATGCGTTTTGCTGCAGAAACCACGCGTGGATCGGTGGTGTAGATGCCCGGGACGTCGGTCCAGATATCAACACGAGATGCGTGTAAAGCCTCCGCCAGCAAGGCTGCCGTATAATCGCTGCCTCCACGGCCAAGCGTCGTTGTACGACCTTTATTTTCGCTGCCGATAAATCCCTGGGTGATCACTAAGCCTTCATTGAGGCGTGGGAGCAGCTGCAGCGCGGCCAGTTCCGCCAGCGCGGCTACATCTGGCTCTGCACGACCAAATCGGTCGTTGGTACGCATCACTTTACGTACATCAAACCACTGTGCCTGAACATCGCGTTCGCGCAGGATCTCGACAAACAGCAGGGTCGACATCAGCTCGCCGTGGCTGACCAGTTCATCTGTCAGGGCCGGAGACGTTGCCAGCGCCGCCGCTTCTGCCAGAACGGTAATGTTCTCCAGCAGACGTTCAATCTCTTCACGGATAACGTTCGGGTAACGCAGACGTTCCAGAATGGCAAACTGGATATTGCGGATTGCGTCGAGTTTTTCGAATCGCTCGCCAGGTTCCAGTCCTTCAGCTAAAGCGACCAGTAGATTAGTGATACCAGCAGAAGCCGAGAGGACAACTAAACGTACGTTGGCATCAGAAAGCACAATATCAGCGCTGCGGTTCATGGCGTCAAAATCAGCTACGCTGGTACCGCCAAATTTGGAGACAACAATTTCAGACATAACTACCTCGTGTCAGGGGATCCATTTTCAGCCTTGGCACAAGGGAAGAGCGGAAGACGGGTGGGCGCAGAGCGATACTTCGCTACTATTTTCACCCAGAAGTGCTCCACCACTTGCGAAACGCCCGACTGCGAACGCTTCTGGTGACAACCCAGGGGATTCAGCCCCTGTAGCCGATGATGAACGTAGCCAGCCGTTCAATCACCTCGGCGATGCACCCCCTCAGGTGTTATCACAGGACTGGCTCCTCCAACACCGTTACTTGGGCAACGCGCCTCTTCTGGCCTGCGCTAGCGCAGGTAGTACATTTATAAATAAAGGGTGAGCGGGGCGGTTGTCAACGGTGGGGTCATGCGGATTTTTCATCCACTCCTGGCGGTCAGTAGTTCAGCTAATAAATGCTTCGCTGCGCTAAGGGTTTACACTCAACATTACGCTAACGGCACTAAAACCATCACATTTTTCTGTGACTGGCGCTACAATCTTCCAAAGTCACAATTCTCAAAATCAGAAGAGTATTGCTAATGAAAAACATCAATCCAACGCAGACCGCTGCCTGGCAGGCACTACAGAAACACTTCGATGAAATGAAAGACGTTACGATCGCCGATCTTTTTGCTAAAGACGGCGATCGTTTTTCTAAGTTCTCCGCAACCTTCGACGATCAGATGCTGGTGGATTACTCCAAAAACCGCATCACTGAAGAGACGCTGGCGAAATTACAAGATCTGGCGAAAGAGTGCGATCTGGCGGGCGCGATTAAGTCGATGTTCTCTGGCGAGAAGATCAACCGCACTGAAAACCGCGCCGTACTGCACGTAGCGCTGCGTAACCGTAGCAATACCCCGATTCTGGTTGATGGCAAAGATGTTATGCCGGAAGTCAACGCGGTGCTGGAGAAGATGAAAACCTTCTCGGAAGCGATTATTTCCGGTGAGTGGAAAGGCTATACCGGCAAGGCAATCACTGACGTAGTGAACATCGGGATCGGCGGTTCTGACCTCGGCCCGTACATGGTGACTGAAGCACTGCGTCCATACAAAAACCACCTGAACATGCACTTTGTTTCTAACGTCGATGGGACTCACATCGCGGAAGTGCTGAAAAAAGTAAACCCGGAAACCACGCTGTTCCTGGTAGCATCTAAAACCTTCACCACTCAGGAAACCATGACCAACGCCCACAGCGCGCGTGACTGGTTCCTGAAAGCGGCAGGTGATGAGAAGCACGTTGCGAAACACTTTGCGGCGCTTTCCACCAACGCCAAAGCCGTTGGCGAGTTTGGTATTGATACTGCCAACATGTTCGAATTCTGGGACTGGGTCGGCGGTCGTTACTCTTTGTGGTCAGCGATTGGCCTGTCGATTGTTCTCTCCATCGGCTTTGATAACTTCGTTGAACTGCTTTCTGGCGCACACGCGATGGACAAGCATTTCTCCACCACGCCTGCCGAGAAAAACCTGCCTGTACTGCTGGCGCTGATTGGCATCTGGTACAACAATTTCTTTGGCGCGGAAACTGAAGCGATTCTGCCGTATGACCAGTATATGCACCGTTTTGCGGCGTACTTCCAGCAGGGCAATATGGAGTCCAACGGTAAGTATGTTGACCGTAACGGTAAGGTTGTGGATTACCAGACTGGCCCGATTATCTGGGGTGAACCTGGCACGAACGGTCAGCACGCGTTCTATCAGCTGATCCACCAGGGAACCAAAATGGTACCGTGCGATTTCATCGCCCCGGCTATCACCCATAACCCGCTCTCTGATCATCACCAGAAACTGCTGTCTAACTTCTTTGCTCAGACCGAAGCGCTGGCGTTTGGTAAATCCCGCGAAGTGGTTGAGCAGGAATATCGCGATCAGGGTAAAGATCCGGCAACGCTTGACTACGTGGTGCCGTTCAAAGTGTTCGAAGGTAACCGCCCGACCAACTCCATCCTGCTGCGTGAAATCACTCCGTTCAGCCTGGGGGCGTTGATTGCGCTGTATGAGCACAAAATCTTTACTCAGGGCGTGATCCTGAACATCTTCACCTTCGACCAGTGGGGCGTGGAGCTGGGTAAACAACTGGCGAACCGTATTCTGCCAGAGCTGAAAGATGATAAAGAAATCAGCAGCCACGATAGCTCGACCAATGGTCTGATTAACCGCTATAAAGCGTGGCGCGGTTAATCATTGTCGATATGTAGGCCGGATAAGGCGTTCACGCCGCATCCGGCAACCGATGCCTGATGCGACGCGGTCGCGTCTTATCAGGCCTACAGGTCGATGCCGATATGTACATCGTATTCGGCAATTAATACATAGTACGATTGATTAAATAGCCTTAAAAACAATGCCGACTATAAGTCGGCATTGTTTTATCAGATAAATCCTCTTGTCTGTCATTTAACGAAAATCATACCGTGAGGTTAATCCTAAAATAAATTTTTAATCGTGGTTTATTTCGGAAAATACGCAGAGTAATTACTTTTTATTTTATTTTAACTTTTTGATTTTTAATCTTATTTATATATAAGTTGAAACTTATATTTGATATTCATTCCAATTATCCTAAAACCCCATTGCTAATTCCCCGCGCCGTAATTCGCATGCTTTAGTTGTGTATACTCGATCCCGCCCGAAATGTTTTTGGGTAAATCTCCATTCATTCAATGAAGGGAAATTGTTATGAAAAAAGTTCTGTATGGCATTTTTGCCATATCTGCGCTTGCGGCGACTTCTGCGTGGGCTGCACCTGTACAGGTGGGCGAAGCGGCAGGGGCGGCAGCAACGTCGGTTTCGGCGGGTAGTTCCTCCGCGACCAGCGTCAGCACCGTAAGCTCGGTGGTGGGTGTCGCGCTCGCGGCAACCGGTGGCGGTGATGGTTCTAATACCGGGACCACCACAACCACGACCACCAGTACCCAGTAATAAAGTATGTATCCCCAAAATAATTCGAGTCATCGCATCTGAAGCTTGAAGTATAAAGGGGATTAACCATAACCACACTCCGGTGTGGTTATTCTGCCCCTCTGGAGAAGAGTCGTGAAGCGACCTGCACTCATTCTTATCTGCCTGCTATTACAGGCCTGTTCAGCCACGACTAAAGAGCTGGGCAATTCACTGTGGGACAGTCTGTTCGGCACGCCAAGCGTACAGCTGACGGACGATGATATTCAAAATATGCCCTACGCCAGCCAGTACATGCAGCTTAATGGCGGGCCGCAGTTATTTGTGGTGCTGGCCTTCGCTGAAGACGGACAACAAAAATGGGTCACTCAGGATCAGGCCACCCTTGTCACACAACATGGTCGTCTGGTGAAGACTTTGCTTGGCGGCGACAACCTGATTGAAGTGAATAACCTTGCCGCCGACCCGCTGATTAAACCCGCACAAATCATTGATGGTGCAACCTGGACGCGTACGATGGGCTGGACCGAGTACCAGCAGGTACGCTACGCCACCGCACGCTCAGTCTTCAAATGGGATGGCACCGATACCGTCAAAGTCGGCAGCGATGAAACCCCGGTTCGCGTGCTGGACGAAGAAGTCTTCACTGACCAGGCGCGCTGGCATAACCGCTATTGGATCGACAGCGAAGGGCAAATTCGCCAGTCGGAACAGTATCTCGGCGCGGATTACTTCCCGGTGAAAACCACCCTCATCAAGGCGGCAAAACAATGATTAAACAAACTATTGTCGCGTTGCTTTTGAGTGCGGGGGCGTCATCAGTCTTCGCGGCGGGAACCGTCAAGGTGTTCAGCAATGGCAGCAGTGAGGCCAAAACGCTGACGGGCGCAGAGCATTTAATCGATCTGGTAGGCCAACCGCGGCTGGCAAACAGCTGGTGGCCTGGTGCGGTAATTAGCGAAGAGCTGGCCACGGCGGCAGCATTGCGTCAGCAGCAGGCGTTGCTGACACGGCTGGCAGAACTGGCCGCAGACTCCAGCGCCGACGATGCCGCCGCGATTAACGCCTTACGCCAGCAAATTCAGGCGTTGAAGGTGACGGGCAGGCAAAAAATCAATCTTGATCCTGATATCGTCCGCGTTGCCGAACGCGGTAACCCGCCGTTGCAGGGCAACTACACGCTGTGGGTCGGAACGCCGCCGTCCACGGTCACGTTGTTCGGGCTTATCAGTCGTCCTGGCAAGCAGTCATTCACTCCAGGTCGCGACGTGGCGAGCTATCTCTCTGACCAGAGCCTGCTCAGCGGTGCGGATCGCAGCTACGCGTGGGTGGTTTACCCGGACGGACGCACGCAAAAAGCGCCGGTGGCTTACTGGAACAAGCGTCACGTAGAGCCGATGCCCGGCAGCATTATTTATGTTGGCCTCGCGGACTCCGTCTGGAGTGAGACACCTGATGCCCTTAACGCCGACATTCTTCAGACTCTGACGCAGCGGATACCCCAATAATGAAAAAAAGACATCTGCTTAGCTTACTGGCGCTGGGCATTAGCACAGCTTGCTACGGCGAAACATATCCTGCGCCCATTGGTCCGTCGCAATCGGATTTCGGTGGCGTAGGATTATTACAAACGCCCACCGCGCGCATGGCGCGGGAAGGGGAGCTGAGCCTGAACTATCGCGATAACGATCAGTACCGTTATTACTCAGCTTCAGTGCAACTCTTCCCGTGGCTGGAAACAACGCTGCGCTACACCGACGTGCGCACCCGGCAGTACAGCAGCGTCGAAGCGTTCTCTGGCGATCAAACGTATAAAGATAAAGCCTTCGATCTCAAACTGCGTTTGTGGGAAGAGAGTTATTGGCTGCCGCAAGTGGCGGTTGGTGCGCGGGATATCGGCGGTACGGGGCTGTTTGATGCGGAATATCTTGTTGCCAGCAAAGCCTGGGGGCCGTTCGATTTTACACTCGGCCTGGGCTGGGGATATCTGGGTACCAGCGGTAACGTGAAAAATCCGCTCTGTTCAGCCAGTGATAAATATTGCTATCGCGATAACAGCTACAAACAGGCGGGATCTATCGACGGCAGCCAGATGTTCCACGGCCCGGCCTCACTGTTTGGCGGCGTGGAATACCAGACGCCCTGGCAACCGCTGCGTCTGAAACTGGAGTATGAAGGCAATAATTATCAGCAGGATTTTGCCGGAAAGCTGGAGCAAAAAAGTAAGTTTAACGTCGGGGCGATTTATCGCGTTACCGATTGGGCCGACGTTAACCTTAGCTATGAACGTGGCAACACTTTTATGTTTGGCGTCACGCTGCGCACCAACTTTAACGATCTGCGCCCGTCTTACAACGATAACGCCCGCCCGCAATATCAACCGCAGCCGCAGGATGCCATTTTGCAGCATTCGGTGGTGGCGAATCAGTTAACGCTGTTGAAATACAATGCCGGACTGGCCGATCCGCAGATCCAGGCGAAAGGCGATACGCTGTATGTTACCGGCGAGCAGGTGAAATATCGTGATCCGCGCGAAGGGATCATCCGTGCTAATCGGATCGTGATGAACGATCTGCCGGATGGGATAAAAACGATCCGCATTACGGAAAATCGCCTTAATATGCCGCAGGTGACGACGGAAACCGATGTCGCCAGCCTGAAAAATCATCTCGCCGGAGAGCCGTTGGGCCACGAAACGAAGCTGGCGCAAAAACGCGTCGAGCCAGTGGTTCCGAAGTCCACCGAGCAGGGCTGGTATATCGACAAATCGCGCTTTGATTTTCATATCGATCCGGTGCTGAACCAGTCGGTCGGTGGCCCGGAAAACTTTTACATGTATCAGCTGGGCGTGATGGGAACGGCGGATTTGTGGCTGACGGACCATCTGCTGACCACCGGCAGCCTGTTTGCTAACCTTGCCAACAACTACGACAAGTTTAACTACACCAATCCACCGCAGGACTCGCACTTACCGCGCGTGCGTACCCATGTGCGCGAGTATGTGCAGAACGATGTCTATGTGAATAACCTGCAAGCCAACTACTTCCAGCATCTGGGCAACGGCTTCTACGGTCAGGTCTACGGAGGTTATCTCGAAACCATGTTTGGCGGCGTGGGGGCAGAAGTGTTGTATCGCCCGCTGGATAGCAACTGGGCGTTTGGTCTGGATGCCAACTACGTTAAACAGCGCGACTGGCGTAGCGCAAAAGATATGATGAAATTCACCGATTACAGCGTGAAAACCGGATATCTGACCGCGTACTGGACGCCATCTTTCGCCCAGGACGTGTTAGTGAAAGCGAGCGTCGGGCAGTATCTGGCTGGGGATAAAGGCGGCACGCTGGAGATCGCTAAACGCTTTGACAGCGGCGTGGTGGTTGGCGGCTATGCCACGATCACCAACGTTTCGAAAGAGGAGTACGGCGAAGGGGACTTCACCAAAGGCGTGTATGTCTCTGTACCGTTGGATCTCTTCTCGTCTGGCCCGACACGCAGCCGTGCGGCGATTGGCTGGACGCCGCTGACGCGTGACGGTGGTCAGCAACTTGGGCGTAAGTTCCAGTTGTATGACATGACCAGCGACCGTAGCGTCAATTTCCGCTAAGTCACGGGAAAGGTGCCAGTTTTCGCACTCACTGGCACCTTTATTCTTAATGGCCTGTCGAGCCATCAGGAACGCAGTTCACCCCCGGTTTGCGATCTGGTGTGTAAAGGCGAAAACATTCTGTCTTCCTGTCCGTCGATATCGGTTGCAGGTCTGGTTGCCTGAGCGACTGGGCCATCATTGGGCTGGAGACATTGCTTTGCGGTAGGTCGGCTTTATCAGCAGTACCGAGCGGACCAGCATAAGCAGGAAGAACAGAGACTGATAACATCAAAGCAGCAAAATAAGGCTTCATTTTTACCACCTTTATCAGGTTACGTTTCATTTGTTCCAGAGGAACATTGTCGATTTTTCGCGCATTGCTGGTGGCTGGGAATCACCTGAATGGGTGATTTTTTTTGGGCTGTGTGTTTTGCCAGATGAGACATTGATGGGAGATGCCCACTTAATTGAGCTGAACAAAACATACACAAAAAATATAGATCTCCGTCACATTTTTGCGTTATACAGGAAGCTCGCCACTGTGAAGGAGGTACTGCTATGACGTCACTCTCTCGTCCGCGCGTGGAGTTTATCTCCACCATTTTGCAGACCGTACTCAATCTTGGCCTGTTGTGCCTCGGCCTGATTTTGGTTGTCTTCCTCGGCAAAGAAACGGTGCATCTGGCTGATGTGCTGTTCGCGCCAGAACAAACCAGTAAATATGAGCTGGTAGAAGGGCTGGTGGTTTACTTTCTCTATTTCGAATTTATCGCGCTGATTGTGAAGTACTTTCAGTCCGGTTTTCACTTCCCGCTACGTTACTTTGTCTATATTGGGATCACCGCCATTGTGCGCTTGATCATCGTCGATCATAAATCGCCACTGGATGTGTTGATCTACTCGGCAGCGATCCTGTTACTGGTGATCACCCTGTGGTTGTGTAATTCGAAACGGCTGAAGCGGGAGTAAAAAAAGGCGCTCCGTGGAGCGCCGAATAACAGTCACAAGTTGGGATAACGTAAGTTGAGGGTGCAGCGGCATAACATTGGCAGAACAACATCTTTAACCTTTCACACCACCTGCCGTCAGGCCGTTGACCAGCCAGCGTTGAGCCAGCAAGAAGACGATGGTGATCGGTAATGCAGACATCACGGCAGCGGCGGCAAAGTCACCCCACAGGTAGTTTTGCGGGTTGAGGTATTGCTGCATCCCCACGGCCAGGGTGTAGCTGTTTACGTCACGCAGTAATAGCGACGCGACCGGAACTTCAGTAATGGCAGCGATAAACGACAGGATGAACACAACCGCCAGAATCGGTACTGACAGCGGCAACAGGACAAGGCGGAAGGCCTGCCACGGTGTCGCACCATCTAGCGCCGCCGCTTCTTCCAGCGAACTGTCGATGGTTTCGAAATAACCTTTGATGGTCCAGACATGCAGCGCAATCCCGCCCAGATACGCGAAAATTACGCCGCCGTGAGTATTCAGGCCAATGAATGGAATGTACTCACCCAGACGATCAAACAACGCATACAACGCGACCAGTGAAAGTACTGCCGGGAACATCTGGAAAATCAGCATTCCTTTCAGCAGCGTCGCTTTGCCTGGAAAGCGCATACGGGCGAAAGCGTAGGCGCAGGTGGTGGAGAGCGCCACAATGCCAATCGCGGAAATCCCGGCGACCTTTACCGAGTTCCACAGCCACAGCAGTACCGGGAATGGCGGTGGCGTAATGCGACCATCAGCCTGTTCCACGCTAAAACCTAACGCCAGTTTCCAGTGATCCCAGGAGATTTGCTCCGGGATCAGGCTACCAGTCGCGAAGTTTCCCTGACGCAGTGAGATAGCGACGACCATCAGCAGCGGGAACATAATCGCCGCGATAAAAAGTAGCAGTAGCAGGTGAGTAATAAACAAACGTGCTTTTTGCGATTTCGGTTGGACCATTGCCATTTTTGTTATCTCCCTTAATCAAACTTCATTCGCGTGGCTTTCAGGTTCACTATCGCCAGCGCGCCCACCAGCAGGAAGATCAGCGTGGCAATTGCTGCTGCCAGACCGAAGTCCTGACCCCCGCCGCCTTCAAAAGCGATACGGTAGGTGTAGTTAACAAGCAGGTCGGTATAACCGGCTGGCGTGGTCGTGCCAAGACGATCCGGGCCGCCGTTGGTTAACAGTTGAATCAGCACGAAGTTGTTAAAGTTAAAGGCGAAGCTGGCGATCATCAGCGGCGTCAGCGGTTTAATCAGCAGCGGCAGCGTAATCTTAAAGAAGTTCTGGAATGGACCTGCGCCATCCATTGCTGAGGCTTCATACAAATCGTCCGGAATCGCTTTCAGCAAGCCCATGCAGAGGATCATCATGTACGGATAACCCAGCCAGGTGTTGACGATAATCAGCATCGTGCGGGCGGTGGTCGGATCGCTGAACCAGGCGGGCTTCACGCCAAACAGCGCGCTCAACATCATGTTGATTTCACCAAAACTCTGGTTAAACAACCCTTTGAAAATCAAGATTGAAATGAACGATGGCACCGCGTAGGGCAGAATCAGCAGGACGCGATAGACCGCTTTGCCGCGCAACGCTTCCCACTGCACCAGACACGCCAGAACCATGCCGACCGCCACAGTTAAAAAGACAGTGATCAGCGAGAACACCACGGTCCAGACGAAAATGGCGAGGAACGGTTTCTGAATGCCTTCGTCGGTAAAGACGCGGGTAAAGTTTTTCCAGCCGGTGGTCACGGTGTAACCGGGGCTTAGCTTTTCATCACCCCAGTTACCGTCGGCAGTGATGGACTGGTAAAAACCAATCTGGTCGTTTGGACGATATTTTACGCCACTCTGATTATTGGTCAGCGTGCCGTCACCGTCGAGTGTGTAGAGCGGCTGCGTGCCAGAAAACTGGCGCAGGGAGCTCATCATCACTTTGTTGCCATCCGGCAGAATGGCGGTAATGTCACTCAGTGCCTGACGATTCTGGGTAATTACGCGCAGATTCGCGCGTTCGCCTTCGGGCTGGGCGGTCGTTTCTTTCAGTTGCAGTTTTTGCTCGCCGCCAAATTTAAAAGCGTCGGAGAGGTAATTTTTGCCGGTTTCGCCGTCGCTGAGCGCCAGTTGCCACTCATCGCCCGCCGGATAAAGACCAAAATTATAGATTTTGCCTGCTTGCCAGGAGCGATCTAGCAACACTTCCTGCGCACGTTCAAAAGTCAGCTGGTTAGTGCTGCTGTAGTTGGTGAAGGCAATGGCGATGGTGCAGACCAGAGGGAAGAGGACGAATAATCCCATTCCAGCCATTCCCGGGTAAACATAGCGCCAGGCGTAGGCTTTACGATTGGCGAAAATATACAGCCCCGCTGAGCTCAATATCAGCGTGGTAATGGCGAACAGGTATTCCCCTTGTGCGTACATTAAAACAACAAGGTAACCCACCAGCAGGCCGAGCAGACCTAACACTGACCATTTCAGCGCGTCGCTTTGCCACCAATGTTTCTTTTTAATGACATCCATGGGGTTCTTCCTCATTCCAGGACGGATAAGGCTTTCATACCTTATCCGACAACAACTGCCTGATGCGACGCTGACGCGTCTTATCAGGCCTACATACGTTTCAATTTCGTAGGCCGGATAAGGCGTTCACGCCGCATCCGGCATTTCACAGCATTACTTGGTGATACGAGTCTGTGCATCTTTCAGCGCAGCATCCACAGTCTGACGACCGCTGGCGGCGTTGATCACCGCAGTACGCACGGCATACCAGAAAGCGGACATCTGCGGGATGTTCGGCATAATTTCACCTTTCTGAGCGTTATCCATGGTGGCGGCAATACGTGGATCTTTCGCAAGTTCATCCTGATAGGACTTCAGCGCTACTGCACCCAGCGGTTTGTCTTTATTGACCGCTTCCAGACCTTCGTCAGTCAGCAGATAGTTTTCGAGGAACTCTTTCGCCAGCTCTTTGTTCGGACTGGCGGCGTTAATACCTGCGCTCAGCACGCCAACGAACGGTTTAGATGGTTGACCTTTGAAGGTCGGCAGTACCGTTACACCATAATTCACTTTACTGGTGTCGATGTTGGACCATGCCCACGGGCCGTTGATAGTCATCGCTGTTTCGCCTTTATTAAAGGCAGCTTCTGCGATGGAGTAATCGGTGTCTGCATTCATGTGTTTGTTTTTAATCAGATCAACCAGGAAGGTCAGACCCGCTTTCGCGCCAGCGTTATCCACGCCTACGTCTTTAATGTCGTACTTGCCGTTTTCATACTTGAACGCATAACCCCCGTCAGCCGCAATTAGCGGCCAGGTGAAGTATGGTTCTTGCAGGTTGAACATCAGCGCGCTCTTACCTTTCGCTTTCAGTTCTTTATCCAGCGCCGGGATCTCTTCCCAGGTTTTTGGCGGGTTCGGCAGCAGATCTTTGTTATAAATCAGTGATAACGCTTCGACAGCGATCGGGTAAGCAATCAGCTTGCCGTTGTAACGTACGGCATCCCAGGTAAACGGATACAGCTTGTCCTGGAACGCTTTGTCCGGGGTGATTTCAGCCAACAGGCCAGATTGAGCATAGCCACCAAAGCGGTCGTGCGCCCAGAAGATAATGTCAGGGCCATCGCCAGTTGCCGCAACCTGAGGGAATTTCTCTTCCAGTTTATCCGGATGCTCAACGGTGACTTTAATTCCGGTATCTGTCTCGAATTTCTTACCGACTTCAGCGAGACCGTTATAGCCTTTATCGCCGTTAATCCAGATTACCAGTTTACCTTCTTCGATTTTGGCGAGAGCCGAGGCGGAAAACATCATCGTCGTTAATGCGGATAATGCGAGGATGCGTGCACCTGTTTTTATTTTCATAATCTATGGTCCTTGTTGGTGAAGTGCTCGTGAAAACACCTAAACGGACTCTAGTTTCTTTATACGGCAACCTCTTTCCATCCTCCTTGCCCCTACGCCCCATCGTTGCTTTGTGTGATCTCTGTTACAGAATTGGCGGTAATGTGGAGATGCGCACATAAAATCGCCACGATTTTTGCAAGCAACATCACGAAATTCCTTACATGACCTCGGTTTAGTTCACAGAAGCCGCGTTCTCATCCTCCCGCCTCCTCCCCCATAAAAAAGCCAGGGGGTGGAGGATTTAAGCCATCTCCTGATGACGCATAGTCAGCCCATCATGAATGTTGCTGTCGATGACAGGTTGTTACAAAGGGAGAAGGGCATGGCGAGCGTACAGCTGCAAAATGTAACGAAAGCCTGGGGCGAGGTCGTGGTATCGAAAGATATCAATCTCGATATCCATGAAGGTGAATTCGTGGTGTTTGTCGGACCGTCTGGCTGCGGTAAATCGACTTTACTGCGCATGATTGCCGGGCTTGAGACGATCACCAGCGGCGACCTGTTCATCGGTGAGAAACGGATGAATGACACTCCGCCTGCAGAACGCGGCGTTGGTATGGTGTTTCAGTCTTACGCGCTCTATCCCCACCTGTCAGTAGCAGAAAACATGTCATTTGGCCTGAAACTGGCTGGCGCGAAAAAAGAAGTGATTAACCAGCGAGTTAACCAGGTTGCGGAAGTGCTGCAACTGGCGCATTTGCTGGATCGCAAACCGAAAGCGCTCTCCGGTGGTCAGCGTCAGCGTGTGGCGATTGGCCGTACGCTGGTGGCCGAGCCAAGCGTATTTTTGCTCGATGAACCGCTCTCCAACCTCGATGCTGCACTGCGTGTGCAAATGCGTATCGAAATCTCCCGTCTGCATAAACGCCTGGGCCGCACAATGATTTACGTCACCCACGATCAGGTCGAAGCGATGACGCTGGCCGACAAAATCGTGGTGCTGGACGCTGGTCGCGTGGCGCAGGTTGGGAAACCGCTGGAGCTGTATCACTATCCGGCAGACCGTTTTGTCGCCGGATTTATCGGTTCGCCAAAGATGAACTTCCTGCCAGTAAAAGTGACCGCCACCGCAATCGATCAAGTGCAGGTGGAGCTGCCGATGCCGAATCGTCAGCAAGTCTGGCTACCGGTCGAAAGCCGTGATGTCCAGGTGGGAGCCAATATGTCGCTGGGTATTCGACCGGAACATCTACTGCCGAGTGATATCGCTGACGTCATCCTTGAGGGGGAAGTTCAGGTCGTCGAGCAACTCGGCAACGAAACCCAAATCCATATCCAGATCCCTTCCATTCGTCAAAACCTGGTGTACCGCCAGAACGACGTGGTGTTGGTAGAAGAAGGTGCCACATTCGCTATCGGCCTGCCGCCAGAGCGTTGCCATCTGTTCCGTGAGGATGGCACTGCATGTCGTCGACTGCATAAGGAGCCGGGCGTTTAAGCACCCCACAAAACACACAAAGCCTGTCACAGGTGATGTGAAAAAAGAAAAGCAATGACTCAGGAGATAGAATGATGATTACTCTGCGCAAACTTCCTCTGGCGGTTGCCGTCGCAGCGGGCGTAATGTCTGCTCAGGCAATGGCTGTTGATTTCCACGGCTATGCACGTTCCGGTATTGGCTGGACAGGTAGCGGCGGCGAACAACAGTGTTTCCAGACTACCGGTGCTCAAAGTAAATACCGTCTTGGCAACGAATGTGAAACTTATGCTGAATTAAAATTGGGTCAGGAAGTGTGGAAAGAGGGCGATAAGAGCTTCTATTTCGACACTAACGTGGCCTATTCCGTCGCGCAACAGAATGACTGGGAAGCTACCGATCCGGCTTTCCGTGAAGCAAACGTGCAGGGTAAAAACCTGATCGAATGGCTGCCAGGCTCCACCATCTGGGCAGGTAAGCGCTTCTACCAACGTCATGACGTTCATATGATCGACTTCTACTACTGGGATATTTCTGGTCCTGGTGCCGGTCTGGAAAACATCGATGTTGGCTTCGGTAAACTCTCTCTGGCAGCAACCCGCTCCTCTGAAGCGGGTGGTTCTTCCTCTTTCGCCAGCAACAATATTTATGACTATACCAACGAAACCGCGAACGACGTTTTCGATGTGCGTTTAGCGCAGATGGAAATCAACCCGGGCGGCACATTAGAACTGGGTGTCGACTACGGTCGTGCCAACCTGCGTGATAACTATCGTCTGGTTGATGGCGCATCGAAAGACGGCTGGTTATTCACTGCTGAACATACTCAGAGTGTCCTGAAGGGCTTTAACAAGTTTGTTGTTCAGTACGCTACTGACTCGATGACCTCGCAGGGTAAAGGTCTGTCGCAGGGTTCTGGCGTCGCGTTTGATAACGAAAAATTTGCCTACAATATCAATAACAACGGTCACATGCTGCGTATCCTCGACCACGGTGCGATCTCCATGGGCGACAACTGGGACATGATGTACGTGGGTATGTACCAGGATATCAACTGGGATAACGACAACGGCACCAAGTGGTGGACCGTCGGTATTCGCCCGATGTACAAGTGGACGCCAATCATGAGCACCGTGATGGAAATCGGCTACGACAACGTCGAATCCCAGCGCACCGGCGACAAGAACAATCAGTACAAAATTACCCTCGCACAACAATGGCAGGCTGGCGACAGCATCTGGTCACGCCCGGCTATTCGTGTCTTCGCAACCTACGCCAAGTGGGATGAGAAATGGGGTTATGACTACACCGGTAGCTCTTCAACCAACCCATACTACGGCAAGGCTGTGTCGGCTGATTTCAATGGCGGTAGCTTCGGTCGTGGCGACAGCGACGAGTGGACCTTCGGTGCTCAGATGGAAATCTGGTGGTAATAGCAAAAAACTGGGCCGGATAAGGTGTTTGCACCGCATCCGGCAATCAATGCCTGATGCGACGCTGTTGCGTCTTATCAGGCCTACAACCGCTGCCGAAAGTAGGCCGGATAAGGCGTTTACGCCGCATCCGGCATAAAAACAGCTTTAAGGGGCGAAAGCCCCTCTGATTATCGGGTTTAGCGCGCTATTGCCTGGCTACCGCTGAGCTCCAGATTTTGAGGTGAAAACAATGAAAATGAATAAAAGTCTCATCGCTCTCTGTTTATCAGCAGGGTTGCTGGCAAGCGCACCTGGAATCAGCCTTGCCGATGTTAACTACGTACCGCAAAACACCAGCGACGCGCCAGCCATTCCATCTGCCGCGCTGCAACAACTCACCTGGACACCGGTCGATCAATCTAAAACCCAGACTACTCAACTGTCGACCGGCGGCCAACAACTGAACGTTTCCGGCATCAGTGGTCCGGTTGCTGCGTACAGCGTCCCGGCAAACATTGGTGAACTGACACTGACGCTGACCAGCGAAGTGAACAAACAAACCAGCGTATTTGCGCCGAACGTGCTGATTCTTGATCAGAACATGACCCCATCAGCCTTCTTCCCCAGCAGTTATTTCACCTACCAGGAACCCGGCGTGATGAGTGCAGATCGTCTGGAAGGCGTTATGCGCCTGACACCGGCACTGGGGCAACAGAAACTCTATGTACTGGTCTTCACCACGGAAAAAGATCTCCAGCAGACAACCCAACTGCTCGACCCGGCAAAAGCCTATGCCAAAGGCGTAGGTAACTCGGTGCCGGATATTCCTGACCCGATTGCCCGTCACACCACTGATGGTTTGCTGAAACTGAAAGTGAAAACGAACTCCAGCTCCAGCGTGTTGGTAGGACCACTATTTGGTTCTTCCGCTCCAGCTCCGGTTACGGTAGGTAACACGGCGGCACCAGCTGTGGCTGCACCCGCTCCGGCACCGGTGAAGAAAAGCGAGCCGATGCTCAACGACACGGAAAGTTATTTTAATACCGCGATCAAAAACGCTGTCGCGAAAGGTGATGTTGATAAGGCGTTAAAACTGCTTGATGAAGCTGAACGCCTGGGGTCGACATCTGCCCGTTCCACCTTTATCAGCAGTGTAAAAGGCAAGGGGTAATTACGCTCCACAGTGCTGATTTTGCAACAACTGGTGCGTCTCCTGGCGCACCTTTTTTTCTCCTCCTGTACTATTGTTGCGTTTTTGTTGCGCATTAGTTCACTTAATTTGCTTTACATCTCCCGTAAATATTTTTCTGCGATACAATGCCTTTACGTTATGTAACGGAGAGTTCGGCATGTCACACCCCGCGTTAACGCAACTGCGTGCGCTGCGCTATTTTACAGAGATCCCTGCCCTGGAGCCGCAACTGCTCGACTGGCTGTTGCTGGAAGATTCCATGACAAAACGTTTTGAACAGCAGGGAAAAACGGTGAGCGTGACGATGATCCGCGAAGGGTTTGTCGAGCAGAATGAAATCCCCGAAGAACTGCCACTGCTGCCGAAAGAGTCTCGTTACTGGTTACGTGAAATTTTGTTATGTGCCGATGGTGAACCGTGGCTTGCCGGTCGTACCGTCGTTCCTGTGTCAACGTTAAGCGGGCCGGAGCTGGCGTTACAAAAATTAGGTAAAACGCCGTTAGGACGCTATCTGTTCACATCATCGACATTAACCCGGGACTTTATTGAGATAGGCCGTGATGCCGGACTGTGGGGGCGACGTTCCCGCCTGCGATTAAGCGGTAAACCGCTGTTGCTAACAGAACTGTTTTTACCGGCGTCACCGTTGTACTAAGAGGAAAAAAATATGGAGTGGAGTCTGACGCAGAATAAGCTGCTGGCGTTTCATCGCTTAATGCGTACGGATAAGCCAATTGGCGCGTTACTGCTGCTCTGGCCAACATTATGGGCGTTGTGGGTGGCGACACCGGGCGTTCCCCAGCTCTGGATCCTGGCGGTGTTTGTCGCGGGCGTCTGGCTGATGCGCGCTGCTGGTTGCGTGGTGAATGATTATGCTGACCGCAAGTTTGATGGTCATGTTAAGCGCACGGCGAACCGACCACTTCCCAGCGGCGCGGTGACAGAGAAAGAAGCGCGTACGCTGTTTGTAGTGCTGGTACTGATTTCATTTTTACTGGTGCTGACGCTGAATACGATGACTATTCTGTTGTCAATTGCCGCGCTGGCGCTGGCGTGGGTATACCCGTTTATGAAGCGGTATACCCATCTACCGCAAGTGGTGCTGGGCGCGGCGTTTGGCTGGTCGATTCCAATGGCTTTTGCCGCTGTGAGTGAGTCGGTGCCATTGAGTTGCTGGTTAATGTTCCTCGCCAATATTCTCTGGGCGGTGGCTTACGACACGCAGTATGCGATGGTTGACCGCGATGATGATGTGAAGATTGGCATTAAATCCACCGCAATCCTGTTCGGCCAATACGATAAATTGATTATTGGTATTTTGCAGATTGGCGTACTAGCGCTGATGGCGATCATCGGTGAGTTAAATGGCTTAGGCTGGGGATATTACTGGTCAATTTTGGTGGCTGGCGCGCTGTTTGTTTATCAACAAAAACTGATTGCCAACCGCGAGCGTGAAGCCTGCTTTAAAGCATTTATGAATAATAACTATGTTGGTCTGGTACTGTTTTTAGGGCTGGCAATGAGTTACTGGCATTTCTGATGATGTAAAAAAGCCGGATGATCATCCGGCTTTCTTCTGGGTTGCCTGATGCGCTGCGCTTCTCAGGCCTACACAACATATCGCAATTTATTGAATTTGCAGATCATGGTAGGCCGAATAAGGCGTTTGCGTCGCATCCGGCAATTCTCACTGATTACCCTTCGCCCTGCGTCGCACTCTCAATCGTCAAACGCACGTCTGATGTAATCAACTCCGCCAGCAACTGATATACCTTCATCGTTTCTGCCGGTTCGGCGTCGCCGCTATCGCTGATATACCCTTCATCACGCAGCGTCAGCACCAGAGAACTGAACACCGCCTTGTCGAAGAATTCCGGCGCGTTGATACCGTGCAGCACGGAGAGACGTTGCGCGACGGTGCGGCTCTCTTTTTCCAGCGTACCGCGGTTGATCGACGGGTTGGCACTCAACAGCCAGAAGGTGATGGCATAACGTTGCAGCGTTTCGCGCGCGCCTGCGGCCAGCAGCTGTAGCGTGCGAGAATGCGCCGGGTTGATATGCAACTCATCATCTTGCAGGGTAATCAGCCCCTGACGTTGCATCTCATTTGCCAGCGCATCAATAACGTCCGGTAACTCGTCGCGATCCCAGCGCAGGAACAGTTCCGCTTTCAGCATTGGGTAAAGCACATTGACGTGCTCCATCAATACGTCGCGGGAGATGTGGCGATGCTGGGTGACAATTGCCGCCATCAGCGAAGGCAGCACCAACATATGCGCAATGTTGTTGCGATAGTAGGTCATCAGCACCGCTTGCTCGCGCGGCAGAATGATGATGTCGCCGATAGTGTCTTTCTCGACTTCAAACTTGTTCATTTGCAGCGCGTGATCGATAAGCTCGCTGGCGCTGGCTGAAGGAACGGTAGAGTCCGTGGAGTAAGGCACGTTGCGCATCAGATCCAGGTAGCAGTTGAGTTGCTCGGTTAACTGCTCGCGGGTGAGTGAGCGCTGACGTGACGCCAGAAGCGCAGTACAGCACAGGTTCATGGCGTTTGCCGCGCCTGCGTTGTTAATGCGTACCATCAGATCGGCAGCAATATTATTGACCGTCGGCGTTAACCAGGCCGGACGCACCGCTTCGATGGGATCGATAGATTCACGCCAGTCTGGTACGTGCTGGTTAAGGTAGGTCATCAACGGCATTGGTTCACCGAAGTTGACGTAACCCTGACCGAGATTACGCAGCTTGCTTAAACCGCGCAGCATCTGCGGCAGGCTCTCTTTCTCTTTCGTCGCACCGCGCAGTTCTTTGGCGTAAGTACCCACTTCCATGACGTGCTCATAACCGATATAGATCGGAATCAGCGTAATCGGACGAGTGCCGCCACGCAGCATCGCCTGAATGGTCATCGATAGCGTACCGGTTTTCGGATCCAGCAAACGCCCCGTACGGGAACGACCGCCTTCCACGAAATACTCGACGGAATAACCACGGCTGAACAGTTCGCCGAGATACTCACGGAAAACGGTGGAATAAAGTTTATTGCCTTTAAACGTACGGCGAATAAAGAACGCCCCCAGACGGCGGAAAATCGGCCCGGCCGGCCAGAAGTTCAGGTTGATCCCGGCGGCGATATGCGGCGGCACCAGCCCCTGGTGATACAGCACGTAAGAAAGCAGCAGGTAGTCCATGTGACTGCGGTGGCAAGGCACATACACTAGCTCATGGCCGTCGTGGGCCAGCTGGCGAACGCGCTCGGCGTTATGGACGTTGATACCCTGGTAAAGTCGGTTCCAGGTGAAGCCCAGAATGCGGTCAGTCAGGCGGATCATCTCGTAAGAGAAATTCGCCGCAATCTCTTCCATCAGCGCAATCGCGTTCTGCTGCGCTTTTTCATGGGAGATTTTTTTGCTGCGTGCTTCATCTTCTACCGCTTTCGCAATGGCGCGGGAGGCGAGCAGCTTATTAAACAGATCCTGACGAGCAGGCAGACGTGGACCCACGGCAGCCAGACGTTGACGGGCAAAGTGCATACGCGCCACGCGCGCCAGTTTCTGAGCGATAGTTTTATCCGTGCCGTGTTCATCCGCCATACGGCGCAGCGAAACTGACGGCGAGAAACGCACAAAACTGTCGCGACCGAGCCACAGTACAGCGAAAAATTTCTGTACGCCGTTAAGCATACGCAGCGGCGGGTTCACTTCGCCTTTTTCACGCCCCGGCGCGCGACCAAACATCACCGATACTGGCACCATCTGCACATCCAGATTTGGGTTGCTGCGGTGCAAATCGAGATAGTCGTGGAACAGCTTAATAGACTCTTCTTTCGGCGTGTAATAGGTGAACACACGCGGCCCGCCGTGAATGAACACATAGCGCGGCAGTAGCGTGCCGTCGATTTCCAGCGGTTCTAACGGGTCAGGCAGGTCATGTGCCAGACACTGGGCGCGCAACGTCAGCAAGTCAGCTTTCGAGTTGTACGGTAAAACGTACATAATTGGACGAGAGGTATCCAGCCCCAGTTCCGGGGCAGGATCCGCCGGAATAGACTTGCTTTTTACCAGGATGCTTAATGGTAAATTCAGTAATTTGTAGTAAATTCGTGGCCAGCCGGACATAAACGATGTAAAGCCTCTGGTTAATAATGCAAATGCGCGGCAAGGATAGCAGAAAGTCATGGGAAATTCTGTGGTATCCGCTCATGTTTCGCGCGGCGTTACGCAAACCCGAATCATCGGATTTAACGGTACACTGATATTGACGCTCATAATGTAAAAAGGTTCTTTCAATGGCCAATAATACCACTGGATTCATCCGAATTATTAAAGCTGCTGGCTATTCCTGGAAAGGTTTACGCGCTGCATGGATCAACGAAGCGGCATTCCGTCAGGAAGGCGTAGCGGTATTGTTAGCGGTGGTTATCGCCTGCTGGCTGGATGTGGACGCGATTACCCGCGTGCTGCTTATCAGCTCCGTGATGCTGGTGATGATTGTGGAAATTCTCAATAGCGCCATCGAAGCTGTGGTTGACCGAATTGGCTCTGAATACCATGAGCTTTCCGGACGCGCTAAAGATATGGGATCTGCCGCAGTGCTGATTGCCATTATCGTCGCTGTGATTACCTGGTGCATCCTGTTATGGTCGCATTTTGGATAACCCTTCCAGATTTCGATAAATCTCTGGTTTATTGTGCAGTTTATGGTTCCAAAATCGCCTTTTGCTGTATATACTCACAGCATAACTGTATATACACCCAGGGGGCGGAATGAAAGCGTTAACGGCCAGGCAACAAGAGGTGTTTGATCTCATCCGTGATCACATCAGCCAGACAGGTATGCCGCCGACGCGTGCGGAAATCGCGCAGCGTTTGGGGTTCCGTTCCCCAAACGCGGCTGAAGAACATCTGAAGGCGCTGGCACGCAAAGGCGTTATTGAAATTGTTTCCGGCGCATCACGCGGGATTCGTTTATTGCAGGAAGAGGAAGAAGGGTTGCCGCTGGTAGGTCGTGTGGCTGCCGGTGAACCGCTTCTGGCGCAACAGCATATTGAAGGTCATTATCAGGTCGATCCTTCCTTGTTCAAGCCGAATGCTGATTTCCTGCTGCGTGTCAGCGGGATGTCGATGAAAGATATCGGCATTATGGATGGCGATTTGCTGGCAGTGCATAAAACTCAGGATGTACGTAACGGTCAGGTCGTTGTCGCACGTATTGATGACGAAGTTACCGTTAAGCGCCTGAAAAAACAGGGCAATAAAGTCGAACTGTTGCCAGAAAACAGCGAGTTTAAACCAATTGTCGTTGACCTTCGTCAGCAGAGCTTCACCATTGAGGGGCTGGCGGTTGGGGTTATTCGCAACGGCGACTGGCTGTAACATATCTCTGAGACCGCGATGCCGCCTGGCGTCGCGGTTTGTTTTTCATCTCTCTTCATCAGGCTTGTCTGCATGGCATTCCTCACTTCATCTGATAAAGCACTCTGGCATCTCGCCTTACCCATGATTTTCTCCAATATCACCGTTCCGTTGCTGGGACTGGTCGATACGGCGGTAATTGGTCATCTTGATAGTCCGGTTTATTTGGGCGGCGTGGCGGTTGGCGCAACGGCGACCAGCTTTCTCTTTATGCTGTTGCTGTTTTTACGCATGAGCACCACCGGGCTGACTGCGCAGGCTTATGGTGCCAAAAATCCTCAGGCATTAGCCCGTGCGCTGGTGCAACCGTTGCTGTTGGCGTTGGGGGCTGGGGCGTTAATTGCGCTGCTGCGTACGCCGATTATCGATCTGGCGCTGCATATTGTTGGCGGTAGTGAAGCAGTCCTGGAACAGGCGCGACGCTTTCTTGAAATCCGTTGGTTAAGCGCACCGGCGTCGCTGGCGAATCTGGTATTACTTGGTTGGTTACTCGGCGTGCAATATGCCCGTGCGCCAGTAATTTTGTTGGTGGTCGGCAATATCCTCAACATTGTGCTGGATGTCTGGCTGGTGATGGGGCTGCATATGAACGTGCAGGGCGCGGCTCTGGCGACGGTTATTGCGGAATATGCAACATTGCTGATTGGTCTGCTAATGGTGCGTAAAATCCTCAAACTACGCGGAATCTCCGGCGAAATGCTGAAAACAGCCTGGCGAGGAAACTTCCGTCACTTGCTGGCGCTTAACCGCGATATCATGCTGCGCTCGCTGTTGCTGCAACTCTGTTTCGGCGCGATCACTGTACTTGGCGCGCGACTGGGGAGTGACATTATCGCTGTTAACGCGGTTCTGATGACGCTACTCACCTTTACCGCCTATGCGCTGGATGGTTTTGCCTACGCGGTTGAAGCACATTCCGGTCAGGCATACGGTGCGCGCGACAGTAGTCAATTGCTGGATGTCTGGCGGGCAGCGTGCCGCCAGTCGGGGATCGTAGCGTTACTGTTTTCGGTGGTTTATTTGCTGGCAGGGGAACACATCATTGCGTTGCTGACGTCGTTAACCCAGATTCAGCAGCTGGCTGACCGCTATCTTATCTGGCAGGTGATTTTGCCGTTGGTCGGCGTCTGGTGTTATCTGCTGGACGGCATGTTTATAGGCGCAACGCGTGCCGCCGAAATGCGTAACAGTATGGCGGTGGCCGCCGCAGGTTTTGCACTGACGCTCCTTACGCTGCCGTGGCTGGGGAATCATGGTTTGTGGCTGGCGTTAACCGTCTTTCTGGCGTTACGCGGGCTTTCTCTGGCGGCTATCTGGCGGCGTCACTGGCGTAACGATACCTGGTTTGTCGCAACGTGACGGTTAAAAATTCTGAATAAATAATCCTAAGCCAAATTGCTGACTACACTTAATCTCACGTTCAGAAGAAAAGTGAACGTACTCTCATTCACAACCTAACGATGAGGTCTTGATTATGAATAAAGATGAAGCCGGCGGTAACTGGAAACAGTTTAAAGGTAAAGTGAAAGAGCAATGGGGCAAACTGACCGATGATGATATGACGATCATTGAAGGAAAACGTGATCAGTTAGTGGGTAAAATCCAGGAACGCTACGGTTATCAGAAAGATCAGGCAGAAAAAGAGGTTGATAGTTGGGAAAAACGCCATGATTACCGCTGGTAATTAATCCCTCCTGCCCGACATGTACAAGGATGTACACCCTTTTAGCGAGGTTTCTTTTTCACCTGAATAGAGTGGTCATGATGGCACTGTTCAGGATGACGACACGCTTCTACTTCTACACATGCTGAACATAATCCATGTGCTTCAATAACATTATGCCGCAGGGCAAAACCCATTTTTGCCGCCAGCGTATGCATGATGTCTTCCACGCCTTCAGCACATTCTTCTTTCACCGCGCCGCAGCGATCGCAAATAAACATGGCTGAAGTATGGGTGGGCTGATCGAACAGATGACAGAGCACATAACTGTTGGTGGATTCCACCTTATGCACAAAACCTTGTTCAAGCAGAAACTCCAGCGCGCGATAAACCGTTGGCGGCTTGGCTTGCGGTTCAGCTTCGCGCAGCAAATCAAGCAGATCATAAGCGCTGATAGCGCCATCCTGCAGACTCATCAGGCGCAACACTTCGAGACGCTGTGGGGTCAGGCGCACATTACGCTGTGCGCAGATTTTTTCAGCCTGCGCTAATAACTCCTGCGTTGTGGTCTTTTCCATTGGGCACCTCGACAGTGGGGTTAAGAATGTCCTTACTTTACCATAGTTCTCACTTAAACGCCGACAACAGGGTGTCATGGCTGTCACATTGCCTGATCGCATATTCGTTATGCTATAGTAGCGCCCCCAATTTACCAGATGCTTAAAAAGTCGCCATGCCAGCAGAATCACACACTGTTTATCCCGCTTACCGTTTCTCGATTGCCCCGATGCTTGACTGGACGGACAGACATTGCCGTTATTTCCTGCGTCTGCTTTCCCGCAATACGTTGCTGTATACCGAAATGGTGACCACAGGGGCGATTATTCACGGTAAAGGTGATTACCTGGCGTACAGTGAAGAAGAACATCCGGTAGCGTTGCAACTCGGGGGTAGCGATCCGGCGGCGCTGGCACAGTGTGCGAAGCTGGCAGAAGCGCGCGGATATGATGAGATCAACCTGAATGTCGGCTGCCCGTCTGACCGGGTGCAGAACGGCATGTTTGGTGCGTGTCTGATGGGTAATGCGCAGCTGGTTGCCGACTGCGTGAAAGCGATGCGCGATGTGGTGTCGATTCCGGTGACGGTGAAAACGCGTATTGGCATCGATGATCAGGACAGCTATGAATTTCTCTGCGATTTCATCAACACCGTTTCCGGCAAAGGTGAGTGTGAGATGTTCATCATCCACGCACGTAAAGCCTGGCTTTCTGGGTTAAGTCCGAAAGAAAACCGTGAGATCCCGCCGCTCGATTATCCGCGTGTGTATCAACTGAAGCGTGACTTTCCGCATCTGACGATGTCGATTAACGGTGGTATCAAGTCGCTGGAAGAAGCTAAAGCGCATTTGCAACATATGGATGGCGTGATGGTCGGGCGCGAGGCGTATCAGAATCCGGGGATTCTGGCGGCGGTAGACCGAGAGATTTTTGGTTCCTCGGATACCGATGCCGATCCGGTGGCGGTAGTGCGCGCCATGTATCCGTACATTGAGCGTGAACTCAGCCAGGGGACGTATCTCGGCCATATTACCCGGCATATGCTGGGCTTGTTCCAGGGTATTCCTGGCGCGCGGCAGTGGCGACGTTATTTAAGTGAAAATGCCCATAAAGCGGGTGCAGACATTAATGTGCTGGAACACGCGCTCAAACTGGTGGCGGATAAGCGTTAACTTTTCACCAAAAAGTAGTCAAATTCACCACGCCCTGCGCACCGTCGCGGGGCGTTTTGCTGTTAAATCAATAGATTATTTTTGGCATGATTCTTGTAATGCCAGCAAGAGATTTCATATTTGGGAGAGCATCATGCTGGAACTACTTTTTGTAATTGGCTTTTTTGTCATGCTGATGGTCACTGGTGTTTCGTTGCTGGGTATTATCGCCGCGCTGATTGTGGCGACGGCCTTCATGTTCCTCGGCGGTATGCTGGCATTGATGATTAAGTTGCTGCCGTGGCTGCTGTTGGCGGTTGCGGTGGTGTGGGTGATCAGGGCGATTAAAGCACCAAAAGTGCCGAAATATCAGCATTATGACCGCTGGCGTTACTAAGGGATTGTGCGGATGATCACAACCTAAGGTTTTATCCTTAGAACAAAATAGGAATTGATAATCAAATCTGTCACTATTGCGTGTCAAACAAATTCATCGAGCTGTACCCTACATACAGCCGAACTATAAAAGAAAGGGCTTCCCAGGTGGAAGCCCAATTTCTTTTATGGAATCAACAGGCTGGAACCCTGCGTCGCCCGGCTTTCCAGAATCTCATGCGCACGCCGCGCATCCTTCAGCGGATATTTCTGCTGCTCGGCGACATCGACCTTAATCACACCGCTGGCAATCAAAGAGAACAGTTCATTACTGGCCTCGGTTAATTCCTCCCGCGTGGTGATATAGCCTTGCAGGGAAGGGCGTGTCACATACAACGAGCCTTTCTGATTGAGAATGCCTAAGTTCACACCGGTAACCGCACCTGATGAGTTGCCAAAACTCACCATTAAGCCGCGGCGTTGCAGGCAATCCAGCGACCGTTCCCAGGTGTCTCTGCCCACGGAATCGTACACCACGCGCACTTTCTTACCACCGGTGATCTCTTTCAATCGCTCGACCAGGTTTTCTTCGCGATAGTTAATAACCTGCCATGCTCCGGCTTTTAAGGCGCTTTGCGCTTTTTGCGCCGTTCCTACGGTGCCGATAAGTTTCGCGCCAAGGGCTTTTGCCCACTGGCAGGCAATCAAGCCAACGCCGCCAGCCGCTGCGTGGAACAGGAACTGTTCATCGGGTTTAATTTCATAGGTTTTGCGCAGCAGATAATAAACCGTTAAGCCTTTCAGGAAGGATGCCGCAGCTTGCTCAAAAGAAATTGCCGCAGGCAGAATCGCTGCTTTATCGGCATTAATGTTATGCACAGAGCTGTAAGCGCCTAATGCCGATTGTGCATAGACTACGCGATCGCCTGCCTTAATATGCTTTACACCACTGCCGACTTTACTCACGATGCCTGCCGCTTCGGTGCCTAATCCGCTGGGTAGCGATGGTGGCGGGTAAAGGCCGCTGCGGATATACGTGTCGATAAAATTGATGCCGATGGCTTTATTTTCGACCTGGATTTCATTCTCCGCCGGATCGGCAGGAGTGAACTCCACGGCCTGAAGTACTTCCGGGCCACCGTGCTTGTGAAATTCGATGCGCGTTGCCATTTAAACTCCTTTACTGAGCGACATATCTGTTTTAAGCCTAACAGTAGTCGCCAGGCCGCGCGGGGATTTTTTCCGGGCTGCGGTCACAACCCGGAATATCTCTGATCAGTATTGAAACGGCGTCGCCGCAATCCAGTTTTGCCACTGGCGCTCAAAGTTGGTTAGCGTTAATACGCCCCGTTCACGGCACGGGCGAGTCCAGGTTTGGTAATCATTAGCTTCCCGACAAACACAAATCATATATTGCCTGGCATCCTGATTTTCTGGCCGAAAACGCCAGGCCAGGAGTGGCCCACCTGGTGTTTGCGGTGCAATACCGGCTTCGCCATCATAGATAGCCCTGGCACCACGACTCCCACCACCGTTTTCGACATAACATTGTAAAGAACGCAGTACAGCCAGCGCCAGTTGCGCACTTTGCCGCCACTGGAAAGATTGTGCCAGGCTGTTTTCATCGCATTGAATACCTTCCCGGCGAATATCTTCACAAAGTGTTGCCAGGGTTTGCGCGGCAGTGTTGATCCCCTGTGTATGACACAAAATTGCGGCATGGTGGCTCATGGTATTTTGTATCGTTTCTCGCACGTCGTCACGTAGCAGCCCCTGATTCAGGTACTGTTGCGCCTCATTAATCGTACTGAGAATTTGTTGCCTCTCGAGAGGCCGGTCCTGGCTTTTCTGATGAGCAATATGTAATGCACAGCGGCGGGCGAAAACTTGCCCGGCATTGAGCGCTGCTCCACCTGGGCGCGTGACACCATGTGTTCCGGCATTTTCTCCGGCAGCATAACAACCAGTTAGCGATGTACGTCCCCAAATATCAACTTCAATTCCGCCATTAAGATGTTGATTATTTAGCGTAAACTTGAGCGGTGAGGCTGTGAGATCATGACCGTGCATCTGATACAAACGAATAGCCAGAGGATTCATCTGTGTTAATCTCGCCAGCGGTTGTGCCAACAGGGCGTGATTTTGTTGCAGATAGTCGATGACATCATCATCCAGTTCTTGCAGGTTGAATGACGTTCCGTCCGCTGCGGGTTCTGGTTCCCGTAGAAAATCAAGAAAAACATCGCGCCCTTTTTGAGTCTCTTCATAAACTGCGACATCCAGCAGGCTGGAGCCATATTCCAGCATTCGTTCCGCGTGAAACGGCCACTGGTAACCTTTGCGAAATATCGCGGAGGCCAGCATACGAGTCGTGGGGTAATAAGTTGCCAGAAAATTATACTGACGCCCGGAGTGGTCCTGCGAATAGATGCGCGGCATCGCCTGCATGTAAGTACCAGAAAGATTCCACGGAAACTGGCTGCGCGGTGTACCGATACCAAACTGACTTTCCGTAAGATTAACCAGAGTTATCCCTGCTTCCAGCGCCATGCCCAACGCACTAAAACAGTTCACCGGATAAACACTGTCACGATAAAGTTCACCAGGCCCGCCCGTGGCTAAAACCAGATGCTGACAGCGAATCACTACCATTCTCCAGGGATTATCCCGACAGGCTTTATCGATGGCGATCACCCCCACGACTCGTCGATTTTCCCCTTCACCACTGGTCAGGATACGAATCGCTGTTGTGTGATCGCAAAGAGGAATATTAAGGCGCATTGCCTCCTGGGCCAGCACCTTCACCATCAGGCGCGATGTTCGAGGACCGCAGCTAGTGGCACGGCCAAATTCATCGTGATCGGTTTGATAACGCAACGTTGCGCCAAAGAGATCTTCAGGCAGATCCAGACCCAGATATTTCAGTACTTCACAGGTGTTCACTGAGCCGACCGCCTCAACATATGCGGTGTCATGATCCATCGCACCACCTGCCGCCAGCGTGTCACTTAATGCCAGAAAATGGTCACCATTTGCACGGGTGTTGGCGGTGTGAAGCGTTTGTTTATCAGAACCAGAACAGGCGGAAGTTCCCCAGAAGGCTTTGCTGGAAGCGACCATGACATCGACATTTTGCCGTTTCAGCTCGACGGCTGCTCGCCATCCTGCCGCACCACTGCCCAGAACTAACGTGTTGCAGCGGTACTCAGGTAAAATGGTTCCGTTAAGGTCGATACTACCGCTGACTTGAGCCAGCGGTGCGTAATGGGGCATTTTCACGTCTGTCAGGGAATCGATAATAGATTCAGAGACATTATGCGTCATGGTAGGTGCCCGTAGTCTGGTTATGTTGGGAAACGCTGATCGTTTCAGCGTCGGCAAGATCATCAAGATCACGATCGCGTGTTTCTGGAGCAAAGAAAGTCGCAATAATCGTACCAACGGTCAGCAGACTAAGGTAAATAGCGATTGGCATCCAGGCAGCAATACCACTGGGATCGTTAGTGTGGATCACCCAGGAAATGATTGCAGAACCAACCAGTGGCGCGATCCCTCCGGCAATAACGGCAGAAACTTCCCTTGCCAGTGCGACGCCAATATAACGATGGCGAGCACCAAAGAGTTCAGGCAGAAAAGCACCTTGTGCGCCAAACATACCCCAGGCTCCAATCCCTAAGGCCAGAGAAAGAGAGACAATAGTGACAGGAACATTACCGTGGCTGAAAGACCACCACACCGGAAAGGTAATCAACAACTGAAAAATCGCCAGACTACGATAGACAAGAACCCTGCCGAAGCGATCGGTCAGCCAACCGGCAATAGGCACCATAATTGCACCGACTACTACCGCAGACATCAGGCATAGCGTACCAACTGATTTGTCCAGCCCAACCACACCAACGATATAACTGATCGCTAAAGCCTGATAAATCGACGAGCCGCCGTTTTCTGCCAGACGTAAGCCAATCCCGACGAAGACATTACGGCGTGATGTTTTCAGCAAATTTCGTAAGGGTGATTCTGTAACTTGTTGACGAGCTTCGAGTTTTGCGAATGATGGCGATTCTTTAAGATGCAGTCGAATATAAATAGCCACCGCGATAATCACCACGCTGGAGAGGAAGGGCAAGCGCCACCACCAGGTTTCGGCAAGATTTGTCACATTATGCAGCAGGATGAAGTAAACGGCAGATGCCATAAACGTACCAATCTGGATTCCGAGGAACGGCAGCGCGGCGTAATAACCCCGTTTGCCGTCAGGAGCATATTCGGTCATCAGTACGGCGGCTCCCGCCTGTTCAGCCCCAGCACCAAGCCCTTGCAGCAGGCGTAATGCAATAAGCATAATTGGCGCCCAGATTCCCGCTGTTTCGTAAGTGGGTAATACCCCGATCAACGTGCTGGCGATTCCCATTAACAACACCGTTGCTAACAGGACGAACTTACGGCCCAAACGATCACCTAATGAGCCGAAGATAATTCCGCCTACAGGTCTGACGGCAAATCCGAGAAAGTAGGTGCCAAAACTGGCGATCAGCGCCATTCCCGGTTCCTGATTAGGAAAAAAGAGTGGACCAAAAATAATGGCGGATGCCAGGCTGTAAAGTGCGAAATCGTAGTATTCCAGTGCGCTGCCGAGAGAGCAGGTCCACGCCGCGCGACGCAGATCTGCCGATGAAACATTCGCTTTCTCTGCTGGTTGTGAAGGTTGCATGATGTGTCTCCTTTCAGACGGATAAAAGAAATCCGCCTAAAATCAATGGGATTCTTGCGTTATTATTAAAATCCAAAATGAAATGCTAAGTTATCGAGCACTAAAGTGCGGTTGACGCTTCTCAGTAAATGCCTGACTGCCTTCATGAGCATCTTCAGTCGTGGCGGAAAAAGCGCCAGCCAGTGCTTCAAGCGTCGAGGCCACAGCAATACCTTCTCCGGCATCAATAACCTGCTTGGCGATCTGCACTGCAACGGGAGCACGTTGGGCGATACGTTGTGCCAGTTGCAGTCCGGCGTCGTGTAACGCCTCCCTGGCGACAACGCGATTCACCAGCCCGCAGGACAGTGCCCGCTGTGCATCCAGTGGTTCACCGGTAAATACCAGTTCTTTCACCAGTGAGCGCCCAAGCAGTGCCGTCAGCCGCTGCGTTCCTGACCAGCCAGGCACTGTCGCCAGCCCGGTTTCTGGTAGTGCCATTTGTGCTTCGGCGCTACAAATACGGATATCGGCGGTAGCAGCCAGTTCCAGACCACCGCCATAAGCCAGGCCGTGCAACAGGGCGATTACGGGCTGTGGCAGTTGTGCCAGAGCATCAAATGCCTGATGACCGCGGCGGATCCAGTTGCGCCACATATCGAGTGCAGAAAGAGAGGTCCAGCGATGAATATCCGCGCCGACACAAAACGCTTTTTCACTGGCACTGGTCAGCAGTACTACGCGGATCTCCGAATCAGTTTCCAACGTGTGGCAATGCGCCAGCAGTTGTTCGAGCATCTCTGGGGTTAATGCGTTGAGTTTCGCCGGGCGATTAATCACCAAAGTGGCAATGAAACCGTTGCGCTGGAGGTCAATGGTGCCGTTATTCATGGTGACTTCCTTGTTGAAAATAGAGGGGATTCATTAGTTTGAGATCGTCTGCCAGACGGAGTGGGGCATCGCTTTGGGCGAGAATGTCGCGTTCAGGATCAATACCTGGGGCAATTTCTGTGACCAGTAGCCCGTCTGGGGTTAATTCCAGAACGCAGCGTTCAGTAATGTACTGTACTTGTTGCCCGAGTCTTATTGCGCGTTTGCCGGAGAACGTCACGTGGGCGACGTCCTGTACCAGTTTTTTGGCTTTGCCTTCTTTAATGATACGCAGCTGACCCTCTTCCAGTTGCAGTTGGGCACCGGCATTGAAAAAGCCAGAGAAAATAATGCGTTTCGCATGTGAGGTGATATCAATAAATCCACCGCATCCGGCAGTGACATGTGGACGAGCGGGGAGATGTGAGACGTTCACTGAGCCATCTGCGCCGATTTGTAAAAACGACATCAGAGTGAGATCAAAACCACCACCCTGGAAATAGGTGAACTGCTGGGGAGAGGGCAAAAATGCTTCTGCATTAGAGGCACAACCGAACTGAAATTCCAGCAGTGGAACTCCGCCAATCGCGCCCTGTTCCAGCAGCCAGGTGACGTCACCGTGGCGACCTTGTTCCAGTAAAATGCGTGGTACGTTAGCAGAAATACCAAAGCCAATATTTACCGCATCTCCACTTTGTAGTTCTTGCGCGACTCGCTGGGCAATAACTCGCGCCGGGCCATGTTCCATATAACGAAAGGCTGACAGCGGACGACTGATTTCGCCGGAAATGGCAGGTTCATATTGCGTTTGTGTCGTTTGTGTTTGTTCCGGCGCAATCACGATGTAATCCACCAGTACACCCGGAATACGCACCTCTTTTGGTTTCAGACTTCCGGCGGCAACCTGTCGTTTTACTTGCGCAATTATGATGCCACCATTATTGCGAACGGCAGTAGCCTGTTCCAGTGGCCCCAGATAAGCCCCTTCATGTTCATAAGTCAGGTTGCCGCGTTCATCGGCAGTGGTAGCGCGAATGATCGCCACCTGCGGCACGATACTGGGGAAAAACAGCCAGTCGTCGTTAGCAAATCGAACACGTTCAACCAGAGATTGTTGCGCCGCTTTTTCATTCATAGCACCGCCCTGCAACAGGGGATCCACATAGGTATCCATGCCTGTTTGTGTCAGCACGCCAGGACGATGAGCCGCCGCTTCCCGGTGCATATCAAATAAGATCCCGGAAGGCAGATTCCAGGCGGGGATCGCGTTGTCATTGATCATTTGCCAGATTAACGGAGGCGTCATTGATGATGGACCGGAGGGGTAGGAGCCAGCGATCACTTTTGCCAGTAAGCCCGGTTGCGCCAGATGATCGATGCCTTTTACGCCATACATATCACCAGCGGCGATAGGGTGGATGGAGGTGATGTTTTGCGGATGTCCGGCACGTTGAAAGCGTTCACCTATTGCTGCCAGCACCGCATCCGGACACCCCATTCCACTGGAGGAGGAGACGGTGACAACTGCGCCATCAACAATCAAATATGCAGCTTCCGGTGCAGTGATCGTGCGTACAGAGCACATAATAATTTCCTTGTTTCGATATAAAAATAATTAAAAATATGCATTTAAAACAATATGATAATTTTCATAAATTAATTGGAACGATCTAATTTATGCGTAATTTGTACGATTAGGGTGTAAAAAACACAACAAGGGAAGTGCGAATCTGTGATCGAAACGACGATCTCCTGCGATCCCTTGCGTTAACGGATCGCATGAGTAAAAGGAGATTATGATAAAGTAATTGCCTTGATCTTATGGGGGTTTGGAGCAGGCATGGCGAAGTCGGATACAGGAAGAAAGCGGGTAACATTAACCGATGTTGCGCGTGCGGCTGGCGTTTCGAAATCGACTGTATCGCTGGTTCTCAACGACAGTTCACTTATCAAAAAAGAGACGCAACAAAAAGTCCAGCAAGCCATTGAACAATTAGGCTATGTCTATAACCGTTTTGCTGCCAATCTGCGTTCGCAAAAATCGCTAACTATCGGCGTAGTCATTGACGATTTGATAAATCCTTTCTTCGCTGAATTTACTATGGGTCTTGAGATGACGCTGGCGGAGCACGGTTTTATCACCGTGATGTCCAATACCTCCCAGCGTAGTGACCGGCAAAAACAGGTGCTTGATACCTTGCTGGAACACCACGTCGCGGGCATTGTCCTCTGTCCAGTGAACAGTACCTCAGAAGCCGATTTACAGCGTTATGCCAACAGTTCCACACCCTTATTAATCACGATGCGCCCTCTGGATTGGCAACAATTGCCCGTCGATTACGTTGGCGTGGACAGCCACGCAGGTGTACGGGAAGCGACGGAATATCTCATTCAACAAGGGCACAGAGATATCGTGTTTATTGGTGGTCTTACGCACCATATGCGTTATCAGGGATACCTTGAGGCGATGAATCACCATGGTTTACAGCCGTGGAGTACTGATGCTTTTTCGCTGCGTGCTGAACCGACTCAGGCCAACGGCTACCAGTTGATGCAACAGCTGTTGGATATGCCTTCGCCACCCACAGCGGTGATTTGTTATAACGATTTAATGGCTTTTGGCGCGGAGTCGGCACTAGGCGAAAGAGGATTATTTGCCGGGGAAGATATTTCGTTGATTGGTAATGATGGCGTGGCGGCTTGTGCTTACAGTAACCCGCCGTTAACCACAATTGCGGTAGAACCATTGGCTCTGGGGAAACAGGCGGCGCAGCAAATTTTACGGCGTATTGCGCAACCAGACGCACCGCTCAGCCATTACATCTATCGCCCGACCCTGCAAATTCGCGCTTCCACCGGAAAGCGGGGGCGTTAAATGCTGTAGCGAGAAACTGTTTCTCGCTATACTCTCTTGTCCCCCATTCAACAGCAGGTAACACCATTCGTTATGGCAGGCAATAGACCTTTCAACAAACAACAGACTGATAACCGCGAACGCGATCCACAAGTTGCCGGGCTGAAAGTGCCTCCGCACTCGATCGAAGCGGAGCAGTCGGTGTTGGGCGGTTTAATGCTGGATAACGAACGCTGGGATGATGTAGCCGAGCGTGTGGTGGCAGACGATTTTTACACCCGCCCACACCGTCATATCTTTACTGAAATGGCGCGTTTGCAGGAAAGCGGTAGTCCTATCGATCTGATTACCCTTGCGGAATCGCTGGAACGCCAGGGGCAACTCGATAGCGTCGGTGGTTTTGCTTATCTGGCAGAGCTGTCAAAAAATACGCCAAGTGCGGCGAACATCAGTGCATATGCGGATATCGTGCGCGAACGTGCCGTTGTTCGTGAGATGATCTCCGTTGCTAACGAGATTGCCGAAGCCGGTTTTGATCCACAAGGGCGTACCAGTGAAGATCTGCTGGACCTGGCTGAATCCCGCGTCTTTAAAATTGCCGAAAGTCGTGCAAACAAAGACGAAGGGCCGAAGAACATCGCCGATGTGCTCGACGCAACCGTGGCGCGTATTGAGCAGTTGTTTCAGCAGCCACACGATGGCGTTACCGGGGTAAATACCGGTTATGACGATCTCAACAAAAAAACCGCTGGCTTGCAGCCGTCGGATTTGATCATCGTTGCCGCGCGTCCGTCGATGGGTAAAACGACATTTGCGATGAACCTCGTCGAAAACGCGGCGATGTTGCAGGATAAACCGGTGCTTATCTTCTCGCTGGAGATGCCATCAGAACAGATTATGATGCGTTCTCTGGCGTCGCTGTCGCGCGTTGACCAGACTAAAATCCGTACCGGGCAGCTCGATGATGAAGACTGGGCGCGCATTTCCGGCACCATGGGTATTTTGCTCGAAAAACGTAATATCTATATCGATGATTCCTCCGGCCTGACGCCAACGGAAGTGCGTTCCCGCGCACGCCGTATTGCCCGTGAACACGGCGGCATCGGGCTTATCATGATCGACTACCTGCAACTGATGCGCGTACCGGCGCTTTCCGATAACCGTACGCTGGAAATTGCAGAAATCTCCCGCTCGCTGAAAGCACTGGCGAAAGAACTGAACGTGCCGGTGGTGGCGCTGTCCCAGTTGAACCGTTCTCTGGAACAACGTGCCGACAAACGCCCGGTCAACTCCGACCTGCGTGAATCTGGCTCTATCGAGCAGGATGCGGACTTGATCATGTTTATCTATCGTGATGAGGTGTATCACGAAAACAGTGATTTAAAAGGCATCGCGGAAATTATTATCGGTAAACAACGTAACGGCCCAATCGGGACGGTACGCCTGACCTTTAACGGTCAATGGTCGCGCTTCGACAACTATGCGGGGCCGCAGTACGACGACGAATAATAATTATTTTATGAATTAGGTAATTAAAGCAAACACTTATCAAGGAACACAAATGCAAGCGGCAACTGTTGTGATTAACCGCCGCGCTCTGCGACACAACCTGCAACGTCTTCGTGAACTGGCACCTGCCAGTAAAATGGTTGCGGTGGTGAAAGCGAACGCTTATGGTCACGGTCTTCTTGAGACCGCGCGAACGCTCCCCGATGCTGACGCCTTTGGTGTAGCCCGTCTCGAAGAAGCTCTGCGACTGCGTGCGGGGGGAATCACCAAACCTGTACTTTTACTCGAAGGCTTTTTTGATGCCAGAGATCTACCGACGATTTCTGCGCAACATTTTCATACCGCCGTGCATAACGAAGAACAGCTTGCTGCGCTGGAAGAGGCTAACCTGGACGAGCCGGTTACCGTCTGGATGAAACTCGATACCGGTATGCACCGTCTGGGCGTAAGGCCGGAACAGGCTGAGGCGTTTTATCATCGTCTGACCCAGTGCAAAAACGTTCGTCAGCCGGTGAATATCGTCAGCCATTTTGCGCGCGCGGATGAACCAAAATGTGGCGCAACCGAGAAGCAACTCGCTATCTTTAATACCTTTTGCGAAGGCAAGCCTGGTCAACGTTCCATTGCCGCGTCGGGTGGCATTTTACTCTGGCCACAGTCGCATTTTGACTGGGTGCGCCCGGGCATCATTCTTTACGGCGTATCTCCGCTGGAAGATCGCTCCACCGGTGCCGATTTTGGCTGTCAGCCAGTGATGTCGCTAACCTCCAGCCTGATTGCCGTGCGTGAGCATAAAGCCGGAGAGCCTGTCGGTTATGGTGGAACTTGGGTAAGCGAACGTGATACTCGTCTTGGCGTAGTCGCGATGGGCTATGGCGATGGTTATCCGCGCGCCGCGCCGTCCGGTACGCCAGTGCTGGTGAACGGTCGCGAAGTGCCGATTGTCGGGCGCGTGGCGATGGATATGATCTGCGTAGACTTAGGTCCACAGGCGCAGGATAAAGCCGGGGACCCGGTCATTTTATGGGGCGAAGGTTTGCCCGTAGAGCGTATCGCTGAAATGACGAAGGTAAGTGCTTACGAACTTATTACGCGCCTGACTTCAAGAGTCGCGATGAAATACGTGGATTAATATTCGTCTCCAGGGAGGGACAATGTCTTATTCAGAAATCGCCGCGTGTCTGGCATACGCGGTTTCCGTCTGGCTGGCTGCCAGAAACAATGTGCATACATGGTGGATCGGCATAATTGGCAGCATATTGTACGGCTGGGTTTTTTGGTCCGTGCAACTCTATGCCGACGTTACGCTCCAGTTATTCTTCATCGTGACCAGCATCACTGGCTGGATCCACTGGCTGAAAGGTCAGGGTGGCGACATCTTGCCGGTGCGCCGAACGCAAGCCAGTCACTTTTTCCTTTTGTTGCTCTGTGCTGTCGTCGTGGCAGGCGGTTACGGCTTTTTACTCCACACCTTTACCAATGCCTGGGCACCCTGGCTGGATTCGTTGATTTTGACCTTCAGCGTTCTGGCACAATTCATGTTGATGGGAAGACGTATCGAAAACTGGTACGTCTGGTTAGCGGTGAATACCCTGGCGGTGCCACTGTATATGACGCGCGGTTTAAACCTGACCGCTGGCTTATATTTCCTGTTCTGGATTAACGCCTGGCATGGTTTGTATCAATGGCGCAAAGAGTTGCAAACATCATGAAGCCTTTTGCAACGGGTCTGGTGGTTGGTAAATTCGCGCCTTTGCATTGTGGTCATGAAAAGTTGATCAATACCGCACTGGCGCAATGTGAAGAACTGTTCATCATCAGTTATTCCGTGCCGGAAATGCCTGACTGTGAACCTGAAAAGCGCCTGACGTGGCTGCAAGTGCGCTTCCCGCAAGCGACGATTTTGGTACTGACGCCAGAGCTTGTTGCGCGTTATAACTTACCTGCCATACCGCATAACGATGCCGATGCCGACATCCATCGTCATTATGTGGCGACGCTGTGCCTGCAGGTATTACGTTGCCGCCCACACGCTGTATTTACCGCAGAAGACTATGGCGATGGCTTTGCTAACGTGCTGGCGCGGCGTTTTGCCCAACCCGTTGAACACGTTCGAATGGCGCGCCCAGTTGGCGATGAAGCACCTTCGGGAACGCTTATTCGTTCCGATGTTCACCGCTATCGCTACATGTTGGCGAATGATGTTTATTACAGTTTCGTTCGCCGTATCTGTCTGCTTGGTGGCGAATCTACCGGTAAAAGCACGCTTTCAAAAGCGCTGGCGGGCGTGCTTGATACGGTGTATGTCGCTGAATTTGGCCGCGACTATTGGGAAGAAAAAAACGGTATCTTAACTGCGGATGATTTGTTGCATATCGCCTGCGAACAGGTACGCCGGGAACAACAAGCAGAAGCTAATCACTATCTTATATGTGACACGTCGCCACTCACGACCTTATTCTATGCCCTTGATCAATATGGTCATGCTCCGCAAGAACTTCACCAACTGGCGGAGCGGGAATACTCTCTGGTAGTGCTTTGCGGCGCAGAATTTCCCTTCGTGCAGGATGGCACCCGGCAAGGAGAGGTATTTCGCGCACGGCAACAGGTGTGGTATGAACAGGAATTGTCGCGCAGGAACATTCCTTATCTTTCGGTTTCGGGGCCACTGCAAGAGCGAGTGGAGCAAATTCTTCGCCAACTTCCCGACTGACTTTGAACATCCTCTCGATCTTCGCCTTCTTCCGGTTTATTGTGGTTTAACCACCTGCCCGTAAACCTGGAGAACCATCGCGTGTTTCAAAAAGTTGACGCCTACGCTGGCGACCCGATTCTTACGCTTATGGAGCGTTTTAAAGAAGACCCTCGCAGCGACAAAGTGAATTTAAGTATCGGTCTGTACTACAACGAAGACGGAATTATTCCACAACTGAAAGCCGTGGCGGATGCGGAAGCGCGCCTGAATGCGCAGCCTCATGGTGCTTCGCTTTATTTACCGATGGAAGGGCTTAACAGCTATCGCCATGCCATTGCGCCGCTGCTGTTTGGTGCGGACCATCCGGTACTGCAACAACAGCGCGTAGCAACCATTCAAACCCTTGGCGGCTCAGGGGCATTGAAAGTGGGCGCAGATTTCCTGAAACGCTACTTCCCGGAATCAAGCGTCTGGGTCAGCGATCCTACCTGGGAAAACCACGTAGCAATATTCGCCGGGGCTGGATTCGAAGTAAGTACTTACCCCTGGTATGACGAAGCGACTAACGGCGTGCGCTTTAATGACCTGTTGGCGACGCTGAAAACATTACCTGCCCGCAGTATTGTGTTGCTGCATCCATGTTGCCACAACCCAACGGGTGCCGATCTCACTAATGAGCAGTGGGATGCGGTGATTGAAATTCTCAAAGCCCGTGAGCTTATCCCATTTCTTGATATTGCCTATCAAGGATTTGGTGCCGGTATGGAAGAGGATGCCTACGCCATTCGCGCCATTGCCAGCGCTGGATTACCCGCTCTGGTGAGCAATTCGTTCTCGAAAATTTTCTCCCTTTACGGCGAGCGCGTCGGCGGACTTTCTGTTCTGTGTGAAGATGCCGAAGCCGCAGGCCGCGTACTGGGGCAATTGAAAGCAACCGTTCGCCGCAACTACTCCAGCCCGCCGAATTTTGGTGCGCAGGTGGTGGCTGCGGTGCTGAATGACGAGGCATTGAAAGCCAGCTGGCTGGTGGAAGTAGAAGAGATGCGAACTCGCATTCTGGCAATGCGTCAGGAACTGGTGAAGGTATTGAGCACAGAGATGCCAGAACGCAATTTCGATTATCTGCTTAATCAGCGCGGCATGTTCAGTTATACCGGTTTAAGTGCCGCTCAGGTTGACCAACTACGTGAAGAATTTGGTGTCTATCTCATCGCCAGCGGTCGCATGTGTGTCGCCGGGCTTAACGCGCAAAATGTGCATCGCGTGGCAAAGGCGTTTGCTGCGGTGATGTGATTTTAATCAACAGGCGGATCTCTCCGCCTGTTCCTGACTCCAGCCATCCCCTACTATTCTGTCCCTTTTTTCGCCCACTTTTACATCATCTATTTTTTATAAGTTTTTGAAAATTAGTGTTTTTAACTGTTGGTACGGATTGTGCAGTAATGCAGCTGTCTATGACCATCAGGAGAAAAACATGGAGAACATGACCTCGCCCGGCACGCTGCTTAGTGGAGATAACGCGACCTGGCTTGAAGAGTACTACCAGACCTGGTTGCGTACGCCGGAACAACTCCCGGAAGACTGGCGGCGTTTTTTTCTTTCACCTGAACTGACTGTCCAAAGCGTATCCGGTGATAACAATATCAGCGGTGCGACCTTAAAAAAACAGGCTGCGGTAGTACAACTGATCAATGCCTGGCGCATGCAGGGGCATCTGCGCGCAAAGCTTGATCCACTTGGTTTGAATCCCCCGGCTGACGTTCCCTCCCTCCAGCCTGGTTTTTGGGGATTAAGCGAAGAAGACTTGTTGCAGGAGTTTAGCGTCACCTTTGGCGCACACACCACGCAAATGCCACTTAAGCAACTGCTTAACCTGCTGGAGCAAGCCTGGGCGGGTAGCCAGGCTTATGAACTTGCTCATCTGGAAAATCGTGAAGAAATCAACTGGTTGTTATCACGGATTGAGAGCAGCAATGCGCCACAAGCAGATGTACAAACCTGTATTGCTCGTTTTGAAAAACTGATGGCGGCAGAGACGTTAGAGCGTTATCTGCATACCCGTTATGTTGGGCAGAAACGGTTTTCTCTGGAAGGGGGCGAAAGTGCAATCCCGGCGCTCGATACGCTGACAAAACGCCTGCGTGCGCAAGGTGTGGAGGAAATGGTCATTGGCATGGCGCACCGGGGAAGACTTAATGTTCTGGTTAATCTGTTGAATAAAGACCCGGCACAGCTTTTTGCTGAGTTTGAAGGCAAGCAGACGATCGGCAGTGGTTCAGGCGATGTGAAATACCACATGGGGTATTCCAGCAATCTGGAAACACCTGCCGGTTCGCTGCATGTGGCGCTGGCGTATAACCCCTCACATCTGGAGATCGTGAATCCGGTGGTGCTGGGCCAGGTGCGAGCCAGGCAGGAACGCCGTGGTGAGGATGGTCAGGCAAAAGTGGTGGGCGTACTTATTCATGGGGATTCCGCGTTGGGCGGCCTCGGCGTCAACCAAACCACGTTTAACTTATCGCAGACTCAGGGCTACGGCACTGGCGGTACGCTACATCTGGTGATTAACAATCAGATTGGCTTCACCACTTCCCGCTTGCAGGATATGCGTTCTTCACGGTACTGCACCGATATTGCCAAAATGGTAGCGGCCCCAATTATCCACGTTAATGGCGATGACGTTGACGCTGTTTGCCAGGTAATGGAACTGGCGTGCGAATGGCGAGACACCTTCCGGCGCGACATCATCATCGATATTTGCTGCTTCCGTAAGCACGGACACAACGAAAGCGATGAGCCACGTCTTACCCAGCCACAAATGTATCAGGCAGTGGATGCTCACCCTGGTACGCTCGCCCGTTATGGTGAATCTCTTGCCCGCCGCGGCCTGTTAACTCAGGCGCAACAAGATGAGATGACGGCACGCTATCGCGACTGGCTGGATAGCTGCCAGAAACGTGAACCGCAGCCTCTCAAACCTGCAATTCACTCTTTTAGCGCTAACTGGTATGGGTTGACCAACCCTCACTGGAGCGCCCCGGTATCTACGGCATTGCCTCGGCAAAAGCTGGCAGCGTATGGTGAAATCATTTCTACACTGCCACCCGATGTGGTCGCACATCCTACCATTAAACGGCAACTGGCGTTACGCCAGGATATGGCCGCAGGTACTCAGCCAGTAGACTGGGGAATGGCTGAAATGCTGGCCTATGCATCGCTTGTGGATGCGGGTGTTGGTGTGCGTCTTTCTGGTGAAGACTCAGGGCGTGGCACGTTCAGTCATCGCCATGCAGTGGTACATCATCAAACTGAAGCCCGTCGTTATCTGCCGTTACAGCATATCCGCGCTGGTCAGGCATCTTTCGATGTTTATGATTCGGTGCTTAATGAAGAAGCGCTCTTAGCCTTTGAATATGGCTATTCAACGTCTGCGCCTCAGCAACTGGTTATTTGGGAAGCACAGTTTGGTGACTTTGCCAACGGCGCTCAGGTTGCTATTGATCAATTTATCTCGTCTGGCGAAACCAAGTGGGATCGCTATAGCGGTTTAACCATTCTTCTGCCGCATGGCTATGACGGACAAGGGCCGGAGCACTCTTCTGCGCGTCCTGAGCGCTGGCTGCAACTGTGCGCAGAAAACAACATGCAGGTGGTGATGCCCAGTGAGTCAGCACAAATGTTCCATTTGCTGCGCGGTCAGGCATTACGCCCAATGCGCAAACCGTTAGTGATAATGATGAGTAAGCGTTTACTTCGGTTTAAAGGCGCTATGAGCGAGCTTTCTGAATTCACTGATGGCGCTTATAAACCGGTAGTCACCGATCCGCAATTGCATCAGTCCCAGAAAGTTAAGCGCGTTATTTTGTGTAGCGGCCAGGTCTATTACGACGTACTGGAAGCCCGTAAGCAGCGTGAGTGTGAAGATGAGGTAGCGATTGTTCGCCTGGAGCAACTCTACCCGTTCCCGGTCGCAGAACTGAATGATGTTCTGGCGAGTTGGCCGAACTGCTGCGAATGGATTTGGTTGCAGGAAGAGCCAGAAAACCAGGGCGCGTGGCGGCAGATTCGTCATGAACTGGCGGCACTGAAAATTAACACTCCTTACTGGCAGTATGCAGGCCGCCCGGCAGCGGCAGCTCCGGCGACAGGGTATGGGCGTGTACATAAACAACAAATCGACGAATTTCTTGCTGCTGCGTTTGCAGATATTCAGCCATGAAAGGCGCACAAAAATAATAAGGAGAACATTTTATGATCGAAATTACTGTCCCTGTATTACCGGAATCTGTCACGGAAGGCACGCTGACAACCTGGTGTAAACAAGAAGGCGAGCACGTAAAACGCGATGATGTGATTGCCGAGCTGGAAACCGATAAAGTCATTCTGGAAATACCGGCCCCGCACGATGGCGTGTTAAGCAATATTATCGTCAGCGAAGGTAGCACGGTCACGTCCGCGCAACTGTTGGCGCATCTTAAGCCGCAAGCTGTCATAGAAGAAACCGTCACACCAGTCACCGAAACCCTGGCGATGCCTTCCGCACGGCTGGAGGCACAGCGTAGTGGTGTCGAACTTGCTGACGTTGCGGGGAGCGGGAGAAATGGACGTATCCTGAAAGAGGATGTGCAGCGCGTTACTCCTGCACCAGCCATTCAGCCTGAACGGGTGGCGGAGATCGCGCCAGCTAAACCCTTGACACCGGGTGCTCGTCAGGAACGTCGTGAGCCGATGTCGCGCTTACGTCAGCGAATTGCTGAGCGTCTGCTGGCTTCCCAACAAAATAACGCCATTCTTACCACATTCAACGAAGTAAACATGCAGAGCGTGATGGATTTACGCGCCCGCTGGAAAGATCGTTTTGCCGAGAAGCACGGCGTGAAGCTGGGCTTTATGTCCTTCTTTGTTAAGGCCGTTACCCGGGCGCTGGAGCGCTTCCCTGTAGTGAATGCCAGCGTTGATGGCAACGAGATTATCTGGCGTGATTATTGCGATATCGGCATTGCAGTGAGCAGCAACCGCGGCCTGGTAGTGCCTGTGTTACGCAATGCGCAATCACTCTCTTTGGTGGAAATTGAACGGCAAATTGCCGAATACGCCACACAGGCACGCAATGGCAAATTGCCGCTGGAGGCGTTACAGGGCGGCACGTTCTCTATCACCAACGGCGGTACTTTTGGTTCGATGATGTCAACGCCAATCATTAACCCGCCGCAGTCGGCCATTCTTGGGATGCATGCCATCACGCCGCGCCCGGTCGCAGAAAACGGCCAGGTTGTTATTCGTCCCATGATGTACCTTGCTCTCAGCTATGACCATCGCATTATCGATGGTCAGGAAGCCGTGCAGACATTGGTGGCAATACGTGAGCTACTGGAATCACCGGAACAACTGTTGCTGGATCTTTAAGGAGGGCGCCGATGAGTACAATTTTTGATGTGGCAGTTATGGGGGGTGGGCCAGGTGGTTACGTAGCGGCACTGCGGGCTGCGCAGAATGGGCTTTCCGTAGTATGTATTGATGATGGTGTTAATGCACAGGGCGAACCTTCGCCGGGCGGTACGTGTCTCAATGTCGGCTGTATTCCGTCAAAATCGTTGCTGCAATCTTCCGAACTGTACGCGCAAGTGCAGCATGAGGCGAGCATTCATGGCGTTAATGTTGACGGCGTATCTTTCAATGCAGCTGCGATGATTCAACGTAAAGACGCCATAGTAAGCCGCCTGACAATGGGCATCGGTTTGCTGTTTAAGAAAAATAAAGTGAAGCACCTGTGCGGCCTCGCAACGTTAGAACATGCTCAGGATGAGATTTGGCAATTACGTGTAAGCGATCAACAAATCCGCGCCCGTAATGTGGTGATTGCAACAGGTTCTCAGCCGCGTCAACTGCCTGGCGTTACCATTAATAATCAGCAAATTCTCGATAATCGCGGCGCCCTGGCGTTAACCGCCGTGCCGCCGCGTCTCGGTGTGATCGGCGCTGGCGTGATTGGCCTTGAACTGGGGTCTGTGTGGAATCGGGTCGGTTCAGACGTCACGTTGCTGGAGATGGCGCCAACGTTCTTGCCTGCACTGGAAGCTCGCCTGTCGAACGAAGTCCGTAAAGCAATGATTGCCAGTGGGATGAAAATGCAACTGGCAGTAGAGATTGAGGCTATTGAACAACGGGATGACGGTGTGCATGTGCGCTGGCGGCAGGGTGAGAAGCGAGAAGAAAGCCGCTTCGATAAATTAATTCTTGCCATTGGACGTGTACCGCGACTTTCTGGTGTCGATCTCGTGCAACTCGGTCTTGAAGCCGATAACCGTGGCGGTATTGCCGTCGATAACTTATGCCGTACCGGGAAAGCCGGGCTGTGGGCAATTGGTGATGTCGTGCGAGGGCCGATGCTGGCGCATAAAGCGATGGCTGAAGGTGTGGTGGTTGCTGATCAAATTGCCGGACTGGCGGTAGAGCCGATTAATTTTGCGCTGATCCCTTCGGTGATTTACACCCAACCGGAAGTTGCGTGGGTAGGGGAAAACGAGGCCTCACTGAAAGCCGCTGGCAGAGTCTTTAACAAAGGAAATTCTCTGTTTGCCGGTAACGGTCGCGCCTTAGCATTAGGCCAGGAAGGTGGGCGTTGCACGTTATACAGCGATAAACACACTGACCGCGTACTTGGCGGAGCGATTGTTGGCCCGCAGGCATCGGAGCTGATCAATGAAATTGCGCTGGCGATGACTTTTAGCGCCTCTGGCGAGGATATTGCCTGTGCGATCCATGCGCATCCGACATTAAGCGAAGTCATCCACGAAGCAGCAATGGCCTTGAATAATAAAGCATTACACGGATAACACATACCACTGAGGGAATATATGAATTTACATGAGTATCAGGCCAAATCGTTACTGGCTGGCATGGGGATGCCGTGTCCAAAAGAGATAGCTATCCAACAGATTTCGCAACTGGCAGATGCCTGGCAACATATTGCTTGCCCGAGTAAAGGCGCGGTACTTAAAGCGCAGGTACATGCTGGTGGGCGCGGTAAAGCTGGCGGCGTAAAAGTGCTTAAGCAGCTGCCGGAAGCACAGGCTTTTGTACAGCAAATGTTGGGATCGCAACTGGTGACTTATCAGACCGGGCCAGAAGGACAGTATGTCAGCAGTATTTTACTGTGCGAAAACATTTATCCGGTACGCCAGGAACTCTATTTTGGCATGGTGGTGGATCGTGAAAGCCAGCGGGTCACGTTTATTGTCAGCCCGGAAGGTGGTGTGGAAATTGAAAAAGTCGCCCATGAGACACCGGAGAAAATCAGCAGTGTCAGCATTGATCCACTGACAGGCGTGCAGCCTTGCCATATCCGCGAAATGTTTGCTGTTCTGCAACTGGAACACGGACTATTTGCTGCCTTTAGTCGCCTGGTTAATCAGGCGTGGAAAGCCTTTAACGAACTGGATTTTGCCCTGCTGGAAATTAACCCTCTGGTGTTGCGGGAAACGGGCGAATTTATGTGTGCAGACGCGAAAGTATCGCTGGATGATAACGCGCTGTATCGTCACCCGGAACTCCAGGTGCTACGTGATGAAACCCAGGAAGATCCACGCGAAAGCCAGGCAGCGAAGCTTGATCTTAATTATGTCTCGCTGGACGGAAATATCGGCTGCATGGTCAATGGTGCAGGGCTGGCTATGGCAACCATGGACATCATCAAGCTATACGGTGAACAACCCGCAAACTTCCTGGATGTTGGCGGTGGCGCAACCCAGGAGCGCGTCAGTGAAGCCTTTCGGCTGATTGTTTCCGACAGCAAAGTGAAAGCCATTCTGGTTAATATTTTTGGTGGGATTGTCCGTTGCGACATGATCGCCAGAGCCATTATTCATGCTCTGAATGAGGCCAGCATCACCCTGCCTGTCGTGGTGCGTCTCTCCGGTAATAACGCCGCCGAAGGGCAGCGGTTACTGGCAGAAAGTGGTCTGACGGTGGAAGCCGTCGATTCTCTGGATGATGCCGCGAAACGCATCATTGCGTTACTGAATTAACAGGAGGTTAAGATGAGCGTTTTGATCAACAAACACACGCGGGTACTGGTGCAGGGCATTACCGGCAAAAACGGCACATTTCATACAGAGCAGGCTATTGCGTATGGCACGCAGATTGTGGGTGGAGTGACGCCTGGTAAGGGCGGGCAACGGCATCTGGATCGCCCGGTTTTTGATTCAATGAAAGATGCGATGCGACAAACTGAGGCCGATGCCAGCGTGATTTATGTGCCTGCACCGTTTGTGCTGGATTCTGTTGTTGAGGCTATTGAAGCTGGCGTCAAATTGGTTGTGGTGATCACTGAAGGTGTACCGACACTGGATATGGTGAAAGTTCGTCGGCTGCTTGACTGCCACCCGGATGTGCGGCTGATTGGGCCAAACTGCCCAGGAGTTATCACGCCGGGTGAGTGCAAAATCGGGATTATGCCTGGTGAAATCCACCGCCCAGGGCGTATTGGGATTGTTTCCCGCTCCGGTACATTAACCTACGAAGCTGTAGCGCAAACCACGGCGCTGGGACTTGGGCAATCCACCTGTATTGGTATTGGCGGCGATCCGGTTCCGGGGACTAACTTTATTGATGCGCTGCGTTTATTCGAAAATGATCCGCAAACAGACGCGGTAATTATGATCGGTGAAATTGGTGGTAATGCGGAAGAACGGGCCGCGGAATTTATTCGCCATGATATGAATAAACCGGTCGTAGGTTATATTGCCGGTGTTACTGCACCAAAAGGAAAACGCATGGGGCACGCCGGAGCCATTATTTCTGGCGGTAGCGGCAGTGCGGAGGATAAATTCCGTGCGTTCGATAAAGCAGGCATGGCATGGACAAGAAACCCGGCGTTACTTGGCGAAACGTTATGGAATGTTATTAAGTAATCCATAAATGAATATCAAGGGAGCATATCGCTCCCTTTTTTTATCTGTGTGGTAAGAGAATCACCTTTTATTTACTGTGCGGAAAACCGCGCACAAAATAAAAAGAATAAATAATAAAATCATTAAATAACAAAGCATTATTAAAAAATTAAAGATGGCATAGCTCCTGCAATAGCCAGGCAGGTTTTTTATTTTTCACAATGAGGTGAATATGTCATCAATATCACATGGCGCACCACAAAAGCGTCGAATTATCCCTAATCCCGGCCTGTGGTTGGCGATCATTGCCGGAATTATTATTACTCTTCTGCCTCTGGGCGATACCTTGCCCGTCGCCGGACAAAATATGATCGCCATTCTGGTGTTTGCCATTATTGTCTGGATCAGCGAAGCGATGGATTACACCGCCAGTGCAATTGTTATTTCCGCACTGATTATCTTTATGGTTGGTTTTGCCCCGGATATGAATCACCCGGACACGATCCTTGGCACCGCGAAAGCGCTGAAAATGACTCTGTCGGGTTTTTCTAATTCTGCTCTGGCGCTGGTGGCAGCAGCAATGTTTATCGCGGCGGCAATGACCATTACCGGGCTGGATAAACGTATTGCGCTGTTTACTATGTCGAAAATAGGTGCCAGCAGCCGCAGCATTATTATCGGTGCCATTGTGGTGACCATCGTCCTGAGCCTGGTCGTACCCAGTGCCACTGCCCGTACGGCTTGCGTGGTGCCGATTATGATGGGGGTCATTGCGGCATTTAAGGTGGATAAACATTCACGTTTAGCGGCGTCAATGATGATTGTTATCGCCCAGGCGACCAGTATCTGGAACGTTGGTATTCAAACTTCGGCGGCGCAAAACCTGCTTTCTATCGGTTTTATCAATAAAACTTTCGGCGCCGGGCATTCTGTCAGCTGGCTTGACTGGCTGTTAGCGGGCGCGCCCTGGAGCCTCACCATGTCGGCGATCCTCTATTTCCTCGCACGTAAATTGTTGCCGCCAGAAACGGAAGCTGTTGAAGGGGGGAGCGAGGCCATTAAAAAAGCACTCGCAGAGTTAGGGCCAACCACCGGTAAAGAAAAACGCTTGATCGGTATTTCGCTGTTGTTACTGCTCTTTTGGTCTACTGGCGGAAAATTACACAGTATTGATACCACCTCTGTCACCCTTGCCGGACTGGCGATTATGTTGCTGCCAGGCATCGGTGTAATGAACTGGAAAGAGGTCGAAAAACGTGTGCAGTGGGGCACGTTGCTGATGTTTGGTATTGGTATCAGCCTGGGGTCCACGTTGCTTGATACACAGGCAGCTTCATGGATGGCGAACTATGTGGTGAAAGGTTTTGGTCTCGATGGCTTGCCATCATTAGCCATCTTCGCGATTCTCGCCGCTTTCTTGATAATCATTCACCTGGGGTTTGCCAGTGCCACTGCGCTAACTGCCGCATTGCTGCCCATCCTGATTAGCCTGTTAAGCAGTCTGCCGCCAGAACTCGGCGTTAACCCGGTCGGCATGACCATTCTGCTCGCCTTCAGTGTCAGTTTTGGCTTCATCCTGCCGATTAACGCGCCACAAAATATGGTGTGTATGGGTACGGATACCTTCACGCCACGCCAGTTTACCCGTGTGGGACTGTACCTGACGGTAATCGGCTACCTGTTGTTGCTACTGTTTGCCGCCACCTGGTGGAAAATTTTAGGTCTAATGTGAGGAAACCAACGATGTCATTACAAATTGCTGTTGAAAAAGTGCGTTGGTTAGCTGCCGGGCTGCTGGAACTTAATGGCTGTGATGCCGATATCGCTCAGGATGTGGCGGAACATATGATTGAAGCGGAACGTTATGGCTTTGCCAGCCACGGCGTCACGCTGCTACCGAAATATCTGGAAAATATCGCTCGTGGCGATGTAACCGCGAATGCCCGCCCGGAATGCTTAACAAGTGAAGGTAATTTACAGCGTTTTCATGCCCACAATGGCTTTGGTCAACACGCCGGAAAAGTGGCGGTAAATGCTGCCATCGAACAAACAAAACACCGCGGTTTTTGCCTGTTAACGTTGTGCCATGCGCATCATTTAGGGCGTATGGGGCATTACGGGCAAATGGTTGCTGATCAAGGCCTGGCGATGCTGGCCATGAGTAACGTCACCGGGCGTCCTGCACTGGTCGCCCCGTGGGGCGGTGCGGAACCGCGTATGACCACTAACCCTTTCTGCTTTGCCTGGCCGTTCAGTGATGGGCGTCCGCCGATTCTGGTTGATTTTGCCACCAGTAGCATGGCGCTAAATAAAGCACGGGTAATGTCGTCCACCGGGAAGCAGGCCGCGCCGGGACAATTGATTGATGCACAGGGGAATCCAAGCAATGATCCTGGGGTGTTATTCAGCAATCCTCCAGGGGCGTTACTGCCATTTGGTGAGCATAAAGGATTTGGCCTGGCACTGATGATTGAAATGATGGCGGGGATCTTATCTGGTGGTGACACGATCGCCGAAGATCATCAGACGGATGGATCTGCGCATAATCATCTTTTTGCGTTGATTATCGATCCTGATCAATTCACCGATCTGGCAGGGGAGAAAGGGCAGTTCTTTGCGGATTATCTGTTAGCTACGCAGCCTCAACCTGGCGGCAATCCGGTGATTTACCCCGGTATGCCAGAAGCTGCCAACCGGGAACGCAATGCGAAGATGATTACGATCCCGGTATCATTCTGGTCCTGGGTAGTTGAACATTACGCCCGCAAAGGTATCGATTTGGGGTTACATCCTCAGGAATCAGCATTAGCTGGATGATTCTGGTCGATAAACTTGCGGTTGAATCTGATGTTTGTTGAGTTTGTCATATAAAGTCTTGCGTGGCAGCTGTAATAGCCGCGCTGTCAAACTGACCTGGCCTTCCGTTTGTCGCAGCATATCTTCGATTAACTTTTTCTCGAAAGCATCAATGCAGGCGGTAAGGCCACTCTCTTCTTGCTGAGTCATTGGCACTGGCTGGTGGTGGGTCAGTAAACCGAGAACAAAACGCTCTGCATTGTGTTTAAGTTCACGTACATTGCCAGGCCAACTTTGTGATTGCAACCAGGCCAGTAACATGGGAGAAATATCAGGCAGAGGACGATTATATTTTTGTGCCGCCTGACTGGCGAACCAGTAAAACAGTTCAGGGATATCTTCTCGTCGCTGGCGTAGAGGTGGAATATTCAGGCTAACCACATTCAGACGATAATAGAGATCGAGACGAAACAGATGTTCTTCGCTGCGACGCAGTAAATCTTCCTTGGTCGCTGCAATAACACGGCAATTCACCGGAATTAATTGATTGGCACCTAATCGTTCAATGGTTCTTTCCTGCAATACACGTAGCAGTTTTACCTGCATTCCTGATGGCATTCCCTCTATTTCATCGAGAAATAACGTACCACCATTTGCATGTTCAATTTTTCCAATACGCTTTTTAACCGCACCGGTAAATGCGCCCGCCTCATGACCAAATATTTCGCTTTCAAACAACGTTTCTGGTAAGCCTGCACAGTTTAAGGCAACAAACTGCCCCTGACGGCGGGTACTCCAGTGATGCAGCATTCTGGCGACGACTTCTTTACCACAACCTGTTTCACCATAAATAAGGACATCGGCACCGGTATCTGCGACATTAAGGATCATTTTACGCAGTTGCTGCATCTGCGGACTACGACCAATCAGCACCGGGCCATTTTCCTGTTGCAGATTCGCCAGTAATTGCTGATTTTCTAAAACCAATCGCCGTTTTTCTACCGCTCTGGCAATAATACTCAATAATTTATCTGAGCTACTTGGTTTCTCAATGAAATCGAATGCACCATTACGCATGGCATCCACCGCCATTTCCACGTCACCGTGTCCGGTAATTAAAATAACCGGAATTTTGCTATCCATTTCGTTGATGTAACTGAGGAGCTCTAGTCCTGATATTCCAGGTAACCTGACATCGGTCAGTATAATAATGTTGGCCTGACTTTGAATAAGGGGAATACTGTGTTCTGCATCGCAACAGGAAATAACGCGATAACCAGCCAGCGTGAGCGTTTGTTCACAGGCAAAACGTACATCGTCACTATCCTCAATATAAACTATAGTAATTTCACTGAATTTATTATTCATGTTTTTCTCCCCATTCAGGCCAGGTTAATGTCATTACTGCGCCGCCTTCAGGATGATTACTGGCGTGGAGTGCGCCGTTCGAATTTCGGACAATTTCGCTGACTATTGCCAGTCCCAACCCCATTCCTCTACGTTTAGTGGTAAAAAATGGTTCAAATATGCGATCGACAACTTCAGGTGCAAAACCGCCACCGCTGTCTTTAATGGTAATAATAACTTTGTTATTTGCCTGGCGAATGGCGATATCCAGTCGTTTGTAAGAGCTACCTTCCATAGAATCTAAGGCGTTGCTAATTAAATTACTGAATATCTGTTCAAGACCGAGCTCATCGCAATTGACAAATAACGGCATGGATGGGGCTTTTATTCGTCGCTCAATGTTATTTTTCTCCATGCTGTGATTAAGTAACGCCACGGCGCTATACATCACTTTGATGACATCGGCAGAACCTTTAGGTACGCGATGGCGCGAGGCAAATGCTTTAAGTTCGGAAATGAGCTGCGTCATCCGCTCAATCACGGAAATAATATGTTTCAGATTTTGTTCAACCTGCGGATACATCTCTTTTTTCAGCATAATGCGCGCGTTATCTGTAAGTGCGTGAATGGCGGCTAATGGTTGATTTTGTTCATGGGCAATTTCGGTTGCCATCTGCCCAAGCGCCGCCAGTTTGCTGGACTCTGCCAGTTCACTGCGCGTAATTTGTAATACTTGCTCAGCCTGACTACGTTCTTTCATCTCCTGGAGTAATTTTTGATTGATCAATTCAAGGGCAGATGTACGCTCTTTAACCTGTTTTTCTAATGTTTCATTCGCCAGCGTTAATAATTGTTGTGTATGAGATCGCATTCTCCAGTATTTAATAAATAACAAAAACAGCAGATAAATAATTAGTGTAATGACTAACGAAATAGCCCATGACCAGTACAGGTTATCTAAGGGGACCATAATTGTCATTTTCCAGTTAAATTCTGGAATGGCTATTTGTTGCGTATAATGTTGCGGGAATAAACAGAGTTGTTCTTTTTTATCTTTCAGGAAAGTAAAATTGCTCACGGTATAACAGGGATAATAATCCGCCGGTAAAAGATTGTCGAGACTATATTGGCGGGTAGATTGTAGTTTTTGTTTTGCCTGAACAGGTAACGGTTGCAGTGTTCGCATTCGCCATGGCGATTTTGAACTTAAAAATATAATCCCATGTTCATCATTCACGATAATATTTTCAGGACCTTCGGCCCATGCTTTTTCAATTTCATTAAGACTTATTTTTACTACTACAACACCGACAATTTTTCCTTTATCTTTTATACTTGTAGAGAGGAAGAATCCCGGTGTATTTGTAGTGCTACCAATACCGTAAAAGCGTCCATTTAAGCCAGACATGGCGTGTTTATAATAGGGGCGATAGCTATAATTTTGCCCTACATAGCTGCCGGGGTCCTGCCAGTTACTAGAAGCGATGGCCTTACCTTGGGTATCCAGAATAAATATTGCTGCGGTTTTGAGTTGAGTATTGAAATGTGCAATTCGTTGATTGAGTTCGCTGGACGTCATATCGTCAGGCGTAATTACCGCCTGACGGATGATATGGTCTGTTGAGAGCATATAGGGTAAAACATAAAATTGCTCGATGGTGGAATATAATGTGGACTTATACATTTCAAGCCGCATTTTATCGGTACCGGACAAGGTATTAAAACGCAAGTGCAAAAAAGCGATTGAAACCGCGAGCATGATAAGAAAAAGTGAAATGCTTGTAATGTGAAATCGCCATTTGTTCTTAAATATATAATTCCACGATATTTTCATTCATCATCCATTGAATGCATTTATATTTATCATCAGTATATTCCCTGAACAATGTTTGCGAGAACCAAAAGAGTGCCATTGTGTGAATGTGTAAGCAGAATAACCGTGGCAATGTGTGGTTTATCGCACAGGTATTCCAAATGTGATCATGCTCTTTTTATGTGACAAATCCGCAGATAATCCTTCCTTTCCCCTGCGGTTGGCGTTATGGTCAGATGGTTTTTTCAACAAACGCACAATAATAAGTTTCAACTTACTGACTATTTAGGGAAAAATATGCGCAAGATCACACAGGCATTGAGTGCCGTTTGCTTATTGTTCGCTCTAAACAGTTCCGCTGTTGCCCTGGCCTCATCTCCTTCACCGCTTAATCCGGGTACTAACGTAGCCAAACTCGCTGAACAGGCACCAATTCATTGGGTTTCGGTTGCACAAATTGAAAATAGCCTCGCAGGACGTCCGCCAATGGCGGTGGGGTTTGATATCGATGATACGGTACTTTTTTCCAGTCCGGGTTTCTGGCGCGGCAAAAAAACCTTCTCACCAGAAAGCGAAGATTATCTGAAAAATCCTGTGTTCTGGGAAAAAATGAACAATGGCTGGGATGAATTCAGCATTCCAAAAGAGGTCGCTCGCCAGCTGATTGATATGCATGTACGCCGCGGTGACGCGATCTTCTTTGTGACTGGTCGTAGCCCGACCAAAACAGAAACGGTTTCAAAAACGCTGGCGGATAATTTTCATATTCCTGCCACCAACATGAATCCGGTGATCTTTGCGGGCGATAAACCAGGGCAAAATACAAAATCGCAATGGCTACAGGATAAAAATATCCGAATTTTTTATGGCGATTCCGATAACGATATTACCGCCGCACGCGATGTTGGCGCTCGTGGTATCCGCATTCTGCGCGCCTCCAACTCTACCTACAAACCCTTGCCACAAGCGGGTGCGTTTGGTGAAGAGGTGATCGTCAATTCAGAATACTGACAGAGCGGGAGAGCGTAATACTCTCCCGAATGCTGTTTTTTTAATCACACCTTTATCCTTTCGCTGTCTTGCTGCAAACTGATTAAGAGAGTTTTATCAAGGAGCAGCACATGTGGTATCAAAAGACGCTCACGCTTAGCGCCAAATCTCGTGGGTTTCATCTGGTAACGGATGAAATTCTGAATCAGCTGGCTGATATGCCGCGCGTTAACATCGGTTTACTGCATCTGTTGCTGCAACATACCTCCGCCTCTCTGACACTTAATGAGAACTGCGATCCCACCGTACGCCACGACATGGAGCGTTTTTTCCTCCGCGCCGTTCCCGACAACGGAAATTATGAGCATGACTATGAGGGAGCAGACGATATGCCTTCTCATATCAAATCCTCAATGCTGGGAACATCGCTTGTATTGCCGGTGCATAAAGGGCGTATTCAGACCGGCACCTGGCAAGGCATCTGGCTGGGGGAACATCGCATCCACGGCGGATCGCGTCGCATCATCGCGACACTACAAGGGGAGTGAAAAATGACCATTTCGGAGTTGCTACAATATTGCATGGCAAAACCAGGCGCAGAACAGAGCGTGCATAACGACTGGAAAGCGACGCAGATCAAAGTGGAAGATGTGCTGTTTGCGATGGTGAAAGAAGTAGAAAATCGCCCAGCTGTTTCGCTGAAAACCAGCCCGGAGCTGGCGGAGCTGCTACGTCAGCAGCACAGCGATGTGCGTCCAAGCCGCCATCTGAATAAAGCGCACTGGAGCACCGTGTATCTCGACGGTTCGCTGCCGGATTCGCAAATCTATTATCTGGTGGATGCGTCTTATCAGCAGGCGGTGAATTTGCTGCCGGAAGAAAAACGTAAATTGCTGGTGCAACTCTGAAAGAAGAAGGCCGCTCTGAAAGCGGCCTTAACGATTACAGCATCGGCTTGAGGAAGCGTGCCGTGTGTGATGCTTCGCACTCCGCGACGGTTTCTGGCGTACCGGAGACGAGGATTTCGCCGCCACCACTGCCGCCTTCCGGTCCCAGGTCGACAATCCAGTCAGCGGTTTTGATCACGTCGAGATTGTGCTCAATCACCACGATGGTATTGCCCTGATCGCGTAGTTTATGCAGTACGTCGAGCAGTTGCTGAATATCGGCGAAGTGCAGACCGGTGGTCGGCTCGTCGAGAATATACAGCGTCTGCCCGGTGCCGCGTTTTGACAACTCACGCGCCAGCTTCACGCGCTGGGCTTCACCACCAGAAAGTGTGGTTGCGGACTGACCCAGACGAATATACGTCAGACCAACGTCCATCAATGTTTGCAGCTTACGTGCCAGAGCTGGCACCGCATCAAAGAACTCACGCGCCTCTTCGATGGTCATATCCAGCACTTCGTGGATGGTTTTGCCTTTGTACTTAATCTCCAGCGTTTCACGGTTATAGCGTTTGCCTTTGCACTGGTCGCACGGTACGTAAATGTCCGGCAGGAAGTGCATCTCCACTTTGATCACGCCGTCGCCCTGACAGGCTTCGCAGCGTCCGCCGCGAACGTTAAAGCTGAAACGTCCTGGCGTATAACCACGCGCACGGGATTCCGGTACGCCCGCAAACAGTTCGCGCACAGGCGTAAACACGCCGGTATAGGTCGCCGGGTTAGAACGCGGAGTACGACCAATTGGGCTTTGGTCGATATCGATCACTTTATCGAAATGCTCCAGCCCCTGAATATCGCGATACGGTGCTGGTTCGGCGATGGTCGCACCATTCAACTGGCGTTGGGCAATTGGGAACAGTGTGTCGTTAATCAGCGTTGATTTACCGGAACCTGAAACTCCGGTAATGCAGGTAAACAGACCCACCGGCAGCGTCAGCGTCACGTCTTTCAGGTTGTTGCCGCGTGCGCCCGTCAGTTTCAGCACTTTTTCTGGATTGGCGGGTACGCGTTTCTTCGGCACCTCAATCTTGCGTTTACCGCTCATGTACTGCCCGGTCAACGACTCTGGCACCGCCATTATTGCTTCCAGCGGACCTTCCGCGACGACTTCACCGCCGTGTACACCCGCACCCGGACCGATATCGATCACATGATCAGCGGCGCGAATCGCGTCTTCGTCGTGCTCCACCACAATCACGGTATTACCGAGATCGCGCAGATGGATAAGCGTACCCAGCAGGCGCTCGTTATCGCGCTGGTGCAGGCCGATAGACGGCTCATCCAGCACGTACATCACGCCAACCAGGCCTGCACCAATCTGGCTCGCCAGACGAATACGCTGGGCTTCACCGCCGGAAAGTGTCTCTGCTGAGCGGGAAAGTGTCAGGTAATTCAGGCCGACGTTAACGAGGAATTTCAGACGATCGCCGATCTCTTTAAGGATTTTTTCTGCAATCTTCGCCCGCTGACCTGCGAGTTTGAGATTGTTGAAGAATTCCATCGCATGACCGATGCTCATGTCGGAGATGGCGGGCAGCGGCGTATTCTCGACATACACGTGGCGTGCTTCCCGACGCAGACGGGTTCCTTCGCAGCTGGCGCACGGACGATTGCTGATAAACTTGGCTAATTCTTCACGTACCGCGCTGGATTCCGTCTCTTTATAACGGCGCTCCATATTGTGCAGCACGCCTTCGAACGGATGACGACGAATGGAGGTATCGCCACGATCGTTCATGTATTTGAATTCAATATTTTCTTTGCCAGAACCGTACAACACCACTTTATGCACGTTCGCGCTCAGGCTGCCCCACGGCGCTTCGACGTCGAACTTATAGTGATCTGCCAGCGATTTCAGCATCTGGAAATAATAGAAGTTGCGGCGATCCCAGCCACGGATCGCACCGCCAGCCAGCGATAATTCCGGATTCTGGATCACGCGGTCAGGATCGAAATATTGCTGTACGCCAAGTCCGTCACAGGTCGGGCAGGCTCCCGCCGGGTTGTTAAATGAAAACAGGCGAGGTTCCAGCTCGCGCATACTGTAACCGCAAATCGGGCAGGCAAAGTTGGCGGAGAACAGCAGCTCTTCCGCTTTCGGGTCGTCCATATCCGCCACTACCGCGGTACCACCGGAAAGCTCCAGCGCGGTTTCAAACGACTCGGCAAGACGTTGGGTAAGATCGTCACGCACTTTGAAGCGATCAACCACCACTTCAATGGTATGTTTCTTTTGCAGTTCCAGTTTCGGCGGATCGGAAAGATCGCAGACTTCGCCATCAATACGAGCACGGATGTAACCCTGGCTTGCCAGGTTCTCCAGCGTTTTGGTGTGTTCGCCTTTGCGCTCTTTAATGATTGGCGCGAGCAGCATCAGACGCTTGCCGTCCGGCTGGGACAACACGTTATCCACCATCTGACTGACGGTTTGCGCCGCCAGCGGTACATCGTGGTCCGGGCAGCGCGGCTCACCAACGCGAGCGTACAGCAGACGCAAATAGTCGTGGATTTCGGTGATTGTCCCCACCGTAGAGCGCGGGTTATGAGACGTCGATTTCTGCTCAATTGAGATGGCAGGAGAAAGCCCCTCAATATGGTCGACGTCCGGCTTCTCCATCAGTGACAGAAACTGCCGCGCGTAGGCGGAAAGGGATTCAACGTAACGGCGCTGCCCTTCGGCATATAAGGTGTCGAAAGCGAGCGAGGATTTGCCAGAACCCGAAAGCCCGGTCACGACAATGAGCTTGTCGCGGGGGATAACGAGGTTGATGTTTTTGAGATTATGGGTGCGGGCGCCCCGAACTTCGATCTTATCCATTCACCTTTCCCGGATTAAACGCTTTTTTGCCCGGTGGCATGGTGCTACCGGCGATCACAAACGGTTAATTATGACACAAATTAACCTGAATGAATATACAGTATTGGAATGCATTACCCGGAGTGTTGTGTAACAATGTCTGGCCAGGTTTGTTTCCCGGAACCGAGGTCACAACATAGTAAAAGCGCTATTGGTAATGGTACAATCGCGCGTTTACACTTATTCAGAACGATTTTTTTTCAGGAGACACGAACATGGCCAGCAGAGGCGTAAACAAGGTTATTCTCGTTGGTAATCTGGGTCAGGACCCGGAAGTACGCTACATGCCAAATGGTGGCGCAGTTGCCAACATTACGCTGGCTACTTCCGAATCCTGGCGTGATAAAGCGACCGGCGAGATGAAAGAGCAGACTGAATGGCACCGCGTTGTGCTGTTCGGCAAACTGGCAGAAGTGGCCAGCGAATATCTGCGTAAAGGTTCTCAGGTTTATATCGAAGGCCAGCTGCGTACCCGCAAATGGACCGATCAATCCGGTCAGGATCGCTATACCACAGAAGTCGTGGTGAACGTTGGCGGCACCATGCAGATGCTGGGTGGTCGTCAGGGTGGTGGCGCTCCTGCAGGTGGCAATATCGGTGGTGGTCAGCCGCAGGGCGGTTGGGGTCAGCCTCAGCAGCCGCAGGGTGGCAATCAGTTCAGCGGCGGCGCGCAGTCTCGCCCGCAGCAGTCCGCTCCGGCAGCGCCGTCTAACGAGCCGCCGATGGACTTTGATGACGATATTCCGTTCTGATTTGTCTTTAAAACAATAGGGTATATTGTTTTAAGGTGGATGATTAAAGCATCTGCCAGCCATAAAAAAGAAGCCTCCGTTATGGAGGCTTCTACATATCAAGTCAAAATCATTGGCCATTGTGGCGGTGTCTGATTCATCTCTTCTATCATCACCGACTCGATGTTGTGCCAGATGGCGGTGATATCCGCCATTGTGATGCCAAGCAACCCCATTGCGAACCAGCAGGCGGAAACTACGCCCAAACCGCTGCTGATCACTGCAAGCCCGACATAATCAGCCCGACGAAAACGGATGTTGAGCGTGCTGGCCAGAAACATCATTACGGCACTAAGAAGTTGCCAGCGAAGAAGAACCACGCCAGTGGTGAGGGTAGCCATCAAACAATTCCTCGAAAAAGAGCTGATGCCCTGGACAGCGCGGCGTTGTTCACGGGAGGCGTGATACACTCTGGCTATCGCGGGGCTTGCAGAACACAAAAATGAAACACTCTGTTTGTTTCATGAATTTTGTGAACTATATCACAATTGGTTGTTTGTTAGCCAGATTAGGCCGTGACTTTTATTGCCGTACAGATTATGTGTTTTTTCAGCGGCATTAAGGGTATATCTTCCCGCCGCCTCTGCATTCCTGAAGGTGATTAATTTTTAAGATCAATGAATTATCGTCATCCTGGTGACGATTAAAAAGGTCTCAATTTTATATCAGGCAAAAGTGCTATTTATACCGTAAGATTTATCTAAAGACGTCGGTAGCCAGGGTTTCACCTTGCAATAACCGGGTATAAACAGGCAGGGAATTGATAGCAATGAGTCATCGTGCACGACACCAATTACTGGCGTTTCCGGGCATTATCTTTTTAGTTCTCTTTCCCATCATTCTGTCGCTATGGATTGCCTTCTTTTGGGCAAAATCAGAAGTGAATAATCAGCTCCGAACCTTTGCTCAGCTGGCGTTGGATAAATCTGAGCTGGTCATTCGTCAGGCAGATTTAGTGAGCGATGCAGCTGAACGCTATCAGGGGCAAGTTTGCACTCCAGCCCATCAAAAGCGAATGTTGAATATTATTCGTGGCTATCTTTATATTAATGAATTGATTTATGCTCGTGATAACCATTTTTTATGCTCATCGCTGATAGCGTCTGTAAATGGCTATACGATTGCACCGGCCGATTATAAGCGTGAACCTAACGTTTCTATCTATTATTACCGTGATACGCCTTTTTTCTCAGGCTATAAAATGACCTATATGCAGCGGGGGAATTATGTAGCGGTCATTAACCCTCTCTTCTGGAGTGAAGTGATGTCTGATGATCCGACATTGCAATGGGGTGTGTATGATACGGTGACGAAAACCTTTTTCTCGTTAAGCAACGAGGCCTCGGCAGCAACGTTTTCTCCGCTGATTCATTTGAATGATTTAACCGTACAAAGAAATGGCTATTTATATGCGACAGTTTATTCGACAAAACGCCCAATTGCAGCCATTGTTGCGACTTCATATCAACGTCTTATAACTCATTTTTATAATCATCTTATTTTTGCGTTGCCCGCCGGTATTTTGGGGAGTCTTGTTCTGCTATTACTCTGGCTACGTATTCGACAAAACTATTTGTCTCCCAAACGCAAATTGCAACGCGCCCTCGAAAAACATCAGCTTTGCCTTTATTACCAGCCAATAATCGATATCAAAACAGAAAAATGTATCGGCGCTGAAGCATTGTTACGTTGGCCTGGTGAGCAGGGGCAAGTAATGAATCCGGCAGAGTTTATTCCGCTGGCAGAAAAGGAGGGGATGATCGAACAGGTAACTGATTATGTTATTGATAATGTCTTCCGTGATTTGGGCGCGTATCTGGCAACACATACCGATCGCTATGTTTCTATTAACCTGTCAGCCTCCGATTTTCATACCTCACGGTTGATAGCGCGAACCAATCAGAAAACAGAGCAACATGCGGTGCGCCCGCAGCAAATTAAATTTGAAGTGACTGAACATGCATTTCTTGATGTCGACAAAATGACGCCGATTATTCTGGCTTTCCGCAAGGCCGGTTACGAAGTGGCAATTGATGATTTTGGTATTGGCTACTCTAACTTGCATAACCTTAAATCATTGAATGTCGATATTTTGAAAATCGATAAATCGTTTGTTGAGACGCTGACCACCCACAAAACCAGTCATTTGATTGCGGAACACATCATCGAGCTGGCGCACAGCCTGGGATTAAAAACGATCGCTGAAGGTGTCGAAACTGAGGCGCAGGTTAACTGGCTGCGCAAACACGGCGTGCGCTATTGCCAGGGATGGTTTTTTGCGAAGGCGATGCCGCCGCAGGTGTTTATGCAATGGATGGGGTAATTACCCGCGCGGGAGTTAACGCGCGGGCAATAAAACTACAGGCGGTGGCGATAATCGCTGGGAGTGCGATCAAACTGCCGACGGAAAACGCGGGAGAAGGTCTGCTGAGAGACATAACCCAGGTCCATTGCGATATCAAAAATCGGACGCTCGGTGGTGCGCAACTCAACGGCGGCCAGTAACAGACGGCGCTGGCGAATGTAATCGCCAAGCGTCTGATGCGTCACCGTGCGGAACATCCGTTGCAAGTACCACTTTGAATAGCCAGATTTTTTTGCGACGACATCAATGTTAAGCGGCTGGTCAATATGCTCGTCAATCCATGCGATAAGATCCTGAATAATTTTCTGATGGGACATAAATCTGCCTCTTTTCAGTGTTCAGTTCGTTAATTCATCTGTTGGGGAGTATAATTCCTCAAGTTAACTTGAGGTAAAGCGATTTATGGAAAAGAAATTACCCCGCATTAAAGCGCTGCTAACCCCCGGCGAAGTGGCGAAACGCAGCGGTGTGGCGGTATCGGCGCTGCATTTCTATGAAAGCAAAGGGTTGATTACCAGTATCCGTAATAGCGGCAATCAGCGGCGATATAAACGTGATGTGTTGCGATATGTCGCAATTATCAAAATTGCTCAGCGTATTGGCATTCCGCTCGCAACCATTCGTGAAGCGTTTGGCGTGTTGCCAGAAGGGCATACATTAAGTGCGAAAGAGTGGAAACAGCTTTCGTCCCAATGGCGAGAAGAGTTGGATCGGCGCATTCATACCTTAGTGGCGCTGCGTGACGAACTGGATGGATGTATTGGTTGTGGCTGCCTTTCGCGCAGTGATTGCCCGTTGCGTAACCCGGGCGACCGCTTAGGAGAAGAAGGTACCGGCGCACGCTTACTGGAAGATGAACAAAACTAAAGCGCCACAAGGGCGCTTTAGTTTGTTTTCCGGTCTTTGTCTTTCTCTCTATCCCGCTGGTACACAGGAGGGTTTCCCCCGACGTCAACACACCTCATTCGAGCACGTGGTGGAGGTTCCGGTTGGTGTTGATGCTTTAATTGTATGTTACCGGCGTTTCTTCGCCAGTGTAAAAGTACACTTTTTAGCCGCAATATTTTTGTCATCTCAGACGATTTTTTATCGCAATCCTGAACGGTATACGGCTCGATAACGCTGCAATCTTGCGCATCGACGATAACGTTTGCGCATCAATTGCCTGGTTTTTCATCGTCAAGACAATAAAAGAGAAAAAAGCAGCAAACTTCGGTTGAAAAAGCCGCTATGATCGCCGGATAATCGTTTGCTTTTTTTACCACCCGTTTTGTATGCGCGGAGCTAAACGTTTGCTTTTTTTGCGACGCAGCAAATTGTCGCAAACCTGGAGCAGGAAGATAACGTTTCGCTGGCAGGGGATTGTCCGCCACGCATCTTGACGAAAATTAAACTCTCAGGGGATGTTTTCTTATGTCTACGCCATCAGCGCGTACCGGCGGTTCACTCGACGCCTGGTTTAAAATTTCACAACGTGGAAGCACTGTCCGTCAGGAAGTGGTTGCCGGGTTAACAACGTTTCTGGCGATGGTCTACTCGGTTATCGTCGTTCCAGGCATGTTGGGTAAAGCGGGCTTCCCGCCTGCGGCAGTTTTCGTTGCAACCTGTCTGGTTGCCGGACTCGGTTCTATCGTGATGGGGCTGTGGGCTAATCTGCCGTTGGCGATTGGTTGCGCCATCTCTCTGACGGCGTTTACCGCATTCAGTCTGGTGCTGGGGCAACATATTAGCGTACCTGTCGCGCTGGGTGCCGTGTTCCTGATGGGTGTGCTGTTTACGGTAATTTCTGCCACGGGTATCCGTAGCTGGATTTTGCGCAACTTGCCGCACGGTGTGGCGCACGGCACGGGGATTGGTATCGGTCTGTTCCTGCTGCTGATTGCTGCTAATGGTGTCGGTCTGGTGATTAAAAACCCACTTGATGGTCTGCCCGTCGCGCTGGGGGATTTCACGACCTTTCCGGTGATGATGTCGTTGGTGGGGCTGGCAGTGATTATCGGCCTGGAAAAACTGAAAGTCCCTGGTGGCATTCTGCTGACCATTATCGGTATCTCAATTGTCGGTTTGATCTTCGATCCTAACGTCCATTTCTCCGGCGTTTTCGCCATGCCTTCATTGAGCGATGAAAACGGCAATTCACTGATAGGCAGCCTGGACATTATGGGCGCGCTGAATCCTGTAGTCCTGCCAAGTGTTCTGGCACTGGTGATGACGGCAGTATTTGATGCCACCGGAACTATCCGTGCCGTCGCCGGTCAGGCGAACCTGCTGGATAAAGATGGGCAGATCATCGACGGCGGGAAAGCACTGACCACCGACTCCATGAGCAGCGTTTTCTCTGGCCTGGTGGGTGCAGCTCCGGCAGCGGTATACATTGAGTCTGCGGCGGGTACGGCGGCGGGCGGTAAAACCGGTTTGACGGCTATCACCGTTGGCGTGCTGTTCCTGCTGATTCTGTTCCTCTCTCCGCTCTCTTACCTCGTTCCGGGGTACGCAACGGCTCCGGCGCTGATGTACGTTGGCCTGCTGATGCTGAGCAACGTGGCGAAAATCGACTTTGCTGATTTTGTTGATGCGATGGCGGGTCTGGTTACGGCGGTATTCATCGTGCTGACCTGTAACATCGTAACAGGCATCATGATCGGCTTCGCGACTCTGGTGATTGGTCGTCTGGTTTCCGGCGAATGGCGCAAGTTGAACATCGGTACGGTCGTTATTGCCGTGGCGCTGGTGACCTTCTATGCGGGTGGCTGGGCTATCTAATCTTACATAGGATTCTGAAAACGGGTGGCAATGGCTGCCCGTTTTTATTTTCTCCGCACATTGTGTGAGCTTTTGCGATATTCTGAAAAAATGAGAATTCAGGCATAACGCCTTTCTCAGATCATAAAAAACATCGCAAACAGGGAACGCATGGAAATCTTCTTCACCATACTGATAATGACCCTCGTGGTCTCGCTGTCCGGGGTGGTCACTCGTGTCATGCCCTTTCAGATCCCGCTTCCGCTTATGCAAATCGCCATCGGTGCGCTACTGGCGTGGCCGACGTTTGGTTTGCATGTGGAGTTTGATCCTGAACTCTTTTTAGTCTTGTTTATCCCGCCGTTGCTGTTCGCTGATGGCTGGAAAACGCCGACCCGTGAATTTCTCGAACATGGGCGAGAGATTTTCGGCCTCGCGCTGGCGCTGGTGGTGGTCACCGTGGTCGGCATTGGCTTCCTTATTTACTGGGTGGTGCCGGGCATTCCGCTGATCCCCGCCTTTGCGCTGGCTGCGGTGCTTTCTCCGACCGATGCTGTAGCGCTCTCCGGGATTGTTGGCGAGGGGCGCATCCCGAAAAAAATCATGGGCATTTTGCAGGGCGAAGCGTTGATGAATGACGCCTCCGGCCTGGTGTCGTTGAAGTTTGCCGTGGCAGTGGCGATGGGGACAATGATCTTCACCGTCGGCGGTGCGACGGTCGAATTTATGAAAGTGGCAATAGGCGGTATTCTCGCCGGTTTTGTGGTGAGCTGGCTGTATGGTCGCTCGCTGCGATTCCTCAGCCGCTGGGGCGGTGATGAACCCGCGACGCAGATCGTTCTGCTGTTCTTGCTGCCATTCGCTTCTTATCTGATTGCGGAACATATTGGCGTTTCCGGCATCCTCGCTGCGGTTGCCGCCGGGATGACCATCACCCGCTCCGGTGTGATGCGCCGTGCGCCGCTGGCAATGCGCCTGCGCGCAAACAGCACCTGGGCGATGCTGGAATTTGTCTTTAACGGCATGGTGTTCCTGCTGTTAGGTCTGCAGTTGCCGGGGATTCTGGAGACGTCGCTGATGGCGGCAGAAATCGACCCTAACGTCGAAATCTGGATGCTGTTTACCGATATTATTCTGATATATGCGGCGCTGATGCTGGTCCGTTTCGGCTGGCTGTGGACGATGAAAAAGTTCAGCAACCGCTTCCTGAAGAAGAAGCCGATGGAGTTTGGTTCGTGGACCACACGAGAAATCCTGATCGCGTCTTTCGCCGGGGTGCGTGGGGCGATCACTCTGGCCGGTGTGCTCTCTATCCCGCTTCTCTTGCCGGATGGTAACGTCTTCCCGGCGCGCTATGAGCTGGTGTTCCTGGCGGCTGGTGTCATTCTCTTCTCGCTGTTTGTCGGCGTGGTGATGTTGCCTATTCTGCTACAACACATTGAAGTCGCGGACCATTCGCAACAATTGAAAGAGGAACGTATTGCGCGAGCGGCAACGGCAGAAGTGGCGATTGTGGCGATCCAGAAAATGGAGGAGCGTCTGGCGGCGGATACCGAAGAGAATATCGATAACCAGCTGCTCACAGAGGTTAGTTCTCGCGTCATTGGTAACCTGCGTCGTCGCGCCGATGGACGTAATGATGTAGAAAGTTCAATCCTGGAAGAGAACCTGGAGCGTCGCTTCCGTCTGGCGGCATTGCGTTCTGAACGTGCTGAACTGTACCACCTGCGCGCCACGCGGGAGATCAGTAACGAAACGCTGCAAAAATTACTGCACGATCTCGATTTGCTTGAAGCGTTGCTGATTGAAGAGAACCAATAACGCTTTGGCGGTGTAATCGGTAAAAAGGTGCAGTACATCGCACCTTTTTACCGTTGGTCAGGTGACCAGAGGCTAGTGGAGATTAATGCGCGCGGCCCTGCTCAACGCCAAAGCCAGTCTGGGAGCGGATAAACTGCGCACGGAACAGTTCACGCTCGCGCGCACCTTCCGCTGAATTATCCGTTGCCGAGAAGAACCAGATACCGAGGAATGCCACGCTGATAGAGAACAGCGCCGGGTATTCATACGGGAAAATGGCTTTTTCGTGACCGAGGATCTGTACCCAAATCGTCGGGCCGAGGATCATCAGCACCACCGCAGTAATCAGTCCTAACCAGCCGCCCAGCATTGCGCCACGGGTAGTCAGTTTCGACCAGTACATGGAAAGCAGAATGATCGGGAAGTTACAGCTCGCCGCGATGGCAAACGCCAGCCCCACCATAAAGGCGATGTTCTGATTCTCAAACAGCACGCCGAGGATAATGGCAATCACACCGAGGATCAGTACGGTGATTTTCGATACCCGCAGCTCTTCACGTTCGGTCGCACCTTTTTTGAAGACGTTAGCGTACAGGTCGTGAGACACCGCCGATGCGCCCGCCAGCGTCAGACCCGCAACCACTGCAAGAATGGTGGCGAAAGCAACCGCTGAAATAAAGCCGAGGAACAGGTTGCCGCCCACCGCATTGGCCAGGTGAACTGCTGCCATGTTGTTACCACCAATCAGATGGCCCGCCGCGTCTTTATATTCCGGATTCGCACCGACCAGCATGATCGCGCCAAAGCCGATAATAAAGGTCAGGATGTAGAAGTAGCCCATAAATCCGGTGGCGTAGAACACGCTCTTACGTGCTTCGCGGGCATCGCTGACCGTAAAGAAGCGCATCAGAATATGCGGCAAGCCCGCCGTACCAAACATCAGTCCTAGCCCCAGAGAGAGCGCGGAGATAGGATCTTTCACCAGCCCGCCCGGCTTCATGATGTCGACACCTTTCGGGTGTACCGCCATCGCTTCGCTGAACAGATTGTTGAAGCTAAAGCCGACGTGTTTCATCACCATAAAGGCCATAAAGCTGGCACCGAACAGCAACAGCACGGCTTTGATAATCTGTACCCAGGTGGTCGCCAGCATGCCGCCGAACAGGACGTACATCATCATCAGCACGCCGACCAGTACTACCGCAATGTGATAGTTAAGGCCAAACAGCAGTTCGATGAGTTTACCTGCGCCTACCATCTGGGCGATAAGGTAAAGCGCCACCACCACCAGAGAACCACAGGCCGAAAGAATACGAATCGGCCCTTGTTTCAGACGGTAAGAGGCCACATCGGCAAAGGTGTAGCGACCGAGGTTACGCAGACGTTCGGCAATCAGGAACAGAATGATCGGCCAGCCCACCAGGAAGCCCAGCGAGTAAATTAAGCCGTCATAGCCGGAGGTAAACACCAGCGCGGAGATCCCCAAGAATGAGGCGGCGGACATATAGTCCCCGGCAATCGCCAGCCCGTTCTGAAAACCGGTGATATTGCCGCCTGCGGTGTAGTAGTCATTACGCGAACGTACGCGTTTTGACGCCCAGTAGGTAATGCCGAGCGTAAACACGACGAAAATCAGGAACATAATAATCGCCTGCCAGTTCGTTGGCTGGCGCTCTACGGCCCCGCTAATAGCATCCGCGGCGTTAGCTGCGAAAGGGAGTGTGGCGGCAAGCGCCGTCAGAACTCTTTTCATGATGCTTGTACCTCATGCAGGACTTCGTTATTAAGACGGTCGAATTCGCCGTTCGCCCGCCAGATGTAGATACCAGTGAGAACAAAGGAGATCACAATTACCCCGACACCGACTGGAATACCGCGTGTGACGCTGGTGTTCGGATTCAGCGGAGTGCCCAGCCAGCCGGGCGCGAAGGCGATCAGTAAAATAAAGCCGATATAAACTGCCAGCATAATAATCGACAGGATGGTGGCAAACCGTTGCCGTTTTTCGACTAACTCCCTGAAATGCGCATTGTCTTCTATCCGCTGATAAATCGTACCATTCATCACAGATTCTCCAGAGGTAATGTAGGGATTGTTTTAATTCCCGCTCCCTTATGGGAGAAGGTTAACGCTTGGGTAACCCTTGCCGAATGTAGGCCGGATAAGGCATTCACGCCGCATCCGGCAATCAACGCCTGATGCGTCGCTGTCGCGTCTTATCAGGCCTACAGCCGTTGCCGAATGTAGGCCGGATAAGGCGTTCACGCCGCATCCGGCAACCAGCGCCTGATGCGCCACTGTCGCGTCTTATCAGGCCTACAAACCGTTACCGACTCGCATCCGACAATTGTGGGTTACGATGGCATCGCGATGGCCTGCTTCTCTTCAAGCAGCTTCTCGACTACGCCAGGATCGGCAAGCGTCGAGGTATCGCCCAGGTTGCTGGTATCGCCCGCCGCAATTTTGCGCAGAATACGGCGCATAATTTTGCCGGAGCGGGTTTTAGGCAGGGAGTCGGTCCAGTGCAGCACGTCTGGCGTCGCCAGCGGGCCAATCTCTTTACGCACCCAGTTGCGGACTTCTGCGTACAGTTCTGGTGACGGTTCCTCCCCGTGATTAAGCGTGACGTAGGCGTAGATCGCCTGACCTTTAATATTGTGCGGAATACCGACCACAGCGGCTTCGGCAATTTTCGGATGCGCCACCAGCGCCGACTCAATCTCTGCCGTCCCCAGGCGGTGACCGGAGACGTTCAGCACGTCGTCCACGCGCCCGGTGATCCAGTAATAGCCATCTTCATCACGACGCGCGCCGTCGCCGCTGAAATACATATTTTTGAAGGTGGAGAAGTAGGTCTGCTCAAAACGTTCGTGATCGCCAAACAGCGTACGCGCCTGACCCGGCCAGGAGTCGGTGATCACCAGACTGCCTTCGGTGGCCCCCTTCAGCGGGTTACCTTCGTTATCGACCAGCGCCGGTTGCACGCCGAAGAACGGACGTGTTGCCGAACCGGCTTTCAGCTCGGTAGCGCCAGGCAGTGGTGTGATCATGAAACCGCCAGTTTCGGTCTGCCACCAGGTGTCGACCACCGGGCATTTCTCGTTGCCGATCTTCTTCCAGTACCACTCCCACGCTTCCGGGTTAATTGGCTCGCCCACGGAACCGAGAATGCGCAGCGACGAACGGTCGGTGCCTTCGATCGCTTTATCGCCTTCCGCCATCAGCGCGCGAATCGCCGTGGGCGCGGTATAGAGAATATTGACCTGATGCTTGTCCACCACCTGCGCCATACGGGCAGGCGTCGGCCAGTTCGGTACGCCTTCAAACATCAGCGTGGTCGCGCCGCAGGCCAGCGGGCCATACAGCAAATAACTGTGTCCGGTAACCCAGCCCACATCGGCGGTGCACCAGTAGATGTCGCCCGGATGATAATCAAAGACATATTTAAAGGTCAGCGCCGCGTACACCAGATAACCGCCGGTAGTGTGCAGCACGCCTTTTGGCTTACCGGTAGAACCGGAGGTATAGAGAATAAACAGCGGATCTTCGGCGTTCATCTCTTCCGCCTGGTGCTGATCGCTGGCTTGCTCAACCAGGTCGTGCCACCACAGGTCGCGCCCTTCCTGCCAGTCAATTTTTCCGCCAGTACGCTTCAGTACCACCACATGCTCTACGCTGGTGACGTTCGGGTTTTTCAGCGCGTCATCAACGTTTTTCTTCAGCGGAATACTACGCCCGGCACGCACACCTTCGTCGGAAGTGATCACCAGTCGTGAACTGGAGTCGATAATGCGTCCGGCAACGGCTTCCGGCGAGAAGCCGCCGAAAATCACCGAATGTACCGCGCCAATGCGGGCGCAGGCCAGCATCGCGACCGCGGCTTCCGGTACCATCGGCATATAAATCGCAACTACGTCACCTTTTTTAATGCCCAGTTCGAGCAGGGTATTGGCGAAGCGGCAGACGTCGCGGTGCAGCTCTTTATAGCTAATATGTTTGCTCTGGCTGGCGTCGTCGCCTTCCCAGATGATGGCGGTACGATCGCCGTTTTCTTGCAGATGGCGGTCAAGGCAGTTTGCCGCCAGATTCAGCGTGCCGTCCTCGTACCATTTAATGGACACATTACCGGGGGCAAAGGAGGTGTTTTTCACCTTCTGGTACGGTGTGATCCAGTCGAGAATTTTTCCCTGTTCGCCCCAGAAGGTATCTGGTGCGTCAATAGATTGTTGATACATCGCCTCGTACTGCTGAGGGTTTATCAGGCAACGGTCTGCGATGTTGGCAGGAATGGTGTGTTTGTGAATTTGACTCATGCTTTTGTTCTCCTTGTAGGATGTTAATAATATGTGGCATAAGCGTTAAATGTAGGGGCATTGGCAGTTTTGTTTAGTATTTGGGCGACAGATCACGCAAAAGTAGAATTGTGCAAATAAACGGCAGGGTAATTTTTGAAGGTCAGCAACAAAAGTTGATTAATTCTTTGAGGAACATGCAGTTATGCATGCTGTTGAAAAAGAGGAAGATACCGACTAACTCTAAAGTGGTATTTTACATGCACTTACAATTGATTAAAGACAACATTCATAGTGTGGTTATTTGTTACACATAGGGGCGAGCAATGTCATGACAGTGTAGGTGCGGTTACTGTCGTGAAAAACAATAAAAACCGCCATTGCAACAATGGCGCAATTCGGATGAAGCCCTATGACAAGGATAAAAATAAACGCACGCCGTATCTTCAGCTTATTGATTCCTTTTTTCTTTTTCACTTCTGTTCACGCTGAACAAACGGCTGCTCCCGCAACACCTGTAACTGTGGAAGCGAAGAATGAAACCTTTGCCCCGCAGCATCCCGATCAATATCTCTCCTGGAAAGCTACCTCGGAACAGTCAGAGCGTGTTGACGCCCTGGCGGAAGATCCACGGCTGGTGATCCTGTGGGCGGGGTATCCCTTCTCGCGCGATTACAACAAGCCGCGTGGACATGCCTTTGCTGTGACCGATGTGCGTGAAACCTTGCGTACCGGTGCGCCGAAAAACGCTGAAGATGGTCCGCTACCGATGGCGTGCTGGAGTTGTAAAAGCCCGGATGTGGCGCGTCTGATCCAGAAAGACGGCGAAGATGGCTACTTCCACGGTAAATGGGCGCGCGGCGGCCCGGAAATCGTCAACAACTTAGGTTGTGCCGATTGCCATAACACCGCCTCACCAGAGTTCGCCAAAGGCAAACCGGAGTTAACCCTTTCCCGTCCGTATGCGGCTCGCGCGATGGAAGCCATTGGTAAACCTTTTGAGAAAGCCGGACGTTTCGACCAGCAATCGATGGTTTGCGGTCAGTGCCATGTGGAGTATTACTTCGACGGCAAAAACAAAGCGGTTAAATTCCCGTGGGATGACGGCATGAAAGTCGAAAATATGGAGCAGTATTACGACAAAATTGCCTTCTCTGACTGGACTAACTCCCTGTCGAAAACGCCAATGCTGAAAGCGCAGCACCCGGAATATGAAACCTGGACAGCGGGCATTCACGGCAAAAACAACGTGACCTGTATCGATTGCCATATGCCAAAAGTGCAGAACGCCGAAGGCAAACTCTACACCGACCATAAAATTGGTAATCCATTTGATAACTTCGCCCAGACTTGTGCGAACTGCCATACCCAGGACAAAGCTGCCTTGCAAAAAGTGGTCGCGGAACGTAAGCAGTCGATTAACGACCTGAAAATCAAGGTTGAAGATCAACTGGTTCACGCTCACTTCGAAGCGAAAGCGGCGCTGGATGCAGGCGCAACGGAAGCCGAAATGAAGCCGATTCAGGACGATATCCGTCATGCCCAGTGGCGTTGGGATTTGGCGATCGCTTCCCACGGCATTCATATGCACGCACCGGAAGAAGGTCTGAGGATGCTCGGTACGGCGATGGATAAAGCGGCGGATGCACGCACCAAACTGGCGCGCCTGCTGGCGACCAAAGGCATTACCCATGAAATCCAGATCCCGGATATCTCGACCAAAGAGAAAGCCCAGCAGGCCATTGGCCTGAACATGGAGCAAATCAAGGCCGAGAAGCAGGACTTCATCAAAACGGTGATCCCGCAGTGGGAAGAGCAGGCACGTAAAAACGGTCTGTTAAGCCAATAACCCCGTTCTGCCTCGCAAGGGGCGGAAAACACAATGGAGTGAATATGAGCGTATTACGTTCGTTATTAACTGCCGGGGTGCTGGCGTCGGGCCTGTTGTGGAGCCTGAACGGAATTACCGCTACCCCTGCGGCGCAGGCATCTGGTGATCGCTACGAAGTTACCCAGCAGCGTAACCCGGATGCCGCCTGTCTGGACTGTCATAAGCCAGATACCGAAGGTATGCATGGCAAACATGCTTCCGTTATCAACCCGAATAACAAACTGCCGGTCACCTGCACCAACTGTCACGGCCAGCCATCACCGCAACACCGCGAAGGGGTGAAAGATGTGATGCGCTTTAACGAGCCGATGTACAAGGTTGGAGAGCAGAACAGTGTTTGTATGTCCTGCCATCTGCCGGAACAGTTGCAAAAAGCATTCTGGCCGCACGATGTCCACGTAACCAAAGTGGCGTGCGCCAGCTGCCATTCCCTGCATCCACAGCAAGATACGATGCAGACGTTAAGTGACAAAGGACGGATTAAGATTTGCGTCGATTGCCACAGCGATCAGCGCACCAATCCGAACTTTAACCCGGCGTCTGTTCCGTTGCTTAAGGAGCAGCCATGACCTGGTCTCGTCGCCAGTTTCTCACCGGCGTCGGTGTGCTGGCCGCCGTCAGCGGCACCGCAGGGCGCGTGGTGGCGAAAACGTTGAATATCAATGGGGTGCGTTACGGCATGGTGCATGACGAGTCGTTATGCATCGGCTGTACCGCCTGTATGGATGCTTGTCGGAAAGTGAACAAGGTGCCGGAAGGCGTCTCGCGCCTGACGATTATTCGTAGCGAGCCGCAGGGCGAATTTCCTGATGTGAAATATCGCTTCTTCCGTAAGTCTTGCCAGCACTGCGATCATGCGCCGTGCGTTGACGTCTGCCCGACCGGTGCGTCTTTTCGCGACGCTGCCAGTGGGATTGTCGATGTTAATCCGGATCTCTGCGTCGGTTGTCAGTACTGCATCGCCGCCTGTCCGTACCGCGTGCGCTTTATCCATCCGGTCACGAAGACGGCGGACAAATGCGATTTCTGCCGTAAGACCCATTTGCAGGCCGGTAAGCTGCCCGCGTGCGTTGAAGCTTGCCCGACGAAGGCGCTGACGTTTGGCAATCTGGACGATCCCAACAGTGAGATTTCGCAACTGCTGCGCCAGAAGCCCACTTACCGCTACAAGCTGGCGCTGGGCACCAAACCGAAGCTGTACCGCGTACCGTTTAAATACGGGGAGGTGAGCCAATGACGCAGACTTCCGCATTTCATTTTGAATCGCTGGTGTGGGACTGGCCGATTGCCATCTACCTGTTTTTGATTGGTATTTCTGCCGGTCTGGTGACGCTGGCCGTGCTGTTACGTCGCTTCTACCCGCAGGCAGGTGGTGCAAACAGTACGTTGCTGCGCACCACGCTGATTGTCGGGCCTGGCGCGGTGATCCTCGGTCTGTTGATCCTCGTCTTCCACCTGACAAGACCGTGGACCTTCTGGAAGCTGATGTTCCACTACAGTTTTACCTCGGTGATGTCGATGGGGGTGATGCTGTTTCAGCTTTACATGGTGGTGCTGGTGCTGTGGCTGGCGAAAATCTTTGAACATGATTTGCTTGCCCTGCAACAACGCTGGTTGCCGAAGCTGGGGATCGTGCAAAAGGTCTTGAGCCTGCTGACGCCCGTTCATCGCGGACTGGAAACATTGATGCTGGTGCTGGCGGTGTTGTTGGGGGCTTATACCGGCTTTCTGCTGTCGGCGCTGAAATCGTATCCGTTCCTCAATAACCCGATCCTGCCGGTGCTGTTCCTCTTCTCCGGCATCTCGTCTGGTGCGGCGGTGGCGCTGATCGCCATGGCGATACGCCAACGCAGTAACCCGCATTCCACGGAAGCGCACTTTGTACACCGTATGGAAATCCCCGTGGTATGGGGTGAAATCTTCTTGCTGGTGGCGTTTTTTGTCGGTCTGGCGCTGGGCGATGACGGTAAAGTGCGTGCGCTGGTGGCGGCATTGGGCGGCGGTTTCTGGACGTGGTGGTTCTGGCTTGGTGTCGCCGGGCTGGGGCTGATTGTGCCAATGTTGCTCAAACCGTGGGTCAATCGCAGTTCCGGTATTCCTGCCGTGCTGGCGGCGTGTGGGGCCAGCCTGGTCGGCGTGTTGATGCTGCGTTTTTTCATTCTCTACGCCGGGCAGTTAACGGTGGCGTAAGCCAGAACAGAGGTGGTTTCTGGACGTATTCCTTCCTGAAGTCGGTTTTCTGGCGTTGTTGTTAAGTCTCGGGGTCAACGTGTTGACCCCGTTGACGGCCTTCGCGGGAGTGCGGTTGCGCTGGCCTGCCATGATGCGACTCACTTGCATCGGCATTCTGGCGCAGTTCGCGCTCCTGCTGCTCGCCTTTGGCGTACTGACGTATTGTTTTCTCATCAGCGATTTCTCGGTTATTTATGTCGCCCAACATAGCTATAGCCTGCTGTCGTGGGAACTCAAACTGGCGGCGGTGTGGGGCGGTCATGAAGGTTCGCTGTTGCTTTGGGTGCTGCTGCTTTCCGCCTGGAGCGCGCTGTTTGCCTGGCATTACCGGCAGCAAACCGATCCGCTATTTCCGCTGACGCTAGCCGTTTTATCTCTCATGCTCGCCGCACTGCTACTGTTTGTGGTGCTGTGGTCCGATCCCTTCGTGCGGATATTTCCACCAGCAATCGAAGGCCGCGATCTCAATCCGATGCTGCAACATCCCGGTCTTATCTTTCATCCACCGCTGCTTTATCTCGGCTACGGCGGTTTGATGGTGGCGGCGAGCGTGGCGCTGGCGAGTTTACTGCGCGGCGAGTTTGATGGTACCTGCGCCCGAATTTGCTGGCGTTGGGCACTACCTGGCTGGAGCGCATTAACAGCGGGGATCATCCTCGGTTCCTGGTGGGCCTATTGCGAACTGGGCTGGGGCGGCTGGTGGTTCTGGGATCCGGTGGAAAACGCCTCTTTACTACCCTGGCTTTCTGCCACAGCGCTGCTGCACAGTTTATCCCTGACACGCCAGCGGGGGATTTTCCGCCACTGGTCGCTGTTGCTGGCGATAGTTACTCTGATGCTGTCGCTGCTGGGCACGTTGATTGTCCGTTCTGGCATTCTGGTTTCGGTTCATGCGTTCGCGCTGGATAACGTCCGCGCCGTGCCGTTGTTCGGCCTGTTTGCACTGATTAGCCTTGCGTCTCTGGCTCTGTATGGCTGGCGAGCGCGGGACGGTGGCCCGGTGGTGCGTTTTTCGGGGTTATCGCGGGAAATGTTAATCCTCGCTACGCTGTTGCTGTTTTGCGCAGTGCTACTGATCGTGCTGGTGGGAACGCTTTATCCGATGATTTACGGCCTGCTGGGCTGGGGACGCCTCTCCGTTGGCGCACCGTATTTTAACCGCGCGACGTTACCGTTTGCTCTGTTGATGCTGGTGGTGATTGTGCTGGCGACGTTTGTCTCTGGCAAACGCGCGCAGCTTCCGGCGCTGCTGGCGCATGCGGGCGTGCTGTTATTTGCCGCGGGGATCGTGGTTTCCAGCGTCAGCCGTCAGGAGATCAGCCTGAATTTACAGCCGGGTCAACAGGTGACGCTGGCAGGATACACCTTCCGTTTTGAGCGCCTCGATCTGCAAGCCAAAGGCAATTACACCAGCGAAAAAGCGATAGTGGCGCTGTTTGACCATCAGCAACGTATTGGTGAACTGACGCCGGAGCGGCGTTTTTATGAAGCACGCCGTCAGCAAATGATGGAACCCTCGATTCGCTGGAACGGCATCCATGACTGGTATGCGGTCATGGGAGAGAAAACCGGAGCGGATCGTTACGCATTTCGTTTGTATGTACAAAGCGGTGTGCGCTGGATCTGGGGGGGAGGATTGTTGATGATTGCGGGGGCATTGTTAAGCGGATGGCGGGGAAGGAAGCGCGATGAATAAAGGGCTTCTCACGCTACTGCTGTTATTTACCTGTTTTGCGCGCGCTCAGGTTGTAGACACCTGGCAATTCGCCAATCCGCAACAACAGGAACAGGCGTTAAATATTGCCAGCCAGTTACGTTGTCCGCAGTGCCAGAATCAGAACTTACTGGAATCCAATGCGCCGGTGGCAGTCAGTATGCGCCATCAGGTTTACACCATGGTGGAAGAGGGGAAAAGTGAAGTCGAAATCATTGACTGGATGACCGAACGCTACGGAGATTTTGTTCGCTATAACCCACCGTTAACGGGTCAGACGCTGGTGTTGTGGGCGCTGCCAGTAGTGTTGTTACTGCTGATGGCACTGATCCTCTGGCGAGTGAGGGCGAAGCGATGAAACAGCCCCAAATACCGGTGAAAATGCTGACAACACTCACGATTTTGATGGTATTTCTCTGTGTCGGCAGTTATCTGTTAAGTCCAAAATGGCAGGCGGTACGTGCGGAGTATCAGCGTCAGCGCGATCCGCTGCATCAGTTTGCCAGCCAGCAAACCCCGGAAGCGCAGCTTCAGGCATTGCAGGATAAAATCCGTGCTAATCCACAAAACAGCGAACAGTGGGCGTTACTGGGCGAGTATTATCTGTGGCAAAACGATTACAGCAATTCGCTGCTGGCGTACCGTCAGGCGTTGCAACTACGTGGTGAGAACGCTGAACTGTATGCGGCGCTGGCGACGGTGCTGTATTACCAGGCCAGCCAACATATGACCGTCCAGGCTCGCGCAATGATCGACAAAGCCCTCGCGCTGGACTCTAACGAAATCACCGCTCTGATGCTGCTGGCTTCCGATGCGTTTATGCAGGCGAATTACGCGCAAGCCATCGAACTATGGCAAAAAGTGATGGATCTCAACTCACCCCGGATCAACCGGACACAGCTGGTCGAGTCGATTAATATGGCGAAATTGTTGCAGCGGAGATCAGATTAATCATCTGGTGATGAAGATTATGTTATTGAGCTGAATAAAAAATAATCGAATGAACATATAATCAAAAATAATCACTAATCAGTATTATTGCAGATTAAACAAATAAAAATCCTTCTATAACAAATGGTTATTCATTAATCCTGCCATAAACTCGCGTTATTATGCATTAATGCAGCGAAAAGCTCTGTTGTTAAAGGGTTGCGCAACATACCGCGCAAATGATACTGATCATAAGCGTTAAAAAAATCTACAAACCAACGCAACACAATTCATGCCCTGGCAGTATGTCACGTTCTCGCGTTTCTGAACGGGGAACGGCGCTCCATTGAGGAAGTTATTCTGATGAAAAATATAAAATTCAGCCTGGCCTGGCAGATTCTGTTTGCTATGGTGCTGGGCATTCTCCTGGGAAGCTACCTGCACTACCATAGCGACAGCCGCGACTGGCTGGTCGCCAATTTGCTCTCTCCGGCGGGTGATATCTTCATCCATCTGATCAAAATGATTGTTGTGCCGATTGTGATCTCCACGCTGGTGGTGGGTATCGCGGGTGTTGGTGATGCCAAACAGCTCGGGCGTATTGGTGCGAAAACCATTATCTACTTCGAGGTGATCACCACCGTCGCCATCATTTTGGGGATCACTCTGGCGAACGTATTCCAGCCCGGTGCCGGGGTGGATATGTCGCAGCTGGCGACCGTCGATATCTCGAAATATCAGAGCACTACGGAAGCGGTACAAAGCAGTTCCCACGGCATTATGGGCACGATTTTGTCGCTGGTGCCGACGAACATCGTGGCGTCGATGGCGAAAGGCGAAATGCTGCCGATCATCTTCTTCTCGGTGCTGTTTGGTCTGGGGCTTTCATCCCTGCCCGCGACGCATCGTGAACCGCTGGTGACCGTTTTCCGCTCCATCTCTGAAACCATGTTTAAAGTGACTCACATGGTGATGCGTTATGCGCCGGTGGGTGTGTTTGCGCTGATTGCAGTGACGGTGGCTAACTTTGGTTTCTCTTCTCTGTGGCCACTGGCGAAACTGGTGCTGCTGGTGCATTTCGCCATTCTGTTCTTCGCGCTGGTCGTACTGGGAATTGTGGCGCGCCTGTGCGGGTTAAGTGTCTGGATCCTGATTCGTATTCTGAAAGATGAGCTGATTCTGGCGTACTCTACTGCCAGTTCTGAAAGCGTGCTGCCGCGAATTATTGAGAAGATGGAAGCCTACGGTGCACCGGCGTCGATCACCAGTTTCGTGGTGCCGACCGGTTACTCTTTTAACCTTGATGGTTCGACGCTGTATCAAAGTATTGCCGCTATTTTCATCGCTCAGCTGTATGGCATTGACCTGTCCATCTGGCAGGAAATCATTCTGGTGCTGACGCTGATGGTGACCTCGAAAGGGATTGCTGGCGTGCCGGGCGTGTCGTTTGTGGTGCTGCTGGCAACGTTGGGTAGCGTAGGTATTCCGCTGGAAGGTCTGGCGTTTATTGCCGGTGTTGACCGTATCCTCGATATGGCGCGTACTGCGCTGAACGTGGTGGGTAATGCGCTGGCGGTGCTGGTGATTGCCAAGTGGGAACACAAATTTGACCGTAAAAAAGCGCTGGCCTACGAGCGTGAAATGTTGGGCAAATTTGATAAAACAGCAGATCAGTAATTGAAGATTGCCGGGGGGATATCCACCCGGCAATGTGTGGATGCCTGACTGAGTAATAGTCTGATGTAGTGTGATTTTTGTAGGTCGGATAAGGCGTTTACGCCGCATCCGACATCAACGCCTGATGCGACGCTTAACGCGTCTTATCAGGCCTACGCCAGACAGCGTAATAGCCTGATGTAGCGTGGTTTTTGTAGGTCGGATAAGGCGTTTACGCCGCATCCGACATCAACGCCTGATGCGACGCTTGCCGCGTCTTATCAGGCCTACGCCAGACAGCGCAATAGCCTGATTTGGCGTGATTTTTGTAGGTCGGATAAGGCGTTTACGCCGCATCCGACATCAATGCCTGATGCGACGCTTGCCGCGTCTTATCAGGCCTACGCCAGACAGCGCAATAGCCTGATTTGGCGTGATTTTTGTAGGTCGGATAAGGCGTTTACGCCGCATCCGACATCAATGCCTGATGCGACGCTTGCTGCGCCTACCTTAACCGTTGGTTAATTTTTCAAACTCTTCACACCCGGTATCAAACCCTTCCATACAGCTCAGGTTCAACCAGTGCAGCGCCTTTTGTTTGTTCTTCTCGATAAAACCCTCTTCACCGTTTAAGAACATCATTCCCGCCCAGTATTCGGAATAACCGGTTCGGGAAATCGCAGAGCTGCGTTTGAAATACCAGGTTGCTTTGTCATCGTCGGCCTTAATGCCCACGCCGTTGGCGTAAATCAAACCAAGCAGCATTTGGGCATCGACGGCAGAGTCGTTCTCCAGATCTTCCGAGGCGTTTTCTAACAGCGAAATCGCCTTTGGATAATCCGGTTTACCCGCTTGCGTATTTACCAGAATATGCGCCAGCGTTACTTCACCTTCTTTACTGCCCGCTTGCGCTGCTTTCTCGGCAAGCACTCTTGCTTGTGGATAGTCCAGACTGACCGGATTGGTGATTTTGATCTGCGCCAACAGCGCGCAGGCATCGGCATCACCGCTGTCGGCGGCTTTCTGTGCCCAATATTCGGCTTTGCTCAAATCACCGGAGCTAAACCAGCTGTCGGCAAGAAAATATTGTGCGCGTCGGTCCCCGGCCTCTGCTGCCTTTAAATACTGGCTGCCAGGCTCGGAGTCGTTCGCGTGGGCAAAGAATGTCAAAAACAACATCAAAGTGATAATTTTTTTCATTTTGATAATGAAGTTTGGTAGGGGAGAGACAGTATAAAGTGTTCGGGTGGACAAAAAAACAACTGTAAAAAGACCTGAAAGCAGAATGAATTAATGCAATGTCAGGTTTTTAATCCATCCGATGTTCCCCCTTTTCCATGGCGTCGCGATCAAAAAATCGCTGAATTTTTCCCTCGGACATCAATGCCGCTCGATCAGACATATGCGCGATGACATCGGCATCGTGACTGACCAGCAGATATGTCATTTGGTGTTCCAGCTTAAGTTGATTCAACAAATTAAGGATTTCCGCTTGTACCGACATATCCAACGCCGAGGTGGGTTCATCCAGCAGAAGAAGTTGTGGTCGTAACAACAGGGCGCGAGCAATAACCACACGTTGCCGTTGACCACCGGAAAGCTGGTGTGGGTAGCGACGAGCGGTGTCGAAAGGCAAGCCAACCTGTTCCAGTGCAGTCTGGACGCGTTTTTCTATTTCTCTTTCGCCACGAATTTTGAGTGGTTCAGCCAGCGTTCGCCACAGAGTATGATTGGGATGCAACGAGGCATAGGGATCCTGAAACACCATTTGCACATTGCGGCGGAGATCGCCCTGAAAACGCATTCCTGGTTTGATGGTGTGCCCAAACAGTGACACCTGACCGTGCCAGTCGCGCTGTAATCCAGCAATTACGCGCAAAATCGTGGATTTTCCGCAGCCTGATTCGCCAATTAAACTAAATGTCTCTCCGGCATTAACCGAAAAACTGGCGGCAGAAACTGCGGTTTTCTCAGCAAAAGTCACCTGTAAGTGATTAATTTCAACAATCGTCATGGTATTTCTCCGGCGTCATTGCCGTCCTGTCCAGCGTCGGCAGCATCTGCCCGTAAGTTTGTGCATTTGGGCGGCAAGTCCACAGTGTGCGCGTGTAAGGATGCGTTGCTGTAGGTAGCGCAGCAGAGTGCATTTCATCCACCTTATTTCCCTGATACATCACCAGCACCCGATGGCAAAATTGGGCAACTAATGGCAGGTCGTGACTGATCAGCAACATTGCCATCTGACGTTGTTCACACTGGGTAACCAGCAGTTCCAGAATCTGATTACGCAGGCGCACATCCAGTGCTGATGTTGGCTCATCGGCAATCAATACCCGGGGATCGTTGATGAGCGCAATTGCAATCATCACTCGCTGCCCCATGCCGCCAGAAAGTTCACGAGGATAGCTTTGCAGTACTCGCGTATTGAGGCCGACAGCCTGAATTGCGGTGTTTATTTTCTCTTCTTGCTCACGGCGGTTCAGACGTTGATGGAGCGTAAGCGCCTCTTCCAGTTGCGCTTTTACTGTCTTTACTGGATTAAGCGCGTAACGCGGATCTTGCAATACCATCGCGATATCGTTACCGCGCAACTGTTGCCATCCACGCGCGTTAAGGGTGAGTGCATCACGCCCCAGAATGTTAAGTGTGTCCGCGGTTACTACACCCGGTTTACGCACCAGCCCCATCAGGGCGCGGGCGGTCATGGACTTACCTGAACCCGACTCACCGACCAGCGCCAGACGTTCATTGCCTAATGTAAAACTGACATTGTTGACGACCCGGGACTCCGGATAATCGACGCAGAGATTGTTGATACTAAGACGTGAGTCAGTCATGTTGAGGCTCCAGAACATCGCGCAAGCCATCACCCAGCAGATTAAAGGCCAGACTGGCAATTAAGATAATTGCGCCGGGAGCGGCGGCAATCCACCATTGATCAAAAATGACCTGCATACTGTCGGCGATCATGGCTCCCCATTCCGCCATTGGCGGGCGAGCACCAAGCCCAAGAAAACCCAGGCCAGCAGCCGCCAGAATGATACCCGCTAAATCCAGCGCCAGACGGACAATGGCAGATGGCAGGCACAATGGCAAAATATGACCAGCCAGCAGACGCCTGCCGCGGATGCCCATCATTTCTGCGGCGGCAAGATAATCACTGTGTCGCAGACGTTGGATCTCACTCCGTGCCTGACGCGCATAAGCAGGCCAGGTGGTTAATGCCAGCGCCAGTGCGCCGTTAACCAGCCCCGGCCCCAGCATGGCAACAAAAGCAAAAGCCAGAATTAAACGCGGCATTGACATTACTACGTCAGTAAAACGCATCAGCACGCGTTCCAGCCAGCCGCCGTAGTACCCGGCTAAAATGCCAATCAGCAGACCGACCGGGAGTGTAATGATTGTCACCAATGCCACCAGCCCCAGTGCCGGGCGGCTGCCGTAGATTAAACGTGAAAGTAGGTCTCGCCCGTAACTGTCAGTGCCGAGCCAGTGCTGACGACTCGGTGCTTGTAACCGCGCCGCCGCATCCTGCCAGTTAGGATCGTGAGGTGCCAGCCACGGCGCGAAGAGCGCAATTAGCATCAATAACAGGATAATTATCAACCCGCAAAACGCGGCGGGTGAATGGCGTAAACGGCGTAAAAAGAGAAACATCGGCATCAGCGTAACCTCGGATCGGTCAGCCGGACCAGCAGGTCGGTTAAGTTATTTATCAACACAAAGCAGACGCCAATCAGCAGCGTTCCTCCCATGATTGCTGTGGTATCACCCGCGAAGAGCGCTGTAGTGAGGTAGCGCCCAATACCTGGCCATGAAAAGACGGTTTCTGTCAGTACCGCGCCTTCCAGCATTGATGTATAGGCGAGGGCGATAACGGTGAGCAAGGTGCCGCGAATGTTGGGTAAAACATGACGTAGCAAAATTGTCATCTCGCTGGCCCCTTTGGCGCGCGCCAGCAGAATATATTCTTTATTCATTTCGCCAAGACAGGCGGAACGAGTCAGGCGCGTAATACTGGCGAGCGAGAAGTACGCCAGTAATAAAACCGGAAGTATCAAATGGTTGATTGCATTGGTAAATGCCTCGCGATCGCCAGAAAGCCACGTATCAATCAGCGCAAATCCGCTGCGGGGTTCTATGGTGAATTGATAAATATCATCCAGCCTGCCCGGCCCGGCACTCCATTGCAGTCTGGCGTAGAACAGCGCCAGCATCAGCAGACCAAGCCAAAAAACAGGGACGGAATTTCCCAGTAGAGTTAATGTTCGCACGGTGAAATCCAGCGGAGAACCGACATAACGGGCGCAAAGTACACCCGCAATGACGCCGACAACAGCACCGACAATAAGCGCCAACGTTGCCAGTTCAATGGTCGCCGGGAATGCTGATAGCAAGTCCTGGAGTACTGGTTGCCCGGTGGAGCTGGCGATGCCCAGATCGCCGTGTGCCAGATTCATCAGGTAATGCCAGAACTGGACGGCTAACGGTTGATCCAATCCTAACTGGTGGCGTACCTGATCATAGGTGGACTGGCTGGCGTGATCGCCAACGATTTGTAGTACGCGATCGACCGGTGAGAGAGCCGAAAGCGCAAAGGTAATCAGCAGCAGGCCGAGTAGCGTCAGAGCAACGGTAAACAGCCCTTGCAACAGCGCGAGCAGAGGGCGTTTGCCTCGCCATCTCGCGCGAGTGGAAAAAACGACAGACATGATCTTTCCATACAGTGATAAATCAGCGGCTGGCCTGCAATACAGGCCAGCCCTGGTACCGCGCCCGGTAACATGGCTGGACGCGAGTTGCATACAGGGTTATTTGGTTACCTGATCAAACCAGACCATATCGGCATTCAACCCTTGTTGATACCCCTGCACATTATCACGCATGACAATTTGCGTTTTGCCTTGATCAATAAAGACATACGGGGAACTACGTTGTAGTTCTTGTTGCATTTTCTTATACAAATCAAGACGTTTAGCGCTATCAGGTTCAGCGATGGCCGCAAGCGTTTCTTTGTTCAGTTCCGGGATTTTCCAGCCGTTTAACCCGGCAACGGTGCTGGATTTGCCATCGTTATAGGCGAAAGAGCTGGCGTTGGAATGTGCGTCAAAATAATCAGGCAACCACATACGAATGGCCCCCTGATGCTGGTGGGCGCGAACGCGAGAGTAGACCTGACTCCCTGCGGCTGGCAGCAAATCAACTTTTACACCGCCCTGAGCAAAGCTGGCCTGAATTGACTGCGCGATGGTAATAAATGGCGGTTTATTTTCGACATCAAGCGTGAAGTGCGGGTCTTTGATTCCGGCTTTAGCGAGGATCTCTTTTGCTTTGGCTGGATTAAAGGTAAACGGTGTTTCTTCCAGTGCTCCAGGAAAGCCCACGGGCAGGAAACTTTGATGGGTAAAATATTGTCCTTTTAAGAGATTTTTGGTGATGCCGTCGTAATCGACCAACCAGCGAGCGGCCTCCCAGAACGCAGGATTACTCATCAGCGGGTTATCCTTGTTACCGGTATTGAAGGCCAGGTAGTTCTGTTCGGCGGAGGCAATGCTCATCACTTTTACGCCAGGTTTACCCTGTAATGCATCGATTTGATCGGCTCCCAGATCACGAGCCATATCAGCATCACCTTGTTGGATCAGCAGGCGACGTGTTGCCGGATCGGGAACATTTTTGATGATGACGCTTTTCAGTTTCGGGGCGCCGGTTGGTGAGCTGGCGTTGGCTTCCATCACGATGGCCTGATGCGGTTGGTAAGTACGCATTTTAAACGCGCCGCTGCCAGCGGAATGCATCTTCAGCCATTCATTACCAAAGTCGTTATTTTTGGCGTTTGGCGCAACCAGCTTCTCGTCAACAATTGAGGCGATTGGTGTGGAGAGAATATTCAGTGCCAGCGCCGGGCTGACGTCGGCACTCCATTGCACCTGGACGGTATGGTCATCGATTTTCTTCAACTGGCTGGCGATATTTTCCGGCTGCCATCCCAGCACATTGAGAATAAACGCACCGGATTTATTCAGTGTGACAGCCCGGACATAAGAGTAAATCACATCTTCCGGGCGTACCGGATTACCAGAGGCAAATTTCGCATCGCTTTTCAGTTTTATGGTTAGCGTTTTGGCTGCGGGGTCAGCCTGCCAACTTTCCGCCAGAATCGGAGTAATTTTCGTCGGATCATTACGGTCCGGTTGCACTACGCGTTGATACAGACTTGGTACAGTCTGAATACTTGAGAGTTCATTAGCTTCTGCCGGGTCCAGGCTCACAATATCATCCAGCCCCTGGGCTACAACCAACGTATTAGGCGGTGTAGCGGCAACGGTTGTGGCGGAAATTGTGCTTAAAACCAGTAAAGGTAATAGTTTTTTTATCATATGCTTCCCAATCCCTGAAATTACTTTGAGGTTATTAATATGCTATCAGACGGAGTTTTGTTGCATTAATCGCGCCAAAATATCCCGTTAATAGAACGAGTTAAACGGTCGATGATTTCTCACCTTACCGAAATTTGGTTCATCAAATGTAAAGTATTATTACGTTAGGCCGCGATGAGAATTGAGTAAAGATAATTCTCATTTGCAATCGTGACTGGAATAGAAGAACAACCGAGAAGACGTCGCTAATAACCAGGATGGGCTGGTTTGACTGCGCAGGTATGTATAAAAAAATCCGGAAACAGAGAGTCGTTTCCGGATTGATACAAAGGCGTTGGGTAATATCGCCGCTTTTAACGTGAGTTTACGCGGTATTACGCCAGTGCCGCTTCGCGCAGGCGAGTTTTCAACTTGTTGTACTCGTCAATCACGTACTGCTCGGCGGCGCGCTGATCGGCGATCGGCTCGACGCGCACGGCGCAGTATTTGTATTCCGGCGTTTTCGTAATCGGGCTTAAGTTTTCGGTCACCAGCTCGTTACAGGCACCAATCCACCACTGGTAGGTCATGTAAATCGCCCCTTTGTTCGGACGATCGCTGACCTGCGCACGGGTGATAATTTTGCCTTTACGCGAGTGCACCCAAACCAATGCCTCATCTTCAATACCCAGACGTTTGGCGTCTTCGGTATTGATTTGTGCGTAGCCAGGTTCATCAGCCAGCGCCGCCAGTGCCGCACAGTTACCGGTCATCGAACGGCAAGAGTAGTGACCAACTTCACGCACCGTTGACAGTACCATCGGGTACTCGTCGGTGAGTTTGTCGATTGGCGCTACCCAGTCGCAGGTGAAGAACTGCGCCAGACCGTTCGGGGTATCAAACTTCTCTTTAAACAGATAAGAAGTCCCCTGATCGGCATCTGAAGTATCGCGGCAAGGCCACTGAATGAAGCCCAGTTCGCCCATTTTCTCGTAAGTCGCACCGTAGAAATCCGGGCACAGATGACGCAACTCATCCCAGATCTCCTGGGTGTTGTTGTAGTGCATCGGATAACCCATACGAGTGGCAATTTCACTGATGATTTGCCAGTCCGTTTTCAGATCCCACTTCGGTTCAACCGCCTTGAAGAAACGCTGGAAGCCACGGTCAGCCGCAGTAAACACGCCTTCATGCTCGCCCCACGACGTTGACGGTAAAATGACATCCGCCGCCGACGCGGTTTTGGTCATAAAGATGTCCTGAACGATAACCAGTTCCAGATCTTCAAAAGCTTTACGTACTGCCGACAGTTCCGCGTCAGTTTGCAGCGGATCTTCGCCCATAATGTACGCCGCTCTCACTTCACCATGCGCCACGCGGTGCGGCAGCTCGCTGATACGATAACCGGTATGCGCTGGCAGGCTCTCTACGCCCCAGGCTTTGGCAAATTTCTCGCGGTTAGCCGGATCTTTCACGTACTGATAGCCCGGATACGTATCCGGCAGCGCGCCCATATCGCAGGCACCCTGCACGTTGTTCTGACCACGAACCGGGTTTACACCCGCATGTGGCTTACCGAGGTTACCGGTCAGCATCGCGAGGCTGGTCAGAGAACGCACGGTTTCCACGCCCTGATAGAACTGGGTTACCCCCATGCCCCACAGGATGGCGGCGCTTTCTGCCTGGGCATACATCCGCGCCGCCTGACGAATTTCACTGGCGCTGACGCCGGTGATATCTTCAACCGACTCCGGCGTGTAGCCTTCAACGATTTTACGATACTCTTCAAAGCCTTCTGTACGGGAAGCGACGAACGCTTTGTCGTACAGATTTTCTTCAATAATGACATGGCCCATCGCATTCAACAGCGCGATGTTCGAGCCGTTTTTCAGTGCGATGTGCATGTCAGCAATGCGCGCGGTTTCAATTTTGCGCGGATCGCAGACGATAATTTTCGCCCCGTTACGTTTAGCGTTAATCACGTGATTCGCCACGATTGGGTGGGAATCCGCCGGGTTATACCCGAAAACGAACACTAAATCGGTATTATCAATTTCGTTAATAGCATTGCTCATTGCGCCATTACCGACCGATTGGTGCAGACCTGCAACCGATGGGCCGTGTCAGACACGAGCGCAGCAGTCAACGTTATTGGTACCAATAACGGCGCGCGCAAATTTTTGCATTACATAGTTGGTTTCGTTACCCGTACCACGCGAGGAGCCGGTCGTCTGGATGGCATCCGGACCGTACTTCTCTTTGATGGCGCTCAGGCGCTCGGCAACGTAATTCAGTGCCTCATCCCAGGAAACAGGTTCGAGTTTGCCGCCACGCTGGCGACGGATCATGGGGGTTTTCAGGCGCGGGGTCAGGATCTGGGTATCGTTAATGAAGTCCCAGCCATAATAACCCTTCAGACACAGGGTACCCTGGTTGGTTTTCCCCTGCGCTGCCTCCGCCCGGACGATTTTGCCGTTATCGACGACCAGGTTGATTTTGCAACCTGATGCGCAATAGGGGCAAACCGTGACGACTTTTTTCATCGGTCTCGCTCCAGTTAATCAAATCACGCATACGCGCTCTCGACTACAGTATGCATCTTTTATGCCACATTTTATTTGGGGTCATTCCCTGATATTACGGGCACTATTTATTCAAAACTCTGACGAAAAACAGGCTGTCGTCAGTTTTGACGTGACGAAACGAAATACCGCGTGACAGCCATCACGCGGTAGACATTTTATTTTTTCTCGACGACGGGAGCCGCCTGATACCCGCCGCCCAGCGATTTCATCAACTGAATGCTTTGGATCACCCGGCGGCTGTCCAGCATCAGTAATGACATCTCTTCGGCAAGCACTGGCAACCGGGCTTCGGTGGCCTGTAAGCGGCTGGTTAAGCCGCGCTGATAAGCGGCCTCGGCTGCGCGCTGGGTGAAGCGCGTTGCTTCTACGCGTTCAGCCTGCATCTCTCGCTCGTCGTTGAGCGTTTGCAGACGTGTGCCGTTGACGGCAACGTCACGCACCGCGTTCAGTACTGACTGGTTGTAACGTTCAATCATCATGTTGCTGGCGGCGCGAGTGCCTTCGAGATTGGCATTCAACCGTCCACCGTCAAACAGCGGCAATTTCAGACCTGGGATAAAGTTGAACTGGCGACTGGTTTTTTTGAATAAGGTATCCAGGTGGATAGAATCCAGGCCGAAAAACGCTTTGATATCAAAGCTCGGATAGAACAGCGCCCGCGCGGAATCCACCTGATCTAATGACGCCTGAACATACCAGCGCATGGCTTGCAGATCCGGGCGTCTGGCGAGCAACTCATAAGAGAGTGTCGCCGGAATACCGGTCTGGACTTGCGGTAATGCCACCGGTTTGATCTCCGGCATATCGCTGGCTCCCGCGCCAATCAATGCACGCAGAGATTCTCGCGTTTCGGTGATTTGCCCTTTGACGGCAGCAATTTGTTTATCGACCGCCAGAATCTGTGCCCGCGCGCCGTGGAAAGGCACTTGCGCTTCCAGACCGTGCGCCACTTTACTCTGGTGCGCTTTCACCGCGTAATCAATCACATCGCGAGTTTGTTCTAACAGATCGAGCATCTGATAGCTGGCCTGCATACTGTAATAAAGCTGCGCTACGCCCGTGGTCAGCGATAGCTCTACTGCTGCGGTTTCTGCCAGCGCGGCATTATGCGCGCCAATGGCGGCAGCAACCGCTGAGCGATGCACACCCCACAAATCGAGATCCAGTCCGGCAAACAAACCGACTGTGGCTTCCGTATAGTACGGCCCGTCCATACCCAGTGCTGGCGCATCCATCGCATAAGGGCTTAAAAAGCCGTTCGCCGAGACGCGTTGGCGGTTGAGCATCCCTAACGCTGCGACCTGTAATTGTGAACCGGCATCTAACAAATCGGCCTGGGACTGCGCTTTTTCTTCCCGCAGTTTCGCTTCGGCGAGGGTGTGTGAACCATTTAGAGTCCGTTGGATCAGCGCATCCAGCTGCGGGTCATTGAGTTGTTTCCACCACTGCGCCTGCGGCCAGCCGGAGCTGGCAAGATGAATATCATCGGCCAGTTTGATTTGTTCCGGTTTGAGCTGTTGATGAGGCGCAGAATCCTTACGTACCAGGGCACAGCCGGAAATCAGCGTCGTGCTGCCGAGAATGCTGCACAACAGCAGGCGTGAAAGTTGACGATTGATCATTGCGTGGCTCCTTGTGCCTGTTCCGTGGCGGGCGTTAATGCCGGAGCTGTCCAGTCTGGCAAGCGGGCGAAAAGCTGGCAGACGTGTTGCTCCTGTTTTAATAAGGTGGGCAGAATGGCCTGCGAGGCGGGTGTTTCTTCAAGCGTTATTTGAGGAGAACGGCTGAGTGCGGTTGCCAGACTGGCGGCGTATTTCTCCAGGGCATCGGCAAACTGACCTGCTCTGTCCGGCTGTAGTGCGTTATCCAGCGCCTGCGCCGAGTTCCAGGTGGCATCCCAGGCGTGAAGAATATCGCGGCCCTGACGAATAACCGTTTGCGAACGTTCAATCAGTAAGGCGCGTTCTTCGCTGTCCAGTTGACGCTCCAGCACCACGCGTTGGCACATCTCTTCACAGGCATTAAACGCCGCATGCAGACCTATGCGAATTTGCAGATAAGTGCGCAGAGCCGTGACTTCCTGCTGGCGTGGGATCCGCATTACTTTACTCAACATACCCAGCGCGCCAGCCAGTTTTTGCGGCAGCGTGCGCGCTTCGCTTTCAGGCCAGACAAAGGTGTAAATCACCGCCGACACCACGGTACCAATGATGATACCCAGAGCGCGATCGCGAATTTCCACCAGGTCGTACACCGGGCCAAAAACGTTTTCGAGCGTGGCGAGCGCGAAGGTGACCACCATCTGTGTGCCGATATAAGAAGAGCGTTCAGAGCTGGTGGCAATCCATGCGCCCAACAGGAAAATCGGTGCCAGCACAAACAGCAATTCGACAATATTGTCCAGCCAGGGCATGACCAGTAGCGTGAATAACAGCGCCAGAATCGCGCCGCAAAAGGCCCCACCAAAACGCAGCACCATCTTCTGGTACGACGAACCGACATTTGGATTAGCGACGATCACGCAGGTCAGCATACAGGTGTGAATGCCTTCCCAGTCCACGCCGCTGTAGAAGGTGTAACAGATCAAACAGGCGAGCAGCGTTTTTACCGCGTAGCGCATATAGTCTGGATTGGTAAAAGCGTCGGCGACTATTGATGGCGGTTTGGTGGCGGGCGTTGGCGGCGTATTCGGGTCCATCTGACCCAGTTGCAACAATGTCTGGCAGATATTCTCCAGGTTACATTCCCGTGCCGCCATCGCTTCACTTTCAGTGATCCGCCAGTCGCTTTGCCAGCACTGACCTTCGGTAATGGAATGCTGCAGATTGTTGATTTCTGAAGCTAATTTTTGTCGGAATTCAATAATTGCCTGAGAATCAGCAAAAGAGGTGGGATCGTAGCGATTCAGCGTCGAGTAAATGTAGGTTACCGTTGCCACGCAGCTTTGCCACCATGCGCTCTGGATTCGCCAGTTGGCATCGTCCGCGAGGCAAAAGACATTGAGTTTTTGCAGCGCCAGCGCCTCTCTTTCAATCCGCGTTTCGGGTAGCGGTGCGAAGCTGTCCGTCAGGTGGCTAATGGCATCATCAAGCCGATCATTAAGCGCCTGATGCATCTGCGTGATAGCGCGGCTGGGAAACCACAGCACGCCGATTAACGTCATCAATAACGTCGGGTAGAGGCCGACAACGATACACCACAGGGTTAAGCGCACGACCACTTCCGGATAGTCGAGCATGGCGGGGAAGGTTTGCCCGTAAATAGCGACAATGGCGACGGCGAAAAAGACCAGCCCCAGCCGATGGGTGCGCATCAAAAACATGCAGCCCATCAGGATCGGCCCGGCGATGATCAATCGGATCAACGGTTCGCCGTATGACCATTTGTAGATCAAAAACAGGCTGCCGATCTCCAGCACCGTGGCAACCACAAACAAGATCGCCACAAATTTGGTGTAAAACGCGTTCGACTGAATACCGTAAAACAGCACTGCCAGCGATAACGCCACAAAAGGGATCTCAAAAGTCATCGAGATCAGAATCACCAGTAGGCAGCCTACCCAGAGTTGCACGGTCTGCGGCACACGACCTGGCCGCCGCTCGCTTAACTCTTCATGAAAGAACGCCAGCAGCCTGACCACCGGTAATGGCAGGGAGTTGAGCGCGCTCATTATTGCGGCTCAAGATTAGCGACTGCCGAAGCGCCGATGCGGAACATTTCCGGGTCAGGTTTATCAACCATGATTTTGACCGGAAAACGCTGGGCAACGCGGACCCAGTTAATAGAACGAGACACTTTCGGCAGGCCGCCCAGCACCAGGCCGCCGTCATCCGGTAGCACGCCGTAGCCAATCGAATCCACTTTACCCTCGAAGGTTTTGTCGCTGTCGCTCATCAGGCGAATCGTTGCGGGTGTACCTGAGCGAATATTTTTCAGATCAGTTTCGCGGAAGTTGGCAATCACGTACCAGTGACGAGTGTCGATTAGGGTGAAAATAGGGCGCATCGCAGATGCAAACTGCCCGACGGAGGTTTTGAGGGAAATGACCCGGCCATCAAACGGCGCGCGAACGGTCGCCATTTCCAGATGCAGTTTGGTCAGGGCAATATCCGCTTCGACCGCCGCACGTTGGGCGACCAGCGCATCGACGCCGCTGACGGCACTGGCGGCTGACTGCGCCTGCAACAATACGGCATTAAGGTCCGCTTCTGCCGCACGCTGGGCGGTTCTTGCACGGTCAACCTCTTCCGCAGAAACAAAACCTTCTCGCAGTAGCGGTTCGGTACGGCGTAACGTATCGCTGGCTTGTTTCGCGGCGGCACGGGCTTTTTCTACCGTGGCATTAACCGAGTCGGCACCAAACTGTTGTGCGTCAACGCTACGCTGGGTGAGCATAATTTGCTTATCCAGCGCCGCGAGGGAGGCTTCAGCTTTCGCCAGATTGGCTTCGTACGGGCGCGGGTCAATGCGGAACAGCAAATCGCCCTGTTTCACCGCCTGGTTGTCGCTGACCGCCAGTTCTACAATGCGACCGCTGACTTCCGGCACCACATCAATGGTATCTGCTGACGCGTAAGCGTCATTAGTTGATGGCGCACTGTCTACGCGCCAGATAACGAAAACAAGGGCAACCAGCGCCAACGCAACCACTAACAGAGCAGGGAATTTACTGCGAGGAGCTTTTTTCGGCGTACTTTCCATGAGCGCGTCTCAAATAGATTAGAAAAATGCCAGCCAGAACAGCATGGCGTAGAGAGCAAAAAGGGCGGTATAAATAATTCCGACAAATGCCAGATTGATATTTGCCCGCTGAATAATTCGCCTCGTGATGAGCGTCAAAATAAGGCTGGCAATGGCGCAGAAAAACCAGCCGGGATAATAAGCGCCGATCACCGGGATTGCCGGAGATAATGAGCATCCCGAAACCATGAAGACGGGAATTATCCAGGCTATTTTTTTGAGTTGCATCGCTATGCGAGAGAGAACTGTTGGCATATTAAATACATCCTGTCTGCTGCGAACAATATCTGTAGTGAATATCAATATCCATTGAAGGCGTCAGTATGGCTATTTTCTCGATGAATAAAAATAGCTTTATTCAGCCACCGCATTCATAACTTATATATATTATGTATTAATTTTCTGTATATATTTTTAATATAAATACTTTCGGGAGCGTTTACGCCCCCAAAAGCGAGTGATATTAATTTGGGGTTACGATATTCACCCACAAATCGAAATTATCCAGACAGGCGATAATTTCTTCCAGTTTCGCACTATTGCCAATAATTTTGGCTTTCTTCGCTTTCACCAGATCGGCCATTTTTGCCTGTCCGGTCAGCACGGCGTGCAGATCTTCACGGCTGATGTAGAAAGAGGCGTCAGCTTGCGGTTGCAGTGTTTTACGGTAGTTAAGCACGCTATCGTTCAGCGTCAGGTTGAGGTTATCGCCGTTGCTCATATTGAAGTTCAGGCTGATATTTTTACCCGCGGCTTTCGCGCTATCGAGGCGAACGGCCATAAAGTCGAACAGCATTTCGACTGACATCCCACGAATGGTGTCCGGGGAACCGGTGGTGCCGTGGCTGAACTTATGCACCCCTTCGCGCAGCTCTTTCGCGCCGGTCAGGTAGAAACCGCGCCATGTGGCGGACTCGGCCTGATAGCCCAGCTGTTCAAAGTTATTCGCTTGCAGATTCTTCGCGACCTGGTCACCCGGGTTGGCGGCAATCACCTGTTTCAGAAGTTCTGCCGACCAGCGGTAATCACCTTGCTTGTTCGCTTCTTGCGCCAGGTTGATGACGCGGGCAGAACCGCCCAGCGCCTGCACGTAACGTTTACCCATCTCCACCTGACCATAGGGATGCAGGTTAGCCGGGTTACCGTCGTAATAGCCAAGATAGAAGTTATATACCGCGCGGGCGTTGTGGCTGACAGAGCCGTAATAGCCGCGGCTGGCCCAGTTATTGGAAAGCGCAGGCGGCAGCTTAATCATGTCGCCGATTTCATTCATGGTGTAGCCCTGGTTCGCCAGGTGCAGGGTCTGGTCGTGAATGTACTTGATAGTATCGCGATATTTACCAATATAATCATTGATATGCTTATTGCCCCAGACCGGCCAGGTGTGCGGCATAAACAGTACTTCCGCGTCGTTACCCCACATATCCAACGTTTCGTTCAGATACTCGGTCCACTTGCTGGTGTCGCGGGTTTTCGCGCCGCGCAGGGTGTAGAAGTTGTGCAAGGTGTGAGTGGCATTCTCGGCGGTACACAGGGCTTTCAGGGCCGGAATATAGAAGTGCATTTCGGCTGGCGCTTCGCTACCTGGGGTCATCAGGAAGTCAAACTCCAGGCCGTCGATAATCATCTTCTCGCCAGTTCTCACGATAGTTTTAGTCGGTGCAATAATGCTTGGGTCGCCGGTTGCCAGCGTCACGCCGAGGCCGTTGCCCACGTTGCCTTGCGCGTTGTGCGGCAGTAACAGACCGTAAGAGTAGAGCGCACGGCGGCTCATGATGTTACCCGCCAGCACGTTTTCGCTGATGGCTTCGTCCATAAAGCCAGCTGGAGCAATCACCTGAACTTTGCCGGATTTAACATCGGCTTCAGAGATAATACCTTTCACGCCGCCGTAGTGGTCGGCGTGGCTGTGAGTGTAGATAACGGCAACAATCGGTTTTTGCGGACGATGCTGGAAGTAAAGGTCAAGTGCGGCTTTTGCGGCAGGTGGCGTCACCAGTGGGTCAATAACAATAATGCCTTTCTCGCCCTCAACGAACGTAATGTTAGAGATATCCTGGCCGCGCACCTGATACATTTTATCGGTGACTTTGAACAGGCCTGAAATGCCGTTGATCTGCGACTGACGCCACAGGCTGGGGTTTACGGTTTCCGGCGCAGCGGCATTAATATCAAATTTGTAATCATTCGCGCGGTAGTAAATTTTACCGTTCGCATCACGCAGAATACCTTCATCCAGCAGCGGAGCGATAAATCCACGCTGAGCATCGTCAAAATCCTGGCGATCGCCAAACGGTAATGATTTGGCGTAATTCTGATTAACCTGTTGGGTATATTGAGTGGCGGCTTTCGCCTCATCTGTTGCGTAAGCGGTATTTATCATCATGCCGCTGGCGGCAGTGAACGCAATAACAATCCTGCTCAAACGGAATAACCGAGAGTTATTCATATAAATCTCCATTTATCATTTATGTCGTAAATATGTAATCCATGCAAAATACGTCATTTAAAGCTGGCGTTATCATAATTGGGAATTTGCGACTTTAATAAGTGGAAGTGTGAGCGGAACGAGCCATTTTATTAGGCATTTGTGCTGAAGAGGGAAAATTACAGTAGAACTATCATTGCTGGGAATAATATGGCTGTTTTATGTAATTATTATATATATTGTACCTGTCGTTGGCACAGCGGGACATTGCGCTACTGTGCCAACGCTTTACTCATGGGACTTTAGCACAGGACTGTGGCAAAAAACGTTGATGCGCCAATATTGCTGCACCCTGAGCGCCATTAAAGTCAGAAGATGAGGCGGCAATAAAGCGCACGACCTGATACGGCAGTGGACGGCGCAGGTACTTTTGGGTCATGGCAATGAGAGTCTCGCGTGGGAAGGCGGGCATATCCATCACGCCACCGCCCAGAATCACCGCATCGGGATCGAACAGATTAATGCTGGTGGCAATGGCTCGTGCCGCGTTTTCAAGCAGACTCTGGACGAAAGGGGCGTTTTCCGCATGGACGAAAAGATCGCTCAATGGGTAATTTCGGGGCTGTTGTTCGTACCAGCGTCTTAGCGCCATTCCAGAGCAATTGGTTTCCAGGCACCCAGAATTGCCACACGCGCAGTGTTGGGTCATATCTCCCAGGGGGATATGGCCCAGTTCGCCTGCCACACCGTGTGCACCCGTCCACGGCGCACCGTTCATCCACACTGCGAACCCCATCCCCGTACCGAGATAGGCCGCCAGAACCAGTTGTTGCGTAAGGCGGTTTTCTACTACGTCCCAGGAGAGTTGCAGGTTAACGTCGCGGGAAAACTCAACCGGACAATTCAGCGTATTTTCGAGCTTATCGGCGAGATCATATAAATCCGCCGCTGTTAACGGCAGGTTAGGCGTAGAAATAATAGTGCGTTTATCTTTACTGACCAGCGCCGGAAATCCCATCACCAGACCATGACAGCGAGCGTTAAAGCGCCTGAGTTGCTCGTCAATCATTTCGCCGATACCCGACACCAGGCCGGGAGCAATGACTTCTGCGGTCCGCTTTTTTTCGCAGTGTAGCGTTTCACCTTCTGCTGTCCGCAGACAAAAGCGGATATGCGTTGCCCCCATATCCACGCCCGCTACGACGTTATGCTGTTTTTGCATGAGGCTGTACCTCGCTTTTTGCAGCCAGAATCTGCGCGGTCATAATTCTCCATGCTTCGTCGATATTTTCCGCATGATTAAACAGGCCGGAAGTGCCGACGATAAAGACATCCGCCCCTGCCGCCATTAGTTTTTCGTAAGTTGCCTGGTTGCAGGAACCGTCCACCTCAATTTCGTACTCCAGACCTTCTCGTTCACGCCATGCCTTCAGTTCGGCAACTTTATCCAGCATTTCAGGAATGAAGGGTTGTCCGGCAAAACCGGGATCGACAGTCATGACCGTAATTTTATCAGCCTTATGGATATAGTATTTCATGGCCTCAACCGGCGTTTCCGGATTAAGAATCAGCCCCACTTTCATGCCATGACGGCGGATTTCATCAATCAGGCGGAATGCCTGACCGTTGATAGTTTCCGGATGCAAAGTGATGAAATCAGCTCCCGCACGTGCCAGTTGAGCAATGTAATCCTGCGGACGCGTTACCATCAGATGGCAGTCGAGCGGTTTACTCGCCAGTTTTTTTACCTGGCTTACGAAGAACGGTGAGAGCGTCAGATTCGGCACAAAGTGGCCGTCCATGATATCGATGTGAAAGTAATCGGCATGGCTGTCGATAAATTCGATCTGTTCTTTAAATTTCAGCAGATCCATACACATTAACGAGGGGGAGATTTTCATGTTCAATTCCTTACTTACTGATAAGACGGTCAAGGGCGACAGCCGCGATAATTAATCCGCCCATCACCACCAGTTGGTAATAGGTTTGTACCTGCAAAATATTCAGACCGTTGTTGATGGTGCCGATGATCAACCCGCCAATCACCACAGAGAAAATGCGCCCCTTGCCGCCGAAGAAACTGGTGCCGCCAATGATGGCGCTGGCAATGGCATAGGTTTCAAAACCCATACCGGCAAGCGGTTCTGCGGCACCGAGTCGTGCAGTTGAGACGACGCCTGCCAGACCTGCACAAACACCGGAGATGATAAACACCACCAGGATGTGGAATTTCACGTCAATCCCGGAATAGAACGCCGAGTTTTTGTTGCCGCCCAGTGCGTAGATGTTGCGCCCGAGCCGCATACGCGTTGTCAGAAACCAAAGGATGAGCGCGACAATTAGCGAGAAGATAACGGGGACAGGTATCCCAATTACGCTGGCGGCAAAGAAGTTCACGAAGTCAAATGAGAAGCCGTATACCGAGTTGGCATCGGAGATCACCAGCGTGATCCCACGGAAAATAGCGTTGGTGCCAAGGGTGATAATGAACGGGTGTAGTCCCGTCCAGTTGACCAGGCAGCCGTTGATCGCCCCCAGTGCGCCGCCAACCAGTACACCGCCAATTAGCGCCGCGAGAAACGGATCAATACCTGCCAACATCAGTTTAGCGGTCACCATACCGGAAAGCGCCAGAATCGCGCCAACCGAAAGGTCGATACCGGCGACCAGGATAGCGAAGAATTCCCCCATGCCGATCAGTACCGTCACGGAGCTTTGCACAAAAATCTGGGTAATATTATTGGTGGTCAGAAAATATTCTGACGACAGTGAACCGAAGATGGCGACGATGATCGCCAGGATAAAAAAGGTGCCGTATTTATCCCAGAACAGCGCAAAGTTGAACGGTTTCTTCTCGCTCGCTTCGCTTTTTACTCTTGTGGTAAAGCCCATGCCATAATCTCCTCTTCGCTCATGTCATCGCGATTGGTCAGGATTTGCGTCAGTCGTCCTTCGCAGAACACGGCGATGCGGTCGCAGACGGTGATAATTTCAGGTAGTTCAGATGACACCATCAGGATGACTTTTCCGTCGTCCGCCAGTTGGCGCATCACTTTGTAAATTTCGGCTTTCGCGCCAACATCGATGCCACGGGTAGGTTCATCGAAAATGATCACTTCCGGGCGACAGCACAGCCATTTGGAGATCAGGACTTTCTGCTGGTTACCGCCGGAGAGTTCAGTGATGTTCTGGTTTACCGAATGACATTTCAGCGCCAGCAGTTCGCGCTGGGCTTCAGCGGTACGTTGCTCGTCAACTTCATGAAACAACCCCATCGCGCCTTTATAGCCGCCGTCTTTCAGACTGCGGCTGATAGCCATGTTCTGAGCGATAGAAAAGTTGGGGAAAAAGCCGTTATCCCGGCGGCTTTCAGTGATGTAAGCCATCCCTTTTTTCACGGCATCCAGGGGAGAACGTGGAGAGATATCTTTGCCATTAAGACGGATTTCTCCGCCAGCGCGTTTATCAACGCCAAACAGGCAGTTCATCAGTTCAGTACGTCCGGAACCGACCAGTCCGGCAAAGCCTAATATTTCTCCCCGGCAGACGCTAAATGAGATATCCCGGACCTTTTTTCTGTCACGACTGGTGACGTTCCGCACCTCAAAAACCGTTTCGTGCGCAAGGTTGCTGACATTCTCCTTCATCGCGTTAAAACGGTTTTGCAGTTCGCGGCCTACCATCAGACGGACGATATCGTCATTTGACACATCGCTCACCATGCCGCTGCAAACGCTGCTGCCGTCTTTCATCACCGTATAGCGGTCGCAAATACGGCGAATTTCCGCCAATTTATGCGAGATATAGACGATAGCCGTACCCTCCTTACGCAACTGATTCATGATCAGAAACAGATAGTCCACCTCTTTATTGGTGAGTGAGGAGGTGGGTTCATCCATGATGATGACTTTGGCGTCGAGCATCAGCGTTTTGGCAATTTCCAGCATCTGCTTGTGGCTGATAGATAAGTTCGCCACTTTCTCATCTAAATCAACTTTCAAGCCCACGCGTAATAACATCATTGCGGCGCGGACACGCATTTCTCGCCAGTCGATAATATTGACACCGCAGATTTTTTTCGTCAGATGACGACCAATATATAAATTTTCCAGTACGGTTAATTCATCAATAACGCTGAGTTCCTGATAAATAATCCCGATACCGAGTTGTGCCGCTAATTTATGATCCAGCTTGTTATAGTTAATGGTATTAATGGTAATGGTGCCTTTGGTCGGCTCATGTATTCCGGATAACACTTTCATTAGCGTGGATTTACCCGCGCCATTTTCTCCTAGTAATGCATGTATTTCACCAGGATAAACCGTTAAATTAACCGACTTTAATGCGTGAACCGGACCAAAGGACTTGCCGATCCCCGCCATCGATATATATGGCGTGGCCATAAATAACCTCTCTGCACGAAATATCGTATTATTGCCTGATGGGCTACACTTATCAGGTCTACGTTCAGGTTATTTTGTTGGCCGGATAAGACACTTCATTAGCATCATCATCCGGCATCATTCAGTTTTATTGAGTGACCAGGATTGAATCGACCAGTTTAAATTCCGGTGCTTTATCCAGCGGGATAACCTTGCCGGATTTTTCAGCGTCAACCATCAGCTTCAGACCCGTTGCGCCGATATCCGCCGGGTTCTGGGCAACCGTCGCGGTCATTTGTCCGGCTTCCACCATTTTGCGGGCTTCCGGAATGCCATCTGTACCGACGACCAGCACTTTTCCCGTTTTTCCGGCGTTTGCGACAGCCTGAGCAACACCCATTGCCATCGTGTCATTCGCGCAATAGATCGCTTTAATATTCGGATTACGTTGCAACACGTTAGTGGCGACATCCAGTGCTTTAATGCGGTCCCAGTCGGCAGGCTGGCTGGCGACAAGCTTGATCTGGCTTGCTTTTTTGAAGGTTTCGGTGGCACCATTACGACGCGCTTCACCGGAGGCGTTACCGGCTTTACCCTCAATGATTGCGACTTCACCACCTTCAGCGCCCAATTTGTCAATAATGAACGACGCGCCTTTCGCCCCGACAGCAACATTATCGGTGGTGACAAAACCTTCCACATTACCGCCTGCTTTTTTCAGATTATCCATGTCGATTTTTTCATCGAGATTGACCAGATAAATGCCTTTTTTCCATGCGCGGGCGACAGGCATGACCAGATTTACTGAGGATAATGGCGCGAAGGCGATACCTTTGTAATTTTTATTACTGAGATCTTCAAATAACTGCAATTGAGATTGAAAATCGCCTTCTGAAGGAGAGGCAAAAATATCAACGCTGACGCCCAGCGTTTTTGCTTCATCTTCAATGCCTTTTTTCATATCTACCCAAAATGGGTTGGAGAGTGTTTTCAATACGACAGCATATTCGGCGGCAGCAAAAGCGCTGGTTGACAACATTAAGCCCACGAGTGTGCCGCTGAAATATTTCAGATATTTATTCATAATAATGTTCTCACGGTAAGGGGATAGGTAACTCCGCGATGGCGGAATTACCTTTTTCTTATTTCAGCGCGCCTGGTGAGAAGAAATCAACAATTGCGCCGGTTTTTTGCATATTAATATTAGCTTGTTCAATGTTGAGCTGGGCGACAGAGACAAAAAACGCGTCCAGCAAAGTCAGTTGTAATATTCTTGCCGAGGCATTACGACCTAATAACGGTGTTTCCGGGGCCGGTGAGCAAATAATATAATCGGCCAGCTTCGCTATCGGTGAATGGTAGCTATGCGTTATACAAATAATCTTTGCCCCGTTCTTTTTTGCCAGTTCTACAGCTGCTTTTACATCACTGGTTCGCCCGGAATGGGTCACCACCAGCACCACATCTCCTTCCTGTAACAACGAAGCAGACATCATCATGATGTGAGCGTCCGGATAGGCCTGGCAGCGTACGCCAATGCGTAAAAACTTGTGCTGTACATCAGCACAGATTGCATTTGATCCTCCGGCACCGTACAAATCCCGCTGTCTGGCCTGATAGAAAAAGCGGGCGGCACGGTGGATCTCATCAACGTTGACGATCGACTGACCTTCCATAATGGTGCGTAAAGTGATGTTAAATACCTTATTCACCACATCCTGCGGCGCTTCATCAAAAGCCAACTCGGAAGGCAATACTTGTTCTGACTGAGAAAAATAATCTTCCAGCGCACTGCGTAAGTTACGAAAGCCGCTAAACCCCAGCAGCTTTGATACCTTAACGATCATCGCTTCAGATACCGCCAGAGCTTCTGCGACATCTTTAATTGCGGGTGCACAACTCAGGTTACCGGGTTTGAGTAACCACTCCACGATGCGGCTTTCGTTTTCTGTCATTCCTTCCTGCTTCATTCGCAGGTAAGGCGCTAACCCGATACCGTTCGGAAGCGCTGAATCAAACTCTGACTGGCTCATCACGTTCTCTTGTCCTTGAATTGAAGACGCCACTATATCACCACAGCAAGAACAGAAAAGATGCTGGTAACTTCACAAAAAAATAAAATTTATAAAGTTTGTTTTATTGTGAATAATGGAGAGTGGCTTAAAATTTTATTTCATTTAATCACTTTAAAAACATGATGTTATTTGTTTTTCTGGTTTGTTAGATGATAGATGTTGCCGGATAGTGAGTGTCTTTAACGCTATTGCGCTGCCAGATGTAACTCTGTAAAACAGATCGGGAAGGCGGATTTCATCGATTTTGGGTGTTTTTAATTCATTTACATCACAAATGTTTTTTGATTGTGAAGTTTTGTGCGAGCGGGGAAGATGAATGAAAAAGATTGCATTTGGCTGTGATCATGTCGGTTTCATTTTAAAACATGAAATAGTGGCACATTTAGTTGAGCGTGGCGTTGAAGTGATTGATAAAGGAACCTGGTCGTCAGAGCGTACTGATTATCCGCATTACGCCAGTCAAGTCGCACTGGCCGTTGCTGGCGGAGAGGCTGATGGCGGGATTTTGATTTGTGGCACTGGCGTCGGTATTTCGATAGCGGCGAACAAGTTTGCCGGAATTCGCGCGGTCGTTTGTAGCGAACCTTATTCCGCGCAACTTTCGCGGCAGCATAACGACACCAACGTGCTGGCTTTTGGTTCACGAGTAGTTGGCCTCGAACTGGCAAAAATGATTGTCGATGCGTGGCTGGGCGCACAGTACGAAGGCGGTCGTCATCAACAACGCGTGGAGGCGATTACGGCAATAGAGCAGCGGAGAAATTGAGATTCATCCACTACTTGCATGGATGAGTAATGACTAATGTGGATAGAGTTTCTTTTTGAGGTTGGCTAATGAAACGCTTTCCGCTATTTCTTTTATTCACGCTGTTCACGCTGTTCACGCTGTTCACGCTGTTCACGCTGTTCACCGTTCCGGCCCAGGCCGATATTATCGATGACACCATTGGCAATATTCAGCAGGCGATTAACGACGCTTATAACCCTGACCGTGGGCGAGACTATGAAGATTCGCGCGACGACGGCTGGCAGCGTGAAGTGAGCGACGATCGGCGCAAGCAATATAACGATCGCCGCCGCCAGTTTGAAGATCGTCGCAGGCAACTGGACGATCGTCAGCGCCAGCTTGATCAGGAGCGTCAGCAACTGGAAGATGAAGAGCGGAGAATGGAAGATGAGTATGGGCGTTGAGGTAGGGGCCGGCGCGGGTATTTTCCCTCACTCCACCTCAATCTCCATCCCATCAAACCCCGCCTCAAACCCCGACGGCAGTGCATTTTCCATCAGCCACGCATCAAACTGGTGGCTGATATGGGTCAGAATCACACGTGGCGAGCGGATAACCTGATTCAGCGCAAGCACGGTATTTAAATCACAGTGATTACGCGGTGCATCCTCGCGCGGCGGGTGGCTGCAATCAATCACCATTACCTGCGGCTGATTATTGCGTAAAAATTTCAGCGTTTTTTCCGGCAGGCCTGCGGTGTCAGATAGCCACGCCACCCGGCTGTGCGCCGTTTCCAGTAAATAGCCGAAAGTGAGTTTCGAATGGTTAAGCGGCAGCGGCGTGACCTGCAACCCCTGCAAATCAAACACCACAAACGGCTCCACCGTGTGGCTGAAATCAAGCAGGCCCGGATGTTTAAACAGATCGTCGCAGCCCTGCTCATCCGGTGGACCGTAGACCGGGATTGTGTCGCCCACGCCCCAGCGCAGCGGGAACAGCCCCTGGACGTGATCCATATGGTAGTGCGTCAGTAAAAACTGCCGGAACGATCCGGGCGACCAGCGATCGGTGAGATCGTGCAGCCCGGCCTCGATCAGGGTGATCGCCTCGTTAAACTTTACTGCGCCGCTGCATGGCTGGCGGCGATACTGCGGCGAGCGCCGTGCTCTGACGCAGGCCGCGCACTCGCAGCCCCATGCCGGAACGCCCTGTGCGCCGCCGGTGCCGGTGAGCGTGAGGGTCAGGCTCATATTACAGCGCCTTGGTGAAGCGGAAGTGGCTCTGCTCGTAGCCTTCACGCAGGTAAAAACGGTGCGCGTCGTGGCGCTTCACGTTGGTGGAAAGCTCGGTCATTTCGGCCCCGGCCTGGCGGGCTTCTTCTTCTGCCCATGCCAGTAATTTACTGCCGACGTTCAGACCGCGCGCCTGCGGCATCACCACCAGTTCCTGAATTTCGCCGATCCAGTTGACATGATGCAGATGAAACTGCAAATGCAGGCCGATCATGCCGACAACTTCGCCATCCAACAGCGCCAGATGGTAGCGCATATTCGGGCCACGCAGGTTGGCGTTAAAGCCCACGCGAAACGCCTGGTGGTCAAACTCCGCTTGTTTTAGCTCACAAATCAGCGCGTAAACCGCGTCGGTGTCGTACTGCGTTGCCGGGCGAAGTTCACAAGCAGGCATGGTGTTTCTCCTTCTGATGAATCAGCGACAGCAGCGTGTCGACCGACTGGCGCAGGCTGCCGTCATTATTGAGTGTATGGCAATCCTGAGGAGTATAGCGGGCGGCGCGCGCCAGCCGGGCGTTAATTTCACTGGCGTTTTCGCGGCCACGGTTTTCCAGGCGCTGGCGCAGGATCTCCGGCGAAACCTGTAAACAGATGGGCAGCAGTGCCGATTGATAACGTGCCCGCGCCTGCGGCAGGTGGGCGCGTGAGCCGTTAACCACGACGTCGAATCCGGCGTGCAGCCAGAGGTCGATCTCAATGCCGACACCGTAATACAAACCATTAGCATGCCAGCTCAAGGCCAACAGATTTTGCCCCGCGCGGGTAAAAAACTCCCGCTCGCTTAAGGCGATATGATTTTCACTTCCGGCGCTGGCATCACGCGTGATGTAGCGATGCGCTACCAGTAGCTGGGTTTGTTCCCGCTGGCGGAGTTCCGCCAGCAGGCTGTCTTTCCCAGAGCCGGACGGACCCATTAACCAAATCAGTTTTCCCGTCATCAGAACACCCTTTTACCCTGACGCCAGACGTGGTCAATATGAATGTGATTGCCCTTGCGATGCGCCAGCACCAGGTCGGCGCGTTTGCCCTCGCCAATCACCCCGCGATCCTGGAGATTCAGTGCCTGGGCCGGGTTTTTGGTCACCAGCCTCACCGCCTGCGGTAGCGTAAAGCGGTTGCTCTGGTCATCGGCCACGCGAAACGCCGCATCCAGCAGGCTGGCGGGGTAGTAGTCGGAAGAGAGGATATCCAGCAGGCCAAGCTGCGCCAGTTCACTGGCCGCCACGTTGCCGGAGTGCGAACCGCCGCGCACGATATTCGGCGCGCCCATCAGTACGTTCATGCCGTGCTTGCGCGAGGCTTCTGCCGCTTCGAATGTGGTAGGAAATTCGGCGATCACGCTGCCAAGCTGATGGGATTGGGCTACGTGGGCGTGCGTGGCGTCATCGTGGCTGGCGAGCGCAATGTGTCGCGCGCGGCACATTGCGGCGATGGATTCGCGATTCGGCTGTGACCAGCGTGCGGCGAGCGCCAGTTGCTCCTCTTCGTACTGTTGCATCTGCGCATCGGTGAGCGAGTATTTGCCCTGATAATATTCACGATATTTTTCGCGGTTGGCGAACTGGCGCTGGCCCGGTGAGTGATCCATCAGCGACACCAGCGTCACGGGTTCTCGCTCGACCAGTTCTTCAAACAGCGGCAGCGTGGTGTGATGCGGCAGTTCGCAGCGTAGGTGCAGACGGTGCTCGGCACGGTTGACGCCGCGTTTCTGCGTCTCTTCGATGGCGTTGATCATCTTCTCCAGATTCTCCAGCCGATCGCCGCCGTCGCGTACATCACCAATCGCCACGGCGTCCAGCACGGTGGTGATGCCGCTCGCCACCATCAGCGCGTCGTGGCTGCTCATCGCCGAGTGGGCAGGCCAGTCAACTTTCGGGCGCGGGGTGAAGAATTTATCCAGATTATCGGTATGCAGCTCAATCAGCCCCGGTAGCAGCCAGCCGCCTTCGCCGTCCATTGCTTCTGACAGGTGACTCTGGCTTTCGGCAAAGGCGCGGATTTCGCCGTCCTGCATCTCCAGAGAACCGTGTACCACCTCGTTTTCCAGCACCAGTTTGACGTTATTGATAATCATGAAGAGACTCCCATTGGGTGCAGGCGGTCGGCGACTTGCTCGCGTACGGTTTCGTCATGGAAGATACCGACGATGGCCGCGCCGCGGGCTTTGGCTTCGCGGATCAGTTCCACTACGGCGGCGCTGTTTTTAGCGTCCAGCGAGGCGGTAGGTTCGTCGAGCAGCAGAATGGGGTAGTCGACGATAAAGCCACGGGCGATGTTGACACGCTGCTGTTCGCCACCGGAGAAGGTCGATGGCGCAAGGTGCCACAGGCGTTCAGGCACGTTCAGGCGGGTGAGGAGACGCGCGGCTTTAGCGGCGCAGGCTTCACGCGGTACGCCGGTATCGAGCAGCGGCTGCATCACCACTTCCAGTGCCGAAATACGTGGGATGACGCGCAGAAACTGGCTTACCCAGCCGACAGTGGTTTTGCGGATCTCCACCACTTTGCGCGCTGGCGCGGTGACCAGGTCGACCCATTCATCACCGTGTTTGATCTGGATTTGCCCTTCGTCGGGTAGATAGTTGGCATACAGCGAGCGTAGCAGAGTTGATTTTCCACTGCCGGAATGGCCGTGGAGTACCACGCATTCGCCGGCGTTGACGGTGAGTGAGGCGCCTTGTAATACAGGCAGGCGCACGCCGTTTTGCTGGTGCAGGATGAAGGTTTTACTGACGTTTTGTACGTTAATCATTTTTCGCCTCGTGGTTCGGGTGTCGGATGCGACGCTGATGCGTCTTATCCGACCTACGGGGAGCGCATTTGTAGGCCGGATAAGGCGTTTACGCCGCATCCGGCACCAGCTCAATTCTGCAAAACCGATGACACCAGCAACTGGGTATACGGATGGTGCGGGTCGTCGAGCACGCGGTCGGTTAACCCACTCTCCACCACTTTCCCTTGCTTCATTACCAGCAAACGGTCCGCCAGCAGACGGGCGACGCCTAAATCGTGGGTAACAATCACCACCGCCAGGTTAAGCTCCATCACCAGACCGCGGAGCAGGTCCAGCAGGCGCGCCTGTACCGACACATCCAGCCCGCCAGTGGGTTCATCCATAAATACCAGCTTCGGATGCGTCACCAGGTTGCGGGCAATCTGCAAACGTTGCTGCATGCCGCCGGAAAAGGTGGTCGGCAGGTCGTCGATCCGGTTGGCGGGAATCTCCACCTCTTCCAGCCATTTCTGCGCGGTGGCGCGAATATCGCCGTAATGACGCGCTCCGGTTGCCATCAACCGTTCGCCGATATTGCCGCCTGCCGACACCTGGCGGCGCAGGCCGTCAAGCGGATGCTGATGCACCACACCCCATTCGGTGCGCAGCAGGCGACGGCGGTCGGCCTCGCTCATCGCGTACAGCGAACGGTTCTCGTAGCGAATTTCCCCTTGCTGTGGTGTCAGGCGGGCGGAAATTGATTTCAGTAGCGTGGTCTTCCCGGAACCGGACTCCCCAACAATGCCCAGAACTTCTCCCGGCCATAAATCAAAAGAGACATCGCTGAAGCCTTTGCCCGGGGCATAAAGGTGGGTCAGGTTATTGACCGAAAGTAACGGTTGATTCATTGGCTTTTGGCCTCGCTCTGTTGGCGGCAATAATCGGTATCGGAGCAGACAAACATGCGGTTTCCGGCGTCATCCAGCACCACTTCATCAAGATAGCTGTGGGTCGATCCGCAGATGGCGCATGGTTCATCCCACTGCTGGACGGTGAACGGATGATCATCGAAATCGAGGCTTTCCACGCGGGTAAACGGTGGCACGGCATAGATGCGCTTCTCGCGCCCCGCGCCAAACAGTTGCAGGGCGGGCATCATGTCCATTTTCGGGTTATCGAATTTCGGGATCGGCGACGGGTCCATCACGTAGCGCCCGTTCACCTTCACCGGATAGGCGTAGGTGGTGGCGATATGACCGAAGCGGGCGATATCTTCATACAGCTTCACCTGCATCACGCCGTACTCCTCCAGCGCGTGCATGGTGCGCGTTTCCGTCTCACGCGGCTCAATAAAGCGCAGCGGTTCGGGGATCGGCACCTGGAAGATAACTATCTGATCTTCGGTCAGCGGCGTTTCGGGTATGCGGTGACGCGTCTGGATAAGTGTCGCATCGTCCGTGCGCTCGGTGGTGTTCACCCCGGTCACGCGCTTAAAGAAGTTACGAATCGACACGGCGTTGGTGGTGTCGTCTGCGCCCTGGTCAATCACCTTCAACACGTCGCTTTCGCCAATCACGCTGGCGGTGAGCTGAATGCCGCCGGTTCCCCAGCCGTAGGGCATCGGCATCTCGCGTCCGCCAAACGGCACCTGATAACCGGGGATTGCCACCGCTTTTAAGATAGCGCGGCGGATCATGCGTTTGGTCTGCTCGTCGAGGTAAGCAAAGTTGTAGCCGCTCAGATTAGCCATGGTTCTGCTCCTGTTGCAGACGTTTGAGTAGCTCCAGTTCGGCCTGGAAATCGACGTAGTGCGGGAGTTTGAGATGCGAAACAAAGCCTGCGGCTTCGACGTTGTCGGCATGGGCCAGCACGAACTCTTCATCCTGTGCCGGACCTGTTGCGTGCTCGCCGTATTCCGGTGCCTGCAACGCACGGTCAACCAGCGCCATCGCCATTGCTTTGCGCTCGCTCATGCCGAACACCAGCCCATAGCCGCGTGTAAAATGCGGTGGTTCATCCGGCGGGTCGATAAAACCGTTGACCATTTCACACTCGGTCATCAACAATTCGCCGACGTTCACCGCAAATCCCAGCTCTTCCGGCACAATAAATATATCGATATAGCCACTGCGAATTTCGCCTGCGAACGGGTGATTGCGCCCGTAACCGCGTTGGGTGGAGTAGGCCAGCGCCAACAAATAGCCTTCGTCACCGCGCATTAATTGTTGTAGACGGGAAGAACGCGAACAGGGATAAACCGGCGGCGTGCGGGTGATGTCGTCCGGTTGTGCGCCGCTATCTTCTTCAAACTTCGCCAGCCCCTGACGCGCCAGCAGGCTGAAGACGTGTGGCGACGGTTGCTGTTCGCTGTCAGCGGTGGTCAGCGTTGGCGTTTCGCCGTTTGCCAGCAGGGTGAAATCGAGCAGGCGATGGGTGTAGTCGTAGGTGGGGCCAAGCAGTTGGCCGCCGGGAATGTCTTTATAAATTGCTGAAATACGCCGTTCGAGACGCATCCCGGTGGTGTCGAGCGGCTCACTGACCGCCAGCTTCGCCAGCGTGGTGCGGTAGGCGCGCAACAGAAAAATCGCTTCGACGTTATCGCCGCTGGCCTGTTTCAGCGCCAGCGCGGCCAGCTCGCGGTCGGCAATACCGCCTTCGGTCATCACGCGATCTACCGCGAGGTTAAGCTGCTGTTCAATCTGGGCGACGCTCAGTTCAGGCAAATCAGTATCGCCCCGGCGTCGGCTCTCTTGCAGGGCGTGGGCGGCGTCGATCGCCTTTTCGCCCCCTTTCACGGCAACGTACATCAGCACACCTCCACATGAGTGGTTCGCGGAATAGCCAGCAGGCGCTCGCCGCAGGTCAGGATCAGGTCGATGCCGAGCGGGAACGGGTGCGGGCGCTCGGTAAGTTCATGAAGAATGCACTTTGGCAGTTGCGGGGCGATCATCCGTTCTTCGGCAATACCTGCGCCGGTGAGGCGCAACATACGCCCGCCGCTCAGGCTGGTGACCTGTAAAATCAGCGTTGCGCCCGCTTCTGGTGCAACGGCAGTGCCGGTGGAAAGGGCGTTGAGCTGCTCGCTGGAGATCGCCTCATCTGTTACCGCGAAGGTCGCCTGTTCCGGCTGATTAACCAGCGACGCGTTGGTATGAAAACGCAGGCTCTGATTGACGATATCGTTGCTCAATGGCGCGGCAAGCCACACCGGCGTGTCGTTATCGGCCAGCGTCAGCAGCACGCTGGTGGTGGCGATATTCAGCGGCTGCCAGCCGCGCTTGAGCTGATGCAGGGCGACAATCACGCCCGGCTCGCTCATGGCCTTTAACAGGCGACGAAAACTGTGCTGGGCATCCTGCACGGGAAGCATAAAAGCGGTTTCCAGGGTCATGCGTTGTCTCCGCGAACCATCGTAAAGAAGTCGACCCGGCTGGCGTTCACTTCGGCCTGGCGCGCGGCAATGCGTGCCATACGGTCAGCGTCCAGCGGGGCGATAAGGGTTTCTGATAAGTTTTGAAAGTGGCGGTTTTGCTGCATCAGCGCATCAATCAGCGCACAACGTTCGGCGTGCTGTTTGTCGCGCCCCAGTACCCAGCTATAGCCGAGTGTGCCGTCAGTCAGACGCACGGCGGCGCGGGTGAGCGTGGCGTCGCCAGCAAAAAAGCGTTCGCCGGTGCCGCCCATTCGCGCCTGAATCTGCACCAGGCCAGTTTCAGCGGCGCGGATCACCTCATAATCGGCGTTGATGTTCAGCGCGTTCAGGCGGGCTGCCAGTTCAGCCGGTTGGCTGTGCGCCAGCACGGACATCCAGTGCTGGCGGGTCGCGGTATCTGCGTGCATTCAGTGCTCCATAGTGAATTCAATCATGTCGGCGCGTGTCAGGCTGACGGAGTATTCCGCCGGGCTGCTTTCACCGTCACGGTGGTTAAGGGTGCGCACGCACAGCAGCGGTGACATATTCGGAATTTCAAGACGCTGGCACTCTTTGGCCTGGGCGCGGCGGGCGCTGATCCGCGTCTGACTGCGTCGTAGCGTAATCCCCGTTTGCTCGCGCAGAAAATCGTGCAGCGAACCGCTGTCGAAACGTTGCAGCGTCGGCCAGAGGGTGAGGTCCGCAAAGTAGTGGTCGATTAAACAGAGCGCGACGCCGTTGACCCGACGCAGGGTGCGCAGGTGGATAACGTTCTCGCCCTCGGTGATACCCAGCTCCTCTGCGACGTGACCGGACGCGGGGCGCAGCACCGATAGCAATTTTTCGCTGGTGGGATGGCTGCCCTGGTCCAGCAGGTTCTGGCTAAAACGCGCCTGGGCGTTGAGCGGGTAATCGAACGGGCGCATCAGCACCAGTACGCCGACGCCCTGACGGCGCTGTACCCAGCCTTTTTCCACCAGTTGGTCGATGGCGCGGCGCAGGGTGTGGCGGTTCACCTCAAAGCGCGCCGCCAGTTGCTGCTCGGCGGGAAGATAGTCGCCGCAGCGGTAGTGTTGACGAAGCTCCTGCTCAAGTTTTGCGGCTATCTCCTGATAGCGTGTTGGGTAGCTGGTCGGATGTGTAGACAAGTGCATAGCCATCAATGCCTCGCTTATCAGATAAAGTGCTTACGCAACCGTTGAGAGAGGAAATCCAGCAGGCTGACCGTGACGATGATGAGCACCATCAGGGCGCAGGTTTGCTGGAACTGGAAACCGCGAATCGCTTCCCACAGCGTGACGCCGATCCCGCCCGCGCCAACCATACCGACGACGGTCGCCGAGCGGACGTTGGATTCGAAGCGATAGAGAGAGTAGGAAATCAGCAGCGGCATGACCTGCGGTAGTACGCCGTAAAGGATCTCTTCCAGCTTGTTGGCACCGGTGGCGCGAATGCCCTCCACCGGGCCGGGTTCGATCGCTTCCACCGCTTCGGAAAGCAGCTTGGAGAGCACGCCGGTGGTGTGGATAAACAGCGCCAGCACGCCAGCGAACGGGCCGAGGCCGACGGCGACCACGAACAGCATGGCGAAGACCATTTCGTTAATGGCGCGGCAGGCGTCCATCAGGCGGCGTACAGGTTGGTAGACCCACCACGGTACCAGGTTTTCAGCGCTCATCAGGCCGAAGGGGATGGAGAGAACCACCGCCAGCGCGGTGCCCCAGACGGCGATTTGCAGCGTGACGGCCATTTCAGTGAGGTAATCCTGCCACTGGCTGAAATCGGGCGGGAAGAAGTCGGCGGCGAACGTCGCCATGTTGCCGCCATCTTTAATCAGCGTAAGCGGGGCCATTTCCGCGCCCTGCCACGAGACGACCAGCACGGCGATAACAACGGCCCAGCTCAGAAGCGAGAACCAGCTGCGCTTGGGTGGGGCGATGGTGATGGTTTGCATGTTTGGCTCCGGTCTGTAGGCCGGATAAGGTGCTTGCACCGCATCCGGCATCAACGTCTGCACATTGTCGGATGCGACGCCGGGGCGTCTTATCCGACCTACGATTTACTGCACCGCTTTACTCACCGAACTCATTGCGCTTAACGCGTTGTTCAGGCGGTCCAAATCATCCAGTTGCGCCTGAATGGCGGTGGTTTTTGCCAGCTTGTCCTGTTCGTTCAGCCCTTTGTTGTCCTTCACGCTTTGCATCTCTTTAAACAGTGCGAGCTGGCGAATCGGCACCAGTTGCAAGTCGCTGGAGGCGCGGAACGGCGCCCAGCCCAGGCGCTCCAGCACCACTTTCTCTTCCGGCGTTTTGCCGTAATTCATAAAGAAGTCGTAGATCTTGTCTTTCGTGGTTTCGGAAAGATTTTTGCGCCAGACGATCGGATCGCCAGGGATCAGCGGTGATTTCCAGATCACCTTCAGTTCTTTCAGCTTCTCCGGCGCGGAGGTTTTCAGCTTGTCGAGGTTTTCGGTGTTGTTGGTGGCGACATCCACTTGCTTGTTAGCGACGGCGAGGGCGTTGGTTTCATGCCCGGCGTTGACGGTGCGCTTAAAGTCGCTGGCGGAGATATTGTTTTTAGCGAAGACGTAGTAACCGGGGACGAGGAAGCCGGAGGTAGAGTTAGGATCGCCATTGCCAAAGGTGAGATCTTTCCGCTTCGCCAGCAGATCGTTCAGGTTGTTGATCGGGCTATCTTTGTTGACGATCAACACGCTCCAGTAACCCGGCGATCCATCCGCCGCGACCGTCTGGGCGAAGACCTGGCCGTTGGCGCGATCCACCGCTTCCATCGCCGACAGGTTGCCGTACCAGGCGATATCCACTTTATTGAAGCGCATCCCCTGGATAATGCCCGCGTAGTCCGGGGCAAAGAAGGCGTTGACCTTTACGCCCAGCTTCTTCTCCATATCCTGTAAGAACGGCGTCCATTGCGGTTTCAGGTTTTGCTGTGATTCCGTTGAAATAATGCCGAAATTCAGCGCCTTTTCCTGCTCTTCGGCGTATGCCGGATTTAACAGGGTGCTGAGGCTGAACATGCTGGTGAAGGCCAGCGAGGCAATTATCTTAGCGTTCATTCGTTTTCCTCAATGATGGGGATGTCAGGCAGCTTTCGCGTTCTCTTCGACGCGGTTAATGTTGCGGTAGAGATGGTCAAAACGTTCGTTATCAAACTGTTGGCTGCAGCCGTCGTAGAAGACGTGCCCCTGGCGCAGGGCGACGATGCGTTCGCAGTAGCGCAGGGCGTAATCCACCTGATGCAGCGTGACGACCACGGTAATGCCGTCGTTCTGGTTGATGTCGCGCAGGGTGTCCATCACGATGCGTGCCGATTCCGGGTCCAGCGAGGCGATGGGTTCGTCAGCGAGAATGACCTTCGCCTGCTGCATCAGCGCGCGGGCAATCGCCACACGCTGTTGCTGGCCGCCGGAGAGTGTGGAAACGCGTTGATGGGCAAAGTGCACCATGCCAACGCGGGTCAGCGCCTGTAACGCGCGCTGTTTCTGCTCGCGGGTGAAGTAGCTAAAACAGGTTCGCCAGAATGGCGTGCTGCCGAGCGCGCCAATCAGCACGTTCTCCAGTACGCTCAGGCGATTCACCAGGTTGAATTGTTGAAAGATGTAGCCGGTATGGGCGCGGCTTTTGCGGATATCGCGGGCCAGACGGCCTTCGCGCTGGACAGTGCGGCCCAGCAGCTCGATATGGCTACCGACAGATTTATCGCCGGTAATCAAACCGCTTAAGTGACGTAAAAGGGTGGATTTTCCGGAACCCGACGGCCCAAGCAGAGCCACCATTTCACCATGATGAATGTTCAGATCAACCGCGTGCAGCGCCTGATGCTGATTGAAGGTTTTGGCGAGCTTCTCGACACGGATAATCGTTTGCATGATGCAGCCTCCCTAAAAAAGTGGCTCCATCGTGGCGGATTATTGTGACGATTTAGTTAATTAAAAGTGACTAACAGATGAAGAGTTAACGGGAATTCGATGACAGTGCGGGAGGGCGGGCCTCCCGGCGGGTTATTGCGTTGGCTGTTGTTTGATGACATTAATCATCCACGGTACGCCAAATTTATCGGTGACTTTGCCAAAGCCATGCGCCCAGAACGTTTCCTGCCAGGCCATTTCGATTTTTCCGTTGGTGGCAAGGTTATCAAACCAGCGTTTTCCTTCTTCCACCTGTTGAGAATCGAGCACCAGCGTAAAGCCGGAGTAGCTGGCTTTTCCTGACGGTATAGCATCGCTCATCATGATGTCGCTTCCTGCAATGCGCACATTGGCGTGGGCGATGGCGGTATCGGGAAATTGCATTCCGGAAGGGCAGTTCTCGGCGCTGTCCTGCGTTGATTTTGGCATTTCGCCGAAGCTGATTTTATAGAGCAGTTCCGCGCCCAACGTACGTTGATAATAGGCAATCGCGTCGGAACAGTTACCGGCAAAAGAGAGGTAGGGACTTAACGGCATGATGGTGACCTCAGTTAAGAGAAGCCAGTTAAGTGTAGTTCGAAATTTATACAGATGAGAGGGAAGCCTGATAAGACGCGGTCAGCGTCGCATCAGGCAGTCGCCACCGTTGCCGGATGCGGCGCGAGCGCCTTATCCGGCTTACCGATCACAATACAATCAGTTCTTTTTCACAAACTCAGACTTCAGTTTCATCGGACCAAAACCGTCGATTTTGCAATCGATGTTATGGTCGCCTTCAACCAGGCGGATGTTTTTTACTTTGGTGCCAATTTTCAGCATCGAAGAGCTACCTTTCACTTTCAGATCTTTAATGATGGTAACACTGTCGCCGTCAGCCAGCAGATTGCCGTTAGCATCTTTAACGATCAGCTCGTCGCTTTCCTGTGCAGGTTCTGCGTCGTTCCATTCGTAGGCACATTCCGGGCAGATGTACATGCCGTTATCTTCGTAGGTGTATTCGGAGTTGCATTTTGGGCAGTGTGGTAATGACATGTGGATTTCCTCAAAAGTCAGCAGGGCAAAAGCGCCAAAAAACGGCAGATTGCCGAAAAAGGCCGCAATTATACACAAAATCCCTGAGTTTGTCGGGGGTACTGCTGATTTTAGATGACGATCGTTTTCATTTGAAAGGAAACGCAAAAAGAAAATAATCTTTTTGCCTCCATTTATTATTTAAGATAAGGTTAATGCTCTACTCGTTCTTTTTTTAATTCACATGATGTTTTTATCTTTCTGACGTTTTAAACGTATTGGGAGATGTTATTTATTCTAATAAAAAAACAACACGCTAAATATAAAATTATTTCCTGCAGTAATTATAAAAGCCGAAAACAGAACTCAAAAACAATCTGGCTAAATAAAAGTAATAAAATTTGCTTTAAGGAAGAATATTCTATGTACACACAGACCCTGTATGAGTTAAGTCAGGAGGCTGAACGCCTGTTACAGCTTTCCCGACAACAGTTGCAGTTACTGGAAAAAATACCTCTCTCTGTACCCGGAGACGATGCGCCACAACTGGCTTTACCCTGGAGTCAGCCTAATATCGCCGAACGTCACGCGATGCTGAATAATGAGTTGCGTAAAATTTCCCGGCTGGAAATGGTGCTGGCGATTGTCGGTACCATGAAAGCAGGGAAATCAACCACCATTAATGCCATTGTTGGTACGGAGGTTCTGCCTAATCGCAATCGCCCAATGACTGCGCTGCCAACGCTTATTCGCCATACGCCCGGGCAAAAAGAACCGGTACTGCATTTTTCACATGTCGCGCCAATCGACCATTTAATTCAACAATTACAACAGCGACTGTGTGATTGCGATATTAAGTATCTGACCGATGTGCTGGAAATAGATAAAGATATGCGTGCGCTTATGCAGCGGATCGAAAATGGCATCGCTTTCGAAAAATATTATCTGGGTGCTCAACCTATTTTTCATTGTCTGAAAGGTTTGAATGATTTGGTGCGACTGGCGAAGGCGCTGGACGTCGATTTTCCTTTTTCTGCTTACGCCGCCATTGAGCATATTCCCGTGATTGAAGTGGAGTTTGTCCATCTGGCGGGGCTGGAGAGTTATCCCGGTCAGTTGACGTTACTGGATACCCCTGGGCCAAATGAAGCCGGGCAACCGCATCTGCAAAAAATGCTTAACCAGCAGCTGGCACGCGCCTCGGCGGTACTGGCGGTGCTGGATTATACGCAACTGAAATCGATCTCCGATGAAGAGGTCCGTGAGGCAATTTTGGCGGTGGGGCAATCGGTGCCGTTGTATGTGCTGGTCAATAAGTTCGATCAACAGGATCGTAACAGTGACGACGCTGACCAGGTGCGGGCACTGATTTCCGGAACGCTGATGAAAGGCTGTATTACGCCACAGCAGATATTTCCGGTGTCGTCGATGTGGGGCTACCTGGCGAATCGGGCGCGCCATGAGTTAGCCAACAACGGTAAGTTACCCGCGCCAGAGCAACAACGCTGGGTGGAAGATTTTGCCCATGCCGCGCTCGGCAGGCGCTGGCGTCATGCCGATCTGGCGGACCTCGAACATATTCGCCATGCTGCCGATCAGTTGTGGGAGGATTCGCTGTTCGCCCAGCCAATTCAGGCGTTGCTTCATGCCGCTTACGCTAACGCCTCGTTGTATGCTCTGCGATCTGCCGCGCATAAACTGTTGAATTACGCGCAGCAGGCGCGGGAATACCTGGATTTTCGTGCGCACGGGTTAAACGTCGCTTGTGAACAATTGCGGCAAAATATCCATCAGGTCGAAGAAAGTTTGCAGCTATTGCAACTCAATCAGGCGCAGGTGAGCGGCGAGATTAAACATAAAATCGAGCTGGCCCTGACCTCCGCCAACCACTTTCTGCGTCAACAGCAAGATGCGGTGAATGCGCAGTTAGCCGCGTTGTTTCAGGATGACTCGGAGTCGTTAAGTGAGATGCGTACCCGCTGTGAGACACTGTTACAGACGGCGCAGAACACCATCAGTCGCGACTTTACGCTGCGCTTTGCCGAGCTTGAGTCCACCCTTTGCCGGGTGTTAACCGATGTTATTCGCCCCATTGAGCAACAAGTCAAAATGGAATTGAGTGAGTCTGGGTTTCGTCCTGGGTTTCATTTTCCTGTTTTTCACGGCGTAGTTCCCCACTTCAACACCCGCCAGCTGTTCAGTGAAGTCATTTCGCGCCAGGCAGCAACGGACGAGCAGAGCACGCGTTTAGGCGTTGTGCGTGAGATTTTTTCGCGCTGGTTGAATCAGCCCGACTGGGGACGGGGAAATGAGAAATTCTCGACAGAGACGGTTGATTACAGTGTGTTGCAGCGAGCATTAAGCGCAGAAGTCGATCTTTATTGCCAACAAATGGCTAAAGTTCTGGCAGAGCAGGTCGATGAATCTGTTACGGCAGGCATGAATACTTTTTTCGCTGAGTTCGCTTCATGTTTGACGGAATTACAGACGCGTTTACGCGAAAGTCTGGCTCTGCGTCAACAAAATGAATCGGTGGTCAGGCTGATGCAACAGCAATTGCAGCAGACTGTGATGACTCACGGCTGGATTTACACCGACGCTCAGCTGTTACGCGATGATATTCAAACACTTTTCACGGCAGAACGATATTGACCAAGACGTTACTGGACGGCCCCGGTCGCGTGCTGGAGTCGGTTCATCCGCGCTTTTTAGTGGATCTGGCGCAGGGCGATGATGCCCGCCTTCCACAAGCCCATCAGCAGCAGTTTCGTGAACGACTGATGCAGGAACTTCTTGCGCGCGTGCAGCTTCAGACATGGACGAACGGCGGCATGTTAAATGCGCCGCTTAGCCTGCGTCTGACATTGGTGGAAAAACTGGCGTCGATGCTGGATCCCGGTCATCTGGCGCTGACGCAGATCGCGCAGCATCTGGCGCTGCTGCAAAAAATGGATCACCGCCAGCACTCTGCTTTCCCGGAGCTCCCCCAGCAAATTGTCGCCTTGTATGAGTGGTTTTCAGCCCGTTGTCGCTGGAAGGAAAAGGCGTTAACGCAACGAGGCCTATTGGTGCAGGCGGGTGAACAGAGCGAGCAAATTTTTACCCGCTGGCGTGCTGGGGCGTATAACGCCTGGTCGTTGCCTGGGCGCTGTTTTATCGTTCTCGAAGAGTTGCGCTGGGGTGCATTTGGCGATGCCTGCCGTCTGGGAAGCCCGCAAGCGGTGGCGTTGTTGCTAGGTGATTTGCGCGTGAAAGCGACACAACATTTGGCAGAGAGTATCAATGCGGCCCCGACCACGCGTCACTATTACCATCAGTGGTTTGCCTCTTCGACCGTTTCGACGGGCGGGGATCATGCTGATTTTTTAAGTTGGCTGGGAAAGTGGTCTACGGCAGATAAACAACCCGTTTGCTGGTCAGTGACCCAACGCTGGCGAACTGTCGCACTGGGGATGCCACGACTCTGTTCAGCGCAGCGTCTGGCGGGGGCAATGGTCGAGGAAATCTTCTCTGTAAATTTGGTGTAAATAATCAGTTACACCAATGAGTCCTAAACGAAATGCATGTGTGAAGTTGATCACAAATTTAAACACTGGTAGGGTAAAAAGGTCATTAACTGCCCAATTCAGGCGTCAACTGGTTTGATTGTACATTCCTTAACCGGAGGGTGTAAGCAAACCCGCTACGCTTGTTACAGAGATTGCATCCTGCAATTCCCGCTCCCCTTTTGCGGCCGTCGCGCTGATTTTTCTGGCGTTTGCGGAAATGGGCCAACTCTGCGAGGAAAGCTATGCTGAAAAGGAAAAAAGTAAAACCGATTACCCTTCGTGATGTCACCATTATTGATGATGGTAAACTGCGTAAAGCCATTACCGCAGCATCACTGGGTAATGCAATGGAATGGTTCGATTTTGGTGTTTATGGTTTTGTTGCTTACGCATTAGGTAAAGTTTTTTTCCCGGGGGCTGACCCCAGCGTGCAGATGGTTGCTGCACTCGCCACTTTCTCCGTTCCCTTTCTGATTCGACCGCTTGGCGGGCTCTTCTTTGGTATGTTGGGCGATAAATATGGTCGCCAGAAGATCCTCGCTATCACTATTGTGATTATGTCGATCAGTACGTTCTGTATTGGCTTAATACCGTCCTACGACACGATTGGTATTTGGGCACCGATTCTGCTGTTGATCTGTAAGATGGCACAAGGTTTCTCGGTCGGCGGTGAATATACCGGGGCGTCAATATTTGTTGCGGAATACTCCCCTGACCGTAAACGTGGCTTTATGGGCAGCTGGCTGGACTTTGGTTCTATTGCCGGGTTTGTGCTGGGAGCTGGCGTAGTGGTGTTAATTTCGACCATTGTCGGCGAAGAGAACTTCCTCGATTGGGGCTGGCGTATTCCGTTCTTTATCGCTCTGCCGTTAGGGATTATCGGGCTTTACCTGCGCCATGCGCTGGAAGAGACTCCGGCGTTCCAGCAGCATGTCGATAAACTGGAACAGGGCGACCGCGAAGGTTTGCAGGATGGCCCGAAAGTCTCGTTTAAAGAGATTGCCACCAAACACTGGCGCAGCCTGTTGACATGTATTGGTCTGGTAATTGCCACCAACGTGACTTACTACATGTTGCTGACCTATATGCCGAGTTATTTGTCGCATAACCTGCATTACTCCGAAGACCACGGGGTGCTGATTATTATCGCCATTATGATCGGTATGCTGTTTGTCCAGCCGGTGATGGGCTTGCTGAGTGACCGTTTTGGCCGTCGTCCGTTTGTGCTACTTGGTAGTGTTGCACTGTTTGTGTTGGCGATCCCGGCGTTTATTCTGATTAACAGTAACGTCATCGGCCTGATTTTTGCCGGGTTACTGATGCTGGCGGTGATCCTTAACTGCTTTACGGGCGTTATGGCTTCTACCTTGCCAGCGATGTTCCCGACGCATATCCGATACAGCGCGCTGGCGGCGGCATTTAATATTTCGGTGCTGGTTGCCGGTCTGACGCCAACACTGGCGGCCTGGCTGGTCGAAAGCTCGCAGAATCTGATGATGCCTGCCTATTACCTGATGGTAGTGGCGGTGGTTGGTTTAATCACCGGCGTAACCATGAAAGAGACGGCAAATCGTCCGTTGAAAGGTGCGACACCGGCGGCGTCAGATATACAGGAAGCGAAGGAAATTCTCGTCGAGCATTACGATAATATCGAGCAGAAAATCGATGATATTGACCACGAGATTGCCGATTTGCAGGCGAAACGTACCCGCCTGGTGCAGCAACATCCGCGAATTGATGAATAAGCTGAAACGGATGGCCTGATGTGATGCTGTCTTATCAGGTCAATTGAACTCTTAAGGTTCACTTAATCTCTGACGCGCATACTCTCCTCCAGGTTAACGGAGGAGAGTGCAATGAAAAACCGTGTTTATGAAAGTTTAACTACCGTGTTCAGCGTGCTGGTGGTCAGCAGCTTTCTTTATATCTGGTTTGCCACGTACTGATCTTTTTTCAGCCGTATCCAGGCCCGCGTGCCGGAAGTCTCTTGTCGGTTTTGCAGGAAAAACTGCCCGTGATGCAACTGTGTAATGCGGCTGACAATACTTAACCCCAGACCAATTCCGCCATAACGGCTGTCCATTCGTACAAATGCTTTACTCAACTCCCCGCATTTACTCTCATCAATACCCGGTCCTTCATCTTCAACGGCCATGACCGCTCCGCCATCTTCTTGCAGCTTAATCATAATGTTGCTGCCTTGCGGGCTATAACGATGGGCGTTTTCTACCAGGTTTCGCAATAACATCCGCAGCAGGGTTGCATCACCCTGAACGGTGATGTCGGCGGCGCTCTCTGGCAATAGCAGGGTTTGCTGGCGCTGGTCGAGCATGGTACTGAGTTCGTCATACGAGGGGAGAATGACATCTTCCAGCAGTTTTACATGTTGATAATTACCGGAAGAAAATGACTGTCCGGCACGCGCCAGTTGCAGCAACTGGGAGACGCTCTCCATCATCTGATCAAGTCGTGCCACTAACGGTGCTACATCAATGTGATGCGTTTTCGCCAGCAGTTCCAGATGCAAACGCACCCCCGCCAGTGGCGTTCGCAGTTCGTGCGCGACGTCAGCGGTAAACAACCTTTCATTATCGAGCGTGCTGGTCAGGCGACTGACCAGATCGTTTAACGCCGAAACCACCGCATCGATTTCGAGGGTGGCGCTATGAATGGCAATGGGCGTTAAGTTGTCGGCGGTGCGCGCTTCCAGCTCTTTTTGCAGCTCCGCCAGCGGTCGGGTGATGCGGCGTACCGCCTGATAGCAGATAAATAGCGTCAGGCTAACCATAAAGACGCCGGGGACAATCAGGCTGGCGACCGCCTCGCGGATCTCACGCATGATGTGGCGATCGTTGTTGCGATTGTCGCGTAGCGCCTGCTCAAACAGCTGAATCTGCTCGGTACTTTCATGCCATAGCCAGAAGACGCTGATCAGCTCAAACACCAACAAAATGGCCCCGATGGTCAATATCAGCCGTTGGCGCAGCGATATTGGTCGGCGCAGAAAACGCATCAGATTCAATTAGTTTTCCTCATTTGCGACCAGCATATAGCCAAATCCGCGCACGGTGCGGATACGGGCTTTGCCCACTTTGTCGCGCAGGTTATGGATATGCACTTCCAGGGTGTTGGTCGAGGGCTCGTTGTCCCAGTTGTAGATATCGTTGTAGAGAATTTCCCGATGCACCGGGCTGCCTGCTTTAAGCATCAGGCGCGACAGCAGAGCATATTCTTTGGGCGTCAGAATCAACTCTTCACCGCCCATCCAGACCTGACGGCGACCCATATTCAGCGTCAGGTTGCCAACAATCAGCTCACTTTCGCCCTGATTATTATGGCGTCGTAGCAGGGCGCGGATACGGGCGTGCAACTCTTCCAGCGCAAAAGGCTTCACCAGATAATCGTCGGCCCCGACATCCAGCCCGGCGATTTTGTCGGTAAGGGTATCGCGGGCGGTGAGAATTAACACCGGCAGAGTGTATTTTTTCTGCCGGATACGGGCAAGAAAATGCAGCCCATCTTCATCGGGTAAGCCTAAATCCAGTACCACCAGGCTGTAATGACCGGCTTCAAGGCTTTGTTCCGCCATCCGCGCGGTGCTCACGCCATCGCACGCGTAGCCTTCGGTTTGCGCCGCCAGAATCAATCCCTGCAATAACAGCGTATCGTCTTCAACAATCAGAATTTTCATTCACTCACTCTCCTGCAAGTTTGCAGAATATCATCCGCAGCCTGGTAATACTTCGTCTCAACGCCAGTCAGGCCCAATAAGGTTGAGAATAAATTGTCTTGTGAATAGTGTTGCGTTTGCGCCTGTTTTTGCAGGCAGTTCTGGTCAACCTGATACCGTTTTTGATAATCCTCCGATAGCCACAGCAGCATCGGCACCTGTTTTTGGCTATCCGGGGCGATGGCATAAGGCAGACCGTGCAGATAGATGCCATTTTCACCTAACGATTCACCGTGGTCAGAAAGATAAACCAGGCTGGTGGTAAATTTATCCTGATGTTCTTTCAGCAGATTAATCGCTTTATCAACAATATAGTCGACGTAAACCAGCGTGTTGTCGTAAGTGTTCACCAGTTGCTCTTGGGTACAGGTCTGGATCTCGTTAGTGTCGCAGGTTGGGGTAAATTTCCTGAACTGCGGCGGATAGCGGTTGTAATAGGTCGGGCCGTGGCTGCCGATGGTGTGTAAGACAATCACGCCATCACCCTGCAGGTTATTGATGTAATCTTCCAGCCCGTGGAACAGCACTTCATCATAGCATTCGCCGTTGATGCACTGACCAGGCAGGTTCAGCGCGGTGACGTTCTGGTGAGGTACGCGATCGCAAACGCCTTTACAGCCGCCATCGTTGTCATTCCACAGCACGTTGATGCCCGCTCGCTGAATGATATCCAGCACGCCTTCCTGGTGCTGTGCCAGCTCTTCTTTGTAGTGCTCACGCGGCATATCCGAGAACATGCATGGTACTGAAACTGCCGTTGCCGTGCCGCAAGAGGCGGTATTAGGGAAATAGACCACGTTATCTTTTGCCAGACGAGGATTGGTTTCGCGTGGATAACCATTCAGCGAGAAATTCTCTGCGCGCGACGTTTCTCCGACGATCAAAATGGTCAGGTTTTTACGTTTCCCATTTTGCATTAATGGGTTGCGGTGAGCATCTTCACCAATGCGTATCAGTGGCAGGTTGGCTGACCGCTGGTGAGAGTACCACGACCAGCTAGCAACAATGCTGTTGGACGGGCTTAAGGATTTCACCAGTTCTTTGTTGTTGCGAAACAGCGAGGCATAGTCTTTGTAGAACAGTGCGGCAACCAGCAGAATCAGCAGTACAGAAATCAGGATGTTGGCCCCGCGGAAAAGAACGCTGCGCAGGCGTGAGGTGGTGGGTTTGATTTTGATCCAGCAGGCAATAATCGCGGCTAATACGCCACTTAACCCCAGCGTTAATAACATTCGTGGCGTCATCAGGGCATAACTTTCCGCCGGCGTAGTATCAATGATATTGGTGATCATTGAACGGTCGATGACGATGCCATAGGTCATGATGAAATATTGCGCAGCCGCACCGACCAGAATAAACAGGCAGGCGAGTGGACGATTAAGCCATAAGAAAGAGCCTAGTGTCAGGACAATATTAATCACGCTGAATGCGACGACCGGCATCGACAAGAAAACCAGCACGTTATGCAGTGAATCCAGCGGTAACACCTGTAGCACCTGTTTAAAAAAGGCGATATTCAGGCAGACTGAGATATAAAAAGTAGCAAGTAATAACCAGGAGAATAAATTCAAAGAGGGTCTTTTTAGTAGGCGCTTCAACATCACGGTGTTTCCATCGAACAAAGTGCGCATATGCTCGCAAAGCAAAATTAAGCCAACCTTAAGTTCTTAAGGTTGGCTTTTATGTTTGCTGGATTAAGGGGAATTAATCTTTGCTTATTGGTGCATCTAAGGGATACGGGTTTTTATGCAGCCGGTTGTAATTCAGCGCATACATGGCGGTGATTACCATCAGAGTGACAAATGACCACATAACCTCTTTCGCGCCGGACCCTACTACGGCCCAGATGCAGTAGAGGAAGGCAATGGTAGTAACTGCCAGGTATGCCGGGCGCGCTTTACCAAAGTGACCGTGGCCGAGCAGCAGTAACGCCGCACAGGTGTAAAGATATGGCACCAGTGTAAAGATGACCGACACGGAAGAAACCAGACCGAATTCTTTGGTCGCGTTTGGCGAAATGCTACTGAGCTGGAAGATGGTCATCAAAATACCGACGATAATCAGCCCCGCCACTGGCGTGCCCGCTTTATTTACACGGGCAAAAATCGGTGGGAACAGTCCGTCATCGGCAGCGGCTTTCGCCGTTTGACCTGCCAGCAACGTCCAGCCGCCCAGTGAACCTAAGCAACCCGCAGCTGCGCAGAAGGAAACAATGGCCCCGGCGGTGTCACCCAACGCCATCCGTGCGGCATCACCGAATGGCGAAGCAGAAACGCGCAGTGCGGCATTAGGGATCATCCCCATAATCGCGGTGGTAGAAAGTACATAGCAAACGGCAGCAATCAATACCCCGCCAATGGTGGCGATAGGGACGTTGCGTTTCGGGTTTTTCACCACACCTGCGGCAACGGAGGCACTTTCCACACCGATGAACGACCACAGCGTAACGTTAAGGGTACTTTGAATCGCACCGAAGGTGCCCAGGCCGCTGACGTTCCATGCCGCCATATAGGTTTCACCACGGAACCAGAACCAGCCAAATACGGCAATCCCGACGATGGGGATCAGCGCCAGCACGGTAGCAACGGCCTGTACGCGGGTGATCATTTTCGGACCGACAATGTTCAGCAGGACGAAGATCCACAGCACCACGACGCAGGTGATGGTTAATACCAATGGATCTTTCAGAATCGGGAAGAAGTAACTTAAATATCCTACGCCAATGACCACCATGGCGATATTGCCGATCCAGCAGGCCAGCCAGTAGAGGACGTTGGTTTGATAACCGAGAAACGGCCCAAAGCAGCGGCGGGCGTAAGCGTAAGAACCACCAGGACTTGGGTCGAGGAACGACATTTTGGCGTATACCATCGAGAGCCCCAGCGCACCGATAATCGTCACCAACCATCCATAAATGGCAATCCCGCCAGTGGAGGCCAGGTTTGCAGGTAACAGAAAAACACCTGACCCCATAATATTCCCCGACACCATCAGGGTGACGGGGATTAAGCCCACTTTGTGAGCATCAGCATCCGAAGACATAATTAAACTCCTGCGAAGGCGAGCTTCGTGACAATAAATTACGTCATATCATACGCCTGCATTCGATAGTTGAATTATTATCGACCGGGTTATCGCTGATGCCGTTATTAATATAGCTCTTCGTTAAGGTTAAAAATCAGGCGACAGTGCGTTCTCTGTGCTGACTAACATAATGCAGAGGCGTCATACCGTAGAAGTCTTTAAAGACAGAAATAAAGTACGACGTACTGTTGTAGCCGCAGGACTGTGATACCTGAGAGATATTTTTACCGTCCATCATTAATTCATTTACGGCATAGCGCATGCGGCAGGTGGTGATTATTTGGCTATAACTGGTGTTTTCGCTTTTCAGCTTTTTCTTTAACAGACTTGGGCTAAGACATAAACAACTGGCTACCATACTAAGATTCCAGTCTTTGTGGATATCGCTTTCAATAATTTGATAAACGCTGTCACTTACACAATTACGTAACATATACATCATTAGTGAAAGGAATTTTTTACTGTCGAGAAAACGGGATAGCACAGTGAATAATAATGCACGTGTTCGTTCCTTTTCTGACTCAGTTTCAGCGGGCATCATGCTATGTTGCGCGGCAACGCGAAAGACGTCTGGCGTCAGGCATGGAAGGGTGAGGATGGGCGTAGCGCTACGTTGCCATACTGGTATTTGCGAGAGATCTTTATTCAGAAACCGGAGGTAATCTTTGATGATGTCGTGACTAATATGAGCAACCAAAGTGTTATTAAGAGAGGAGACGTCGATAATATTATTTTCACAATTTAATAACGCCATATGGTTAGCTTTAAGGCTAATAGGTTCTTTCCCATTCACCCTTATCCAGACATCTTTTTCAGTCAATAAAACAATACAAGGTTGGTCGCTGCAAATCCTCATACATGTACTCCTGAGTGCGAATAAAAGACCAGTTCTCGCTAAAGCGAAGCGATACCGGGAAATGGTTATATAATTGTATGATGAATATAAACATGCATAAAAATAACGAGTTTTACTAATATTACAAATTTTTATAGTAATTTCTCATGTACATATTTTTTTACAGGCTAAGAAAAGGATAAATAACAGGCAAAAAAAAGCGCGGGGTGGGACCGCGCAAAAAGCATGACATTTTTTGTTTGCAGCAATTTTTATGAAAACGTTGCCATACTTAAAAGGCCTCAAGCCAGGCGGCGTAATGTTATTTAACAATTACGCCTTCAGCGGAATAGTGGTTACGCTTTCACACACATAACGTGGTAAATACCGTCAATAATTTCTGTCCCTTCTGTTTCGTGTTCAAATCCAGGGAAATGATGATCCCAGGATTGCAGCGAGCGTAAATAACTTACTTGCGGACTGTTTTTATCGCCGAAGTTTTCACCAGACAGCAGCATCGGGATTCCTGGCGGATACGGGATAACTGAGTTTGCCGCGATACGTCCTGGCAGATTTTCAATGGATACCAGTTCGACATTGTTGTCGACAATCGCGTTGTACGCTTCACGCGGGGTGATTTCCGCCACCGGTAGGCCGGAATAGGCTTCATTCAACCGTGCGCCAGGGTTGTTTTCTTTCAGCCAGGCAAACATGGTGTCACCCAGATCGTGAATCCCCATGTTCGCGTAAGTGTCAGGATATTGTTCAACAAGTTCCGGCATCACCTGCGCCAGCGGTGTGTTGGCGTCATAGTGGCGTTTGAAGGAGCAAAGGGTGTTAACCAGAGTTCCCCATTTCCCACGGGTCACGCCCATAGAGAACAGGAACATAATCTGGAAGTCAGTGGTACGGGTAGGCACAATGCCGTGGCGACCAAGCCAGGCTGTGACCAGCGCCGCCGGAACACCGGTTTCTTCCAGTTCACCATCTTCACCCATTCCCGGAGCAAGGATGCTGACTTTAATCGGGTCGAGCATACTCCAGTTATCCGGAATATCTTTGAAGCCGTGCCAGCTTTCGCCCGGATGCATGACCCAGCAGTCCTGAACGGTGGTCAGCAGTTTGGTTGGTGCGTCAGCAAAGTCATAGGTTTTGCCGGTTTGTGGGTCGGTGACGACTTCTTTGTTCCACGGTTTGAAGAACCAGCTACCGTCAGCGGTGAACTCTTTATATAGCCGCGCCATCGCCTGACGGAAATCAACCGCTTCGTCGATCACTTCCTGGGTCAGTGACAGGCCGCTGTTGCCGTCCATCATCGACACCGCCACGTCGTTGGATGCGCAGATGGCATACAGCGGGGAGGTGGTGGCATGCATCATGTAGGCCTGGTTGAAGCGGGAGAAGTTAATCGCCCCACGACCTTCACGTACATGAATATAAGAGGCCTGTGACAGCGCATTCAGCAGTTTGTGGGTGGAGTGGGTGGCGAAAACGGTAGGACCGTTGTGATCGCCAGGTTCGCCGCGCATGGCATAGTGATCGGCATAGATCGGGTTGAAACGTGCATAGCCGTACCAGGCTTCGTCAAAGTGCAGACGATCGGAGGTTTTTTCCAGCAGATCCTGCGCTTCTTTAGCGTTATAACACACGCCGTCATAGGTACAGTTGGTCACCACGCAGTAAGACGGTTTTTGCCCGGCTTTGTCTTTAGTCAGCGGGCTTTCATTGATTTTCTTCTGCAAGGTTTCAGGTTGCATTTCCTGCGGATAGATTGGCCCGATAATGCCGTAGCGGTTGCGGCTTGGCACCATGTAGACCGGTTTCGCACCTGTCAGCATCAAGCCTTGTTCGATGGATTTATGGCAGTTACGGTCAACGACCACGACATCGTTATCGGTCATGCAAGCCTGCATGATGGTGCGGTTAGAGCCGGAAGTACCGACGACTACCGACCAGGAGCGATCGGCACCAAATACGCGTGCGGCATATTTTTCGCTTTCGCCAAATGCGCCAGTATGGTCAAGCAAAGAACCGAGGGAAGTGCGTTCGATGCCCATGTCGGTGCGGAACAGATTTTCACCATAGTAGTCATGGTAGAAACGTCCGGCGGGTGTTTTGGTAAAACCAACGCCGCCCTGGTGGCCTGGCGCTGCCCAGGAATATTCATGGATGTCGCTATATTTCATCAGCGCGCTGAACAGTGGCGGCAATAGCTGCTGGCGGTAGCGGGTCATCGCGGCAACGGCGCGTCCGGCGATAAAGTCGGCGGTATCTTCCAGAATCCAGGCGAATTCATCGACAAGCTCCAGCAGGTCGCGATCCATTGCGGCGAGGGCTTTTTCCCGATCGCCCAACAGGAAGACCGGCACGTTTTGTTGGCGCTCATGAAGCTTACCGATCAATTGTCTGACGTTTTGATGTTCGTCCGGATGTTCCATTTGATAGCTGAACATCAGGCAGTCAATGGCTTCGTTTGAAGAGAGAATGGCAAAACCATCATCAAAGGAGGTGGATTTAATCACGGTAACATTTTGCTGGCTTAAAGCATCTGCCAGACGCTCAACGGCGTTACCGACCCAGGTGTCTTGATGGAGAAACTCGCTTTCAACAATTAATACTTTCATCATTGCTTACCCGGTTATGAAGGAATCTTCGTTGCGGGCAAGTATCTTCCGGCCTTTTCGGGCTGTAAAGCGCGTGAAAAACAAACATTTTTGAAATATTTATTTTTATAAACAATATGTTATGTGATTATTTTAAATTATTTTCACTGCTTATTATCGACGGCTAAACTATTTTTTTGGCTGATACTGATATCGTCTTTAGCCGGGAAACGTCTGGCGGCGCTGTTGGCTAAGTTTGCGGTATTGTTGCGGCGACATGCCGACATATTTGCCGAACGTGCTGTAAAAACGGCTACTCGAACGAAAGCCTGCCGTCAGGGCAATATCGAGAATACTTTTATCGGTATCGCTCAGTAATGCGCGAACGTGGTTGATGCGCATCGCGGTTATGTACTGTTTCATCGTCAATTGCATGACCCGCTGGAATATCCCCATTGCATAGTTGGCGTTAAGTTTGACGTGCTCAGCCACATCGTTGATGGTCAGCGCCTGATCATAGTTTTCGGCAATAAAGCCCAGCATCTGGCTGACATAAAATTGCGCATGGCGCGAGACACTGTTTTTGTGTGTGCGCGAGGTTTTATTGACCAGAATCGGTTCCCAGCCAGAGAGGCTAAATCGCTTGAGCATCAGGCCAATTTCATCAATGGCGAGCTGGCGAATTTGCTCGTTCGGACTGTTTAATTCCTGCTGCCAGCGGCGCACTTCAAACGGGCTAAGTTGCTGTGTCGCCAGTGATTTGATCACCATGCCGTGAGTAACGTGGTTAATCAGGTCTTTATCCAGCGGCCAGGAGAGAAACAGATGCATCGGCAGATTAAAAATCGCCATGCTCTGACAGGTTCCGGTATCTGTTAGTTGGTGCGGTGTACAGGCCCAGAACAGCGTGATATGACCCTGATTGATATTCACTTTTTCATTGTTGATCAGGTATTCCACATCGCCATCGAAAGGCACATTCACTTCGACCTGACCATGCCAGTGGCTGGTGGGCATAATATGCGGTGCGCGAACCTCAATTTCCATCCGCTGGTATTCTGAATACAGCGACAGTGGGCTACGGGTCTGCTTTTCGTCGCTGCTGCACATAAACGTATCTGTATTCATGGATGACTCTCTTTCCTGGAATATCAGAATTATGGCAGGAGTGAGGGAGGATGACTGCGAATAGGCGCACGGTTTTATTCCTCTCCCTGGAGGTGCGAGGAGAGCGGATGAGAAGATTGGGGTCGATTATTCAGCTTTTCAGGTAATTTATTCCCATAAACTCAGATCTATTGATGTGCCACTTAGGATCTGAGTTTTTGGGAATGCTCAACCGGGAAACCGGAGGTTTTCTGCGATATCGCCTGCCATGATGAAGTCATTCAAGCAAGCCAGGAGATCTGCATGATGTCTGCACCTAAAATTACATTTATCGGCGCTGGTTCGACGATTTTCGTTAAAAATATTCTTGGTGATGTGTTCCATCGTGAGGCGCTGAAAACGGCGCATATTGCCCTGATGGATATCGATCCCACCCGCCTGGAAGAGTCACACATTGTGGTGCGCAAGTTGATGGATTCAGCAGGGGCCAGCGGCAAAATCACCTGCCACACCCAACAGAAAGAAGCCTTACAGGATGCTGATTTTGTGGTGGTGGCATTTCAGATTGGCGGTTATGAACCTTGCACGGTGACTGATTTCGAGGTCTGTAAGCGGCATGGTCTGGAACAAACCATTGCCGATACGCTGGGGCCGGGCGGTATTATGCGCGCGCTACGTACCATTCCGCACCTGTGGCAAATTTGCGAGGACATGACGGAAGTCTGCCCTGATGCCACCATGCTCAACTACGTTAACCCAATGGCGATGAATACCTGGGCGATGTATGCACGCTATCCGCATATCAAACAGGTCGGGCTGTGCCATTCGGTGCAGGGAACGGCGGAAGAGCTGGCGCGTGACCTCAATATCGATCCGGCTACGCTGCGTTACCGTTGCGCAGGTATCAACCATATGGCGTTTTACCTGGAACTGGAGCGTAAAACCGCAGACGGTAGCTACGTGAATCTCTATCCTGAATTGCTGGCGGCTTATGAAGCAGGGCAGGCACCGAAGCCAAATATTCATGGTAATACTCGCTGCCAGAATATTGTGCGTTACGAAATGTTCAAAAAGCTGGGCTACTTCGTCACAGAATCGTCAGAACATTTTGCTGAGTACACACCGTGGTTTATTAAGCCAGGTCGTGAGGATTTGATTGAGCGTTATAAAGTACCGCTGGATGAGTACCCGAAACGCTGCGTCGAGCAGCTGGCGAACTGGCATAAAGAGCTGGAGGAGTATAAAAACGCCTCCCGGATTGATATTAAACCGTCACGGGAATATGCCAGCACAATCATGAACGCTATCTGGACCGGCGAGCCGAGTGTGATTTATGGCAATGTCCGTAACGATGGCTTGATTGATAACCTGCCACAAGGATGTTGCGTGGAAGTAGCCTGTCTGGTTGATGCTAATGGCATTCAGCCGACCAAAGTCGGTACGCTACCTTCGCATCTGGCCGCCCTGATGCAAACCAACATCAACGTACAGACGCTGCTGACAGAAGCTATTCTTACGGAAAATCGCGACCGTGTTTACCACGCCGCGATGATGGACCCGCATACTGCCGCCGTGCTGGGCATTGACGAAATATATGCTCTTGTTGACGACCTGATTGCCGCCCACGGCGACTGGCTACCAGGCTGGTTGCACCGTTAAGGGGTAATCGCTTCCGGCGCTCTGGTGATCAAGTCAAAGCGCCGTAGCTGACGGCAATGAAAGCGAGCGAGGAATATTACCGTCGTTAATGCGCCAAGCAGCGCGCAGAACATATCGGATTGCGTGTCCCACTGGTCGCCCTGGGTGCCGAGAAAATCATCAGCGCCCTGGCCCATTGCCAGCGCTGCCCACCACTCGATTAATTCATACATCGCGCTTATCGCCAGCGCCACGCAGCAGACCAGAAACGCCACCATCTTACGTCCGCGAACGTACATCCCGCGTACAAGGATCTCTCGTGCCACCAGTGCAGGCACCAGCCCCTGGAAAAAATGTCCCAGTTTGTCATACGGATTACGGCTCAACCCCAGCCATTCCTGCACCTCAAAACCAACGGGGACTTTCGCGTAGGTGTATTGCCCGCCGACCATCAGGATGATGGCGTGAAAGAAAATGAGCGTATAAAGCAGCGGCGTTAACGGATAACGTTTAGCGGTGGCAAGCAGTAGCGGCACGACAATAATCACCGGTGTCACTTCCATCAGCCAGGTGAGTTTGTCATGGGCCGAAATGCCGGTATAAATCAGGATTAACGTTAGCGCCAGTGCGCCAGTGTTAAGAATTAACGGCTTGAGTGTGCGGGTCATGGTGAGTTCGCAAGTCAGGGAAAATACTGACTATTCACCAGCAAGCGTGAAATTACAATCGCAAAAGAGGTGGCCCAGGGGGATCACCTGGCAGCATGCTGCCAGGCGCTGGGCCGAAGAGGTTACTTAGTGCAGTTCGCGCACTGTTTGTTGACGATCTGCTGGAAGAAGTCGTTACCTTTGTCATCGACCAGGATAAACGCCGGGAAATCTTCTACTTCGATTTTCCAGATAGCTTCCATACCCAGCTCCGGATAAGCGACGCATTCCAGATGCTTGATGCTCTGCTGCGCCAGTACCGCCGCCGGACCGCCGATGCTACCGAGGTAGAAGCCGCCGTGTTTATGACACGCGTCGGTAACCTGCTGACTGCGGTTGCCTTTCGCCAGCATGATCATGCTGCCGCCGTGGGATTGCAGCAGATCCACGTAGGAGTCCATACGACCTGCGGTGGTTGGGCCAAGTGAACCTGATGGATAACCGGCAGGCGTTTTCGCCGGACCCGCGTAGTAGATCGGGTGATCTTTGATGTACTGCGGCAGTTCTTTACCGGCGTCAATCAGCTCTTTCAGCTTGGCGTGTGCAATATCGCGACCCACGATAATGGTGCCGGTGAGCGACAAGCGGGTGGATACCGGGTATTGCGAAAGCTGGGCAAGGATCTCTTTCATCGGGCGGTTAAGGTCAACTTTCACCGCTTCGCCTTCACCGGCCTGACGCAGTTCTTGTGGAATGTACTGGCCTGGGTTGTGTTCCAGTTTTTCGATCCAGATACCTTCGCGGTTGATTTTCGCTTTAATGTTACGGTCAGCGGAGCAGGAGACGCCCATGCCTACCGGGCAGGATGCGCCGTGACGTGGCAGACGGATAACGCGGATGTCGTGCGCGAAGTATTTACCGCCAAACTGCGCGCCAAGACCGAGTTTCTGTGCCTCTTCCAGCAGTTCCTGTTCCAGCTGGATATCGCGGAACGCCTGACCATGTTCGTTCCCTTCCGTCGGCAGTTCATCGTAATAGTGAGCGCTTGCTAACTTAACGGTTTTCAGGTTGGTTTCCGCAGACGTACCGCCAATCACAAACGCGATATGGTACGGTGGGCAGGCCGCAGTACCGAGGGTACGCATTTTCTCGACGAGGAAGTTTTTCAGTTTGCCGGGCGTCAGCAGGGCTTTGGTTTCCTGGTAGAGATACGTTTTGTTGGCAGAGCCGCCGCCTTTAGCGACACAGAGGAATTTGTACTCATCGCCATCTACCGCATACAGGTCGATTTGCGCAGGCAGGTTCGTGCCGGTGTTGACCTCTTTATACATGTCCAGCGGCGCGTTCTGTGAATAGCGCAGGTTATCTTCGATATAGGTGTTATAGACGCCTTTCGACAGCGCTTCTTCATCACCGCCACCGGTCCACACGCGTTGACCTTTTTTACCGACGATGATCGCGGTGCCGGTATCCTGGCAGGTCGGCAGCACGCCTTTGGCGGCGATTTCGGAGTTTCTTAAGAATTGCAGCGCCACGTACTTGTCGTTTTCGCTGGCTTCTGGATCGTGAAGAATAGCCGCAACCTGTTTCTGGTGTGCCGGGCGGAGCATGAAAGAAGCATCGTGAAAGGCTTGCTGCGCCAGCAGGGTCAGGGCTTCTGGTTCCACTTTCAGGATGGTTTCGCCGTCGAAGTCGGCAACGCTAACGTAATCGGAAGTGAGTAGATAATATTCGGTATTGTCTTTCCCCATCGGGAAAGGTGCCTGGTAGATAAAGGGTTTGTTTGACATAGCTTCCAGCCTGTAACTCTGTATTTGTTATTCGAAAATGGCGTGCCGCGTAGTCACGGGCGGCACGCAAAGTGCATTTATAAGAACCCGTACATCGCAGCGAAGATCCAGCCGAAGACGCACGATACGCTCACACCAATCAACCCCGGCAGAATAAAGCTGTGGTTGATGACGAAGCGACCGATGTGGGTGGTGCCGGAACGGTCAAACTGAATCGCTGCCAGATCGCTCGGATAAGTCGGCAGGATGTAATAACCGTAGCAAGCCGGTGCTGAAGCCACGATGTATGCCGGATCAACGCCGATCGCCAGCGCGACCGGAACAATCGCCGCCAGCGCCGCAGCCTGAGAGTTTACAAACTTGGAAACCAGCAGCAGAACAATGGCATAGGCCCACGGATACTCTTTCACCATTTCACCCAGTACGCCCTGAATTTCAGACATATGCGCACCGAACATGGTTTCAGCCATCCATGCGATACCGTACACCGCCACGATGGCGATCATACCGGAACGGAAGACTTCGTTTTTTGAGATAGACGCGGGATTGGTTTTGGTCAGGATAATAATCAGCGCCCCGGTCAGCAGCATAAACATCTGAATAACCAGTACCATCGACAGCGGTTTGCCGCCGAAGGATGGACGCAGGTCCGAATCAGCACCAAGAAGGGCGACTACAGCGATTGCCCCGAGGAAGATCCACATTGCCAGCCAGTTGCTTTTCGGCAGTTTTTTATCCAGCAGCGTCGCGGTATCACCGTAAACATACTCACGGTTTTCCGGTACGGAGATGAATTTCTGGAACTCTTCGTCTTTATCCAGATCTTTACCGCGGAACCAGCTGAAGATACCGATCGCCAGGATACCGATTAACGTCGATGGAATGGTGATTGCCAGCAGGTCGAGGAACTCAAGATGGCGACCATCAAAGGTGACATTACCCAGCATCGCAACCAGAGATACGACCGCAACCGACACCGGACTGGCGATAATCCCCATCTGTGCACCGATAGAACTTGCCGCCATCGGACGTTCCGGACGGATGTTGTTCTTAATAGCAACGTCGTAGATGATCGGCAGAATGGTGTAAACCACATGACCCGTACCGCAAAGAATGGTCAGCGTACAGGTCACAAACGGCGCGACAATTGAGACATATTTCGGGTTGCGACGCAGCAGCTTCTCGGCAATTTGCAGCATGACATCAAGACCGCCCGAAGCTTGCAAGGTCGCCGATGCCGCCACCACCGCAATGATAACCAGCATGACATCAACCGGTGGTTTACCTGGCTGAAGGTGGAAGACGAAGACCAGAATGACCAGACCGATACCGCCTAATAAACCCAGCGCGATACCACCCTTTCTGGCACCATAAAACAGACATATCAGTATTATGATAAGTTGGATAGTAAATAACATGTGTGAACCCTCGCGATAATCCTATTTAAATTTTTGCTGAATAGATCACAGTCACGTTCTGTTTTGTATGAACTGTTTTCAGAGCCTGACTAAATATCCGTTTGGTCGTTACCGGCTTGAGCAAATACCTCACAGTGAATATTGGCTGATTAAAGCAGCGGCAAATTTATGCACTGTGATAAGCGGCTTTTTCAGAGAGAAAGACTCTCTGGCGATGGGTTTATAGTTTGTACAGCGCAGATGTTAATGTTTTGTTTGCTGTTATCTTATTGATATTTATCGGTCTGTTTTTTGTTCTCAGGGCAGGTATTATTAGGTTTATAGATTAATCTGATCTACCCATTTGTGGGTAAAAATACACATAATGTGGGTGACATAATAGTTAATTAACTTTTGTTAGCGTTTTGAAATTAAAAACACCGTTCATCTGAAGAGATATTAATTTTTAGCGATGATGGAGGGATAATTATATTTGATCTGGCACAAGTTTTACTGATGAACGATGTAACTTGTGCCAGGGGTATTTTGCATTACGGTAATAATTATTACTTACAGATAACCAGCGATCCGTTATTGGCAATATTGTTTCAGTAGTGAGTAGTGTTCTGCCTGAATACGGTAACGGTAAACCGGACGCCCCGTGACGCCATAATGGATACTGGTGAACAAGATGTGGCAGTTGACCAGCCAGATAAGGTATTTACGGCAGGAAACACGCGAGATGTTAACCTCGTTAGCCAGCTCGTCGGTTGAAAACTCATAGTCCTGATGCGCGTCAATCCACTGGCACAGCGTGCGTAACGTCTGCGGCGTTAAGCCTTTTGGCAAGCGACGAGGATCCTGCTCGTTGGAGCTGCTGCCGTGGATTAGCTGATCAAGCTCGGCCTGGTCATAATACTGATGTTTTTCCAGCGCCATTTTCTTTTGCCGCCAGCCGGTGAGCGCCTCTTCAAAGCGGGAAGCCTGGAAGGGTTTGATCAGGTAATCCACAACACCGTAATGCAGCGAATCTTTAATGGTTGCTGCATCGGCAGCGGAGGAGATGACAATCACATCACTTTTGCAACGCGCGTTATGCAGGACAGGCAGTAAATCGAGCCCGTTCTCTTTTTGCATATAGATATCTAGCAATATCAGGTCGATAGGCGTATCGCTATTGAAGATAATCTCTTTGGCTTTCTCCAGCGTCGAAGCCGTTCCACAGCATTGAAAGCCCGGGATTTGTGCCACGTATCGGCGATTCAGCTCCGCGACCATTGCGTCATCATCGATAATTAATACATTGATCATCTGTTCGACCTCTCCCCGTCCCAGGGTATCTGGACAAAAAATTGTGTGAAAATCCCGGGTTCCGATTCCACGGCGATGCTGCCACCGAGATTTTCTACCTGTTGTTTGACAAGTGCTAAACCGACGCCTCGCTCGCTTCCTTTTGTCGAGACACCTTTGTCAAAAATGTGATCGATTTTGTCGGGTGCGATCCCCGGTCCATCATCGTTAACTTCGCAGTGCAGCCAGCCGTGACGGTAGTGCAATGTTACGCTAATTTCGCCACCGGGTTCCGGCCCTAATGCCTCCAGCGCGTTTTCTATCAGATTTCCCAACGTGGTAATCAGCGTCGCGACCTGATCCTCACTACCGCTGTCTGGCAGCTGGCTTTCACTGTTTAAAATCAGCGTATGGCCTAAATCGGTCGCGCGGTTAATCTTGCTGATTAAAAAACCAGCGATAACCGGAGATTTGATCTTACCCAGCAGAGAGCCAATCTCTTCCTGATAGTTATTGGCTGTTTTGAGAATGTAATCTTCCAACTGCTTATAACTCTTCAGATGCAATAATCCGAGAATCACATGCAATTTATTCATAAATTCGTGGGATCGTTCACGAAGTGCGTCAGCATAGTTGACCAGACCGTCGAGTCGCTGCATCAGTTTACGTACTTCAGTTTTGTCCCTGAAGGTTGAAATGGCACCGATGATAACGCCATTACTGCGCACCGGAACGGTGTTGATCAGTAATAGTCGGTCCTTAATCGTAATCTCTTCGTCGCGGCGTGGGGTTCCGTCGCGTAACACTTCCGAGACATCTACCACCTGTGACCACGAGTGGCTTAGCGTCGACAGTTTCTCATCGTCCTGCGACTTACGGTAATTCAGCAATTCTTGTGCGGCATCGTTGATCAGGGTGACCTCGCCGCGATCGTCCACGGCAACGACGCCTTCTTTGATGGACTGCAACATGGCCTGGCGTTGCTCAAACAGTGTGGAGATTTCGTAGGGTTCCAGGCCGAAAAGGATTTTTTTCAGTACTTTAACCAGAATGCATGTGCCGATCAGTCCGACCAGCATGCCAAATAGTACCGACCAGATAATGCTCCAGCGACTGTCATTGATCTGTTGGGTCACGCGGCTTAACTCAAGGCCGATCGCCACTACGCCAATTTGTTTATGATTTTCATCGTAGATGGGGGTAAATACGCGTAAAGCCTGCGCCAGAAAACCGCGATTGATAGCGACATTTTCTTCGCCATTCAGCGCTTTAAGGATGTCATCACCTTTAAATGGCTGACCAATACGCTGGGCTTCAGGATGCGAGTAGCGAAGACTTTGCATATCGGTAACGACAATAAACAGCAGATCGTTGCGTTTGCGCACGGCTTCCGCGATGGCCTGGATTCCACTCTCCTGCGCTTTTTTCTGCAAGCCCTGACGGATTTCCGGCGAGTCGGCGAGGGTACGCGCTACTGCCAGTGCCTTGTTAGCTAGCCCGTCTCGCGTCATATCACTGATTTGCGAGAAGTAAATCAGATGCACCACCAATAGCACCGAGAACAGTACCGCGCTGACCATTAAGATCACAGTGGTACTCAATTTCATCGGACGTTTGCGTAACATACGGTAGGGCAATGAATGTCTCATCAGCTTCCTTGTGTGACAAATTTCTTAAGCATTATCTCTGATGAGGCGGGTAATTCAAAGGGAGTAAGAATGATTGGCTATATAGGGGAAGAGACTCTGGCAACGGAAACTGCCAGTGCTGTATGAAGATTCCGGGGCTATGCTTATAGTGAAAACCATACTGATGAGAGAGGGAAGGTCATGGATCAGGCGCTACTGGACGGGGGTTATCGCTGTTATACCGGCGAAAATATCGATGTCTATTTTAACACTGCGATATGTCAGCATTCTGGCAATTGCGTACGTGGCAACGGCAAGTTATTTAATCTCAAACGAAAGCCGTGGATCATGCCGGATGAAGTTGACGTCATTACTGTGGTTAAAGTGATTGATACGTGCCCGAGCGGTGCGCTGAAATACCGTCATAAATAAGCGAGGGTAAAATGGAAATACGCGAAGGCCACAATAAATTTTACATTAATGACGAACAAGGCAAGCAAATCGCTGAAATTGTCTTTGTGCCGACCGGAGAGAATTTAGCGATTATCGAACATACCGATGTCGATGAAAGCCTGAAAGGACAAGGGATTGGTAAACAGCTGGTTGCGAAAGTCGTGGAAAAAATGCGTCGGGAAAAACGAAAAATTATCCCACTATGCCCATTTGCGAAACACGAATTTGATAAAATACGGGAGTATGATGATATTCGCAGTTGAAAAGATGATTTGTGTCCGTCGGAAGTAATACAAATCTGGAATGATGTTGTTAATATGTTAGATGAAAATAACCCCGCATATGCAGGGTTATTAATCTAAGAACTACCGACTATTGGCATTGTAAAGTTAATTCACTGAATTTCGCTGTTTTATTTTGCAATTTGTAATTTGTTTTACACTTTTGAGAAGCTTCCTCACCCCATTGTGCAATAAGTGTATCCTCTTCAGGTAACCCTGACATATACACCTGTCCTTGATCAGCAACAATACTGCTGTTAATGCTATTTTCAGAATCTAATGTCACCACACTACCAAACGGTACGGGCTCACCATTCTTCTGTATCAAGGTAATTATTGCCTTATTACCGACATTGACTTTAAATGGAGCGGAAACTAAAGCTCCTCGAGAAGGGATGACAGTAACATCTGTATTTAGCAGCTCAACATTATCCTTAACACTATTAACATCAAGTGAAATTTGATTTCGGTTATAGGGATTCAAATATGGGACCACGGCATATCCACGCCAGTCCGTATAAATACCAGACCCGTTCAATACTTTTACGCTGGCGGCATCACGAGCCTGAACCAGAGCACTGGCACTGTCCAGACTTAATGGCTGGGATAAGGTTAATCCATGTGGATGCAACGTAATACCACCGCTAATTCCGTATGTCCATTGACTGGATTCTTTTTGCCAGGCATAGCCGCCGTTCATTTGTGCATAAGGTCCACGATAGTTAAGGTTAATGTTACCTGACTCTCCTCTGTTTTGATTCTGCCAGCCTTGCGCCACGGCATAGTTAAACTCACCATCCTGTGAGGAGCCGTTTAATCCAACCTGCTGTTGCACCTGACCATTATTCGTAATGGTATTCGTGGTTAAGAACAGGTTATTTCCATTCAGCAATGAGTTGAGCGGTACAGACACAGATAAAAACAGCGATTTATCAGCCTCGTGGTAATACGGGCTTTTATTATACCCGAGCGATAGCATTGCCGAGATATAGCGGAATGGCAGCGAGTAACTCGCCGATAAGTTATATCCATCAGCGGTATCCCAGTACTGATCTTTACTTGCTGAGAGGTAGAGTTGTCCCCAATCCTGAAGATCTTGACTTATCGTTGTTGATATACGCGAACGTTGATGATAACTGTTTATATTTTTCTCATCAACGAATCCACTCTGAATTTGTTGTAACTCATCAAAATCGTAGTAACCGCGTGTGGCATAACGATAGCCGGTAATATTCAATGTCGTATTCGTCTCACCAAAACCACGCGAATACATAAAGCGGTAAGACTGTCCTTGCTGTTTTCCGAAAGACTTATAATTCTGCGAAAATTGTGAGCGAGCATGAGTGACATCCAGGGAGAACGCTCCAAAAAAATCTGAGTATTTACCCAGGCCAAGCAGAACTGCTGCATAGTTGTCTGCTTTGATACCACCACCATAAAATGTATATTCATCAGGTAATCCGATTGCTGCTGAAGACTGAACAAACTGAGGCTCAGACACACTATTATTCAAAGTAGAACTTGAGCGATATTTCCCAAATGCCAGGTTATAGCGTAAGCGCCCCTGACGTTGCAGAATCGGTAAAACGGCCGTCGCCTGAGTAAAATGGCGAATAGTGCCATCTGCCTCACGGATTTCCACCTCCAGGTCACCGGTGAATATTTGGTTAAAATCGCGTAATTCAAACGGTCCAGGTGGGACGTTCTTTTGATAAATGACAACTCCGTTTTGCTTGACGGATACCTGTGCTTGAGAATAAGCAATGCCACGGACAACAGGGCTATATTGGCTGAGTTCTGGGGCAATCATGCCATCATCAGATGAAAACTGTGCTCCTTCAAAAGGAAAACTGTCAAATATCGCACCATCCGTTGAGGTTTGCCCTACAGTAAATTGCCCTCCCTGCAGGAAAGAATAATCATGCTGTAGATAAACACTGACGGGTTGCCAATGGCTCTCTTTATTATATGAGTTTGTTGACCAGTTACCGTTATGGCGAAGGTGCCATCCACCAAGGTTCAGAGAACTATCCAGAGATAAAAACTGACTACGGCTACCGTAGCCATTATTATTTTGCTTAATTCCGTTAAATAGATAGTTAACCATTAGCGCTGGCATACCTTCATCCCAGAGATGGGGCGGAGTACTTAACCAATCCTGAGGTTTGAGGTAGCTTTGTGGTATATTCAATATTAGCTTTTGGTTGTTCGCATCGAATTTCTCTGTTGCGCCCTGAATAATATATGCAATATTTTGCTGGTAAGCCGATGGGGAAGATACGGAGAGCTTATTTGTATCAATTCCCCAACGTTCCAACTGTTGAGGCGTCAGTCTGGCGGTTAGCTCATTATCTTGTTCGGTAAAATCGATTTTAATTTGACTGTCAACAATTTTACCATTCATAATAACGTCAACAGTATATTCTCCTGGTGCCGCTCCACTCGCATTCATAAAATAACTGAGGTCAATGTTTTTAGCATTGTTACCATCAGATAATTCCAGAAAATCAGGGTTAAATGATAACTCATTATTATGACCAGGAACGGGAGACGCAGCTCCCCAACTGAACGCCGGACACAGGAGTGCGATCCTTACCAGTAATAAGGATTTTTTTAATAAAACTTTCAAACTGCCTCCCGAAAAATGATGAAAATATTAGAATTTAATATCTATAATAGGGTTTTTTCCGCCATAATCATTAATCGTTGTATAACTAAAAGATTTTGCGTTCTGTGTGGGTATTTTAAACTCCGAATATGGTGCAACCATGAAATCTTCAATTGAGGTTACTTTCTTATTGTTAATTTTTACATTATCCATTGTAATATAGTAAGGTGTTGCGTTTTCTATGCTGATATATTCGTTTTTCTTTAATATTTTTAAGGACTTAAATGCAGCATTAACTTTGTCTGTTTCGTTAAGCTTATGAGGCCGATAAATGAGTTTGATTCTGCTATTAATTGCAAATTGTAAATCAGAAGGTTTCGAACTGGTTTTATCATTACTAATCTCTTTTGGTGGAATTGCAAGCACATTAATTCGGAAAACAGATTCTCTATCTGTTGGTAACAAGTCATCTGTTTTTTCGATTTTTAATTGAATACTTTCATTAGGCAATACTCTGTAAAGAATTGGAGTTATAATGAAACTTTTACTTTTTCCATCATCGCTATAGTTGGATATCCATGAACGTAATAGCCAAGATTTATTTTCATTAAAGTTATTGACTTTTATTGATGCACTATTTTGTTGTGAGTCAAATATTACTCTGGTTAAGTCTAAATTTATACCTTCAAGGTCATGTGCAACAACTGGTGACGATAACAGGAGAAGAAAAGTATAAAGTATTTTTTTTCTCATTTTTATTCCATGAAAAGCATGGTTGTACGTCAACCATGCTTTGTTTATCAATGAATGAACATTAAGCGTATGTAGCAGTTACAACAAAAGATGCGCTATAATTGCCTTGACCTATATCAGTTGCAGTATTTGATGACAATCTAACTGCTTTAACACGCACAGGTAATGCAAATGCTTCGCTCGTAACACTGATTGGCTCTGATGGGCTATTGTCCAACTTCAAATTATTAAAAGACGAGCCGTTATCTGTTGATACAGCAAAAGCCAGACCTAGCCACCCTTGTTGGCTATCGTCAACTTTCGGATAACCGATTGTTTTACTCCCGGCAAGCGTAACATTGTTAGCCATCACTTTAAGATTAACGGATTGACCATTGCATCCTGAAAACTGGATATTGCCAGCAGACTGTTGAATCATGGCACTCCCGTTCGGCGTTGTATTGTACAGCGCAGTGGTAATACTTGGCATTGTCACACTTTGTGGAAAAGTCACTGAACAAGTAGACGTCCCAACAGTGCCTGTTACCGCTAATGTACCTGTTCCGATGGTTGTACCAGAATTTGCTGCTGCCATAGCTGAACCTGCGGTCATGCTTAATAACAGCCCCATTGCGAGAAGTTTTTTATTCATAATAGAAACCCATTGTCAATAATTGTAAAAAAAACTTAATTAAAAAAAACAACATTATTCACAAAGCCTATATTATACGTACGTTGGCTTGGTTGTTGTTGCGATATTAATGCTACTTTTTTTTGTGGTTTTATCAATAAGGGTTCAAGATTAAATATTGTTTTTCAATTGAACTTTAAGTCTTATAAATACCAAAAAAAATCATTTTTTTTGTTTTTTTTGATAATTTGTTATCTTATTCTTGTATTTTTATTTTGTTTTATTTATCCGATTTTGTTATTTATTTTGTGATGCTATCAATAAATATGTTTGTTTGATAATTAATTTGCTCACGTCCCGTCACCTCTTGACTATCCCAATGTAAGGTGAATATATAATTAAATATTTTTTACTTGTTGGGGGGTGTGATGTGAATAAAATATATATGTTAAAGAAAAATCATAGAGGTGAACTTGTTGCTGTGTCGGAAGTGGTAAAAAATATAAAAAGAAACAGTATTTCGACATTTCTTTTGAAGTCAAAATTATCAACATTGCTATTGATAAGCATAATGGTGGGAGGATACAGCTTTCCATCGTGTGCTTCCGTCGTTAGCTCCACTACTTCCTATCAAACATATCGTGATTTTGCTGAGAATAAGGGAGAGTTCCGCCCCGGCGCGGAAAATGTTCCTCTATATGATAAAAATGGCAATCCCGTCACGACGCTGAATAAGGCACCCATGATTGACTTCAGCTCTAATGACTCGACTGGGGTTGCAACACTGGTTTCGCCACAGTATGTCGTCAGCGTTAAGCACAATGGTGGTTATCAATATGTGAAATTTGGCTATGCGGATGATTCCTCCTATGCTCTTGTTGACAGAAATAATCACTGGAGAGATTTCCACACTCCCCGTCTCAACAAAATTGTCACCGAGGTTACACCGCTGGATATAACCAATGCGGGCACAGCTAAGGGAACCTATCAAAATGCTGACCGTTTCCCTGTGTTCTATCGAGTAGGTACGGGAACTCAATATGTAAAAGATACTAACGGAAAAATCACCTATTTAATGGGAGCCTACTCGTATAAAACAGGTGGAATAGTAAATACGCCGGCTATATCTGACTGGAGTTTTGTCACGAATACCACTAATACTCCACTCTCAACCTACGGTACTCCCGGTGACAGCGGCTCTCCTCTTTTTGCCTGGGATGCAGACCAAAATAAATGGGTTTTGTTAGCCGTTCTCAATTCATATGCAGGGGTCAATGGCAATACTAACTGGTACACAATAATTCCTGCTGGTGATGTAAAAAATACGATGAAACAAGATGCCGATGCACCAGTAAATACAAAACAAGGTGAAGGGGATATTCATTGGTCATATGACGAAAAAACGGGACTTGGTTCATTAACCCAGGGAAGCACATCATGGGAAATGCATGGAAATTTGGGGGCAACATGGCCTGCTTCGCTTAATAGTGGTAAAGATCTAACTTTTCAGGGCGGCGGTACTGTAGTGTTAGAAAATACCGTTAATCAGGGGGCTGGCACACTTACTTTTGATGATGATTATATTGTCAAGCCCGTTGATACTCAGACATGGAAAGGCGGCGGAATTATTGTTAATGGTGAACATCTTGTTGACTGGCAGATTAATGGGGTTACTGGTGATAGTTTGCATAAACTGGGTACGGGTACGTTAAAAATTAACGGTACCGGTGTAAACCCAGGAAGCTTAAATGTGGGAGACGGAACCGTTATATTGGCACAGCGTGCTGATGATAACGGACTGAGCCAGGCGTTCAGTTCTGTCAGTATTGTAAGTGGGCGTCCTACTCTGGTGCTAAACGACGACAAACAAATTAATCCGGATAATATCAAATGGGGCTATCATGGCGGCAAGCTCGACATTAATGGAAACAGTTTGACTTTTCATAAACTTAACGGGGCTGATGATGGAGCTATACTGACTAACAGTGGCTCCATGGCTAATGTTAATCTGGATTTCAATAGCCCAGATACAACAGCCACGATTGCTAATATTTGGCACGGCCATTTCACCGGTAATCTAAATATCAATAATGAGGTTACCGCAGGAACACAGAATGATTTCGCTATTGATGGTGGAGTGAATGCTCAGGGGAGTATAACCCAGCAAAATGGTCGGCTATTTATGCAAGGACATCCGGTTGTTCACGCCGTCAGCAGTCAGGACGTAGCAAATAAGCTAAAGGCGCTGGGTGACAATTCAGTACTGACCCAACCAGTGTCATTTACTCAGAACGATTGGGAAAATCGACAGTTCAGTATGGCGGAGCTTAACTTACAAAATGCTGAATTTAACCTTGCAAGAAACGCCAGCCTTAATACCAGAATTAATGCCGATCATTCTACCGTGACATTAGGTAGTGAGGATCTTTACATTGATCTCAATGACGGTAATGGCGTGGCAACCAAACCAACATTGGGTAAGTCAAAGGCAACCGCAGAAGATGATCAGAGTCGTTTCAATGGACATGTACAGTTGAAACAAGGATCGGCACTAACTATTAATGAACATTTTATCGGTGATATTGATAGTACAGATAGTGCGACGACGATAACCTCTACAGATACCACACTTAATCAGCTCAGCCGTTTCACCCAATCTTCTTTGTCATTAGGTGAAGGGGCAAAATTGACCGCTACAGCCGGATTACTTTCTGACGGGACGGTAAGCAGTAATGCCGGGGCGAGCCTTTCCTTGCTATCAGACCAGCCTGGAACGATGTATTCCGCCCAAAGCTGGGAGCTTAGCGGGCAAGACACGAACTTAAATGTTGGTGCGGGTGGGATCATCACTGGAGATATCAATGCCAATGATGCGGCCAGCATTATCTTTGGCACGACTGATATTAACCAATCCACAAATTACTATGGAAATATCAACGCGCCGTTGGCAAGTATAACAATGAAGGACACTGCCTGGCAGGCAAACAAGCAGTCGGTGGTTAAGTCGCTCACTTTGAATGGTTCAACACTGAGCTTTAATCGTTTCGGGCAGGGGGGGCTGACGTCAGATACGCTGGAGGCCACTAACAGCTCATTCATTATCAATGCCGATGGTAAAGCAGCAGATACAGTGACGGTAAACCAGGCATTGACAGGGGCGAATAACACACTGGTTGTTATTCCTACGACAAATTCAGTAAAACAGGGCGGTGACCCTGTGGCATTGGTTACTGCCCCGAAAAATACACAAAGCGATATATTTACACTTAACCCGGTTTCAATAAATGCGGGGTTCCATAGTTTCACACCGCAACTTGATGTGTTGGAGACCGATGTTAATAAGCAATGGCGTCTGGAGGGATTTTACATACAGCCTGATAAAGCCGCTTTGCGGACAGGCAAGAGTTTTATGGATCTCGGTTATAAAAACTTTCTTACAGAAATTAATAATCTGAATGATCGAATGGGCGACTTACGTCATACCCATGGTGAAACTGGGGCATGGGCTAGACTTAACAGTGGTTCGGGCTCAGCTACTGATGGATTTACCGGAAGTTATACGCACTTGCAAATTGGGGCAGACAGGAAGCATATAATTGAAGGCGGAGAGTTATTTACTGGAGTAACGGCGACATTTACAAACAGTAATAACCGGGGTACTGGTTGGTCAGGAAGAACCAAATCAACGGGTATTGGTGTGTACGCTTCAGCTATGTTTGACTCTGGACTCTATGTAGATACTATCGGGAAATATGTGCGTCATGACAATCATTACTCATCAAGTGCGTTAGGAATGCCAGAACAAGATTATGGCTCGCACTCATGGTATTTGGGCGCTGAGGCCGGTTGGCGTTTTTCCTTACCTGACGAAACATATATACAGCCGCAAACAGAGTTGATCTACGGTACTGTATCTGAGAATCAGTTTGCCTGGCAATTCAATGGGGGTGAGGTCTATATGCAACGTAAGCAGATGCAACCATTGATTGGTCGCACAGGAATTGAATTTGGCAAAACATTCAGCGGCAAAGACTGGGAAATGACAGCACTGACTGGGATTAATTATCAGTACGATTTATTTAAGCCTACTGTGACAGCGTTCAAGGATCTGGCAGGTGATACATATATTAATAATGGTAAAGATAGCAGAGTGGTATTCAATGTCGGGCTAAATACTAAAATTAAAGAAAACACTAGGATAAGTCTGAATGTGGAGCGTTCTGAGTTCGGTTCATACAATATTGATAAGTTAATAAATGCTAATATTCGTTATACATTCTGAGCAGGAGAGTAGATAAAAAAGAAAACCTGAACATATTGTTCAGGTTTTCTTATTGATTTATTGTTATAGCTAGTCAAATATGCTTATCTATTGGATATTCTGGAGTGTAAAATTTTATCTTATGCTGCTATTTTTTAGAGTGGCTTTATTCTTTACTTTAGATTATAGTTGGATTCAGTTCAGGTTTCTAATATTTTATATGTGCTATGACCGTTGCTCTAATAATGGTTACAAAAGACTTTTATTTAAAAAATGGTCTCTTATATTTTTCAAGTCAGGATGAAGAGTATAAATGTTTTGAGTTCAGTGGCCGTGCCTCTGTATATGAGGCCGTTCAGCAATATAATCATGTTTATATGATTTGCGATAATAGTAATTATTTTTTATACAGTCTTCTTTTTTCAGGGGGGCCTGTTAAATGCATATGTGCTGATAATATAACTATCCACTATGGAAATCGGTTATCAATTGATTATACGTATCCACCAGAACAAATTCTTCGATCTCTTAATAATACCGAACGAGAGATTCTTTACCTCTATTTCATTAAGCGGAGAAAAATAAAAGAAATTTCAAAGATTACATGTTTAAGTGTAAGTAAAATTTATTATAGAATAAGAATGATAAAAATTAAATTTGGTGCTGAAACGACACGGAAGCTTCCAATTCTTTTTAGGTGTTATCTGTAACATCAACTGATTTTATTTTCATGACGTAACTATTATCAGGGTCAATTAATTTTATCATCATAGTGACTAATTATTTATAGTCTATGAAATTAGTTGATATGTCGATGCGAAACTTTTTACCGGGAAGTATTCATCTTTGCGTTATTTCCGAGTTTACAGAGTGGATATCCCATGAAATTATGTTGTTACAAAGCATGGGGGTGACTGTATGAATAGTCAAAATGCTTTAAGTAATATGAGGCTTGCTGTGAGAGGGGATATATCCGGTAACTCTACATTGGTTCTTAAAAAGATTAGATTCTACAATTGTGCCATTATTTATCTTCGCAATGCCCAATTACTTGTTAAAACGATAGATGGGGGGGTTATTAATATCCCACCTGAATCAATATGTTATATTGAGAAAAATACAGTCATTGATGTAACACTTAACGTGTTAGGTAAAGGCATGCCTTATGATATTTTTCATATAGATAATAATATATTAAGCTGTATCTGCAAAGTCATGGAACCATTGTTACTGAATCCCCATAAAATTGGCCCTATGCGAAGTAGAATTTTTAATTGCATGGCGGATAAGACAGATACAGAAATATTTAAAATGATAACAGAGGCAAATGTCCCAAATCATAGACTAATTTATAACATTACTTATTTGTTATCTAAAGTTGACGATATTGAATCTTTGGTTTGCTCATTATCTGTTTCAACAGACTCTACTTTCACAGAAAAATTAAAGTTAATAATAGAATCTGATCTGTCAAAATCATGGCGATTAGTTGATCTGGCAAATGTTTTACATATGTCTGAAGTCTCAATTCGGAAAAAACTTGAAAAAGAAAACAATAATTTTAACAATTTGATTTTGGATATTAGAATGCAACATGCAGCAAGATTGATAACTACCACTGAAAAACATATTAATAGTATATCTGATGAGGTTGGGTATGTTAGTACATCATATTTTATCCGTAATTTTAAAAGTTATTTTGGTATAACACCAAAACAGTTTTCATTGAAAGTGAAAAGGAAATCATAATATATATTGCATATATAATATAGGCAGAAGCAATTCTTACTGATTTTTAATCGTTTTCCGGTGAGGTGAAAATGATATGCATTTTAAATAGGTTGTACCCGTCCAGGACGAGTTCCTTTTCTATATATTAAGAATAATGTTATTTTTTTTACCAAAAATGATGCTGTTGCGCAGGGAATAGTCAGGGGATATTCCATAGAACTGAACGTTCATCCCCCAGAATGAGAAGTTGAACATGCCTCCATAGCGAATAGTGTTCCGGACTCGAATCGTTGAACGATATCCTGCAATTTGGAGCATGAGGTGTTTCTATCCTATGCAACAGAATCATCATTAATCCAGATATAGGCCTGAAAAACAGGCCTGGCAATATCGATACCAACAATCCTGATCGTGTTCATGGGATGTTACTCTCGGATTAATGCAGTCAGTAAAAGTATGGCACTGACTGCATTAAGAAGGGACGTCCATCATATCGTGACACAAACGCTCCCACCGACATCGCCATTGAGTCCTGCACCGTATCGGTGAACTTGTAACTATCCCGTATAATCATTCTATACACATTTATTGGCTTGATGAGTCAAATACTTCTTAATTTCGGAGAGAAGTGTGTCAGGTGATACGTTAACTCGCCATTATCTACATATTTAGAGAATTACTCAAATAATAACGAATTATTTACCCATGTGCTCAATTAATCTTCGAATATAAAAACATCCACATGTTAAAAACATTATTGTTTTCCAAAAAAATAAAAAAATACGATACAATAATGTTAACGCGCGGAATAAATGAAGAATTCCGCCGCATAATGATATAAAATAAAAAACAATAAATATAAAAACACTTAAACGTCATATGCTTTTGTTTATTTCATGATTTTATTTTTGTAGCTTTACCCTTCATTATGCAATGTGGGTATGGAGTCGTTATTATATTCTAAATAACCTTTGGCGGCGCAATGCAATTTAATTAATGCAATGTAAATATGCTAAACACACTGCTATAAAATCTATATTGTAGATGTATTTTTTACAGACGTGGGGGGGGGGTTAAACTGCAATTAATAAAGGTAATTGGAAGCTTTTTATTAATAAAGGCATAGTTATATTTGTTTGTATTATGTTATAAACGTTATGGAGTCTTACCCGTGAACAGAATATATTCACTTAAGTATTGTCACCTTACTCAAGGGCTTATAGCTGTATCAGAATTAGCATCCCGAGTATCCTCTAAAACCGGTCGAAAACTTCTCGCTATATTTATAGTTTCTGCCTTGTCTTATGGTGCGGCTGAATATGCCTGTGCAGCACAGATGGACACCCGAAATTTCTGGATCCGTGATTATCTTGATCTGGCACAGAATAAAGGTGCATTTCAGCCCGGAGCATACGGGGTAAAAACGCCATTAAAAAATGGGGGAGAATTCAGTTTTCCTGAAGTAACAATCCCTGATTTTTCTCCTGTATCCGCTAAAGGTGCAACAACTGCTATTGGTAATGCCTACAGTGTTACAGCAAGTCATAATGGCACTATTCACCATGCCATTAAAACTCAGACATGGGGACAGTCAGATTATCATTATGTTGATCGTGTGACCAAAGGTGACTTTGCGGTCCAGCGTCTGGATAAGTTTGTTGTTGAAACAGCGGGTGCAACAGAGCATGCTGATTTCAACTTATCAGCAGCAGAAGCACTAGAGCGTTATGGTATTGAATTCAATGGAAAGAAACAAATAATCGGTTTCCGCGTTGGAGCTGGTGCAACCGGTGTTACATCTTATGGGGTGGGACAGACATACAATCCATTATTACGTAGTGCCTCCATGTTTCAGTTAAACTGGAACAATATGTATGCAAGTAATAATACCGGTGGGTTTTATAATGAAGTGACAGGAGGTGACAGCGGTTCCGGATTTTACTTGTATGATAATCAGAAAAAAAAATGGGTCATTTTGGGGACACTGACAGGTAAAGTATTCTCCAGTAAGGATACCTGGGCCTTTTTTGCTCGATATGATCAGAACACTGTCGATATCCTGAAAAATACTTTTACCCAAGAGGTGAACCTCAATGGTCAGAAAATGACAGTTAATAATAAAAATATTGCCATTAACGATAAAATAACTGCTATTGAACTGACCAAGAGTAATAAAAATAAAGATTTGAAATTTCATGGTGGCGGGAGCATTGAGCTCACCGATAACCTGAACTCAGGAACCGGAGGATTGATTTTTGATGAGGGACAACATTATTCGGTTATTGGGAAAGATAAAGCCTATAAAGGGGCGGGTGTTGAGATCGGAAAAGATACGGTTGTCGACTGGTCGGTAAAAGGGGAGGCAAACGATAACCTGCACAAAACAGGGGCCGGGACACTGAATGTCAATGTGGCCCAGGGGAATAACCTGAAAACAGGTGACGGTACCGTTTTTCTTAATGCAGAAAAGGCTTTCAATGCTATCTATGTTGCCAGTGGCCGTGGAACGGTCAAACTGGGGCAGGCCGATGCGCTGGATAAAAATAGTGATTACAGAGGTATTTATTTTACTAGTCGTGGGGGGACTCTGGATTTAAACGGGTTCAGCCAGTCGTTCAAGAAGATCGCGGCAACTGATGTTGGTACCATTATCACCAATACTTCTGATAAAACAGCGACCCTTTCCCTACAAAACCCCTCCCGCTATGTCTATCACGGTAGTATCACGGGAAATACGAATATCGAACACACTGGGACACAGAAAAGTGCTGACAGCAGTCTGATTATTGATGGAAACATTAATACACGCAATGACATTACTGTGCGGAATTCCCAGCTCAGACTTCAGGGGCATGCCACATCACATGCAATATTCCGCGAGGGGCCTCGGCACTGCTATGTCCCCGGAGTTCTTTGTGACAAAGATTATGTTACTGATTTTGCCAGACTGGAAAGTGAGGCAAATAAGAAAAATAACAGTGCCTATAAAACAAATAATCAGGTGGCTTCTTTTGACCAACCTGACTGGGAAACCCGGCATTTCCGATTTAAGACTCTGAATCTGGAAAACTCAGAATTCACAACTGCACGTAACTCAGTTGTTGAGGGTGATATTGTCGCATCGAATTCAACGCTGAAACTGGGGGGCGACGTTCCGGTGTTCATTGATATGTATGATGGCATCAATATCACCGGTAATGGTTTTGGCTTCCGCCAGGACGTTCGTGAAGGACGCTCAGCAGATGATGGCAGTAGCAGCTATACAGGCAAAATTACACTGCAAAAAGGCTCCACGCTGGACATCAACAACCGGTTCATTGGCGGTATTGAAGCCCATGACAGTAAGGTAAACGTCACCTCACCGGATGCCCTGCTGCAGAACAGTGGTGTTTTCGTGAATTCCACCCTTTCTGTCCGTGACGGCGGTCATCTGACGGCACAAAAAGGGCTCTACAGTAACGGCCGGGTTCAGATTGGAAAGAAAGGTACGCTTTCCCTGAGTGGCACGCCGGAAAATGGCGCTGATAATACCTGGATGCCCGTACTGACATACATGACAGAAGGCTATGATTTAACCGGTGATAACGCTACGCTGAACATCAGCCAGCAGGCGCATGTTTCCGGGGATGTTCATGCAACCAGTTCATCCAGCATTCGTATTGGCTCCGAAAACCCTGGCTCAGTTTCCTCTTCTGTCTCCCCTGTTCTGGCTGCCGGGTTGTTCAGCGGATATAACGCGGCGTACTACGGTGCCATCACCGGCGGTAAGGGGAACGTCAGTATGAATAATGGCCTGTGGCAGCTGACCGGAGATTCCGACATCAACAGTCTGACGACCCGTAACAGCCGGGTACAGTCTGAAGAAAACGGTGCCTTCCGTACCCTGACGGTTAAGACACTTGATGCCACGGGCAGTGATTTTGTCCTGCGCACTGATCTGAAGGACGCTGATAAAATCAGTATTACGGAGAAAGCCAGCGGTTCAGACAACACCCTGAATGTCAGCTTTATGAAGAACCCGTCTCCGGGACAGTCCCTGAATATCCCGCTGGTCAGTGCACCGGCCGGAACATCAGGGGATATCTTTAAGGCCGGCACCCGGGTGACAGGCTTCAGTCGTGTGACGCCGACGCTGCGTGTTGACACCACTGGCGGCAGTACGAAGTGGATTCTGGATGGTTTCAGGACGGAAGCTGATAAAGCGGCTGCAGCGAAGGCGAACAGTTTCATGAATGCCGGCTACAAAAGCTTTATGACGGAAGTAAACAATCTGAACAAACGTATGGGGGAGCTGCGTGACACGAACGGTGATGCCGGTGCCTGGGCCCGTATTATGAACGGCGCCGGTTCAGCCGATGGCGGATACAGTGATAACTACACCCACGTTCAGGTCGGTTTTGACAAAAAACATGCGCTGGACGGTGTTGACCTGTTCACCGGTGTCACGATGACCTATACCGACAGCAGTGCAGACAGTGATGCGTTCAGCGGGAAGACAAAATCCGTGGGGGGAGGTCTGTATGCTTCAGCACTGTTTAACTCCGGTGCCTACATTGATTTGATTGGTAAATATATTCACCATGACAATGACTACACAGGTAACTTTGCCGGTCTGGGTACGAAGCACTACGGAACCCACTCCTGGTATGCCGGAGCGGAAACGGGTTACCGTTATCACCTGACGGAAGACACATTTATTGAGCCTCAGGCCGAACTGGTTTACGGCGCAGTGTCCGGGAAAACATTCCGCTGGAAAGACGGTGAGATGGACCTGAGTATGAATAACAAGGATTTCAGCCCGTTGATTGGCAGAACAGGGATTGAGCTGGGCAAAACCTTCAGGGGTAAGGACTGGAGTGTGACAGCCCGTGCCGGAACCAGCTGGCAGTTTGACCTGCTGAATAATGGCGAGACAGTTCTTCGTGATGCATCCGGAGAGAAACGGATCAAAGGGGAGAAAGACAGCAGGATGTTGTTCAATGTTGGCATGAACGCACAGATAAAGGACAACATGCGCTTTGGTCTGGAGTTTGAGAAATCCGCCTTTGGTAAATACAACGTGGATAACGCAATAAACGCGAATTTCCGGTATATGTTCTGACAAGGAGAGGCCCCTGAAGAGGGGCCTGTAGTGATGTTACTCCCGGGTTAATGCAGCTAGTAAAGGTATGGCTCTGACTACCCTGGAAAGTGGTGCCCATCGCATCACTACAAATTCTGGCAATTGCGTACGTGGTAACGGCAAGTTATTTAACCTCAAACGTACGTGCCCGAGCGGTGCGCTGAAATACCGTCATAAATAAGCGAGGGTAAAATGGAAATACGCGAAGGCCACAATAAATTTTACATTAATGACGAACAAGGCAAGCAAATCGCTGAAATTGTCTTTGTGCCGACCGGAGAGAATTTAGCGATTATCGAACATACCGATGTCGATGAAAGCCTGAAAGGACAAGGGATTGGTAAACAGCTGGTTGCGAAAGTCGTGGAAAAAATGCGTCGGGAAAAACGAAAAATTATCCCATTATGCCCATTTGCGAAACACGAATTTGATAAAACACGGGAGTATGATGATATTCGCAGTTGATGGGATAGTACAGAGTCACGATATTTTTCATGCTCTCCGCGGTGTGATGCAGGAGAGCATCTGAAGGGTAGGGGATGCACAAAGAATGGTCAGAGAGAGCGTTTTTTTGTCCCAAGTCATCCCCTTTACTGAGCAAAAAAAAAAGAATATCTCCTATATGAGAATCATCATTCGGGGTTAATAAGTTTTGCGTCCCCAGAGCGTTCAATATTGATAGGAGTCATATTATGGAAGGTAAAAACAAGTTCAATACTTATGTTGTTTCTTTTGATTATCCATCATCTTATTCCTCCGTGTTCTTAAGGTTAAGATCATTGATGTATGATATGAATTTCTCCTCTATCGTGGCTGATGAATATGGGATACCACGACAATTGAATGAAAACTCCTTCGCAATAACGACATCGTTAGCCGCAAGTGAAATCGAAGATTTAATCAGGCTCAAATGCTTAGACTTACCGGATATTGATTTTGACCTCAGCATTATGACAGTTGATGACTATTTCCGTCAGTTTTACAAGTAGCCAGGAAGGATAAGAAGAACATAAAAAATGGCACTATTCTCTAAAATATTAATTTTTTATGTGATTGGTGTGAACATATCCTTTGTCATTATCTGGTTTATCTCACATGAGAAAACACATATTCGTTTACTTAGTGCATTTCTGGTCGGAATAACCTGGCCAATGAGTCTGCCTGTGGCATTACTTTTTTCTCTCTTTTAGGAGCTGTAGTTGAGTGGACCCGCTGGTTATCTTGAAACGAAGCGTCTCTCCTCAAAACTGGATTTGCGGAATGACGAACGAAGCAGTCGCCTGACTGCTTCGTTCATTAAAGTGAAATTTATTTCTGTGGGCGCATCGCCGGGAAGAGAATAACGTCGCGAATAGTATGACTGTTTGTAAACAGCATAATCATTCGGTCGATACCAATACCCAGACCAGCGGTTGGCGGCAGACCATATTCCAGCGCAGTCACGTAATCTTCGTCATAGAACATGGCTTCGTCGTCACCTGCAGCTTTAGCGTTAACCTGTTCCTGGAAACGTTCAGCCTGATCTTCTGCGTCGTTTAATTCGCTAAAACCATTACCGATTTCACGACCACCGATGAAGAATTCAAAACGGTCGGTGATTTCCGGGTTAACATCATTACGGCGCGCCAGCGGGGACACTTCTGCCGGATATTCCGTAATAAAGGTTGGCTGAATCAGATGTGCTTCTGCCACTTCATCAAAGATCTCCGTAACAATACGTCCCAGCCCCCAGCTTTTCTCTACCGTAATACCGATAGATTCAGCTAATGCTTTAGCAGCATCAAAATTATCCAGATCCGCCATATCGGTTTCTGGACGATATTTTTTGATTGCTTCGCGCATGGTGAGTTTTTCAAACGGTTTGCCGAAATCAAACACATGCTCGCCATAAGTGACTTTAGTGGTACCCAGTACCTCTTGTGCCAGGGTGCGGAACAGTGACTCCGTCAGTTCAATCAAATCGTGGTAATCCGCATATGCCATGTAGAGTTCCATCATTGTGAACTCAGGATTATGGCGAACAGAAATACCTTCATTACGGAAGTTACGGTTGATTTCGAATACCCGTTCAAAACCGCCTACAACCAGACGTTTCAGATACAGCTCCGGCGCGATACGCAGGTACATATCTAAATCCAGAGCGTTATGATGGGTAATAAACGGGCGAGCAGATGCCCCACCTGGAATTACCTGCATCATCGGGGTTTCTACTTCCATAAAGCCGCGCGCGACCATGAACTGACGGATAGCGGCCAGAATTTTTGAACGGACAACAAACGTTTGACGGGATTTATCGTTAGCGATGAGGTCCAGATAACGTTGACGATAACGGACTTCCTGATCCTGCAGACCATGGAATTTATCTGGTAAAGGACGTAGTGCTTTAGTCAGCAGGCGCAGCTCAGTACAGTGAATGGAAAGCTCACCCGTTTGCGTCTTAAACAGCGTACCGCGGGCACCGATAATGTCACCCAGATCCCATTTTTTAAACTGATCGTTATAAACACCTTCTGGCAGGCTATCTCTTGCAACGTACAGTTGAATACGACCACCGACATCCTGCAACGTTACAAAGGAGGCTTTCCCCATAATACGACGGGTCATCATTCGGCCAGCAACCGAGACTTCAATGTTTAAGGATTCCAGTTCCTGGTTATCCTTCGCATCAAACTCTTCGTGCAACTGGTCAGAGGTATGGTCGCGGCGAAAATCATTGGGAAACGCCACACCTTGCTGACGTAGTGCTGCCAGTTTTTCGCGGCGATTTCTCAGTTCATCGTTAAAATCAATAGCCTCATTGGCTCCCCGTGTTTCTCGTTCAGACATTTTGGTTCCTCTAAATCCAGCTTTCAATTTAGCGTAGATAAAGAGACAGATCGGTACACTGTATTATCTGCCTCGACTATTAATAACTCAGTTTATCTTATCGAAACTAACGCTTACCTCAAGTTGATATCACTAATAAATAACCATAAAAATGGTTTAAATGACTTATTAATCTCGATTTACTAGTGTGATAAACTGAAAGTTAATTTATTCATAACCAATTGTTTTTACGACAGTTAATCGTTGCTCTCCTGTATCATATTCGTCGGCGTGCTAAACAGAAAACGGGTAGCAAAGGCCAATACCACGATGATCGCGACACAAGCCAACGTCCACTCTCCCATCTGAGAAAAGAATCGCTGGTAAGCGGCAATTGCCATACCGCTAATTTGCGACTCTGTCGTCTGCTGTGCCACGACGCCTGCCAGCCAGTTGGCGACCGCGCCTGTTGCCAGCATATAAATACCGGTTAATACGCCAGACATTTTCAGACGCGTGATTTGCGCAATCGCCACCGGGTCAATAAAGAGTTCAGCAAAGCCCATTAGCGCCAGCCCGGATATCATCACGCCCATTGACGCTTGACCGCCAGCCGCTGCATGTCGGGCATCAAATGCCAGCAACATAAAGCCACAAGCCATCAGCAGTAAGCCAAAGGCAAACTTCAGCCAGACGCGCAATGCTGAATTGCCGCGGCTTTCTGGCGACGCCAGCCAGGCCAGAACAACCCCAGCGAGCATCACCGCAATAGCATTCACCGACTGGAATAGTGCTGTAGGTACTTCAATATTGAATGCCTGACGATTCACAAAGCGATCGATAAACAAGCTGATGGTACTGCCGCCCTGTTGTGCCAGTACCCAGAACAACGTCCCGACAAACATCAACAATACAATTTGCCAAAGAGCACGGCGGTGTTCGGGGAATTTGATCATCATGCGGGCAATGATTTGTGCTGCAATGAGGCAAACGATCGCCAGCAAATATCCGGACCAGTCGTTCTCCAGCAGCAGGGTAAAAAATACTGGGGCTAAACAGAGCATCACCACTAACCAGCTCCATACTGGTAAGGCAAATTTGACGCTAGTGAGCGCTTTTTTATCCATACTACGCGTGGACTGGAAATGACGATGACCACTTAAGAAAATCAACAAACCGATAAACATGCCGCCTCCCGCAAGGGCAAAGCCAACATGCCATCCATACCACTGAGCAGCCAGGCCGCAGGCGATGGGCGCGGCGATAGAACCGATATTGCCCGCAGCATACAGCAGCGAAAAACCGCCATCACGTCGATGATCGTTCTCGTCGTAGAGCTCGCCAAGCAAACAGCTGATGTTTGATTTGAATAAACCGTAGCCACAAATAATGATTGCCAGCGCCAGATACAGGCTAAAGGTTGAATTTGTATCAATGCCCAGCACCACATGGCCAAGGGTCATTAACAGCGCGCCGGCAATCACTGCAGTGCGGTTGCCGAGCAGGCGGTCGGCAAGCCAGCCGCCGAGAATAGGGGTAACGTAAACCAGAGAAGCATATGCGCTGAACAGGCTGATGGCATGGTTATCATCAAAACCAAGCTGATGGGTGAGATAGAGAATGAGTAAGGCACGCATGCCGTAAAAACTGAAGTACTCCCAGATTTGGATCGCCACGATATAGTATATCGCGCGCGGCTGTGAGGGTGTTTTCATGTGTTCTCCTTATGAGCAAAAAAGGGAAGTGGCAAGCCACTTCCCTTGTACGAGCTAATTATTTTTTGCTTTCTTCTTTCAATACCTTAACGGTATAGCGGCCATCAGCCTGACGGTATGCACCGTGAATATCGGTTTCAAAGCCCGGATAGTGAGCGCCGATTTCACACAGCATCTGCAGGAACTCCAGAACCGGACGGCTTTCTTCGGTGATCATTTCACCCGGCATTACCAGAGGAACTCCCGGCGGATACGGAAGGATCATATTGGCGTTAATACGACCTACCATTTCGTCGAGGTAAACTTCTTCGGTCATACCGTGCAGCTCTTTCTGGAACGCAGCATACGGAGTCATTACCATAGTCGGCAGAACTTCAAATGCGCGATACATCAGATCCGGCAGATTGTGGTGAACAATCAGTTTGTGGATATTCTGAGCCAGTTCCTGAATACGCATGTTTTCATAGAATTCAGGATCTTCACGATACAGAGACGGCAGCATGTTTTTCACACGCAGGTTCAGATCGAACGCACGTTTGAAGTCAGTCAGAGCACGCAGCAGGCTCAGTGCTTTGGTCTTATCGATACCGATGCTGAACAGGAACAGCAGGTTATACGGACCGGTTTTCTCAACAACGATGCCATGTTCGTCGAGGTATTTCGCCACGATGCTGGCCGGAATACCAAAGTCGCTCATGGTGCCGTCTTTTTCCATCCCCGGAGTCAGCAGGGTGACTTTGATCGGGTCAAGATACATGTGCTCGTTATCGATGTTTTTGAAGCCGTGCCAGGTGCTGTCAGAACGCAGCGGCCAGCATTCAGTCGTATCGATATGATCCGGCTGCCATACATCAAAGAACCAGCCATCTGATTCCGTTCTCAGACGTTTGATCTCTTTACGGAATTTGATCGCACGTTCAATGGAACCATTGATCAGACGTTTACCTGCATTGCCTTTCATCATCGCCGCAGCGGTTTCAGTGGACGCCACGATACCGTAGTGCGGAGAGGTGGTGGTGTGCATCATGTAGGCTTCGTTAAAGGTTTCTTCGTTTACGTCACCTTTAACGTGGATCATGGAAGCCTGAGAGAACGCCGCCAGCAGTTTGTGAGTAGACTGGGTTTCGTAAATCACTTTCCCTTCTACACGGCCACCGCTCATACCGCATTTACCTTCGTAAATCGGTGAGAAGTTGGTGTAAGGCACCCACGCGGAGTCAAAGTGGATGGATTTCACATCCAGTGTTTTCTTGATGAAGTCGGTGTTGTACAGCAGACCATCATAGGTAGAGTTGGTAATTACAGCATGTACCGGCCAGGTTGCGTTTGGTGTTTCTTTCACGCGCTTAGCAATGGTAGCGTGCTGGAATTCACTCTGTGGGATACCACCAAGAATACCGTAAGCGTTACGGGTCGGGCGGAAATAGATTGGCGTAACATCGCTCATCATCATCAGGTGGGTCAGCGATTTGTGGCAGTTACGGTCAATCAGAATGGTGCTGCCTGCCGGAGCAGAGTACATACCAACAATTTTGTTCGCAGTGGAAGTACCGTTGGTCACCATGTAGCTGCGGTCTGCGTTAAAGACGCGAGCGATATACTGTTCTGCTTCTTTGTGTGGACCACTGTGATCCAGCAGAGAACCCAGTTCAGATACTGAAATGGAAATATCAGATTTCATGGTGTTCGGACCAAAGAAATCATAGAACAGGCTACCTACCGGGCTTTTCTGGAATGCAGTACCGCCCATGTGACCAGGAGTACAGAAAGTATATTTACCTTCACGAACATATTTAAACAGTGCTTTGGTCAGCGGAGGCAGAATAGTGTTGATATATTCGTCAGTGGTCTGCTTGATCTTGTTAGCAATATCATCAGCAGCACCCAGCGCATATTCAAAGAAGCTAATCTGTAAACGCAGGTCATTCAGGCTTACATCGAGAGTGGAATACGTATTAGCGAACGCGTACAACGGCAGGTTCTCGTTCATTTTGCTAATTTCTTCGCACAGCTCGAGATTATATTTATCCCAGTCAAAAATAACGCCGCACAGACGCGCATTGTTTTCGATCAGTTTTAATAAGTCGTCACGGTCGTTCGGGTAAACAATCTGGAAGTTCAGACGTTCAAGCGCGCGATGAAGTTCACGGATGGGTTCTTCTTTAAAATAAACCCCCATGTGATTCAATATTGCAATAACGTTCATAGTCATATCTCCAGGTAAAAAAGGCCCCTCCCAACACATGGGACAAAATGAAAGGAGGAGCCTCGGAAAATACTTTTAATTAATGTGCGTTAGACGCTGTGTGGTTATCCATTGAGTGGCTCTGGCGCTCGTGCATTTTGCGAGCGTAGAACATCAGGATAATCAGGCTGACGATGAAGGTACCTGCCAGCTCGAAGGAGCTTGCGCCCATCAGCGCGATGAAGCAGAACACGCAACCCAGAACAGAGCAGATCAGGCTGACAAAGTTGCGGATGTTAACGCCTTCAAAACGAATCAGGTCAACGCAAGAGTAGAAGTACGGCAGCATAGTCAGCAGTACTGCGATACCGGTCAGTTCACCGAACAGGTCAGAGGCTTTACCACCGGCAGAGTTCATCAGAGTGATGAGGATCATCAGGGCAGTCATTTTCACTGCAGCCAGCAGCAGACCTTTTTTCGGAATACCGTTGCTGTCGACTTCACCATAAACTTTCGGGAAGTTACCGTCGTTAGCGGCACGTACACCTGCCTGGCCTACCAACATCATCCAGGAGCCCAGAGAAGTCAGACACGCAAAGGCGGTGAATGCAGAAACCAGTGGCGCAGCCCAGTTACCGAGGATAGTTGAAGCACTGATTGCAAACGGAGCACCGGAAGCCGCCATTACAGAAGACGGATACATACCGGAAAGCACCTGAGTCGCAGCGATGTAAACAATACCTGCTAAACCAGTACCCAGCATGGTTGCCAGCGGAACGGTACGTTTCGGGTTTTTAACCATACCAGTACTTACTGCTGCGGATTCAACACCCACGAAGGCCCACAGGCAGAGCAGAATACTTTTAATGATCGCATGACCATCAGTGGTATCCGCAGTATTCCAGTTAGCTGCATAAGTTGCTGCATCAAACCAATGCCAGCCAACAATAGCAGTCATCACCACAGGAATAAGAACCAGCACCAGACCAATAGTGGTTAAACGGCTTACCCAGGTACCGCCGAGCATATTTACAAAGGTAAATACCCAGACGATAGCAATACAGGCGATACCCGCCGGAACAGGATCATTTAATACTGGGAAGAAGGTGGAAAGATAAGATACAGCGGTAATACCAATTGCCAGGTTACCAATCCAGTTAGCATGGTAATAAAGAACACCTGTCTGAAAACCAAATGCAGGGGAAATTTCTCCGGCATACGCAATTGGGCCACCTTGTTGCGGGTTTTTTGTTGCCAGTCGGGCATATACATATGCCAGCGACATTGCACCAATAATAGAGATAATCCAACCCCAGATAGCAATACCACCGATACTTGCTAGGTTCGCAGGTAATAATGCAATACCGCTCCCCATCATATTACCGGCAACAACACCGGTACAGGCAAATAGCCCGATCTTCTTGGCAGAACTCATGCTCTTCTCCTAATTTCATTTTTGAATTTGGAGTCCGGGTCATGATGTATAACTATTTCCTGACCAGACCAAACTGGCGCTAAGATTACTCACGAAAAAAGGATTAATCCTAAAGATTAGGTGAAATAACACAAAAGTTTCTGTAAGTGAGAACTTGAGGTTTTTTATTAACACATCAGGATCGCAAGTTGATATCATGAAAAGATAAACATTCAATGTTTACAATGCGTTGCGTGACATTCTCTGGTTAAGTTTATGTAATAAAAATTATGCGGCAAATAAATTGCCGCAACATATTATACCAACGGAAACATACAAAAACTCAACAACAAATATTCCCGAGCATGAATCAACCCGGGAGTTACTTATTCTGAAGCGAGAAACTTGTCGAGATAAGGTACAACATAAGGAACAGAAGTCTGGAATATACCATTTTCAATCCAGTAAAGGGTGTTTGCCCCTGGGCGTAAATTAAAGGCGGTGAGATATGCATCAGCTGCTTCCCGGTTCATCCCCTTCATTTCATAAACCTTGCCAAGCAACACATAATTTAGCCAGGACATTTCAAGATCAATGCCAGTATTTATCGCCTGATAAGACTCATCTGTTTTACCTTTTACCAGGGCACTGACCGCTTTTATTTGATATATAATGGACAGGTTGTTCAATTCCGGCAGTGTAACAATGTTATCTATTTCTGTGTTCAGTGCTGCTAATTGTTTTTCGTCTAAAGGATGTTGAGAATGGCGCACGATATCAACTAATGCTTTTTCTGCTCTCGCGTAGGTAAATTCTGGGGATGATTGAACAATCTCACCTAATAATTCACTGGCACGATCCAATGATTTATCATCACCATGCAGTAAATAATCATGTGCCTGATAAAAATTAGTTAATAACGCACCACGATGCGGCAAAATTTGCTGGAGCATCTCCTGCATTCGTTGTGGCCACGGTTGGTTTAACGCTTTTGATAAACTCTGGAGCAAATCATTTTGAATCGCCAGCTGATTACCGTTAGTGATGACATAACGTTTATCCAGCATGGTTGAACCATCTGCATTGTCTACCAATTTTACCGACATAAAGCATTGTTGAGCACGGTATTGGCGCTGATTAACAAACGCAATAGATAATGTTTTACCGGAACTGCTCGGTTCATCAATGTTGTAGTTGATTTTGTCATGCACCATAAAGGTGGAGAAGGTGTTAAGTGATGTCGCCACCAAATCACCCACGCCTATCGCGTAAGAGAGCTGATACGGAGAACTCCAGCTGTTACAACTCTTATTAACCATATTAATGTCAATATCGCGTGGATTGAGCAAAATGCGCGATTTACTCATAGGAAGACGTGTTTCAAGACTTGAAAACGCTACCAGTGCGACACAGATACCTAACGACAACAGGAAAAAAAACCATACCCAAAAGGTAGTGAATCGTTTGCTTTTAACTGGGGATTGTTCAGGTGGCGTTGTGGTGTTTTGAATGTTAAGACTGTGGGAGGGAGAATCTGTGGCAGGAACCGCCTCTGGTATAGGGGGAGGCGAAGATAGCATTATTTCCTCTCCCTCTTCTTCGCTGTACCAGATAACCGGCACCATTAATTTATAGCCGCGCTTTGGTACAGTAGCGATATAGACAGGACTATCTTCATCATTATCTTTTAATGACTTACGTAGTTCTGAGATACTCTGCGTCACAACGTGATTGGTGACAATACTTCTCTTCCAGACATTATCGATAAGTTCATCCCTGCTAAGTACTTCGCCACTGTGTTGAGCAAAGAAAACCAGAAGATCGATTAATCTCGGCTCAAGGGTAAGTTGACGCCCATTGCGGCTAATTTGGTTTATGGACGGAGTAACAAGCCATTCGCCAACGCGAACTACAGGTTGTTGCATAATAGAAACTCATTCGAAAAGGGAATGATGCAATGATAATTGCCATAACCTATTTTTTCCATCTATAGATGGGTTTATTTACATATTATTGGTGAATGCAAGACGTTATTTTTACTCGCCATAAACTTCTTGATTACATAGTATTACGAAAGGATTTTACTGAGAACCAGAAGTAATTTTCCTTACCATCAAAATTCATCATCTTTGCCAAAGAAAAATGTTCAGAAAATAATCCATGAAAAATTGTCCGGAGCGCTTACTATTTTAATGGATTGTTAGTCTTTGCATGAGCAAACGGACTGATACATTTCTCTTTGTTCTCATTCAGAAAATCTCATCAGTTGGCGTTCTGCCCGATGTTGTGCTTTATGGATGCGTTACGCTCCTGATGACGTCATTTGACGTTCAACAGCATCACGGGGCCGCACGACATTTCACGTCAGTCAGCGCTATAGCTCAGAAACAAATTTTCCCGAATTGGGATATGCCCGCAAATTGCTGGTGATGTGGGGAGAATCTGGTTGAGTTCGGTAGAATTGATTTGGCGGCAGGACGCTTAAATCGTGGCGTCCTGAAACGAAAAACGGACCTCCGTGGAGGTCCGTTTATATGAATTTGGTGCCCGGACTCGGAATCGAACCAAGGACACGGGGATTTTCAATCCCCTGCTCTACCGACTGAGCTATCCGGGCAACGGGGCGCATTAAACCGTAATCTGCACATCTCGTCAACCTAATTTCAGTAAAAGCGATTCAACTGCTTAAGATTGCGGCAAATCGCTTCTTTTCTGTGTTTCTGTCAGGTCAGTGCACCACCCTGACGGCAGCGGGCGAAGCGCAGGATATCTTCCGCCAGCCGATGTGCGGTGTCGACATCCGCCTGGCTACGATTCACCAGCATTCGGCTTAAACAGCCTTCCAGCACCAGTTCCATCTGCTTTGCTACCATCGCCGGATCGTCAACTTCCAGCGTGGTTAACAGTTCGTGGGTGAAATCGTAGGCCGCGCTTTTTTGCTGATCGGCCAGTTGATGAATAGGGTGGCCAGGATCGGGATAAAACGTACAGGCAGCGATAAACAGACAACCCGGATAGCGGTTGTTTTTAACGCACTCCGATAACGCCTGATAACGTGCCAGCAACTTTTGTTCGGCGGTTTGCGTTTCGTCCAGCATCAGCTGACGACGCCAGACATCTATCTGTTGGCTAAGATAACGCAGCGCATCGTAGAGGATTGCCTCTTTGTCTGGCCAGAAGCGGCGTAGCTCGTCCAGTGGATAATCCACACGTTCAGCAACCATCTCCAGCGTGGTGTTGGCAATCCCTTGTAATTCTAATAATTTCAGGGCTTCTCCCAGTACATCTTCACGTTGCACGCTATTTTCCTCCGTCTTTCCCACTGCAAGTGTCGTTCACGGTTGGCGATCGCGCAAATGTGCGCTGAAGGTTTCAGCATCCATAAAGCCCGTGACGCGTGCTTGTGGATGCTCCTGGCCTTGTCCGTCAAAAAAGAGAATTGTCGGTAGGCCAAGGACATTAAGATGCTTTAACAGCGCCACATCTTGTGCGTCGTTGGCAGTGACGTTGGCCTGAAGTAAGACCGTATCTGCTAACGCTTTTTGCACCTGCGGGTCGCTGAAGGTGTATTTCTCAAACTCTTTACAGGCGACGCACCAGTCGGCATAGAGATCTAACATCACTGGTTTGCCTTTGGCTTCAACGAGCGCCTGATTTAACTCATCTACCGTTTTGATTTGTGTAAAGTTGAGATGCGTCTGAGTTTGCGCGGTATGTGTTTCACCAAATGCCCAATCCTGAAGTGGGCGTACGCTAACCAATGCCGCTGCCAGCAGGATTATTTGCACCACGCGCATCCAGCCGCGTTTGGCCTGTAGGCTGGTGATAAAGGCCCAGCCAAAGAATGCGACACCAAGCGCCGACCACAAGCGTAATCCCCATATATCACCAATCACTCGCTCCAGCAGGAAGACCGGCAGTGCGAGGATCACAAAACCAAACGCGGTTTTGACTTGTTCCATCCACGGGCCGCTTTTCGGCAGCAAGCGGTTACCAAAGACGGTAATTAGCATCAGCGGCAGGCCCATGCCCAGCGCATAAAGATAAAGCGTGCCGCCGCCCAGCCACATGTTCCCGCTTTGGGCGATATACAGCAGAATCGCGCTAAGCGGTGCAGTGGTGCATGGTGAACAGATCAGTCCGGCAATCGCCCCCATAATAAACACACCGCCAGGTGAGCCGCCCTGTTGGCGATTGCTCATCAGCGTGAGACGTGTTTGCAGCGAAGAGGGGAGTTGCAGAGTAAACAAGCCAAACATTGACATCGCCAGCAAGGTAAAGACGATGGCGAGGCCAATGAGCACGTATGGGTGCTGTAGCGCCGCCTGGAACTGTAACCCTGCGGCGGCAACCACCAGACCCAGCGCCGTGTAAGTCAGCGCCATCCCCTGCACATAAATAAAGGTCAGCAACAATGCTCTGGCAGTGGAAAGCCGCTGTTTACCGCCCAGCACGATGCCAGAAATCAGTGGGTACATTGGCAGCACGCATGGCGTAAAGGCGATACCAATACCGATCAACAACGCCCAGAGCGCGGAAAAGGGCAATTGCGCGGTGGGCTGCTCTTGCTGCGGAACAGACACAGGCTGTGACGCTTCGTTGTTGGCGACCACTTCGCTTAACGGAACGGTTTTGGTTTCTGGCGGATAACAGAAACCGGCATCAGCACAGCCCTGGTAGGTGACAGTTAACGTTGCTCCCGCACTCGCCTGGTTGATGGTTACGGGAAGCGTCAGCCGATCGCGGTAAATCTCGCTTTTGCCGTAAAACTCATCTTCATGCCAGACGCCTTGCGGCAGCTGCACGTCGGCAATTTTCGCGTGTTCCGGCGTAATGCGGATCTGTTTACGGTAGAGGTAGTAACCGTCTTTGATCTGCCAGGTCAGATTCAGATCATGTTGGTTTTGCTGAAAATCAAAAGCAAAGGCTTGATCCGCGGGGACAAATTGTGAACGTCCCGGCGCATCGAATAATCCGGCAAAAACGGAAGTGCTGCAAAGTAGCAGGATCAGCGTAAAGATGCGTTGAGCCATGAGAGGTAATCTGTGTCTCCGTGTGTAACAGGTAAAACCAGAAGTTCCGGGGTTTGATATGGATGATGAGACTTCAGGCATTCCAGCAGTGCCTGCTGGTGAGATACGGTAGTTTTTAAAATCATCTGCACTTCGTATTCTTGCTCCAGCTTACCTTCCCAGTAATAGAGAGAGGTAGCGCCGGGGATCAAGGTCGCGCAGGCCGCCAGTTTTTCCGCCAGCACTTTGGCGGCTAAATCCTGGGCTGTCGCTTCATCCGGTGCCGTACATAGCACCACGACAGACGTGGTATTCGAACTTTTTTCATCAAGCATAAACACCTCGCAAGAACAGATGGAACCGCAAGAGAGAGGTCACTATACAACGGACGGGGAAAGGATGTTAGTCGGCGGGAAAGAAAGCGGGGCGTGAACGCCCCGCGATGGGTCATTACAGCATGAAGCTACCCAGCACGAAGCCGAAGCAAACGGCCAGGGCAACACCCAGAGTACCCGGGATGAAGAACGGATGGTTGAAGACGAATTTACCGATACGGGTAGTACCCGTGTCATCCATCTGTACCGCAGCAACCAGCGTCGGGTAGGTCGGCAGAATGAACAGACCAGACACCGCAGCAAAAGAAGCAACAGCGGTCAGCGGAGAAACGTTCAGTGCCAGAGCCATCGGCATCAGTGCTTTTGCGGTTGCAGCCTGAGAGTACAGCAGAGCAGAAGCAAAGAAGAAGATGACGGCCAGCAGCCACGGATGACCCTGAATCACTTCACCAGCGGTATCTTTGATCCAGTCGATGTTGTTGGAAACGAAAGTATCGCCCAGCCACGCAACACCCAGGATACAAATACAGGCGCTCATACCTGCTTTGAAGGTGCTGGAGTTGAGAATGTTGTCGGTATCGACTTTACAGATAACGGTGGTCAGAGTTGCAACGCTGAGCATGATGATCAGGATTGCGTTGGTGGTGTTCATCAGTGGTTTTTCAACCAGACCCATGCTTGGGCTGTTGATGATTGCATAGATAACCACGCCAACTACGCCCAGCAGGAACAGCCAGACGGACGTTTTTGCACCGGATTTGATTTCAATCTGCTTTTCACCGCGCAGTTCAACCAGGCCCTCTTCCAGACGCTTGCGATAAATCGGATCGTCAGAGAGTTTGGAGTTGAACAGCATAGTGACCAGGAAGGACATCACCAGAACCGCCAGCAGGGTGGACGGGATGACCACGGAGAGCAGATGGAGGTAGCTGATGCCATGACCTTCCATCACGGAAGACATGTAAACCACTGCCGCTGAGATTGGCGATGCGGTGATCGCAATCTGCGCGGATACCACTGCAGTAGACAGCGGACGGCAAGGTTTAACGCCTTGTTCCTTCGCAACTTCAGCGATAACTGGCAGTGTCGCCAGAGAGATGTTGCCAGTACCAGCAAAGATAGTCAGGAAATAGGTCACGATCGGTGCGAGGATCGTGATGTATTTCGGGTTACGGCGCAGCAGCTTTTCTGTCTGATGAACCAGATAGTCCAGACCGCCAGCAACCTGCATGGCAGAAATAGCGGCGATAACCGCCATGATAATGGAAATGACATCGAACGGGATGTTACCGGGTTTAACGCCAATAGCGGCAAGAACCAGCACCCCCAATCCGCCTGCAAAACCAATACCTATTCCCCCCAATCTGGCGCCCAAGAAGATCGCCAGCAAAACTATGATGAGTTCTACAACTAGCATATTAGCCTTCCTTGTTTTTTAACAAGTTGATATTAAATTGTTATTTTTAAGTTACTGCTCACAAGAAAAAAGGCACGCCATCTGACGTGCCTTCTTTATTTGTACTACCCTGTACGATTACTGTTCGCTTTCATCAGTATAGCGTTTTGCTTTGTAAGCCGGGTGCATCAGATTCTGTACGGAGAAAATATCGTCAAGTTCCGCTTCAGTCAACAGACCGCGTTCCAGAACGACTTCACGTACACTCTTACCGGTTTCGGCACAGATTTTACCCACGATGTCACCGTTGTGGTGACCGATGAACGGGTTCAGGTAAGTAACGATACCGATAGAGTTGTAAACGTAACCTTCGCACACTTCTTTGTTAGCAGTGATGCCGTTAATGCATTTTTCCAGCAGGTTGTAGCAAGCGTTGGTCAGAATGTGAACGGATTCGAACATGGCCTGGCCAATGACTGGCTCCATAACGTTCAACTGCAGCTGACCTGCTTCTGCTGCCATGGTAACAGTGGTGTCGTTACCGATGACTTTGAAGCATACCTGGTTAACCACTTCCGGAACAACCGGGTTTACTTTAGCTGGCATGATGGAAGAGCCTGCCTGCAGTTCCGGCAGGTTGATCTCGTTCAGGCCGGCACGTGGACCAGAAGAGAGCAAGCGCAGGTCGTTACAGATTTTGGACATCTTCACAGCCAGGCGTTTCAGCGCGCCGTGAACCATAACATAAGCGCCGCAGTCGGAGGTCGCTTCGATCAGGTCTTCAGCCGGTACGCATGGGAAGCCAGTGACTTCAGCCAGTTTTTTCACTGCCAGCGGAGAGTACTCTTTCGGCGTGTTCAGACCAGTACCGATTGCTGTTGCGCCAAGGTTAACTTCCAGCAGCAGTTCAGCGGTACGTTGGATGTTTTTCACTTCTTCTTTCAGCAGGATGCTGAAAGCGCGGAATTCCTGACCGAGGGTCATCGGTACTGCGTCCTGCAGCTGGGTACGACCCATTTTCAGGATGTCCTGGAATTCGACAGCTTTACGTTCAAAGCCTTCACGCAGTTGGTTAATCGCATCTACCAGTTTAATCAGGGAAGAGTAAACTGCGATACGGAAACCGGTCGGGTAGGCGTCGTTAGTAGACTGACATTTGTTAACATGGTCGTTCGGGTTCAGGTACTGATATTCACCTTTCTGGTGACCCATCAGTTCCAGACCGATATTGGCCAGCACTTCGTTGGTGTTCATGTTTACGGAAGTACCTGCGCCGCCCTGGTAGACGTCTACCGGGAACTGATCCATGCATCTTCCGTTGTTCAGGACTTCATCACATGCGGCAATGATGGCATTCGCTACACTTTTAGGAATGGTTTGCAGCTCTTTGTTTGCCATAGCTGCGGCTTTTTTAACCATTACCATACCGCGAACAAATTCAGGAATATCACTGATTTTGTTGTTGCTGATATAGAAGTTTTCAATCGCTCTCAGAGTGTGAACACCATAGTAGGCATCAGCTGGAACTTCCCTGGTACCCAACAGATCTTCTTCGATACGAATGTTGTTTGACATGTGAACCTTCTTTTTCAAGCTGCCAATGATTTGCTTTAAACACACAGAATATATGTGGTTTCGAATGTTTTTCGACCGACGATTATCCCCTGCATCGACCGAATACCCGAGATCATATGCTGCTTGAGGATTTCTACCGTAACCTGGATCACTTTAAGTGTCGGTTTTTACCCCTTAATTATTAATTTGTGAAATGGATCACCGCTTTGGGATTACTACCAAAAATAGTTGCGCAAACATCTTGAAATTTTGCTAATGACCACAATATAAGCTAAACGCGATTCGCAACCCATTCAGGTAGCCGGGTTTAACCGGCTGCTATTACAGGAGAAACCTTTGCGCTGGTTACCTTTTATTGCCATTTTCCTTTATGTCTATATTGAGATTTCAATCTTTATTCAGGTTGCTCATGTATTGGGGGTATTGCTGACCCTCGTGCTGGTTATATTCACGTCAGTTATCGGTATGTCACTGGTACGTAACCAGGGCTTTAAGAATTTCGTGCTGATGCAGCAAAAAATGGCGGCGGGTGAAAACCCAGCGGCGGAGATGATTAAAAGTGTTTCGCTGATCATTGCCGGTTTGCTGCTTTTATTACCGGGCTTTTTCACCGACTTCCTCGGTCTTCTGCTTTTATTGCCGCCGGTGCAAAAGCATCTGACAGTGAAGTTGATGCCGCATTTGCGCTTTTCTCGCATGCCAGGCGGCGGTTTTAGCGCCGGGACCGGTGGCGGTAATACTTTTGATGGTGAGTACCAGCGAAAGGATGATGACCGCGACCGCCTTGATCATAAAGACGATCGCCAGGATTAATGTCGAAACGCCGGATTATGTGGTTATGCCATTTTCCGGCGTTTTTCGTTTTGGCAGAAACAGCCATAACCCCGCCAACATGATCAGCGCGTAGAGACTTTTCCAGCCGACCATTGCCAGTAACAGAACGCATAACAGCCCGCCAACCACCGCCAGTAGTCGATAACGTCCTTGCAATAATTTACAGCCTGCCAGCATGCATAACAGATAAATCATAATAAAGATGCCATTGGCATAAATAATAAGAGCGTCCAGATTGATCTCTAAAGCATGAATCACCAACGTGCTTACCACGCAGCAGCCGAGCACCGCATTGAGGGCATTATTCGGGATATGGCGAGAAGAGAGGCGTGCCAGGTAGTGGTCAGGATTATGTTGCGCCTGCGACCAGACCAGGCGGGCGAAGCTCTGTATATAAATGTTGAGACTGGCAAAGCAGGCCAGATAGCCAATTACGCAGGCAATCCATAACGCTCCTACACCGAACAACTGCACTACAATTTTGGGAAGCGATGCTGCCGCCGCCATTTGTTCACCATAGGCGTCGAAGTGTAAGACGACTACCGTACAGCCCCAATAGACTAATCCTGCCAGCAGCAGGCCAATCATCAAAGCACGAGGAAAATCACGCTCTGGATTTTTAAATTCCGAGGCAAGATGGGCAAATGCTTCCAGACCGACAAAACACCAGAACATCACTGATAACGCAGCAAATAACCCGGTAAGTTCGATATTTCCTGGCGCAGGGAAGGGGATATTCGCAGGTTTGATATCGCCCGCCCACCAGATAGCGACAATCAGTGCGACGATAAGTCCGGCAATAACTGTTTGTAGATTAGCACTGGAACTGGCACCGCGAGTACCGATATACCACACCAGCGCCAGCGTACCGAGTTCTGCCAACAACAGTTGCCAGCTATGCCAGCCAAACATTGCCTGGCCGAATCCGGCAGCAATTTGTAGCGCGGCAGGCAAACCCACGGGAATGACCGATAAAAACAACCAGCCGGTGACTCGCTCAAGCCGCGAACCAAACGCCATACCGACGAAGTGCGCGACGCCGCCTGCGCTGGGATAGTGGCGACCCAGAATCGCAAACACAATCGCAATCGGGAACACTAAGATAATCAAAACGGGCCACGCCCACAGGCTGTTATTGCCTGCTACTAGCGCAGCTAACGCAGGAACGGCAAACACGCCAGTGCCTAATAATGACGTCGATAGCAGGCCGATGCCCTGGGCCAGCCCCAGTTCTTGTTTGAGTCCACTCATGGGTTGATGTCCGATTGCGCCCAAATTTTGGGCAACTGCGTAGATTTTCGATGGTAGCACAATCAGATTTGCTTATGACGGTGATGAAGAAATAGCGATGAAATGTGAGGTGAATCAGGGTTTTCACCCGATTTTGTGCTGATCAGAATTTTTTTTCTTTTTCCCCCTTGAAGGGGCGAAGCCTCATCCCCATTTCTCTGGTCACCAGCCGGGAAACCACGTAAGCTCCGGCGTCACCCATAACAGATACGGACTTTCTCAAAGGAGAGTTATCAATGAATATTCGTCCATTGCATGATCGCGTGATCGTCAAGCGTAAAGAAGTTGAAACTAAATCTGCTGGCGGCATCGTTCTGACCGGCTCTGCAGCGGCTAAATCCACCCGCGGCGAAGTGCTGGCTGTCGGCAATGGCCGTATCCTTGAAAATGGCGAAGTGAAGCCGCTGGATGTGAAAGTTGGCGACATCGTTATTTTCAACGATGGCTACGGTGTGAAATCTGAGAAGATCGACAATGAAGAAGTGTTGATCATGTCCGAAAGCGACATTCTGGCAATTGTTGAAGCGTAATCCGCGCACGACACTGAACATACGAATTTAAGGAATAAAGATAATGGCAGCTAAAGACGTAAAATTCGGTAACGACGCTCGTGTGAAAATGCTGCGCGGCGTAAACGTACTGGCAGATGCAGTGAAAGTTACCCTCGGTCCTAAAGGCCGTAACGTAGTTCTGGATAAATCTTTCGGTGCACCGACCATCACCAAAGATGGTGTTTCCGTTGCTCGTGAAATCGAACTGGAAGACAAGTTCGAAAATATGGGTGCGCAGATGGTGAAAGAAGTTGCCTCTAAAGCGAATGACGCTGCAGGCGACGGTACCACCACTGCAACCGTACTGGCTCAGGCTATCATCACTGAGGGTCTGAAAGCTGTTGCTGCGGGCATGAACCCGATGGACCTGAAACGTGGTATCGACAAAGCTGTTACCGCTGCAGTTGAAGAACTGAAAGCGCTGTCCGTACCGTGCTCTGACTCTAAAGCGATTGCTCAGGTTGGTACCATCTCTGCTAACTCCGACGAAACCGTAGGTAAACTGATCGCTGAAGCGATGGACAAAGTCGGTAAAGAAGGCGTTATCACCGTTGAAGACGGTACCGGTCTGCAGGACGAACTGGACGTGGTTGAAGGTATGCAGTTCGACCGTGGCTACTTGTCTCCTTACTTCATCAACAAGCCGGAAACTGGCGCAGTAGAACTGGAAAGCCCGTTCATCCTGCTGGCTGACAAGAAAATCTCCAACATCCGCGAAATGCTGCCGGTTCTGGAAGCTGTTGCCAAAGCAGGTAAACCGCTGCTGATCATCGCTGAAGATGTTGAAGGCGAAGCACTGGCAACTCTGGTTGTTAACACCATGCGTGGCATCGTGAAAGTTGCTGCGGTTAAAGCTCCGGGCTTCGGCGATCGTCGTAAAGCTATGCTGCAGGATATCGCAACCCTGACTGGCGGTACCGTAATCTCTGAAGAGATCGGTATGGAGCTGGAAAAAGCAACCCTGGAAGACCTGGGTCAGGCTAAACGTGTTGTGATCAACAAAGACACCACCACCATCATCGATGGCGTGGGTGAAGAAGCTGCAATCCAGGGCCGTGTTGCTCAGATCCGTCAGCAGATTGAAGAAGCAACTTCTGACTACGACCGTGAAAAACTGCAGGAGCGCGTAGCGAAACTGGCAGGCGGCGTTGCAGTTATCAAAGTTGGTGCTGCTACCGAAGTTGAAATGAAAGAGAAAAAAGCACGCGTTGAAGACGCCCTGCACGCGACCCGTGCTGCGGTAGAAGAAGGCGTGGTTGCTGGTGGTGGTGTTGCGCTGATCCGCGTAGCGTCTAAACTGGCTGACCTGCGTGGTCAGAACGAAGACCAGAACGTGGGTATCAAAGTTGCACTGCGTGCAATGGAAGCTCCGCTGCGTCAGATCGTCCTGAACTGCGGCGAAGAACCGTCTGTTGTTGCTAACACCGTTAAAGGCGGCGACGGCAACTACGGTTACAACGCAGCAACTGAAGAATACGGCAACATGATCGATATGGGTATCCTGGATCCAACCAAAGTAACCCGTTCTGCTCTGCAGTACGCGGCTTCTGTGGCTGGCCTGATGATCACCACCGAGTGCATGGTTACCGACCTGCCGAAAAACGATGCAGCTGACTTAGGCGCTGCTGGCGGTATGGGCGGCATGGGTGGCATGGGCGGCATGATGTAATTGCCCTGCACCTCGCAGAAATAAACAAACCCCCGGGCAGAAATGTCTGGGGGTTTTTCTTTTGGTCATCTTTCTAGTATAAGATTCAGACACGGACGACGCGAGTGGCGTCCAGCTCATTGATTATGGGGAATAACATGCACGTAAAATACTTAGCAGGGATTGTCGGTGCCGCGCTACTGATGGCGGGTTGTAGCTCCAGCAACGAATTGAGTGCTGCCGGTCAGAGTGTACGCATTGTGGACGAGCAACCAGGTGCAGAGTGCCAGCTGATTGGTACTGCAACAGGTAAGCAAAGCAACTGGCTTTCCGGGCAACACGGAGAAGAAGGCGGTTCTATGCGCGGCGCAGCAAACGATCTGCGCAACCAGGCGGCTGCAATGGGCGGTAACGTGATTTATGGCATCAGCAGCCCGTCGCAGGGAATGTTGTCCAGTTTTGTCCCGACGGATAGCCAGATTATCGGTCAGGTTTATAAGTGCCCGAACTGATGTGATCCAGAGGCTGGATACTTCCAGCCTCGTAGTAAAACAGATAAGATTATTTCGCCTGTGGTGCAGTTTTGCTGGTGGATTGAACACGTAAGTGATGCAGCGCGCGTAAGCATTGATCCTGGGTTAGCGGTTGGGCGTTATTTGCCGTTACGGTGCGAACATAGACCTGACATGGCACACCCGCGAGTTTTTTCAGTCGGGGGCTGAAATCAAGCATTCGGCGAGTGATCGCCTCCACTTCTTTACCCGGCGTTGCTTCACGCGTTTTCACCACTGCGCCGCTAAATTGTTCTTTGCCACTTTCATCTTTAAAGCGGTAAAGCACCGCCAGATAATGGTTGAACAAGTTATGTTTCCATTCCGGTTGGGAATAGGTGTCATATTCCAGATTACCATCATCCTGGCAGTCGACATCATATAACGGCAGGAAATCTAACAGTGAGGTAATACGTAATGCCAGTTCACGCATTTCCGCATTATTAATTGCATGAATGATTGCTCGCGCCAGCATTTCAATCTGCAACTCATTGACGACTAACTCACATTTGCTACCGTCATGTAGTGTTAATACGAAGGTAAGATTTTCGCCCTGATCATCGGTAAGTTCCAGCGTGTTAACCCGACGATTAATATCGGCATTTTTAAGCTCATCAACCAGAATTTCTGGGATATTTTCTGCCATTTTCTTAATGACTTTATCGCGAGCTTGTTCATACTGAAGGCGTGCAGCAGCATCCAGTTTATGCTTTTGATGCAGACGACTTTCCAGCGCAATCAGAAGGTCGCGCAATTCCATGGCAGACATAAAGAACAACGATTCTTTATTGCGAGGTTCTTTAATTTTCAGCGCCAGTGCAATGAAATTATTACTCTTGCGAATAACACCGGTATTAACACCCTTGATGCTTATGGCCATGTAGGTTCTCCCTAACCATTTCTCAATTAAATAATTAATTTTAGTTTATAAGCCAGATAAATGGGCTTGGTAGTAATAGTTGTTAAAATAACATAAATAGCCGTGCTCACTCTATATAAACAGAAAAGAAAGGTTAATTATTGGTGTCGGTTATATAAATAGTAATAACAGCAATGTATATGAATAATTAAAGGTTATGCAACGGGCAAAGATTAAACTTCCCTGTTTAATCAGTTACTGCTGGCGTAGCTGGAGATCCAGCGGTGTTTTGCTGGGTTCGCCGCCAATTTCTCGCGCCAGTTTAGGCACCAGATATCCCGACACCAGTGTCAGCAACTCACGCATAATCTGCCGTGCTTCGTCATCACTCACCATAAAATGCGCCGCGCCCTGTACTTTATCGAGCACATGCAGGTAATACGGCATCACACCCGCATCGAACAACGCATTACTCAGGTTTGCCAGCGTTTGCGCGTTATCGTTCACACCACGTAACAGAACGCTCTGGTTCAGCAAAGTAACGCCTACCCGGCGCAACTTAGCCATCGCCTGACGGAATGTTTCATCTACCTCATTGGCATGGTTAATGTGATTCACCAGCAAGATTTGCAGCGTAGAATGAGAAAAGCGTTCAACCAGCGCATCTGTGATGCGTGCCGGGATCACAATCGGCAGACGGCTGTGAATCCGCAGACGTTTGATATGCGGGATGGCTTCCAGTTGTGTGAGCAACCAGTCCAGCTCGTGATCTTTCGCCATCAGCGGATCGCCGCCGGAGAAAATCATCTCGTCCAGTTCCGGATGCGCAGCAACATACTCAAGTGCAGTCTGCCAGTTACGCTTGTTGCCCTGATTTTCGGCATAGGGGAAGTGGCGACGGAAGCAATAGCGGCAATTTACCGCGCAGCCGCCTTTGACCAGCAAAAGCGCCCGGTTGTGGTATTTATGCAACAAACCTGGCACTACGCTGTGCTGTTCTTCCAGCGGGTCGGTGGAGAATCCGGGCGCGACAACAAACTCATCTTGCGAGGTAATTACCTGACGCAAAAGCGGATCGTTCGGATTGCCTTTCTCCATGCGATCGATAAATGAGCGGGGCACACGCAGGGCAAACAGCTTTTTGGCGCTGCGTCCGGCCAACAGTTTTTCGTCCGCGTCTATATTCAAAAGACGCAGAAGTTCATCAGGATCGGTCACAACATCGGCAAGTTGCGTTAACCAATCTTCTCTGGATGGGGTATTTAGGGTTACAATATGCGCCATTTTGTGGCTTAGCTACCAATTAACAAATTTCAGAGGGCCTTATGGCAACGTACTATAGCAACGATTTTCGTGCTGGTCTTAAAATCATGTTAGACGGCGAACCTTACGCGGTTGAAGCGAGTGAATTCGTAAAACCGGGTAAAGGCCAGGCATTTGCTCGCGTTAAACTGCGTCGTCTGCTGACCGGTACTCGCGTAGAAAAAACCTTCAAATCTACTGATTCCGCTGAAGGTGCTGATGTTGTCGATATGAACCTGACTTACCTGTACAACGACGGTGAGTTCTGGCACTTCATGAACAACGAAACTTTCGAGCAGCTGTCTGCTGATGCAAAAGCAATTGGCGACAACGCCAAATGGTTGCTGGATCAGGCAGAGTGTATCGTAACTCTGTGGAATGGTCAGCCGATCTCCGTTACTCCGCCGAACTTCGTTGAACTGGAAATCGTGGATACCGATCCGGGCCTGAAAGGTGATACCGCAGGTACTGGCGGCAAACCGGCTACCCTGTCTACTGGCGCTGTGGTTAAAGTTCCGCTGTTTGTACAAATCGGCGAAGTCATCAAAGTGGATACCCGCTCTGGTGAATACGTCTCTCGCGTGAAGTAATGCGGTTGTGGTGCGGCCTGCAGGCTGCACCATCACTTATTCAGGTTAGAGATGATGAAACGCCTTATCGTTCTTGTTTTGCTTGCCAGCACGCTGCTTACGGGCTGTAACACCGCTCGAGGTTTCGGCGAAGATATCAAACACCTCGGCAACTCCATCTCCCGCGCTGCCAGCTAATTTTTCTTCTCTTCCGAAAAATCATCAGATTTCCGTCATTTTTGGCGATGTTGTCTATTATTAATTTGCTATAGGCAAACATAAATAACATTACCTAAAAGGAAGACGTTATGGTGAAGAAGACAATTGCAGCGATCTTTTCTGTTCTGGTGCTTTCAACAGTATTAACTGCCTGCAACACCACGCGTGGCGTTGGTGAAGACATTTCTGATGGCGGTAACGCGATTTCTGGCGCAGCAACGAAAGCGCAGCAATAAGCAATAACGGTACGACAGCTGTGTCGTGCCGTTTGTTTTTTCTGCGATAGTTACATAGGTAATAGTTGAAATTCCCCTGCCACCTGGCAAAATATCCGTTCAACCATCAGCTTTGCAGGACGACCTGCAAACGCGTCTTTTCACCGGGGACGGCCCCAATTTTCCGGAGCCTGATATGTCCTGGATTATCTTAGTTATTGCTGGTCTGCTGGAAGTGGTATGGGCCGTTGGCCTGAAATATACCCACGGCTTTAGTCGTTTGACGCCAAGTGTTATTACCGTGACGGCGATGATTGTCAGTATGGCGCTACTTGCCTGGGCGATGAAATCGTTACCAGTAGGGACGGCTTATGCCGTGTGGACGGGTATTGGCGCAGTCGGCGCGGCCATCACCGGCATTGTGCTGCTCGGTGAGTCCGCTAACCCGATGCGTCTGGCGAGTCTGGCGTTAATCGTATTGGGGATTATTGGTCTGAAACTCAGCACTCATTAACTACCGGGCTGCTGTACCCAAATAAACTTACTGACATCAAACCCTTCCCGGGTCGCGACTGCCAGCATCTCCTGTTTCACTTCGTCAGAAATGGTTGGCGTGCGGGAGAGTATCCACAGGTAGTCGCGGTCCGGGCCGCAAACCAGTGCATGGCGGTATTCCCGATCGAGTGCAATAACGTTATAACCGCCATAGAAAGGACCAAAGAATGACACTTTCAGCGCAGCGCGAGTTGGTGCGCCGGTAAAGTACGCTTTCCCTTCACTCTGCTGCCACATTTCTCTGTCAGGGTTATAGCCTTTATTAATGACATTCAGGCCGCCGTCATCACGCAGGCTGTATGTTGCGGTGACTTTTTCCAGTCCACGTTCAAAGCGGTGATCAAAACGGGCAATCTCATACCAGGTACCGAGATAACGTTTGGCTTCGAAATTATTCACTACGGTCACGCCACGCGGCGGCGTAGGAGAACTGCAGGCAACGACCAGAAATGCAGCTGTCGCTGCGGCAACGAGAGGGAGCAGGCGCATAAATGTTTCCTTACTGGTTTTTTCTAAGTGTAGATGACAGCAAGGAAAAGCGGAGAAAAGGTCCGAAAATTCGGACCCGATGAAATTTTACTGTAGAGCGTTGAGAATCTGCCAGGCGGCGGTAACTCTCGCTGGATTGGGATAGTTTTTGTTAGCCAGCATCACGATACCCAGCTCTTTTTCTGGAATAAACGCGACATAGCTACCAAATCCGCCGGTCGCCCCCGTTTTATGTACCCATGATGCGTGTACTGCAGGAGTTGGGGGCGTAATCGGTTTTACGGGGCGTGCTGCCAGTGCAATTTTATTGTCACTGCCGTTAATGATGATGTCAGGATTTACCGGCCAGTCCAGCATTTCCCAGCCCAGACCCTGATACATATCGCCGGTTTGCCAGTAGCGAGATTGTGCCAGTTGTATCCCTTGTTGAAGTATTTTCTCATTGATATCAAGGGGTTTTAAATTGCTTTGCACCCAGCGGGCCATATCTTCAATGGTCGACTTCACACCATAAGCTTCAGCATCTAACGCCCCTGGCGAAACATGTACTGCCTTACCTTCGCGATATCCCCAGGCGTAGTTCTTTTCTTCTGCGGACGGTACATTAATCCACGTATGATTGAGTTTGAGTGGCTGGAAGACACGAGTTTTCATCGCCTGCTCAAAACTCAAACCAGACGGCTTCACAGCCAGTGCGCCGAACAAACCGATACTGGAGTTGGCATACAGACGTTGTGTTCCTGGAGCCCATGCAGGCTGCCAGTTTTGATAGAAGCGCAGCAAGTCGCTTGAGGATTTCACCTCATCCGGCACCTGCAATGGCAGGCCGCCAGCGGTGTAGGTTGCGAGATGTAATAGTGTGATCCCATTCCACTGTTTAGCGGTAAGTTCAGGCCAGTATTTTGTTGTGGGATCGCTTAACTTGATTTCCCCTCGAGCAATAGCGTCGCCACCAAGCACGCCCGTAAATGTTTTGCTGACCGAACCTAACTCAAACAACGTTTGCTGTGTGACGGGCTGCTTTTTGGCGATGTCCGCATAGCCCCAGGTAAAGTAATAAGGTTTACCCTGATAAATTACCGCTACCGCCATACCGGGGATCCTTTGTTGCTCTATAAGCGGGGTAATTGTGCGATGCACAATATCGTTGATTTGTTGAGGGGCGGCAAATGTGGAGCAAGAGGCGGTAATTAATAAGGTGCAGAGCGTCGTTTTGAACATAGGGTCTGGTTTCCATACAAAACGGCCCGCCATAGGCGGGCCGGATTTACATTGGCGATGCGTTAGATTGTAACGACACCAATCAGTGTGACAACTGTCAGGATAGCAGCCAGACCGTAGAAAACCCATTTACCCGCAGGTACGTGGATTTTCAGATCGTGCATCGCGTGGTGCATTCGGTGTAAACCACACCACAGCGGCAGAACGATCATCAGGAACAGGAATACGCGACCAATGAAGCTCTGCGCGAACGCCAGAACGCGCTCGTAGCTCAGCGCATCACCCGGAAACAGCCCTAGCGGCAGCAGAATACCAACCAGTAGGATCATCACCGGCGCAATGATGGCGCTCCACATACCACCGGCCCCGAAGAGGCCCCAGAATACCGGTTCATCAGAACGCTTTGGATTTGGATTAATCATCTCAGGCTCCTTACCAGTACAGGGCAACAAACAGGATTACGATGGTGGCAACCACAGTTACCGCCCAGAGACTTTTGATAATTGGCTCTGGTCCCATTTTTTCGTCTTTTACAATGATATTGGCCGCTTTTGGTGCCAGCTCAAACCAGGTTTTGGTGTGCAGCAGGGCTGCCGCCAGAGTGATCAGGTTAATGATCACGATAACCGGGTTTTGTAAAAAGTCGACGAATCCCGCCCAGGCTTCCGGGCCATTTTTCAGGGCAAACAGCCCGAAAATCAGTTCAATGCTGAACCACACAGCCGGAACCGCCGTGCCTTCGCGCAGCATGTAAAAGCGATAAAACGGCAATTTTTTCCACCAGGTGGACGTCATTGGCCGTACATACGGTTTACGTTTAGTCGTCATGTTGCACTCCTTAGCGTGGTTTCAGGGTCGCGATAAGAAAGTCTTTCGAACTTTCTACTTTGCCCTGCTGAATGGCCGCAGCCGGATCGACGTGTTTCGGGCAGACTTCGGAGCAGTAGCCCACGAAAGTACAGCTCCATACGCCGTTCTGGCTGTTCAACTGCGCCATACGCTCCTTCTTACCGTGGTCGCGGCTATCTTCGTTATAACGATGCGCCAGCGTAATGGCAGCCGGACCGATGAACTCTGGGTTCAGGCCAAACTGCGGGCACGCGGCGTAGCACAGACCACAGTTGATGCAACCGGAGAACTGGTGATACTTCGCCATCTGCGCCGGGGTCTGGATGTTAGTACCCTGATCCGCGGTGCGGGAGTTGCCGATGATGTACGGTTTGATCGCTTCCAGACTTTCGATGAAGTGGGTCATATCGACCACCAGATCGCGTTCAATCGGGAAGTTAGCTAACGCTTCAACCTTCATACCGTCGGTGTAATCACGCAGGAAGGTTTTACATGCCAGTTTTGGCACGTTGTTAACCATCATGCCGCAGGAGCCACAAATCGCCATACGGCAGGACCAGCGGTAGCTCAGGTCCGGTGCCAGGTTGTCTTTGATGTAGCCCAGCGCATCCAGTAATGAGGTAGTTGCGTCATAAGGCACTTCATAGAATGCGCTATGCGGTGCGGTATCGACTTCCGGGTTATAGCGCACCACCTCAATTTTCAGGTTTTTCATCTCAGCCATTCGCCTTCTCCTTCTTATTGGCTGCTTCCGCCTTATCGGCTGCATCCGCTTCGCCACCGTAAACACGTTTAGCTGGCGGCAGCGTAGTAATCTTCACGTCGCTGTACTCCAGGCGAGTCGTGCCATCAGCATCGCGGAAGGCGAGGGTGTGTTTGAGGAAGTTGACGTCGTCACGCTCGGTGCAACCTTCGTCCAGACGCTGGTGCGCGCCGCGGGACTCTTTACGTGCCATTGCGGAGTGCGCCATACATTCAGCAACGTTCAGACCGTGGCCCAGCTCAATGGTGTAGAGCAGGTCGGTGTTGAACACGCTGGAAGTGTCAGTGATGCGCACGCGCTTGAAGCGTTCCTGCAGCTCTGCCAGCTTGTCGATGGTTTTCTGCATCAGTTCCGGCGTACGGTAGATACCGCAGCCTTCTTCCATGGCCATGCCCATTTCGTCGCGGATCTTAGCCCAGTTTTCGCCGCCATCCTGGTTAACCAGATCTTTCAGACGTTGTTCAACGCCAGCTGCCTGCGCTTCAATTGCCGCTTCGTTGCCATTACCGGCAGTTGCTGCACGCTCTGTCGCTTGTTCACCGGCCAGACGACCGAAGACCACCAGTTCCGCCAGCGAGTTGGAGCCCAGACGGTTCGCACCGTGCAGACCAACAGAGGAACATTCACCCACGGCGAACAGACCTTTAATGCGGGTTTCACAGTTCTGATCGGTTTCGATACCGCCCATGGTGTAGTGTGCGGTCGGACGTACCGGAATCGGTTCTTTAACCGGATCGACGCCAACGTACGCTTTCGCCAGTTCGCAGATGAACGGCAGACGTTCATGCAGTTTTTTCTCGCCGAGGTGACGCAGGTCGAGGTAAACCACATCGCCACGTGGCGTGGAGATGGTGTTGCCTTTACGCCATTCGTGCCAGAAGGCCTGAGAAACTTTGTCGCGTGGACCCAGTTCCATATATTTGTTTTTCGGCTCGCCCAGCGGAGTTTCCGGGCCCATGCCGTAATCTTGCAGATAACGGTAGCCATTTTTGTTGACCAGAATACCGCCTTCACCGCGGCAGCCTTCGGTCATCAGGATACCGGAACCTGGTAGACCGGTTGGGTGATACTGAACGAATTCCATGTCACGCAGCGGAACGCCGTGGCTTAGCGCCATACCCATACCGTCACCGGTAACGATGCCGCCGTTGGTGTTGTAACGATAAACGCGACCTGCACCGCCGGTAGCCATAACGACCGCGTTAGCACGGATCTGCACCAGCGTGCCTTCCATCATGTTCATTGCTACCAGGCCGCGAACATGACCATCATCAACCAGAATATCCAGCACGAAATGTTCGTCGAAACGCTGGATCTGCGGGAATTGCAGAGAGGTCTGGAACAGCGTGTGCAGCATATGGAAGCCGGTCTTATCGGCGGCGAACCAGGTGCGCTCGATTTTCATGCCGCCGAAGCGACGTACGTTGACGCTACCATCCGGGCGACGGCTCCATGGGCACCCCCACAGTTCCAGTTGGGTCATTTCGGTTGGGCAGTGGTGGACGAAATAATCCACGACATCCTGCTCACACAACCAGTCGCCACCCGCTACTGTATCGTGAAAGTGATATTCGAAGCTGTCATGATCCTGCGCGACAGCGGCGGAGCCCCCTTCTGCAGCAACGGTATGGCTACGCATCGGGTATACTTTTGAGATTAGTGCGATTTTTGCATTTGGATTTGCCTGCGCGGCAGCAATTGCAGCACGTAATCCCGCGCCACCGGCGCCTACAATGGCAAGATCGGCTTGAAAGGTTTGCACGACATTCCTCCAGATTGTTTTTATCCCACAGCCCCGTACTTCAGGGTAAGTGCCTGAAAGTTACGGTCTGCGAACGCTATTCCACTGCTCCTTTATAGGTACAACAGTATAGTCTGATGGATAAGTCTGAAATTTGACGAGATCGATTTTTTTAGTGCGCAAGAGGGCTAAATTATCACTGAAGATGATTAATTTAATTACTAAACCATCAGATCGTGCTTTTTTTAGTCACTGCCCACCGTTGTGTTATTCCTGCGTAAAATTTGTCTCGCCGTCGCGTTGCGAGTAGACTTCGTGCCCTTGTCAAAAACTGGAGATTTAACTATGAGCGAAACGGCATCCTGGCAGCCGAGCGCATCCATTCCTAACTTATTAAAACGCGCGGCGATTATGGCGGAGATCCGTCGTTTCTTTGCCGATCGTGGAGTGCTGGAGGTGGAGACGCCTTGTATGAGCCAGGCGACGGTAACCGATATTCATTTGGTCCCGTTTGAGACACGTTTCGTTGGCCCCGGGCATTCGCAGGGGATGAATCTCTGGTTAATGACCAGCCCGGAATACCATATGAAGCGCCTGCTGGTTGCCGGTTGTGGGCCGGTATTCCAGCTGTGCCGCAGCTTCCGTAATGAAGAGATGGGGCGTTATCACAACCCTGAGTTCACTATGCTTGAGTGGTATCGACCGCACTATGATATGTACCGGTTGATGAACGAGGTGGACGATCTCTTGCAACAGGTGCTGGACTGTCCGGCAGCAGAAAGCCTTTCTTATCAACAAACTTTCTTGCGTTATCTGGAAATTGACCCACTCTCTGCCGACAAAACGCAACTGCGGGAAGTGGCAGCGAAACTGGATTTGAGCAACGTTGCCGATACTGAAGAAGACCGCGACACGCTTCTACAATTGCTGTTTACCTTTGGCGTAGAGCCAAATATTGGCAAAGAAAAACCGACCTTTGTGTACCACTTTCCAGCCAGCCAGGCATCACTGGCGCAAATCAGTACCGAAGATCATCGGGTCGCTGAACGCTTTGAGGTTTATTATAAAGGTATTGAGCTGGCGAATGGTTTCCATGAATTGACGGATGCCCGTGAGCAGCAACAACGCTTTGAACAAGATAACCGTAAGCGCGCGGCGCGCGGTTTGCCGCAGCACCCCATTGACCAGAATCTGATTGAAGCCTTGAAAGTCGGTATGCCTGACTGTTCCGGCGTGGCATTAGGTGTTGATCGTCTGGTGATGTTGGCGCTGGGCGCGGAGACACTGGCTGAAGTCATCGCCTTTAGCGTTGACCGGGCATAATTCTGAAAAATTACTGAATTAACAGCGAAGAATGGCGTGATAAGCGCCATTCTGTAGCATATGTTTTCATTTTTCCGCTAAAGGCCACAATTTAAGACTGGATATTTGATATCATCCAGGTATCAATTCTGTATTGGTTTTTACGCTGCCCGCTCAATGTTGGGCAGTGCAGTTCAGTGGGCGCGTTTTATACACGCGCTGAAATGAAGGATGGTTTCATGCCTCACTCGATAAAAAAGATGAGTCTGATAGGACTCATATTGATGATCTTTACTTCTGTATTTGGATTTGCCAATAGCCCATCGGCTTATTACTTAATGGGTTATAGTGCGATTCCCTTTTATATATTTTCTGCATTGTTATTCTTTATTCCATTCGCCTTAATGATGGCTGAAATGGGAGCTGCTTATCGCAAAGAAGAAGGCGGTATCTATTCCTGGATGAATAATAGTGTCGGACCACGTTTTGCCTTCATTGGTACGTTTATGTGGTTTTCCTCTTATATCATCTGGATGGTGAGTACCTCCGCGAAAGTTTGGGTACCGTTTTCAACATTCCTCTACGGTAGCGACATGACCCAGCACTGGCATATTGCCGGACTGGAGCCTACGCAGGTGGTTGGTCTGCTGGCAGTGGCATGGATGATTCTGGTCACCGTCGTTGCTTCAAAAGGGATTAATAAAATTGCCCGCATTACTGCGGTGGGCGGTATTGCAGTAATGTGTCTGAATTTAGTATTGCTGTTAGTAAGCATTACTATTTTGTTATTAAATGGTGGGCATTTCGCGCAGGATATTAATTTCCTTGCATCACCGAACCCAGGTTATCAGTCCGGTCTGGCAATGCTATCGTTTGTGGTATTTGCCATTTTTGCCTATGGCGGAATTGAAGCGGTTGGTGGTCTGGTTGATAAAACGGAAAATCCAGAAAAGAACTTTGCCAAAGGTATTGTTTTTGCCGCTATTGTTATTTCAATCGGTTATTCGCTGGCAATATTTTTATGGGGCGTCAGCACAAACTGGCAGCAGGTATTAAGTAATGGTTCCGTTAACCTCGGCAATATTACCTATGTGCTGATGAAGAGCCTCGGGGTGACGCTGGGTAACGCACTGCATTTGTCACCTGAAGCGTCATTGTCGCTGGGCGTATGGTTTGCGCGTATTACCGGACTGTCGATGTTCCTCGCTTATACCGGTGCGTTCTTTACGCTTTGCTATTCACCGCTGAAAGCCATCATCCAGGGGACGCCGAAAGCATTGTGGCCGGAACCGATGACGCGCCTGAATGCGATGGGGATGCCGTCTATCGCCATGTGGATGCAGTGTGGGTTGGTTACTGTCTTCATCCTGCTGGTTTCGTTTGGTGGCGGTACCGCATCGGCGTTCTTTAACAAGCTGACGCTGATGGCGAACGTGTCTATGACGCTTCCTTACCTGTTCCTCGCGCTGGCTTTCCCGTTCTTTAAAGCACGTCAGGATCTCGACAGACCGTTTGTGATTTTCAAAACGCGTATGTCGGCAATGATTGCGACAGTGGTTGTCGTACTGGTGGTGACATTTGCGAACGTCTTCACCATCATTCAACCTGTGGTTGAAGCCGGAGACTGGGACAGCACATTGTGGATGATTGGCGGCCCTGTCTTCTTCTCGCTGTTAGCGATGGCGATTTACCAGAACTATTGCAGCAGAGTGGTAAAAAATCCGCAGTGGGTGGCTGAGTAATCAAATGCCCTATCGTCGGCCTGACGATAGGGCGTAATGACAGGGAATTAGTGAGATTTCGTATGCGCTATAGCGAAATTAAACTATGGGTTACCTCATGAGTGCGCGCATGTCTGTCTTGTGCTGCATCTGGTTCATTGTGGCGTTCCTCTGGATAACCATTACCTCCGCGCTGGACAAAGAGTGGATGATTGATGGACGCGGGATTAACAACGTCTGTGATGTTTTGATGTATCTCGAAGATGACGATACTCGCGATGTCGGTGTGATAATGACGTTACCGCTCTTTTTCCCTTTTCTCTGGTTCGCTTTGTGGCGAAAAAAACGCGGCTGGTTTATGTACGCCACCGCGCTGGCTATTTTCGGCTACTGGTTGTGGCAGTTTTTTCTGCGCTATCAGTTTTGCTTGTGAGCCGGATGGGTTCATCCGGCCACAAAGACCTTACAAACTTCCCGCCTGACGACCTTTGCCCGCAGAAGTTAATGTTCTCCCCGTTTGTTTACCATTCAGGCTTTCCAGACGCATCTGGAAGGGCGGGAATGGCATATCGATACCGTGGGCGTGGAAGCCTGCCAGAATTAGCTGGTGGATCTCATGGCGTAGCGGCATACGGTGACCCATCTCAGCGGCGTAAATACGCAGCTCGAAAATCTGAATCCCCTGCTGCAGATCCACCAGGAAGACTTCCGGCGCCGGGTTGTCGATCACCAGCGAGCAGCGACGCGCTGCGGTGAGCAGGATTTCCGTCACTTCTTCACTGTTGGCATCGGCAGGGGCCGGAATCGTCAACACCACTCGCGTGACCGAGTCAGAGAGCGACCAGTTGATAAACTGCTCGGTAATAAACGCCTTGTTCGGCACGATAATTTCTTTGCGGTCCCAGTCGCTGATTGTAGTGGCGCGGGTGTTAATTTTTGTCACGCTACCGGTGAGATCGCGGATCGTCACCGTATCGCCAATGCGAATCGGTTTTTCGAACAGGATGATCAGGCCAGAGATAAAGTTGGCGAAAATTTCCTGCAAACCAAAACCGAGACCAACACCGAGCGCGGCAACCAGCCACTGCAATTTCGACCACTCAATACCAATCATTGAGAAGCCGACCAGCCCGCCAATCAGCATCAGCAGATATTTGGTGATGGTGGTGATGGCGTAACCCGTACCCGGCGTTAAATCCAGGTGCTGCAAAATCGCCAGTTCCAGCAGCGCGGGCAAGTTGCGCACCAGCTGCGTGGTGATGATAAACACCAGAATGGCAATCAGCACCGCACCGAGGGTAATCGGCTCCAGGCTTTCTACGCCCTGTACCGTGGAAGTGACATCCCACAGCGAAATATTTTCGAGGAAGCCGAAAGCGGAATGGATTTCTGACCACAGCACAATGACCGAAAGCAGGGCGATCAACATCAAAATTGAGCGCACCAGCCGCAAGGATTGCGCACTGATGGCATCGAGATCGACTTCGCTTTCATCGACTTCAATTGCTCCTTCCGGGCTACTGTGATGATGCGCTTCCTCTTCGCCACGCGCACGCTGCGCTAACATCTCTGCCCGGCGATGCTTCGCCCGGTCAAACGCCAGCCTGCGCCGCTGGATCAGCATCCAGCGGCGGATAACGTGATAAACCACCAGTAGCAGGAACCAGATGGCAACCGAGGTTTCAAGCCTCGCTAACAGCGCCTGCGCCGTTGCCAGATAACCCACCGCCGACGCCAGAATGGCAACCAGAGGTGCGCCAATCATCATGTTCCACAGCATATGGTTGGTAATGTTGTCGCCGCTGCCTTCTTTGTTGAGATACAGCGGGATCCCGGCCTTTTTCAGGCTGAGGGTGACCACCGCCAGCGCACCGCAAATGAGGATAAAGCAAAGCCGTCCCAGCGAACCGGAAAATTCGCGGTCGTCGAGGTTATCGAACATCATCAGCGCCATAATCAGCGGCACAATAAGCCCGATGCTCATCAGGTAGTAACGCATCCCACGGGAAACACGTTCGCGCGGCCAGCCAAAATGAGCGATAAACAAGCCGTTCGGGCGAGCAAAGGTGGCGCAAATCATCACTACCCACAGCAGCGGCACGGTGGCTGTTACGCCATCACCAATCGCGACCGCCAGCGGATAAGGCCACGCCTCGCGCAAGCCGTAACCCAGCGTCATCCACAGCACAGGCAGCGGTGACGCGACGAGAATCGACCAGAAAAGAGTGCGTAACGTCAGCCAGAAGTGATCCTGAGTCACTTTGCCGACTTTCGCCGCCGAACGTTCAAGAAAACGGGTGAAATAGCGGCGCGAGTAAATACTGCAACCGACCAGAATCAACGCGCCAAACAGCGGCAAAATCGTCTCTTTACTGGTCAGCATCATCACACTGGCTTTGCCCAACTGACTGAAGGTGTCCAGCGAAATGAGACGACGCAGATCCTGGGCGATTTCCAGCGGCCAGGCGATGGTCATCGGGCGCACGTCAGAGGTCCAGAACAGATAGCGGTGCGTCGCTTCGTTCACCTCTTTCAGTGCATCCTCCAGTTGCCCGTTGGAGACTTTCAGCTTGGTCAGCTCCAGCAGTAGCGTGTCGCCACCCTGCAACAATGAGTTCAGCAACTCACGCTGAGTGCGTAGCTGTGCTTCCAGAATACGGTTTTGCTCAGCGGTCAGCGGCTGACCGTCGGCCTGATGGATTTGCCGTAGCAGCGGCTGTTTATTAAGCAGATCCTCATAACGTAACCGTTGCACACGTAACTGCGCCATTTCGGTATCAAGCTGTTGTGGTTTTGGCATTTCCGGTAGCCGTGCCACCTGCGCCCGCAACGCTTCGCCGAGCAGGTTAGATGATCCCAGCCATTGCGACTGTTCACGCAGCGTATTCAACGCCTGCCGGACCTGTAACGTCTGGCTGGCAGCCTGACGCTGTTGCGAGGCAACGAGATCCATCCGCTGCGCCTGTTGATTCAAAGCCGCCGATAGTTCGCGGTTAATTTTGAATTGCGCGACGATGTCTTTCGGCAAATCGGCGCTGTTTTCTGCCAGCAATTCGGTACTTTCCAGCGCCCGCTCCGCCTCAAGCTGACGTTGGCTATTCAACTGATTACGTAAGGCCTGCAAATACGCATCCAGCTGCTGGCTCTCTTTTTCGGCCAGCTCTGAGCGCAAGCGCGCTAATTCCTGGCGGTTATTGGCAGATAGCTGCGCCAGCTCCAGTTCATCAACGAGCGCTTTCAGACGTGCGGAGTCAGACTGCAACGCGAAATTTTGTGCCTGATTGAGCGGGGTATTGCCGGTAAGCGTCCCCAGGCGGCGCTCGATTTCATTCAACTGACGGCGGGCATCGGTTTGCTGTTGCGGCAGTTGATTCAGCGAATCGGCAATCTCGCGGGCGCGCTCCTGCTCTTGCTGGGCCTGACGGCTTTTATCCAGCAACTGACTGCTGATCTGGAGAATTTCCTGATTCAGCGCATCGTTAGACATTCCCGGCGACACGCTGCGTGGCTCGTCACGCATGTTGTTTAACTGCGCGCGCAGAGTGGCGGAAAGTTTCGGGTAATTATCAATGACTTCTTGATATTGCTTGATGCGCTCAAGGGAACCTTTTCGTTCCTCAAGCGCATTTAAGGCAGACTGGAGCGCCTCTACGACTTCCGGCTGCGCAGGTTTCGCCGCTTTTGCCTGCTCCAGTTCCTGGGTGATTTGTTTGCTATCGGGGGCCGTCGCGGCGTACGCCCCCCAACTGAGGCACCAGGCCATCAGAAAAGTGATAATCAGGCGCACGTCAGCGTTTCCTTTGATGGATTAGACCTGGTCTTTTTTATCGTCAACCAATGGGCTGGCGTCGTGTTCTGCTTCGATCTCTTCAGCAGGAAGCGGGGCTGGTTCAGCATCTGGCGTAACAAAGGTTTCGGTAGATACTGCCAGCGGCTGGCCAATTTTCGTGACAGACAGGCTTTCCAGTTGCTCAACCAGGTCCACTTTACCTGGTGCAAACAGGTTGATAACGGTAGAGCCTAGTTTAAAGCGACCCATTTCCTGGCCTTTCAGCAGTGCCACAGAACCGTCGTTTTCCCCGGCAGGCCAGGTCCAGCGCTTGATGATGCCTTCGCGCGGCGGCGTAATGGTGCCCGCCCATACCGTCTCAATGCTGCCTACAATCGTCGCACCGACCAGAATCTGCGCCATCGGGCCAAATTCGGTATCGAACAGGCAGATCACGCGTTCGTTACGGGCAAACAGATTCGGCACGTTCTGAGCCGTGAGATGGTTAACGGAGAAGAGATCGCCCGGCACGTAGATCATTTCACGCAGAATACCGTTGCACGGCATGTGTACGCGGTGGTAGTCACGTGGGGAGAGGTAAGTGGTCACAAACGTACCGTTACGGAAGAGATCCGCCATCAGATAGTTGCCTGCCAGCAGGGCTTCGAGGCTGTAGTTGTGGCCTTTGGCTTGCAGGATTTTATCTTCTTCGATTTTACCCAACTGGCTGATAACGCCATCGGCAGGCATAACCAGGACATTCGGATCGGTATCGATTGGGCGTACTTCATCACGCAGCGGACGGACAAAGAATTCGTTAAAGGTGCGGTAGCTGGCGGTGTCCGGCTTTTGCGCCTCTTTCATGTCGACCTTGTAGTATTTAACGAACAGATCGATAACCAGTTTTGTCAGCCATCCTGCCCGCTTGCTTGCGCCCCAACCCGCCAGGCGAGTAAGCCATAGTTTCGGCAGAATGTACTGTAGCGAAAGTTTAAATGAATTTAACAAGGTAGCCTCCAGGCCATTGTTTTGTCGTTCCTGATCCGGCCTACATGCCGGATCCTGAAAAAAAGGGGACGATTCTAACGACGGTTAGCTTAATTGTCAGTCATCCGTATCAGAAAAGTTTTTACGCGTTTTTACCTGCGCCATGCTTTCCAGAATACGGTGATAGTTTTCGAAACGGGTTTCCGCGATTTTCCCTTCCTCAACCGCTTCCCGGATAGCGCAGCCCGGATCGGTATCGTGTTTGCAATCGCGATATTTACACAGACCTAAATAGTCATGGAATTCGACAAAGCCCTGAGTGATTTGTTCCGGCTCCAGGTGCCAGAGACCAAACTCACGCACACCTGGGGAATCAATCACATCACCGCCGTGCGGGAAGTGATACAGTCGTGCGGCGGTCGTGGTGTGCTGACCAAGCCCCGAGTTGTCAGAGACATCGTTGGTCAGGATCTCTTTTTGCAGACCCAGCAACGCGTTCAGCAGGCTGGATTTGCCAACGCCAGACTGCCCGGCAAAAATGCTGATGCGCCCGGTCAACGCCTCTTCCAGCGGTTTCAGCCCATCCTGAGTATGACTGGAAACCATCAATACGCGATAACCGATATTGCGGTAGATATCCATCTGCTCGTTGACGAACTCCATGCCTTCGTCGTCCAGCAGGTCTATCTTGTTGAGCACAATAATCGGCTCAATCTGCAAGGTTTCGCAGGCCACCAGGTAACGGTCGATAATATTGAGCGACAGCTCCGGCAAAATGGCGGAGACAATGACAATCTGGTCGATGTTGGCAGCAATAGGTTTCACACCGTCGTAGAAATCCGGGCGCGTCAACACTGAGGTGCGCTCATGCACCGCTTCCACGATCCCTTTGACATTTACGCCTTCCGCCGCCGGTTTACCCGGACGCCAGACTACGCGGTCGCCGGTCACCAACGAACGGATGGTACGGCGAATATTGCAGCGGTGAACGTCGCCATCGGCGGATTCCACATCAGCGTGCATACCAAAGCGGCTGATGACGATACCTTCATCAGGCTCGCCAAACAGATTGTCGTCGTAGTCGGGCTTCTCCTTAGACGTTTTAAGACGACGCTGGTGATTGGCGTTCACGCGGCGCTGCTGGCCTTTGGAGAGTTTATTTTTACTCAATCGTACAGACTCCTGGTCGCCCCTGATGGGCAAAACATCTATGATACACGCAATTGTGGATCAATATAGTCACTGTGAATGGGTGGAAAATAGCATGAGTGCCAATGAAAACAACCTGATTTGGATCGATCTTGAGATGACCGGTCTGGATCCCGAGCGCGATCGCATTATTGAGATTGCCACGCTGGTGACCGATGCCAACCTGAATATTCTGGCAGAAGGGCCGACCATTGCAGTACATCAGTCCGATGAACAGCTGGCGCTGATGGATGACTGGAACGTGCGCACCCATACCGCCAGCGGGCTGGTAGAGCGTGTGAAAGCGAGCACGATGGGCGATCGTGAAGCTGAACTGGCAACGCTCGAATTCTTAAAACAGTGGGTGCCTGCGGGAAAATCGCCGATTTGTGGTAACAGCATCGGTCAGGACCGTCGCTTCCTGTTTAAATACATGCCGGAGCTGGAAGCCTACTTCCACTACCGCTATCTCGATGTTAGCACCCTGAAAGAGCTGGCGCGCCGCTGGAAGCCGGAAATTCTTGACGGCTTTACCAAGCAGGGGACGCATCAGGCGATGGATGATATCCGTGAATCGGTGGCGGAGTTGGCTTACTACCGCGAGCATTTTATCAAGCTGTAAAATTTTTCCTGGTCACGTAAGCGCCGGAATCCACTTGCGGCGGCGTGATTTTGACGCTAAATTGAACGCCTTGCTGATAATTTCAGCACTTGAGATAAAAACTCAAAAAAAATTTTTTAGGGGGGTTGCAGAGGGAAAGATTTCTCGTATAATGCGCCTCCCGTAACGACGCAGAAATGCGAAAATTACGAAAGCAAAATTAAGTAGTACGCGGGAATAGCTCAGTTGGTAGAGCACGACCTTGCCAAGGTCGGGGTCGCGAGTTCGAGTCTCGTTTCCCGCTCCAAAATTTGAAAAGTGCTGCAAAGCACAGACCACCCAAGCGGGAATAGCTCAGTTGGTAGAGCACGACCTTGCCAAGGTCGGGGTCGCGAGTTCGAGTCTCGTTTCCCGCTCCAAATTCTTCTCTCAATAAAATATCCACAGCGACGCGATGCGTTATTGCTGGTTTTTGTTGTCTCTGACAAACTCTTGTAAACAGAGTTATCCACAGCCTCAGGCCGTAATCTTAATTTCAAAGAAACTTCGCACGGTGAATAGTATTTTTTTAACCTATTGATAGATAAGTTAAAAATTAAGATTTCGTTTTGTCGTATCGATCACTTGACGATTTTTTCCGGCTTGAATTGCAATGCGTTTTTATTTTTATTCACAAGCTGTGGATGAATCAGGCGTCACGCGGTAACCCTTTTTCAATCACCCGAACCAGACGCTGTTTTTTCGGTAATTGCACTTCGACCACGCACGCATTTCGTCTCTCGATTTGCTGCGCAATCGCCCACGCTATGTGCTCATCAAGAAGTGGGTGCTCACCTTTACGACTTTCCAGCGCTGTCAAAATCGTTTTATCCCAGGGGGCATTGCCTAATGCTACGGCGATATTACGCAGCCAACGCAGGTGACCTATACGGCGAATCGCCGAACCTTCCGTGACTTTTAAAAACTTCTCTTCACTCCAGGCGAATAACTCAATGAGTTCCGGTGCGTGTAGCGGCTTACGCGGGCTGAAATCGTCTTCTGTAGTGAGTTGCGAATAGCGATTCCACGGGCAGATAAGCTGGCAGTCATCGCAACCGTAAATACGGTTTCCCATTAACGGTCGTAACTCTTCCGGGATCGCCCCTTCCAGTTCGATGGTGAGATAAGAGATACAGCGGCGAGCATCGACGGTATATGGCTCGACGATGGCACCGGTCGGGCAAATCGTCATACAGGCCACGCATTTACCGCATCCTTCCTCGACTGGTTGATCCACGGGCAGCGGAATATCGACCAGCAATTCGCCTAAAAAGAAGAACGAACCGGCCTCGCGATTGAGGATAAGTGAGTGCTTACCTGTCCAGCCAAGACCTGCTTTTTCAGCTAACGGGCGCTCGAGAATAGGCGCAGAATCGACAAACGGTCTAAAATTCAGCGAAACACAATGTTGCTGAATCATCTCGCCCAGCTTTTTGAGTCGGTTGCGCAGAAGCTTGTGATAGTCACGGCCCAGCGCATAACGGCTAACATAGCCGAGTTTGGGATTTTTCAGCGTGCTGGCAAATGCGGCGTTAGCAGGAAGGTAATTCATCCGCACGCTGATCACGCGCAGCGTACCGGGCAATAATTCGTGAGGACGAGCACGCAGCATACCGTGACGCGCCATCCAGTCCATTTCGCCGTGGTATTGTTTGTCCAGCCATGCTTGCAGTTTGGGCTCGGACTCGCTGAGATCGGTATCGGTAATACCTACCTGCTGAAAGCCCAGTTCCAGCCCCCACTGTTTAATTTTTTGCGCTAACTGATTGAGATCGAGGGGCTCTGACATGACGGACCATACAATGAAGAAAAACCCCGTAAGTATACCACACACCGTCTGGTACGCCGACGATATCCGCCGCGGAGAACGCGAGGCGGCAGATGCGCTGGGGCTCACACTCTATGAGCTGATGCTTCGCGCTGGCGAAGCCACATTCCAGGTGTGTCGTTCGGCTTATCCTGACGCCCGCCACTGGCTGGTGCTGTGCGGTCATGGTAATAACGGCGGCGATGGCTACGTGGTCGCGCGGCTGGCCAAAGCGATCGGTATTGATGTCACGCTGCTGGCCCAGGGAAGTGACAAACCGTTGCCGGAAGAGGTCGCGCTGGCACGCGAAGCATGGTTAAACGCGGGAGGCGAGATCCATGCTTCGAATATTGTCTGGCCCGAATCGGTAGATCTGATTGTTGATGCGCTGCTCGGCACCGGCTTGCAGCAAGCGCCCCGCGAATCCATTAGCCAGTTAATCGACCACGCTAATACTCACCCTGCGCCGATTGTGGCGGTTGATATCCCTTCCGGCCTTCTGGCTGAAACCGGCGCTACGCCAGGTGCGGTAATCAACGCCGATCACACCATCACTTTTATTGCGCTGAAACCAGGCTTGCTCACTGGAAAAGCGCGGGATGTTACCGGACAACTGCATTTTGACTCACTGGGGCTGGATAGCTGGCTGGCAGGTCAGGAGACGAAAATTCAGCGGTTTTCGGCAGAACAACTTTCTCACTGGCTGATACCGCGTCGCCCGACTTCGCATAAAGGCGATCACGGGCGGCTGGTGATTATTGGTGGCGATCACGGCACGGCGGGGGCTATTCGTATGACGGGGGAAGCGGCGCTGCGTGCTGGTGCTGGTTTAGTCCGAGTACTGACCCGCAGTGAGAACATTGCGCCGCTGCTGACTGCACGACCGGAATTGATGGTGCATGAACTGACTATGGACTCTCTTACCGAAAGCCTGGAATGGGCCGATGTGGTGGTGATTGGTCCCGGTCTGGGCCAGCAAGAGTGGGGGAAAAAAGCCCTGCAAAAAGTTGAGAATTTTCGCAAACCGATGTTGTGGGATGCCGATGCATTGAACCTGCTGGCAATCAATCCCGATAAGCGTCACAATCGCGTGATCACGCCGCATCCTGGTGAGGCCGCACGGTTGTTAGGATGTTCCGTCGCTGAAATTGAAAGTGACCGCTTACATTGCGCCCAACGTCTGGTACAACGTTATGGCGGCGTAGCGGTGCTGAAAGGTGCCGGAACCGTGGTCGCCGCCCATCCTGACGCTTTAGGCATTATTGATGCCGGAAATGCAGGCATGGCGAGCGGCGGCATGGGCGATGTGCTCTCTGGTATTATTGGCGCATTGCTTGGGCAAAAAATGAGCCCTTATGATGCAGCCTGTGCGGGCTGTGTCGCGCACGGTGCGGCAGCTGACGTACTGGCGGCGCGTTTTGGAACGCGCGGGATGCTGGCAACCGATCTCTTTTCCACGCTACAGCGTATTGTTAACCCGGAAGTGACTGATAAAAACCATGATGAATCGAGTAATTCCGCTCCCTGATGAGCAGGCAACATTAGACCTGGGCGAGCGGGTAGCGAAAGCCTGCGATGGTGCAACCGTAATCTATCTGTATGGCGATTTAGGCGCAGGTAAAACCACCTTTAGCCGGGGCTTTTTACAGGCTTTGGGTCATCAGGGTAATGTCAAAAGCCCCACTTATACGCTGGTCGAACCCTATACGCTCGACAATTTAATGGTTTATCACTTTGATTTGTACCGCCTTGCCGATCCCGAGGAGCTGGAGTTTATGGGGATCCGCGATTATTTTGCCAACGATGCCATCTGCCTGGTGGAGTGGCCACAACAAGGTACAGGTGTTCTTCCTGACCCGGATGTCGAAATACACATTGATTATCAGGCACAAGGCCGTGAGGCGCGCGTGAGTGCGGTTTCCTCTGCGGGTGAATTGTTGCTGGCGCGTTTAGCCGGTTAACCTTTGAAAGGTGGCGGGATGATGTATCGCATCAGAAATTGGTTGGTAGCGATGTTGCTGCTGCTGTGCGCGCCGGTGGGTGCCGCGACGCTCTCTGATATTCAGGTTTCTAACGGTAATCAACAGGCGCGGATAACGTTGAGTTTTATTGGCGATCCTGATTATGCGTTTAGCCATCAAAGCAAACGCACCGTGGCGCTCGATATCAAACAAACGGGGGTAATTCAGGGGCTGCCGTTGTTGTTTAGCGGCAATAATCTGGTGAAGGCGATTCGCTCCGGAACGCCTAAAGATGCACAAACGCTACGGCTGGTGGTCGATCTTACCGAAAACGGTAAAACCGAAGCGGTGAAGCGGCAGAATGGCAGCAATTACACTGTCGTCTTTACGATTAACGCCGATGCGCCGCCACCGCCTCCGCCAGTGGTTGCGAAACGCGTTGAAACGCCTGCGGTTGTCGCACCGCGCGTCAGCGAACCGGCGCGCAATCCGTTTAAAACGGAAAGTAACCGCACTACGGGTGTTATCAGCAGTAATACGGTAACGCGTCCGGCAGCGCGCGCGACGGCTAACACAGGCGATAAAATTATCATCGCTATTGATGCCGGACACGGCGGTCAGGACCCTGGCGCTATCGGCCCCGGTGGTACGCGGGAGAAAAATGTCACCATCGCCATCGCGCGTAAATTGCGTACTTTGCTTAATGACGATCCGATGTTTAAGGGCGTTTTAACCCGTGACGGGGATTACTTTATCTCGGTGATGGGGCGCAGCGATGTGGCACGTAAGCAAAACGCCAATTTCCTCGTGTCGATTCACGCTGATGCAGCACCGAACCGCAGTGCGACTGGCGCTTCCGTATGGGTGCTCTCTAACCGTCGCGCCAACAGCGAAATGGCCAGCTGGCTGGAGCAGCACGAGAAACAGTCGGAGCTACTGGGCGGAGCGGGCGATGTGCTGGCGAGCAGTCAGTCTGACCCCTATTTAAGCCAGGCGGTGCTGGATTTACAGTTCGGTCATTCCCAGCGGGTAGGGTATGATGTAGCGACCAGTATGATCAGTCAGTTGCAACGCATTGGCGAAATACATAAACGCCGACCAGAACACGCGAGTCTCGGCGTTCTGCGTTCGCCGGATATCCCGTCAGTACTGGTCGAAACCGGTTTTATCAGTAACAACAGCGAAGAACGTTTGCTGGCGAGCGACGATTACCAACAACAGCTGGCAGAAGCCATTTACAAAGGCCTGCGCAATTACTTCCTTGCGCATCCGATGCAATCTGCGCCGCAGGGTGCAACGGCACAAACGGCCAGTACGGTGACGACGCCAGATCGCACGCTGCCAAACTAAGGACGATTGATGCCAATTCAGGTCTTACCGCCACAACTGGCGAACCAGATTGCCGCAGGTGAGGTGGTCGAGCGACCTGCGTCGGTAGTCAAAGAACTGGTGGAAAATAGCCTTGATGCGGGGGCAACACGTATCGATATTGATATCGAGCGCGGTGGGGCGAAACTTATCCGCATTCGTGATAACGGCTGCGGTATCAAAAAAGATGAGCTGGCGCTGGCGCTGGCTCGTCATGCCACCAGTAAAATCGCCTCTCTGGACGATCTCGAAGCCATTATCAGCCTGGGCTTTCGCGGTGAGGCACTGGCGAGTATCAGTTCGGTTTCCCGCCTGACGCTCACTTCACGCACCGCAGAACAGCAGGAAGCCTGGCAGGCTTATGCCGAAGGGCGCAATATGGACGTGACGGTTAAACCGGCGGCGCATCCGGTGGGAACGACGCTGGAGGTGCTGGACCTGTTCTACAACACCCCGGCGCGGCGCAAATTCCTGCGCACCGAGAAAACCGAATTTAACCATATCGATGAAATCATCCGCCGCATTGCGCTGGCGCGTTTCGACGTCACTATCAACCTGTCGCATAACGGCAAAATTGTACGCCAGTACCGCGCCGTGCCGGAAGGCGGGCAAAAAGAACGGCGCTTAGGCGCGATTTGCGGCACCGCTTTTCTCGAACAAGCGCTGGCGATTGAATGGCAACACGGCGATCTCACGCTGCGCGGCTGGGTGGCCGATCCAAATCACACCACGCCCGCACTGGCAGAAATTCAGTATTGCTACGTGAACGGTCGCATGATGCGCGATCGCCTGATCAATCATGCGATCCGCCAGGCCTGCGAAGACAAACTGGGGGCCGATCAGCAACCGGCATTTGTGTTGTATCTGGAGATCGACCCGCATCAGGTGGACGTCAACGTGCACCCTGCCAAACACGAAGTGCGTTTCCATCAGTCGCGTCTGGTGCATGACTTTATCTATCAGGGCGTGCTGAGCGTGCTACAACAGCAACTGGAAACGCCGCTACCGCTGGACGATGAACCACAACCTGCACCGCGTGCCATTCCGGAAAATCGCGTGGCGGCGGGGCGCAATCATTTTGCTGAACCGGCAGTTCGTGAGCCGGTAGCTCCGCGCTACTCTCCTGCGCCCGCCTCAGGCAGTCGTCCGGCTGCCCCCTGGCCGAATGCGCAGCCAGGTTACCAGAAACAGCAAGGTGAAGTGTATCGCCAGCTTTTGCAAACGCCCGCGCCGATGCAAAAACCAAAAGCGCCAGAACCGCAGGAACCTGCACTTGCGGCGAACAGTCAGAGTTTTGGTCGGGTACTGACTATCGTCCATTCCGACTGTGCGTTGCTTGAGCGCGATGGCAACATTTCACTTTTATCCTTGCCAGTGGCAGAACGTTGGCTGCGTCAGGCACAATTGACGCCGGGTGAAGTGCCAGTTTGCGCCCAACCGCTGCTTATTCCGTTGCGGCTAAAAGTTTCTGGCGAAGAAAAATCGGCATTAGAAAAAGCGCAGTCTGCCCTGGCGGAATTGGGTATTGATTTCCAGTCCGATGCGCAGCATGTGACCATCAGGGCCGTGCCTTTACCCTTACGCCAACAAAATTTACAAATCTTGATTCCTGAACTGATAGGCTACCTGGCGAAGCAGTCCGTATTCGAACCTGGCAATATTGCGCAGTGGATTGCACGAAATCTGATGAGCGAACATGCGCAGTGGTCAATGGCACAGGCCATAACCCTGCTGGCGGACGTGGAACGGTTATGTCCGCAACTTGTGAAAACGCCGCCGGGTGGTCTGTTACAATCTGTTGATTTACATCCGGCGATAAAAGCCCTGAAAGATGAGTGATATCAGTAAGGCGAGCCTGCCTAAGGCGATTTTTTTGATGGGGCCGACGGCCTCCGGTAAAACAGCGTTAGCCATTGAGCTGCGTAAAATTTTACCAGTAGAGTTGATAAGCGTTGATTCTGCCCTTATTTACAAAGGGATGGATATCGGGACGGCGAAGCCGAACGCTGAAGAGTTACTCGCCGCGCCGCACCGATTGCTGAATATTCGCGATCCGTCGCAGGCTTACTCGGCTGCTGATTTTCGCCGCGATGCGCTGGCGGAAATGGCCGATATCACCGCGGCGGGGCGGATCCCACTATTAGTGGGCGGTACGATGTTGTATTTCAAGGCATTGCTGGAAGGGTTGTCGCCGCTACCGTCGGCAGACCCGGAAGTACGGGCCAGAATTGAGCAACAGGCGGCAGAGCAAGGTTGGGAGTCATTGCATCGTCAACTTCAGGAGGTAGATCCGGTTGCGGCAGCAAGGATTCATCCAAATGATCCACAAAGGCTTTCCCGGGCACTGGAAGTTTTTTTCATTTCGGGTAAAACTTTAACGGAACTGACGCAAACGTCAGGAGACGCTCTACCGTATCAGGTGCATCAGTTCGCCATCGCCCCGGCGAGCCGTGAACTGCTCCATCAACGAATTGAGCAGCGTTTTCATCAGATGTTGGCTTCAGGTTTTGAAGCAGAAGTCCGGGCGCTTTTTGCCCGAGGAGATTTGCATACGGATTTGCCTTCCATTCGTTGCGTGGGTTATCGCCAGATGTGGTCTTACCTTGAAGGCGAAATCTCATACGATGAAATGGTTTATCGAGGTGTTTGCGCCACGAGACAGTTGGCGAAGCGGCAGATAACCTGGCTGCGTGGTTGGGAAGGGGTTCACTGGCTTGACAGTGAAAAACCAGAACAGGCGCGTGACGAAGTATTACAGGTTGTTGGTGCTATCGCAGGCTGAATGTGTACAATTGAGACGTATCGTGCGCAATTTTTTCAGAATCGAAAGGTTCAAAGTACAAATAAGCATATAAGGAAAAGAGAGAATGGCTAAGGGGCAATCTTTACAAGATCCGTTCCTGAACGCACTGCGTCGGGAACGTGTTCCAGTTTCTATTTATTTGGTGAATGGTATTAAGCTGCAAGGACAAATCGAGTCTTTTGATCAGTTCGTGATCCTGTTGAAAAACACGGTCAGCCAGATGGTTTACAAGCACGCGATTTCTACTGTTGTCCCGTCTCGCCCGGTTTCTCATCACAGTAACAACGCCGGTGGCGGTACCAGCAGTAACTATCATCATGGTAGCAGCGCGCAGAATACTTCCGCGCAACAGGACAGCGAAGAAACCGAATAAGGTTTCGGGCTGTTTTTTTACACGGGGAGCCAGCGATCCTGCGTTCCCCGCTGATCTATTTAGAGGGTTATACGCTTGTTTGACCGTTATGATGCTGGTGAGCAGGCGGTACTGGTACACATCTATTTTACGCAAGACAAAGATATGGAAGACCTCCAGGAGTTTGAATCTCTGGTCTCTTCCGCCGGTGTCGAAGCATTGCAGGTGATTACCGGTAGCCGTAAAGCGCCGCACCCAAAGTATTTTGTAGGTGAAGGTAAAGCAGTTGAAATTGCGGAAGCTGTCAAAGCGACGGGTGCTTCGGTCGTTCTTTTTGACCATGCCCTGAGCCCGGCGCAAGAGCGTAACCTGGAGCGTTTGTGCGAGTGTCGTGTCATCGACCGCACCGGCCTTATTTTAGATATTTTCGCCCAACGTGCGCGTACCCATGAGGGTAAGTTGCAGGTTGAGCTGGCGCAGTTGCGCCATCTGGCTACGCGCCTGGTGCGTGGCTGGACCCACCTTGAAAGACAGAAAGGCGGGATCGGTTTGCGTGGTCCGGGTGAAACCCAGCTCGAAACCGACCGTCGTTTGTTGCGTAATCGCATCGTGCAGATACAGTCGCGCCTGGAAAGAGTTGAAAAGCAGCGTGAGCAGGGGCGGCAATCGCGTATCAAAGCCGACGTTCCTACTGTTTCGCTGGTGGGATATACCAACGCCGGTAAATCTACCCTTTTCAATCGCATCACCGAAGCGCGGGTCTACGCGGCAGACCAGTTGTTTGCCACCCTCGACCCGACGTTGCGGCGTATTGACGTTGCGGATGTCGGTGAAACCGTGTTGGCAGATACCGTAGGGTTTATTCGCCACCTGCCGCACGATCTGGTGGCGGCATTTAAAGCCACGTTACAAGAGACGCGGCAAGCCACATTGCTGCTGCACGTCATTGACGCGGCGGATGTGCGTGTACAAGAAAACATCGAAGCGGTGAATACGGTTCTTGAAGAGATTGATGCTCACGAGATCCCAACCCTGCTGGTGATGAACAAGATCGATATGCTGGACGATTTCGAACCGCGTATTGACAGAGATGAAGAGAACAAACCGATCCGTGTCTGGCTTTCTGCGCAGACCGGAGCGGGGATACCACAGCTTTTTCAGGCTTTGACGGAGCGTCTTTCCGGCGAGGTGGCGCAGCATACATTGCGTCTGCCGCCGCAGGAAGGGCGTCTGAGAAGTCGTTTTTATCAGCTTCAGGCAATAGAAAAAGAGTGGATGGAGGAGGACGGCAGCGTAAGTCTGCAAGTTCGTATGCCGATCGTTGACTGGCGTCGCCTCTGTAAACAAGAACCGGCGTTGATCGATTACCTGATCTAACGGCGTAGCGTCTGAAGCGTGGAGTCATATCCTCTGGCGTCGAAAGACAACAGGGATCACCGCATAACAAATATGGAGCACAAACATGGCGTGGAATCAGCCCGGTAATAACGGACAAGACCGCGACCCGTGGGGAAGCAGCAAACCTGGCGGCAACTCTGAGGGAAATGGAAACAAAGGCGGTCGCGATCAAGGGCCACCTGATTTAGATGATATCTTCCGCAAACTGAGCAAAAAGCTCGGTGGTCTGGGTGGCGGTAAAGGCACCGGATCTGGCGGTGGCAGTTCATCGCAAGGCCCGCGCCCGCAGCTTGGCGGTCGCGTCGTTACCATCGCAGCGGCAGCGATTGTCATTATCTGGGCGGCCAGTGGTTTCTATACCATTAAAGAAGCCGAACGCGGCGTGGTAACACGCTTTGGTAAATTCAGCCATCTGGTTGAGCCGGGTCTGAACTGGAAACCGACGTTTATTGACGAAGTCAAACCGGTGAACGTGGAAGCCGTGCGTGAACTGGCAGCTTCTGGTGTGATGCTGACGTCGGACGAGAACGTAGTGCGCGTTGAGATGAACGTGCAGTACCGCGTCACCGATCCGGAAAAATATCTGTATAGCGTGACCAGCCCGGATGACAGCCTGCGTCAGGCTACCGACAGCGCCCTACGCGGGGTTATCGGTAAATACACCATGGACCGCATTCTGACGGAAGGTCGTACCGTGATTCGTAGCGATACTCAGCGCGAACTGGAAGAGACGATTCGTCCGTATGACATGGGTATCACGCTGCTGGACGTCAACTTCCAGGCTGCTCGTCCGCCGGAAGAAGTAAAAGCGGCGTTTGACGATGCGATTGCCGCGCGTGAAAACGAACAGCAATACATTCGTGAAGCAGAAGCGTATACCAACGAAGTTCAGCCGCGTGCGAACGGTCAGGCGCAACGTATCCTCGAAGAGGCGCGTGCGTACAAGGCCCAGACCATCCTGGAAGCTCAGGGTGAAGTGGCGCGCTTTGCTAAACTTCTGCCGGAATATAAAGCCGCGCCGGAAATTACTCGCGAGCGTCTGTATATCGAGACGATGGAAAAAGTGTTGGGCAACACCCGCAAAGTGCTGGTTAACGATAAAGGTGGCAACCTGATGGTTCTGCCATTAGACCAGATGCTGAAAGGTGGTAACGCCCCTGCGGCGAAGAGCGATAACGGTGCCAGCAATCTGCTGCGTCTGCCGCCAGCCTCTTCCTCCACAACCAGTGGAGCAAGCAACACGTCGTCCACCAGTCAGGGCGATATTATGGACCAACGCCGCGCCAACGCGCAGCGTAACGACTACCAGCGTCAGGGGGAATAACGATGCGTAAGTCAGTTATCGCGATTATCATCATCGTGCTGGTAGTGCTTTACATGTCTGTCTTTGTCGTCAAAGAAGGTGAGCGCGGTATTACGCTGCGTTTTGGTAAGGTACTGCGTGACGATGACAACAAACCTCTGGTTTATGAGCCGGGTCTGCATTTCAAGATACCGTTCATTGAAACGGTGAAAATGCTCGACGCACGTATTCAGACCATGGACAACCAGGCCGACCGCTTTGTGACCAAAGAGAAGAAAGACCTGATCGTCGACTCTTACATCAAATGGCGCATCAGCGATTTCAGCCGTTACTATCTGGCAACGGGTGGTGGCGACATTTCGCAAGCGGAAGTGCTGTTGAAACGTAAGTTCTCTGACCGTCTGCGTTCTGAAATTGGTCGCCTGGACGTGAAAGATATCGTCACCGATTCCCGTGGTCGTCTGACCCTCGAAGTACGTGACGCGCTGAACTCCGGTTCTGCGGGTACAGAAGATGAAGTTACTACCCCTGCAGCAGATAACGCCATTGCCGAAGCGGCAGAGCGCGTAACGGCTGAGACGAAGGGCAAAGTTCCGGTCATCAACCCGAACAGTATGGCGGCGCTGGGTATTGAAGTTGTCGATGTGCGAATTAAGCAGATCAACCTGCCGACCGAAGTGTCTGAAGCGATCTACAACCGTATGCGCGCCGAGCGTGAAGCGGTAGCACGTCGTCACCGTTCACAAGGTCAGGAAGAAGCGGAAAAACTGCGCGCGACTGCCGACTATGAAGTGACCAGAACGCTGGCAGAAGCTGAGCGTCAGGGCCGCATCATGCGTGGTGAAGGCGATGCAGAAGCAGCCAAACTGTTTGCTGATGCATTCAGTAAAGATCCGGACTTCTACGCATTCATCCGTAGCCTGCGTGCTTATGAGAACAGCTTCTCTGGCAATCAGGACGTGATGGTCATGAGCCCGGACAGCGATTTCTTCCGCTACATGAAGACGCCGACTTCCGCAACGCGTTAATATAACGACTGCGGTACAGGTCAATAAAGCCACCGCATCCTCAGGGATGTCGGTGGTTTTCTTTTTCTATAAGGATAATGAATGAATTCGACAATCTGGCTGGCGCTTGCCCTGGTTTTGGTACTGGAAGGTTTAGGGCCGATGCTTTACCCGAAGGCATGGAAGAAGATGATCTCTGCGATGACCAATTTGCCCGATAATATTTTACGTCGTTTTGGCGGTGGACTTGTGGTTGCGGGCGTTGTGGTCTACTACATGTTGAGGAAAACGATTGGCTGAACAAAAAACAGACTGATCGAGGTCATTTTTGAGTGCAAAAAGTGCTGTAACTCTGAAAAAGCGATGGTAGAATCCATTTTTAAGCAAACGGTGATTTTGAAAAATGGGTAACAACGTCGTCGTACTGGGCACCCAATGGGGTGACGAAGGTAAAGGTAAGATCGTCGATCTTCTGACTGAACGGGCTAAATATGTTGTACGCTACCAGGGCGGTCACAACGCAGGCCATACTCTCGTAATCAACGGTGAAAAAACCGTTCTCCATCTTATTCCATCAGGTATTCTCCGCGAGAATGTAACCAGCATCATCGGTAACGGTGTTGTGCTGTCTCCGGCTGCGCTGATGAAAGAGATGAAAGAACTGGAAGACCGTGGCATCCCCGTTCGTGAGCGTCTGCTGCTGTCCGAAGCATGTCCGCTGATCCTTGATTATCACGTTGCGCTGGATAACGCGCGTGAGAAAGCGCGTGGCGCGAAAGCGATCGGCACCACCGGTCGTGGTATCGGGCCTGCTTATGAAGATAAAGTGGCACGTCGCGGTCTGCGTGTTGGCGACCTTTTCGACAAAGAAACCTTCGCTGAAAAACTGAAAGAAGTGATGGAATATCACAACTTCCAGTTGGTTAACTACTACAAAGCTGAAGCGGTTGATTACCAGAAAGTTCTGGATGATACGATGGCTGTTGCCGACATCCTGACTTCTATGGTTGTTGACGTTTCTGACCTGCTCGACCAGGCGCGTCAGCGTGGCGATTTCGTCATGTTTGAAGGTGCGCAGGGTACGCTGCTGGATATCGACCACGGTACATATCCGTACGTAACTTCTTCCAACACCACTGCTGGTGGCGTGGCGACCGGTTCCGGCCTGGGCCCGCGTTATGTTGATTACGTTCTGGGTATCCTCAAAGCTTACTCCACTCGTGTGGGGGCAGGTCCGTTCCCGACCGAACTGTTTGATGAAACTGGCGAGTTCCTCTGCAAGCAGGGTAACGAATTCGGCGCAACTACGGGTCGTCGTCGTCGTACCGGCTGGCTGGACACCGTTGCCGTTCGTCGTGCGGTACAGTTGAACTCCCTGTCTGGCTTCTGCCTGACTAAACTGGACGTTCTGGATGGCCTGAAAGAGGTTAAACTCTGCGTGGCTTACCGTATGCCGGATGGTCGTGAAGTGACTACCACTCCGCTGGCAGCTGACGACTGGAAAGGTGTAGAGCCGATTTACGAAACCATGCCGGGCTGGTCTGAATCCACCTTCGGCGTGAAAGATCGTAGTGGCCTGCCGCAGGCGGCACTGAACTACATCAAGCGCATTGAAGAGCTGACCGGTGTGCCGATCGATATCATCTCTACCGGTCCGGATCGTACTGAAACCATGATTCTGCGCGACCCGTTCGACGCGTAATTCTGGTACGCCTGGCAGATATTTTGCCTGCCGGGCTAACAGTGTGATACATTGCTGTGTCGGTTAAGCCATTACGCTATCCGACACAGTGTTAAATCCTCGCTTTTTTCCTTCCCCGAACTGAAATAAATTAGCGACACAGCTTGTGGCTGGTTTATCATCAATATAAATGTATTTTTCCCCGATTTCCCTTTTGAGGTTGATGTGCAGTTAACGAGTTTCACTGATTACGGATTACGTGCGCTGATCTACATGGCGTCATTGCCAGAAGGGCGGATGACCAGTATTTCTGAAGTGACTGACGTCTACGGCGTCTCCCGTAATCATATGGTCAAAATAATCAATCAACTTAGTCGTGCCGGCTACGTGACTGCTGTTCGTGGAAAAAATGGCGGCATTCGCTTGGGTAAACCGGCGAGTGCGATACGTATTGGTGATGTGGTGCGCGAGCTGGAGCCCTTATCGCTGGTGAATTGCAGCAGTGAGTTTTGCCACATTACACCTGCCTGTCGGTTGAAACAGGCGCTTTCTAAGGCCGTGCAAAGTTTTCTGACGGAACTGGATAACTACACGCTTGCCGATTTGGTTGAAGAGAATCAACCGCTTTATAAATTATTGCTGGTGGAGTGACGAAAATCTTCATCAGAGATGACAACGGAGGAACCGAGATGTCACAAGATCCTTTCCAGGAACGCGAAGCTGAAAAATACGCGAATCCCATCCCTAGTCGGGAATTTATCCTCGAACATTTAACCAAACGTGAAAAACCGGCCAGCCGTGATGAGCTGGCGGTAGAACTGCACATTGAAGGCGAAGAGCAGCTTGAAGGCCTGCGTCGACGCCTGCGCGCGATGGAGCGCGATGGTCAACTGGTCTTCACTCGCCGTCAGTGCTATGCGCTGCCGGAACGCCTCGACCTGGTGAAAGGTACCGTTATTGGCCACCGTGATGGCTACGGCTTTCTGCGAGTTGAAGGGCGTAAAGATGATTTGTATCTCTCCAGCGAGCAGATGAAAACCTGCATTCATGGCGATCAGGTGCTGGCTCAGCCGCTGGGCGCTGACCGTAAAGGTCGTCGTGAAGCGCGTATTGTCCGCGTACTGGTGCCAAAAACCAGCCAGATTGTTGGTCGCTACTTCACCGAAGCGGGCGTCGGCTTTGTGGTTCCTGACGATAGCCGTCTGAGCTTCGATATCTTAATCCCGCCCGATCAGATCATGGGCGCGCGGATGGGCTTTGTGGTGGTGGTTGAACTGACTCAACGCCCGACTCGCCGTACCAAAGCGGTGGGTAAAATCGTCGAAGTGCTGGGCGATAATATGGGCACCGGCATGGCGGTTGATATTGCTCTGCGTACCCATGAAATTCCGTACATCTGGCCGCAGGCTGTTGAGCAACAGGTTGCCGGACTGAAAGAAGAAGTGCCGGAAGAAGCAAAAGCGGGCCGTGTCGATCTGCGCGATTTACCGCTGGTCACCATTGATGGCGAAGACGCCCGTGACTTTGACGATGCAGTTTACTGTGAGAAAAAACGCGGCGGTGGCTGGCGTTTGTGGGTCGCAATTGCCGACGTCAGTTACTATGTCCGTCCGCCAACACCGCTGGACAGAGAAGCGCGTAACCGTGGTACGTCGGTGTACTTCCCTTCGCAGGTTATCCCGATGCTGCCGGAAGTGCTCTCTAACGGCCTGTGCTCGCTCAACCCGCAGGTAGACCGCCTGTGTATGGTGTGCGAGATGACGGTTTCGTCGAAAGGCCGCCTGACTGGCTACAAATTCTACGAAGCGGTGATGAGTTCTCACGCGCGTCTGACCTACACCAAAGTCTGGCATATACTGCAAGGCGATCAGGATCTGCGCGAGCAGTATGCGCCGCTGGTTAAGCATCTCGAAGAGTTACATAACCTCTATAAAGTGCTGGATAAAGCCCGTGAAGAACGCGGTGGGATCTCATTTGAGAGCGAAGAAGCGAAGTTCATTTTCAACGCTGAACGCCGTATTGAACGTATCGAACAGACTCAGCGTAACGACGCCCACAAGTTAATTGAAGAGTGCATGATTCTGGCGAATATCTCGGCGGCGCGTTTCGTTGAGAAAGCCAAAGAACCGGCACTGTTCCGTATTCACGACAAGCCGAGCACCGAAGCGATTACCTCTTTCCGTTCAGTGCTGGCGGAGCTGGGGCTGGAATTGCCGGGCGGTAACAAGCCGGAACCGCGCGACTATGCAGAGTTACTGGAATCGGTTGCCGATCGTCCTGATGCAGAAATGCTGCAAACCATGCTTTTGCGCTCGATGAAACAGGCGATTTACGATCCGGAAAACCGTGGTCACTTCGGTCTGGCATTGCAGTCCTATGCGCACTTTACTTCGCCGATTCGTCGTTATCCTGACCTGACGTTGCACCGCGCCATTAAATATCTGCTGGCGAAAGAGCAGGGGCATCAGGGCAACACCACTGAAACCGGCGGCTACCATTATTCGATGGAAGAGATGCTGCAACTGGGTCAGCACTGTTCGATGGCGGAACGTCGTGCCGATGAAGCAACGCGCGATGTGTCTGACTGGCTGAAGTGTGACTTCATGCTCGACCAGGTAGGTAACGTCTTTAAAGGCGTAATTTCCAGCGTCACTGGCTTTGGCTTCTTCGTCCGTCTGGACGACTTGTTCATTGATGGTCTGGTCCATGTCTCTTCGCTGGACAATGACTACTATCGCTTTGACCAGGTAGGGCAACGCCTGATGGGTGAATCCAGCGGCCAGACTTATCGCCTGGGCGATCGCGTGGAAGTTCGCGTCGAAGCGGTTAATATGGACGAGCGCAAAATCGACTTTAGCCTGATCTCCAGCGAACGCGCACCGCGCAATGTCGGTAAAACGGCGCGCGAGAAAGCGAAAAAAGGCGATGCAGGCAAAAAAGGCGGCAAGCGTCGTCAGGTCGGTAAAAAGGTAAACTTTGAGCCAGACAGCGCCTTCCGCGGCGAGAAAAAACCGAAGCCGAAAGCAGCGAAGAAAGACGCGAGAAAAGTGAAAAAGCCATCGGCGAAAACGCAGAAAATAGCCGCAGCGACCAAAGCGAAGCGTGCGGCGAAGAAAAAAGTGGCAGAGTGATCATTACCCTCTTCAAACAGAAGAGGGTGAATTATCCGTAGGCCGGGCAAGCGTGGCGCTCCCGGCAAAACGTAAACAACGAGTACATTAATGAGCGAAATGATTTACGGCATCCATGCAGTGCAGGCCCTGCTGGAGCGCGCCCCTGAACGTTTTCAGGAAGTCTTTATTTTAAAAGGCCGTGAAGATAAACGTCTGTTACCGCTGATTCACGCCCTTGAGTCTCAGGGCGTGGTTATCCAGTTGGCAAACCGCCAATATCTCGACGAGAAAAGCGACGGTGCCGTGCATCAGGGCATTATCGCTCGTGTGAAGCCAGGACGGCAGTATCAGGAAAACGATCTGCCGGATCTGATCGCTTCGCTCGATCAACCGTTCCTGCTGATCCTCGACGGCGTAACCGATCCGCACAACCTCGGCGCGTGCCTGCGTAGCGCGGACGCCGCTGGTGTTCATGCGGTGATTGTGCCGAAAGATCGCTCCGCACAGCTCAACGCCACGGCGAAAAAAGTGGCCTGCGGTGCAGCAGAAAGCGTTCCGCTGATTCGGGTGACTAATCTGGCGCGCACCATGCGTATGTTGCAGGAAGAGAATATCTGGATCGTCGGTACGGCAGGCGAGGCGGATCATACACTCTATCAGAGCAAAATGACCGGACGCCTGGCGCTGGTGATGGGCGCGGAAGGTGAAGGTATGCGTCGCCTGACCCGTGAACATTGCGATGAGTTGATCAGCATCCCAATGGCAGGAAGTGTTTCTTCCCTGAACGTTTCGGTTGCAACCGGAATTTGCTTATTTGAAGCGGTTCGTCAGCGCAGCTAGTTCCTCTGAATTATGAAAAGCCATCCAGATTTGGATGGTTTTTTTTTGTCTATAGCTGGTAAGATAATTACGTACTGCAAATATTCATTTTATTAATATTTAAACTTAATCTATATGGAATAATATATGACATGGAATCCGTTGGCGCTGGCGACGGCGCTGCAAACTGTACCTGAACAAAATATTGATGTAACAAATAGCGAAAGCGCATTAATTATTAAAATGAATGATTATGGCGATTTGCAAATCAATATTCTTTTTACTTCCCGCCAAATGATCATCGAAACCTTTATTTGTCCGGTAAGTAGTATCAGCAATCCAGATGAATTTAATACCTTCTTATTAAGAAATCAGAAGATGATGCCGTTGTCATCGGTAGGGATCTCCAGCGTGCAACAGGAAGAGTATTACATTGTTTTCGGTGCGTTATCGCTTAAATCTTCTCTTGAAGATATCCTGCTTGAGATAACCTCGCTGGTAGATAACGCATTGGATCTGGCTGAAATTACAGAAGAATATTCACACTAATTACAAGGACGGGTATTTATGGGAATTTTAAAAAGTTTATTTACGCTGGGGAAATCGTTTATCTCCCAGGCGGAAGAGTCCATTGAAGAAACCCAGGGCGTGCGCATGCTGGAACAGCATATTCGTGACGCAAAAACTGAACTCGATAAAGCCGGAAAATCTCGCGTTGATCTGCTGGCACGGGTGAAATTAAGTCACGATAAGCTGAAAGATTTACGTGAGCGCAAAGCCAGTCTGGAAGCGCGTGCGCTGGAAGCGTTAAGCAAGAACGTTAATCCGTCGTTGATTAACGAAGTTGCTGAAGAAATTGCGCGCCTTGAGAATCTCATTACCGCTGAAGAGCAAGTGTTGTCGAATCTGGAAGTCTCTCGTGATGGCGTGGAAAAAGCAGTTACAGCGACAGCGCAGCGTATAGCTCAGTTTGAGCAGCAAATGGAAGTCGTTAAAGCCACTGAAGCCATGCAGCGTGCACAACAGGCTGTAACGACCTCTACCGTTGGCGCATCTTCCAGCGTTTCGACAGCGGCAGAATCCTTAAAACGCCTGCAAACGCGTCAGGCCGAACGTCAGGCTCGCCTGGATGCTGCCGCACAGTTGGAAAAAGTCGCGGACGGTCGCGATCTCGATGAAAAGCTGGCGGAAGCTGGAATTGGCGGTAGCAATAAAAGTAGCGCCCAGGATGTATTAGCAAGACTGCAACGCCAACAGGGCGAGTAATTTTTTGCCAGCCTCACTGCAAGGCTGGTAACTATTTTAAGGATAAAATATGTCTGGTTTTTTCCAGCGTCTGTTTGGCAAGGATAATAAGCCTGCTATCGCTCGCGGTCCGCTGGGTCTGCATCTCAATAGTGGCTTTACGCTCGACACATTATCGTTTCGTTTGCTGGAAGATGAATTGCTGATTGCGCTGCCGGGTGAGGAATTTACGGTAGCCGCTGTCAGCCACATCGATCTGGGCGGGGGTAGCCAGATTTTCCGTTACTACACTTCGGGCGATGAGTTCCTGCAAATCAATACCACTGGCGGCGAAGATATTGATGACATTGATGATATCAAGCTCTTTGTCTATGAAGAGAGCTACGGTATCAGTAAAGAGAGTCACTGGCGCGAGGCGATCAACGCCAAAGCGATGGGGGCAATGACCTTAAACTGGCAGGAAAAACGCTGGCAGCGATTTTTTAACAGCGAAGAACCGGGAAATATCGAACCCGTCTACATGCTGGAAAAAGTAGAAAATCAAAACCATGCCAAATGGGAAGTGCATAATTTTAGCATGGGCTACCAACGGCAGGTGACCGGAGATACTTACGAATATTTGCTGTTAAATGGTGAGGAATCTTTTAACGATCTCGGCGAGCCGGAGTGGTTATTTTCGCGCGCGCTGGGTATCGATATCCCGCTGACATCACTTCATATTATTGGTTAATTACAAGGACGTTTACAATGCATATACTGGATTCACTTCTTGCTTTTAGTGCCTATTTTTTTATTGGCGTGGCGATGGTGATTATTTTCCTGTTTATCTACTCCAAAATTACACCGCACAACGAATGGCAGTTAATCAAAAACAATAACACCGCGGCGGCACTGGCGTTCAGCGGAACATTGTTGGGGTACGTGATCCCCTTATCCAGTGCGGCAATCAATGCGGTGAGTATTCCAGACTATTTCGCATGGGGCGGGATTGCTCTGGTGATTCAATTACTCGTTTTTGCTGGCGTCAGGCTTTATATGCCCGCATTAAGCGAAAAAATTATTAATCACAATACCGCAGCAGGAATGTTTATGGGAACCGCCGCGCTGGCTGGCGGTATTTTTAACGCAGCTTGTATGACATGGTAATGGACGATCATGGCCAGAAAACGCAAATCCAGAAATAACAAAAATATCGGACATGGGGCAATCAGTCGCATTGGTAGACCGCATAATCCTTTTGAGCCGCGCCGCAATCGCTACGCACAAAAATACTTAACGTTGGCGCTAATGGGCGGTGCCGCTTTTTTCGTATTGAAAGGTTGTGGCGATAGTGGCGATGTCGATAACGACGGCGACGGAACGTTTTACGCGACTGTGCAGGATTGTATTGATGATGGTAATAATTCAGATATCTGTGCTCATGGCTGGAACAACGCCAAAGCGGCATTTTATGCCGATGTTCCGAAGAATATGACTCAGCAGAATTGTCAGTCTAAGTATGAAAATTGTTACTACGACAATGTTGAACAGAGTTGGATCCCGGTCGTTTCTGGATTTTTGTTAAGCCGGGTTATTCGTAAAGATCGCGATGAGCCGTTCGTCTATAACAGCGGCGGATCCTCATTTGCTTCCCGCCCCGTCTGGCGCAACACTTCCGGTGATTACTCCTGGCGCTCCGGTTCTGGCAAAAAAGAGTCTTACTCTTCGGGCGGCTTTACCACCAAAAAAGCGTCAACCGTTTCTCGCGGCGGCTATGGTCGTTCTTCCAGCGCCCGTGGGCATTGGGGAGGCTAATCATGCTGAGACACAACGTTCCTGTGCGGCGGGATCTGGACCGGATTGCCGCCGATAACGGATTTGACTTTCATATCATCGACAATGAAATCTATTGGGATGAGAGTCGGGCTTACCGCTTTACTCTGCGCCAGATTGAAGAGCAGATCGAAAAACCGACTGCGGAACTGCATCAGATGTGCCTTGAGGTGGTGGATCGCGCGGTTAAAGATGAAGAGATCCTGACGCAACTGGCGATCCCGCCGTTGTACTGGGATGTGATCGCCGAAAGCTGGCGCGCACGCGATCCTTCGTTGTATGGCCGTATGGATTTTGCCTGGTGTGGTAATGCACCGGTTAAGCTGCTGGAGTACAACGCTGATACACCGACCTCGTTGTATGAGTCGGCTTATTTCCAGTGGTTGTGGCTGGAAGACGCCCGGCGTGGCGGCATTATTCCGCGTGATGCCGATCAGTACAATGCCATTCAGGAACGCCTGATTTCGCGTTTTAGCGAGCTTTATAGCCGGGAGCCGTTTTATTTTTGCTGCTGTCAGGATACCGACGAAGACAGGAGTACCGTGCTGTACTTGCAGGACTGCGCCGAGCAGGCAGGGCAGGAGTCTCGGTTTATCTACATTGAAGAGCTCGGTTTGGGCGTCGGCGGCGTACTGACCGATCTTGATGATAATGTCATCCAGCGTGCATTTAAGCTGTATCCGCTGGAGTGGATGATGCGTGACGATAACGGTCCGCTGCTGCGCAAGCGTCGCGAGCAATGGGTGGAGCCGTTATGGAAAAGTATCTTGAGTAATAAAGGGCTAATGCCGCTGCTTTGGCGCTTCTTCCCTGGTCATCCTAACCTTCTTGCATCCTGGTTCGATGGTGAAAAACCGCAGATTGCCGCTGGCGAAAGCTATGTGCGTAAACCGATTTACTCGCGCGAAGGCGGAAACGTCACCATTTTCGACGGTCAGAATAACGTCGTTGACCACGCTGATGGTGATTACGCCGATGAACCGATGATCTACCAGGCGTTTCAACCTCTGCCGCGATTTGGCGATAGCTACACACTCATCGGTAGCTGGATTGTCGATGATGAAGCGTGCGGAATGGGGATCCGTGAAGATAACACGTTGATCACCAAAGACACCTCACGTTTCGTTCCGCATTACATTGCTGGATAAGAATGTTTTAGCAATCTCTTTCTGTCATGAATCCATGGCAGTGACCATACTAATGGTGACTGCCATTGATGGAGGGAGACACAGTGCACTGGCAAACTCACACCGTTTTTAATCAACCTATACCATTAAATAACAGCAACTTATACCTGTCTGATGGCGCGCTTTGCGAAGCGGTAACGCGTGAAGGTGCTGGCTGGGATAGCGATTTTCTCGCCAGTATTGGTCAGCAGTTAGGAACGGCTGAATCCCTTGAACTGGGGCGGCTGGCGAATGTGAATCCGCCTGAATTATTGCGCTACGATGCGCAAGGACGCCGTCTGGACGATGTGCGTTTTCACCCCGCCTGGCACCTGCTGATGCAGGCGCTATGTACCAATCGGGTGCACAATCTTGCCTGGGAAGAAGACGCTCGCTCCGGCGCATTTGTGGCGCGCGCGGCGCGTTTTATGTTACATGCGCAGGTTGAGGCTGGGTCGTTATGTCCGATAACGATGACCTTTGCCGCCACGCCACTGTTGTTACAGATGTTACCCGCGCCGTTTCAGGACTGGACCACGCCGCTGTTGAGCGATCGCTACGATTCTCACTTATTGCCAGGTGGGCAAAAACGTGGCTTGTTGATCGGCATGGGAATGACGGAAAAGCAGGGCGGTTCCGATGTCATGAGCAACACCACCCGCGCAGAGCGTCTGGACGATGGTTCTTATCGGCTGGTGGGGCATAAATGGTTTTTCTCGGTGCCGCAAAGCGATGCGCATCTGGTGCTGGCACAGACTGCGGGCGGTTTGTCCTGCTTTTTTGTGCCGCGCTTTTTGCCTGACGGGCAACGCAACGCGATTAGCCTCGAGCGGCTGAAAGATAAGCTGGGTAATCGCTCTAACGCCAGCTGCGAAGTGGAATTTCAGGATGCCATTGGCTGGTTGTTGGGGCAGGAAGGGGAAGGAATTCGTCTGATCCTGAAAATGGGTGGGATGACGCGTTTTGATTGCGCCCTGGGTAGCCATGCCATGATGCGCCGTGCATTTTCGCTGGCGATTTATCATGCACATCAACGCCATGTTTTTGGTAATCCATTGATCCAACAGCCCCTTATGCGTCATGTCTTAAGTCGCATGGCACTTCAGCTTGAAGGGCAAACGGCGTTGCTGTTTCGTCTTGCGCGAGCGTGGGACCGGCGCGCCGATGCCAAAGAAGCTCTGTGGGCGCGTTTATTTACGCCTGCGGCGAAATTTGTGATCTGCAAACGTGGCATTCCGTTTGTGGCCGAAGCGATGGAGGTGCTGGGCGGCATTGGTTATTGCGAGGAGAGCGAGCTGCCGCGGCTTTACCGGGAGATGCCGGTAAACAGTATTTGGGAAGGTTCCGGCAATATTATGTGCCTGGATGTGCTGCGCGTTCTCAATAAGCAAGCGGGCGTATACGACTTATTGTCGGAAGCATTTGTGGAAGTGAAAGGGCAGGATCGCTATTTTGATCGCGCGGTTCGTCGTTTACAGCAGCAGCTGCGTAAGCCAGCTGAAGAATTGGGGCGAGATATTACTCATCAGCTATTCCTGCTGGGCTGCGGTGCGCAAATGTTGAAATATGCCTCTCCGCCAATGGCGCAGACGTGGTGTAAGGTGATGTTAGATACGCGCGGCGGCGTACGGTTGTCAGAGCAGATCCAGAATGATTTATTGCTGCGGGCGACGGGAGGAGTGTGTTTGTAAGCGTATACGACTGATGCGACGCTGGTTTCGATGAACTAAATGAAATATTTTAAAATTGTAGGCCGGACAAGGCGCTCGCGCCGCATCCGGCATTGTTCATTTGCTGTAGATGACACTCACGCATACAGTATCGCCTGTACGCGCCAGTTATCAGGCTGCTGGTCTTCGTACATGGTAATAATGCGGTACCATGACGCACCTTGTTCATCGGCCTTTAACGCCACGATACGTTCCACGTCCTGCGGATCCCCTGAAATATTGCTAACTGAGATCTGACCTATTTCATTCAGGCCCGTCACGCAGTCAGCACTGGCGAATTCTGCAGACTGTGCCGTGGCGCTCGCAGGATAAGTCACTAATTGCAGCGAGGGTGAGGCAAGTAATTGTTTCATCGTCAGCTCCATTTTTCGTTTCCCCACATGTTGCAGGGCATTCCATCGCGGTAATAAACGCCCGAGCTTCCAGCCGGTAATTTATTGTGCACAGGTAAACGCATAGGGACGCAAAGCAATGTAAAGCTGACTATGTTAGTTGTCTGATTTATTTACGGTACAAAATGGCTTGTGAATACCACTGTCCTGTCACGATGGTTTCGTCCACCATGACGACAACGTAATAATCAGCTTTTGCAGCGACAGCTTTCGCTCTGATTTCTGCTAATGCGTCATCCGGAGAACCCCGAACCATCGTGCTTACGCTACCTATTCGCTGTAACCCTTGCGTCTGGTCACGGCGAATCTCTTGCGGATGGTCCGTTACTGGCGGTGCTGGCTGTGGCGTACCTTGCAGTGCGCTACAGGCACTTAACATCAACACCAATAATAAACTGGCAAACCGGTAAATAATGCTATTACGTTTCCTGCTAACCATAGTGTAGTGCCTTATTAATTTAACTTTGGGGGAATGTTCCCGAATTGTTACCTGGTACGCGATTTTCGAATGAAAACGTGACGAAAGCGTAACCCACATCTCAACATTATGAACTAATACCGCCAGCAGAAACTTGTGCTAAGGATTTCTTCATGTCATACCAGACAAAAAGGAGAGACAGATGATTGAAATAGAATCACGCGAGCTGGCAGATATTCCCGTTCTTCATGCTTATCCTGTCGGGCAAAAAGATACCCCGTTACCGTGTGTGATTTTTTATCACGGCTTTACTTCGTCCAGTCTGGTGTATAGCTATTTTGCCGTTGCGCTGGCGCAGGCTGGTTTGCGGGTGATCATGCCGGATGCGCCCGATCACGGTAGCCGTTTTAGTGACGACGCAGCGCGGCGGTTAAATCAATTCTGGCAAATCTTGCTACAAAGTATGCAGGAATTCACTACCTTACGTGCGGCAATAGCCGAAGAAAACTGGCTGCGTGATGACCGTCTGGCAGTCGGTGGCGCGTCGATGGGCGCGATGACGGCACTGGGAATTACCGCTCGCCACCCCACGGTAAAATGTACCGCCAGCATGATGGGATCGGGCTATTTTACATCGCTCGCCCGTTCACTGTTTCCACCGCTGATACCTGAAACGGCAGCACAGAAGAATGAATTCAATAACATTGTCGCGCCGCTGGCAGAGTGGGAAGCGACAAACCATCTGACAGAGTTGGGGAACAGACCGCTGCTCTTATGGCATGGCCTTGACGATGACGTCGTGCCTGCCGACGAATCACTACGTTTGCAGCAGGCCTTAAGCGAGACGGGACGGGATAAACTGCTAACCTGTTCATGGCAGCCAGGCGTGCGTCACCGCATTACGCCTGAGGCGTTAGATGCTGCCGTGACATTTTTCCGCCAGCATCTTTAAACACGCAGAATGCTGACCCCTTGCGCTTCCAGTTGTTGCAGGATTTCCGGGTTAGCATTTTTGCCGGTGATCAGCATATCGATTTGATCGGCACGGCTAAAAAGCATTCCCGCGCGTTCGCCAATCTTACTGCTATCAACCAGTACCACCAGTTTCCCTACCACGCTCAGCATCTTCTGCTCTGCCATTGCCGTCAGCATATCGGTTTTATACAACCCTTCTGCTGTCAGTCCTTTGCCGCTGGTAAACATCCAGTGCCCGGCATAGAGACTGTTTTCGCTGCCCTGCGGGCTTAAAGTGATGGACTGACTTTTGTTGTACTGTCCGCCCATAATGATCACGCTGTCATGCTCCTGATCGATCAGGTAATTTGCCAGTGGTAGATAATTAGTGATGATTTGCACTGGCTTGCCACACATTTCCCGCCCAAGCAGAAACGCGGTGGAGCCGCAGTTGATGACTACGCTTTCGCCCGGATTAACCAGCTGCGAGGCCGCTTTAGCAATACGTACTTTTTCATCGTGATTCTGCGCCTGATGCAGATTCATCGGCGTCCAGCGCGGGCGCTGTTGGGTAATAGCTTCTGCGCCATTGCGCACTTTTTTCAGTTTGCCGCTTTCGTCAAGTTTATTGATATCGCGTCGTGCAGTGGCAGGCGAAATTCCCAGACGCTCAACGACTTTCTCAACGGTCACAAAGCCCAATTGTGCGAGCATTTCCAGGAGGATTTGATGTCTTTGTGCTTCAGTCATGAGCTATTCCGATAAAATTTGATTTTTTTAGATGATATTTGAAATAGCCAGGAAATACTATGCCGGATAGCGCGAGCATCTCCACGCTATCCGGTATAAACGACAGATTACAGGAACGATTTGAATGGCAGATCCGGTTCAATGGTGAAGCAATCGTCAAAACCACGTGGATAGTGGTACTCGAAGTTGTCTTTATCCAGCGGCCAGGTAAATTTGCCGCCGACCTGCCAGATAAACGGCTTGAAGCCATACTTCAGGCGATCTTTTTTCATCTCCCACAGCACGCGGATCTCTTGCGGATCGGCCTGGAAGTTTGACCAGATATCGTGGTGGAACGGGATCACTACTTTCGCATTCAGCGCTTCGCCCATACGCAAGATATCAGCACTGGTCATTTTGTCGGTAATACCGCGTGGGTTTTCGCCGTATGAACCTAAAGCCACGTCGATCTGATGCTCGTTACCATGTTTTGCATAATAGTTGGAGTAGTGGGAATCGCCGCTGTGATACAGGGAACCGCCCGGCGTTTTGAACAGGTAGTTTACCGCGCGATCGTCCATGCCGTCCGGCAGTACGCCAGCCGCTTTTTGATCGGCTGGCAGCGTGATCAGTGCCGTGCGGTCGAAAGCATCAAGTGCATGAATTTCAATGTCTTTTACCTTCACTACGTCGCCCGGTTTAACGACGATGCAACGCTCTTTCGGTACGCCCCAGCCAATCCACAAATCAACGCAGGTTTTCGGTCCAATGAACGGTACGTCATCAGCACAGTTCTGCATCACGGCAGCAGCGACGTTAACGTCGATATGATCGTTGTGATCGTGAGTCGCCAGTACCGCGTCGATCTGGCGAATCGCAAACGGATCAAGAACAAACGGGGTGGTGCGCAGGTTTGGCTGCAGTTTTTTCACGCCAGCCATGCGCTGCATCTGGTGACCCTGTTTCATTAACGGGTTACCGTGGCTTTGTTTGCCAGTACCGCACCAAAAATCAACACAAACGTTGGCACCGCCTTCTGATTTCAACCAGATTCCGGTACAGCCGAGCCACCACATTGCGAAAGTGCCTGGTGCGACCTGCTCTTGCTCAATTTCTTCATTCAGCCAGCTACCCCACTCCGGGAAAGTGCTCAGGATCCAGGACTCACGGGTGATACTTTTCACTTTACTCATCGCCATTTACCTTCGTGATAGTTCAATTCGAATCAATATGTGATTGGTTTTGATTAATCCTGACACTATTTTTTCAGGAAGGCAATGACCATTTTTTGACTTTTTAGCAGGAGAGTTATTGTGGATTTTGAGTGTAGAAAGATTAAATTGAATGTGTAATGCAATTAACTAAATGAATTTAAATGAATAAATATTTCATTCTGTGAATCCCATTCTGTTTATGTGGAATTATTTGCGTGCGACGTCACATTTAATCATAAATAATCTTGTTGTGATTACTTTTGAAAATTAGAGTGAGAGCACAACATTCCGGGTGTGCGAAATACCCGGTTACCTCTTCTTCAGGAGATCGTTATGGAGATCCTCTACAACATCTTTACCGTGTTTTTTAACCAGGTCATGACCAATGCCCCGTTGTTGCTGGGTATTGTGACCTGTCTGGGTTACATCCTACTGCGCAAAAGTGTCAGCGTTATTATTAAAGGTACGATTAAAACCATAATTGGTTTCATGTTGTTGCAGGCAGGGTCCGGCATCCTGACCAGCACCTTCAAACCGGTGGTGGCGAAAATGTCCGAAGTCTACGGCATTAACGGCGCAATTTCCGATACTTACGCGTCGATGATGGCAACCATTGAACGCATGGGCGATGCCTATAGCTGGGTGGGTTACGCGGTGTTGTTAGCGCTGGCGCTGAACATCTGTTACGTGCTGCTGCGTCGCATTACCGGTATTCGAACCATCATGCTGACTGGTCACATCATGTTCCAGCAGGCGGGGCTGATTGCCGTTACGCTGTTTATCTTCGGCTACTCCATGTGGACGACCATTATCTGCACCGCGATTCTGGTTTCGCTCTACTGGGGCATTACCTCCAACATGATGTACAAGCCGACACAGGAAGTCACCGACGGCTGTGGTTTCTCCATTGGTCACCAGCAGCAGTTCGCATCATGGATTGCTTATAAAGTCGCACCGTTCCTTGGCAAAAAAGAGGAAAGCGTTGAAGACCTCAAACTGCCTGGCTGGCTGAATATTTTCCACGACAACATCGTCTCCACGGCGATTGTCATGACTATCTTCTTTGGTGCCATTCTGCTCTCCTTTGGTATCGACACCGTGCAGGCGATGGCAGGCAAAGTGAACTGGACGGTGTACATCCTGCAAACCGGTTTCTCCTTTGCGGTGGCGATCTTCATCATCACTCAGGGCGTGCGCATGTTTGTGGCGGAACTCTCTGAAGCATTTAACGGTATCTCCCAGCGTCTGATCCCAGGTGCGGTTCTGGCGATTGACTGTGCGGCTATTTATAGCTTCGCGCCGAACGCCGTGGTCTGGGGTTTTATGTGGGGCACCATCGGGCAACTGATTGCGGTTGGCATCCTGGTCGCCTGTGGCTCTTCAATCCTGATTATTCCTGGCTTTATCCCGATGTTCTTCTCCAACGCCACTATCGGCGTGTTCGCTAACCACTTCGGCGGCTGGCGTGCGGCGCTGAAAATTTGCCTGGTGATGGGGATGATCGAAATCTTTGGTTGCGTCTGGGCAGTGAAACTCACCGGTATGAGTGCCTGGATGGGCATGGCGGACTGGTCGATTCTGGCACCGCCGATGATGCAGGGCTTCTTCTCCATCGGTATCGCCTTTATGGCCGTCATCATTGTAATTGCACTGGCTTATATGTTCTTCGCTGGCCGCGCGCTGCGCGCAGAAGAAGATGCAGAAAAACAACTGGCAGAACAATCTGCTTAATAAGGAGTTTTGATTATGACCGTACGTATTCTGGCTGTGTGTGGTAACGGACAAGGCAGTTCCATGATCATGAAAATGAAAGTGGACCAGTTTTTAACCCAGTCGAACATTGACCACACGGTAAACAGCTGCGCGGTTGGCGAATACAAAAGCGAGTTGAGCGGCGCGGATATCATCATCGCTTCTACGCACATTGCGGGCGAAATCACCGTGACCGGCAACAAATATGTGGTTGGCGTGCGCAACATGCTCTCTCCTGCTGATTTTGGCCCGAAACTGCTGGAAGTGATCAAAGAGCATTTCCCGCAGGACGTGAAGTAAGGACGCGCCATGAAATTACGTGATTCGCTGGCTGAAAATAAATCTATCCGCCTGCAAGCGGAAGCAGAGACATGGCAGGACGCAGTGAAAATCGGCGTTGATCTGCTGGTAGCGGCAGATGTGGTAGAGCCGCGTTACTACCAGGCGATTCTGGATGCGGTTGAACAGCACGGCCCGTACTTTGTGCTCGCCCCCGGCCTGGCAATGCCGCACGGACGCCCGGAAGAGGGCGTTAAGAAAACCGGTTTTGCGCTGGTGACGCTGAAAAAGCCGCTGGAGTTCAACCACGAAGATAACGATCCGGTGGATATCCTCATCACCATGGCGGCGGTTGATGCCAACACTCACCAGGAAGTGGGCATCATGCAGATCGTCAACCTGTTTGAAGATGAAGAGAATTTCGACCGTTTACGTGCCTGCCGTACCGAGCAGGAAGTATTGGATCTCATTGACCGCACCAACGCGGCAGCTTAAGAAGGAATTGAACATGTCATTACCGATGTTGCAAGTCGCGCTGGACAACCAGACTATGGATAGCGCCTACGAAACCACTCGCCTGATTGCCGAAGAAGTCGACATTATCGAAGTAGGCACCATTCTTTGCGTAGGCGAAGGCGTACGTGCGGTTCGTGACCTGAAAGCGCTGTACCCGCACAAAATTGTGCTGGCAGACGCCAAAATTGCCGATGCGGGCAAAATCCTTTCTCGCATGTGCTTCGAAGCCAACGCTGACTGGGTGACCGTAATTTGTTGTGCGGATATCAACACCGCCAAAGGCGCGCTGGACGTGGCAAAAGAGTTTAATGGCGACGTGCAGATCGAACTGACCGGCTACTGGACCTGGGAACAGGCGCAGCAGTGGCGCGACGCAGGCATTGGGCAGGTGGTTTATCACCGCAGCCGTGACGCGCAGGCCGCAGGCGTGGCATGGGGTGAAGCGGATATCACCGCGATCAAACGTCTTTCCGATATGGGCTTCAAAGTCACCGTCACCGGTGGTCTGGCGCTGGAAGATCTGCCGTTGTTTAAAGGCATTCCGATTCATGTGTTTATCGCTGGTCGCAGCATCCGTGATGCAGCCTCTCCGGTTGAAGCCGCGCGTCAGTTCAAACGTTCCATCGCCGAACTGTGGGGCTAAGGAGCGGATATGTTGTCCAAACAAATCCCGCTTGGCATCTACGAAAAAGCGCTCCCCGCTGGGGAGTGCTGGCTGGAACGACTGCAACTGGCAAAAACGTTAGGCTTCGATTTTGTCGAGATGTCAGTAGATGAAACGGACGATCGCCTTTCGCGCCTCGACTGGAGCCGCGAGCAGCGTCTGGCACTGGTGAACGCGATTGTTGAAACCGGCGTGCGCGTACCGTCCATGTGCCTTTCTGCTCATCGTCGTTTCCCGCTGGGAAGCGAAGATGACGCGGTGCGGGCGCAGGGGCTGGAGATTATGCGTAAAGCTATCCAGTTCGCCCAGGACGTCGGCATTCGCGTGATCCAACTGGCGGGCTATGACGTTTACTATCAGGAAGCCAATAACGAAACGCGTCGTCGTTTTCGTGATGGCCTGAAAGAGAGCGTTGAGATGGCGAGCCGTGCGCAGGTCACGCTGGCGATGGAGATCATGGATTACCCATTGATGAACTCCATCAGCAAGGCGCTGGGCTACGCACACTATCTCAACAATCCGTGGTTCCAGCTCTACCCGGATATCGGCAACCTGTCGGCGTGGGACAACGACGTGCAGATGGAGTTGCAGGCCGGAATCGGGCATATCGTCGCGGTACATGTGAAAGACACCAAACCAGGCGTCTTCAAAAACGTGCCTTTTGGCGAAGGTGTTGTGGATTTTGAACGTTGCTTCGAAACGCTCAAACAGAGTGGCTATTGCGGGCCGTACCTGATTGAGATGTGGAGCGAAACGGCGGAAGACCCGGCGGCAGAAGTGGCGAAAGCGCGCGATTGGGTGAAAGCGCGCATGACCAAAGCAGGCATGGTGGAGGCGGTATAATGCAAAAGCTGAAACAGCAGGTGTTTGAGGCCAACATGGATCTGCCGCGTTACGGGCTGGTGACCTTTACCTGGGGCAACGTCAGCGCCATTGACCGCGAACGCGGGCTGGTGGTGATCAAGCCCAGCGGCGTCGCCTACGAAACCATGAAAGCAGACGATATGGTGGTGGTCGATATGAGCGGTAAGGTGGTGGAAGGGGAGTATCGTCCGTCTTCCGACACTGCGACGCATCTCGAACTCTACCGTCGTTATCCGTCGCTTGGTGGTATTGTCCATACCCACTCCACTCATGCCACCGCATGGGCGCAGGCGGGGCTGGCGATCCCGGCGTTAGGCACCACGCACGCCGATTACTTCTTTGGCGACATCCCGTGCACGCGCGGATTAAGCGAAGAAGAGGTGCAGGGTGAGTACGAACTGAATACCGGCAAAGTGATTATCGAAACGCTGGGTGACGCCGAGCCGCTGCATACGCCGGGAATTGTGGTGTATCAGCACGGACCGTTCGCCTGGGGGAAAGATGCCCACGATGCGGTGCATAACGCGGTGGTGATGGAAGAAGTGGCGAAAATGGCGTGGATTGCGCGCAGTATTAACCCACAACTGAATCACATCGACAGCTTTCTGATGAATAAACACTTCATGCGTAAGCACGGTCCCAACGCCTATTACGGGCAGAAGTAAAACACGCGCTGCGGAAATTTCCTTCTTCGGGAGATAACTGGTCTAATTCCGCAGCCGTTTTTCAAAAAAAGCCCCCTGCGAAGGGGGCAAAGCAAACTATGGCAATGTTTCGTTGGTTATACCTGGTGCTAGCGATAAATATCCGCGCTGGCGTGCATATTGCCGTTACTCCCCGGTACCCGCATCAGAATCACATGGTAGTACGTTGCGCCTTGCGCATCTGTCTCTTCATTTAATGCCTGACGTGCTTCACTTTCAGTGGCGAAGTTATGGTTGATATAAATCACGCCTAAGCTTTGCACATCGTCCATATTTCTGGCCTGGTGGTTATTAATTTCAATGGCTGCCCATGTATTTGCACTTAGCAAAAGCACAGCCAGAAGGGCTAAAACACGACTGAACATAGATACCTCCTCGACGGCTGACTTTGTGTGCTCTCCTCTTGTGGTGATCTTCTGATTTAATTTTAATCAATGATAAAGAAGTTGATGGTGACCATTTCTGATGCAGTTGTTCAAAAAAACACCATGACGAAGTGTGATGAACTCCAAATCAGCGGTTTAGAGGTTATTTGCGAAAGGGGAGATTTATTTCGGCTCTGCCCTTGAGTTTAGCGGGGTATGTCAGTACTATAACGCGTCATTTTTCAGCCGACCTTTAACACGTTCCTTGCCTCCCCGGGATTCGGCTGACCCAGACAGGAGGCTGAATAATCCGTAAGGAGCAATTCGATGCGTCATTACGAAATCGTTTTTATGGTCCATCCTGACCAGAGCGAACAGGTTCCGGGCATGATCGAGCGCTACACTGCTGCCATCACTGGTGCAGAAGGCAAGATCCACCGTCTGGAAGACTGGGGCCGCCGTCAGCTGGCTTACCCGATCAACAAACTGCACAAAGCACACTACGTTCTGATGAACGTTGAAGCTCCGCAGGAAGTGATCGATGAGCTGGAAACTACCTTCCGCTTCAACGATGCCGTTATCCGCAGCATGGTTATGCGTACCAAGCACGCTGTTACCGAAGCATCTCCGATGGTTAAAGCGAAAGACGAGCGCCGTGAGCGTCGCGATGATTTCGCAAACGAAACCGCTGATGATGCTGAAGCTGGGGATTCTGAAGAGTAATTTCTGATGACCAACCGTCTGGTGTTGTCCGGCACCGTGTGCAGGACTCCCCTTCGAAAGGTCAGTCCATCAGGAATTCCTCACTGCCAGTTCGTGCTTGAGCATCGTTCTGTGCAGGAGGAAGCCGGCTTTCACCGGCAGGCGTGGTGCCAAATGCCCGTTATTGTTAGCGGACACGAAAACCAGGCCATTACTCACAGTATAACGGTCGGCAGTCGCATAACCGTTCAGGGGTTCATTTCATGCCATAAGGCAAAGAACGGACTGAGCAAAATGGTTTTGCATGCCGAGCAGATTGAATTGATAGATTCTGGAGACTAGCCATATGGCACGTTATTTCCGTCGTCGCAAGTTCTGCCGTTTCACCGCGGAAGGCGTTCAAGAGATCGACTATAAAGATATCGCTACGCTGAAAAACTACATCACCGAAAGCGGTAAGATTGTCCCAAGCCGTATCACCGGTACCCGTGCAAAATACCAGCGTCAGCTGGCTCGCGCTATCAAACGCGCTCGCTACCTGTCCCTGCTGCCGTACACTGATCGCCATCAGTAATCGGTCACGGTCCATTAATACGACTTTGAGAGGATAAGGTAATGCAAGTTATTCTGCTTGATAAAGTAGCAAACCTGGGTAGCCTGGGTGATCAGGTAAACGTTAAAGCGGGCTATGCTCGTAACTTCCTGGTACCGCAGGGTAAAGCTGTTCCAGCTACCAAGAAAAACATTGAATTCTTCGAAGCACGTCGCGCTGAACTGGAAGCTAAACTGGCTGAAGTTCTGGCAGCAGCTAATGCTCGCGCTGAGAAAATCAATGCACTGGAAACTGTTACCATCGCGTCTAAAGCTGGCGACGAAGGTAAACTGTTCGGTTCCATCGGTACTCGCGACATCGCTGACGCTGTAACTGCAGCTGGCGTTGAAGTGGCTAAGAGCGAAGTTCGTCTGCCGAACGGCGTTCTGCGTACCACTGGTGAACACGAAGTGAGCTTCCAGGTTCACAGCGAAGTATTCGCGAAAGTGATCGTAAACGTAGTAGCTGAATAATTCGTTATTCAACGAGACGTAAAAACGCCGACCAGTGGTCGGCGTTTTGCTTTTAAGTGATAAAAACCGCAGAAACAGACGTTCCCTCCATAAATCTCTTGCTATTCCTTTTATAAAAAGTTCGCAGTACCCATACCTGGCCCCCAGCCTCGCCGCTGGTAGTTCGTGTCATGTTTTTTACGCGTAAAACACGACAAAAGCATCAATACAGCGATCGTCTCACTTGTATGATAATAAAAACAATATGTTATATATGAATGTGCTGTTATTTTATTGTTTTTATATATAAAAAGATAAAATATCATCACTTTCGTAATCTTGAACGCTTTGCAGGTGCGTTCAATCCAATAAATGCTAATATTATGGCTATCATAGCCATAAAAAGATAAAATATTATCACTATGGGTAAAAAAACAGCACCGTTACTCCCTTATACGAATCAGATGCTTAGTGAATTTGGTGAGCGGCTGAAACTTGCTCGTTTACGACGCAGGCTTACCGCAAAGCAAGTTGCTGAACGTGCTGGGATGTCGCCAATAACATTGCGCTCTCTGGAGTCAGGAAGTGCAGGGGTCACGATAGGGGCATATTTGTCTGTGATGCAGGTTTTGGGCCTGGAAACGGATTTAAATAAGCTTGCAGCTGAAGACGACTTAGGGCGTCAGCTCCAGGATTCCCGTTTGATTAAAAAAAGAGGGCTTTCTCGTGCATCAAGTAAGAATGAAGAAGGTTCTCAGACAGCCTCATTGCAGATGAGGCACGAGAAAGAAGGTCATCTCACCACGGATTTAACAGCACTGGCAGAAGGCTCGACGCCATCTATTACAGGAGAAACGTCAACCTCTCTTGCTGCACTATTAAAACCGATAAAAAAACCGTTAAAAGGAAATTAATTATGGCATTAATCGGAGTGTATGCGGATTGGGAAGGCCTGGATGGTCCTGCGCGTATTGGTTATTTACACAGTCGTCGCACTCGGACGCGTGAGATATTTGAGTTTGAGTACGATAAAAAGGCGCTTGCAGATCCTTCACTTAATTTCATTCAGTTAGATCCTGAAATAATGTTGTATGAGGGAGCACAGTACCCAATTCCTCCAAAGGATAAATTTGGTGCATTTAGTGATTCCTGCCCGGATCGTTGGGGGCGTATGCTAATGAAGCGTCGTTTTGAGAGGGATATTCGAGACGGGTTATGTGATAAAGACTCCCACCTTTATGAGTCTGATTATCTACTAGGTGTTCATGATCTTTATCGGGTTGGGGCTCTTCGATACAAACGTGAAGACGCTGGAGAGTTTCTTGATAATCGCATTGATGTTGCAGCCCCACCATTTACCGAAATAGCGAGTCTGGAAAGGGCTAGCCGGGCAATTGAAGAAGATCCTGATAATAAAGAGCTAATCGGGCAAAAATGGTTAAGAATGCTAATCGCTCCGGGGGGATCATTAGGGGGGGCACGTCCGAAAGCCAGTGTTGTTGATGAAGCTGGGCATCTCTACATCGCTAAATTTCCCAGTGTAAAAGATGAGTATGATGTTGGTGGATGGGAAATGGTCGTTAATGCACTTGCTGTTGGCTGTGGACTGAATGTTGCACCTGCTCAGGCGCATAAATTTGCCAGCAATTACCATTGTTTTATGGTTCGTCGTTTTGACCGCACTAATGCGGGAAGGCGTCTGCATTTTGCTTCGGCTATGACACTAACCAGGCATCAGGATGGTGAAGATGCCTCTACAGGTGTGAGTTATCTGGAATTAGCAGATGTTCTTATCAGACATGGCGCGCAGACTAATACTGACCTTAAGGAACTCTGGTCCAGGATTGTTTTTAATATTCTTGTTACTAATACCGATGATCATTTACGTAATCATGGATTTATCTTGATACCAGGAAAAGGTTGGCGGCTTTCTGAGGCATATGATTTGAATCCTGTGGTCAGGTCTGATGGTCTAAAACTCAATATTACGGAAAATGACAATGCACTTGATTTGGAATTATCTAGAGAAGTTGCAGAGTATTTTCGACTTAGTTTGACGGAAGCTGATGACATTATTGCTAATTTTAGAGGGATTGTCAGTCAGTGGCGAATCATTGCCGAGCGTCTTCGATTACCTGGTCGTGAGCAAGAGTTAATGGCAGAGGCGTTCAGGGGGGCAATTTAGAATAGTTATTTCGATATATTCGCTAAATCATAAATTTGCGAAGCAATGCCAGTAGATACTGAACGTTTTGGAAGAGACGTTTAATTTATGAGAAAAATAGAAACGCTACAAAGCTAAATTATAGCGTTTCTATGTAAAATAATTAGCTTGTCGCTAACTGTACTTGTGGTTCTTCGTCTTTAACTTTGATAAGCGTCCACAGCGCAATGGCGCCAATAATGTCAAAGAAAGCCAGGGCAATAAAGAACGGCGCGAAGCCGATAATGTGAACGAATGCCCCGATAAACAGGTTGAAAATCAACTGACCGCTCCATGCACAGGCTCCTGCCATACCCACAGCGGTAGCTACTTCGTCTTTTTTGAATAGGTCACCGCCCAGAGTTGCTGCAACAGTAGAAAGACATTGATGCGAGAATGCGCCAATGCTAATCAGTAATACGGCGATGTAGGGATTTTCGACAATACTCACCAGACCAATCGTCATCATAATGACGGCTGCAATAGTGAAGGTAATTCTTCGTGAGTTAATTAAACTCACGCCGCGATCGTGGAAGAACTTCGCGACAAAACCACTGGCTAAACAGCCGAGATCGCCCAGCAGGAAAGGCAGCCAGACGAACATGGCAATTTCTTTCAGGCTAAAATGCAGCGTTTCGACGAAGAAAATCGGTACCCAGAAGTTAATGGTTCCCCATGCCGGGTCAGCGAGAAAACGCGCGATGCCAATCCCCCAGAAATTACGTTGGCTGAGGATATGCTTGATTGACGTTTTTTCTTTCTTATCTGTTTTAAGATGCTGTTCTTGCCCAGACTCAATATAGTGGCGCTCTTCATCAGAAAGGCGTTTAGCATCTTTTGGATCTTTATAACAAAAGAACCAAAATAAAGCCGCGAGTAAAGCAAGGCTACCTGAGACAATAAACGCAAATTGCCAGCTATGAAACATAATGCACCAGGCAATCAACGGTGGAGCAAGCATCGCGCCGAGTGAGGTGCCCATATTGAATACACCTGTCGCCACGCCACGCTCTTTTGCCGGGAACCATGTTGATGCGGTTTTTACACCCGCAGGAATTGCCGATGCTTCGCTGAAACCCATCAGGGCGCGCATAAATGCCAGACCTGACCATGTTCCTGTCAAGGCATGCCCCATTGTCGCCAGGCCCCAGATTGCGGCACATATCGCAAAACTTAACTTCAGACCCACGGTATCAATAAAGAAGCCCATTATCGGTTGCCCCAATGTATAGGCCAACTGGAATGCACTGACAATCCATGAATATTGTTCTTTGGTTATTCCGGTTGTCTCCATAATCGTTGGAGCCGCAATACCTAACGCCGTTCTGTCCAGATAATTGATTACAGTGATAAAGCATACGAGGGCAATCATATGCCATCGATAATTCTTTATTTTATTCATTTTTAAACCTTTTAATTATATTAATAAACCCTGGTTGTTGGTATTTCCATGTAATAGGCAATAAAAATCAGGTACAGAGGAAATATTGGAAATTATTGAGTGTAAATGTCTCCCTTTAAAAATTCAGGCCAGTTTTTTTCAAAGTAAATACCGTTAATACACGGTTGAATACGTAAAGACTTTACTTCGGTAATAAAAGAACCTTGCGAATATTGAATTGTTAATTTGTGATTTTTGTCTTCAGCGAGTTCAGAGCGAAAACGCCATTCTTCTTTTGCGCCGCGACGAGTTTGTGGTAGGCATTTGCCTTGTGGATCAATAACCATACGCGCCCCACGGCTACCACCACCAGCATCAATATAATGCGTTAATTGTGTTAATACCGCGGCAGAAGTCAGCGTCATATGCCGCCACATAAACAGCTCGGCAACTTCACCCACATGTTTGATTGCCAATCCATGTCGTTGGACAAATTCGTTCAATAGCAGGGCATCACGAGTGGCACGTCGGACTTTATCGGCATGGCAAATAAATCCCGCATAGTCAGACATTCGTGCCTGAATTTTTTCTCTCACAACCGACAACGGCATCCCGGACCCGTTATCGTGCGCCTGAGTAATGATCTCTCTTATAGAAGCCAGTGCCGGAGCTGCCAGCTGTGCTATATCTCCATCAATATTCCGCTTTTGCGTGCAACCAATAAAACGTGCCAGACGAACAGCAAAAACCTGCCCGGCATTCAATGCCGCGCCGCCAGGTCGGGTGACGCCATGTGTGCCAGCAACTTCCCCCACCGCAAAACAACCGGGCAGAGATGTTTGTCCCCAGATATCGACTTCAATGCCGCCATTCATGTGCTGATTATTCATGGCAAACTGCAATGGCTGCGTGGTGAGATCGTAACCGTGCATCTTATACAGCGAGATAGACAGCGGATTCATTCGTTGCAGGCGTTCGATGGGCGATGGTGCCAGAGCGTCGTTATTTTCCAGATACGTGCGAACGTCGTCGTCCAGTCGATCTAATGAGAAGGGCAGGTCACCCGGCACCGCTTCAGGATTGCGATTGAAATCCATAAATACCTGACGCCCTGATTGCTGCTCTTGCGCTACTGCCATATCTAACAAGCTGGAGCCAAAATCCATTACCCGCGTGGCGTGGAACGGCCACTGATAGCCTTTACGGAAGATGTTTGAAGCCAGCTCCTGGGTGGTGCGATAGTAATCCGCGAGGAAGTTATACTCGTTACCCCCGGCATCCACGGAATAAATATACGGGATCACCTGCACATAGGTGCCGGACAAATTCCACGGAAACGTGCTGCGCGGTGTGCCGATACCAAACTGGCTTTCAGTCAGATTTGTTAACGTCAGACCTTCCTCCAGCGCCAGCCCCAGCGAGCCGAAACATTTGTGTGGATAAACACTGTCGCGATAAAGCTCGCCAGGCCCTCCTGTTGCCAGTACCACATTGGGCGCAGTCACAATTGCCAGCCCCCATGGGTTATGGGCGCGATGACCGGTCGCGAGGATTGCCCCCGCCACACGGTCTTCACCGTTTTCGTCACGCTGATGCAGCAGTTTAATCACTGTTGCACTGGTCAACATTGGGATAGCAAGACGCTGTACTTCTTCCAGCAGCACTTTCACCATTAACCTTGAGGTACGCGGCCCACACGAGGTTGCACGCCCGGCTTCGTCATGGTCGGTTTGATAACGAAGAATCGCGCCATAGCGATCTTCCGGTAATTCCAGACCAAGATATTGCAACCCGCCAAGAGTGTGCAGAGAACCTACCGCTTCAACATAAGCGGTGTCGTGATCCATCGCCCCACCGCTCGCCAGTGCCTCTGCCAGTTTGGTGAAGTTGTCGCCGTTGCCCGCAGTAGCGGCGGTAAACAGTGTTTGTTTATCAGAGCCAGAACATGCCGACGTCCCCATATATAACCCGGCGGTGGCGATTAACACATTTTGCTGGCGGCGTTTAAGTTCCACAGCTGCACGTAGCCCGGCTGCACCACTGCCGACTACCAGGGCATCTGTTTTCCAGAGTGGGTAATCAACACCGTCAACCGTGACAACCCATGCGGGTTCTGCCTGTGCAAAACCCTTTGGGAAAGTAACGTGCGTCAGTGCATCAAGGATGGTGTCATCAAGCTGACTCATGCATCCTCCATTGGCATAAACAGGCTACTTTCCATCAGGCGTGGGTGCCTGATAATCGGACGGAAGGCCATATACGGCAGAATGTCGCGCTCAATCTCCACACCCGGCGCGATTTCAATTAATTCAACGCCTTCTGCCGTTAACTGGAATACTGCGCGTTCAGTGATATACAACACTTCCTGACCACTTTGCTGTGCGTAGGCGGCGCTAAAAGTAATTTTTTCCACCAAGGTAACCAGTTTAGGGATTTGACCTGACTGGGCGATATGCAAGCCATCTGGCGTTACATCAATCTTGCTGCCTTTGGCGTCGAACGTACCGCAAAACACCACTTTACGGGCGTTTTGTGCAATTTCGAGAAATCCGCCGGGGCCAATCAGATTGCCATTGAGATGGGAGACGTTGACGTTACCGTATTGATCCATCTCTCCCATGCCGAGGAAGGTGATATCGATGCCGCCGCCACTGTAGAATTCAAATTGATCGAGTGATGGAATAATGGCATCGGCGTTACGGGCGCAGCCGAACAGAGCATCATCAAGCATCATGCCGTTATGCACACCCTGTTCTACACTCAGCCACAAACTTTGATAAGGCACGCCTTCGCGCAGCGCAACCCCAGGAATACCGCCGGGAATACCAAAGCCAAAGTTGGTTGAAGCGCCTGCCACCAGTTCCCGCGCTGCCCGACGGGCAATCAGGCGACGCACCGGATGACTAACCAGTTCAATAGCGTCGTTAGAACTTAGACGGCGATGTTGACCGCTGATCGTCAGGTCGTAACCACCAAGATAGGTTTGCGGTTGTTCGCGGTGCTCAACGATGCCATCAACCAGAATTCCTGGTAGCTTGACCCGACGTGGTTCAATGGTACCTGCTTCCAGCACATCGCGTACCTGTACGAACACTTTGCCGCCGCTGTTGTGTGCTGCCAGCGCCATCGAATAGCTATCCATATCAATCGCTTCTTCTTCGAGGCTAACGTTGCCTCGTGGATCGGCATAAGTGCCACGCAAAATCGCGTAATCCACTTTGAAAGGGCGATAACGAAGTTTGGTCTCACCGTCGATTTCAATCAGTTCTACCATGTCGTCGGTAGTGCATTCATTCGACTTACCGCCACCATTGCGTGGATCAACAAACGATCCCAGCCCAACGTGGGTAAAAAGCCCCGGACGTCCGGCACCGATCTCCCGCAGCAGTGCCTGAATTACGCCACCAGGGAAACAGTAGGCTTCAATAGCATTGCTTTTCACCAGTTCCTGCATCTTGGGCGACCAGGTAAAATGTCCGGCAATAATGCGTTTGAGCATTTCGGCGTGAGCAAAACGGTTAGTGCCTTTGCTGTCGCGATCGCCAATACCCAGCGAGTGGATTAATGTCAGATCGCGCGGGTGTCCGGTTTGCAGAAAGCGCGCTTCAATGGCGGCCAGAATATGGTCAGCTTCCACCATGCCGCCGCCGTTGCCGCTAATGGCAATGGTTGCGCCGTCCTGAATTTGCGCCGCCAGTGTCTCGGCGGTTGATAACTTACGCATACAATTTCCTTATTGATTGTGGAAGCTCACGCCGGCTTTTTCGGCAAATGCGTGCGTCGCCTGTTGGCAATCCTGAGTGGCGGACATTAATCCAGCCAGCAACTGGTGCGAGTAATCGGCGTGTTTATTTTCCAGCGTCAGAATCAGTTGTTTAATGTGTGCCAGTGCCACCGGACCACATTTTTCCAGCTGCGCTAACTGGTTCGCCATCCAGCTTTCCACCTGTTCTTTTTCTACCACTTCATCAATTAAATTCGCTGTCTGAGCTTCCTGCGCCGTCAGGCGTTTACCCAGCATCAGCATCTGGCGACCGACCACAGGACCAACCTGATTAAGCACTCGCTCAATGCCCATCCAGCCTGGCACCATGCCGAGCATCACTTCCGGGTTAGAGAATTTCGCGCCGGGGCGAGCGATACGAATATCGCAGCACAAGGCAAGTTCAATACCACCGCCGATGGTATGACCGTTGAGATTCGCAACGGTTAATTGGGGTAAGTTTCGCAGGCGATTAAAAACGTCATTACCGCGTTTAATCCATTTTCTGCCCATATCTAATGGCGAATAGGCCGACCACGATTTAATATCGCCGCCCGCACAAAAGAATTTATCGCCGGTTGCCGTTAATTCGACTAATCGTAATGTGGTGTCGTTTTCAATTTCATTTAAATAATGGTCGAGAGATTCGATCATTTCTTCATTAATAGCATGACATTTATCTTCACGGTTCAATGTCAGGCGGCAAGAAGCCGCCGCTCTGCTGAACAGAACGGGTTGGTCATTCATGATCATTCCTTAACAATAATGTGCGATGCGATCGACGCTAATATCCAGCGTGCTGTTAATATCTTTCTGCCACCAGTACGGTGAGAATATTTCCAGTTCAATAGCGCCATTAAATCCGGCGTTTTCAACCAGCCGACGAATTGACGGAATATTGATGACACCATCTCCCGGCATTCCACGGTCATTGACCAGATCGGTGGTCGGCACTAACCAGTCGGAAACATGAAACGCGAGGATGCGTTTTCCGGCACGCAGGATCTGACTGGCGAGATCCGGATCCCACCAGACATGGTAGACATCTACCGCCACGCCGAGACCAAACTCACCATCGGGATCGAGTTCATCACACCAGTCCAGCGCCTGACGTAACGTGCACAGACAAGAACGATCGGCAGCAGTCATCGGGTGCAGTGGCTCCAGTGCAATTGGCACACCGACCTCTTTCGAATGTGGCAGCAACTGGCGAATCCCTTGTTTCACCTGTTCCCGCGCTTCGTACAGATCTTTTGTTCCCATTGGCAGACCGCCAACCACCTGCATATAACAGGCGGCGTTCAGTACAGCGGCGTCGTCCAGCGCCCGGCGGTTATCGTCAATCGCCAGTTTGCGCTCCGCCAGCGTCGGTGCGGTGTAGTAGGTGCTACGGCACAAACCGGAAATGTTCATGTTACTGGCAGCAAGCTGGCGGGCGATTTGCTGGAGATCTTCACCCTGCAACTCCCTGCGCCAGGGGGCAATCGCGCCAATACCGCGTGCGGCGCAGGCATCAATAATGGCGGGTAGCGGCGTTTTATAGCCCAGTGTCGCGGTATTGATACTGAATAAATCCGGGCGTTGTAACAGATCTCTCATGATTCAGCCTCAGAAGCGCGGCATACTTAAGCCGCCGTCGATGGCGACCGCCTGACCACAGGTGTAAATCAGTTTACCTTCCGCCATCGCGCGGACAGTGGAAGCAATATCAGCCGGATAACCCCAACGTCCCCACGGCACCAGACCTTTGGCAATCAGTTCGTCGTAATAGGCCGTTGCCGGAATAGTCATATCGGTTTTGATGAGACCAGGACGCACTTCATAAACGCCAATTTGTTCATTACAAAGGCGAGCAGCAAACAGACGAGCAGCGGCAGAAACGGCGGTTTTGGCAATGGTATATTCGCCGCGATTCATCGCCAGCATGATGGCGTTGATGGAACTGACAAAAATAATCGAGCGGTGCGGCAGTTCTGCTTCCGGTTTCGGCTGTGCCAGTAAGCGCTTACTGAATGCCTGAGCAAGGAAGAACGGTGCGCGGGTGTTAATGGCAATATTTTGGTCGAAGCTGTCTGGTTCGAGGTCGAGAAGGTCACCGCGTTTTTTCACTGAAATGCCTGCGTTGTTGAGCAGGCAGTCCAGACGTCCCCACTGGTTTTGCGCTGCGTCGAGCATCTCTTCATGCAGGGAGAGATCGCCCACATCAGCAGGGAAGCAAATCACTTCCACGCCTTCCGCCAGACATTCTTGTTGTGTGGCATGTAATTTTTCTACGCTATCCGCATCCGGACGATCATTAATCAGCAGATTAAATCCGCCACGCGCAAGCTCCAGCGCACAGCCCTTTCCAATACCACGAGCGGCTCCGGTAATCACGGCAACAGGACGAGTGGATTTCATACAATAGCTCTCTTTTTTTGAATTTTGTTTCCTTAGTGATGATTAGCTTGCGACTGGAGGATAAAAAGATCAACCATCTAGTTGGTTGATATGCGATGGCGATCACAGGACATTTGATAACCTGATGAAAGTACAAGTTTTTGCCCTTTTTTCTGAAGCTGAAATCAAATCAGGTTATGATAGTCACCACGAAGAGGTCGTGGGGAAGCGTTATGTATCTTGATACCAGCAACGTACAGAGCCTGAAAGAAAAGCTGCTGTTATGCGCGGTTAATGAATTTGCCGAATATGGTTACGAAGGGGCCAGAGTCGATAATATTGTCAAGGCAGCAGGGTGCAGTAAACAGACGGTTTATCACCACTTTGGTAATAAAGAAAATTTATTTATCGAAGTACTGGAATATACCTGGAACGATATTCGACAAAAAGAAAAGGCCCTTGATTTCTCAGATCTTCCGCCACAGAAAGCCATTGAGAAAATAATCGATTTTACATGGGATTATTATATTTATAATCCCTGGTTTTTAAAAATTGTGCATAGTGAAAATCAAAGTAAGGGTGTGCATTATGCAAAATCACAGCGTCTTTTAGAAATTAACCATGCGCACTTGCAGTTAATGGAATCCTTATTGGATGAAGGGAAGAAACAAAATATTTTTAAGCCAGATATCGACCCATTGCAGGTGAATATTAATATTGCTGCGCTTGGGGGATATTATTTGATCAACCAGCATACGCTTGGCCTGGTTTATCACATCAGTATGGTTTCACCGCAGGCACTGGAAGCCAGACGTAAGGTCATCAAAGAGACGATCCTTAGCTGGCTTTTGGTTGACCCTTCATCTACCGCGCGCGAATAAAACTGCCATCCGGCTGGCGGGTAAACAGGACCTGTTGATTATTCCCCGTATCAATGGTTAAGCCCGTCACCACGCCGCTGGCGTTCTGACGGATTTTCACCATCTGCCCGTTTTGCAAATTACTCAGTGGCTTATCCGCGCCTTCTACCTGCGCCATGGCATAGACATCGGTAGCGGGCAGTCCGTGGTCGCGGAACAGCTGCGCCATCGTTTTACCGGGTTCGACACGATAGGAGCGCCATTGATTATCAATTCCGCTATCTGGCTGGAATGGTTGCGTATGGGTGGTTTGCGGCTGCTCTTCTGGTTGGCCTTCCTGTATTGGTTCTGGAGCGACCGGAGCCACCTGATCAGGATCATTTTGTGGCGTGACTAATTGCGCCCGCAGCTGTTCTTCTGTCGGTGGTTGTGATTGCGACTGAATATCTAACTGCGCTTCACGCGTCACCACCGGCGCGTTGGGCGTATCATCAGATGGAAGCAGAAATCCGACTACCAATACAATGGCGGCAATAATGATCCCCCGACGATGCATCGGCGGCAGCGGGTCCATGAAGCGAAAATTGTCCGGCGCGTGCCAGACTTTCTCCAGGGTTGGTTTTAGTTCAAAGCGCCCGGGCATGGTTTCCTCCTGCTCCGCGTCTTGTTCCTCAATCATAGCCTATGAATAAGCTAACGCTATGATGTCCGTGGTAAACCCGCCTTTATTATATTCATACGGGATATTGCTATTGTTTCTTTTTCCCCGGGATTTGTCATCATTCCCGCGACAAAGTTTTACCCAAAGAAGTGTGGCTGATATGCTGCCCGCTACTTTATACCCTAAGAAAGGAAATACGATGACCACCCCAACTTTTGACACCATCGAAGCGCAAGCAAGCTACGGCATTGGTTTGCAGGTAGGGCAACAACTGAGTGAATCTGGCCTGGAAGGGCTGCTGCCAGAAGCACTGGTTGCAGGCATTGCCGATGCGCTGGAAGGCAAACATCCGGCTGTTCCGGTTGATGTGGTGCACCGCGCGCTGCGTGAAATCCACGAACGCGCCGATGCCGTTCGTCGTCAGCGTTTCCAGGCAATGGCTGCTGAAGGTGTGAAATACCTGGAAGAAAACGCCAAAAAAGAAGGTGTAAATAGCACCGAATCTGGCCTGCAATTCCGCGTGATCAACCAGGGCGAAGGCGCAATTCCGGCACGTACCGACCGCGTTCGTGTTCATTACACCGGAAAACTGATCGACGGCACCGTGTTTGACAGCTCCGTTGCTCGCGGCGAGCCAGCTGAATTCCCGGTTAACGGCGTGATCCCTGGCTGGATTGAAGCACTGACTCTGATGCCGGTAGGTTCTAAATGGGAACTGACTATCCCGCAGGAACTGGCATATGGCGAGCGTGGCGCAGGCGCGTCCATCCCTCCGTTCAGCACCCTGGTGTTTGAAGTCGAACTGCTGGAAATCCTCTAAGCAGCGCATTCTGTTCCCCTCGAACCAGAGGGGAGCAGGCATTCAGCAATAAACCCTTCAGTTTGCCAAACGGCGCTATTTTATGTTGCAAAGACCCTGTAAGCGTGTATTTTTGTGAGCTGTTTCGCGTTATCACCGTGATATGACACTCACTTTAAACATAAAATTAACATTAGATCTAAATCTTAGTATTCATCCCGCGTATTGTTACCTAATATCGATGAGTCCCGATACAGATTCGTCGTATCATAGACTGACTAAAGGCCGTAGAGCCTGAACAACACAGACAGGTACAGGAAGAAAAAAACATGGTAGATCAGGTAAAAGTCGTTGCCGATGATCAGGCTCCGGCTGAACAGTCGCTACGGCGCAATCTCACAAACCGACATATTCAGCTTATTGCCATTGGCGGTGCCATTGGTACAGGGTTGTTTATGGGGTCCGGCAAAACGATTAGCCTTGCCGGGCCGTCGATCATTTTCGTTTATATGATCATCGGTTTTATGCTCTTTTTCGTGATGCGGGCAATGGGGGAATTGCTGCTTTCGAATCTGGAATACAAATCTTTTAGTGACTTCGCTTCCGATTTACTCGGGCCGTGGGCAGGATATTTCACCGGCTGGACTTACTGGTTCTGCTGGGTTGTAACCGGTATGGCAGACGTGGTTGCCATTACCGCCTATGCGCAATTCTGGTTCCCTGGGCTTTCTGACTGGGTTGCTTCGTTATCCGTGATCATTCTGTTACTGGTTCTAAACCTCGCCACGGTAAAAATGTTCGGTGAGATGGAGTTCTGGTTTGCGATGATCAAAATCGTCGCCATCGTGTCGCTGATTGTTGTCGGCCTGGTCATGGTGGCGATGCACTTTCAGTCACCGACCGGTGTGGAAGCATCATTTGCACATTTGTGGAATGACGGCGGCTGGTTCCCGAAAGGCTTAAGTGGCTTCTTTGCCGGATTCCAGATAGCGGTTTTCGCTTTCGTGGGGATTGAGCTGGTAGGTACAACAGCGGCGGAAACCAAAGATCCGGAGAAATCACTGCCACGCGCGATTAACTCCATTCCGATCCGTATCATTATGTTCTACGTCTTCTCGCTGATTGTGATTATGTCCGTGACGCCGTGGAGTTCGGTAGTCCCGGAGAAAAGCCCGTTCGTTGAACTGTTTGTGTTGGTAGGTTTGCCTGCGGCTGCCAGCGTGATCAACTTTGTGGTACTGACCTCTGCGGCGTCTTCCGCTAACAGCGGTGTCTTCTCTACCAGCCGTATGCTGTTTGGTCTGGCCCAGGAAGGTGTGGCACCGAAAGCGTTCGCTAAACTCTCTAAGCGCGCAGTACCCGCGAAAGGGCTGACCTTCTCTTGTATCTGTCTGCTCGGCGGCGTGGTGATGTTGTATGTGAATCCCAGCGTGATTGGCGCGTTCACGATGATTACAACCGTTTCCGCGATTCTGTTTATGTTTGTCTGGACGATTATCCTTTGCTCGTACCTGGTGTATCGCAAACAGCGTCCTCATCTGCATGAGAAGTCGATCTACAAGATGCCACTCGGCAAGCTGATGTGCTGGGTATGTATGGCGTTCTTTGTGTTTGTTCTGGTGTTGTTGACACTGGAAGATGACACCCGCCAGGCGCTGCTGGTTACCCCGCTGTGGTTTATCGCGCTGGGGCTGGGCTGGCTGTTTATTGGTAAAAAACGCATGGCGAAGTAATGCCGCGTTTATAACTCTGAAAGGCACCTGCGGGTGCCTTTGTCTTTATATATTCCTAAAAAAATCTACCATCATAGACAGCCCTCAGGCGCGAGCTTACCGTGGATCTTTGCCACTCGTTGCAGAGTTCATTATGGTTAAGCGCAGTTGGTTATTAATCGCCGCATTACCTCTCTCTATTTCACCTTCCTGGGGCGCGGATTTTTATTACCGCCAGCAGGAGAAAGGCACGGTTTATGTTGCCGAACAGAAGGGGGAAAAAGATGAGATCCTCTCCGAATTACCAGATATTAATTTTTCCCGCCTTTGGCGCATTGCCAATTTAGCCAATAAACAAGAATGCCGCTTACTGTCCGATTTTAATCCCGATAAGTTCGATTGCGATGATGAGGGGGATTGCGAACATGCCTGGCTCACCGATGGACGCTCTGTCCTTTGGTCTGGCAAAGTCCTGAAAAATCTCCCCGGTAAACCTAAAGTCGACGCTGCCAGTTTTCAGGCATTCGGCGCTTTCGCTGCTGATAAACGCAGTATCTATTTTGATGGTCAGCGTACCGATGATAATAGCGGTGATAAGCAGGTGGATATGTCAACGCTTGAAGAGACGGACATCTGGAATTTACTGCGTGATAAAAATAGCCTTTGGCATAAGGGGCACTGGTTGGGAAGCGCTGACGGATTTCAAATCCTGCGGCATGATTCCTCCCTGCAATTTGTTGTGCAGACAAATTCGCAGGTGATTGTTAATGGCAAGCCACTGCCCGCCGATCGCAAAACTTTTCAGATTAAACGTTGGATGCCTGGCGAACGCTTAGTTTATCGCGATAAAAGCGGCGAGCGTGACTATGAGCTGGAGGATACCAGCTATCGCTGTGCACCTTTTAATATTGGTCTGAATAACGTGTCCTGGCTCAAATATGAAGCCACTCCTGCGGGCAGTGAGTGTATTTATGAAACGCTGGCGGGAGTTGATCCAGAATATTTTTATCTGTTTGTTCAGAATACCGGTTTATATAAGAACCAAATATATAAAGTCACAATTAACGCCCTGGGCGAAGGTGAGTTGGTTAATCTCAAGCCAGAGGATCTCTCCGATTCACTTGAAGCAGGGGGTAGTTGGGGATTAACTAACACGTTTATATCAACAGACGGGCAGCTTTACACTCAACAAGCGACTGGAATTGGGAAAGAACACGCTCAACAAGGTGAATGGCTGCGTTATAACTTAGGCAAGGGAGGTTGGTTATCGGTGAAGCAACCCCCGAGCGGGCTTAAACCCTTATTTAAATAACCTATTCACGCTAACAGCATCAGGATGACGCTATGTTACCAATTAAACCAGTTTGTCTCGTACTGGCTTTATTTTCACTCAATTCAATAGCCTGCTCCGGCGTACCATCTGCCTCTTTTTATTACCAACCGTGGGGGCAAGGAACAAAATATATTGTTGAAGATAGCGATGGTTACGGACTCTATTTTCCGGATATTCATTTACCGCAGGTGAGGTTCAAACAACTGCGCCGTGTATCTGACGGCACTGATGATGAATATGATTCTCCTGATGATATCAATAATGATTTTGTGCGGGTGGATGGTGGCGCTTATATCAGAACCAACGGTGGTTGGCGTTTCGACTGGTTGACTGATGGCCGCCATATTTTATGGGCAGGGAAAATAGTTCAGAACCCGCCGGGAACACCGAAAGTCGATGCCGCAACATTCCGCGCATGGGGGCGTTTTGCTGCCGATAAAGACAGCCTCTATTTTGATGGCGAACGCACGGATGATAATCACGGCGAAAAGCAGGTCGATATGGATTCGCTGCAACAGGTAGGGGGAAGGATGAATTCACTTGATTCCGCGGATGTGCTGAAAGATCGTCGCAATCTTTACTTTCAGGGGCACTGGTTAGGTAGTGCGCAAGGGTATTCTATTCTTGACATTAAACCCTGGACACGTCGTCCCATTATTTATTCACCTAATAGCTGCGAAAGCAAAAGTAATCCGGGACCCTGGGATACAATCTGGCGGACTAAATCGCATGTCTTTGTGAATGGAGATGCCATCAACGCCGATCCGGATTCCTTTCATATTGTGCGCTGGATAGCCGGTTCACTGCTGATTTATCGCGATAAAGACGGGGAGAAAAGTTATGCGTTCGGTAAAAATTGCCGGAGTACGTTTGACCTACAGCGGGATAAAGTAACATGGCTGACGCGTGATGCTTCCCGGCACGCTAATGATTGCCGGGTTGCGACTATTCCTGATGTTAATCCGGAATATTTTCGCCCGCTGACGGAGAATGTGGCGCAATATAAAGATTCGCTCTATCTGGTGAAATATGTGTCTGCGGTTGAAAAAACGCTGTCGGTCATTCATTTACCGGACCCACAACAAGAATTACAGGAAGGTGCTAATGTTGTAGGGAATAAAGTTTATTTCATTGCGAGCGATGATGTGACTATTTTTGATATCAATGGGCAATGGCAGTGGTATAAAGGCCCCGATGGCACAACATTAAATTATTTAGCACATGATGGCCGCTATACGTATTTTATTAATGAAGACACGGTTGAGCATTTTGAACTGAAAGGCCAATGGACGTGGTTTAAAGACGCCAATGGTCAATTATCAGATACCTTTGCTCATGATGACCACTATATTTATTACGTAGGCGATGGGCTGGTTCGTGATGCGAAGCGGCGTAATGAGACTCGACAACTCAATGCGGCGCATCTTGATAAAAATGGCAGTCTTCTTACCGTTGAAGGCAGGTACACCAGTTACAACAATGAATTACTTCCATTGAATGACTGAATCACTTAATAATCAACGATCCTGCTCATGTCAGGATCGTTGGTCGAACAAATCACTCACCCGCCAGCGCGCGCGGGAATAGTACATTGTTTTCCAGACTGATGTGCTCCATCAGGTCATCAATCAGTTCATTAATGCCGTTATACATCGCTTTCCAGGTGGTGCAGGCTTCCGGCGGCGGTGTGACGTTATTGGTGGTGTGTTTGATCACTTCCAGCAGTTCGCCCGCTTCATCATGCTCGCTTTCCATTACGCTGATTGGCCCCATTGCCTGGCTGCCCATGCCTTGTTTGATCATCGGGAAGAGGATTTGCTCTTCTTTCATCATATGGCTGGAAAGCTCTTCATGCAGCATAGTCAGGTATTTTGTCAGCCCTTTTGGCACACTTGGTTTGTCGGCGTGAACGCGCTCGACTTTAGTCGCTTGCAGGATCAGCTCCGGCAGCTGCTCGCGATGGCGATCGTGATAGCGCACAATAATGTGGTCGATGATTTCCGCCAGCGGGGCGCTACGCCAGTTTTTCTCAATCGGTTGTTCAGCAAGCTTTGCCAGTTCGGCTTCAATGACGTCAACATCCAGTTCTTTACGTGCCGCCGCGCGCGCCAGCGTCTGCTTACCGCCACAGCAGTAATCCATATCATATTTACGAAACAGAGCCGAAGCGCGAGGAATAGAGAGCGCCAGTTCACCTAAAGGTTGGTCGCGATAAGCCATAGCTGATACCTCATTCTTAATAAGATAAGATGCATTTTAAATGCATCTTTAAGGCAAAAGCTATAACCCTTACGTAGCAGAGGCTTATTTAACTCACTGCCAGCGTGTCAACTTTCTGAGACAGATTCAGTTAAAGGTTTTTCTGGTTTTGCTCTGACCGCAATGACCACGCCAATCACTAACAGCGCGATACCGCTCAGCGTCATTAGCGGCGGCATTTGCTGGCGGAGTAAAAAGGTGTACAGCAAACCTGCCAGCGTTTCGAAAACAATCAGCGGCCCGAGAATCACTGTCGGTAATCGCTGGCTGGCGACGTTCCAGCAGAGTGCGCCAACCCATGAGCAAAGCACGGCTATCGCAACCATCAGACTAATAAACACCAGCGGACGGGGGCCAAAGGGTAAGGAGAAGTCCGGCGTTTGCATATTCAGCCAGTAACAGGCGACGAGATAGCCGATGAGAGAAACCGGCAGCGTGACCAGCGCCTGCGCCGTCGCCCACATCATCGGATGTTTGTCGGGATTTTCCCGCAGCCAGCGGGCGTTGCGCAGGGCATACCATGCCCAGCAGACCACGGAAACTAACGCCAGCACGATGCCTGAGGTATAACGTGCCCAGTCAAAATCGGGGAGTCCGTGGTTTAACTCAGCAATATTCACACACGCCAGGCCGATGCCAATACAAACCAGTGCCGGGGCGAGTTTTCCCCATGCGAGTTTGCCGTCGCGCTGGCTATAAAGCAGATTGGCAAAAACGGGAATCACCACCGGCAGGGTGCCGATAATCATCGTGGAAACAGGCGCGCCAGTACGTTGAATGGCACTGGCAAGGCAGAAGTAATAGATAAGGTTGCCCATCATGGTGAGCATCAAGGCGGTAAGCCAGTCGCGACGCGCCAACTGACGCAGACGCACGCGTCCCAGCCAGGCAATGGGCAGCGCAATTAACCCTAGCGCCAGGTAACGCCCCATCGACTGTAACATCGCCGGGTATTCCGGCACGATCAACGGCCCGACAAAAATAAGCCCCCACATCAACCCTGCTAACAGGGCGTACAGCACGCCGCTAATCATCACTGGCATCCACTGGTCTGTCAGAAGAAATATTCAGGAAGCAGACATGATTGCTCCCGGCATCCCGTCATTATCAGAGAGGATGCGGGAGGATGCCACTTTAATTAACTAGTTATTAACATTAAAAAGATGGCTTACGCTTTCGGCTAACGTTGTCGTTGGGCGGCCAATCAATTTGCTAAGCGTTTTGCTGTCATCAAACAGACCGCCTTTCGATGCGCCAACGTCAGAATCCGCCAGCATATCCGCCAGTCCATCAGGCAGTCCGACGCTTTTCAGCGCCGCAGCGAAATCGGCTTCGCTCAGATTTTGATAGGTAACCGATTTTCCGCTCTGTTTGGTGAGTTCTGCCGCTAACTGTGTCAGCGTCCAGGCTCTATCGCCCGCCAGTTCGTAAACCTTGCCTTCGTGACCGGCTTCGCTAATCACGCGTGCCGCAGCTACCGCATAATCAGCCCGCGTTGCTGAGGCAATTTTGCCATCGCCTGCGGCACCGATAAATACGCCGTGTTCCAGTGCTGCCGGGGCGCTGGCGAGGTAGTTTTCACTGTACCAGCCGTTGCGCAGCAGGGTGTAAACGATGCCAGAATCAGCCAGCATTTTCTCCGTCTCGATGTGCTCATCGGCGAGGCCGAGCGGGGAGGAATTGGCATGTAGCAGGCTGGTATAAGCGATAAATTTCACGTCGGCCGCCTTTGCGGCATTAATAACATTACGATGCTGCGGGGCACGTTGACCCACTTCGCTGGAAGAGATCAGCAGTAGTTTTTCCACTCCCTGAAGCGCAGATGTCAGTGCTGCTTCATCGCCGTAGTCAGCCTGACGCACGGTAATGCCTTGTGCTGTCAGTGCCTGTGCTTTTGCCGGATTACGAACGATAGCCACTATTTGGCTGGCAGGAACCGTTTTCATCAAGGATTCAATAACATAGTGACCAAGTTGGCCAGTGGCACCAGTAATAGCGATCATGGGAAGTCTCCATCGTTTTGTCTTGTGTTTAAATACGCTAACACTTAAACTTACTTTTAGTAAGTACATACAAAAAGGTAAGTATGAAATGAGTCAGGTTAGCCTGTCGCAACAACTGAAAGAGGGAAATCTCTTTGCGGAACAGTGCCCGTCGCGCGAGGTGTTGAAACACGTCACCAGCCGTTGGGGGGTGTTGATTCTGGTGGCGCTACGCGAAGGTACTCATCGCTTTAGCGACCTGCGCCGTAAAATGGGCGGGGTGAGTGAAAAGATGCTTGCGCAGTCGTTACAGGCGTTAGAGCAGGATGGTTTTCTTAACCGTATCGCGTATCCGGTGGTGCCGCCGCATGTGGAATATAGCCTCACGCCGCTGGGCGAGCAGGTGAGCGAAAAGGTTGCTGCACTGGCGGACTGGATTGAGTTGAATTTGCCCGAGGTGTTAGCGGTGCGGGATGAACGTGCGGCATAACTGCCGGATGCGCTGCGCTTATCCGGACTACGGTTCATGGCTTGTAGGGCGGATAAGATGCGTCAGCATCGCATCCGCCAATAAATGCCGGATGCGGTTGATGATTTGTAGGCCGAAAAAGAAGTGTTTTACTTACTCAGATCCACCTGATAAATCGCAAACCCGATATCATCGGTCGCGACTTTATTCATCGGATACTGCCCTTTCTCTTTAATAAACGTTGCGGCTTTATCTGACGGAGAGGTTTCGAAACGGATATCCAGTTTCTTATCGCCAGCTATCGGTGCTAAACGCCAGTTGTTATCTGCCGCCGGGTGAATTTCCCCCGCACGTTTCGACTCATCAGCAATCCACGCTGCCAGCACCGAGCGGTTCTCATCCGGTGAAGCAAAAGCGATATGGCTGTCGCCCGTACCGGCAAATTTGCCGCCGTAAGCGCGATAGTTATTGGTGGCAACGAGGAACATGGCGTTCGGATCAATCGGCTTGCCGTTAAAGGTCAGGTTCTTAATCCTTTCCGCATTGGCATTAATCATCTGGCACTCGCCGTCATAACGGGCGGGTTGGGTAACATCAATCTGATAATTCACACCATCAATAACATCAAAGTTATAGGTGCGGAAACCATCCCAGTTGATGAGTGACTGTGGTTTCGTGCTGTTAGGATCAATCTGGTTAAACTGTCCGGCGGAGCACTCCAGCCACTCTTTCACCTCTTTACCGCTGGCTTTCACCACAATCAGCGTATTGGGGTAGAGATAAAGATCGGCGGCATTACGGAAGGTCAACTGGCCTTTTTCCACCTCCACATAGCTTGCCGGGTCATTTTTGCGACCACCAACTTTAAACGGTGCGGCAGCTGAAAGCACAGGCAGTTTTGCCAGATCCGGATCGCCCTGAATGTAATGCTCGACATACGCTTTTTGCGCGTTGTTCACCACCTGCACGGTCGGATCGTCCTGCACAAGCGCCAGATAGCTATACATATTTTCGGCAGATTTACCGATTGGCTTGCTGACGAACTGGCGTGTGGCATCGTGATCGGCTTTGAGTGTTTCTACCAGCTTGCTGTCTTCCGCCGCGAGGGATTTTTTATTCGCGATGTCGTAAATCGGTCGTGCTTCCGCTTTCGCCTGCGTCACCTGCCATTTACCGCTGTCATTACTGAGTTGTAAGTCGACCACACCAAGATGATCGCCCCACATGCCTGGCATTACCGCCGGAACACCATTCAGCGTGCCTTTCACGATATCAGCCCCTTCGATATCAGCAAAATCTTTACCTGGGAAAACGGCGTGAGCATGGCCAAACATAATGGCGTTAACGCCCGGAATTTCACTGAGGTAATAAACTGAGTTTTCCGCCATCACTTTATACGGATCGGCAGACAGCCCGGAATGCGCCAGAATGACAACGACATCGGCACCTTTCTCGCGCATTTCAGGCACGTATTTGCGCACGGTTTCGGTAATATCATTCACCGTCACTTTCCCGGATAAATTAGCTTTATCCCAGCCCATGATTTGCGGCGGCACGACGCCAATATAGCCAATCTTCAGCGTCTGTTTTTTTCCGTCTTTATCGACCACTTCGGTGTCTTTAATTAAATACGGTGTAAACATTGGCTGTTTGGTTCTGGCGTCAATGACGTTGGCATTTACATAAGGGAATTTCGCTCCCGCCAGCGCATTTTTCAGATAATCCAGACCGTAGTTAAACTCGTGGTTGCCAAGCGTGCCGACGGTATAGTCCAGCGTATTTAATGCCTTATAGACCGGGTGAATATCACCTGCTTTTAAACCTTTCGCCGACATGTAATCTGCAAGCGGACTCCCCTGAATCAAATCGCCGTTATCCACCAGTACGCTGTTTTTCACTTCATTGCGGGCATCGTTAATCAGGCTTGCCGTACGTACCAGTCCGAATTTTTCCGTGGCGGTGTCTTTGTAATAATCGAAATCCATCATGTTGCTATGCAGATCAGTGGTTTCCATGATACGCAGATCGACCGTCGCTGCATTCACACTGGCGGCAATCAGCGTGGCCAGGAGCGTTGCGCTAAACTTAATCATCAGGGACATCCTTTTATCATCGGGAATACGAAAGAAAAGGGAGAATAAACGTCTTACTTATAGAACAGTGAAGAATGCCACAATTTTACGCTTTGAAAATGATGACACTATCACAGTTGGCGCATTCATTAACGATAGGGTATAAGTAAAACAATAAGTTAACACCGCTCACAGAGACGAGGTGGAGAAATGTTAGATCAAGTATGCCAGCTTGCACGGAATGCAGGCGATGCCATTATGCAGGTCTACGACGGGACAAAACCGATGGACGTCGTCAGCAAAGCGGACAATTCTCCGGTAACGGCAGCGGATATTGCCGCTCACACCGTTATCATGGACGGTTTACGTACGCTGACACCGGATATTCCGGTGCTTTCTGAAGAAGATCCTCCCGGTTGGGAAGTCCGTCAGCACTGGCAGCGTTACTGGCTGGTAGACCCGCTGGATGGTACTAAAGAGTTTATTAAACGTAATGGCGAATTCACCGTTAACATTGCGCTCATCGACCACGGTAAACCGATTTTAGGTGTGGTGTATGCGCCGGTAATGAACGTAATGTACAGCGCGGCAGAAGGCAAAGCCTGGAAAGAAGAGTGCGGTGTGCGCAAGCAGATTCAGGTCCGCGATGCGCGCCCGCCGCTGGTGGTGATCAGCCGTTCCCATGCAGATGCGGAGCTGAAAGAGTATCTGCAACAGCTTGGCGAACATCAGACCACGTCCATCGGCTCTTCGCTGAAATTCTGCCTGGTGGCGGAAGGACAGGCGCAGCTGTACCCGCGTTTCGGGCCAACGAATATTTGGGATACCGCCGCTGGTCATGCTGTGGCTGCAGCTGCCGGAGCGCACGTTCACGACTGGCAGGGTAAACCGCTGGATTACACTCCGCGCGAGTCGTTCCTGAATCCGGGGTTCAGAGTGTCTATTTATTAATTAATTTATGCAGCAGGTCCATCACTTGCTGCACCTCTTCTTGAGTGAGCGCCCCGTCTTTGGCCCATTGCACGCGACCGTCTTTATCCAGCACCACTACAGCGGAACTTTCTTCATCCAGCTGCCAGGCACCGCGTGCGACGCCATTGCTATCAACAATAAACTGCGACCAGGGATAAAGCTTTTTATTACTCTCCAGACTGCTGCGCACAAACATCCCTGAACCCGGAATCGCGTCGTCGGTGTTAACAATGGTGGTGGTCTGGTAACGATCGTGCGGTAACTTCGCTGATTTAATCGCTTCAATCAGCGTCGCGTTTTTCTCTTTTGCAGAGGTGCGACCAGCAATATGTTGCAGTACTCGCACTTTTCCCACTAACTGCGCGCTGTTCCAGGTTTTGTAGCTAAACTGATCTTTATCAAGCACCAACTCGCCACGATCGGTGATGCCAATCGGCGGCACTCGCTGACCGGTTTCGAACTGATGTGCGGAAGCCATCATCGGCAACAGCAGGCAGGTGAGTGCCAGAATCTTGCGTAGGGTCATGGTGTTTCCTTCTTATGATATGCAGGTGATCCGACCACTTGGGTCTGAGTTTTAATCATATGTGCTATTTATCGAATTTCCCGCAAGTGTGATGCCAGTTTGCGGTCAAGCGCACAAATCATATTAAAAATGAATGCTTATACTGAAGACCGCGCTTCGGTAAAAAGATAATTCTGAATAATTGTAACCTTTAGGTAAAAAAAGTTATACGCGGTGGAAACATTGCCCGGATAGTCTATAGTCACTAGGCATTAAAATTTGTGCCTCATAATAGTTGGGCCGATTGTGGCACCGCAAAAGCGTAATACTCAGCAGGAGATAACAATGAAAATTTTCCAACGGTACAACCCACTTCAGGTGGCGAAGTACGTAAAGATCCTGTTCCGTGGACGGTTATACATCAAGGACGTTGGCGCTTTTGAATTTGATAAGGGTAAGATTCTTATCCCAAAAGTGAAGGATAAGCTGCATTTGTCAGTGATGTCCGAAGTTAACCGTCAGGTTATGCGTCTGCAAACAGAGATGGCTTAACCAAAGTGCTATGCAGTAAAAAGTGCTATGCAGTAATAAGACGGCTCCTGATTCAGGAGCCGTTGATGTTTCTGGGGTTATGCGACGCTTTCTTCTTTATCTTTAGCGTCAGGCAGTTTTGGCGAAAGGGCGGTGGCCTTGCTGTCGATTCGGGTCACCAGCAGCTGGTCGATGCGGTAGTTATCGATATCCACCACTTCAAATTTGTAGCCGGCGAATTTCACCGAATCGGTGCGTTTCGGGATCTTACGCAGCATAAACATCATAAAGCCGCCGATGGTTTCGTAGTTGCCCGACTGCGGGAACTCGTCAATATCCAGCACGCGCATGACGTCGTCAATCGGAGTGCCGCCGTCTATCAGCCATGAGTTCTCATCACGGGCGACAATCTGCTCTTCCAGCCCCTGACCGACCAGATCGCCCATCAGCGTGGTCATCACGTCGTTGAGGGTGATGATCCCCACTACCAGTGCGTACTCGTTCATGATCACCGCGAAGTCTTCACCTGCGGTTTTAAAACTTTCCAACGCCTCTGAAAGGGTTAACGTATCCGGCACAATCAGCGTATTGCGAATTTGTACGCCGCTGTTCAGTGCCAGGCTTTGGTTAGCCAGCACGCGGTTCAGCAGGTCTTTAGAATCGACATAGCCGATGATGTGGTCAATATCTTCATTACAGACGAGAAACTTAGAGTGCGGATGTTCCGCCACCTTATTCTTCAGACTTTGCTCATCTTCGTGGAGATCAAACCAAATCACGTTTTCACGCGGTGTCATTGAAGACGGAACGGTACGGGATTCCAGCTCAAAGACGTTTTCAATCAGCTCGTGTTCCTGTTTACGTAACACGCCCGCCAGCGCACCGGCTTCCACTACCGCGTAGATGTCATCAGAAGTGATGTCATCTTTACGTACCATTGGCAGTTTGAAAATACGGAAGATTATGTTCGCCAGTCCGTTGAAGAACCACACCAGCGGGGTGCAAACGTACAGGCAGAAGCGCATCGGGTTGATGATACGCAAAGCCACAGCTTCTGGCGCAATCATACCGATGCGTTTCGGGGTTAAATCCGCAAACAGGATAAACATGCCAGTCACTAACGAGAAAGAGAGAATAAAGCTCAGTTGCTCAGAGAGTTCTGCCGACATATAGCGGGAGAACAGGCTGTGAAAAGCTGGAGAAAATGCCGCATCACCGACGATACCGCCGAGAATCGCCACTGCGTTCAGACCGATTTGGACCACGGTAAAGAACATGCCGGGATTTTCCTGCATATTCAGAACGCGTTGGGCATTTATATTGCCTTCATCAGCCAGCAGTTTAAGTTTGATTTTGCGTGAGGCGGCAAGCGAGATCTCGGACATCGAGAAGAACGCACTTACAGCGATCAAACAGAGTATGACTAAAATACTGTTTAACATATCTTATCCGACCTTTCAGGCCAGATCCTCGGAAGGGGAAGTTGATTAATTTGTGTGAAATACACATTGAAAGCCGATTCGAAGAAAGTGAACCGGCATTTTCAGTGGCTAGTATAGCGTAAGGTACTGTAAAGCCGCCAGAGGGTTAAAATTCAGACAGCTGAAAAATGAAAAACTGCCTGATGCGCTATGCCGAACAGGCCTACGCAGTCCCCGCAATATATTGAATTTGGACGATTTTGTAGGCCTGGCAAGGCGTTTACGCCGTATCCGGCATAAACAAAATGCACTTTATCAACAATCTACATTTGTACCCGTAACGCTATGCTTCCGGCGGCAGACAGACGCCAATTCCACCAATTCCACAGTAACCATACGGGTTTTTATGCAGATATTGCTGGTGGTCATCTTCGGCATAATAAAACGGTGTGGCGTTAGCGATTTCCGTGGTGATGCGACGATCGTCATCGGCGGCAAGCATCGCCGCCTGAAAACGTTCCAGACTGGCGCGAGCGGCGGCATCCTGTTCTGGGGTCAGCGGATAAATCGCTGAACGATACTGCGTGCCGTGGTCATTGCCCTGACGCATTCCCTGGGCGGGATCGTGATTCTCCCAAAATACTTGTAGCAACTGCTCATAGCTGATGACGGATGGATCGTAAACAATGCGCACCGCTTCGGCATGGCCAGTATCGCCGGAGCACACTTCCCGATAAGTCGGATTTGGCGTATAGCCGCCGGTATAGCCTGCGGCGGTGCTGTAAACGCCGGGTAACTGCCAGAACAGACGCTCCACCCCCCAGAAACAACCCATCGCAAAAATGGCAATCTCCATTCCGTCAGGTACATTGGTCATTGAGTGACCGTTGACCGCATGCAGCGTGGCTACGGGCATCGGGGTGTTACGTCCAGGCAGGGCATCGGCGGGGGAAACCAGATGCTTTTTATCAAATAAACTCATGGTGTCGCTCTCCCGAAAATCGGTCATTGGGGTTAAGGTTGTAACAAGAGGCGTATTTGCACACAATAACCACCGTGAATAGGTCTAAAGTAAAACATAAGAAATATTTTGGGTTTAGTCTGCTTTTTAATCCATATTACTGGATTTTTGTTAAGCCGTTTAACGGCGTTCCAGGGGCAGGAAAAAAAGGATATTCAGGAGAAAATGTGCGCTATATCCGACAGTTATGCTGTGTAAGCTTACTCTGCTTAAGCGGATCTGCCGTCGCCGCGAACGTCCGTCTACAGGTCGAGGGGTTATCGGGACAGCTGGAAAAGAACGTTCGCGCGCAGCTTTCTACGATTGAAAGTGATGAAGTGACGCCAGACCGTCGCTTTCGCGCACGCGTCGATGATGCCATCCGCGAAGGTCTGAAAGCGCTGGGTTATTACCAGCCGACCATTGAATTTGATCTCCGTCCACCGCCAAAGAAAGGGCGGCAGGTATTGATCGCCAAAGTCACGCCAGGCGTGCCGGTGTTAATTGGCGGCACCGATGTGGTATTGCGCGGCGGCGCGCGGACCGATAAAGACTATTTGAAATTGCTCGATACTCGCCCGGCTATTGGTACGGTACTGAACCAGGGCGATTATGAAAATTTCAAAAAGTCCTTAACCAGCATTGCGTTGCGTAAAGGTTATTTCGATAGCGAATTTACCAAAGCACAGCTGGGCATTGCGCTCGGCCTGCATAAAGCCTTCTGGGATATTGATTATAACAGTGGCGAACGTTACCGCTTTGGGCATGTGACCTTTGAAGGATCACAAATCCGCGATGAATACCTGCAAAATCTGGTGCCGTTTAAAGAGGGCGATGAGTACGAATCGAAAGATCTGGCAGAACTGAACCGTCGACTTTCTGCTACCGGCTGGTTTAACTCGGTGGTGGTGGCTCCACAATTTGATAAAGCGCGCGAAACGAAAGTATTACCATTGACGGGCGTGGTTTCGCCGCGAACAGAAAACACCATCGAAACCGGCGTCGGTTACTCTACGGACGTGGGACCGCGCGTGAAAGCGACGTGGAAAAAGCCGTGGATGAACTCTTACGGTCACAGTTTGACCACCAGTACCAGTATTTCCGCGCCGGAACAGATCCTCGACTTCAGCTATAAAATGCCGCTGCTGAAGAATCCGCTGGAACAATATTATTTGGTGCAGGGCGGTTTTAAGCGCACTGACCTGAACGATACCGAGTCTGACTCCACTACGCTGGTGGCTTCTCGCTACTGGGATCTCTCCAGCGGCTGGCAGCGTGCCATTAACCTGCGCTGGAGTTTCGACCACTTTACCCAGGGTGAAATTACCAACACCACGATGCTGTTTTATCCTGGGGTGATGATTAGCCGCACGCGTTCTCGTGGTGGCCTGATGCCAACCTGGGGCGACTCGCAACGCTACTCTATCGACTACTCCAACACGGCCTGGGGCTCGGATGTTGATTTCTCCGTTTTCCAGGCGCAGAACGTCTGGATCCGCACACTGTACGATCGCCATCGTTTTGTGACACGCGGCACGCTGGGCTGGATTGAAACGGGTGATTTCGACAAAGTACCGCCGGATCTGCGTTTCTTCGCCGGGGGCGATCGCAGTATTCGCGGCTACAAATACAAATCTATCGCCCCGAAATACGCCAACGGTGACCTGAAAGGGGCCTCGAAGCTGATAACCGGATCGCTGGAATACCAGTACAACGTGACCGGAAAATGGTGGGGCGCGGTGTTTGTCGATAGCGGCGAAGCGGTAAGCGATATTCGCCGCAGCGACTTTAAAACCGGTACAGGGGTCGGCGTGCGCTGGGAATCGCCGGTCGGGCCAATCAAACTCGATTTTGCCGTGCCGGTCGCGGATAAAGACGAACACGGGTTACAGTTTTACATCGGTCTGGGGCCAGAATTATGAGTTTATGGAAAAAAATCAGCCTCGGCGTGGTTATCGTTATCTTACTGTTACTGGGATCGGTGGCGTTTCTGGTGGGCACCACCAGCGGCCTGCATCTGGTATTTAAAGCGGCGGATCGCTGGGTGCCAGGACTGGATATTGGCAAGGTCACCGGCGGCTGGCGTGATCTCACCTTGTCTGACGTTCGTTATGAGCAGCCAGGCGTGGCGGTAAAAGCGGGCAATCTGCATCTGGCGGTCGGGCTTGAGTGCCTGTGGAACAGTAGCGTTTGTATTAATGATCTGGCGCTGAAAGACATTCAGGTCAACATCGACAGTAAAAAAATGCCTCCTTCTGAACAGGTTGAAGAAGAGGAAGATAGCGGTCCGTTGGATCTCTCCACGCCGTATCCCATTACCCTGACACGGGTGGCGCTGGACAACGTCAACATCAAGATTGATGACACCACGGTATCGGTGATGGACTTCACCTCCGGCCTGAACTGGCAGGAGAAAACCCTGACCCTGAAACCGACATCGCTGATAGGCCTGTTGATTGCTTTGCCGAAAGTGGCGGAAGCGGCACAGGAAGAAGTGGTCGAACCGAAGATTGAAAATCCGCAGCCGGAGGAAAAGCCGCTCGGCGAAACGCTGAAAGATCTCTTTTCTCGCCCGGTATTGCCGGAAATGACCGACGTGCATTTGCCGCTTAACCTGAACATTGAAGAGTTTAAGGGCGAGCAGCTGCGCGTGACGGGCGACACGGACATCACCGTGAGCACCATGCTGCTGAAAGTGAGCAGCATTGACGGCAATACTAAACTGGACGCCCTGGATATCGACTCCAGTCAAGGGATCGTCAACGCCAGCGGCACGGCGCAGCTGTCAGACAACTGGCCGGTGGATATCACCCTCAACAGCACACTGAACGTGGAGCCGTTGAAAGGTGAAAAGGTGAAGCTGAAAGTGGGCGGTGCGCTGCGCGAACAGCTGGAGATAGGCGTTAACCTTTCCGGTCCGGTGGATATGGATTTACGCGCCCAGACGCGACTGGCGGAAGCTGGATTGCCGCTCAACGTGGAAGTGAACAGCAAACAGCTTTACTGGCCGTTCACTGGTGAGAAGCAGTATCAGGCAGACGATCTGAAACTGAAACTTACCGGCAAAATGACCGATTACGCGATCTCTATGCGCACGGCTGTTAAGGGCCAGGAGATCCCGCCAGCCACCATTACCCTTGATGCCAAAGGTAATGAACAGCAGGTCAATCTCGACAAACTTACCGTCGCGGCGCTGGAAGGGAAAACGGAACTTAAGGCGTTGCTCGACTGGCAGCAGGCCATTAGTTGGCGCGGTGAGCTAACGCTTAACGGCATTAACACCGCCAAAGAGATCCCGGAGTGGCCGTCGAAACTCAATGGCTTGATTAAAACCCGCGGTAGCCTGTACGGCGGCACCTGGCAGATGGAGGTGCCAGAACTGAAGCTGACCGGTAACGTCAAACAGAACAAAGTGAACGTTGACGGCACGCTGAAAGGCAACAGTTATATGCAGTGGATGATCCCAGGGCTGCATCTGGAACTGGGGCCAAACAGTGCCGAAGTGAAAGGCGAGCTGGGGGTAAAAGATCTCAATCTTGATGCCACCATCAACGCGCCGGGGCTGGATAACGCGCTGCCGGGGCTTGGCGGTACAGCGAAAGGGCTGGTGAAAGTACGCGGCACGGTGGAAGCGCCACAACTACTGGCAGATATCACCGCGCGCGGCCTGCGATGGCAGGAACTTTCCGTGGCGCAGGTTCGCGTGGAAGGCGACATTAAATCCACCGATCAGATCGCCGGGAAACTCGACGTACGCGTTGAGCAAATCTCGCAGCCCGATGTGAATATCAACCTCGTCACTCTGAATGCCAAAGGCAGCGAAAAGCAGCACGAGCTACAGTTGCGGATTCAGGGCGAGCCTGTCTCCGGGCAGCTTAATCTGGCAGGAAGTTTTGATCGCAAAGAAGAACGCTGGAAGGGAACTCTTAGCAATACCCGCTTCCAGACGCCGGTCGGCCCGTGGTCGCTGACCCGCGATATTGCGCTGGATTACCGCAATAAGGAACAAAAAATCAGCATCGGGCCACACTGCTGGCTTAACCCGAATGCGGAACTGTGCGTGCCGCAAACTATCGATGCGGGTGCCGAAGGGCGTGCGGTGGTGAATCTCAACCGCTTCGACCTGGCCATGCTGAAACCATTTATGCCAGAAACCACTCAGGCCAGCGGTATCTTCACGGGTAAAGCGGACGTTGCCTGGGACACCACGAAAGAGGGGCTGCCGCAGGGCAGTATCACCCTTTCGGGGCGTAATGTGCAGGTGACGCAAACCGTCAACGATGCGGCGCTGCCCGTGGCGTTTCAGACGCTGAATCTGACGGCGGAGTTGCGTAACAACCGTGCCGAATTGGGCTGGACCATCCGCCTGACCAATAACGGCCAGTTTGATGGTCAGGTGCAGGTGACCGATCCGCAAGGCCGCCGTAATCTTGGTGGCAACGTCAATATCCGTAACTTCAACCTTGCGATGATAAACCCCATCTTTACCCGTGGGGAAAAAGCCGCGGGGATGGTGAGTGCCAACTTGCGTCTGGGTGGTGATGTACAAAGTCCGCAGTTGTTTGGTCAGCTCCAGGTTACGGGTGTGGATATCGACGGCAACTTTATGCCGTTTGATATGCAACCGAGCCAGCTTGCGGTCAACTTTAACGGTATGCGCTCGACGCTTGCAGGTACCGTGCGGACCCAGCAGGGTGAAATCTACCTGAACGGTGATGCCGACTGGAGCCAGATTGAAAACTGGCGGGCGCGGGTAACAGCGAAGGGCAGTAAAGTGCGTATCACCGTGCCGCCGATGGTACGAATGGATGTATCGCCAGATGTTGTATTCGAGGCTACACCAAACCTGTTTACCCTCGATGGTCGCGTGGATGTTCCGTGGGCGCGCATCGTGGTGCACGAGCTGCCGGAAAGCGCAGTAGGCGTTTCCAGCGATGTGGTGATGCTTAACGATAACCTGCAACCGGAAGAGCCGAAAACGGCGTCGATTCCGATTAACAGTAACCTGACTGTCCACGTTGGCAACAATGTGCGCATTGACGCCTTTGGCCTGAAAGCGCGGCTGACGGGCGATCTCAACGTCGTTCAGGACAAACAAGGGCTGGGCCTGAACGGGCAGATCAACATCCCTGAAGGGCGCTTCCATGCCTATGGTCAGGATCTGATTGTGCGTAAGGGTGAGTTACTGTTCTCTGGTCCGCCAGATCAACCGTATCTTAATATCGAAGCTATTCGTAACCCGGATGCTACAGAAGACGACGTCATCGCCGGAGTTCGCGTCACTGGTCTGGCGGACGAACCGAAAGCGGAGATCTTCTCTGACCCGGCGATGTCGCAACAAGCTGCATTGTCTTATTTGCTACGTGGACAAGGGCTGGAGAGCGATCAGAGTGACAGTGCGGCGATGACCTCGATGCTGATTGGCCTGGGGGTTGCGCAAAGTGGCCAGATTGTGGGTAAAATCGGCGAGACGTTTGGCGTAAGCAATTTAGCGCTCGACACAGAGGGAGTAGGCGACTCCTCCCAGGTGGTGGTCAGCGGCTATGTATTGCCAGGTCTGCAAGTGAAATACGGCGTGGGTATATTTGACTCTATAGCAACACTCACGTTACGTTATCGCCTGATGCCTAAGCTATATCTGGAAGCCGTGTCTGGTGTAGACCAGGCACTGGATTTGCTCTATCAGTTCGAGTTTTAGCAATGCGAATATTTGTCTACGGCAGTTTACGCCACAAACAAGGCAACAGTCACTGGATGACCAATGCCCAGTTACTGGGCGATTTCAGTATTGATAACTACCAGTTGTATAGCCTGGGCCACTATCCAGGCGCAGTTCCGGGGAACGGAACAGTACATGGTGAAGTTTATCGTATTGACAACGCCACGCTGGCCGAACTTGATGCCTTGCGCACCAGGGGCGGTGAATACGCGCGCCAGTTGATTCAGACGCCGTACGGGAGTGCATGGATGTACGTTTATCAACGACCCGTCGATGGATTAAAGCTAATTGAAAGCGGCGACTGGTTAGACAGGGATAAGTAATAATAAAAGCACGCCACCTTCGGGTGGCGTTGTTTTATGCGATGTATCTCGCGATTTTTTTTGTCACTTTCCCATCTTTTGCTTTTCTCTCCGGGCCGCTTTCCATATCTGCAATCGCATAAAAAACTCTGCTGGCGTTAACAAATGTACAGGGGTAAAACGGGGACACGCTTTGAACGGTGAGTATGAGTGAGGCCGGCTAACTTCCAGCAAGTGGCTATGAACAGCAAAATGGTGGTCGAGCTTAGCTTGTTCTTACCGTTCAAGCCTTTCAACTGCTGAAAATAATAATAGGAGTAGAGAGTTTATAAATTGCGGGCATAAAAAAACCCCTACTAACCGAAGCCCGGCGTTCAGGGTTATTACGCCAGAAGAAATTATTTATTCTTGGCGCGCTCGAAGGAAGCAACGATTTCAGCTTTAGCGGCTTCTGCGTTTTCCCAACCTTCAACTTTAACCCACTTGCCTTTTTCGAGGTCTTTGTAGTGCTCGAAGAAGTGAGCGATTTGCGCTTTCAGCAGCTCTGGCAGATCGTTAACGTCTTTAATGTGATCGTATTCTTTGCTTAGCTTGGTGTGCGGAACAGCAATCAGTTTCGCATCTTCACCGGCTTCGTCGGTCATTTTCAGTACGCCAACCGGACGGCAGCGGATCACAGAACCCGGCTGCAGCGGGTACGGAGTCGGGACCAGTACGTCAACCGGGTCACCGTCCAGAGACAGGGTGTGGTTGATGTAACCGTAGTTGCACGGATAGAACATCGCGGTGGACATGAAGCGGTCAACGAACAGTGCGCCGCTCTCTTTGTCGATTTCGTATTTGATCGGATCTGCGTTAGCCGGGATCTCAATAACAACGTAGATGTCTTCCGGCAGATCTTTACCCGCAGGGACGTTGAGTAAGCTCATGTCTGTTTCCTTTAAAAATATGTGGCAAACAAGTGCCGAGTATTATAGCCAACTCGCGCCGAATGTCTTCGCTTGTTTTCGTCTTCATTTTCCTTTTTCGCCAGTTTTAAGACGGTATACAGAGCAGGAAAATCCATAACCGTAGCCGCATTTTTCATAGTGAGATGAAAGCGATTACAAACTTGTGATTAACGTTTTATTTACTTTTTTGAAGTGTGATGTAACGCAATCCGTTACATAACGAATTGTCTATAGTTTTTTCGCGAACATCTTTTCACCAATAATAATTACCCCGACGAGGACAACCCTATGTGGAAACGCTTACTTGTAGTCTCTGCAGTCTCGGCAGCCATGTCGTCTATGGCGTTGGCCGCTCCATTAACCGTAGGATTTTCGCAGGTCGGATCGGAATCCGGCTGGCGCGCCGCAGAAACCAATGTGGCGAAAAGTGAAGCCGAAAAGCGCGGAATTACGTTGAAAATTGCCGATGGTCAGCAAAAGCAGGAAAACCAGATTAAAGCGGTACGTTCCTTCGTCGCACAAGGGGTGGATGCGATCTTTATCGCTCCGGTGGTTGCGACGGGTTGGGAGCCGGTATTAAAAGAGGCGAAAGATGCCGAAATCCCGGTCTTCTTGCTTGACCGTTCCATCGATGTGAAAGACAAATCTCTCTATATGACCACCGTTACTGCCGACAACATCCTCGAAGGTAAGTTGATCGGTGACTGGCTGGTGAAAGAGGTTAACGGCAAACCATGTAACGTGGTGGAGCTGCAGGGCACCGTTGGGGCCAGCGTCGCCATTGACCGTAAGAAAGGCTTTGCCGAAGCCATAAAGAATGCGCCAAATATCAAAATTATCCGCTCGCAGTCAGGTGACTTCACCCGCAGTAAAGGCAAAGAAGTCATGGAGAGCTTTATCAAAGCGGAAAACAACGGCAAAAACATCTGCATGGTTTACGCCCATAACGACGACATGGTGATTGGTGCAATTCAGGCAATTAAAGAAGCGGGCCTGAAGCCGGGTAAAGATATCCTCACGGGTTCCATTGATGGCGTACCAGATATCTATAAAGCGATGATTGATGGCGAAGCAAACGCCAGCGTTGAACTGACGCCGAACATGGCTGGCCCCGCTTTTGACGCGCTGGAGAAATACAAAAAAGACGGCACCATGCCTGAAAAGCTGACGTTAACCAAGTCCACCCTTTACCTGCCTGATACCGCAAAAGAAGAGTTAGAGAAGAAGAAAAACATGGGGTATTGAGGGGCATCAATATCTGATGCCGACTTGTGGGCCGCCGGATAAGGTGTTTACGCCGCATCCGGCAGTTGTGCAGTACCGGACTTAACACCATGCACAATCTGTCCCCTCGCCCCTTTGGGGAGAGGGTTAGGGTGAGGGGGACAAACGGCGCAGCTCTTAACATCAGGCACGATCTATTCCCGGACTTTTAGAGCGTGGCTAAGGGGGAAACCATGACGACCGACCAACACCAGGAAATCCTCCGCACCGAAGGATTAAGTAAATTTTTCCCCGGTGTCAAAGCGTTAGACAACGTTAATTTCAGCCTGCGCCGTGGCGAAATCATGGCGCTGCTCGGTGAAAACGGGGCGGGAAAATCGACGCTAATCAAAGCATTAACCGGTGTATACCACGCCGATCGCGGCACTATCTGGCTGGAAGGCCAGGCTATCTCACCGAAAAACACCGCCCACGCACAACAACTCGGCATCGGCACCGTCTATCAGGAAGTTAACCTGCTACCCAATATGTCGGTCGCTGATAATCTATTCATAGGTCGCGAACCCAAACGTTTCGGCCTTCTACGCCGTAAAGAGATGGAAAAGCGCGCCACCGAACTGATGACATCTTACGGTTTCTCCCTCGACGTGCGCGAACCGCTCAACCGCTTTTCAGTCGCGATGCAGCAAATCGTCGCCATTTGCCGGGCTATCGATCTCTCCGCCAAAGTGCTGATCCTCGATGAACCCACCGCCAGTCTCGACACTCAGGAAGTAGAGTTACTGTTTGGCCTGATGCGTCAGCTTCGCGATCGCGGCGTCAGCCTGATCTTCGTCACTCATTTTCTCGATCAGGTTTATCAGGTTAGCGATCGGATCACCGTCTTACGTAACGGCAGTTTTGTGGGCTGTCGGGAAACGCGCGAGCTACCGCAGATCGAACTGGTAAAAATGATGCTGGGGCGCGAGCTGGACACCCACGCGCTTCAGCGTGCCGGGAGAACATTGCTGAGCGACAAACCTGTTGCCGCGTTCAAAAATTACGGCAAAAAAGGAACGATCGCACCGTTTGATCTCGAAGTGCGCCCCGGCGAGATCGTCGGTCTGGCAGGCTTGCTGGGATCAGGGCGGACAGAAACCGCCGAAGTGATCTTCGGTATCAAACCTGCTGACAGCGGCACTGCGTTGATCAAAGGCAAACCGCAAACGCTACGCTCGCCACATCAGGCTTCGGTACTGGGCATCGGCTTCTGCCCGGAAGATAGGAAAACCGATGGCATCATCGCCGCCGCCTCGGTGCGGGAAAATATCATTCTTGCTCTCCAGGCCCAGCGCGGCTGGCTACGACCTATTTCCCGCAAAGAGCAGCAAGAGATTGCCGAACGCTTTATCCGCCAGCTTGGCATTCGCACACCTTCCACCGAACAACCGATTGAATTTCTCTCCGGCGGCAATCAGCAAAAAGTGTTGCTTTCACGTTGGCTACTGACCCGACCGCAATTTCTGATTCTCGACGAGCCAACGCGCGGAATTGATGTTGGTGCGCATGCCGAGATCATCCGGCTGATTGAAACGCTGTGCGCTGACGGTTTGGCGCTGCTGGTGATCTCCTCCGAGCTGGAAGAGCTGGTGGGCTATGCCGACCGGGTGATTATCATGCGCGATCGCAAACAGGTAGCGGAGATCCCGCTGGCAGAGCTTTCCGTTCCGGCGATCATGAACGCCATTGCGGCGTAAGGAGAACAGTGTGATGCCTCAATCTCTCCCGGACACTACGCCGCCGAAAAGGCGTTTTCGCTGGCCAACAGGAATGCCGCAGCTGGCGGCACTGTTGCTGGTGCTGCTGGTCGATAGCCTGGTGGCCCCGCATTTCTGGCAGGTGGTGCTTCAGGATGGGCGTTTGTTCGGTAGCCCTATCGACATTCTTAACCGTGCGGCCCCCGTTGCGCTACTGGCGATTGGCATGACGCTGGTTATCGCCACCGGTGGGATTGATCTCTCCGTAGGGGCGGTGATGGCTATCGCCGGAGCCACAACGGCTGCGATGACGGTCGCGGGATTCAGCCTTCCAATTGTTTTGTTAAGCGCCCTCGGCACTGGCATCCTGGCGGGATTGTGGAACGGCATACTGGTAGCGATCCTCAAAATTCAGCCGTTTGTCGCCACCCTGATCCTGATGGTCGCCGGGCGCGGCGTGGCGCAACTGATCACCTCCGGGCAGATCGTCACATTTAACTCACCGGATCTCTCCTGGTTCGGCAGTGGATCGCTGTTGTTCCTGCCAACACCAGTCATTATTGCGGTGCTGACACTTCTCCTGTTCTGGCTGTTGACCCGCAAAACGGCGCTGGGGATGTTTATCGAAGCCGTTGGTATCAACATTCGGGCGGCAAAAAATGCAGGGGTAAACACGCGGATCATCGTCATGCTCACCTACGTGTTGAGCGGGCTATGTGCGGCGATTGCGGGCATTATCGTGGCGGCGGATATTCGCGGTGCCGATGCCAATAACGCCGGGTTATGGCTGGAGCTGGACGCCATTCTTGCAGTGGTGATTGGCGGCGGATCGCTGATGGGCGGGCGCTTTAACCTGCTGCTTTCGGTGGTGGGGGCGCTGATTATTCAGGGAATGAACACCGGAATTTTGCTTTCTGGCTTTCCGCCGGAGATGAACCAGGTGGTGAAAGCGGTGGTGGTGCTTTGCGTGCTGATTGTTCAGTCGCAACGCTTTATCAGTCTGATTAAAGGGGTACGTAACCGTGATAAAACGTAATTTGCCACTGATGATCACCATCGGCGTCTTTGTGTTGGGTTATATCTACTGTCTGACCCAGTTTCCCGGTTTTGCTTCCACAAGAGTGATCTGCAATATCCTGACCGATAACGCCTTTCTTGGGATAATCGCCGTTGGCATGACCTTTGTGATCCTCTCCGGTGGGATCGATCTCTCCGTCGGTTCGGTGATCGCCTTTACCGGCGTGTTTCTGGCAAAAGTGATTGGCGATTTCGGCCTCTCGCCGCTGCTGGCGTTTCCGCTGGTGTTGGTGATGGGCTGTGCCTTCGGCGCATTTATGGGGCTTCTGATTGACGCCCTGAAGATCCCGGCGTTTATCATTACCCTTGCGGGAATGTTCTTTTTGCGTGGCGTCAGCTATCTCGTTTCGGAAGAGTCGATCCCGATAAACCATCCTGTTTATGACACGCTCTCAAGCCTTGCGTGGAAAATCCCTGGCGGCGGTCGCTTAAGTGCGATGGGACTGCTGATGCTGGCGGTGGTGGTTATCGGCATATTCCTCGCGCATCGTACCCGTTTTGGTAATCAGGTATACGCCATTGGCGGCAACGCAACGTCGGCAAACCTGATGGGGATTTCCACTCGCAGCACCACTATCCGCATTTATATGCTTTCTACCGGGCTGGCCACGTTGGCGGGGATTGTCTTCTCGATTTATACCCAGGCCGGATACGCGCTGGCGGGCGTAGGTGTGGAACTGGATGCTATCGCCTCAGTGGTAATTGGCGGTACGCTTTTGAGTGGTGGCGTTGGAACGGTATTAGGGACGCTTTTTGGCGTGGCGATTCAGGGACTGATTCAGACTTACATAAACTTTGATGGTACGCTGAGTTCCTGGTGGACGAAAATCGCCATCGGTATTTTGTTGTTTATTTTTATAGCATTACAGCGTGGATTAACGGTGCTGTGGGAGAATCGTCAGAGTTCGCCAGTGACAAGAGTCAACATTGCGCAGCTATAAAAACGCCTCTCCATGTGGAGAGGCGCAGGAGCTTACGCGTCCGGGAACTCACGGATAAAGCGTTCGACATCTTCAACCATATGGTCGTTGCCGACAAAGAACGAACGGCGCTGGTGCAGGGTTTCCGGGATAATATCCAGAATACGCTCTTTGCCATCGCTCGCTTTACCGCCCGCTTGTTCCGCCAGGAATGCCATCGGGTTGCACTCATACAGTAAACGTAGTTTACCGTCCGGGTGGCTGGCGGTGCTTGGGTAGAGATAAATACCGCCTTTCAGCAGGTTACGGTGGAAATCCGCGACCAGTGAACCGATATAACGTGAGGTATACGGGCGGTTGGTGGATTTATCTTCTTCCTGGCAGAATTTAATGTACTTCTTCACCCCGTTCGGAAACTTAATGTAGTTTCCTTCGTTGATGGAGTAGGTTTTGCCTTTCTCCGGGAAGCGCATCCGTTCCTGGCACAGGCAGAAAACACCCAGCGAAGGATCATAAGTAAAGGCGTGAACACCGCATCCGGTGGTGTAAACCAGCATAGTAGAGGAGCCGTATACCACGTAACCTGCCGCAACCTGTTTGTTACCAGGCTGGAGGAAATCTTCTTCCGTTACCGGCGTGCCAACAGGCGTAACGCGGCGGTAGATGGAGAAAATGGTACCGACAGAGACGTTAACATCGATGTTGGACGAGCCATCCAGGGGGTCCATCAGCACCACGTATTTTGCGTGTTCACAGCCTTCAAAGACGACAATCTCATCTTCTTCTTCAGAGGCAATGCCCGCAACGATATCGCGTGCTTTCAGTGCGGCTTTCAGTTTCTCATTAGCGAACAGGTCGAGTTTCTGCTGAACCTCGCCCTGCACGTTCTCAGCACCGCTGGCACCCAGGATATCAACCAGTCCTGCTTTGTTGATATCGCGATGGATAATCTTGGCGCCCAGTTTTATTGCCGACAGCAAAGCAGTGAGCTCACCGGTAGCATGAGAAAACTCGTGCTGCTTTTCGACAATAAATTCACCTAACGTTTTCATAAAACTTTCCCTGCAATGTTTATGGAGTAAAGCGACCGCAACAATCTTAACAAATAATCCCAATGTTGCGCTCAGGTGAATCGCGCCAGCAAATTACGGATTATCCTGAAATGCATTTCTCACTTACCCGACATATGCGTAAAATGAGCGCCAGATTAAAAAAGGATAGTGACGTATGCGCATTCATATTTTAGGAATTTGTGGCACGTTTATGGGCGGTCTGGCGATGCTGGCGCGCCAGTTAGGCCATGAAGTAACGGGTTCGGACGCCAATGTGTATCCGCCGATGAGCACCTTACTTGAGAAGCAAGGCATTGAACTGATTCAGGGTTACGATGCCAGCCAGCTCGATCCACAGCCGGATCTGGTGATTATTGGTAACGCCATGACCCGTGGAAATCCGTGTGTGGAAGCGGTACTGGAAAAAAACATCCCTTATATGTCAGGTCCGCAGTGGCTGCACGATTTTGTGCTGCGCGACCGCTGGGTGCTGGCCGTTGCCGGTACACACGGCAAAACCACCACGGCGGGAATGGCGACCTGGATTCTGGAACAATGCGGTTACAAACCGGGATTTGTGATTGGCGGTGTGCCGGGGAACTTTGAGGTTTCGGCGCGTCTGGGCGAAAGCGACTTCTTTGTTATCGAAGCGGATGAGTACGACTGTGCCTTCTTCGACAAACGCTCTAAATTTGTCCATTACTGCCCGCGTACGCTGATCCTCAACAACCTTGAGTTCGATCACGCCGATATCTTTGACGACCTGAAAGCGATCCAGAAACAGTTCCACCATCTGGTGCGTATCGTTCCGGGGCAGGGGCGTATTATCTGGCCGGAAAACGACATCAACCTGAAACAAACCATGGCGATGGGCTGCTGGAGCGAGCAGGAGCTGGTGGGCGAGCAGGGGCACTGGCAGGCGAAAAAGCTGACCACTGACGCTTCCGAATGGGAAGTCTTGCTGGATGGCGAAAAAGTGGGCGAAGTGAAATGGTCGCTGGTGGGCGAACATAATATGCACAACGGCCTGATGGCGATTGCGGCGGCCCGTCATGTTGGCGTAGCGCCGGCAGATGCTGCTAACGCGCTGGGTTCGTTTATTAACGCTCGTCGTCGTCTGGAGTTGCGCGGTGAAGCGAATGGCGTCACGGTATATGATGATTTTGCCCATCACCCGACGGCGATTCTGGCAACGCTGGCGGCGCTGCGTGGCAAAGTTGGTGGTACGGCGCGCATTATTGCCGTACTGGAACCGCGCTCTAATACCATGAAAATGGGGATCTGCAAAGACGATCTGGCACCTTCATTAGGTCGTGCCGATGAAGTCTTCCTGCTGCAACCGGCACATATTCCGTGGCAGGTGGCAGAAGTGGCAGAAGCCTGCGTTCAGCCTGCACACTGGAGCGGCGATGTGGATACGCTGGCAGATATGGTGGTGAAAACCGCTCAGCCTGGCGACCATATTCTGGTGATGAGCAACGGCGGTTTTGGTGGGATCCATCAGAAACTGCTGGATGGGTTAGCGAAGAAAGCGGAAGCCGCGCAGTAATTCACAGCCTCAGCCTGATAGAGTGTGTGTAGGCCGGATAAGGCGTTCACGCCGCATCCGGCATTTGAGCATAGTGCCTGATGCGACGCTTGATGCGTCTTATCAGGCCTACAGGTGCACCGTATCCGGCAAACCATACTCACATCAACAACGAAAATTACCCTTCGTTCTCCGCTAACTCGCGCAGATACTGGAAAATCTGGCGTGCGGATTTCGGCGGCTTATTCCCTTCTTTCTCTTTCTTCGCGTTACGGATCAGAGTACGCAGTTGCTGACGATCGGCATCGGGCCACAGATTCAATACTTCAGCGATGGCATCATCACCCTGGTCGATCAGACGATCGCGCAGGTTTTCCAGTTTATGGAACAGCACCACCTGCTGGTTGTGACGGTTTTTCAGCTTATCCAGCGCCTGACGGATCGGTTCAACATCGCGCTGGCGCAGCATCTTACCGATGAGCTGCAACTGGCGGCGGCGACCTTCCATCTTAATACGCTGGGCGAGCTCAATAGCCGCGCGCAGATCCGCATCTAACGGGATCTTATCCAGCGCGTTTTTCCCCAGATCAACAATTTCCGCGCCAAGGCGTTTTAGCTCCTCGGCATCACGTTTAATTTCACTTTTACTGACCCAGATAATTTCATCGTCTTCGTCTTCGATGTCATCACCGGGAACGTCGTCGAGCCAGTCTTCGGGCTGCTTAGTCATCTCAGGCTCCTTAAAAAAAGAGGCTAATGTTACCAGTTAAGATGCGCACTGAAAAACGGTTCTCTGTTAGACTTCAGAGAAACTCTCTACATTATGGCACTTGCAATGAAAGTAATCTCTCAAGTTGAAGCGCAGCGCAAGATTCTGGAAGAAGCAGTTTCGACTGCGCTGGAGTTGGCCTCAGGCAAATCGGACGGTGCAGAAGTTGCCGTCAGCAAGACCACCGGCATTAGCGTAAGCACGCGTTATGGTGAAGTGGAGAATGTTGAATTCAATAGCGATGGCGCGCTGGGGATCACCGTTTATCACCAGAACCGTAAAGGTAGCGCATCGTCTACCGATTTAAGCCCGCAGGCCATTGCCCGCACCGTACAGGCGGCGCTGGATATTGCCCGTTATACCTCGCCAGATCCGTATGCCGGCGTGGCAGACAAAGAACTGCTGGCCTTTGACGCGCCGGATCTTGACTTGTTCCACCCTGCGGACGTTTCTCCGGATGAAGCCATTGAACTGGCGGCCCGCGCGGAACAGGCGGCATTGCAGGCGGACAAACGCATCACCAATACCGAAGGCGGTAGCTTTAACAGCCACTACGGTGTCAAAGTTTTTGGCAACAGCCACGGCATGTTGCAGGGGTACTGCTCAACGCGTCATTCGCTCTCCAGTTGTGTAATCGCCGAAGAAAATGGCGATATGGAGCGCGATTATGCCTACACCATTGGGCGTGCGATGAGCGATCTGCAAACGCCAGAGTGGGTTGGGGCCGACTGTGCTCGCCGTACTTTATCGCGCCTGTCACCGCGTAAACTCTCCACCATGAAAGCGCCGGTCATTTTTGCCAATGAAGTGGCAACAGGGTTGTTTGGTCATTTGGTGGGGGCGATAGCGGGTGGTGCGGTCTACCGTAAATCGACCTTCTTGCTCGACTCGCTCGGTAAACAAATTCTGCCGGACTGGCTGACTATTGAAGAACATCCGCATCTGCTGAAAGGGCTGGCATCTACACCATTCGACAGCGAAGGTGTGCGCACCGAGCGCCGCGATATCGTCAAAGATGGCATCCTGACTCAGTGGCTGCTGACCAGCTATTCGGCGCGGAAACTGGGGCTGAAAAGCACCGGACATGCGGGCGGTATTCACAACTGGCGGATTGCCGGACAAGGGCTAAGCTTCGAACAAATGCTCAAAGAGATGGGCACCGGGCTGGTGGTGACGGAGCTGATGGGCCAGGGCGTGAGTGCCATTACCGGTGATTATTCCCGTGGTGCAGCGGGCTTCTGGGTAGAGAATGGCGAAATTCAGTATCCGGTGAGCGAAATCACCATCGCTGGTAATTTAAAAGATATGTGGCGCAATATTGTCACCGTCGGTAACGATATTGAAACACGCAGTAATATACAGTGTGGTTCTGTGCTGTTGCCGGAGATGAAAATCGCCGGGCAGTAAAAAACTGGCGCGACCTGCCGCGCCAAATCTTCATAATAAAAAAGGAAGTGAGCAATGCGTAAAAGCCTGTTAGCTATTCTTGCAGTCTCCTCATTGGTATTCAGTTCGGCGTCGTTTGCCGCTGATCTGGAAGACAATATGGAAACCCTCAACGACAATTTAAAAGTGGTTGAAAAAGCCGATAACGCGGCGCAAGTCAAAGACGCGTTAACGAAGATGCGCGCTGCGGCGCTGGATGCGCAAAAAGCGACGCCGCCGAAGCTCGAAGGCAAATCACCGGACAGCCCGGAAATGAAAGACTTCCGCCACGGTTTCGACATTCTGGTCGGTCAGATTGACGACGCGCTGAAGCTGGCAAATGAAGGTAAAGTAAAAGAAGCGCAGGCTGCCGCAGAGCAACTGAAAACGACCCGCAACGTCTATCACCAGAAGTATCGTTAATTCCTTATTTCCCTGTTGCCTGCACTCAGGTAACAGGGAACTTATCATCGCAAATGATGCACCACCTGATTGCTGCTGCCGCGCCAGATCAGGGAAGGGTCTTTTAAATCCTGCACAAATTTGCCGTCGACCAGCACGTTAATCAAATCAACAACCTGCATTTGCGCAGCGTTGAGTTCGTCGAGTTTATAGCCTGTCCACATCCAGATGTCTTTACCCGGACACTCGGCGCGGATGCGTTGTACCAGCTTCAGAATATCCGGCACGTTTTGCGGATGTAGCGGATCGCCGCCGGAGAGGGAAATACCCTGGCGTTTGATACGAGTGTCATTCAGATCGTTAATGATCTGGTCTTCCATTGCTTTGGTAAATGGCTGACCGGAATTTACCCGCCAGGTGCTTTTGTTATAGCAACCGGGGCATTCATGAACACACCCAGAGACAAACAGGGTGCAGCGAGTGCCGGGGCCGTTGACGATGTCGACAGGATAGTACTGATGATAATTCATTATTTCACCTGGCTTATCAGTCCGCGTGTAGGCTGCATCCGGTAATCAACGCCTGATGCGACGCTGTCGCGTCTTATCAGGCCTACAGCCGTTGCCAAATGTAGGCCGGATAAGGCGTTTACGCCGCATCCGGCATTTGCTTAACACAGAGTGAAGATTAACCTATCTGCCCATTTCCCAAATGTTTAACGCGGCGCTTAACTTCTTCCTGCTTACCAGCGTTAAACGGACGTGCATCCGGGCTACCTAAATATCCGCACACGCGGCGAGTCACCGACACACGGGAGGTGTCATGGTTACCACATTTCGGACAAGTGAAGCCTTTGCTGGTGCACTCAAACTCGCCGGTAAAGCCACACTCGTAGCATTCATCGATCGGTGTGTTGGTGCCGTAATACGGTACATGCTGATAGCTGTAATCCCAGACATCTTCCAGCGCCTTCAGGTTGTGCTGAATGTTTGGATACTCGCCATAGCAAATGAAGCCACCGTTCGCCAGTGGCGGGTAAGGCGCTTCAAAGTCGATCTTGTCGTACGGGTTCACCTTCTTCTCCACATCGAGGTGGAAACTGTTGGTGTAGTAACCTTTATCGGTCACGCCCGGCACCACGCCAAACTCAGCGGTATCGAGACGGCAGAAGCGGTCACACAGGTTCTCACTCGGCGTACTGTAGAGGCTGAAACCGTAGCCAGTTTCTTCTTTCCACTGATCCACCGCCTGACGCAGACGCTCAACAATCGCAATACCTTTCGCGCGCAGCTGCTCGTTGTCGTAAACATGCTCGCCGCCGAACAGCGCGTTAATGGTTTCGTGGATGCCGATGTAACCCAGCGAAATAGACGCACGACCGTTTTTGAAGATTTCAGAAACGTCGTCGTCAGCATTCAGACGCACGCCACAAGCGCCTTCCATATAGAGGATCGGGGCTACGCGCGCTTTCACGCCTTCGAGACGAGCGATACGGGTCATCAGCGCCTTACGTGCCAACACCAGACGTTCATCCAGCAGCTTCCAGAAGGTGGCTTCATCGCCTTTTGCTTCCAGAGCAATACGCGGCAGGTTCAGGCTGATCACGCCGAGGTTGTTACGACCATCGTGGATCTGCTCGCCGTTTTCATTTTCCCACACGCCGAGGAAGCTGCGGCAGCCCATCGGGGTTTTAAACGAACCGGTGACTTTCACTACTTGATCGTAGTTCAGGATATCCGGATACATGCGCTTGCTTGCGCACTCCAGCGCCAGCTGTTTGATGTCGTAGTTCGGATCGCCTTTTTTATGGTTCAGGCCATCGCGAATCGCAAACACCAGTTTCGGGAACACCGCCGTTTTACGGTTTTTACCGAGGCCGGCGATACGGTTACGCAGGATAGATTCCTGAATCAGGCGCGACTCCCAGCTGGTGCCCAGACCAAAACCAAAGGTCACAAACGGTGTTTGACCGTTGGCGGTGTGCAGGGTGTTTACTTCGTACTCCAGCGACTGGAAGGCATCGTAGCACTCTTTGATGGTACGAGAGTTAGCGTAGCCTTCGGCGTCCGGGATGTTCCACTCTTCTGCGGTCTTGCGATGTTTGTTGTAGCTGGCGGTGACAAACGGTGCCAGCACTTCATCGATACGGTTAATGGTGGTGCCGCCATAAATATGGCTGGCGACCTGAGCAATAATCTGCGCAGTTACCGCGGTTGCCGTAGAGATCGATTTCGGCGGTTCAATCTCGGCGTTCCCCATTTTAAAGCCCTGGGTCAGCATGCCTTTCAGGTCGATCAACATGCAGTTGAACATCGGGAAGAACGGTGAGTAATCGAGATCGTGATAGTGAATATCACCACGTTCATGTGCCTGCACCACGTCACGCGGCAGCAGGTGCTGGCGTGCATAGTGTTTAGCCACGATCCCGGCCAGCAGGTCGCGCTGGGTTGGAATCACCTTGCTGTCTTTGTTGGCGTTTTCGTTGAGTAACGAGGAGTTGGTCTGCTCGACCAGACCACGGATCTCCTGGTTCAGGCGACCGCGTTTTTCACGTTCAATGTCGCGATCGTGACGGTACTCGATGTAAGCACGAGCCAGTTGTTTGTATGGCCCCGACATCAGCTGGTTTTCAACTGCGGTCTGGATCTCATTGATATCCACCTGGTTGCGGCCCTGCATCTGCTCGCTGACAACCGCAGCAACAGTGGCGCAATAATCGGCATCATCGACTTCCGCTGCTTTAGCTGCACGCAGAATCGCTTCTTTGATGCGCTCTGATTTAAACGGCACTTTGCAGCCGTCTCGTTTCATCACATGCGGTGTCATGATCGCTCCATATTTTTAAGAACAGGTTATCCACAGAAATTGGGAAAGGCGTTTTCCGGTTTTTTCGTTTCGTTTTCCGGTGCTTTCCGCAATCGCCATCCGCTTATCCACAACGTCGCACCTTTTTCGTGGGGAGCTGTAGTAGCAATTATAGTCGATTAATACAACATATTGGGTTGGGACGCATTTTAAAGTCTATATATAGTGCTTTGCATCAAGGATGTTTGAACTTTTTTTGATGTAGCTCAAAGTAAAAAGCAGAGCGTACGGATGACGGGCGCTACAGCGATATGTAAATTTTTTAATGAATTTTTTGATTATAAAATCAACAAAAACAACATACTGACAGGCAAAACCCCGGAATGACAGGCATTACCGGGGCTTAGCGAAGATTTACTTCTGTAACCACCAGACAGCCTCAAAAGGCCGTAAAGTCATGGCACAGGGTTGTGGTGAGGCTTCTTCGTAGTTATGCATCACAAGCTGCCAGTTGCCGAGCATTTTCCCTGGCTGCCAGGGTTGGGTCTCACGGCTAAGGTTGGCAATGACCAGCAAGGTTTGCCCCTTCCACTCACGGCGATAGCACCACAATACAGGGCTGTTTGGCAGCAGATCCTGGTAATCGCCCCATGTCAGGACGGCTTCTTGCTTACGCAGTGCGATTAACTTTTGGTAGGTGTAAAACACCGAGGACTCATCGGCCAGCGCTGCTTCTACGTTGATTTCCTGATAGTTATCGCCCAGGCCAATCCACGGTTCGCCAGCCGTAAACCCGGCATTATCGCCGTTGGTCCATTGCATGGGTGTGCGACTGTTGTCACGGGATTTACTGGCGAGGATTGTCAATAACTCGTCGGCATCACGCCCATCGTTGCGCAGCTCGGCAAACATATTGAGGCTCTCCACGTCGCGATAGTCAGTAATGCGCGTGAAATGTGGGTTGGTCATGCCAATCTCTTCGCCCTGGTAGATATACGGCGTTCCCTGCATGCCATGCAGCACCATCGCCAGCATTTTTGCCGCAGGCACGCGGTATTCACCTTCATCACCAAAGCGAGAAACAATGCGCGGCTGATCGTGGTTACACCAGAACAAGGCATTCCATGCCACGTTGTGCATTCCTTGTTGCCAGTGGCGGAACAATGTTTTCAACGCCACAAAGTCAGGTTTAGCCAGCGTCCATTTTTCACCACCGGGATAATCGACCTTCAGGTGATGAAAATTAAAGGTCATCGACAATTCACTGCCTGTCAGTGCCGCGTATCGCTGGCAATGCTCAAGGCTGGTGGAGGACATTTCACCTACGGTCATTAACCCGCGTGGCGTAAACACATCGCGGTTCATCTCGTGCAAAAACTCGTGTGCTCGTGGCCCGTCGGTATAGAAGCGACGCCCATCGCCATCCAGGTCTTCAGGGTAACGCGGGTCTTTGGAGATCAGATTCACCACATCCAGGCGCAACCCGTCGACCCCACGATCGGCCCAGAACTCACAGGCTTTTTTCAGCTCTGCGCGTACCGCTGGATTCTCCCAGTTGAGATCCGCCTGTTCTGGTGCAAAGAGATGCAAATAGTACTGTTCGCTTTCTGCATGCCAGCGCCACGCACTACCACCGAATTTTGAACGCCAGTTGTTCGGTGGCGTTTCTGGTTCTCCATCGCGCCAGATATAAAACTGGCGGTAAGGGCTTTCTTTGTTCAGCGCCTCGCGAAACCAGGCATGTTGGGTAGAGGTATGGTTAAACACCATATCGAGAATGATACGAATCCCACGCGATTTTGCCTGTGTCACCAGTTCGTCAAAATCGTCCAGCGTGCCATAGGTGGGATCAATCGCCGTATAATTCGCTACGTCGTAACCGTTATCGACCTGGGGAGAGACATAAAAGGGGGTTAGCCAGACGGCATCAACGCCCAGTTTATGCAGATAGTCCAGGCGTTGGATAACGCCACGTAAATCGCCGGTGCCGCTACCCGTGGTGTCCTGAAAACTCTTTGGATAAATCTGGTAGATAACGCCGTTTTGCCACCAGTGGGGAAGATGAGTCATTACGTTATTCCTGCAAATGCGAGGGGGCGCAATTGCGCCCCGAAGAAAATTAAACAATGTCCAGCGTGCCCAGGCGGTATTTCCGCTGATAGATAAACGAGGTGAGTACAATCGGGATGATGATGGCGATAGCCATTGCCAGCGCAAACACCTGCCAGTAGCTCGGTTGAATCGAGAGAATTCCCGGCAGGCCGCCTACGCCGATGCCATTCGCCATAACGCCGTTCAAGCCGCATAGCAATCCTGCCAGACCAGAACCAATCATCGCGCACAGCATCGGGAAGCGATATTTCAGGTTGATGCCGTACATAGCAGGCTCAGTGACCCCAAGCCAGGCGGAGATAGCGGCAGGCACGGAGATCTCGCGTTCATTGTGCTTGCGGCTGGAAATGATAATACCTATCACGGCGGAGCCCTGAGCGATATTCGACAGTGCAATCAGCGGCCACACTGGCGTGCCACCCATGCTTTGAATCATCTGCAAATCAATAGCAAGCGTGGTCTGGTGTACGCCGGTGATCACCAGCGGGGCGTACAGGAAGCCAAACAATGCCGCGCCAATCGGAGCAAAGCTGCCGGTCATCAGGTGACGTACCGCAAAGGCAACGCCATCGCCAATCATGCGACCAAACGGACCAATCAGCGCATGGGCGAGGAACACTGCGAGGATCAGCGAACAGACGGGCACCACCACCAGATAGAGGTAATCCGGCACGATGCGCTTAAGACGAGTTTCAATAACGCCCAGCGCCAGTCCGGCTAACAGTGCCGGGATGACCTGCGCCTGATAGCCCACTTTGGCGATGCTGAACATGCCAAAGTCCCATACTTCCGGCAGCTGCTGCCCGAGCAGATAAGCGTTCATCAGCTGTGGAGAAACCAGCGTTACGCCAAGCACGATACCGAGGATCGGTGTACCGCCCATTTTTTTCACCGCTGACCAGCAAATCCCGACCGGCAGGTAGAAGAAGATCGCTTCACCGATCAACCACAGAAAATCGTAGATCGTTTGCAGGGAAGGGTACATTTGCGCCAGCGTCTGACCGTTGCTCATGGGCAAATCGCCGATCACATTGCGAAAACCGAGGATCAAACCACCACTAATCAACGCGGGCAGCAATGGGAAGAAGATCTCCGCGAAATGAGAGATCAACTGCTCATGCCATTTCATATTCTGCCGGGCGGCTTTTTTTACCTGCTCTTTATCAACCTGCGCCTGTCCGGTTGACGCAATCAGTGCTTGATAGTAATCACCCACGTTGGTGCCAATCACCACCTGAAATTGCCCGGCATTGGTGAAACAGCCTTTCACCATGGGGAGTTGCTCAATTTCTTTCGGTCTGGCATTGGCCGGTTGGTTGAGGACAAAGCGCAGGCGAGTAATACAGTGGCTCACCGTCGCAATATTGCCGCGCCCGCCGACCAGTTCAATCAACCGATCGATATCCGTTTGGTTTATTTTGCTCATCATAAAGCCCCATGGCAGATGACATTTTTGGTTGGCTGCAGAATATATTGCGCGGAAAAATTTAAAAACGGGAACGTTCCCGAAACGCAGCGAAGATCACAATTTATCGTTCAGGAAACGATCAGGACAGGGTGGCGGGGATGATGATTTGTTGCGGTTCGCTGCGCCCGGTTACCTGCGCGATCAACTGGCAGGCCGCCTGGCGTCCAGCTTCGGCATAACCGGGATCTACGGTGACGATCTCCGGATGGAGGAATTTCATTAACGGTGTATTACCGACGCTCGCCAGTTGCAAGGTGTCGATGCGTTGCTCTTGCAGGTATTTACTTGCGCCAAGTGCCAGCGTGTCGGTTGCGCACAGTAACGCGGTAGTTTCAGGCGTAATCACTTTTGCTACGTTCTCATAGCCTTGCTTCATAGCAAGCCCTGGCAGAGCGGCAACGGGATGCAATTTATGCGTTTTGCAGAACGCCAGGTAGGCTTCGTGACGTCGCTTACCGGTTGTCACGTCACTGTGCGGCACGCCGAGATAGCTGATATTACGATGTCCCTGGTCATACAGCCGTTGCATCAGGATCTTGATTGCCCCTTCGTCGTCATAACAGACCGAAGCAAAGCCTTTTGCGTCACGCGCCAGCAGAACCAGCGATGACTGCCAGTGGGCTAACATTTCTTCTGTTATGCCGGTAAAACCGAACAGCACTACGCCGTCGATATTACGCCGTTTCAGCACCCCCAAATGTTCGGCAACTAATTGTGGGGAAAACTGACTTTCCATCATGATTGGATCGTAATCTTGTTCATAGAACGCTGGCAGCATGGTTTGAACGGCGAGATTTTCTGACAACGAATCCAGACGGGTAACAATGATGGCGACCACTTTATCGCTTTGCCCACGCATAGCGCGCGCAGAGCGGGAAGGGGAAAATCCATGCTGATTCATCACTGCTTCAACACGCTCGCGCGTGCGCTGGCTCACGCCGCTTTCGTTATTCAGCACCCGGGAAACCGTAGATTTCCCCACGCCGCTTAAGCGCGCGATGTCTTTGATGGTCAGCCGATTTTGCATCCTGTTGTCCCATAACGTGTTGTTTAATTATTTGAGCCTAACTTTACCTGTGCATTCAGCAATGGGTAAAGTCTGGTTTATCGTTGGTTTAGTTGCCAGCAGGTATTATATCGCCATAAATGCTACGAATATTATTGGATTCTCCTTATTATTTGCGGCGCTTTTTTCACTTACCGGAGGTTATATGGAACCTGATCCCACGCCTCTCCCTCGACGGAGATTAAAACTTTTCCGGTAAGCCCGTCTTTTCACGGCGTTACCGGATGCGTAAGGCCGTGACGTTTTAACGTCCCTGCTCAGCTTTATTACCTTCAGGTAAGGCTTCGCCACGCCTGAAGACATTTCTGTACTGTTTCAGACAGTGCGGAGGGACTCCTTATGTTTAAAGAAATTTTTACCCGGCTCATTCGCCATTTACCTTCCCGTCTGGTTCATCGTGATCCATTGCCTGGCGCGCAGCAGACAGTGAATGCGGCGGTCCCGCCTTCTTTAAGTGCGCATTGCCTGAAAATGGCGGTGATGCCCGAAGAAGAATTGTGGAAAACGTTCGACACCCATCCGGAAGGGTTAAATCTGGCGGAAGTGGAATCTGCCCGCGAACAACATGGTGAAAATAAATTACCCGCACAACAACCGTCGCCGTGGTGGGTACATTTATGGGTCTGCTATCGCAACCCCTTTAATATTTTGCTTACCATTCTTGGTGCTATTTCTTACGCCACGGAAGATTTATTTGCCGCAGGTGTTATCGCGCTAATGGTTGCTATTTCTACGTTGCTGAACTTTATTCAGGAAGCTCGTTCCACCAAAGCGGCAGATGCCCTGAAAGCGATGGTCAGTAATACCGCGACGGTACTGCGAGTAATTAACGACAAAGGCGAAAATGGCTGGCTGGAGATCCCGATAGACCAGCTGGTGCCCGGCGATATTATAAAACTGGCGGCGGGGGATATGATCCCGGCAGATTTACGTATCTTGCAGGCGCGGGATCTGTTTGTCGCTCAGGCGTCGTTAACCGGTGAGTCTCTGCCCGTGGAAAAAGCCGCTACCACTCGCCAGCCGGAGCACAGCAATCCGCTGGAGTGCGACACCCTGTGTTTTATGGGCACCACCGTGGTGAGCGGCACGGCACAAGCAATGGTGATTGCCACAGGTGCCAATACCTGGTTTGGTCAACTGGCGGGTCGTGTTAGTGAGCAGGAAAGCGAGCCGAATGCCTTTCAGCAAGGGATTAGCCGCGTCAGTATGCTGCTGATTCGCTTTATGCTGGTGATGGCTCCGGTGGTGTTGCTTATCAATGGTTACACTAAAGGCGACTGGTGGGAAGCTGCACTGTTTGCGCTTTCGGTCGCGGTAGGCTTAACGCCAGAAATGTTGCCGATGATTGTTACCTCGACGCTGGCGCGTGGCGCAGTCAAGTTGTCGAAACAGAAAGTGATCGTCAAACATCTGGATGCCATTCAGAACTTTGGCGCAATGGATATTCTGTGCACTGATAAAACCGGCACCCTGACACAGGATAAAATTGTGCTGGAGAATCATACCGATATCTCCGGTAAAACTAGCGAACGCGTGCTGCATAGCGCGTGGTTGAACAGTCATTACCAGACCGGGCTTAAAAACCTGCTTGATACAGCGGTGCTCGAAGGTACGGATGAAGAGTCAGCGCGCTCGCTGGCCAGCCGTTGGCAAAAAATTGATGAGATTCCATTTGATTTCGAGCGTCGTCGGATGTCGGTGGTTGTGGCAGAAAATACCGAACACCATCAGTTGGTTTGCAAAGGCGCATTGCAGGAAATCCTCAATGTGTGTTCGCAAGTGCGTCACAATGGCGAGATTGTACCGCTCGATGACACCATGCTGCGTAAGATTAAGCGGGTTACTGATACGCTGAATCGTCAGGGGCTGCGCGTGGTTGCGGTGGCGACGAAATACCTGCCAGCGCGTGAAGGAGATTACCAGCGGGCGGATGAATCCGATCTGATCCTCGAAGGATATATTGCTTTCCTTGATCCGCCAAAAGAGACAACAGCTCCGGCACTGAAGGCATTAAAAGCGAGTGGAATTACCGTAAAAATCCTTACTGGCGACAGTGAGTTAGTTGCAGCGAAAGTGTGCCATGAAGTGGGGCTGGACGCGGGAGAGGTGGTCATTGGTAGTGATATTGAAACGCTATCTGACGACGAACTGGCAAATCTCGCACAGCGCACCACGCTGTTTGCTCGTCTGACGCCGATGCATAAAGAACGCATCGTAACGTTGCTGAAGCGCGAAGGGCATGTGGTTGGCTTTATGGGCGATGGTATTAATGATGCGCCCGCCTTACGCGCTGCGGATATCGGCATTTCTGTGGACGGCGCGGTAGATATTGCCCGTGAAGCGGCTGATATCATCCTACTGGAAAAAAGCCTGATGGTGCTGGAAGAGGGGGTTATTGAGGGACGTCGCACTTTCGCCAACATGCTGAAATACATCAAAATGACGGCGAGCTCTAACTTCGGTAATGTGTTCAGCGTGCTGGTGGCGAGTGCTTTCTTGCCCTTCCTGCCGATGTTGCCGCTACACTTGCTTATTCAAAATCTGCTGTACGATGTGTCACAGGTGGCGATCCCATTTGATAACGTCGACGACGAGCAAATTCAAAAGCCGCAGCGTTGGAATCCGGCGGATCTGGGGCGCTTTATGGTCTTCTTCGGACCGATCAGCTCGATTTTCGATATTCTGACGTTTTGCCTGATGTGGTGGGTATTCCATGCCAACACGCCGGAAACGCAAACGCTGTTCCAGTCGGGCTGGTTTGTGGTGGGCTTACTGTCGCAAACGCTGATTGTGCATATGATCCGCACCCGTCGTGTACCGTTTATTCAGAGCTGTGCATCGTGGCCGTTAATGATCATGACCGTGATCGTGATGATTGTCGGGATCGCATTGCCTTTTTCACCGCTGGCCAGTTATCTGCAACTGCAGGCGCTGCCGTTAAGCTATTTCCCGTGGCTGGTTGCGATTCTGGCAGGGTATATGACGTTAACCCAGTTGGTGAAAGGGTTCTATAGCCGTCGTTACGGCTGGCAATAAAGAATAAACTGGGCATGGTGGCCCGGAATCAGATTGCAGACAAAGTGAGCTTTGTTCATGCCGGATGCGGCGTAAATGCCTTATCAGGCCTACAAATTCAATAAATTGCAGGAATCACGTAGGCCTGATAAGCGTAGCGCATCAGGCAATTTTGCGTTTGTCATTAGACTTAATCCGGGCATGATAGCCCGGATTTCCATCAAGATTAGCGACGAACAGCGATCGCTTCGATCTCAATCTTCACGTCTTTCGGCAGACGGGCAACTTCAACGCAAGAACGTGCCGGGAAGGTGGCGTTGTGTTCGGTGAAGAAGGCTTCGTAGGTAGCATTAACGGTTGCGAAGTCGTTCAGATCTTTCACAAACACGGTGGTTTTAACGATATCGCCCACTTTCAGGCCAGCGGCTTCGACGATCGCTTTTACGTTATCCAGCGACTGACGCGCCTGTGCAGCGACGTCTGCCGGTACTTCGCCCGTTTTCGGATTTACCGGGATCTGACCGGAGGTGATGATCATATTGCCCAGATCAACGCCCTGAACGTAAGGGCCGATAGCTGCCGGTGCATTTTCCGTCGCGATAGTTTTGCTCATGATTTCTCCTTTATTACAGCGGTAAAAAGTCTGGCTCATTATAGGGAGCCAGACTTTTATTACCAACCGCAATTAATTGGCCAGCACCACATTATGAGAAAACTCTTTTTCACAGTATTTGCATTTGAGCGCGATATCATTGGCGCGTTTTCGCACGGCAAAGCTGGATGAAACCGGTTCGGCATGGCTGATACAGTTGCTGTTAGGGCAGACCAGCACATTGTCGATGCGCTCTGGCAAACTGGGGCGCGATTTGCCAACCACTTCATAGTTGTCGATACGGTTAACCGTGGCTTGCGGTGCATATAACGCCAGCTGATCAACCTGATCCTCACTTAAAAAGGTATTTTCGATTTTGATCAGATCCTTGCGCCCCATCTCGCCAGAAGGCAAATTCAGACCAATGGTGATGCGCTGATCTGTTTCGGTCAACTTGAACAGACTCAACAGTTTAAAACCGATCTGGGCGGGGATATGGTCAATTACCGTGCCGCGTTTAATAGCTTCAACCTGCAATTTATTATCGTGTGTCATCTCTATTTCCCCTTACAGTACCAGATCGCGATTCAGAACCAGTGCCAGTAACGCCTGGCGAGCGAAAATCCCGTTGCCTGCTTGCTGGAAGTACCAGGCGTGAGGCGTTTTATCCACATCCGTCGCAATCTCATCAACACGCGGCAGCGGATGCAGCACTTTCATATTGGCTTTGGCGTTGTGGAGATCGCTGGCGCGAAGAACAAACTGCGCTTTCACGTTGGCGTACTCGGACGGGTCCAGACGCTCTTTTTGCACGCGGGTCATGTACAGGATGTCTACTTCCGCCATCACTTCTTCAATAGAGCTGTGCAGACTCCAGGCGATCCCTTTTTCATCGAGCATATCCAGAATGTATTGCGGCATTGCCAGCGCATCCGGCGCGATAAAGTAAAAACGGTTGCCGTCGAACTTCGCTAGCGCCTGGGTCAGGGAGTGAACGGTGCGGCCATATTTCAGGTCACCAACCATTGCGACGTGGAGATTGTCCAGACGCCCCTGGGTTTCCTGAATGGTGAATAAGTCCAGCAAGGTTTGCGTCGGATGTTGGTTGGAGCCATCTCCGGCATTCAGTACCGGTACATTGCCGGAAAACTCGGTGGCCAGGCGCGCTGCACCTTCCTGCGGATGACGCATCACTATCGCATCGACGTAAGTGCTGATAACCGAAATGGTATCGGCCAGCGTTTCGCCCTTTTTACCCAGTGATGTATTGGCGCTGTCGGAGAAGCCCACCACGCTGGCACCCAGGCGGTGCATGGAAGTTTCGAAAGAGAGGCGGGTGCGGGTAGAGGCTTCGAAGAAACAGCTGGCAATAACTTTGTGCTTCAACAGCTCTGGTTGCGGGTTCGCTTTCAGTTTCGCCGCTGTCGCCAGCACCAGATTAAGGTCATCGCGACTAAGGTCGTTTATGGAAATGATATGTTTCTGATATAGCGGATTAGCCATCTTTTATCTCCTGACGCCTGGGCAAAAAAAAGCCCCTCGATTGAGGGGCTGGGAATGGGTGATCAACGGGAAGAAAAACGGCAGGCCAGCGTCTTTTTTCAGACGCGGTAAGACAAAATGTCGAACACACTGAACCATACATCCTCCCGGCAAATTGTCCGGCATTATACTCAGCTCTGAGAGAGGATCAAGAAGATGATGCAGTTATAAAGCAAGGCAAACGGTTATCATGAATATATATTCAATTTTAATAAGTAATTAATTTGCTTGTGCACCAGGGCTGTACGCTTTACCACACGTGGTGCGACCCAAACGATATTGCTGCCAGCAATCACGCCAAGAATTTCTGGCAAAGCATGGAAATCAAGGATTCGCGCTACTGCCCGACCATATCCGGCGACGGTATGGATAAGGATAAATTCACCATTATGCTCGACACTCAGGACCATTTCAGCGACGGATCGACCTGCGTCAGGTGTGGGAAGTAATTGAGGATTCACCGAATAAATTTTTTGTCCTTTTGTATTTCTAATTTTTATGACTCCCAGCAATTTCAGTAGTCGTGAAACGGTTGACTGACTGATACTGTCAAAGCCATGGTTTTGCAAATCGCGGCGGATTTCCTCCTGTGAAAGATAACTTTTTTCGGTAATCAGGCGCTGACAGACCGCCAGTTGCTTCTTTTCTTTGGCGGAGTAATCATCGTATTCCTTCATAATGCACCTTTTATTTATTATTACCTGATGATATTTTTCACATTTTATAATGTGAGAGTGGTTCATTTATCACTACACCAGATTTGAAGGCCGCTTTGATAAGCGGCCTGTCGCGTTAAATCATCGCGGCGATACTCAGCACAATCATATTCAACATCGTGAGAATCAGCAGTAGCGGTGCTACCCATCTCAGATAACGGACCCAGGGTACACGGGCAATCGCCAGACCGCCCATCACTACCGCAGAGGTTGGCGTAATCAAATTAACCACTCCGGAAGCAGACTGATAAGCGGTCACCACCAGATCGCGTTGTACATGAGCAAAATCAGCGAGTGGAGCCATTATTGGCATCGTTAACACTGCAAGGCCGGAAGATGAGGGAACCAGAAAAGAGAGCAATACTTCCAGCCAATAGGTCACGTTGATGAAAACAGTGGTGGAAAGCCCTGAAACCAGATTCTCAGCACTGTGCAGAATTGTGTGCGTAATCATGCCGTTATCCATCACGACCACAATACCGCGGGCGATGCCGATAATCAGTGCCACACCAAGGAGATCCCGCGCGCCGTCAATAAAAGTACTGGTGAAGGTTTCTTCGCCCATGCGGGCAATGACACCCACGATGACCGCAGCTGCCAGAAAGACAGCAGAGATTTCCGCCATCCACCAACCCAGTACCGCTACGCCGTAAATCATAAAGGCAAAGGATGCAGCAAAAAGTATCAGGATCGCTTTGCGCGTGGGGGTAAATTCCAGCATCGTTTCTGAACGATTTCCCAGAAAATGCGCCTGGTTTTCAGCCATCTTATCCGCCACGATAGAGCTTTCCGGACTGTTGCGAACTTTGCGGGCATAACGCATAACCCAGTAAACACAAATCACGTAGCCTACTAACAGCAAAATAACACGCAGCAAAATGCCCTGAGTAAAGGGGATCCCTGCGGCGTTGGCAGCAATGACGGTAGCAAATGGGTTAATGGTTGAGCCCAGCGTGCCAATGCCCGATCCCAATAACACTGTGGCGGCAGCGACCAGAGGATCAAAGCGGGCAGCCATCATGACGGGCACCAGCAACGTGTAGAAGGGGAGTGATTCTTCCGCCATCCCATAAATAGTACCGCCAGCAGCGAAGAGCGCCATCAGGATCGGAATCATCCACTCTTCCCGACCATTAAGGCGAGTTGTCACTCGTTCGATACCGGCATCTATTGCCCCGGTTTTATTTACTACTCCCAAAAATCCACCGATGATCAGGACAAACAGCGCGACATCAATCGCTCCCGCAGTGTAGGTTTGATGGTTGTACAAGCCGTCGATGGGCGCTAACAGGACAGCCGTAATACCCTGTGGTTGTGCCTCAACAGGTGCGTAAGTGCCTGCAACAGGAACTTCCTTTCCCAGTGCGGCATTTGTCACCATCTGATATTTTCCCGCAGGTACAATCCAGGTCATTGCCGCAACTAACGCAATCAGCACGAACAAGATGGTATAAGCGGTGGGAAATTTGAATTTACCCATAATGTGATCTCCATAATCACGGGCATACGCTACTCGTCGACGCATGCCCGTCAGGGTTAGTCGCCGAGAGTTGCTACCATCACCGCTTTAATGGTGTGCATCCGGTTTTCTGCTTCATCGAAAACAATAGAGTGGGCCGATTCAAAAACCTCTTCAGTAACTTCCAGTCCTTTGAGGCCGTAGGCCATCTCGATCTCGCGTCCTACTGTGGTGTGCTCATTATGGAAGGCGGGCAGGCAGTGCATAAATTTAACTTCAGGGTTACGCGTGGCAGTAATCACCTGTTGATTGATCTGATAAGGTGCCATCAGACTCACTCGTTCTGCCCAGGCTTCTTTTGGCTCTCCCATCGAAACCCAAACATCCGTATAGAGAAAATCAACGTCGTATACGCCTTCTTCCACATCCTCTGTCAGGGTGATTCTCGCCCCAGTCACGCTGGCGATCTCACGGCATTGTGTTACCAGCGCTTCATCTGGCCAGAAAGATTTTGGTGCCACCAGACGGATATCCATCCCCATTTTTGCAGCACCAACCATCAGCGAGTTCCCCATGTTATTTCGGGCATCACCAAGATACGCAAAGCTCAGCTCTGGCAGCGTTTTGCCTGGCGCATGTTCCAGCATGGTCATTAAATCCGCGAGGATCTGTGTCGGGTGAAATTCATTGGTCAGTCCGTTCCATACCGGAACACCAGCGAACTCACCTAATTCTTCAACGATATTCTGACCATAACCGCGATACTCAATACCGTCATACATGCGTCCGAGTACGCGAGCGGTATCTTTCATTGATTCTTTATGGCCGATTTGTGAGCCGCTGGGGCCGATGTAAGTCACCTGCGCACCTTGATCAAAGGCCGCGACTTCAAAGGCACAGCGGGTACGGGTAGAGGATTTTTCAAAAATCAACGCAATGTTTTTACCGACCAGCGTTTGTTTTTCGTTTCCAGATTTCTTGGCGGCTTTAAGATTGATAGCCAAATCAATCAGGTATTGAATCTCTGCTGGGGTGTAATCAAGCAGCTTAAGAAAATTACGGTTTTTCAGTGAAGTAGCCATGGGGATGTCCTTATAAAAATGGATCAAGCGTGGTTATGGGGGGTATCAAGGCGAATAAGAGTGCCTTTGTCTCCGGCGAGAATTTCCGGACCATCTGCAAGAGAGCCGATCCCTGCAATGCCCCGGCACTGACTAACAAACTTTGCGCAGGCGGTGACTTTCGGCCCCATAGACCCGGCATCAAACTGCATTTCGTTGAGTAATTCCGGCGTGACATGGGCCAGCGGGCGTTGGGTTGGCTTGCCCCAGTCGAGATATACTGCGTCCGCATCAGTGAGGATCAACAAGGCGTCAGCATGGATCTGACTTGCCAGTAGCGCGGCTGAAAGATCTTTGTCGATAACCGCTTCAATCCCATGGTATCCATCGGCTTTTTCAACCACCGGAACACCACCGCCACCATTACAGATCACCAGATGATCGTGGGCGATCAGTGTCTGGATGGCATCCCGCTCGACGATGCGTTTAGGTTGTGGAGAAGGTACGACCCGGCGGAAAGAGTGACCATCTGCTTTGAAAACCCAGCCTTTTTCTGCCTGTAGTACCTGAGTCTGAGCGTGGTCATAAATTGGGCCGATGTACTTAGTTGGGTTACTGAAGGCGGGATCGTTGGCATCCACTTCAACCTGCGTCAGCAGCACGCTGATTTCACGTTGTGGTAGTTGATTTTTCAGCGCCTGTTGTAGCATGTAGCCGATCATCCCCTGGCTTTCGGCCCCCAGAATGTCGAGTGGATAGGGAGCGACATGGGCATAGGCGCTATTTTGAAGTGCCAGAAGTCCAACTTGTGGTCCATTCCCGTGAACCAGTACAACCCGCCAGTGTTGAGTCAGTTGGGCGATAGTTTTAGCCGCAAGATCGATATTTTTACGTTGGATTTCTGCTTCGAGTGGTTCGCCTCGTTTAAGCAGGGCATTACCGCCGAGAGCGATAACCAGTGTTGGTTTGTTTTCCATGATCTCTTCCTTAGATACCGTCACGATGCAAAGGGCAACTCATGCAACGTGCGCCGCCACGTCCGCGGCCTAATTCATCACCGGGGATGGGTAAAACGGTGATGCCTGCTTTGTCATATTTTTCGTTAGTCCAGATGTTGCGCTCGTAGCCCACTACCACTCCCGGCCGAAGCGTGAGCACATTGTTAGCGTCATTCCACTGTTCGCGTTCTGCCTCAAAGGCATCACCCCCCGTGGTGATTAAACGTACCTGGTCAATACCGAGGGCTTTTTCGATAGCATGGAGGAGTGTGCTTTCTTGAGTACGTTTCAGGCCGCCGTGACCGTCAGGTGTTAGCGTCCAGCAATTAACATCCGGGCGCACAACTTCGGGATAAACCGAGAAGGTGTCGATATCGATATGAGTCATAACGGTGTCAAGATGCATACAGGAGCGGTGTTTAGGCAGCTCAACAGCGATTACCCGTTCAGCCTGACGATGTTTAAACAATGCCTGAGCAAGAAACTCGACTCCTTGTGGCGTGGTGCGTTCAGACATGCCGATCAACACGGCCCCCCGACCAATCACCAGCACATCACCACCTTCTAACGTGGCGTGGTCATAATTAATATTCTCGTCGCCGAAATATTTAATAAATTCGCCGCCAGCAAATTGTGGATGCCAGCGATAAATAGCGCGTAGATTATTGGTTTCACGTTGGCGAGCAGGTTTTGCCATTGGATTAATCGATACACCGTTATAAATCCAGCATGAGGTATCACGCGTAAATAAATGATTCGGTAACGGCTTCATAATGAAATCATTAATATCGTGGGTATCAACCACCATATTTTTAATTGAGGCGGGAATTTCACTATAAGTCAGCCCACCACTTAAATGACGAGCAAGGTCCCGGTGTGACATCTCTGCAAGCCAGGTGCGAACGTCAGTAGCAAACGTAGGGCCGAGTCGGTAATCTGATATTTGTGTTTCCAGTAACCAGCTTTTGGCTTCCGGGATATCCAATGTTTGTGTTAGTAAATCAGTGAGTAACAGAACTTCTATCCCTTGCTGGCGCAGCGTGTTGGCGAAAATATCATGCTCTTCACCTGCCCGCTCAACGGACAATACATCGTCAAATAACAACTCCTGGCAATTGGATGGTGTTAGACGTTTCAGACTGAGATTTGGGCGATGCAACATAACGCTGCGTAGTTGTCCAATTTCAGAACCAACATAATGCTTTTCCATCATTATTCCTTTAACACTTTTTCAAAAATAAAGAGGAGATGGCTGCAAACAAATTAAATGCTTGTAGTCAGGTCTGTTCAGTAATTTTCAGATGCAATGATTCAGTTTATTTCTTCCAGAAAATGTGACGACTTTCACACCGGCGGTGATATTAATAATCGAAGTTGATAATATTTGATGCGGTTCTGATAAATGATAAAGAAACAAAATACGATAATGCATTAATACGCAAATATACGCAGAGTTATTCTTCGTTGTTAATTGATTGTTTTATTTTTCAGGAAATGCCTTTAAGTATAATGCATTGATATTTATGTATATTTTAATATTCATTGCATATCTATGCGAAAGGATAAGGTGATTATTTTTCACAGCACTATTTTCACGGGATAACTATGACAGCACGGGCATTAAAAGCTAAGAAAATGAACTGTGATCTGACTGAGAGTTTTCTTTTAACATATGCAATAACAAGATATTAGGACCAAAATACATAGCTAAGTTATAAGATTTATGCAGCAAAACTGCATACAAAATTACTCCTGCTTAACATCAGTACAACATCTCCAGCAATAAACATGCGCAAGGGCAAAACCTGATGATTTTTCTATGGTGAGAGGTGGCTTTTTTTCGTATAAGGAAAGAAGTGAAACATTGTTTTAATAAAGGAAGATATTATGATTGTTGGCAACATCCATCACTTACAATCCTGGCTGCCGGAAGAACTTCGCGAAGCAATTGAGTACATCAAATCACATGTCAGCGATGAGACAGCAAAAGGTAAGCACGCTATTGACGGCGACCGCCTGTTTTATCTGATTTCTGAGGATACGACTGAACCAGGTGAACTGCGTCGTGCTGAGTATCATGCTCGTTATCTCGATATCCAGATTGTATTAAAAGGGCAGGAAGGGATGACATTTAGCACGCAACCAGCAGGCGTACCAGAGACTGACTGGCTGGCAGATAAAGATATTGCTTTTATCGGGCAGGGGATCGATGAAAAAACAGTGATTCTTAATGAAGGGGATTTTGTCGTTTTCTATCCTGGCGAAGTTCACAAACCGCTTTGTGCGGTGGGAGCCCCCGCTCAGGTACGGAAAGCAGTAGTTAAGTTATTAAAAGCGTAAGTGATCACTGCCGGGGGCGACCTGTGCCGCCGCCCGGCAAAACGTTATTTTGCTAATGTAGCGACCATAACAGCTTTTATGGTGTGCATCCGGTTTTCTGCCTGGTCAAAGACAATACTTGCCGGAGATTCAAAGACTTCATCGGTGACTTCCATTCCACCATACAGACCAAATTCTGCGGCCATTTTTTTACCCAGCGTGGTTTGCTCATCATGAAATGCAGGCAGACAGTGGAGAAACTTAACCTGCGAATTACCGGTCAGGGCCATCATTTTGCTATTCACCTGATAGTCACGCAGCAGGGCAATACGCTCCGCCCATTTCTCTTTGGGCTCACCCATCGATACCCAGACATCGGTATAGATAAAGTCTGCGCCTTTAACCCCAGAGGCGATATCTTCCGTCAAGGTGATTTTACCCCCGTGTTTTTGTGCCAGAGCACTGCATTCGGCGACCAGCGCAGCTTCCGGCCAGCATGCCTGTGGCGCGACCAGACGCAAATCCAGACCTGTAAGCGCCGCAGCTTCGAGCATCGAATTGCCCATGTTGTTACGCGCGTCACCTGCATAGACCAGCGTCATTTCGTTGAATGCTTTGCCGGGCAAATGCTCCTGCATGGTGAGGAGATCCGCCAGCAGCTGCGTGGGGTGGAACTCATTGGTCAGGCCGTTCCATACTGGCACGCCAGCGTATTCCGCCAGTGTTTCGACAATCTCCTGACCATAGCCGCGATACTGAATACCGTCATACATGCGACCAAGCACGCGGGCAGTGTCTTTAATCGACTCTTTGTGACCAATCTGGCTGCCGCTTGGGCCGAGATAAGTAACGCGAGCACCCTGGTCATATGCGGCAACTTCGAAAGAGCATCGGGTACGGGTCGAGTCTTTTTCGAAGATGAGCGCGATGTTTTTGCCAGTGAGTCTGGCTTCTTCTTTACCGCTTTTCTTATCGGCTTTCAGCTTCGCGGCTAACTGCAACAAGCTGTTGAGTTCAGCTGGCGTGAAATCGAGTAATTTCAGGAAATGCTTATGATAAAACCCGGACATAGATCCCTCCTGTGGCTAATGCCTCAATGAATTAAAATTCAATTTATATGGATGATTATTCATTTGCAAGTCTAAAGCATAAATCTTTGTCACAAAGGTGGAGGCAATGTCAGTGGTGTGTGACAATAAGAGTATCGGCAGGACATTAAGAGGAATGAGCCATGGCAAACCCGGAACAACTGGAAGAACAGCGTGAAGAAACACGTTTGATTATTGAAGAATTACTGGAAGATGGCAGCGATCCGGACGCGCTGTACACCATCGAACACCATCTTTCCGCAGACGATCTGGAAACCCTGGAAAAAGCAGCAGTTGAAGCGTTTAAACTCGGTTACGAAGTGACCGATCCAGAAGAGCTGGAAGTTGAAGATGGTGACATCGTGATTTGCTGCGACATCCTCAGCGAGTGTGCGTTGAATGCCGATCTGATCGATGCCCAGGTTGAACAACTGATGACGCTGGCGGAGAAATTTGACGTTGAGTACGACGGTTGGGGCACTTACTTTGAAGATCCTAACGGCGAAGACGGCGACGATGAAGATTTTGTCGATGAAGACGATGACGGTATTCGTCACTAATTAAGCGTTGACGACAAAGGCTGCGTTACCTGATGCGCTACGCATATCAGGCCCAGGTAGTTCCTGCAACCTGGTGAATTTGTAGCCCGGATAAGGCATTTACGTCATATCCAGCATACTCAAAAAGTACGTGGTTAATGTTCGAATGCCCGCGAGTCTAAGCTCGCGGGCATTTTTTCAAAGTTTGCGTAGCATTCGCACTTCACAATCGACATGACCCGTGCAGCCAAGCGCATAGTCGATATGCTCAAAGCCCAAATGCTCATAAAGCGCAATGGCTTCCTTTAAAAAAGCGGTCGTTTCCAGATAGCAGCGTTTGAAACCCATCTCTCGCGCCTGCTCCATTGCCATTAAGGCCAGTTTTTTTGCCAGCCCTTTGCCGCGGATAGCCGGAAGAAAATACATCTTTTGCAGTTCGCAAATGTCTGACTCACTCCCGGTTAATGGCGCAATCCCACCGCCGCCGACCACTTCCCCCTCGTACTCAACCACCCAATATGCGTGGCCAGGCTGACTATACACTTGATACAGCTCGTCAAGGTTCGGATCGGCGACGGTGTAGCCTTTATCAGCGGTAAGACCGTATTCGGCGGATACCTGACGAATGACGTGGGCGATAGCAGGATTATCCTGCAGCGTCAGGCGACGCATTACAGGTGATTGCGGCGCAATGTTATTCATAGTTTAACCCAATAAAAATAAAGTAATTATACATTTGTTTAATACCACTCTCTTCTTACGTGCGCAAGCGACTTATAAGTAATAAAGTTTTTGCCAGCCTATTACTGATAAGAGTATTGTAACGTGGCAGAACATTTTACTGTCTGTATATATAAGTTATATCAATGGATTTTTTAATTCAGGGAATTTTTATGGCTCAAGTTATTAATGAAATGGATGTTCCGTCCCATTCGTTTGTTTTTCATGGTACAGGTGAGAGATATTTTCTTATTTGTGTGGTGAATGTGTTGTTAACGATTATAACGCTAGGTATCTATTTACCATGGGCATTAATGAAATGTAAGCGTTATCTCTATGCTAATATGGAAGTTAACGGACAACGATTTTCTTATGGGATTACCGGTGGGAATGTTTTTGTTAGTTGTCTTGTTTTTGTTTTTTTCTATTTCGCAATCTTAATGATAATGTCAGCAGATATGCCGCTTGTTGGTTGTGTTTTGACTTTGTTACTGTTGGTTTTGCTTATATTTATGGCAGCAAAAGGACTGCGTTATCAGGCCTTAATGACCAGTCTCAACGGCGTAAGATTTAGTTTTAATTGCTCTATGAAAGGGTTCTGGTGGGTAACCTTTTTCTTGCCGATTTTAATGGCCATTGGGATGGGGATTGTTTTCTTTATCTCGACAAAGATGCTACATGCCAATAGTTCAAGTAGCGTTATTATATCTGTGGTTCTGATGACAATAGTTGGTATTGTTTCCATTGGTGTTTTTAATGGTGCTTTATATAGTCTGGTAATGAGTTTTCTCTGGAGCAATACCAGTTTCGGTATACATCGTTTCAAGGTGAAATTAGATACTACGTATTGTATAAAATATGCCATTCTCGCATTTTTAGCTTTATTACCTTTTCTCGCTGTTGCTGGTTATATTATCTTCGATCAAATATTAAATGAGTATGATAGTTCTGTGTATGCAAATGATGATATTGAGAATTTACAGCAATTTATGGAAATGCAGCGTAAAATGATAATCGCGCAGTTAATCTATTATTTTGGGATTGCTGTTAGCACCAGTTATTTAACGGTGTCGTTGCGAAATCATTTTATGAGCAACCTGTCACTGAATGATGGGCGTATTCGTTTTCGCTCAACTTTAACGTACCACGGTATGCTTTATCGCATGTGTGCGTTGGTGGTGATATCCGGGATTACGGGTGGTCTGGCTTACCCACTGCTGAAAATATGGATGATTGACTGGCAGGCAAAAAATACGTATTTGCTGGGCGATTTGGATGACCTTCCTTTAATCAATAAAGAAGAACAACCAGATAAAGGCTTCTTAGCCAGTATTTCACGGGGAGTTATGCCTTCTTTACCATTTCTGTAAGAGATAAAAAAGGCCGGAGCATGCTCCGGCCTTCGTTTTCACTATGAGTATTACAGCGCGGCGATAACAGCCTGCTGTTCAATCAGCTTCGCTTTCGCTTCTGCGTAGCCTTCCAGCTTCTCACGCTCTTTCGCGATGACCGCTTCCGGTGCGCGGGCGACAAAGCCTTCGTTCGCCAGCTTGTTCTCAATACGGCTGATTTCGCCTTCGATCTTCGCCACTTCTTTAGCCAGACGAGCCAGCTCATCTTCTTTGTTGATGAGGCCTGCCATCGGGATCAGCAGTTCTGCGCCGTCGACGATCTTTGTAACGGAAACCGGACCTTTATCATCAGCAGGCAGCACGGTGATGCTTTCCAGACGCGCCAGCGTTTGCAGGAAGCCACGGTTTTCATTTACGCGACGTTCTGCATCCGCGCTGCAACCACGCAGCAGCAGCTCCAGCGGTTTACCCGGTGCGATGTTCATTTCTGCACGGATGTTACGTACAGCAACGATCGCCTGTTTCAGCCACTCGGTGTCGGCCAGTGCGGCTTCATCAACCTGAGACGCATCGTACTGCGGGAACGGCTGCAGCATGATGGTGTCGGCAGTGATACCGCAAAGTACTTTCACACGCTGCCAGATGGTTTCGGTGATGAACGGAATGATCGGATGCGCGAGGCGCAGCAGACCTTCCAGTACAGTCACCAGCGTATGGCGAGTACCGCGCAGTTCGGCTTCTGTTCCACCGTTCATTACCGGCTTGGTCAGCTCCAGATACCAGTCGCAGAACTGGTTCCAGGTGAACTCATACAGAATGCCTGCGGCGATATCGAAGCGGAAGCTGTCCAGCGCTTCGCGGTACGCTTTGATGGTCTGGTTGAACTCTGCCAGAATCCAGCGATCCGCCAGCGACAGCGTCATTTCACCGCCGTTAAAGCCGCAATCCTGACCTTCCGTATTCATCAGCACAAAGCGGCTGGCGTTCCACAGCTTGTTACAGAAGTTACGGTAGCCTTCCAGACGCTTCATATCCCAGTTGATGTCACGACCGGTAGAAGCCAGCGCCGCCAGGGTGAAGCGCAGCGCGTCAGTACCGTGCGGCTCAATGCCGTTCGGGAACTGCTTCTCGGTGCGCTTACGGATTTTGTCCGCCAGCTGCGGCTGCATCATATTGCCGGTACGTTTTTCCAGCAGTTCCGGCAGCGAAATACCGTCAACCATATCCAGTGGGTCAATCACGTTACCTTTGGATTTGGACATCTTCTGGCCTTCGTCATCACGAATCAGGCCGGTCATGTAAACGGTGTGGAACGGCACCTGCGGTTTGCCATTTTCATCTTTGATGAAGTGCATGGTCATCATGATCATGCGGGCAATCCAGAAGAAGATGATGTCGAAGCCGGATACCATCACGCTGGTTGGGTGGAACTGGCGCAGTGCGTCGGTGTTTTCCGGCCAGCCGAGCGTGGAGAAGGTCCACAGCGCGGAGGAGAACCAGGTGTCGAGAACGTCTTCATCCTGACGCAGCGCAACATCAGCACCGAGGTTATTTTCTTTACGCACTTCGTCTTCGTTGCGACCAACATAAACATTACCCGCTTCGTCATACCATGCCGGGATACGGTGACCCCACCATAGCTGACGAGAGATACACCAGTCCTGAATATCGCGCATCCAGGAGAAATACATGTTTTCGTACTGCTTCGGTACGAACTGAATGTCGCCATTCTCAACCGCTTCAACTGCCGGTTTCGCCAGCACGTCGGCACGTACGTACCACTGGTCGGTCAGCATCGGTTCGATAACCACGCCACCACGGTCGCCATAAGGAACGGTCAGGTCGTGCGGTTTAATTTCTTCCAGCAGGCCGAGCGCGTCAACCGCAGCAACGACTGCTTTACGTGCAGCAAAACGCTCCAGTTTCTGGAACTCTGCCGGGATTTCGCTGGAATAAACGTCAGATTCGTTACCTTTGGTATCGAACACCTGGGCGCTTTCACGGATATCGCCGTCAAAGGTCAGGATGTTGATCATCGGCAGGGCGTGACGTTTACCGACTTCATAGTCGTTAAAGTCGTGCGCTGGGGTGATCTTCACGCAGCCGGTGCCTTTTTCCATGTCGGCGTGTTCGTCGCCAACGATCGGAATACGACGGTTAACCAGCGGCAGAATGACATATTTGCCAATCAGATCTTTATAACGCGGATCTTCCGGGTTAACGGCCACGCCAGTATCGCCCAGCAGGGTTTCCGGACGGGTAGTCGCAACCACCAGATAATCTTTACCGTCTGCGGTTTTCGCGCCGTCAGCCAGCGGATAGCGGATGTGCCACATCGAACCTTTCGATTCGCGGTTTTCCACTTCAAGGTCGGAGATAGCGGTGCGCAGTTTCGGGTCCCAGTTTACCAGGCGTTTGCCACGGTAAATCAGGTCTTCTTTATACAGACGAACGAAAACTTCTTTCACCGCATTGGACAGGCCTTCGTCCATGGTGAAGCGTTCACGCTCCCAGTCGACGGAGTTGCCGAGACGGCGCATCTGACGGGTAATGGTGCCGCCGGATTCCGCTTTCCATTCCCAGATTTTGTCGATGAAAGCTTCGCGGCCGTAGTCGTGACGGGTTTTACCTTCTTCTGCGGCAATCTTGCGCTCAACGACCATCTGGGTAGCGATCCCTGCGTGGTCAGTACCGACCTGCCACAGGGTGTTTTTGCCCTGCATGCGCTGATAGCGGATCATGGTATCCATGATGGTTTGCTGGAAGGCGTGACCCATATGCAAACTGCCGGTGACGTTCGGCGGCGGGATCATGATGCAGAAACTTTCCTGGCTTTCATCGCCATTAGGCTTAAAGTAGCCCTGCTTTTCCCAGTGCTCGTAAAGCGGCTGTTCGATATCTTGTGGGTTATATGTCTTTTCCATTATTTCCAGGTTGCCGTATTCAGGTTGAAACCAGCCACGCGGTAGGCTTTATAGCGTTCGCGCGCCAGTTGTTTCAGAGAATCTTCATAAGGAACGAAGTCTACCACTTCTGTGAAAGCGGTGGCAAAATCTGCAAAGCTTGTTCGCAGACTAATCAATATATCGCGCGGGCTGCTGCTGCGCTTTTGCGGCCAGGCGATCTCCACCGGCGCACCGCCGCGCGGTCCTTCTCCCGCTAAATTATGCGGAACAAAGCTTTCTGCCGGACGCGCCCACAGGGCTTCATCCAGTCGGTAAGCCTGCTTTTCATCTTCACAGGCGATGAGTACGCGCTTACCACTGCGCCAACGTTCTGCGGCAATTTCACACACCAGTTGCTCAACGGCGCTTAAGCCATCGACGGTGGTGTCATTGTCCAGAAGGTAGAACGTTGCGTTTTTCATATATGGGGCTTCTTGTGGTGGATTTAAATACGCATCAGGTATACACCGCAGCGCCTGATGCGACGCTGCCGCGTCTTATCAGGCCTACAAGTTAAGTGCTATGTGTAGGTCGGATAAGGCGTTCACGTCGCATCCGACAATAACAGCCTTGCCTGATGCGACGCTGCCGCGTCTTATCAGGCCTACGAGTTCAGTGCTGTGTAGGTCGGATAAGGCGTTCACGCCGCATCCGACAAAGACAACTTTACCTGATGCAATTACTCTTCGCCGTTAAACCCGGCGCGATTCAGCAGGAACTGTGCCAGCAACGCCACCGGACGCCCGGTGGCGCCTTTCGCTTTACCAGAACGCCAGGCGGTTCCTGCAATATCCAGGTGCGCCCAGTTGTACTTACGGGTAAAGCGTGACAGGAAGCAACCTGCGGTAATCGCCCCACCAGGACGACCGCCAATGTTCGCCATATCGGCAAAATTGGACTCCAGTTGTTCCTGATACTCGTCACCCAGCGGTAAGCGCCATGCGCGGTCACCGGATTGTTCAGACGCGGCAATCAGTTCATGGGCCAGCGGATTATGGTTCGCCATCAGACCAGTAATATGATGACCCAGCGCGATCACGCAGGCACCGGTCAGCGTCGCCACATCAATCACCGCTTCCGGCTCAAAACGTTCAACGTAAGTTAACACGTCGCACAGTACCAGGCGGCCTTCGGCATCGGTGTTCAGCACTTCTACGGTTTGACCGGACATGGTGGTTAACACATCGCCCGGACGATAGGCACGACCGCCAGGCATGTTTTCGCAGCCTGCCAGCACGCCGATAACGTTAATCGGCAGTTGTAGCTCCGCGACCATCCGCATCACGCCGTAGACCGCTGCCGCACCGCACATATCGTACTTCATCTCATCCATGCCTTCTGAAGGCTTGATGGAGATACCGCCGGAGTCGAAGGTTAAACCTTTACCCACCAGCACGATTGGGCGTGCATCTTCCGACGCGTTGCCTTTGTACTCAATCACTGACATCAGCGATTCGTTTTGCGAACCCTGACCGACCGCCAGATAGGAATGCATCCCCAGCTCTTTCATCTGCTGTTCGCCGATAACTCGGGTGATGACATTCTTGCTGTAGCTGTCAGCCAGCTGGCGCGCCTGAGAGGCGAGGTAAGCAGCGTTACAGATATTCGGTGGCATATTGCCGAGATCTTTTGCGGCTTTAATCCCTGCGGCAATCGCCAGACCATGCTGGATCGCGCGTTCACCGCTGGTCAGCTCACGGCGGGTCGGCACGTTGAACACCATTTTACGCAGCGGACGACGCGGCTCGCTCTTGTTCGTTTTCAACTGATCGAAACTGTAGAGCGTCTCTTTTGCCGTCTCGACAGCCTGACGCACTTTCCAGTAGTTGTTACGGCCTTTAACGTGTAGTTCAGTCAGAAAGCAGACCGCTTCCATTGAGCCAGTATCATTCAGCGTATTAATGGTTTTCTGAATAACCTGCTTGTACTGACGCTCATCCAGCTCACGTTCTTTGCCGCAACCAATAAGGAGGATGCGTTCAGAAAGCACGTTTGGCACATGGTGCAGCAACAATGTCTGCCCCGGTTTTCCTTCCAGTTCGCCCCGACGTAGCAGGGCGCTGATGTACCCATCGCTGATTTTATCGAGCTGTTCTGCAATCGGAGAAAGGCGACGTGGTTCGAAGACGCCCACGACGATGCAGGCACTCCGCTGTTTCTCCGGGCTACCGCTTTTTACACTAAACTCCATGCACTACGCTCCTGAATCTTAAAGACAACGGCGGTGGCTACAGATAGAATTGCAAGCTTTCGTAACTCATGTCCGCTGTTGCGATGACTTCGTGTTAATCTTAACGTTATTACGGCATTGGCACGTCAGAACAAAATCTGAGAGGTGAATCCGTTGAGTATAATTATCTTAGCGACGATTTCGACGACTCAAGAGAATAAATGACGTTTAAGCCATGAAACAAGCTAAAATCCTGCAAAAGACGAGTTTTTACGGGCGTATTTAAAGTGATAATCATAAGATATCTGGTGCGGGAGACGCTCAAAAGCCAGCTGGCGATACTCTTCATCTTGCTTTTGATCTTCTTCTGTCAAAAGTTAGTGAGGATCCTCGGCGCAGCGGTTGACGGCGATATTCCGGCGAATCTGGTGCTCTCCCTTCTCGGGTTGGGCGTGCCGGAAATGGCGCAGCTTATCCTGCCATTAAGCCTGTTCCTCGGGCTGCTGATGACGCTGGGCAAACTGTATACCGAAAGTGAAATTACGGTAATGCATGCCTGCGGTCTGAGCAAAGCGGTTCTGGTGAAAGCGGCAATGATCCTTGCGGTGTTCACGGCAATCGTCGCGGCGGTTAACGTGATGTGGGCGGGACCATGGTCATCGCGTCATCAGGATGAAGTGTTAGCAGAAGCGAAAGCGAACCCTGGCATGGCGGCGCTGGCGCAAGGGCAATTCCAGCAAGCGACTAATGGCAGCTCGGTGCTGTTCATCGAAAGCGTTGACGGCAGCGATTTCAAAGATGTGTTCCTCGCGCAAATTCGACCAAAAGGTAATGCACGACCTTCTGTGGTGGTGGCCGATTCCGGACATTTAACCCAGCTGCGCGACGGCTCCCAGGTCGTCACTCTCAACCAGGGAACGCGCTTCGAAGGCACTGCACTGTTACGTGATTTCCGCATTACGGATTTCCAGGATTATCAGGCGATCATTGGTCACCAGGCGGTGGCGCTCGACCCGAACGATACCGACCAGATGGACATGCGCACATTGTGGAACACTGACACCGATCGTGCTCGCGCAGAACTGAACTGGCGTATCACGTTGGTGTTCACCGTGTTTATGATGGCACTTATGGTCGTACCGCTGAGCGTGGTTAACCCGCGTCAGGGACGCGTACTATCGATGCTGCCAGCCATGCTGCTGTATCTGTTGTTCTTCCTGATCCAGACCTCCCTGAAATCGAACGGCGGTAAAGGTAAGCTGGACCCGACGCTGTGGATGTGGACCGTTAACCTGATTTATCTGGCTTTGGCGATTGTTCTCAACCTTTGGGACACCGTGCCGGTCCGCCGCCTGCGCGCCAGTTTTTCGCGTAAAGGAGCGGTGTGATGCAACCTTTTGGCGTACTTGACCGCTATATCGGTAAAACTATTTTCACCACCATCATGATGACACTGTTCATGCTGGTGTCGCTGTCGGGCATTATCAAGTTTGTCGATCAGCTGAAAAAAGCCGGGCAGGGGAGTTACGACGCGTTAGGCGCAGGAATGTATACCTTGCTGAGCGTGCCGAAAGATGTGCAAATCTTCTTCCCGATGGCGGCTCTGCTTGGGGCGTTGCTTGGTCTTGGGATGCTGGCGCAGCGCAGCGAACTGGTAGTCATGCAGGCTTCTGGTTTTACCCGTATGCAGGTGGCGCTGTCGGTGATGAAAACCGCCATTCCGCTGGTCTTGCTGACGATGGCGATTGGTGAATGGGTCGCGCCACAGGGCGAGCAGATGGCGCGTAACTACCGTGCGCAGGCGATGTACGGCGGCTCGTTGCTCTCTACCCAGCAAGGTTTATGGGCGAAAGATGGCAACAACTTCGTCTACATTGAGCGGGTTAAAGGTGACGAAGAGTTAGGTGGCATCAGTATTTATGCCTTTAACGATAATCGTCGTCTGCAATCCGTACGCTATGCCGCTACCGCGAAGTTTGACCCGGAACATAAAGTCTGGCGTCTGTCGCAGGTTGATGAATCTGATTTGACCAATCCGAAACAGATCACCGGTTCGCAGACGGTGAGCGGCACCTGGAAAACCAACCTCACGCCAGACAAACTGGGCGTGGTGGCGCTGGACCCGGATGCACTCTCTATCAGCGGTTTGCACAACTATGTGAAGTATCTGAAGTCGAGCGGTCAGGATGCCGGACGTTATCAACTCAACATGTGGAGCAAAATCTTCCAGCCGCTATCCGTGGCGGTGATGATGCTGATGGCGCTGTCGTTCATCTTTGGCCCACTGCGTAGCGTACCGATGGGCGTGCGTGTGGTCACTGGTATTAGCTTCGGTTTTGTCTTCTACGTACTGGACCAGATCTTCGGCCCGCTGACGTTGGTTTACGGCATCCCGCCGATCATCGGCGCACTTTTGCCAAGTGCCAGCTTCTTCTTAATCAGCCTGTGGCTGTTAATGAGAAAATCGTAACCTGATGAACGAATAAAGGGAGCGAAAGCTCCCTTTATTATTGTTAGCAAAGTGTGCTTCGCTCATGCCTGAAAAATCATGAAAATTCAATATATTGCAGTGGTGTGGGCATGATAAGGCGCGCCAGCGTCGCATCAGGCAAAGACAAATCGCACCTGGCTTACCTTCTTCTCCCCCCCAGCAAACTCCCCAACATCCCGCGCACAATCTGATTCGTCACCTGGCGGGCGGCGCTTTTTGCCATTGTTTGCACCACACCATCTTTCTTCCCGCCGCGTGGTCCAGTAGTGCCAAACAAAATATCCTTCAATCCACCGAGAATACCGTCATCCACCGCCACCTCTTTCCCTTTCACGGGAGGATTATTTTGCTGCTCGATACTGGCCTGAAAGCCTTTTTGCAACATCTCATAGGCGGATTCCCGGTCCACGTCATCCTCGTACTTGCCATACACCGGGGAGTGGTTAATCAAGCCATTGTGCTCATCGTCCGTCACCGGCCCCATTCGTGAACAGGGGGCAATCACCATCGCCCGTTCCACCACTGAAGGGCTTCCTTTCGCATCGAGAAACGAGATTAACGCTTCGCCGGTTCCTAGTTCCTGAATCGCCTTTTCGGTATCAAATGTTGGATTGGGGCGCATGGTTTGCGCCGCAGCTTTTACTGCTTTCTGATCTTTAGGCGTAAAAGCACGCAAAGCGTGTTGAACGCGATTACCGAGCTGCCCGAGCACGTTATCCGGGATATCTGACGGGTTTTGCGAAACGAACCAGACGCCCACGCCTTTTGAGCGAATAAGCCTTATCACCTGCTCAATCTTATCCAGCAGTACCTGCGGTGCATCGTTAAACAGCAGATGCGCTTCGTCGAAGAAAAACACCAGTTTTGGTTTCTCCAGATCGCCCGCTTCCGGCAATTGTTCATACAACTCTGAAAGCATCCACAACAGGCTGGCGGCGTACAGTTTCGGCATCTGGTAGAGTTTTTCGGCGCTAAGGATATTGATAACGCCTTTACCGTTGGCATCGGTGCGCATCCAGTCTTTGATATCCAGCATCGGCTCACCAAAGAAGTGTGCTGCGCCTTGCTGTTCCAGCGACAACAGCCCGCGCTGGATGGCACCAACCGATGCACTACTGATATTACCGTACTGATTCTGGAAGGATTTGGCGTTATCGCCGATGTACTGGGTAATAGCCCGCAGATCTTTAAAGTCGAGCAGCAACAATCCCTGATCGTCAGCAATGCGGAAAATGATATTCAGCACGCCAGATTGCACATCGTTGAGATTCAACAGTCGTGCCAGCAACAGCGGCCCCAGATCCGATACCGTCGCCCGCACCGGATGGCCTTTCTCGCCAAAGATATCCCACACCACCACTGGATTGGCATGCGGTTGCCAGTCGTTGACGCCGATATTTTTCAGTCTTGCGAGCAGTTTTTCCGACGCCGTTCCTGCCTGCGCGATGCCGGTCAGATCGCCTTTCACATCGGCCATAAACACCGGAACACCGATTTCCGACAATGACTCTGCCAGTTTTTGCAACGTGACAGTTTTACCCGTCCCCGTTGCGCCAGTAATCAGCCCGTGACGGTTAGCCATTCCCGGCAGTAAAAACAGTTCTGTGTCCGGCGTGCGGGCAATTAACAGGGGTTCGCTCATGAGATTTCCTCCAGTTTCCTGCCTGGAGTATAGGCAACGGCTGTGCACTCTTCACCGCTAAATTCAGCAGATTGCGAGACGCCTTCCAAAGAGATTTAAAAGCCGGGCGACAGGCACCCGGCAAAGGGATCAGAAGTCGGCTTTCAGGACCACTCGGTAGCGCGCTTTACCATCGCGTACATGCTGAATGGCGTCGTTAATTTTCGACATTGGGAACAGCTCGGTGGTCGGCGCAACCTTGCTGCGGGCGGCAAAGTGCATCAGCTTACGCAGCTCATAAGGTGTACCGGTTGCTGAACCAGAGACGCTGCGGTCGCCCGCAATTAACGTAAAGGCCGGAACAGACAGCGGCGTGAGAACTGCACCGACCGTATGGAAATTACCGCCGTACGTCAGCGCCTCAAAATAAGGCTGCCAGTCGAGGCTGACGTTCACAGTATTGATAATGAGATCAAACTGCCCCGCCAGAGTTTTCAGTGCCTGCGGATCGCGGCTATTCACCACTTTATCGGCACCCATCGCCAGTACTTCCTGCTCTTTCGCCGGATTTGAACTAAAGGCTGTCACCTCGCATCCCATTGCGTGCAGAAGTTTTATAGCGATATGCCCCAGCCCGCCTATACCAATGACCCCGACGCGGCTGGTGGCGGTGATATGGTGCATTAACAGTGGCTTAAAGACCGTGATACCGCCGCACAATAGCGGCCCGGCAGATTCGATATCAATATTTTCTGGCAGTGGGATCACCCATTGCCAGTCTGCACGCAGCTTCTCGGCAAAGCCACCGCGATTCATAATTGTTGGCACCGCGCCTTGCTCGCAGTTGATCTGATTACCGCTAATACAGGCATCGCAGTGACCACAGCTACGCGCCGTCCAGCCAATCCCGACACGCTGACCGACCTGCAAACCTTTATCCTGCGCGGCGCTCCCGAGCGCCACCACGCGACCAATCACCTCATGCCCGGCAACCAGCGGATATTGTGAAAATCCCCATTCGTTGTCGATCATCGACAGATCGGAATGGCAGATCCCGCAGTAATCCACCTGCACTTCAACATCTTGTGGCTTCAGTTCACCGGGATCGTACTCATAAACTTCCAGTTCGCCACCCGCTTCTTTTGCGGCATAGCTTTTTATCATCGACATTTTTTGGTCCTTCTCTGGTGTGGTCTGGGAAGTGTAGAGCATGGCAGGGCGGGGTGCCTGGAGTGTGACAAAGGTTACACATCGCTGTATGCAATGCTGAAAATTTCAGCACTTAGCGAGATGCGAGCAAGCTGGCGCTTGCATGGTGGCGTGCGACAGGTATAATCCACAACGTTTTCCGCATACCTCTTCAGTGCCGAAGTGGCGAAATCGGTAGACGCAGTTGATTCAAAATCAACCGTAGAAATACGTGCCGGTTCGAGTCCGGCCTTCGGCACCATCGAAACATCAATAGACGTCAACGGGCGTCTTTTTTTGTGCCTGAAATCCAGTATCCGCAAGGCTTTCCTCGCTTTTTCACTCAACCTAAGTCAACCTGATTCAATCTACATCAACTTACTGATGCGGGTACAACTGCGGGTATATCCGGTTCGATAAAGTTTGTACCCACAAAGAACCCTTGAAAGGATACTCATCATGGCTCTGAGTGATGTGAAGGTTCGTTCGGCAAAGCCTGAAGCAAAAGCCTATAAGCTGACTGACGGCGAAGGCATGGTGTTGCTGGTTCACCCTAACGGTTCTAAATATTGGCGGCTGCGTTATCGCTTCGGCGGTAAAGAAAAGATGCTGGCGCTGGGGAAATACCCCGAAGTCTCGCTAGCAGATGCCAGGGCTCGCCGGGATGAGGCGCGTAAGCTGTTGGCTAACGGTGTCGATCCCAGTGAGAACAAGAAAGCCGTTAAGGTAGAGCAGGAGCAAGAGGCAATAACGTTTGAAGTGGTTGCCAGAGACTGGCATGCCAGCAATCAGAAATGGTCGGCATCGCATAGCGCTCGTGTATTGAAAAGCCTCGAAGACAATTTATTTGCTTCAGTTGGGAAGCGAAATATCAAAGATATTGGTACTCGTGACTTACTGGTCCCAATTAAAGCAGTGGAAAAGTCAGGACGCCTTGAAGTGGCTGCGCGTCTTCAACAGCGAACAACGGCAATAATGCGCTTTGCGGTACAGAACGGCTTAATTGATTACAATCCTGCACAAGAGATCGCTGGTGCGATCGCAACAGCTAAACGAAAGCATCGCGCTGCGCTAGATCTCAACCGCATTCCTGAGTTACTCCATCGTATTGATAACTACACCGGCAGACTATTAACGCGGTTAGCTGTGGATTTGACGTTACTAGTTTTCATCCGTTCGAGCGAGTTACGTTTTGCTCGCTGGACAGAAGTGGATTTTGAAACGGCTATGTGGACGATTCCGGGCGAGCGTGAGCCACTGGAAGGAGTTAAGCATTCTCAACGTGGTTCGAAGATGCGTACTCCACATCTTGTTCCTTTGTCGCGACAAGCTCTCGCTATCTTGCAAAAGATCAAAAGCATGAGTGGAAACCGTGAGCTGATCTTTGTGGGCGATCACGATCCGCGTAAACCTATGAGTGAAAACACGGTGAACAAGGCGCTGAGAGTGATGGGTTATGACACGAAAACGGAAGTATGTGGGCATGGTTTCAGGACGATGGCGTGTAGCTCGTTGATCGAGTCGGGATTATGGTCGAGGGATGCGGTAGAGCGGCAGATGAGTCACCAAGAGCGTAGCTCTGTGCGAGCAGCTTACATCCACAAGGCGGAGCATCTGGGAGAGCGCAGGTTAATGCTGCAGTGGTGGGCGGATTATCTGGATGCGAATCGGGAGAAGGGGGTGAGTCCGTTTGATTACTCTAAAGACAAAAAATGATAGCAATAATTTGTTATAAGTTCCTGCAGTCCAAAGTATCACTAATTGGCATATGACCTTACTGGAACCTATGTCGGGTATCTATGCCCGACATGTATCCTGAATTTAAACATGTTAAATCTACATGTCTTCCTGTCCAAACGTGTTTTCCCAACTGATGTAATTTCATTTCAGCTTGAATTTTTTTTATTTTTTTCGCATTTTGGAATACGATTCGCATCGTTAAGCACAACGATGAGGACCATTATGATCCGCTGCCATCTTGCTCGGCTCATGGGCGAACATAAGATGCGAATAGCCGATGTTGTCAGAGAAACTGGCCTGAGTCGCAACACTATCACTTTGCTTTACAAAGAGACGGCTCAGAAGGTTGACCTGCATACATTAGAAAGGCTTTGCGTGCTTTTTGACTGTGAAATACACGATTTACTGCAAAAGGTTCCTGCTTCGCAGAATCGTACAGAGAAAAATTAATGACACTGATTAACCTAAAAGATCTCGAAGCCCATCTTTGGCATGCTGCCCATATTATCACCGGGCCTATCGATGCATCAGATTACAAAACGTACATTTTTCCCATCCTGTTCTTCAAACGCATTTGTGATGTATATGACGAAGAATTTGCCGATGCGATGGAGAGCGTTGGGGATGCAGAGCTTGCCAAAGGGAAGATGTTTCACCGTATTCAGATACCAGAGAATTGTCACTGGCGTGATGTATTCGCTGAAACCAAAGACATCGGCCAGGCATTGAAAGATTCCTTCCGTGGTATAGAACTGGCAAATCCTAAACTGCATGGCATTTTTGGCGATGCCAGCTGGACCAATAAAGAACGCCTTTCTGATGAGTTGCTGGCTACGTTACTTAATCACTTCAATAAGGTAAACCTTGGCGTTTCTAGTGTCCGTGACGATGATATGGGGCGCGCATACGAGTATCTGATCAAACGCTTTGCAGACAAAGCTAACAAGAAAGCCGGTGAGTTCTATACCCCACGAACTATCGTTCGCTTGATGGTTAACATTCTTGATCCAAAAGCCGGTGAGAGCGTTTACGACCCTGCTTGTGGTACTGGCGGTATGTTGCTCGAGACTATTCACCATGTAAAAGAAAATGGTGGCGATCCACGATTGCTAAAAATTAAAGGTCAGGAAAAAAACCTGACCACTGAAGCCATCGCGCGAATGAACCTGTTCCTGCACGGTCAGGAGGATTTCGATATTGTTCGCGGGGATACGCTACGTGAACCTAAGTTTTTACAAAGCGATCGTTTAGAAACCTTCGACTGCGTTGTTGCCAACCCACCGTTTAGCTTGAAGGAATGGGGATACGATCTGTGGTCGAACGATCCCTATGGCCGCAAGCAATATGGCCTGGCGCCTAAAACAAATGGTGATTTTGCCTGGGTGCAGCATATGTTTGCTTCACTTAACGACAATGGGCGTATGGCTGTCGTGTTACCTCATGGTGTGCTGTTTCGTGGCGGATCTGAGGGGGTAATTCGAACCAAATTGCTGCAAGAAAATCACATTGTGGCGATTATTGGTGTCGCTTCCAACCTGTTCTATGGGACTGGGATTCCTGCGTGTATTTTGGTGCTGCGTAAATCACGCCCGGCAACACATAAAGATCATGTATTGATCATCAATGCTGAAGAAATCTATACCAAGGGGCGCGCGCAGAATACGCTGTCCAACAAGCAGGCTGATGAAATATACCAAATCTACCATGACCTAGCTCAACAGGGGCCGGATGCAAAAGAAATCGAAGGCGTTGCGCGCTGGGTACCTCTGAACGAGATTGAAGAAAATGACTTCAATCTTAATATTGCTCGTTATGTGCAAAAGCCACTTGAAGAAGAAACCATCACTGTGGAAGAGGCGCTCAAAGATTTTCAACGGAAGCTGGCTGAGCTGGAAAAAGCAGAAGAGGAGCTGGAGGCCCTGCTTATCAAAGAAGGTTTCGAGGTATGAGTACTATGAGTAATAAAAAGCTGGAAGAGCTGCTCTGGGGAGCCGCCGAATTTCTTCGTGGCCAAATTGACGCATCAGACTACAAGCAGTATGTCTTCCCGTTGCTGTTTTACAAACGCCTGTCAGATGTCTATCTGGAAGAATATAACGAGGCGATGGAGCTCCATGAAGGCGATGCTGAATACGCTGCCATGCCGATGTTTCACCGTTTCAATATTCCCTCTGAAGCCAGTTGGGAAAAGGTACGCAATACCAGTAAAAACATTGGTGAAGCGATCCAGAATGCGCTTCGACTAATTGAAGCCAATAATCCGCGTTTACATGGCGTCTTCGGTGATGCGCAGTGGACCAATAAAGAGCGTCTGCCCGATCATCTGCTGGCTGATTTGATTGAACATTTCAGTAAAATACCGCTCGGTATTAAATCTGTCGCCCAGGATGATCTTGGTGAAGCCTACGAATACCTGATTAAAAAGTTCGCTGATGATTCCGGTCATACGGCAGCAGAGTTTTACACCAACCGAACAGTCGTGCATTTAATGACGCGCATTATGGGCTTAAAACCGGGTGAAACAGCCTATGATCCAACGTGTGGCACTGGTGGGATGTTGCTAAATGCAGTGATGGATCTCCGTGCAAGAGGTGAAGAGTGGCGCTCTGTGCACCTTTATGGTCAGGAAGTGAACCTGCTGACTTCCGCTATTGCTCGTATGAATATGTTCCTGCACGATATTGAAGAGTTTGATGTGCTGCGTGGTGATACTCTGGCTGAACCTAAGTTTATTGAAAATGACCGGCTCAAGCAGTTTGATGTGATTTTTGCTAACCCACCGTACTCCATTAAGAAATGGAATCGTGACAAGTTTGCCGCCGATCCCTATGGGCGTAATCTTTATGGTGTACCACCGCAGGGCTGCGCTGATTATGCGTTTTATACCCATATAATCAAAAGCTTAAAACCCGATACCGGTCGTGCAGCCATGCTCTGGCCGCATGGTGTTCTATTCCGTGATTCTGAGCAGGCCATTCGTAAACAGGTGATTGAATCTGACATTATTGAAGCGGTGATTGGTTTGGGGCCGAACCTGTTTTATAACTCACCGATGGAATCGTGCGTGGTTGTTCTTAACTGTAATAAACCAGCTGAACGCAAGAACACGGTGTTGTTTATCAACGGGGTTGAGCATGTCACCCGTGAACGTGCCCATAGTCGTTTATCCTATGAGAATTTAACTGTGTTATGTGAAGCTTACTTTACACCTGAAAAACAAAGCAATATCACCGCGTTGGTTGGTATCGACGTTATTAAAGAGAATCTCTATAACCTGTCAATTCCACTATATGTGCAAGCACAAAGTAACGGTGAAACACATAATATTGAACATGCAATTGAGGCGTGGAAAGTAAGTCGCACTCAGCTAAAAAAACAAACTAATAAATTATTCCAAAGCCTTGCAGAGCTTGGGTATAACGTTGAAAGCAAGGTGGGGCGGTAAATGATGGAGCAGCAATTACCTGAAGGCTGGCAGATGGTGAAGTTTGGTGATATCGCAAAACATATCTCCAAACGTGTAGAACCGAGCGAAACAGACCTTGAAATTTATGTCGGTTTGGAACATTTAGATCCGGAAAGCCTGAAGATCATACGTCATGGTACACCTAGGGACGTTGAAGGCCAGAAGCTTTTAGTAAAGAAAGGCCAGATTATTTTTGGCAAGCGTCGTGCTTATCAACGTAAAGTCGCGGTAGCAGATTGGGATTGTATCTGTTCGGCTCATGCTATGGTGCTGGAAGCCAATTCAGCAAGGGTTATTCCTGAGTTTTTGCCATTTTTTCTGCAGTCTGATGTATTTATGAATCGCGCAGTAGCGATTTCTGAAGGTTCATTATCTCCTACAATTAAATGGAAAACGCTAGCAACGCAAACCTTCTTATTTCCTAGTATTAACCAACAAAAGAAAATGCTCAAAGTCTTTCAATCAATTGAAGAGACTATAAGGCAGTGTTGGCGTTTAATTAGTAGTTCAATTACACTTCGTGCTGCAACAAGAGCTGAGGTTTTATATAAAGGTGGAAGCTCGAAAAACTTAATTTCAACTCATTGGGGAAATGTTCCTGAGGGGTGGGAAATTAAACCCTTGTCTTATTTGGCAACGATAAACCCAACTTACAGGTATGGCGATCAGTCGGAAGTCACTTTTTGCGAAATGGCTACTCTGGCTACCGACTCCATGAAAATTACTGGTGATTTAAGTATCAAGAAGATAGGAAGCGGTGGTTCGAGATTTAAGAATGGAGACATATTGTTTGCTCGTATTACGCCTTGCGCCGAAAATGGAAAAATGGCCATAGTTGATTTTTTAGAGGATAATTCAGTGGGGCAAGGCTCCACTGAGTTTATAGTGCTGTCCCCGAAAAATATATCTTCAGAGTATCTTTATCATCTTTGCAGAACAAACCGTGTGCGGCAATTTGCCATAAACAATATGGAAGGTTCTACCGGGAGACAAAGAATACCTGCGCAAATTTTTGAAAGTATTATGTTGCCTGTCCCTCCGAAAAACGAAATAAAGAGACTTGAAAATTGTTTATCAGACACGGAGAAATTACATTTAGTCGTTCTGTCAAAATTAGAAAGTATCATTAGAACGAAGAAATCTTATATGCAAAAAATATTTGAGGTGATATAAATGTTTAACGAACAAACCGTCACAGAAAATGGAATTATCGATCGTTTAAAAGGTTTAAGCGGAGTCAAGTGGACTTACTGCCACGGTGAAAACCTGCCTAAACAAGCGCAGGATATCTTCGTTGATGAGTGGCTAAAAGACGCGCTTTGTTCGTTAAACCCCGATATCGGCAGACAGTCTGACTATGCTGATGAGGTGATCTACAAACTTCGGGGAGTGGTTTTAGAGGCCCGCCATACCGGTCTGGTAAAGGCCAATGAAAACTTCCAGGAATGGTTGATGGCTGACAAAACCTTGCCGTTTGGCGAGAATGGCGACCATATCACCATCAATCTGATTGATTTTGACAATATAGAAAATAACCACTTTGTAGTGGCACAGCAGGTCCACTATATCGCGGCCACTGAAGTCTATTTTGATATTGTCCTTTATGTGAACGGTATACCGCTGGTAGTGGGTGAAGTTAAAACCGCAACGCGCCCCAGCGTGACCTGGCAAGACGGCGCCGCCGACTTCATGGGCGGAAAAAAGTACTACTGGAAAAACGTTGAATCTTTCTTTGTCCCTAACTTGCTGTGCTTTGCCAGCGAAGGAAAAACCTTTGCCTATGGCGCGATTAATGCACGAGTTAAAGACTGGGGGCCCTGGCATAATACTGAGCTTCGTGATGAGATTCTGCCGGGCCTGGCATCGGTACTCAACAGCTGCGAGGGTTTATTAAATCCGCAGACCTTATTGCAGCTACTGGAATCTTTCGCATTATTTTCAACCGTCAAAACGGGCAAAAATACTCCACCTAAACGCGTTAAAATCCTGCCGCGTTATCCGCAATTTGAAGCAGCAAAACAAATTGTTGAGCGTGTTCGCAGAGGCTATCCAAAAAAAGGCCTGATTTGGCATTTTCAGGGATCGGGTAAATCCTTGTTGATCCTTTACGCCGCTAAAATGCTGCGTGCCGACAATGCGTTAAAAAATCCAACGGTACTTATCGTTGTGGACCGGCGAGATCTGGACAGCCAAATTAACGAGACCTTTGGTGGAGCCGACGTTAAGAATCTGATTAAAGTGCAAAGCTGCAAAAAGTTGGGTGAATACATAGAACAAGACAGCCGTGGCATTTTAATCACCACCATCTTTAAATTTAAAGATATCGAAATTGACGATAGCAACCCTAATGGCCTGAACAACCGTGACAATATCATTGTGTTGGTTGACGAAGCTCACCGTACTCAGGAAGGGGGATTAGGCGAGAAAATGCGCTGGGCATTGCCCAATGCTCACTTCTATGGCCTGACTGGTACTCCGATTTCTGGCATTGATCGTAATACGTTCAAATTGTTCGGTGCCGAAGAAGATCCAGGTCGCTATATGAGCCGCTATAGCTATAAGCAGTCGATCCGGGATGGCGCAACTAACCCGGTGAAGTTCGAACCTCGGCTGGCTGAACTCCGAGTGGATCGTGATGCCATCAATGAAGAGTTCGAGCAACTGGCTACCGAAAACAACCTGGATGAAGAAGAAAAAGCAGCATTGTCCAGACGTGCCGGCAAGCTGGCTATCATGCTGAAATCCCCCAGACGCATGGCTGCGGTGAGTAATGATATTGTTGAGCATTTTTCCAGCCATGTTATGCCGAAAAAGATGAAAGGCATGGTTGTGGTATACGATCGCGAAGCCTGCGTACAGATGTATTACCTGCTCGGGGAAAAGCTTGGTTTTGATGCGGTTGAAGTGGTTATGAACGTTGACCAGGCTCCGGTTAAAGCTGAAGAGGGTGGCAAAAAAGATAAGCTCAATAAGGACTGGCTCAAATGGCATGACGAATTGGAGCTACCTGTTAAACAAGCCGATTTCGAACGCTGGCAGCACATCGATGCGGAAGAGCAGGTACAGAAGGATCTGATTGAATGCTTTAAAGATCCTGTGCATCCGTTACAGCTTATCATCGTTACCGCCAAGCTGCTTACGGGCTTTGATGCGCCAATTTGCTACTGCATGTACCTCGATAAGCCTCTACGCGATCATACTCTTCTTCAGGCCATGTGCCGAACCAACCGGTTGTATGAAACCGATGATGTACGCAAGGACATGGGATTAATTATCGACTACCTCGGCGTTTTCGAAAATCTGCGTACGGCTCTGGCCTACAACCCTGAAGAAATTGAAGGGGTTGTAGAGGGAATCGAGGCATTTAAAGAGCTATTGCCGTTACAACTGAATAAATGTCTGGCCTTCTTCCCTGGTGTGGATCGTTCCATAGAAGGTTTTGAAGGTATTATGGCCGCGCAAGAATGTCTGCCAACTAACGAGAAACGTGATGAATTCGCTGCCAGCTTTGGCGTGTTATCTAAGTTATGGTCAGCTATCAATCCAGATCCTTTTTTAACCCCTTATCGTCAGGACTATAAATGGCTGGCGCAAATTTATGAATCTGTGCGTCCGGTGGGGCAGACAGGTGCGCTTGTTTGGGCTGCGCTGGGTCCTGAAACCATCAAAATGATCCATGAGCATACTGATATCAATCGTATTCGCGATGATATTGACGAGTTGATCATGGATGAGCACGCAATTTTTACCCTGACGGCTAAAGAACAGGAACAACGCGCAAAACGCTTGGAGATTGATCTTATGGGGCGTTTACGCGGTAGCCATGATCCTAAATTTGTGGCATTGGGTGAGCGTCTGGAAAAACTGCGTCAGGATTATGAAGCTGGTGTTATCAAGGCCATCGACTGGTTGAAAGGCCTGTTGGATGCTGCGAAAGATACCGTACAAGCCGAGCGCGAAACGGGCGAGCGGCCAGTAACTGAAGCTGATAATAAACAGGCTTTAACTAAGCTTTTCCTGGAAACACGCCCGGAAACTACCCCTAAGTTAATCGGTGATGTTGTAGAGCAAATTGATAAAATCGTCAAAGCTACCCGTTTTGATGGCTGGCAAAATTCCAACAGTGGCCCGCGCGAAATCCAAAAGGCGCTTTTACTGACCTTGGCCCAGTTTGGACTAGGGAAAGATAAAGAGTTGTTCCAGAAGGCGTATGGGTATATTGAGGAGCATTATTAATAGTAGCTTCAGCAGTACAGATATTGCAACTTACTTGCAACCAGTAGCAGGGTGTTTTATGGACACCCTGCTATTGTGATCTATTCTATTAAAAGACCTTTATACAAATTCTCTTTAAGTTCTCGCTTATCATTCATTATTTTTTCAATGAGCTTATTATATTGTTCAAGGGTATTATCTAACTCATCAAGCCACATATTTAATTTATGCTGGGTCGTTAAAGGTGGAATGCTAATTTCTACATTTTTTATTTGTGTTGTGGTTAAATATTGTTGAGCGGTACCAACGGCGAGCTTTCTTAAGTTTAAAGTAGATAATAATTTTGCAAGGTAGGGTGTTAAAACCTTATTAGGTGAATAATTCTTAATAATTAATGAGTTATTTGTCACCCAAATATCACCTTGAACATACCGAACGTTTCCACAAAGAGCTCCGACCTTACCAATAATAATATTTTCACCATTTTCCATTGCCTCATTATTATATCCAATAACTCCATTTCCACCGTATACAGGAATTGGTCCAGTGGGTAACAGCCTGTTTTTTTGTAATAAACTTCCGGATTTTACTATTGCAACATTTCCAACTTTAAGTCGCTCAAATTCATATTCATGCGAATGATTTTTTATTGTTGACTCTAAGATTGCTATTTTTTCTCTTAATAAAGACAACTCGGTTAGTAATAATTCATTATTACGTATTGTCTGTTCAATGTTAACTATAGAATCACTAAGAAACTCATATGAGTTTCGCTCTTTATCTTTTAAGAGTAAGTTATAAGATGAAGGTGTATCACTAATATTAATAATCCAGGAGTGTTCAGTTATTGTTCTATTTTTTGCTGACTCTAAAAAATCTATAAAATCATCGAATTTTATAGTATTTGTACGTGAGTATTTTTCACCATTATTTAAATTGTAGAAAAATATTCTATCTGTTGGGCCAGAATTACTTATAAAAAGAATACATAATTTTACTGCAGTGTAAGGAAGCAATGCACCTGACGGTATAGATAAAATACAATCTAAATTATAATTTTGGAAGATCTTATCTTTAAGAGTGATGCACTCTTTACTCACATCATATAAAAAACGCTCTGGTAATATTATGGCTGCTTTGCCATTAACAGCGAGAGAGTCAATAACATGCTCCAGGAAGTAATAGTCTAGATTAGGTCCTTTATAATGTGTGTCAATATGAATATTATCCCAACCGCTCTTTTTCCCAAATGGTGGGTTAGTTAAAACAAAGTCATATTTTTTATTCTTATAATTTATATCTAAGCTATCTTTTAGTATTATTTCAAAATTAAATTCTTTATTGATTAAAAGGTTAACAATTGAGATTAGACAGGCAAATGATGATGTGTCATTACCAATAAGGGAATAATTTAAATTTAAGTTTTTGTTTAAACTGGTGCCTTTAATATATCGTGCTGACTCTATTAATAAACCCCCAGTTCCACATGCTGGGTCGTAGATTGATGTGCCATCTGTAGGTGATAACATTTCAACCATGAGCTGAACTAAAGCAGATGGAGTAACATATTCACCTGAACGACCCGATTCATTAACCATCCTAAGAATTAAAGATTGATAAGAATTTGCATATTGATAGAATTCTGTAAGTGAATGTATATGCGAAAGAGAATAATCTATATATTTAATTATTTCATGGTCATTGATGTTATTAATTAAAAAACCTATCTTACTCCTGAGATTTTCAAGCATGTCGTGGTTTATATTTTTTATATCTATCGAGAAAATAAAGCTTTCATATAGTTGCTGGTAATAATATTTAATTTCATTAATGTTGTTGCTTGATATGTTTTTTATATCTGAGAATCTTTTATCATTTTCATAAAGATATAATTTTATATAATGTAAAAAAATAAATAATGAAATTAACTCTACTGCTTGTTCTGTATTTCTTATCGAACTCTTTTTCTTGATTAGTGTAAGTAGATCTTCAAATAAAGAGGTGTTCATTTTAATTTCTCCACCAAAAAATTGTACATGTTCACTATATCTTCACTGATCTCAGCAGGTGGTATAAGTTCTATATATGAGTAAAGTTTTGATATATCTAATCCTATACCATCAGAATCAATTATTTTTGTGATGCAATGTTTTACGTTAAGCCGGCTAATTGCTGAATTATCTCCAGGATCGTTTTCTTTTAAATAACTGTTAGCTGGCAGATCTCCATTGTTTATTTTCTCGATAAATCCATGATGGGTCAATGCCGTATAAGATAATAAGTAGTTTTTTATTTCTCTTCTTTTCCAGGCAAGGAGATATATTTTATTTTTGTTTTTATTTTCTAACTTCGCTATATGTTTTGAATATTCACTTCCATTGACTTGAACTCCATCTTTCTGATAGGTAATTGGAGCCTCATCTTTGTCGCAGATCATGAATATTCTTTTGACTTTTTTATCAGTATTTACATTTAAAAGCGAATTAATCCACTCTATTTTTGGTTTTGCGAACTCTTGATTTAAATTATCATAACCAGAGGACTGTTTTATTGCATGGAGGCCATCTAACTTTGATACATCAAGTCCTTTTTTCTTTGCTAAGGCATAAAAAATAGTCCAATCATTATAATCATCCATCAATACTATGTTTTCTAGTTTACGACACACTTCGAACTGTACGTCTGATATTCTTGTCAAGACAGATAAACGTTCTATTATAGTTTTTATTTTATCGTCTTCTTTTATTTTTCCTTTGTCAACAATCTTTAAGTTTTTAAAATCATTATCAGTAGCTGTAATTGAGTCTAATAGATGGGTGGTTGTTATCGCATAACCATTAATACTATGTAGTCGATGCCATAAGAGCTCAATATTCTTGTAATGTAAATGGGAATCTATCTCATCTAATAAGAATAAAGTATTAGGACTATCAAAAATATCAAGCAAAGAGTATAAAAAAAGTACTTGATATTCCCCATCACTAATATCATTCAGTTCGATATTATTTTTAAACTCTAGCTGTAATGATGGTTTTATTATAAAGTAATCATTATCTGCTGCTTGAGTGAAAAATGTTATGATAGGATCAAAAAAGGAATCTTCTGCTTCCTCAAATGATGGATTGAAAAAATTTGAATGAGTTAGCAAGATCTCTTGAGCTTCAAGTGGAGACTCGAAATCATAATCAGCATTAACAATATTATTAATGAAACTTTCTAAAGTCCTATGATAAGCTGAATACCTTAAAGTATTTTCAATACCTTGTTCTTCTTGTGCTAATGCCATTTTTACTCGATTAACGTAAGCCGAATTTACTCGGACCGTCAATGTAAGCTTGCTTGATATATCATCATTTTTATCATCTGATACATCAATATAGCCTTTCTCACATAAAAAATTTCTAACAAGACCATTTGATTTACAAATTGTGGATATGAATATTAGTAACTTTGACCATGATTTATCGTAATAACAACAATCTAAGCTAAGACCTCTATTTGCTTGCCTTTCATGAGAAAGATAATCAGAGAAGTACGTTGAGTATTTCTCATTTTGTCCAGAAGAAAAACAAACAACCTTTGTTTCTGGTAGATATTTTTTTGTTAAACAGTTAATAAATACGGATTGTAAAATCGAGGATTTACCAGCACCATTTTCTCCAATTAAGGCCGTAACCTTTTCAAAAAAGATATTTTGCTCTCTATCATATAAGGTGTTTTTTGGTAACATGATTTCCATTTTTATAGTTCCATTTTTTTAATTCTATGCACCTGACACTTTTAAAATTCTGCTACCTTTTAAACTGGTCCACTACAGTCTCGACCAAATTATCTTCAACGCTGTTACGGTAGCAACGTGCTCTGCCCTACAAGACCATATAATAATCGTTCCTTCTGTACAAACAAATCATTGTGTAGTTATCAACTCATTTTGGCAACTACAGGGATTATTCTCGATACGTTACTTTCATGGACCTTCAGTCACAAAGAATACCATGATGCCCTCGAAGCTATCGAAATGTTGTGCACGAAAAATGAATCGACATAAATTCTCAAGTATCCTCTTGATATTGCAGAGGTTCTTTATGATTGTGAATCTGGTGATAGCGATCGCCGACTACAGTACTGGATTAACATTCGCGAGATGTTCCTACGTCGCTGGGAACGGTTGGATATCCGTATGTTGTTGTTGGCACGCATGATGGAACAGCTCTACGCTTGTAAGGATATCGGTAGTACCCTCCCGACAGAAACCATACCAGCAAGCGTAACGTCTCCGTTGTATCGGAATCTCCGCGGGAAAAAGCGGGTATTTTACAGTATTACAAAAATGCCACGCAACGTGGTAAAGACGCCTTATTGAAATTGTATCCGGCGCTATGAATTGAGCTCAACAATGATCGCGTTGCCATTGATGCGTTATTGGATGCTGCCAAAAAAGCAGATTACTTCATCTCCGTCAACGGCAGTTCAAAACATCAGGCCTTTTATACGGTTACCAATTGCCGTAAGGATATTATTTATCCGGCGGGGAAGGGGCTTCAAGCATAGTTGCTGCCTTTATTGCGAGTTGGCCTGATTGCACAAGGAATAGCGTGTACTATTCTTTGTGAAAATGTGACAAACTCAAAATTGCTTCTACAAACCTGTCAGAAATAATCCCCCGACGGGCTGCCGCGCTGAAATGACTGCTTCGCAGTGCCGTCGTCCAGTTCTCCGGTGACCGGTACGCTGAACCGTAATATCCCGTGCTTAAATCGTCCGGGTCTTCATCAGGCGCGTTCGTCAGTCCTCTTTCACCTTGTTGCTGGAAGTCGACGAAAATAATATTGGCTAAAACATTATTTTGATAATTGCCATAAATAGCTTCATACGCATGAGGGAAATTTTCTTTCCAGTACCAGGTGGTATCGCCGCAAAACCACGGTGCGTCAGTAATATTATTAAGCTGAGAATGGTATTGTTTTAGATCCCTACGAAAGGCGTCAACCATATGATTAAAGTGTTGAGGGTGTGACGCGTAGTCACTGGTCATTAAGTCAAATTCGCCTTGCATCCAGCATACGCCGAGGAATTTGTTCTGCGGATTTTTTGCCAGTGCGACTCGCGTTCTGCTGACTAAATCCTGGTACAGCGGAGTATCCGTTCCCCAACGACAAGCATCATGGCTGGCTCCGTGCCGTTCTGAATATGTCCCTTCGCTGCCCGCGGTAAAAGCCGATCCGCCACGGCAACACGGAACGATGAGAACCCCTGCATTATCAGGAATAAAGGGCAGTAATTTCCGTGCTATATGCAGTGCCTGGCCAACGGTGCCGTACTGTGTTTGATGATTCGTTGCCAGAGGATGGTGATAACCCTGCATATCCTGAACATCGTGTGGGCAGTGAGTCAGTGGAATAATGTCGTTAAAGTGACATGACGGGCCTCCGGGATGTGTATGCGCAAATCTCGCTAATTGTTTAATTCTGGGATGAGGCGCATCTTCCTTGTCCGGTAATGGTAGTCCTTCGCCATACGCCATGGCATTAGACTGACCAGCAACGGTAAGAACATAGTAATAATCGGGCGATATTATTGCGTTCATATAATTTTCGCGTAATACAAATGACAAATTGATAGCAGGGCCCCTTTACCGGGGCCCTGAAGCGTTAGTTTTGTACTGTGACTTTATTATCCTCCACAGAAATCAAAACTGAATCCGTCACCGCTTTGCCGCCTGCAGTTTCACCGCCAATAATTAATAAACTATTATTCCAGGGCAATGATACTCCGTAGGCCCGACCTTGCGATAATTCGCCTGATTTATCCCATTTCCCGTTATGCCAAAGATGAATATCAGCGCTATATGATTTTTTCAGGCCTTCATGCGCATAGTTCTTACCGTTCTGGTAATTTTCTCGTGAACCTTTGAATCCGGCCCCTCCGGCAAATATAAGTGAGTCATTGCTCATGCCTGCAAAACCGCCAGCGACGCCATCTGGTGATGCGACGGGAGCAAGCTTATTCCATTTTAAATTATTACCGGTGAAATCAAGTTCAAATACGGCATCCGTTCGCAATCCTGGTTTGGCTTCGCCATTAATAAGCCAGGTTTTATCACCTTTATTCACAACCGCCGCACCAGCCGTTCCGTACCAGGGAGATTCGCCAGCGTAACTCCATTGCTGTGTAGAGGGATCAAAAGACAACAGAAACTTATTGAAGAAATAATTTTCTGCTTTTTTGTCAAAATAGTGGGCGTTGATTTTATCTATAGTGGTTGAATCTTTTCCAGCTTCGTTGAGATCTTCAAAATAGCCATTGAAGATATTCTGGTTAACACCGCCAGTAACATAAGCCTTGCCGTTGTGTACAAAAGTCACATGGCCCGCCATGCCCATCGGCGCGTGCGACATCAATTTAACCCAGCTATTGGTTTTGGGGTTGTATTTGTGTACGTCATTAAATACCTGAGTCAAGCCCTCGCTGTTTTTGCCAATGCCGCCAAACACATACAGATTGCCATCAATAAATGCCGAGGTTGCTTGATCTCTCGGTCCGCCAGGGAATGCAGCTAACGCTGTCCATCTTTTATCTTTGGCCTTTGTATCCAGCTTGTACCATGCCGTACCTGCGCTACCTAAACCAATGTAGACAGTGTCGTTATCAATTACTCCGGTACCACTTTTAAATGGCACAGGAGTTTCCGGTAATACAGACGCGTTTGCGGCAAATGAAGCCATTAGGATAGCAAGCGCCGTTATTGTTTTATTCATTGTGACTGTCTCCTGTCTACTACAGTTTAAATGACACACCAATGCGATAACTGTTTTCCGATAAATTATCTCTGCCGTTGTAAACACCCTGACGGTCCAGGTAGTCATATTCTATGTATGGCGTAATATCGGGCGTCATATGGTATTGTAGAACAAATGCATTTTCCGTCGCCCATTTCTTATGGTTTGCATAGCGATAATCGTTCTGTTTGCTGTATAGCGTCGTTTGCCATGCGAAGGTGAAATCACTATTAATATGGTAAGTGACATATCCATCCCAACGATGAACGTTATCACGAGACATATCACCGGATAAGTCTTGTTGTCGGTAAGCTTTCCAGTCGTAACGATAGCGAATGCCAAAATTAAGATCTTTTGTCGCGTCCCAGGACAGTTTTACGTAGGGTCCGTAGCGTGTGCCGTTGCTGCTAAAATGCGTTAACATTCCCGGGCGCACCGTCCATTGATCATCAAGTTTAATCGCGTAATTAACTTCCACCTGAACATCATTGAGTGCGGCATTTTCCTTTTTATTATCATGAATGGTATTCCAGGTATTACTTTCCATACTTGCCCACCATCCATTTTGCCATCCCTCACTGACTTTGAGTCGAGTCTCATAGGCGTGGCTTCCACTACGATATCCACCACGTACGTCCAGTGTCGCAGCCTGAGAAATCAGTGGTGACGAAAAGCACAGTAATAATGCGCCAGAAAGTATTTTAGCCTTTTTCATATATTTCACTCATTTGTAGGATACAGAAAGCAATACAAAGCCCGCATAAACAATTAGCATTTATGTTGTGTAATATTTTTTGCCAGGCTTATAGTGTCTTTGGCAACGAGTAGCTGTATTTTATATTTTTTGTATAAGGTCTCCTGTGAAAATTCTCTTTCCACATTATTTAAATAAACAGAGAACCAGATTAAATACCTGAGTATAAAATCTCTTCTGATGTTTAATTGATTTGAATGTTCGTAAGCTATATCACTTACTCAATCCATTTTACCCAGAGTCATAAAATAGAGTGTCTGTTGATCTCATTTTCATATTCCTTTCAGACTGAAGTGCGTTTTCATCACCCGATGAGAAAGAACTGAAGTGATGTTTGCCATAGATTGCGAGATGCCCTGTCTCATTGACTATCGCGGTGCACCTTTATACCTGTTATACCAGATCAAAAATCACGCAATCCATACAACAAAACGAGATTTGCAATTCGTGTCACAAAATATGTCGATCTTTTTCTAAGAGGAAGATGCCATGTGAAGCCAGACGAACACTTGCGGTGGTCTTCAAAAACTAAATGATTTCTTTTAACCGTTTGTTTTATAAAAAATTTATTTAGGGTCTAAACAAGGGAAGCTTTGCAAGCTAACTCAGTGAGCGTGGTGAAAACAAGTGTTTACCCGCCATCAGGATGATCATAATTCTCATCATGAAATATGTTTCCTGGTTTTGGCTTGTAAGTGGTCACCCCTGAAGTCGATCTGGAAAGGCTTGTAGATGTTGGTGTTTTCAGGATGATGTTTCAGATAGTTTGTTTGCCGTATCGCCCGGCGAATAGCTGTGATTGAGGAAGATTTAAGTCGCAGTGACCAAAGCCATATTTACCAACGAATGTAGATGAAAAAGCGTCTCCTGCGTTCCCCCATATCTCCAGGAAATACACAGTCTGAAAAAGGAATGTAACAATCTCATGGCGTAAGCTGACGAACCAGGCAGGAATAATCGCTAGGGACCTAAGCATTAGCATGATAATAGCCACTAAGAAATTACTGCGTTCCATGAAATAGCCATTTTGTGGCAAATGCAGTTGACTAATAATGTCATATGTGAGACGGCTAGTTGAACAAATATTAAATTTTGCTGAATTTTTTATGTTGATTTTACTTGTTACAGAACATATCACATGATATATAGATAAGATTAGTTGCATTAATGATGAGGGTTATTATTCGATTCGTATCAGATTGATAAATATATAAAGGTACATAGCATGCAAGAGCATGGCGTTTGTATGGCAAAGTTATTATAAGTAACTATCGCTACTCCATTTAAGTTCACTCAGAAGAACTGGTCCACTTACGTTAGTTATTAAGCAAACGTTCGCTTTTATAAACATAATCAGGATTAAAATGTTGGATTATTGCTAACCCAGCACAGCTAGTGCGCGTCTGTAATTATAAGGGAAAACGATGAAGAATAAGGCTGATAACAAAAAAAGGAACTTCCTGACCCATAGTGAAATCGAATCACTCCTTAAAGCAGCAAATACCGGGCCTCATGCTGCACGTAATTATTGTCTGACATTACTTTGTTTTATTCATGGTTTCCGGGCGAGTGAAATTTGCCGATTGAGGATTTCGGATATTGATCTTAAGGCAAAGTGTATATATATCCATCGATTAAAAAAAGGCTTTTCAACAACGCACCCGCTATTGAACAAAGAAATTCAGGCTTTAAAAAACTGGTTGAGTATCCGTACTTCTTATCCGCATGCTGAGAGCGAGTGGGTATTTTTATCACGTAAGGGGAATCCACTTTCTCGGCAACAGTTTTACCATATTATCTCGACTTCCGGTGGTAATGCCGGGTTGTCACTGGAGATTCATCCGCACATGTTACGCCATTCGTGTGGTTTTGCTTTGGCGAATATGGGAATAGATACGCGACTTATCCAGGATTATCTTGGGCATCGCAATATTCGTCATACTGTCTGGTATACCGCCAGCAATGCAGGGCGTTTTTACGGCATCTGGGATAGAGCCAGAGGACGACAGCGTCACGCTGTTTTATAGAGATAGTTGAGATACCAGGGATGGTGTTAAAAACTACATTATTCTTACGATATATCAAAAATGATTAACCATTTATTAATTGATGTTATTGTAAGTATGATTCTTAATTATCATAATAAACATTAAGTTAACCATATCCATACAAAATACAATGGTTTATGTTCTTCAAAATAAATAAACAAAATCATTCATAAATTTACACATCACTTAAATTCGCCTGTTTTCATACTTTTTTCTTTATTTTTTAAGCAACTGGAAGTTAATCCACTGCAATCTATTGTTATATTGAATCAAATCAATGAAAATAGATGTTGTCACATCAGTGATATTTTATTTTTGTATGATATTTAATGTAATTGACTGATAGCCACATCACTTCGGGTGTGGTTATCTTTTTATCTATTGGGCTAATTTTGACCGATTGAGGTTTCCTATAGGTATTCATTCAAATATATCTCAGTCAGGAGTACTACTATTGTGAGTAAACGTCGTTATCTTACCGGTAAAGAAGTTCAGGCCATGATGCAGGCGGTGTGTTACGGGGCAACGGGAGCCAGAGATTATTGTCTTATTCTGTTGGCATATCGGCATGGGATGCGTATTAGTGAACTGCTTGATCTGCATTATCAGGATCTTGACCTTAATGAAGGTCGAATAAATATTCGCCGACTGAAGAACGGATTTTCTACCGTTCACCCGTTACGTTTTGATGAGCGTGAAGCCGTGGAACGCTGGACCCAGGAACGTGCTAACTGGAAAGGCGCTGACCGGACCGACGCTATATTTATTTCTCGCCGTGGGAGTCGGCTTTCTCGCCAGCAGGCCTATCGCATTATTCGCGATGCCGGTATTGAAGCTGGAACCGTAACGCAGACTCATCCTCATATGTTAAGGCATGCTTGTGGTTATGAACTGGCTGAGCGTGGTGCAGATACCCGTTTAATTCAGGATTATCTCGGGCATCGAAATATTCGCCATACTGTGCGTTATACCGCCAGTAATGCTGCTCGTTTTGCCGGATTATGGGAAAGAAATAATCTCATAAACGAAAAATTAAAAAGAGAAGAAGCTTGATTTAACTTATTGATAATAAAGTTAAAAAACAAATAAATACAAGACAATTGGGGCCAAACTGTCTATATCATAAATAAGTTACGTATTTTTTCTCAAGCATAAAAATATTAAAAAACGACAAAAAGCATCTAACTGTTTGATATATAAATTATTTCTCTTGTAAATTAATTTCACATCACCTCCGCTATATGTAAAGCTAACGTTTCTGTAGCTCGACGCAACTTCCTCATTCTTCTCTCCAAAAACCACCTCATGCAATATAAAAAACTGCAAATAAAGATAACTATAGAACATTAAGCCAACAAATAAACTGAAAAAGTTTGTGCGCGATGCTTTCCTCTATGAGTCAAAATGGCCCCAAATGTTTCATCTTTTGGGGGAAAACTGTGCAGTGTTGGCAGTCAAACTCGTTGACAAAACAAAGTGTACAGAACGACTGCCCATGTCGATTTAGAAATAGTTTTTTTAAAGGAAAGCAGCATGAAAATTAAAACTCTGGCAATCGTTGTTCTGTCGGCTCTGTCCCTCAGTTCCGCAGCGGCTCTGGCCGATACTACGACGGTAAATGGTGGGACCGTTCACTTTAAAGGGGAAGTTGTTAACGCCGCTTGCGCAGTTGATGCAGGCTCTGTTGATCAAACCGTTCAGTTAGGACAGGTTCGTACCGCATCGCTGGACCAGGATGGAGCGACCAGCTCTGCTGTCGGTTTTAACATTCAACTGAATGATTGCGATACCGATGTTGCAAGCAAAGCTGCTGTTGCCTTCTTAGGTACAACAATTGACACGAATCATACCAACGTACTGGCTCTGCAAAGTTCTGCTGCGGGTAGCGCAACAAACGTTGGTGTGCAGATCCTGGATAAAACAGGGACTGCGTTGGCTTTGGATGGTGCGTCATTTAGTGCACAAACCACCCTGAATAACGGAACCAACACCATTCCGTTCCAGGCGCGTTATTATGCCATTGGTGCCGCAACCCCTGGCGCAGCTAATGCGGATGCGACCTTCAAGGTTCAGTATCAATAACCTACCCAGGTTCAGGGACGTCATTACGGGCAGGGATGCCCACCCTTGTGCGATAAAAATAACGATGAAAAGGAAGAGATTATTTCTGTTAGCGTCGTTGCTGCCAATGTTTGCTCTGGCCGGAAATAAATGGAATACCACGCTGCCCGGCGGAAATATGCAATTTCAGGGCGTCATTATTGCGGAAGCTTGCCGGATTGAAGCCGGTGATAAACAAATGACGGTCAATATGGGGCAAATCAGCAGTAACCGGTTTCATGCGGTAGGGGAAGATAGCTCACCGGTGCCTTTTGTTATTCATTTACGGGAATGTAGCACGGTGGTGAGTGAACGTGTGGGTGTGGCGTTTCACGGTGTCGCGGATGGTAAAAATCCGGATGTGCTTTCTGTGGGAGAGGGGCCAGGGATAGCCACCAATATTGGCGTAGCGTTGTTTGATGATGAAGGAAACCTCGTACCGATTAATCGTCCTCCAGTAAACTGGAAACGGCTTTACTCAGGCTCTACTTCGCTACATTTCATCGCCAAATATCGTGCTACCGGGCGTCGGGTTACTGGCGGCATCGCCAATGCCCAGGCCTGGTTCTCTTTAACCTATCAGTAATTGTTCAGCAGATAATGTGATAACAGGAACAGGACAGTGAGTAATAAAAACGTCAATGTAAGGAAATCGCAGGAAATAACATTCTGCTTGCTGGCAGGTATCCTGATGTTCATGGCAATGATGGTTGCCGGACGCGCTGAAGCGGGAGTGGCCTTAGGTGCGACTCGCGTAATTTATCCGGCAGGGCAAAAACAAGTGCAACTTGCCGTGACAAATAATGATGAAAATAGCACCTATTTAATTCAATCATGGGTAGAAAATGCCGATGGTGTAAAGGATGGCCGTTTTATCGTGACGCCACCTCTGTTTGCGATGAAGGGAAAAAAAGAGAATACCTTGCGTATTCTTGATGCAACAAATAACCAATTGCCACAGGATCGGGAAAGTTTATTCTGGATGAATGTTAAAGCGATTCCGTCAATGGATAAATCAAAATTGACTGAGAATACGCTACAGCTCGCAATTATCAGCCGCATTAAACTGTACTATCGTCCGGCTAAATTAGCGTTGCCACCCGATCAGGCTGCAGAAAAATTAAGATTTCGTCGTAGCGCGAATTCTCTGACGCTGATTAACCCGACACCCTATTACCTGACGGTAACAGAGTTGAATGCCGGAACTCGGGTTCTTGAAAATGCATTGGTGCCTCCAATGGGCGAAAGCGCGGTTAAATTGCCTTCTGATGCAGGAAGCAATATTACTTACCGAACAATAAATGATTATGGCGCACTTACCCCCAAAATGACGGGCGTAATGGAATAACGCAGGGGGATTTTTTCGCCTGAATAAAAAGAATTGACTGCCGGGTGATTTAAACCGGAGGAATAATGTCATATCTGAATTTAAGACTTTACCAGCGAAACACACAATGCTTGCATATTCGTAAGCATCGTTTGGCTGGTTTTTTTGTCCGACTCTTTGTTGCCTGTGCTTTTACCGCACAGGCACCTTTGTCATCTGCCGAACTCTATTTTAACCCGCGTTTTTTAGCGGATGATCCCCAGGCTGTGGCTGATTTATCGCGTTTTGAAAATGGGCAAGAATTACCGCCAGGGACGTATCGTGTTGATATCTATTTGAATAATGGTTATATGGCAACGCGTGATGTCACATTTAATACGGGCGACAGCGAACAAGGGATTGTTCCCTGCCTGACACGCGCGCAACTCGCCAGTATGGGGCTGAATACGGCTTCTGTCTCCGGTATGAATCTGCTGGCGGATGATGCCTGCGTGCCATTAACCTCAATGATCCATGACGCTACTGCGCAACTGGATGTGGGTCAGCAGCGACTCAACCTGACGATCCCTCAGGCATTTATGAGTAATCGCGCGCGTGGTTATATTCCTCCTGAGTTATGGGATCCCGGTATTAATGCCGGATTGCTCAATTATAATTTCAGCGGAAATAGTGTACAGAATCGAATTGGGGGTAACAGCCATTATGCATATTTAAACCTACAGAGTGGGTTAAATATTGGTGCGTGGCGTTTACGCGACAATACCACCTGGAGTTATAACAGTAGCGACAGTTCATCAGGTAGCAAAAATAAATGGCAGCATATCAATACCTGGCTTGAGCGAGACATAATTCCGTTACGTTCCCGGCTGACGCTGGGTGATGGTTATACTCAGGGCGATATTTTCGATGGTATTAACTTTCGCGGCGCACAATTGGCCTCAGATGACAATATGTTACCCGATAGCCAAAGAGGATTTGCCCCGGTGATCCACGGTATTGCTCGTGGTACTGCACAGGTCACTATTAAACAAAATGGGTATGACATTTATAATAGTACGGTGCCACCGGGGCCTTTTACCATCAACGATATCTATGCCGCAGGTAATAGTGGTGACTTGCAGGTAACGATTAAAGAGGCTGACGGCAGCACGCAGATTTTTACCGTACCCTATTCGTCAGTCCCGCTTTTGCAACGTGAAGGGCATACACGTTATTCCATTACGGCAGGAGAATACCGTAGTGGAAATGCGCAACAGGAAAAACCCCGCTTTTTCCAGAGTACATTACTCCACGGCCTTCCGGCTGGCTGGACAATATATGGTGGAACGCAACTGGCGGATCGTTATCGTGCGTTTAATTTCGGTATCGGGAAAAATATGGGGGCACTGGGCGCTCTGTCTGTGGATATGACGCAGGCTAATTCCACACTTCCCGATGACAGTCAGCATGACGGACAATCGGTGCGTTTTCTTTATAACAAATCGCTCAATGAGTCAGGCACGAATATTCAGTTAGTGGGTTACCGTTATTCGACCAGTGGGTATTTTAATTTCGCTGATACAACATACAGTCGAATGAATGGCTACAACATCGAAACACAGGATGGTGTTATTCAGGTTAAGCCGAAATTCACCGACTATTACAATCTCGCTTATAACAAACGCGGGAAATTACAACTCACCGTTACTCAGCAACTCGGGCGCACATCAACACTGTATTTGAGTGGTAGCCATCAAACTTATTGGGGAACGAGTAATGTTGATGAGCAATTCCAGGCTGGATTAAATACTGCGTTCGAAGATATTAACTGGACGCTCAGCTATAGCCTGACGAAAAACGCCTGGCAAAAAGGACGGGATCAGATGTTAGCGCTTAACGTCAATATTCCTTTCAGCCACTGGCTGCGTTCTGACAGTAAATCTCAGTGGCGACATGCCAGCGCCAGCTACAGCATGTCACACGATCTCAACGGTCGGATGACCAATCTGGCCGGTGTATACGGTACGTTGCTGGCAGACAACAACCTCAGTTATAGCGTGCAAACCGGCTATGCCGGGGGAGGCGATGGTAATAGCGGAAGTACAGGCTACGCCACGCTGAATTATCGCGGTGGCTACGGCAATGCCAACATCGGTTACAGCCATAGCGATGATATTAAGCAGCTCTATTACGGAGTCAGCGGTGGGGTACTGGCTCATGCCAATGGCGTAACGCTGGGGCAGCCGTTAAACGATACGGTGGTGCTTGTTAAAGCGCCTGGCGCAAAAGATGCAAAAGTCGAAAACCAGACAGGAGTGCGTACCGACTGGCGGGGTTATGCCGTGCTGCCATATGCCACTGAATATCGGGAAAACAGAGTGGCGCTGGATACCAATACCCTGGCTGATAACGTCGATTTAGATAATGCGGTCGCTAACGTTGTTCCCACCCGTGGGGCGATCGTGCGAGCAGAGTTTAAAGCGCGCGTTGGGATAAAACTGCTCATGACGCTAACCCACAATAATAAGCCGCTGCCGTTTGGGGCGATGGTGACATCAGAGAGTAGCCAGAGTAGCGGCATTGTTGCGGATAATGGTCAGGTTTACCTCAGCGGAATGCCTTTAGCGGGAAAAGTTCAGGTGAAATGGGGAGAAGAGGAAAATGCTCACTGTGTCGCCAATTATCAACTGCCACCAGAGAGTCAGCAGCAGTTATTAACCCAGCTATCAGCTGAATGTCGTTAAGGGGGCGTGATGAGAAACAAACCTTTTTATCTTCTGTGCGCTTTTTTGTGGCTGGCGGTGAGTCACGCTTTGGCTGCGGATAGCACGATTACTATCCGCGGCTATGTCAGAGATAACGGCTGTAGTGTGGCCGCTGAATCAACCAATTTTACTGTTGATTTGATGGAAAACGCGGCGAAGCAATTTAACAACATTGGCGCGACGACTCCTGTCGTTCCATTTCGTATTTTGCTGTCACCCTGTGGTAACGCTGTTTCTGCCGTAAAGGTTGGGTTTACTGGCGTTGCAGATAGCCACAATGCCAACCTGCTTGCACTTGAAAATACGGTGTCAGCGGCTGCGGGACTGGGAATACAGCTTCTGAATGAGCAGCAAAATGAGATACCCCTTAATGCCCCATCGTCCGCGATTTCGTGGACGACCCTGACGCCGGGTAAACCAAATACGTTGAATTTTTACGCCCGGCTAATGGCGACACAGGTGCCTGTCACTGCGGGGCATATCAATGCCACGGCTACCTTCACTCTTGAATATCAGTAACTGGAGATGCTCATGAAATGGTGCAAACGTGGGTATTTATTGGCGGCAATGTTGGCGTTCGCAAGTGCGACGATACAGGCAGCCGATGTCACCATCACGGTGAACGGTAAGGTCGTCGCCAAACCGTGTACGGTTTCCACCACCAATGCCACGGTTGATCTCGGCGATCTTTATTCTTTCAGTCTTATGTCTGCCGGGGCGGCATCGGCCTGGCATGATGTTGCGCTTGAGTTGACTAATTGTCCGGTGGGAACGTCGAGGGTCACTGCCAGCTTCAGCGGGGCAGCCGACAGTACCGGATATTATAAAAACCAGGGGACCGCGCAAAACATCCAGTTAGAGCTACAGGATGACAGTGGCAACACATTGAATAGTGGCGCAACCAAAACAGTTCAGGTGGATGATTCCTCACAATCAGCGCACTTCCCGTTACAGGTCAGAGCATTGACCGTAAATGGTGGAGCCACTCAGGGAACCATTCAGGCAGTGATTAGCATCACCTATACCTACAGCTGAACCCGAAGAGATGATTGTAATGAAACGAGTTATTACCCTGTTTGCTGTACTGCTGATGGGCTGGTCGGTAAATGCCTGGTCATTCGCCTGTAAAACCGCCAATGGCACCGCTATCCCTATTGGCGGTGGCAGCGCCAATGTTTATGTAAACCTTGCGCCCGCCGTGAATGTGGGGCAAAACCTGGTCGTAGATCTTTCGACGCAAATCTTTTGCCATAACGATTACCCGGAAACCATTACAGACTATGTCACACTGCAACGAGGTTCGGCTTATGGCGGCGTGTTATCTAATTTTTCCGGGACCGTAAAATATAGTGGCAGTAGCTATCCATTTCCTACCACCAGCGAAACGCCGCGGGTTGTTTATAATTCGAGAACGGATAAGCCGTGGCCGGTGGCGCTTTATTTGACGCCTGTGAGCAGTGCGGGCGGGGTGGCGATTAAAGCTGGCTCATTAATTGCCGTGCTAATTTTGCGACAGACCAACAACTATAACAGCGATGATTTCCAGTTTGTGTGGAATATTTACGCCAATAATGATGTGGTGGTGCCCACTGGCGGCTGCGATGTTTCTGCTCGTGATGTCACCGTTACTCTGCCGGACTACCCTGGTTCAGTGCCGATTCCTCTTACCGTTTATTGTGCGAAAAGCCAAAACCTGGGGTATTACCTCTCCGGCACAACCGCAGATGCGGGCAACTCGATTTTCACCAATACCGCGTCGTTTTCACCTGCGCAGGGCGTCGGCGTACAGTTGACGCGCAACGGTACGATTATTCCAGCGAATAACACGGTATCGTTAGGAGCAGTAGGGACTTCGGCGGTAAGTCTGGGATTAACGGCAAATTACGCACGTACCGGAGGGCAGGTGACTGCAGGGAATGTGCAATCGATTATTGGCGTGACTTTTGTTTATCAATAAAGAAATCGCAGGACATTGCTAATGCTGGTACCTGAGGCGCTACGCTATCAGACCTACAAAACCTGCACGTTAGCCCTTTGTAGGCCAGATGCGCCAGCGTCGCATCTGGCATAAACAAAGCGCACTTTGCCGACAATCCGAACAGAGCCTGCCATTGGCAGGCTCCGGTGTTCTTTTACGCTACCATGCTAATAATCAACACAATAATCAGCCCAATCACGGAGTTGACCAGCTCCAGCAGTCCCCAGGTTTTCAACGTGTCTTTTACTGACAGGTCAAAGTAATCTAAGAGGCATTGCTAATGTAGGGAATGTGTCTGAACCTGCGGTCATTGTCAGTACCAGCATCAGACCAATGCCGAATACCACCCAGAGAATGTTAAGCACATGCATAACGTTTTACCTTACCTGGTTGAACCGTTGTTATTTTGGGCGACATGTTATGTAAATTGGTCAACCATTGTTGCGATGAATGTCACATCCTCTGATCAATAACCATCGATTACCCTTTGCTGCAATTTGCAGCAACAACCGTGAGAGTAAAATTCTTGTGATGTGGTTAACCAATTTTAGAATTCGGGTTGACATGTCTTACCAAAAGGTAGAACTTATACGCCATCTCATCCGATGCGACGCTACGGCTGTGGCCGGGTTGTTCATCCGGATACCTAAACAACTCCGGGGTTCCGCGTCTCTTCGCTGTTGAACCCACTATGTGAAAGAGGAAAAATCATGGAACAGACCTGGCGCTGGTACGGCCCAAACGATCCGGTTTCTTTAGCTGATGTCCGTCAGGCGGGCGCAACTGGCGTGGTTACCGCGCTGCACCATATCCCGAATGGCGAAGTATGGTCCGTTGAAGAGATCCTCAAACGCAAGGCGATCGTTGAAGACGCAGGCCTGGTATGGTCTGTCGTAGAAAGCGTGCCAATTCACGAAGATATCAAAACCCACACCGGCAACTATGAGCAGTGGATCGCTAACTATCAGCAGACTCTGCGCAACCTTGCGCAGTGCGGCATTCGCACCGTGTGCTACAACTTCATGCCGGTGCTCGACTGGACTCGTACAGACCTCGAATACGTGCTGCCAGACGGCTCCAAAGCGCTGCGTTTCGACCAGATCGAATTTGCAGCATTTGAACTGCACATCCTGAAGCGTCCAGGCGCGGAAGCGGATTACACCGAAGAAGAAATTGCTCAGGCCGCTGAACGCTTCGCCACTATGAGCGACGAAGACAAAGCGCGTCTGACCCGTAACATCATTGCCGGTCTGCCAGGTGCGGAAGAAGGGTATACCCTCGACCAGTTCCGTAAGCACCTGGAGCTATACAAAGATATCGACAAAGCCAAACTGCGCGAAAACTTCGCCGTCTTCCTGAAAGCGATTATTCCGGTTGCCGAAGAAGTTGGCGTCCGTATGGCTGTTCACCCGGACGATCCGCCGCGCCCGATCCTCGGCCTGCCGCGCATTGTTTCCACCATTGAAGATATGCAGTGGATGGTTGATACCGTAAACAGCATGGCGAACGGTTTCACCATGTGCACCGGTTCCTACGGCGTGCGTGCTGACAACGATCTGGTTGATATGATCAAGCAGTTCGGTCCGCGTATTTACTTCACCCATCTGCGCTCCACCATGCGTGAAGATAACCCGAAAACCTTCCACGAAGCAGCGCACCTGAACGGTGACGTTGATATGTACGAAGTGGTGAAAGCGATTGTTGAAGAAGAACACCGTCGTAAAGCGGAAGGCAAAGAAGATCTGATCCCGATGCGTCCGGACCACGGTCATCAGATGCTGGACGACCTGAAGAAGAAAACCAACCCAGGTTACTCCGCAATTGGTCGTCTGAAAGGCCTGGCCGAAGTTCGCGGTGTCGAACTGGCGATCCAGCGCGCTTTCTTTAGCCGTTAATACCCACCGGCATGGCTGCGCGCCATGCCGGTTCCTTCTTCCTTGCCGTCACTCTCTGAAGACGGATTCTGGAGTTTACGATGACTACTATTGTTGACAGCAATCTGCCGGTTGCCCGCCCGTCATGGGATCATTCTCGTCTGGAATCACGCATTGTGCATCTCGGTTGCGGAGCGTTTCACCGCGCGCACCAGGCGCTGTATACCCATCATCTGCTGGAAAGTACCGACAGCGACTGGGGTATCTGCGAAGTTAACCTGATGCCAGGCAACGACCGCGTGCTGATCGAAAACCTGAAAAAACAGCAACTGCTGTACACCGTGGCGGAAAAAGGCGCGGAAAGCACCGAGCTGAAAATTATCGGTTCGATGAAAGAAGCGCTGCATCCGGAAATCGACGGTTGCGAAGGTATTCTCAACGCGATGGCGCGTCCGCAGACGGCGATTGTCTCTCTGACGGTCACGGAAAAAGGCTACTGCGCTGATGCGGCAAGCGGTCAGCTGGATCTCAATAACCCGCTGATCAAGCACGATCTCGAAAACCCGACTGCGCCGAAGTCCGCGATTGGTTACATCGTAGAAGCCCTGCGTCTGCGTCGTGAAAAAGGGCTGAAAGCATTTACGGTGATGTCCTGCGACAACGTGCGTGAAAACGGTCATGTGGCGAAGGTTGCCGTTCTTGGGCTGGCTCAGGCGCGTGACCCGCAACTGGCGGCATGGATTGAAGAAAACGTCACCTTTCCGTGCACCATGGTTGACCGCATCGTTCCGGCGGCGACGCCAGAAACCTTACAGGAAATTGCTGACCAGCTGGGTGTTTACGACCCGTGCGCCATTGCCTGCGAACCGTTCCGTCAGTGGGTAATTGAAGATAACTTCGTTAATGGTCGTCCGGACTGGGATAAAGTCGGCGCGCAGTTTGTTGCGGATGTTGTACCGTTCGAAATGATGAAGCTGCGTATGCTGAACGGTAGCCACTCTTTCCTGGCGTACCTCGGTTACCTCGGCGGCTATGAAACTATTGCCGACACCATGACTAACCCGGCTTATCGCAAAGCGGCCTTTGCCCTGATGATGCAGGAACAAGCGCCAACGCTGTCGATGCCGGAAGGTACAGACCTGAACGCTTATGCGACGCTGCTGATCGAGCGTTTCAGCAACCCGTCTCTGCGTCACCGTACCTGGCAGATTGCAATGGACGGCAGCCAGAAGTTACCGCAGCGTCTGCTGGACCCGGTGCGTCTGCACCTGCAAAACGGCGGTAGCTGGCGTCACCTGGCGCTGGGCGTGGCGGGCTGGATGCGTTACACCCAGGGCGTGGATGAGCAGGGTAATGCCATTGACGTGGTTGACCCGATGCTGGCGGAGTTCCAGAAGATCAACGCGCAGTATCAGGGTGCAGACCGCGTGAAAGCACTGCTGGGCCTGAGCGGTATCTTTGCCGATGATCTGCCGCAGAACGCCGACTTTGTTGGCGCGGTGACGGCGGCATATCAGCAGCTGTGTGAGCGCGGTGCGCGCGAGTGTGTGGCTGCGCTGTAACTAACTGATTACCCTACAGACTTACTGGTCAATCAAACTAATATTTGGTTGACCAGTTTTCGTTTTTTTGCCCACCTGTACGTGCCAACATCCAGTGCTAATGGTATAGTTTGAGCTTAACGGGTGCCGTAAAATTGCCCGTTGTAGGTCGGATAAGGCGTTCACGCCGCATCCGGAAAAAATTTGATTAACCGCACCTAACGGACACAACACCATGAAATCTGCCACCTCTGCGCAAAGACCTTACCAGGAAGTCGGGGCGATGATCCGCGATCTGATCATAAAGACGCCGTACAATCCTGGCGAACGGCTGCCACCGGAGCGTGAAATTGCAGAAATGCTTGATGTCACGCGGACGGTGGTACGTGAAGCGCTGATCATGCTGGAGATCAAAGGGCTGGTGGAAGTGCGTCGGGGTGCAGGTATCTATGTTCTTGATAGCTCAGGCAGCCACAACGCAGACAGTCCGGATGCCAACGTCTGCAACGATGCCGGTCCTTTTGAGCTGTTACAGGCGCGGCAGTTACTGGAAAGTAACATCGCCGAGTTTGCCGCCCTGCAGGCTACCCGCGAAGATATCGTCAAAATGCGCCAGGCATTGCAACTGGAAGAGCGTGAACTGGCTTCCAGCGCGCCGGGCAGCAGCGAAAGCGGTGACATGCAGTTCCATCTCGCTATTGCCGAAGCAACGCATAACAGCATGCTGGTGGAGTTATTCCGTCAGTCCTGGCAGTGGCGGGAAAACAATCCAATGTGGATCCAGTTGCACAGCCACCTGGATGACAGCCTGTATCGCAAAGAGTGGTTGGGCGATCACAAACAGATCCTCGCCGCGTTAATCAAAAAAGATGCCCGAGCGGCGAAGCTGGCAATGTGGCAGCATCTGGAGAATGTGAAGCAGCGCTTGCTGGAGTTCTCTAATGTTGATGACATCTATTTCGATGGCTATCTGTTTGATTCATGGCCGCTGGATAAAGTCGACGCCTGATCCCTCATTTCTGGTGCAAAGTTTAACCGCTTTGCACTATGTATGTTCCCTGAATAGTTAATTATGTTCTGCAGAATATATTATGCGTAAATTAATCATTACGTACGATATATTGTTTTGGAATAATTATATATCAGTTTAACGCTGAAAAATTATTCGGAATAATCAGAATATGTTAACGTATTTCCGTTATGTTTAATGACTTTTGTCAAATGATACCTTTTTAAATTAAAAGTCAGTGGATATTCTTTTCTGTACAGTGTTTTATCTTTGGCGGATCTTATAAATCCCTTATGAAAGTGCCAGGGACGCAATGAGCATAAAGGAATGATTATGGAATATGAGCATCAACCCAGTGGTGTCCGGCAGCCAGGGCAGGATACAGATGCCACTAAACGTCAGGAGTGCGCAAAATGATGCGCCAATCAGTTCAGACGGTATTACCTGAAAGTACAGGAAACAATACGTTATCGCTGCGTGATTCCGTATGCCGGGATCTCTTTCAACTTTTTAGTTCTCCCCATTCACCGCTACCAATATTACTTGTTTCAGGCATGCCTGAGTGGCAAGGGCATAATCAGAGCGACAAGCTTCTCCAGAGTTGGTATTGCCGCCAGTTACGTTCCGCGCTTTTATTTCATGAGCCACGTATTGCGGCATTGCAGGTCAATCTGAAAGAAGCCTATTGCCACGAGTTGGCCATTAGTCTGGAGATGATGCTGTACCACGATGATGAGCCGCTAACGTTTGACCTGGTCTGGCAGAAGGGGAGCTGGCATCGCACGATGCCGCAGTAAATGACGGGAAACGCGATACGCGCAAGACGTATCGCGTTAGGTCACAATTAGTGGGAGGTTCTGATTGCTGCTTTCAAGGCCGGAAGCCGGGATGGACTGGCACTGAGCTTATCAATCCCCATGGTGAGCAGTCGTGCTGTTTGCTGGATATCTCCAGCCATTTCGCCGCACATACTGACCGGAATTTCATTATTACGTCCGGCCTGACACACCATAGCAATAGCGTTAATCACCGCGTCATTACAATAATCGACCAGTTTCGCGACGGTGCTATTTCCTCTGTCTGCCGCCATAATATATTGCGTCAGATCGTTGGTGCCGATGGAAAAGAAATCGACTTCACTGGCTAATTTGTCTGCAATCATGACTGCGGCAGGAACCTCAATCATAATTCCCAGCGCCGGAAGATTTTCTGCAGTAAGTCCCAGCAGTTTTGCCTGCGTTTGTATCAGCGTTTTGACGGCGTTGACCTCTTCGAGCGTTGAAACCATCGGCAGCATAATTTGCAGCGTTGGGTATTCTTTCCCGGCCCGGAGAAGTGCGCGTAATTGCGGAATAAATATTTGCGGATGCGCCAGGCACAACCGGATACCGCGAAGCCCCAGGAACGGGTTGTCCTCTGCGGGTAAAGGGTACGAAGGTAATGGCTTGTCACCGCCAATATCCAGAGTGCGGATGGTGACGGGTTTATCGCCAAAAGCCTGAGCAACAGAACAATACACGCGAAACTGCTCTTCCTCATCAGGTAATGTCGCAGAATCGTGGAATAAAAACTCGGTACGCAGCAAGCCAACGCCCTCAGCGCCGTGAGATAGCGCAGCCTCAATATCTTGCAGATCACCAATATTCGCCAGCACGCTGATGTTACGCCCACCTTGCGTGACAGCGGGCAGCATGGCATCAGCTAACTGACGATCCCTTTGTTGCCGCCATGCTTCGGCGCGTTGCAGTAAATCCAGGCGGGTGACCTCATCCGGCTGTAGCCACAAACGGCCTGTTTCACCATCAAGAATGACCGTGTCGTTATCGCGGACGTTTTGCGGGGTAATAGCTGCCTTCACAATGGCAGGAATACCCATTGCTCTGGCAAGGATCGCTGTATGTGAAGTTGTTCCGCCATTATGAAGACAAATGCCAAGAATGTGTGCTTTATTCAGGCTGGTTATCTGTGATGGCAACAGATCGTTGGCTAACAAAATGCAGGGCGCGGTAGTGATAAAGTGTTGTTCACTTACCCCGCAAAGCTGGTTCAGTACCTGACGTGTAAGGTCACGGATATCTGCCTCGCGTTCACGTAAATACAGTGTTTCCGCCTGACAATATTGCTCTGCTAATGCCTGCATGACTTCTAACCATGCGAATTCCGCCTGTTTGCCCTTTGCCAGACGTTGCTGTAATTGCCGGTTAATCTCTGGATCTTCAAGCATCATTTTATGGGCGGCAAAAATATCGCCTTCAGGCCCTGCCGCTTTATCGGCAAGTTCACAAACAACAATGTCGATAGCAGACTCGATTCGCGACAGCTCTTCTTGCGGAGAATCGACGGTGCGCTGCGTAATTTCTGGTCGTTCGCAGGTAAACCATTTAACAGGACCAATAGCGATACCATTTTGTACTGACAAGCCTGATATTGCGCCATCGACAGGGGCGCTGACCACCGGCGTTTCCGTTAGCGGAATCTCTGAAGAAGCGAGCAGATGAGCTTCACCAAAATGATTTTTCGCCAACGTTTCAATTGCCTTGAGAGCGTCACTGGCATCGGTGCCTTCGGCCTGGAAGATGATTTCATCGCCACAGCGGACGCCCAGCATTGCCAGTTCGTTGAGACTGCGGGTGCTGGCGCGTTTATCGCCTTTGATAACGATAATGTTTGCCGAATATTGTGCTGATACTTTCAGGATGCTGGCTGCCGGACGAGCATGAATGCCGTGGGGATTACATATCGTCCAGCAAAAAGTTTGCCATTCACCGGAATGATTGACTGGTGATATTGCTGGAATAACCTCGCCTGCAGGCGGGGATGGCATGAGCTGCTGCTGTTTAGCGCACAGCGCAAGATCCACTTCAGCGATAATCTCCGTCACCGAAAGCCCCGCTGCGGCAGACGTTACCGCTGACATGGCACCTTCCACTACAGGGGCGGCGAGCAGATAAATTGCACTTCTTTGCTCTTCAGAAAGCAGCTCCAGCGCCATCTCGGTACTAAGCAGCGCACTGCCCATATCCATGAGTACCAGAACGCCATCCGGTGACCAGACCGATTCAATCGCAGACATAATGGCAATAGCATCAGTGCCAATCGGATTTTGCGGATCATCAATACCTGCAGCAATGGCCAGAGGAACGTCCCCTCCAGACATCTGTAGTGCTAATTCCTCAATCCCCTGGGCGAGACGTAGACTATGAGAAACAATAACAATGGCAACCATAATTTATCCCGCGAATCCTTCCTGCATAGCCTTAATCATCAGCCAGGAGGAGGTCGCGCCTGGATCCTGATGGCCCACACTGCGAGCGCCGAGATAACTGGCACGTCCTTTTTTCGCCTGCATATTGATGGTGTTATCGACGGCTGTTGCCGCATCTTGCACCATCGTATTCAGCAGAAGGGAAGGCGACATTCCGGCTTGCAGGTTCTTTTTGGCTTCGTGGAGGACTGGAACCCAGACATCACACAGTGTTTTATCCCCTTGTTCTGCTTTTCCTCGTGCGATAACGCCTGCAATCCCTTCTTCCAGACACGCCAGCCACTCTTCCAGAGTTAATTCTGTTCTGGCTCCCACTGCCGCAGAAGAGCGAATAAATAATGTGCCGTAAAGAGGACCACTGGCACCGCCAACGCTGGAAAGTAGTTTCATGCCAGTATTTTTAAGGATATTGCCAATATGCTGACGTTCAATGTCGGGCAACGTCGCTTTCACGGCACTGAAACCACGATTCATATTGAGGCCGTGGTCGGCATCACCAATATCTCTGTCAAGTGCGGTTAGAAAATCTTGTTGTTCAGTGAGATGTGCAGCACAACTCTCCAGCCAGGCAATAACATGTTTGTTTTGAATTTTCATATAATGTCCTTATTAACATCCCCAACGAAGCGCTGGCGTATTGACCGGGGCATCCCAAAGTTGCAAAAACTCTGGGGTACATTTCAGCAGGCTAATGGAAAATCCGGCCATATCTAATGATGTACAATAATTACCGACCAACTGGCGGCTAATTTTAATTCCCTGGCGCAGTGCGGCGCACATAAATACCCTGGCTACACCATATAACTCTGATTCAGGCGTGCTGCCAAGTCCGTTAATTAACACAATATATTCGGCATTTTGATCGAATGACTCATTCATTGATGATGCGTCAATCCATCCCCCCGCATGGCGATCCCAATGGCGTAATGTGCGTCGCCAGGGGGTATTATCCAGTAATTGCGCTATCACGCTGTCGATTAAAGTGTTCAGATCTTGCAAAGTGCGGCGTTCAATGCCGGGTTCACCGTGGATCCCGACACCAAATTCGATTTCATTATCAGCCAGTTCAAATGAGGGTTTTCCCGCGGCGGGAACCGTACAGGCTGACAGTGCGATGCCAAAAGAACGTGTGGCATTGTTAACATCTTTGCCAAGTTGCTCGCACTGCCCCAGGTTATATCCCTGAAGTGCAGCCGCACCGACAATCTTTTCAACAAAAACTGTACCCGCAACACCGCGACGTCCGGCTGTATACAGGCTATCTTTTACCGCTACATCATCATCAATAATGACGGTCCCAACGGCGATGCCTTCTTCGTGTAACATCTCGACTGCCGTTTCGAAATTCAGAATATCGCCAGTGTAATTTTTGATGAAAAACAGAACGCCAGAACCATTATCAACCGCTTTGGCACATTCGATCATTTGATCTGGCGTGGGCGATGTGAAGATTTCACCAGGACATGCACCGGTTAACATTCCCATACCGACAAAACCTGCATGCAGTGGTTCATGGCCTGAGCCGCCGCCTGAAATCAGCGCCACTGCATTATCGGTTTGTTTGCACCACACATATCGGGGTGCGTAATTTGCCTGCAGGTGTGGCCAGGTGGCGATGAGTCCTTCCATTTGTTCTGTGACAACAGAATCAATCTGGTTAATTAATTTCTTCATAGTCATTCCTGTTCTGATAAATTACGTAAATCGCGCTAAATATGCTTGCGAGATTAATTCTCCAGCCGCAATAAAACAAATCGCACGATAATAAGATTCATAATGAAACAGTTAATTCATTGTGTTGTTCCAAAATGAAATGGGACCAGCGTGGATATTGATATATTGTGATTAAGGCATGAAAAGTGTTTTTTATTATCATCTGCAGATGATGTTTTTTACAGCGCGATCATAAAACATAATTTTTCGCGAATGAAATGTTTGCCGCCACTGGATGCAACGAGTAGGTTAACAGTGAAGCAAAACAAGTTACGCGAGGAATGATATGGATAAGATTATTATAAGTCCGGCTAAATATATCCAGGGAAATGGTTCTCTGGATAATATTGCTACGTATGCGGCGAGTTTGGGAACAGAACCATTAATTATTGCAGATGAATTTGTGACCGGTCTGGTGGGTGACAGAGTAAGCCAGAGCTTTGCAAGAGAAAACATTATTGCGGATTTTGATGTTTTTTGCGGTGAATGCTCGCAAAATGAAATTTCTCGAATTCGTGAGAAATTTAATCAGCGTAAATATAATGTCGTTATTGGTATTGGCGGCGGTAAAACGTTGGATACGGCAAAAGCCGTAGCGTATTACCAAAAAATTCCGGTGGTGGTGGTGCCGACAATTGCTTCCACAGATGCGCCAACCAGTTCTCTGGCAGTAATTTACACCCCGGAAGGCCAGTTTAGCGAATATCTGTTTTTCCCGAAAAACCCGGATATGGTGATTATGGATACTGGCGTCATTTCAGCCGCGCCAGTGCGTCTGCTGGTGGCCGGTATGGGAGATGCATTGTCAACCTGGTTTGAGGCGAGAGCCAATCAGGCGTCAGGAAAAGCCACAATGGCAGGTGGGGCGTCGACACTGGCGGCACTGGCTATTGCCCGACTCTGTTATACCACGCTACTGGAAGATGGCTATAAGGCAAAAGTCGCGGTTGAACAAGGTGTTAGCACCAAAGCGGTAGAGAATATTATCGAAGCTAATACCTATCTTAGCGGCATTGGATTTGAAAGTAGCGGCCTGGCGGCAGCTCATGCCATTCATAACGGCATGACGCAACTGGAGGAATGCCATCATTGCTACCACGGTGAAAAAGTGGCATTTGGCGTCCTGGTACAGCTCGTACTGGAAAACGCACCACAGGAGGAAATTGAAACCGTACTCAATTTCTGCCATAGCGTTGGCTTGCCGACAAATCTTCATATGTTAGGCGTGAAGGAAATTAATAAAGATAAATTACGGGCAGTGGCTAAAGCCGCGACTGCTGAAGGGGAAACTATCCATAATATGCCATTCGTAGTAACAGCGCAGGACGTTCTTTGTGCAATTTTAACTGCACATCATTTGGGACTTTAAAAAATAATACGGCCTGTGCAAAGCAGGCCGTTGGTGTCATTTTAAATACTTCATTCGGGAATAAATATGACCAGTAACTGGAAACGTTGGATCACGCTGGCGTTATGTGGTATTGCCGGAAGTGCAATATATAAATTGCCTTATTTACGGGAAACCTATTACGACGCGATGCAGCAGGCTACAGGAGCGACTAATGCTGAACTTGGTTTTCTAATGACAGCCTATGGTCTGGTGAACTTTTTATTATATCTACCTGGCGGTTGGGCTGCCGATAGATTTTCTGCACGTAAATTAATGACCTTTTCATTAATTTCCACCGGGATAAGCGGTTTTTATTATGCGACCTTCCCCTCGTATACTATGATCTGTTTGTTACATGCACTTTGGGCTGTTACAACCGTATTTACGTTTTGGGCCGTGTGTGTGCGAATTATTCGTACCCTGGGAACCAGCGAAGAACAAGGACGCTTATACGGTTACTGGTTTCTGGGTAAGGGATTAACCTCCATTGTACTGGGATTTCTTTCCGTGCCGGTATTTGCCAAATTTGGCGAAGGTGTTGATGGTTTACGGGCGACAATTATTTTTTATTCCGTAGTGACTATTCTGGCCGGTGTTTTAGCCTGGTTTGTTTGTCAGGATGAAACGCACAGCGAAGATAAAGCGAATTTCCGTCTGGCAGATATGGCATTCGTGCTGAAAATGCCGACGGTTTGGCTGGCAGGTGTTGTGACCTTTTGTATGTGGTCAATTTATATCGGCTTTGGCATGGTCACGCCGTATCTCACGCAGATCCTGCATATGGGCGAATCGGAAGTGGCAGTTGCCAGTATTCTTCGCGCCTATGTGTTATTTGCGATGGGGGGATTAATTGGCGGACAACTGGCCGACCGCTGTGCGTCACGCACGCGTTTTATGATTTACGCCTTTATCGGCATGATTGTCTTTACTACCGTTTATTTCTTCCTGCCCGGTGAGTCGCGCTACGTCACTATTGCGCTGGCGAATATGGTTGCGTTGGGCGTGTTTATTTACTCTGCGAATGCCGTGTTCTTCTCAATTATTGATGAGGTTCGGATCCCGGCAAAAGTCACAGGGACTGCTGCGGGTCTGATCTCTTTACTGACCTATTTCCCGGAAATCTACTGCTACACGATGGTGGGCAATATGGTCGACCGCAAACCGGGTATTGCCGGTTATCAGGATGTTTTCCTGTTCATGTTGGTTTGCGCATTCATCGGCCTTATCGCCGCACTGGTCCTCCAGCGTGTGAATCGTAAAAGTAAAAATCAAGTCAATGAAATCACTCAAAACAATGCGGATTGCGCATCCTGAATCTGACGGGGGAACCAATGGTGGACATGATTAATGAAAGTGCACGGCAAACGCCAGTCATTGCACAAACGGACGTTCTGGTTATCGGGGGCGGTCCGGCAGGATTATCCGCTGCCATTGCGGCAGGGCGGTTAGGTGCCAGAACCATGATTGTTGAGCGCTACGGGTCGCTAGGCGGCGTATTGACGCAGGTCGGGGTAGAAAGTTTTGCCTGGTATCGTCATCCGGGGACGGAAGATTGTGAAGGGATCTGTCGTGAGTATGAAGGCCGCGCACGAGCGCTGGGTTTCACACGACCAGAACCTCAGTCAATTAGCGAAGTTATAGATACTGAAGGATTTAAAGTTGTCGCCGATCAGATGATTACGGAATCTGGCGTTGAGCCGTTATATCACTCCTGGGTTGTGGACGTGATCAAGGACGGGGATACGTTATGCGGTGTTATCGTCGAGAATAAATCAGGTCGAGGGGCAATTCTGGCGAAAAGAATCGTCGATTGCACGGGGGATGCTGATATTGCCGCTCGTGCAGGCGCGCCCTGGACGAAACGGAGCAAGGACCAACTGATGGGCGTCACCGTGATGTTCAGTTGCGCAGGTGTTGATGTGGCACGCTTTAACCGTTTTGTTGCGGAAGAACTTAAGCCGACCTACGCGGATTGGGGCAAAAACTGGACGATTCAAACCACGGGTAAAGAAGACCCGATGTTTAGCCCGTATATGGAGGATATTTTTACCCGCGCGCAACAGGATGGTGTGATTCCAGGTGACGCCCAGGCGATTGCCGGAACCTGGTCGACCTTTTCTGAAAGCGGTGAGGCTTTCCAGATGAATATGGTGTACGCCTTTGGTTTTGACTGTACCGATGTCTTCGATTTAACCAAAGCTGAGATTGCCGGAAGGCAGCAAGCATTATGGGCAATTGACGCACTACGCCACTATGTTCCGGGCTTTGAAAATGTACGGTTACGCAATTTTGGTGCCACGCTGGGGACGCGTGAATCACGGCTTATTGAGGGGGAAATACGTATTGCTGATGATTACGTCCTTAATCAGGGGCGTTGTTCGGACAGTGTAGGGATTTTCCCGGAATTTATTGATGGTTCCGGTTATCTCATTTTGCCAACGACCGGGCGTTTCTTTCAGATCCCTTATGGTTGTCTGGTGCCGCAAAAAGTGGAGAACCTTTTGGTCGCCGGTCGCTGTATTTCCGCAGGCGTAGTTGCACATACTTCTATGCGTAACATGATGTGTTGTGCCGTTACCGGTGAGGCCGCAGGTACTGCCGCCGTGGTTTCGCTACAGCAAAATTGCACCGTGCGTCAGGTTGCTATCCCTGATTTGCAAAACACGCTGCAACAGCAGGGCGTACGTCTGGCATAACAACAAGGCGCAGAGAGCTGAAAGCCTGTCTGCGCCTTGCAGGAGAAAGACCATGAGGGATGATGACCTGGAGCACTTAAGTGCCAATTACTGGATAACCACAGTTCTCTGCGGCCTCTTTTTGGGGATATTCCTGTTCATGCTGCAACAGCATCAGCGTGGTTTAGCTCTGTATTGTATTGCGGCTCTTTCACTTATTTGCGCCTTTTTTTCTTTACGCCTTTCCCGACAATTGCAACACATGAAAAAGGAACGGCGAAATATTCGACCTCATTGAATGAAAACATTCAGGAGACTGAAATGCACTATTTTAAAAAACGCTTTTCTTTGATTGAACTGAATGTGTTTATCCCAGCAATATTATTTATTGCGGTAATCATTCTGTGTTTGACGATATATCCACAAGATACCAGCCGGTATATAAATAAAATACATCATTTTTTAACCTGGGAAATGGGCGGGATTTTTCTGGTCATGACTTTTCTGGTTGTACTTTGTTGTCTGTGGCTGGCCTTCTCACGTTATGGCGATATCTTGTTAGGTCAGTCGGGAGAAAAACCTGACTTCAGCTTGTTAACCTGGCTTGGACTTATTTTTACTTCTGGAACGGGGGGCAGCTTGTTATATCTGGCCTCTGTAGAGTGGATTTGGATCATTCAGCAACCGCCTTTTGGCGCAACAGCAGGAAGCGCTCAGGCTGCTCGTTGGGCCTCTGCTTATGGCATGTTCCATTGGGGGCCGTCCGCATGGGCGTGGTATCTGATTTGTGCCGTTCCCATTGGTTGGTTTATGCATGTTAAGAAAACGAACTCATTAAAGGTCAGTGATTTATGTCGTGGATGTTTGGGAGCGCGTGCTGATGGTTTTTGCGGACATTGTGTAAACTTTTTCTATATGTTTGGTTTGCTCGGCGGCGCGGTAACGTCGCTGGCGCTGGGAACGCCGATGATTTCTGCCGTATTTTGCCATGTGTTCCATCTGGATCCTGCCGGGCAGTTTATCAATGTCATGGTTATTTTTATCTGGACGCTAGTACCATTATTCATTCTCTTTTTTGGACTTAAAAAAGGTGTGGCATGGGCCAGTAACTGGAATATTCGTGCTGACATTTTGATGCTACTGGCAATACTGATTTGTGGACCAACGGCATTTATACTTAATCAATCAATTGATGGTCTCGGCCTGATGCTGCAAAATTTTGTAGCGATGAGTTTAAGTACCGATGCTATTGGTCGTAGCGGATTTCCACAGATGTGGACCGTATTTTATTTTTCATGGTGGGTCGTGTATGCCATCCCATTCGGTTTATTTATCGCCCGTATTTCAAAAGGAAGGACGATCCGGCAATTGATTGTATGTGGAACTCTGGCAGGTTCATTGGGATGCATGGTTTTTTACATGGTACTGGCTAATTTCGGCTTATCGTTGCAGACAACTCATGTCATCGATTTTGTTCCCATACTTAACGAACAAGGGCGAGGCGTTGTCGTTTCTCGTTTACTGGAGCAGCTACCCGCAAGTCAGGTGTTTTTGGTTGCTTTTGGGGCTATAGCATTAATTTCATATATTACCGGACACTGTACTGTGGGTTATGCCCTCGGTTTTGCGACGCAAAAACGGGCAGATAGTGAGAGTGAACCGGCATTCTGGAACGTGGCATTTTGGTTGATTATGACTGGAATCGTCGCCATCACACTCTATCTTCTTGATGCGCAGAGTTTGCAGCCGCTACAAACGGTCTCTATCCTGGCCGGACTACCGCTTTGCGGCGTAGTGTTTATTTTATTGAAGAGTTTTTTGACACAGCTTGCGGCTGAAGAGAAAAACGCGAGAGATGAATAATGATGTTCAGGAATGCCCGGTAATTTGCATTATCGGGCATTTTACCGAACGGGAATTAACTCAGGATCGCACGAAAATATCCCGCCAGATTTTCTCCAAGACGAATTAAATTATTTTCTCCCTGACTCAGCGCGGTCGGTAAATTGCAAGGGCCGTTGACGACAGAAAAACAGGCTTCTATTCCACACTGGCGTAACTCATTCAGATCAAGTTGATCATCGATATACCCGGCAATTGCGATAACCGGAACGCCCATCATCTGGGCAACTTTGGCTGCGCCTACGGGCGCTTTGCCATTCAGGCTCTGACTATCTAATTTCCCTTCACCGACAATGGCCAATGCTGCGTATTTTAAATGTTGGGTATATTGAATCGCTTCCAGCACGAGCGAAATACCCGGTTGTAAGCGAGCATCGAGAAAAGCCATCAAGGCCGCGCCAACGCCGCCAGCCGCCCCGGAACCGGGTATCGTATCGACGTCTTTACCACAACAACGGTAGATGCAACGGGCATAGTTTTTCATTCCCTGTTCCAGTTGCTCAAGGTCGTCAGCACTGGCCCCTTTTTGTTGAGCAAAAACCCGGGTCGCGCCGTTATCGCCGGTTAGTGGGTTGGTGACATCACAGGCTGCAATAAATTTCACATTTTTCAATCGTGGATCGAGGTGCTGTAAGTCAATGTGGTGAATTGCCGCCAGCCCCATCCCATTAACGGAGACTGATAGCCCTTCGGCGTCTGTAAACGATGCGCCAAGTGCCGACATCAACCCAATACCGCCATCATTTGTAGCACTGCCACCCAGGCATAGAATAACGGTATCAATATTGTGTTCCAGGGCGGCGAGAATAAGTTCGCCAGTGCCAAACGACGTCGTATAAAGGGGAGAACGCTGGACAGGAGAAACCAGTTCCAGCCCTGAAGCTTGTGCCAGTTCTATCACTGCGGTGGTTTGGTTGCCTAAAATACCGTATTGCGCAAGTATTGATTCGCCAAGCGGTCCGGTGACTGTTTTAGTGTAAAACGTACCGTCAGTCGCATGAATGAGTGTTTCGAGCGTGCCTTCGCCGCCGTCAGCCACGGGCAAACACACCAGTTGGCTGCCAGGCAGGACCTTGCGCCAGCCGATTGCCAGCGCTTCGGCGACTTTCCATGCAGGAAGGCATTCTTTAAAGGAGTCGGGGGAGATAACTATCTTCATAGCAGGTCTCTCAAAATAGGGGAATGGGGCAGGGCAACGAGTGAACGAAGGGAACCGGTGGTTCCCTTAATTCATTATTTACGGATAGTGAAATTGGCTTGTGTTTCAAGCGCCCGAATTAACGCAGAATGATCCCACTCTTGACCACCGAGCGCGGCGCAGGCGCTAAATAATTGTTGCGTCATAGCCGTGTTAGGAAGAGGGGTATTCAACAGGCGAGCATTCTCCAGTGCCAGATTCAGATCTTTTTGATGCAGACTAATACGAAAACCGGGTTCGAATGTTCCTTTAATCATCCGTTCGCCATGAACTTCCAGCACGCGAGAGGAGGCAAACCCTCCCATCAGCGCTTCACGTACGCGGGCGGGATCGGCACCTGATTTACTGGCAAAGAGCAGGGCTTCAGCCACTGCTTCAATATTCAGTGCAACAATAATTTGGTTAGCGACTTTGCACGTTTGACCATCACCGACGTTACCGACCAGAGTGATATTTTTACCCATCAATTCCAGAATCGGTTTGATCTGTAAATAAACCTCTTCACATCCGCCAACCATAATGGAAAGCGTCCCGGCTTTCGCGCCAACTTCACCGCCAGAGACGGGCGCATCGATATATTCCGCGCCTCCCGCGATAATACGTTGTGCGAATGCTTTGGTGGCAACCGGGGAAATTGAACTCATATCAATCACAATTTTCCCGTGGCTTAAACCGTGTATTACGCCATAGTTGGGATGGAAAAGAACATCCTCAACATGTGGGGTATCAGGGAGCATGGTGATGATGACCTCACACTCCTGCGCGACTTCACGCGGTGTAGAGCAAACAATGCCACGTTCACCAATAAGCTCTTGCGGTGCAGGTTCAAAATGCGCTGAAAAATAAAGAGTATGTCCGGCTTGTTGTAAATTATAAGCCATCGGCTTACCCATTATGCCGGTGCCGATAAATCCAATATTCATGATAAATACCTCAGGGATTAAAATTGAGTCTCGTTTTTTAGCCAGCGTAGACTTTCAGTCGTTGTCGTAGATGGAATATATTCGCAACCAATCCATCCCTGATAACCAATCTGGTCTATATAATTTAACAACCACGGGTAATTGATTTCTCCCGTCCCTGGTTCATGACGCCCAGGGTTATCGGCTAATTGAATATGTCCAATGTTATTCAGGTTGTTTTTGATTGTTGTAGCAATATTCCCTTCCATGATTTGCATATGATAAATATCGTATTGATAGCGAAAATCAGGATGATTTACATCATGAATAATATTGAGAGCTTGTCTGGTGTTGTTAACAAAAAAACCGGGAATATCTTTTGTATTAATGGCTTCCAGAACTAACTTTATGCCATGAGAAGCCAATTTATCTACTGCATAGCGCAAATTTTCGACCAGTGTTTCATGACATTGTTCATGCGAATAACCACCTGGATGTTTTCCTGCAAGGCAATTAACTTGTGAACAATTAAGGGCCAATGCATACTCTATTGCCCTGGAAACGCCCTTCTGAAATTCTTTTGCCCGACCAGGATGACATGCAATACCCCGTTCACCCTCTTGCCAGTTACCCGCAGGAAGATTAAACAGAACCTGCGTCAGATTATGTTGATGTAGTTGCGAAACCAACTCATCTGCGGAAAAGTCATAGGGGAAAAGATACTCAACGCCGTGGAATCCTGCGTGACTTGCCTGTGCAAAACGTTCAATAAATGGATACTCGGTAAAGAGCATAGATAAATTTGCTGCAAACTTTGCCATAATCCTGTTTCCTTATAAATCGAGAATTTCTTCAAATTCTGTGACTTTATTAATGTCAGGTCCCATAGCGATATTAGTCACGCGTTCAGTAATAATTTCCACAACAACAGGTACGTGAAATTCGTCACGCAAACGCTGGGCTTCTTGCAGTGCAGGCGCAATATCCTGTGATGCGAATACGCGAATCGCTTTACATCCTAATCCTTCAACCACAGCTTTATGATCAACGCCATAACCATTAATTTCTGGAGCATTAATATTTTCAAATGACAGTTGAACGCAATAATCAATATCAAATGCACGTTGTGATTGACGAATCAAACCAAGATAAGCGTTGTTAAGTAAAATATGGATATACGGAAGATTAAATTGTGCGCCGACGGCTAATTCTTCAATCAAGAATTGAAAATCGTAATCACCGGATATTGCCACAACGGGAACAGATGGATCAGCTTTTACCGCGCCCAGTGCTGCGGGCATTGTCCAGCCTAGCGGCCCAGCCTGACAGGCATTAATCCAGTGGCGTGGGCGGTAAACATGTAAAAATTGGTTTGCGGCGATTTGCGCCAGACCAATTGTCGAAATATAGCGTGTCTCCGGTCCGAAAACCTTATTCATTTCGTGATACACGCGCTGCGGTTTAATTGGATTGCAGTCAAAGTCTGAACGACGAAGCATTGTGCGTTTACGCTCGGCACATTCGGCAATCCAGCGACTGCGGTCTTTCAGTTCTCCACGTGACTTCATATCACGGGCGACCTGAATAAATAGCGTTAAGGCGCTTTCAGCATCAGAAACAATGCCCAGATCCGGCGCAAATATCCGGCCAATTTGTGCAGGTTCGATATCAACATGAATGAATTTGCGGCCTTCGGTGTAGGTCTCAATGGCTCCGGTATGACGGTTTGCCCAACGGTTACCGATACCAAAAACAAAATCGGAGGCCAGATAACTGGCGTTACCATAGCGATGACCCGCCTGACATCCCATGCGACCAATCATTAGGGGATGATCATCTGATAATGCGCCCCAACCGCGTAAGGTTTGAATGACGGGAACGCCAGTTAACTCGACAAACTCACACAACAATTCACTCGCTTCGGCGTTAATAATGCCACCGCCAGCGATGATGACGGGCTTTTCGGCGTCATTTAGCATTTCTAATGCGCGTACTGCCTGGGCCCGTGTTGCCTGAGGTTGCCAGGGGGTTAGTGGCTGATAGAGATCGATATCAAACTCAATTTCGGTCATCTGAACATCAAAAGGGAGATCTAAAAGAACCGGGCCAGGGCGGCCTGAACGCATTTCCCAGAAGGCTTTCTGGAATATCCCCGGCAACTGACCCGCTTCGAGAATTGTGCGAGCCATTTTGGTTACTGGCGTGGCGATAGCCTCAATATCAACGGCCTGGAAATCTTCTTTATGAAGTTTTCCTACGGGAGCTTGACCAGTAATGCAGAGAATAGGAATGGAATCCGCAGAGGCAGAATACAGCCCGGTAATCATATCAGTGCCCGCAGGGCCTGATGTGCCAATACACACGCCAATATTGCCATTCTGACTGCGGGTGTAACCTTCAGCCATATGCGAGGCGCCCTCAACATGACGGGCCAGAATATGATCAATACCGCCTGATTTTTTCATCGCGGCATAGAGTGGGTTTATTGCTGCGCCGGGTACACCAAAAGCAACGCTAATGCCTTCTTTTTTCAGTATTTCTACTGCAGCTTCGATTGCACGCATCCTCGCCATACATTATTTCTCCTGATATTTACGCTGAGTTGAATAGTCAGTCAATTTTGGAATTTAACGATGAAATATCTTTGAGGAAATAAAAGGGCAGAACAAATTTCGCTGCACTGTTTCACAGTGAAACAACTCGTATGCCTGTGTTGTTTCAGTTTGAATAATTATAAATATCAAACGCAAAGATTTCAGATGTTGTTGGCAGTTTTAAAATTTATCTAATGTATCATTCGTTTTTTATTGCTTTAACGGTTATTATTTCTAATGTATGTGTGATTACATTGTTGATAAGGTCTGTTTTTGTAATGATCCAGGCTAGATATTATTGCGTTTGATCAAGCTTACTGGCATAGCATTCTGATACAAGTTCTGAAAATGACTTGAATGGATATTATTATAATGAATAAAGAGTCGTATCATAATGATCTAAAAAATAAATGGAAAATGTTTGTTAAGCATGGTTGGGTCGCGACAAATTCGACTAATCATGTGATGCTGAGGTCATGGCAAAAATGTCTCAAGCATTGTGACCCTCGCCACTGGAACACGCCTGTCAAAGCTTCCGGGCAAACATTGCAGACGATTTTTTCTCGTAACGAAGAGTTTATTAGAATTTCACAAAGAGTTGTTGAAGACCATTTCACCCTGGCTGGTGACGACCGGTTGGCATTTTTGATCATTGATCCACACGGCTGGGTTCTATCGTTGAATGCAGCAGGCGATTATTCCAGTCAATTGCGAGAGTTAGGAATTGAATCTGGTATGTCATGGGCCGAAGATGGCATTGGAACCAATGTATATAGTCTTTGTCGGGAAACAAATTTATATACACAACTGGAAGGAGCAGAACATTTTAGTGAACAGCTACATTGTTATGCGATGAGCGCTGCTCCGGTCATTGATTATTATGGTAATATCCATGGATACATTGTATGTATAATTGAAACCACCGCCGAGCTTGTTAAATTAAAAACATCATATTCATGTGCAACAGAAATCGCTAATTATATCTATATTGAGAATGAACAAAAGTTAATAAACAAAGTACTTTGCCAGCATAATGCTGTGATTGAATGTATGGATGACGGTTTTATTTGTTGGAATAGTCATTCTTTAATTACGATGGTTAATTCTCAAGCACAAACACTATTGAATATTGATAAAGAAAGTTTAATTGGTCAGAACATCCGAAAAGGATTCGTATTTCCGCCGATTTTGAATGAGGCAATTACACAACGAAACAAACTATCGCAAAAGCAAATTGTCCTCGAATGCCGTGGCGAATTTATTGAACTTATGGTTACCCTTCGCCCGTTAAGCGATGGTTCATTTTTGCTTTTTCTTCATCCATTAGACAAAATCAGGAAAATAGCCCAACAGCAAATAAGCACTAATGCAAATTTTACCTTTGACAGTTTACATGCGGCTTCAGGTGGTATGAAGCAGGTATTACTTATCGCTCGCCGGGCAATTAAATCCATCTCTCCTATTTTGATCAATGGCGAAGAAGGTGTGGGAAAATTGAGTTTGGCGATGGCAATACATAATGAGAGCGAGCAACGTGATGGGCCATTTATTTCTGTAGATTGTCAGATGCTATCACCAGAAAATATCTTACACGAACTTCTTGGCTCTGATGTTGGCCCTTCGCCATCGAAATTTGAACTGGCTCATAATGGCACCTTATATCTGGATAAAGTCGAATATCTATCAGGGGAAGTTCAGAGTGTTTTATTGAAAGTATTGAAAACGGGGCTTGTTACTCGCTCAGACAGCCATCGTTTGATCCCCGTACGCTTTCGCCTGATTACATGTACCAGTAGTTCTTTACGTGAGTACGTGCAACAAGGGGCTTTTAGCCGACAGCTATATTATGAGATCTCCATGAATGAAATTGAAATTCCGCCATTGCGCAAACGTCGTGAAGATCTCAAGCAAATGATTGACGATATTATTGATAAGTATCAGGAGCGCACTCGAAAAAAAATGACAATCACGCCTGACGCAAATTCAGTTCTGCTTGAGTACCGTTGGCCTGGGAACATCTCCGAGTTCAAAAATCGAATGGAGAAGGTATTTATTAACTGCAATCGGCTTGTCCTCGGGTTAGAGAATATTCCTCTGGATATCCGACAAAATAACAGTAGTGGCGACGATGATATCCCTCATCTTACTTCACTGGCAGAATTGGAGATGCAAGCTATTGAGCATACATGTCGTGTCTGCGAATGGAATCTAACTAAAGCAGCTGAAGTATTAAAAATTGGTCGTACAACATTATGGCGCAAGCTTAAAATCTATAATCTCTATCCAAATGTTGAGCATGCAGATTGATGCTTTTCAAATTGAAATAATTTTAATGTCGCAGTGTTTCATTTTGGTGCAGTGCTTTAATGGTATTGAAATATTGTGATGTGCTCCATAAATGCCAATGTGGTGATTAGCCAGGGAGACGGAAAATGTGTTTACACTCCTGAAATAATAAAAAACAGGCAAAGAGAGATGATCTCCTTGTATGTCTGTATTAGCATGATGTTGCTTGTTAATAATTAAAAATATCAACGCGCTTATATAAGCGCGGGGGATTGTTTTACTCAATTATTGAATACGGAGATAAAGTATGGAATTTTATCTGGAACCCGCTCGTAATATACCTGTACTGGCAACCACGGAAGTGTTAGTTGTTGGTGGTGGTCCATCGGGTATTGCCGCAGCAATGAGTGCCGCTCGTGAAGGCGCAGCTACTATGCTGATTGAACGTTTCGGTTGTTTTGGCGGAATGATGACAACGGCTGGCGTTGAGTCAATTGCCTGGTGGCGTCATGAAAATACGGTAGAGTCAGGTGGACTGGCACGCGAAATAGAAGAAACGGCAAAATCAATGGGGGCGTCCAGCCCTGAGCCGCAATCGAATAGTCAGGCTATTAACGCCGAGCGTTTCAAACTGGTTGCGGATGCAATGCTTGAACAGGCAGGTGTGCGCCGCGTACTACACATTACCGCCGTTGATGTTATCAAGCAGGGCAATAATTTACTCGGCGTAATAACAGAGAGTAAATCTGGTCGTCAGGCTATTTTGGCAAATGTCATTATTGACTGTACTGGCGATGCTGATATTGCATGGTTTGCCGGAGCACCATTTATTAAGCGTGAACGCGAAGAGCTAATGTGTATGACAACCGTTTTTAGTTGCGCAAATATAAATAAAAACGCGTTCATGCAAAATATTAAGAGCACGCAACCTAAATATGGAGACTGGGGGGCGGATGAAGAAAATAAAAATTGGTCTTATGATGTTCATGAATCTTGTCGCGATATGTTTAGCCCTTATCTGGGCAAAGTCTTTGCGAAAGGAAAATCGGCAGGGATTATTCCTGAAGATGTGACGTTAGGTGGTTCCTGGAGTACGGTCACCGAGTATGGTGATGCGAATTACTTGAACGTTGTCAGCATCCCTGCCGTTGATTGTACAGATGTTTTTGACCTGACGCGTGCCGAAATAGAGGGCCGCAAACAAGCCATGCAGGCGATAGAAGCGTTGCGTCAATTCCAGCCAGGATTTGAACAGGCACAATTAAAAAATTTCGGTATGACGGTGGGAACAAGAGAATCAAGACATATTATTGGTAGAGCTCAGCTTACGGAAAATGATATTTGTAATGAGGGACGTCATGCGGATTCAATAGGGGTATTCCCTGAGTTTATAGATGGAAATGGTCATCTTAAATTACCTCTTGAAGCGAACTATTTTCAAATCCCTTATGGCGTAATGATTCCGCAGCAAGTTGAAAACCTGTTGGTTTGCGGACGGGCAATCGATGCAGATAATTTCGCCTATGCGACAATCCGTAATATGGGGTGTTGTATTGTCACTGGAGAAGGTGCAGGGACTGCCGCTGCTATTGCCATTAAAAATAACACTACCGTTTCACAGGTAGATATTCAGACGGTACAGGAACGCTTACAGCAAAATGGCGTAAAAGTCTTTTAACAGGGAATAAAGTTATGAGAGAAAAACCCAGTTTTTATGTCGCGCTTACACCGATCATTTTTATGATGATCGTGTTGGTTGTTGGCATCGGTGTTATGGGCTGGCCTGCCAGCGTCTGTTTATTAATTTCAGCGGCGTTTTCCTGCATTATTGCAATGGCTAAGCTGAAATATACCTGGGATGAAATCCAGGGGTTTATTATCGATAAGATTTCGGCGGTGATGGCACCGGTACTTATCGTTATTTTCGTTGGCTTTATGGTCGCGACATGGAGCTATGCAGGTACACTGCCGATGCTGGTTTATTACGGTATGTTACTGGTTGCGCCCGCATGGCTTTATGCCATAGCGTTTTTTCTGAACGCAGTATTGTCCTATGTTTCCGGGGCATCATGGGGATCTGTCGCTTCTATTGGTGTTGCATTAATGGGCATCGGTTCCGGCTTACATGCCGATCTTCCAATTCTGGCGGCAGCCATTGTTACCGGGGCTTATTTTGGCGACAAACTTTCACCGTTAAGTGATACCACCAACCTGACTTCAGCGGTAACCAAAACTAAACTTTATGATCTGATTAAATATTTACTCTGGACGACCATCCCATCAACGATTATTAGCCTGCTGTTTTTTACCTGGCTGGGAATGATTCATACTTCTACGGGCTCTATTTCACCAGAAAGCATGCAGATGCTGGTACAGCTCAAAGAGTTATATAAGTTTGGTCTGTTACCGCTACTGCCTATGCTTATTGTTCTGTGCTTTACCTTTTTGCGTTTGCCTACAGTACCGGCATTATTAAGCAGTGCGTTCGTGGCCGTATTGGTTGGATGGCTGTATCAAGGTTTCCCGCTGGCAGAAGGTATTAAGGCCACAATGAGTGGTTTCCGTCTGACGATGATCACTGATTCAACGATGCTGTTACCTTCTGTGAAAGAACTGCTTGAACAAGGTGGTCTTAATAACCAGGGCGGATTCCTGTCATTTATTATCTGCGCCATGATGTTTGCTGGCATCCTGACGGGAACAGGAATGATGGATGTCACATTACAAAGTGCGGCAAACAAAATAAAAAGTGCCTTTGGCGCTATTCTGGCAAGCGGTGTTTTAGCGATCATCATTAACTTACTTACCGGTTCTGATGGTTTGAATAAGATTGTTATATCTGAATTGATGATGAAGAAATTCGAAGATCTTAATTTATCACCGTTAGTCTTAGCCCGAACGCTGGAAGATTTTGGCACCATGAGCGCGCCAATTATTCCGTGGTCAGCTGCCGGATTGTATATGGCGACAACACTAGGCGTGCCGACGTTTAGTTACTTGCCGTACTGTGTATTCTGTTTCTGCTCGATGATATTTGCGTTGATCTATGCTTCTACAGGTTTCCGTTTACTGCGCTTCAACGAAGCAAAGGCCTGAGTTATTCAAGATAATAAATGCGTTTGCCGGATGGATTAATCTCCATCCGGCGTTAATGTCAAAATTCCATGTTTTGCAGAATAATGTCAGCTAAGCACAATCTCCAGCTCGCGCAGTTCACGCCAGAATCGTTCGGCAACTGGATTCATGCGGGTATTCATCCGGTATGCATAGGCCTGAATCGGGATCACCAGTTCGTCCCGATTCAGTACAACGAGCTGCCCGCTGCGAATTTCTTGTTGGATGGCATACTCCGGCAACCAGGCAATTCCACATCCGTCGAGGGCAACCTGCTTTAAAAGCTCGCTCATCGAAGAGACAAAAAAGGTGCTGAAACTCAACTCACTGTGGCGCGTCAGAGTGCGATTAATCAATCGCCCCATGTAGGAGTTGCGGCTGTAATTCAGTAACGGAAAGTGTGGCTGAGCGAGGTTAAAAAGTGCTTCTCCGTGTTCGTCACTGGCGCAGACGGGGAACAATTGAGATTCAAATAAGCGGATGTGGTCAAACGGCGCTTCCAGCAAATCTTCGTCGTGAAAGGAAAAAATACAGTCACTTTGCCCTTCGCGCAGTTTATCGACCGCTTCATCGACATCAATGGCTTCAATTGCCCAGGTAAAGAGCGGCGGCATCTGGCTGATAATGGACGGTAACAGACCGAGGGAAAGAGAGTGTGCAGCGGCTATCTTGATTTTACGTTGCGCGTAATCGCTGCCGCCACGCAGCTCTGCCAGATTGCTCTCTAACTGTTGCAACAGATGGCGGATCTGCGAATGGAAGATTTTCCCTTGTTCTGAGAGTTGCAGCGGCGTTACCTGGCGGTTAAACAATTCAACACCAATCGCCTGTTCCAGCGCACGGATGCGGCGGCTGAATGCTGGTTGCGAGACGTTGCGACTGACTGCCGCCTGGGAAAAATTGCGACATTTTTCCAGGGTCAGAAAATCATAAAGCCATTTGGTTTCAATGTTATGCAAAACCGCACCACAGTCATCCATTACGTTATACTCTGTCAGCCGCCCTTGCGGGCATTCTACGTCCATTCGGGCGGCTGACAACCGTTTATGCCGTTTCAAACGTTCCTTTCACGCAGGCTTTGCCGTCTTTGACCATCAGTTTGCCGCGAGCGTATACCTGCTCAATGCGCAATTCAGGCGTCATGACCACTAAGTCTGCGTCATTGCCTGGCAGAATTTCGCCTTTCCCGGTCAGGTTAAGGAAACCGGCTACGCTACTGGTGAGCGGGCGCAGGGCATCGCTGATACTGAAATCATAGTCTTTGACCAGCACCTGCACGGTTTCCAGCAATGTTTCAAAACCTGCAACACCGATATGGGTTAAATTTCCTTCGTCATCGAAGAACGGCTGGCTACCGTTGCCGTCGGAGCTGAGAGTGACGCGTGCCAGCGGAATACCCGCCTGAACGGCGCGGGCAATACCTTCGGCAGGGGCGACCGGTTCGTCAATGCTGCTGGTGATATCGATGGTGCCGCCTTTGCGCGCGAACTCCAGCGCCTGCTCAAACAACGGAACGTTGCGGTTAACGTGGGTCGGCAGCAGCTTGCTGATCGGCACATCGCAGTTTTCCAGCAGGTCATAGACAGGCTGTAACGCCTTTTTGCTGTCGCCCATGTGGAACACGGTGACGCCAGGTTTGCCGCCGAGCAAACCGCCAACGCGGGATTCCGCCGCCATATTAGCCAGGTGATAAACGTCAGGTGCGGCAGAACGGTGATCAGAGATGGCGCATTTCGCGCCAATCACGCGATCGATAATCGCCACGTCTTTTTCCACGGAACCCGTAATAGTGCGGGAAGGGACATGATAAGCGCCGGTCAGCATCCAGGCACTGATGCCTTCTTCATTGAGCGCACGGGTCTTGGCGAGCAGGGATTCCGGGTGACGAGAGATAGAGTCAGTGCCGAGCAGACCAACCACTGACGTGACGCCCGCTTCCGTCAGACGACTTAACGCCACTTCCGGCGTGCGCGTCGTGGGACCTGCTTCACCGCCACCGCCAATTAAATGAACGTGTTGATCAATAAAACCTGGGCAGAGGATCTGCCCGCTGAGATCGACAACCGTGCAGTCCGGTACAATATCAGAAGGGATATTACTGGCAACGGCGATAATTTTGCCGTTAGCGACGAGGACATCGCAAACTCCCCGATCTTCCGGCGCATACAAATGCGCTCCCTGCAGCAGGGTAAAATCGGCTGCGGTATAATCAATCATGGTAACTCCTTGTTAAACAATAAGCTGCATAACCCAGATCGACAGCAATGCGTTAATCACGCAGACCGTAATGATATGCGGGTAATATTTGGCATTCACTTCGGCTGTCCCCAGGCAGCGACCGACATTTTGCACCGGGTTACCCATTAAATACATCGCGGGCAGTAAAACGGTGACATCGTGACCGGTTAATGCGCCAGCGGTTGCCAGACTGGCGGCAACACCGACTGCGCCGCCCATACTCATTAATGCGGCTAAAAGGACGGTTGCCGCTTCACCTGGCAATCCCCACAGCGCCATTACCGGTTCACAGATATGCCCCACCCAGTCGAGCAGGCCGGTAATTTTCAGCGCCTGAATGATGACAAAGGCCATCACCACGTTTGGCAGCAGGTTGGTGGTAGCGATAGTAAAGCCACGGCGCGCGCCATCAATAAACATATCCATGACGTTTTTGCGGACCTGAGTTGTCATGCTTGCGCTCCTTGCGTTGGGTTGCGACGTTCTTCGAAGTTAAGCCAGACGCGCAAAATGTTGGCTCCGACAAATTTAAACACCAGGATGACGGCTAAAGGTACGATTACGGACGTGCCCAGAAAGGCAAACACTGCGACGCCGGAAGAGAAGTAGTTGGTGATGATGGCGCTACCGCTGGTTTGATAGGCGGCAAAAATCACTTTATCACGTTCGGTAATTTCCCCTTCCTGCGCCAGTTCTTTGGTCATACCCGCGGCGGCATCGGTGTTTTGCAGGTTAGCAATCAGCGCCAGTGAACAGATGCCTGGAATGCCCAACAACGGTTTTAGCACGGGCGTCATTAACTGCTGCGCGGCGCGCAATCCGCCAAGACCATCGGTAATCGAGATAATTCCCAGAGAGAGAATCACTGACGGAGCCAGTTCCAGCGCGAAGAGAAAGCCATCTTTAGCTCCTGTGCCACCTGCGCCGCGAAACGAGGTGGTAGCGCCATTCGCACCAGGCAGTTGCCCAAACGATCCGTTCAGAACGGAAAAGTCAAAAACGCGCCACCAACTGTCTGTCCCGGAAAAAACTCCGGAAAAAAAGATAATCGTGAGAAAAAAGGCCAGATACCCTTTAACACCCACTTTTTCTGTCGCCAGCTCCCCAGCTACAGCATCCCCTTGTTGTGTCATAACAATCCCCATTGTTTTTCTGTGTATGTGTGTTGCTTGAGCCAGGAAAATTCCTGGAGCTGAAAAACCTTATCAGCCATGTGGGTATGGGGAAAATGCAAGTATGTTTCTTGCTATGCGTTTTTTGCATAGCGGAAAAATGACTCTGTGTGGCAAAGGTTCTGCGCAGGATTGAGTTGCAGAAAATTCATAAACCCAGTGACAATGACATCAGTAAATAAAAACAGAAAATCCAGGGACGAAAACGCGATGGCAAAATACAACGACAAAGAGCTGGCAGAGACGAGCAAGTTTTTAAGTTTTGTCCTCCGACATAAACCAGAGGCGATTGGCATCGTGCTGGACGGTGAAGGATGGGCGGATATCGATAAGCTCATACTCTGTGCCCAAAAAGCGGGCAAGCGGTTAACCCGCGCATTACTGGATACCGTTGTCGCCACCAGCGATAAAAAGCGCTTTAGTTATTCCAGTGATGGTACGTGTATTCGCGCCGTTCAGGGGCATTCGACTTCGCAGGTCGCCATTGCCTTCACCGTAAAAACACCGCCACAGTTTCTCTACCACGGTACGGCAAGCCGTTTCCTTGACGAGATAAAAAAACAGGGGCTGATTGCAGGGGAGCGCCATTACGTGCATCTCTCTGCTGATGAAGCAACGGCACGCAAAGTGGGAGCAAGACACGGATCGCCAGTTATTTTAACCGTCAAAGCACAGGAAATGGCGAAACGAGGCATCCCTTTTTGGCAAGCGGAAAACGGGGTCTGGCTGACATCAACGGTTGCGGTTGAGTTTCTTGAGTGGTAAGGGAAACTTCCCTCATGAAGTGACTACTTGCAGCTTAAATAATTGCGCTGTGCTGATAAGCGCAGCAATAAACAACGCCGCCGCGCCGCAGAGAGTGGCGCTGGCAAGCGCCGATGTTCCATTGCCAAGCATACTGGTCAGCGCCGGGCCAAGAATTTGCCCAATGCCGTAAATGAGCGTCACAAAGCCTAAAAGATTGAGATTTCCCGGTACGCTCAGTTGGCGGGCGATAGTCATCACCAGAGATGTCGTGCCCATAAAGGTACCGCCAAAACCAAGACTGCTGATGATAAGCAAGAGAGGCGAGTCGCTGGCGAGAGTAAGCAGCACACAGATAGCCTGCACCAGCAAATTCGCCGTCAGGCAGGGCAAAGCCCCCAACGTTTTGCTGCCCATAGCCAGCCAAAGCAACCAGGCACAATTGATAAGCCGACTAACGTCCAGAGATGGGCGGTTAACAATGGTGAGCCTGCATCTTTCGCCATGAGCGGCAGGTAAGTCGCGACGATGATATAACCAAATCCCGCCAGGCCGTACAGAATAGCCAGTAACCACCAGCTCATTATCTGTTGCTCCGTTTTTGCCAATGGCATTGGTGTGATGGCGTGTTTTTTCGAGGGCATTAAAAGCGTAAGTGCAATCAGCATCATGCCAGAAAGCGCCCCGGCGCCTTGCCATAACGTTTGCGAGGAGAGGTCAAAATGCAGGCCTGCCAGAACATATTCATTGCCCAGTGCGATGCCAATGCCAACGCCAGAAAACAAAGCTGCCAGCACAAAAGGATGGCGCGTGTGCTGCATAATCAGCGTCGAACCAAAAATCAGCATACCGGCGCTGGCGACACCCGCCAGGACGCGAATCAATAACACCAGAATAAATGGCGGCAACCATGCCATGGCGAGGATCAACAACCCGCTAGCCAGGGCAGAAGCCAACAGAAATGGGCGCAGGCGCGAAGGTTGGTGAAATGCGCCAAACGAAAATAGCAGACTGCCAGCCAGATACCCCGCATAGTTGCCGCTGGCAATCCACGAGAGCTGGCTAAATGAAAACGATCCTTCCGCCATCATGACGGGCAACATAGGCGTATAAAGGAAGCGGCCTAAACCCATACCTAAGGTCAGAACCAGCATCCCGAAAAGCGCGGTGCTGAAAGAAAAGCGTTCTACGGGATGCGAGGGCGAAGGCATGTTTAACCTTGTTTGTCATTTTTTATTGTTAACAAGTTAATAACAAAAAGGTGAAACATGCCAGCCTGTTAATGCGATGATTGAGGGGTAAAGCGATAAAAACGATTTGGTTCGCTAACGATATAAATATTACCTGAGGCATCCATCGCAACCCCTTCGGCCTGTTTGATGTTATGCGACAAACCTCGACTGCCTTTGGTTAGTGACATTTCACCGATAACCTCGCCAGCCAGCGTTACTTCCTGGAGTGCGCGAGATTCATGAGACAGCACCAGAAGCGTATTTTTTTGTTGGTTAAATTCTGCGCCGGACACATCATCTAAAGTAAATTGCCGTTGTAGTGCCTTGTCTTTGCTGATGTGCAATTCATTGCTACTTAACAGCCCTTTAACTTTGTAGACCTCAATCGGGTTTTTCTCTTTAAAAAACCAGAAAGTGTGATCCTGGCGAGAATAAGCCAATCTTTCGAAACCGCAATTGGTTGGGGATTCCTGCAGCGGGATTTTTATTTTTTTGAGGATTTTTACTTCCGAGTTTGGGGTCAGTGAAATCACATAAATGGCATAATCGCGCTCATCGCTAATGACAAACTGATTATCGCCAATGTATTCGATCGTCTCGAGATCCTTAACAAAATCCAGAGGAATTGTGCGGATCAAATCGCCATTGATGGTCATTTCAACAATGGCGGCAGGTTTGTTGATAGTGCTAAAAAGAGTATTGCTTTGTGCCGACCAGGTCAGCGAAGAGATATTATTCGTTATGCCTGCAATTTCTTTGCCGTCAATGGTGGCGTGGTAATTCTGAAATGATGCTGCATGATTGCTTTTACGGGCGCAAGATTGCACGAAGAAAGTACACACTGCCACAATGACAAAAAGAATCACAATAACGAAGATGCGTTTACTTAACGAAATACTTTTTGTCACGGTAATCCCTTTAAGGCAAATCAATAAGATATCGAGAAGTATACGTAGCGATCTTAATGAATCCTTAACGCGGAGAAATCCCGTAATGTGCAATGCAGCGCCAGCCACCATCCTGCTGACAATAAACTGATTCCGTATGCCCAGGGATCACCCATTGAATTTCCTCGCCGGGGGGACAGGTCAGCCAAATGCATAACCCGCAGCCGCCACGTAAATCACGGGGAATATCGCTGACGCGAAAAGTCATGCCCGCTGCCTGCAACGCCTTGCGGGTTTGTATGACGCCGACCGTGGAGTGAAATAAAAACAGATACTCTTTCATGCGCGTTTTCTCTGCCGCTGACCGATCACCGCCGCGCCAATTGCACCAGCGAATTGCGCATCAGGGTGAGTTTGTACCGGCATTCCCAGATGGCTTTCCAGCATGTGGGTAAACCTTTGACAGTGACTAACGCCACCAGTAAACAGAATCGGCGCTTCACAGGAGAGACGAGCAATGAAATTGGCACTCCGCCGCGCCATGGCGTTAATCACTCCGGCGAGAATCGCTTCTGGCGCGACGCCCGCTGAGCGCAGGCTGATCACTTCTGATTCGGCAAACACTGTGCACATACTCGTGATGGCGTGCGGTATGACATTTTCGGTAATGCTGTCGAGTTGCTCGACGCTGGTGCCAAGCGTGCGCGAGATTACCTCCAGGAAACGCCCGGTGCCCGCCGCGCATTTGTCATTCATCAGGAAGTCGCACAGGTTACCGTCATCATCAAGCTGAATCACTTTGCTGTCCTGACCACCGATGTCGATTACCGCGCGCGTTGCTGGCTCAAGAAACCGTGCGCCCAGCCCGTGACAGGAGATTTCCGTCACTTGTTTATCGGCAAAATCCACCAGTTGCCGTCCGTAGCCGGTGAGCGTCAGAAACGGCGTTGTCTCTAACCCTTCGCGCAGAGTTTCCCAGGCTTCAGTAATTGCTGTTGCCGGGCGAAAGGGTGTTGGAACGAGGAAACGGCGCGTAATCACGCCGTCTGCCAGTAAGATCCCTTTGGTGGCGGTTGAGCCGGAATCAATGCCAATCGAATATGTCACTGCCACTCCTTACAGCATCTCAATAAAGGCCGCGACACGGGTGCTGAGCTGCCCGACATCCGAGGTGGAGTAGTCTGTTTCAATAGCGATATAAGGAATGTTGTGCTGCTGGCGCACATGACGTTTAATCGCCAGCGATTCCACCGCGTAGGTATGGCACGCCTGCAAAATCACATCAACTACGCCATCGACCTGATATTCTTCAACCATCTGGCTGAGCATTTGCAGGCGCTGATCGTTCGGCGAAACACAGGAGCAGCCAATCGCCAGATATTTATCCGCCAGCGCGTCGTACACATCACCCGTTTCCGCCACGCATTGCTCGGTGGCTTTCGCCCCGGTGCAGTTTTCATAACCGACAACCCAGCCGCCATTCTCTTCAATCGCGCGCACCACTTTCTCTGCTGCGCCGCCAATTGGGCAGCCGGTGATTAAAATGCGTGGGCGCGGGTCCAGTCGCTGGCCTTCTTCCCACTGCTGACGAACGCGGGCGGTCATTGCATCCAGTTCATTGATCAACGCCTCTTTATCGAACCGGAAGGTTGCGCCGTAGACTACTTTCAGAATGTCGCTGCCGCTAAGCGCCGGAGGATTTAACTGCCCCAAATGATAAAAGTTGGCCAGTGCGCGACGTTCGCGGTTTTTCAGCGCAATGGCATCGCGCAGAGCATCTTCGCTAATCTCGTGCCCAAAACGTTCTTCTACCGTTTTTTGCAAGCGCAGCATCTCGGCTTTCCATAACGCGCGTGAGGCATCGTCCTTAACGCTGTTTGGCAGTTGCATCACATGAACGGGCTTAAACTCCGCCATGTATTCATACATTTTCTTTTTGCCGTCGCAGGTGGTTTCACCGACCACCAGATCAGAAAAGTAGAAGTAGGGGCATTTATCGGTTTTGCCGAAGCCGTAGCTGCTTTTAATCAGCGGGCAGAGGTTGCGCGGCAGATCTTTCTCGGCTTCTTCAATGGTTTCATCAGAGGTGGAACAGAGCGAAACCACAACCGCACCGGCTGCCATCGGGATCTCTTGCGGCATAAAGGTGCAGTAGGTGCCAACCAGCGGAATGCCGCGTTCCTTGAGATCCATGACGGTGAGAAAGCCTTTCTGGCGAGCTTCAGAGAACTGATCGAAAATGGCGGGTAGATCGGTGACAAGTGACATGATTTTCCTTCCCCGTACCACGGGAGATAATGAAAAGAGGCCACATTATTACCATTCTTTTAGTGTGGTTTATTTGATCTCTCTCGCGGTTAGCCATTTAGCTTTTATCATCGATTTCTAAAAATTGCCGAGGGGGAACAAGGCCGGGAGCTGGGACAGCAAATACAAAATAAGTCCAATACAACCGCCAACCAGCGTACCGTTGACACGGATAAACTGCAGATCTTTGCCGATATTTAACTCGATTTGCCGCGACATATCCCGCGCATCCCAGCTTTTTACCGTGTCGCTGATATGGCGCGTCAGGAATGCGGAAAACTCAGGCGCAACGCGGTGTGCGGCTTGTTCCAGATGACCATTTAACGACGCCCGCAAGGCATCATCGGCAATTAATGTTTCGCCAAACCATTGACCCGCCCGCGCGATACGCTCTTTCACTCGAGAATCTTCACTGTTGATATCCGCTTTCAGCCATTCCCGTAAATCCCCCCACAATTCACTGAGATAGCGGTTAAAAGCTTCATCTTCTTTCAGATAGCTTTTTACGGCATCGGCTCGCGCTGCCATTTCCGGATCGTTTTTCAGCTTGTCGATCAGGGCAAAAGTGGCGCGATCAAACGCATGGCGGATCTGATGCGCACGATCGCGGCTGATATCATCAAGCAAAGAATTCACCGCGTCAGAAACCAACTCCGCGCTATGTTCGCCCAGCCATTCAGTGGGCAAAATTTTGGCTTTCAGTGGATGCTCGCTCTCCAGCCAGCGAACAATTTGCTGGGCAATAAACTTGCGCGATTTATCGCGCTGGAGAAGGGCGATCAACTGTGCGATCAGCGTATCCAGCAGCACCTGATGACGATCGTTTTTGGTCATACTCTCCAGCATCAACGCACTGGTGCCAGAAAGATCGGCTTTATCAATCGCCCGGTGGACCGCGCGCTTAAGCAGGCGCTGAATACGCGCATCATCGGTCAGTTCGAGAAAACCGCTCATGATCTGTAACAGATGCTGACCAACGCGGCGGGCGTTCTCCGGCTGACTAAACCAGTTGCCAATCAACAACGCCGGTTCGTGACGTCGAATCAATGCCACCAGCGATTGGGTATCGAGAAATTTTTCCTGCACGAACTGGCCGAGATTTTCGCCAATCCGGTCTTTATTACGCGGGATAATCGCCGTATGACGAGAAATGATCGGAATCGGCACGCGGCGAAACAGCGCCACCACCGCAAACCAGTCCGCCAGTGCGCCGACCATCGCCGCTTCAGCAATCGCCTTCACGCCGCTCACCCAAAAATTGGGCGGCAAAAACAGCGTAACGACAAAGGTAGCAGCGGCGATAAGCAGTAAAGAGAGCGCCAACATTTTGGCGCGTCTGAGTTCAATGAGTTTATTCATATCATAAGAATAGAGCCTGACGGTAAGAAAGCGCAAAACTCGAGATTTCTTCCAGAAAAATGTATTGCTTGCAGAAGAATAAAAATAGCCTGGAAACCTCCTCGGGGAATAGGAAATAGCCAGGTGTGAATGGCTTTGTTAGTCGCTAAAGTTGGGCCATCTTATCTACAGGTGACGGATCGCCATGACAAACTTTACGACCAGCACGCCGCATGACGCATTATTTAAATCCTTTCTCACACACTCTGACACCGCGCGGGATTTTATGGAGATCCACTTACCCAAAGATTTACGTGAACTGTGCGATCTCGATAGCTTAAAACTGGAATCCGCCAGCTTTGTCGATGAAAAATTGCGGGCGCTACATTCCGATATTCTGTGGTCGGTAAAGACCCGTGAAGGCGATGGCTATATTTATGTAGTGATTGAACATCAGAGCCGTGAGGATATTCATATGGCCTTTCGTCTGATGCGATATTCCATGGCGGTGATGCAGCGCCATATCGAACATGATAAACGCCGGCAGCTACCGCTGGTCATCCCGATGCTGTTTTATCACGGTAGCCGTAGCCCTTATCCCTGGTCTTTGTGCTGGCTGGACGAATTTGCCGACCCGACTACCGCACGGAAGCTTTATACCGCCGCGTTCCCGCTGGTGGATATCACTGTCGTGCCAGACGACGAGATTGTGCAGCATCGCAGAGTCGCCCTGTTGGAGTTGATCCAAAAGCATATTCGCCAGCGCGATCTGATGGGGCTTATTGACCAACTGGTAGTATTACTGGTTACAGAGTGTGCTAATGACAGCCAGATAACTGCGCTGTTAAATTACATTTTACTGACTGGTGATGAAGCGCGTTTTAATGAGTTTATCAGTGAAATTACCCGTCGACTGCCACAACAAAGGGAGCGAATAATGACGATTGCAGAGCGAATTCATAATGATGGATATATAAAAGGGGAACAGCGCATTCTTCGATTGTTTTTGCAGAATGGGGCAGATCCTGAATGGATACAAAAGATTACCGGACTTTCGGCAGAGCAAATGCAGGCATTAGAGCAGCCCTTGCCTGACCGTGAGCACGATTCATGGCTCGAGAGCTAATATGGAACTATCGCTATGTGCCTCCAGCATATCCAGCACCTGATCCTACTGGGTAATTTCCACCGGACGCGTCATTGGCGGCACTGGCGGCAGGGCTTTACGTTGCGCGACAAAATAACCCGAACGCGGCTGTGGGGTGATGAGCTTCATCGTCTCCAGTATCTGATACGCCTGCTGCACGGTACTGATGCTGACGCCGTGCTTCTGACTTAAGCAGCGCACCGACGGCAATTTCTCCCCGTGACGATACAGCCCTTGCTCAATCCGCTCGGCAAGCAGAGTTGCCAGATGTTGATAACGCGTCATGCTGTATTCCTTATTTGGACCATACAGAGAGAAAAACCAGTACAGATGAGGCTAAAAAACCGGATGCAGATGCTGTTTTAACCTGTTTGTATGTTAAATAAAAGTAATATTTGCATCTGTATTGTGAACTGCCAGAAGACGGATGATGAAGCCTCTGAAAGATGAGGAAGGCAGCAGATGGAATTTCACTAAAACAAAGCCAAAGCGCCGTTTATCGGTTTCGTACAACTCTGGCAAGCGGTGAGGAGCTGGTGGCGGCAAATGCAGGCCCGACGGGTGTTACAGCAGATGAGTGATGAGCGGTTGAGGGATATTGGGTTACGCAGGGAGGATGTGCAGTGATAGAGGATGTTGAGAATAAATCAGGATATTAACTTTTTATATGTACCCTGGAAGAAACCAGGGTACATATAGATATCAGTTGAATTTAATATCAGTAATCAATTTTTTGATATAATCTTCAGGTTTCATCTTTGTTTTTTCTTTTATTTGCTGATAAGTTTCTTTCTTAATGTTGATTTCAATTGTTTTATTTTTATTGATAACGCACGCGATTGGTAATAATAGCAATAATATAATGATTATAATTATAAGAATTATTTTTGAATTTCCATGTGAGTCCGATTTCTTCATTTTTTGGAATATTCTGTTCATTACTGGATTAACTGCTGAAGAAATTATAATCATAATAATAAAAGCAGCTAAAAAATTTAATGTATATTTTGCGTAGTAACTTTCAGTATTCATATCAAAAAACAGCAACCACACCAGTGCACAAAACAAAGTCATGCCAAAACATATGAATGAAATAATAAAGCCAATTTGTTGTGTTCTTTTATCAAGTTCAGAGAGGAATTTCTCACCAATTCTTTGAAATTTATAGGGTGAAATAAGCGCATGGACGGCATTGAAAAATATATATGTGCAAATCAAAACAAAGAATATATTGATTGGCATAAATCCCATAAGTGTATCAAAAAAGAAGTCTTGTTGAAGATAGTACGGTAATCGATCATCAACTTCCATTAACAATGTAAATATAAACCCGAAAGAAACATAAAATAACAAACCTTCTTCACGTAATTTTTTAATGTATTTTTTGAATTTAAAATCTTTAATCATCTTCAGCATAGCTATTCCTTATTGTAAATAATATGTCCGGGGTAGAAGGTGCGACCCCGGCTATTAACATATTTTTATGTTGGCAAAGCAATTTTCCCCGTGAGCATATCAAACATCAGATAAGCAAAGCCCTTTGCCCGAGCTGGATCGGATAAATATTGCAACATAAATTCTTGCCGAGCGTCATTACTGTCCATTACAGCATTATCAACTGCCTGGAGGAAATCACCAAGAATCGCTTGCTCTGGCGGATTGTTTTTAATTTGTGTCATAACATTTTCATTTTCAGTTATTTTGTTATACACCGCAAAAGCATTGCTGATCATATCTTTGTCGGTCAAATGGTCACTAATGAATAATTCATTCATCCGAGAAAGAACCTGAGATAAAAACTCCTCTTTTTTATCTTTCGCTTTTGCCGTACCAATATTATTACTTGCATCCAGCGTATAGTCAGGCGTTTCTTCCTGTAAGCGTAAATCTTGCTCATGGATTTTCGATAAACGATAGTGACTCATCTCCACATTACTGAGATCAATTTCATCCTCTTCCAGACGTTGCTCATGCAGCAGTGGGCGTAAATGGCGCGCAAACAGGCTTAGCTTTTCCAGATCCTTGTCATCGTACTCAACGATTTGCGACATAAACTCATAAAAGCGAACAAAGCTGCCGAGATCTTTCTTGAAAATCTCCAGACGATCTTTCTCCTGCTTACAGGCTTTAAAACTGTTTTCCGCATTGGTGATTAACACCGTATCGCCCGTTTTTTTAGTGCGCTCGAACATCTCTTTGGCGGTCAAATAGGCGTCTATTGCCATCAGATAACGCTTTTTCCAGCGTTCGACCGCCGGTTTACAGATATTACTGATCGCCGCATTCGATTTATTTTTGATGAAGTACGCCTCGCAGAACTGCTCGACTTCATGCCACTGAAAAATCTGCGTGGCGCGCAGTTTTTCAAACAGATCGAATACCTGCTGCGGATCGCTGACATCGGTCAGTTCCGCCGTCTGGAAATAGGGCTGGAATGCGCCGAGGATCTCGTCTGGATCGTTATAAAAATCGAGGACAAAAGTGCCTGATTCCGCTTTGCCCGGATAGGTGCGATTCAGGCGGGAGAGCGTCTGCACGCACTCGACGCCGCCAAGGGCTTTATCCACGTACATCGCGCACAGCTTCGGCTGGTCAAAACCGGTCTGGAATTTATTGGCAACCAGCATGACCTGATAATCATCGCTGTCGAAGGCTTTGCGCATATCCCGCCCTTTCAGGCCGGGGTTCATGTTTATTTCAGTAAATTTCTGGTTTAACAATGCCAGGCTGTTAGGGTCGCCTTCCTGGAATTCAACTTCCCCGGAAAACGCCACCATCGCGCTGATTTTCTGGTAATTGTTCTCGCTAATGTATTTATCAAACGCCAGCTTGTAGCGCACAGCGGCTTTGCGTGAACTGGTGACCACCATCGCTTTGGCCTGGCCGCCAAGCAGGTGCATCACATGTTTGCGGAAGTGCTCCACAATCACCTTCACCTTCTGCGAGATATTGTGGTCGTGCAGCGTCACCCACTGATTGAGTTTTACCTTCGCCCGTTTGCTATCGACTTCGCGGTCTTTATCTTCCAACTTTTGCAGCAACTGATACGCCACTTTGTAGTTGGTGTAGTTTTTCAGCACGTCGAGGATAAAGCCTTCTTCGATTGCCTGGCGCATGGAGTAGACGTGGAAGGCCTCAGGTTTATTGGTTTTTGAGGCCGGTTCATCGGGACGCGGACAGCGACCAAAGAGTTCCAGAGTTTTGGATTTTGGCGTGGCGGTAAAGGCGTAGTAGTTCAGGTTACTGCTGCCTTTCCGGGCGGCAATGGTCGCATCCAGAATATCTTCTGACGACAGCACCACGTCATCATCCATCTCTTCGCTCATCAGCACTTCTTTAAGCTGACGGGCGGTGGAACCGCTCTGCGATGAGTGCGCTTCGTCGGCGATCACCGCGTATTTACGCTGTTTCAGGCTGACGCTGTTTTCGATAGCTTTCAGCACGAACGGGAAAGTCTGGATGGTGACGATAATAATCGGCTGCGATTTTTCCAGCGCGTTGGCGAGCTTTTCCGATTTGGAGCCGTCGCCCTCTCTGTTATTGATGCGCCCGACCACGCCGTCGGCATGCTCGAACTGCCAGATGGTGTCCTGAAGCTGGTCGTCCAGCACCGTGCGGTCCGTCACCACGATAACGGAGTGGAACTGTTTTTCCCCGTTCACGTCGTACAGACGAGAAAGCTGGTGGGCGGTCCAGGCAATAGAGTTCGACTTTCCGGAACCTGCGCTGTGCTGGATCAGGTATTTATGGCCGGTTCCTTCGACCGTCGCGGCCTCCAGCAGTTTATTGACCACATCCCACTGATGATAACGCGGGAAAATCAGGCTCTCTTTCTTCGCTTTCAGCCCGTTCCACTCCTCTTTTTCTTCAATCTGCAAATGGACAAAACTGGCGAGGATTTTTAATAAGTTGTCCGGCAGCAGCACTTCATTCCACAGATAATCGGTGGCGTAGCGGTGGGTATCTTCGGGGATCTCGTTGCCTGCGCCTCCGTCTTTGGTGCCTTTGTTAAACGGCAGGAAGAAGGTGCTGTCACCCGCGAGTTTGGTGGTCATAAATACGTCATACTGGCTGACGGCAAAATGCACCAGCGCGCCGCGCTTAAAGGTCAGCAGCGGTTCCGGTTTATTGGTGGCGGGATCTTTCGGCAGGCGGGTCTTTTTGTACTGCGCAATGGCGTTCTGCACCGCCTGTTTGAATTCGGATTTCAGCTCCAGCGTGGCAATTGGCAGGCCGTTGATAAACAGCACCAGGTCGATGCGCCATTTTTTGGCTTTCACGCCCGTTTCTGCAAAGACGCTATTTGAGGCATACGGGCTGTAGACCAGTTCCGGCACAATACGGCAGATATTCTGCTGATAGCGCGCCAGCGTTTCCGGGTTGAGATTATGTTCCGGTTTAAACTGACACAGCGAAAAACGGGCATTGCGGATTTTCAGGCCGTGACGAAGTACGCCGAGCGTACCCCAGGTGCGCGACTGGATATCGGTTGCGTTGCTGTCGGCTTTTTTAAGCTGCGCGACCAGCGCGTCGAGGAAATGGCGCTCGGTGTCGTTGGGGTAGACGCGGGAAAATTTCTCCCACTCCTGCGGTTGGGTGGTTTGTACGAAGTTTAAGGTGTCTTGTGCGTATAGTGCACGCTCTCTGTCGTAGGTGTCACCTTTGCCGACAATCCAGCCTTTTTCTACCATCTGGGCGATGATGTCGTTTTGCAGGTTGAGCTCTTTTGTGATGTCGTGGCTCATGCGCTGGCCTCCGTGGGTGCTTCCGTTTTGGCGATGGGGGCGGTCCAGTTGCGGAGATCTATTTTGCCGGTGACGGCGGCGGAGATAAGGGCGGTGCGGCGTTCTTTGAGGAGTTCGATTTGTTTTAACTGTTTTTCGGTTAGGGCATCTATTTTAATTAATGATTTTTCAATGCTATTAATTATTAGTTTTTGCTCACTGAGGTTGAATGACAATGAAAATGAGTAATTACCTAAGTGTTCTTGAGTCATACTAGGCAGTGCGGTATTAGTTGCATAACGATTAAACTGAATTGTCAGTGCTAAATAATATAAATATTTCTCTATAATGCAATCAAATACTTCCGTGTAATACATTGTATCGACGGTCCAAAATGCCTTGTCTATATACAATGGTTTATCAATTGTACCCTTTCTACCCAAGAGGACTAATGGTTTATCATATAGAAAAGTATTCGCCCATGCAAACTGCCCCCCGGAGCCTATTACTGGATAACCGGTTTCTGCTTGAACGAGTTTATAATCCTGTCCATTACATATTTTAGCTAGGTTTTTTAATTTGCATATCCTCCAGTGTTCAGGGATTTCGTCCAACCACTCAACCCCAGAATCTTTCATCGGCACATCAGGATTTAGCCCTTTGGTCACTGCATGGCTAATCACGGCCTGACGTTTTTCTTTCAGTAGTTCAATAAGTTGTTGTTGTTTCTCGATTAGGTTATCGATTTTTGCGGTTTCATGATCAAGGAAAAGTGCAATCTTAGAAGATTCATCATTACGAGGTTTTGGGCATTGTATATCGCCTAAAAGTTCAAGGTTTAAACCGTCTCGTAAATCACCGCCAGCCATGTTACGTATATTCTGATAATTAGAAATGAGCCACCAAAATATATAGCGAGATTGATTCTTTTTATACAATACAATGGCCGCCATGGATTGGTTACAAGTGGTATTAATACCAAGTTGTGCAACCATACCTTTGGTTTTTCCCTGCCCAGCTAAAGCGACAACAAGTGCCCCTTTTGGTATCCACTTGGCACTACTATTTTCAAGTGCAGCGTTAGATATATATGTGGATGGCTCGACTATATAACCTTGATTTACTGCTCCAGAACTAATCCAGGGAACTGTACCATTCTCCCAATAATCAATAACATTTTTGGAGGGAGTTCCTCCTGCAAAAATATTGGATAGCCACCTCAGCTTAGTTTTTTTCCAGTTTAGTGGTAATTCATTACACCACTCCATCCCAGAATCCCTATACTCCGGATACGCCTGATATTTATTTAACCCTGCCATCAGGAATGTACCTCCTGCAACAGTTTCATAATCTCAGCGCTTACCGCATCCAGGTCCGCATCAATTTCTTCCAGCGGCCTTGGCGGCTGATAAACATAAAAATGACGATTAAACGGAATTTCATACCCCACAATCCCGATATCCCCATCTTTCGCATCGCGCTTATCGGCGTTAATCCACGCATCCGCAACATGCGGCAATACTTCTGCTTTGAAGTAACCCTCGATCAACTCGCTGGTAGATACCGCCGGATTTAACGGCACATTCTCGTTATCACGCAGGTCGCCATCCGGCTCAAACTCCACAACCTTTCCGTTGTACTCACACGCGCCATACAGCGGTTGGGCCGCCTCTTTCAGGACCTTGCTGACTACCGGCTCGGCGTCCGGGTTTTTGCGGGTAATGGCATCAATAAATTGCTTGTTCTCTTTCGCATCCAGCTTCACGCCTGCGGTTCTGAGCGCTTCTTTCAGCGTCAACTGGAACTGATTAAAGTCATTGCTAACGGTGTCTTTGCCGCCCGCCTGCATACCCATCGCCGCCTGAATACGCCGCGCTTTTTCCATTAACCCGCGCTGGGCCAGCCATAATTTGCTGTCGAGCAGATCTTTAATTTGCTTCTCTTTCAGCTCGCTAAAATCGGCTTTAAGAATGGCGCGGGCTTCACTTTCTACCGCTGTTAAGTCGCCGTAATTACCGTCCTGCCACTGGAAAGCAAAGGCGTCATATAGTTGCGCCATCGGAGCGTTAAACGGCTTCGGCGCAAAGCGCAATGTGGCAATGGCGTCATCACTTATCTGAGCCGACAGGCGCAACGGGCGCTCAACGGTGATGCGACGATAGCCAAAGTCGGTGCTGTGGAAGACTTTGCTGGCAAAAGTTTTTGCCGCCTCGGTTTTGGTTGTTGCGGGCTGGCGTCCCCGGCTGGATTTTTGTTCGGGTGCTTTCTCCAGGCCTAACGCCGCAAGCGTAGTGGTGGCAACGGGTTCGAAATCGCCAAACGTGCGGGTGATTAAACCAATATCCTCCTCCCCGAGAATATTACGTTTTGACCCCAGCGATTTACGCATCTTGCCGCACAGGTTGCTGCCGTCGATAAGCTGGACTTTGCCTTTGCGTTCTGGCGCTTTTTTATTCGACAAAATCCACACATAGGTAGCGATACCGGTGTTGTAAAACATGTCGGTGGGCAGGGCGATGATGCCTTCCAGCAAATCCGCTTCCAGAATGTAGCGGCGGATCTCGCTTTCACCGCTTCCTGCACCGCCGGTGAATAACGGCGAACCATTAAGAATGATGCCGATCCGCCCGCCACCGCTTTTGGCATCGCGCATTTTGCTGATCAGGTGCAGCAGAAACAGCAACGAGCCGTCGGAGACGCGGGGTAGGCCGGGGCCAAAGCGACCATCAGCACCTTTGGGTTTGTGCTCGTCGTTGATGTCGGTTTCTATCTTTTTCCAGTCCACGCCGAAAGGTGGATTAGAAAGCATGTAATCGAATTTTTCTGCGGGGAGCTGATCGTTGGACAGGGTGTTGCCGAGTTTGATAAGGCTGACATCCTGGCCCTTAATCAGCATGTCGGCTTTGCAGATGGCGTAGGATTCCGGGTTTAACTCCTGACCAAACGCGCGCATCACGGCATTGGGGTTTTGTTGGTGGACGAACTCCATGCCGGAGGAGAGAAAGCCGCCGGTTCCCGCTGTTGGGTCGTAAATGGTGCGGATGATGCCGTCTTTATTGAGCGCGTCATCATCATCGAAAAACACCAGCGAGGTGGTCAGATTGACGATATCACGCGGGGTAAAGTGCTCCCCGGCGGTTTCGTTAGAACTCTCGGCAAAACGTCGGATCAGCTCCTCAAATACCAGCCCCATATCGTGGTTGGTAACGTGCTCTGGGTATAAATCTGCTTTAGCGAATATTTGCACCACTTTGAACAGCAAGTTCGCATCAGCCAGTTGCCCGACAAACTCGCTGAACTTGAAGTGTTCGAAAATTTCGCGGGCATCCGAAGAGAACGACTGGATGTAGTTTTCCAGGTTGTCCTGTATGCCATTTTGCCCCATTTTGCTGAGATCCATCGCTGAGGCATTGAAGAACGTGAGGCCATTAGTCGCCCGCAGGATCATTTTCTCCTGGGCTTCCTCCGGCAGTTTCATGGCTTTTACTTTTTTCGCCTCGGTAATCACCGCGTCTTTCGTTGTTTCGAGTACGCATTCCAGACGACGCAAAAGGGTAAAAGGAAGAATAATTCGTCCATATTGTGATTGTTTAAAATCGCCGCGTAACAGGTCGGCGACAGACCACAGGAAGGCAGCGATCTGACTGAAATTAGTTGATGACATAAAAAGCATTCCTTGCCCTGAAAAAGAGGGAGATATTCAATGTGAAGTGAATGCTTTGTTATATCAAACTATCGTTGTGATGATCAAAAACATGATCATTTTCAATGCGTTATAAATATACATTGGAAGTATTAATTGTTCTAATGAATGCGTTCTGAGGTGTTTCTTAATATATTTTGATTTATCCTGGAATGGTATTTTTGCAGAAACAAAGACGCTAACTTTTATTTTTTATTCGCAGCATAATGACGTCGTTTGCCAGCACAATTTGACAGGAGTCATTCATGAAAGCCACCGAAGCCCGATTACTCGATTTTCTAAAACGCTCTCAGCAATTCGTTATTCCCATTTATCAGCGTACTTATTCATGGTCAGAGGAACAGTGCCGCCAGCTCTGGGACGATGTAATACGTGCCGGGCAGCGTGATGATATCCCGGCGCATTTTATCGGCTCGGTGGTGTATATCGAACAGGGCCTATATCAGGTTTCGGGGATCTCTCCCTTACTGGTGATTGACGGTCAGCAACGCCTGACAACGGCGATGTTATTGCTGGAAGCGTTGTCCAGACACCTTGACGATGACGAGGTGATGGATGGTTTCTCCGCCATGAAATTACGAAACTATTATCTGCTCAATCCGTATGAATCGGGCGAGCGTGGTTTTAAGTTACTGCTTACGCAAACGGACAGAGAGAGCCTGCTGGCATTGATTAGACAAAAACCGCTGGCAGAAAATTGCTCTCTACGCGTGAAAGAGAATTTTGAGTTTTTCCATGAGCAAATAGGCAAACTCCACGGCAATTTCACCGCGTTATGTCAGGGCCTTTCCAAACTGCTGATTGTGGATGTCGCCTTGAATCGCGGTCAGGATAATCCGCAACTAATCTTTGAAAGCATGAACTCAACAGGAAAAGCGCTGAGTCAGGCGGATCTGGTTCGCAACTATGTTCTGATGGGGCTGGAGCCAGAACATCAAAGCCAACTGTACGATGATTACTGGCGGCCCATGGAGCTGGCATTTGGTCAGAAGGGATACACTGACTATTTCGACAGTTTTATGCGTAATTACCTGACGGTAAAAACAGGTGAGATTCCGCGAATTGGTGATGTCTATGAAGCCTTTAAACGCTATGCGCGAAAACCAGGAGTGATGGATAGCGGGATGGAGGCGCTGGTTGCGGATATTCGTACCTATGCGGATTATTTTTGTGCGATGGCGCTGGATAGCGAAAAAGACAACATATTAAAGATGGCGTTTCAGGATCTACGTGAGCTGAAAGTCGATGCCGCCTGGCCGTTCCTGTTGGTGCTTTATCACGACTATAAACAAGGAATTCTTTCTGCCGCGGATTTTTTAAGTGCCACGCGTTTAATTGAGTCGTATATCTTCCGGCGCGCAGTCTGTGCCATTCCCACCAACTCATTTACTAAAACTTTCGCCACGTTTTACAAAGTGCTGGATAAAGAGCGTTATCTGGAGAGCATTGCGGCGCATTTGCTGGAACTGCCTTCCTACCGTCGTTTCCCGGATGATGATGAATTTCAACGTGAACTGAAAACTCGCGATCTCTACAACTTCCGTAATCGCAGCTATTGGCTACGCAGATTTGAAAACCACGATCGTAAAGAACGGGTCTATGTTGACACTTATACGATTGAACATATCATGCCGCAGAACCCTAATTTATCGGCGAAGTGGCGCGATGACCTTGGTCCGGAATGGAAGCGTATCCATAAAAAGTGGCTCCATACGTTGGGTAATTTAACGTTAACTGGCTATAACTCAAGCTACAGCGACCGTCCATTTGCGAAGAAGCGAGATATAAAAGGTGGCTTTAAGGAAAGTCCATTACGCCTGAACACGGGGTTAGGGCAATGTGAAATATGGGATCGTGCAGCGATACAAAAGAGAGCGGAACGTCTGGCCGAGCTGGCAATAGACGTCTGGGCGATCCCCAAACTTTCGGAAGACGTGTTGGCTCGTTATCGCACCGTCGTTGAACGAGGAACGGGATATGTCCTTACTGATTTCCCGCAACTTGAAGAAGGTACGCACATCCGCGTACTTTTTGACAGCCTTTCTGATGCCGTTATGACGCTGGACGCTGGGGTTACGCGAGAAATATTGAAGCTCTATGTTGCCTTCAAAGCGGAGACGAATTTTGTTGATGTGGTGCCGCAAAAAAGTCGCTTACGTTTATCACTAAATATGCCATTCCATGAACTGGTTGACCCAAAATGTATGGCTAAAGATGTCACAGATATAGGCCGTTGGGGCAATGGCGATGTTGAAGTAGGTTTCAGCGATCTTTCTGAGCTTCCTTATGTGATGGGATTAATTCGTCAGGCATTTGAAAAGCAGATGGATAACGCGATGGCTTAATATGGAATAATATCCTCTTTACCATGCAATCAAGGATCCTCTAATGACAACCAAACTACTGGACCTGAGCTGGAATGCAAATGCCATCCCGGCGATGCAAATTGTCGGTACGCGCGCAGCCTTGTTTACCTTCAAAACGCATATGGCAGGGTTTGTCTGGGATGCCGCGCAACTGGAAAATAACCCCTATACCTTTGTTGAAGTTAAAACGCTGCTCGATGGTGTCACTGTTGGCGGGCATAAGGTCAGTGATACTGAGCAGGTGTTGAACCTGGCAGATAGCGCAAAAAAACTGATTGAACTTGTGCAATTCGGGCGTTTCGACCTTGATAAGAAAACGTTCACGTTACTTAACGGCATTATTGCGCGTAATGAGGCGCTGGAGTGGGGCGTTTTTCGCGGCGAAGGTGAAGAGTTACATTACAATGCGCGCGTTCATCTCGGTGAACTGGGCACTCATTTTCCACCAGCCACTGAAGCAGGTGCACCTGAACTGAATCGAATATTCGCCGCAGGTGTGGCACAAATAAAAGAGATGCCACCGTTCGAAGGGGCGCTGGCAATGTTTTTATTTGGTGCTTATTTTCAGTTTTTCTTTGATGGCAACAAGCGTACCAGTCGCCATATGATGAACGGTTGGTTAATGCGCCACGGTTACAATCCCATTAGTGTACCCGCAGCTCGTGCGCTGGAGTTCAACAGCAAAATGGTGCGCTTTTATCACAGCAAAGATGCCAGTGAAATGATGGCATTTTTGGTGGATTGCTATCAGGTTTGAATAAGTGCTGGATGGTGTCCCAATGCTGCCATCCAGCCCCTTCATATCAACTTCCCTATCTTTTCCTAAAACGTGATGCTATTTCCAACATTCGAATCATCAGTGCACGAAAAGCAGATCGTAAAGAGAGGAGCCGCTATGAGCATGGTTAAACATAAACGAGGGACACCCTCTACACTCGATGTGCAGCATGAGGCCGAACTGAAGGCGCTGGCGAACAAATCCGACGAGGATATTGATTACAGCGACATCCCACCTTCCAGCGATGAGCAATGGTCTAACGCAGAACGCGGTAAGTTTTATCGGCCATTGAAAACTCAGGCTTCGGTGCGTATTGATGCTGATGTGATGGAATGGCTGAAGCGACCAGGTAAAGGTTATCAAACTCGCCTGAACGCAATTTTACGTGAAGCGATGCTGCGCGATCAGAACAAAAAATAATTCAGGCCGCCACATGGCAGCCATCATCCAAAATTACTTCCTCAACCCCGCAAACGCTGCCCGAATCTCATCTTCCGGCAACTGAATCCCGATAAACACCATCGTACTATGCGGTTTTTCATCGCCCCACGGGCGGTCCCAGTCGGCGCTGTAGAGGCGTTGGACGCCCTGGAACAGCAGGCGGTTAGGTTCGCCGTCAATCCATAGCATTCCTTTGTAACGCAGTAGTTTATCCGCCGATTCCAGCAGCAGGTTTTCCATCACGCGGGAAACTTCGCTGATATCTACCGGGTAATCCAGTTCCACCACAATCGACGAAATATCGTTTTGTTTATCCGCGATAAAGTGGAAACGCGGTTTGGTGCTGACGATGTTCTCTTCCAGCATAAAACCGTTGGTGTTGAACAGCAGGCCCAGGTCGATGTCGCCGTGGGTGACGGTGTAGACCGGTGCACGGGCGTTGATGCGCGCCAGACGTTCACGCAGTTTTTCTGCTTCGCCTGCGACGTCGGTTTTCGTCAGCAGAATACGGTCGGCGTAGCCAACCTGTGACTGGGCGATGGTGAACTGGTTCATCTGCTCATCGGCATGTACCGCATCCACCAGCGCAATCACGCCGTCCAGCAGGTAACGCTGGCATAAAATCTCATGGGAGAAAAAGGTCTGAATAATCGGGCCGGGATCGGCCATGCCGGTGCATTCAATCACCAGACGGTCGAACTGAATATTGCCCTTGTCGAGATTATCCAGCAGGTCGAGTAGGGCGTCTTCCAGCTCGTTGGAGCGCGAACAGCAGATGCAGCCGTTGGTCAGCGTTTTGATCTGCGTGGCGCGATCGCCAATCAATTGATCATCAACGGAGACTTCGCCGAATTCGTTTTCAATCACGGCAATCTTGTAGCCGTGTTGTTCGTTAAGAATATGGCGCAGCAGGGTGGTTTTTCCTGCGCCTAAAAAACCGGTGAGTAGGGTAACTGCAATCGGGTTCATGCTCTCTCCATTAACAACAGCGCATACCGCCTTTACCATCGCCGCCGTAGCGCGCGTTCTGGCGTTCGCGGAAGAATTCTTCATAGCTCATGTACGGCTTGTCGGGATGGTTGGTCTTCATATGCTCGACGTAGTTGTCGTAGTCTGGAATGCCAATCAACATCTTCGCCGCCTGGCCGAGATATTTTTTTGCCTGTCCTAAGTTACCAAACATAGTTCACTCTGATAAGAACAAAGCCCCGCCGAAGCGGGGCTAAACACGGTTAGTGGTGCGAAGAGATCTTCACGCCGCCTTCCGGGATTGGAACGTACGGTGTTTCTTTGTCAGTACGTTTGTCGCTGTTACGCACCTTCAGCCAGGTTTTGAAACCGTAGAAGATGATGCTGTACACCACAATCAGGAACAGAATACTCAGGCCTGCGTTGGTGTAGTTGTTCACAACGATGTGGTTCATGTTGGCAATCTGCTGTGCCGTCAGGTCAGTACCGTTAGCAATCTTCTCTTTGTACTGGCTTGCCATGTAGAAGAAGCCTTCCATCTGTGGGTTGGTGCTGAACAGTTTCAGGCCCAGCGCCCAGGTGGTGCAGATAAGCAACCATACAGCCGGAACAACAGTTACCCAGATGTATTGGGTGCGCTTCATCTTAATCAGCACAACGGTACCCAGTACCAGCGCCACGGCTGCCAGCATCTGGTTGGAGATGCCGAACAGCGGCCACAGGCTCTTAACGCCGCCCAGCGGATCGACCACGCCCTGATACAGCAGGTAGCCCCACAGACCCACACAGCCCGCAGTACCGATGATACCGGCAACCAGAGAGTCGGTTTTTTTCAGGAACGGGATGAAGTTACCCAGCAGGTCTTGCAGCATAAAGCGGCCAGAACGGGTACCGGCATCCAGCGCGGTCAGGATGAACAGGGCTTCGAACAGAATACCGAAGTGATACCAGAAGCCCATGTCAGCCATCGGCAGCACTTTGTGGAACACATGAGCGATACCTACCGCCAGCGTCGGCGCACCACCTGCACGGTTCAGGACAGAAGGCTCACCAATGTCTTTCGCGGTTTGCAGGATCTGCTCTGGCGAAATCACGAAGCCCCAGGAGCTGACGGTCGCTGCCGCGTGTGCGGTAACGTCTTTCAGCTGCGCCATGATGATCGGCGCGTTCTCGCCACCCATTTCATGCAGGTTAGGCATGGTGATGCCAAGGCCAGCAGGCGGGGTATTCATCGCGAAGTAAAGACCCGGTTCGATGATGGACGCAGCAACCAGCGCCATAATCGCCACGAAGGACTCCATCAGCATTGCGCCGTAGCCAATGAAACGCGCGTCGGTTTCATTAGCCAGCAGTTTCGGTGTCGTACCGGAAGAGATCAGCGCGTGGAAGCCGGATACCGCACCACAGGCGATGGTGATGAACAGGAACGGGAACAGAGCGCCTTTCCACAGCGGGCCAGTACCGTCAATGTACTGGGTCATCGCAGGCATTTTCAGTTCCGGGTTCAGCACCACGATACCCAGCGCCAGGCCGACGATAACGCCGATTTTCAGGAAGGTTGCCAGATAGTCGCGCGGTGCGAGGATCAGCCACACTGGCAGCAGTGCGGAAATAAACGCATAGCCAATCAGCGCGAAAGTAATGGTGGTGTCTTTAAAGGTCAGTGCCGGACCCCAGTACGGATCGTGAGCAATCACGCCACCGAAGTAGATAGAGGCAACCAGCAGCACGATACCAATGACAGAGACTTCACCCACACGCCCCGGACGAATAAAGCGCATGTAGATACCCATAAACAGCGCAATTGGTACGGTTGAGCAAACGGTGAAGACACCCCACGGACTTTCGGCCAGGGCTTTAACCACAATCAGCGCCAGGACGGCGAGGATGATGATCATGATTAAGAAACAGCCAAACAGCGCGATAGTCCCCGGTACTGGCCCCATCTCTTCTTTGATCATCTCACCAAGAGATGCGCCATTACGGCGAGAGGAGATAAACAGCACCATAAAGTCCTGAACCGCACCGGCCAGCACTACCCCCGCCAGCAGCCACAGCGTGCCAGGCAGGTAGCCCATCTGCGCGGCGAGAACCGGACCCACCAGCGGACCAGCACCGGCGATAGCGGCGAAGTGGTGACCAAACAACACGTAACGGTTGGTCGGAACGTAGTTCAGACCGTCGTTGTTAATAACCGCAGGCGTCGCGCGCGTGGGGTCGAGTTTCATTACCTTCTGGGCGATGTACAGACTGTAGTAGCGATACGCCACCAGATACACCGACACAGAGGCGACCACGATCCACAGGGCGCTGACGTGCTCCCCCCGACGTAATGCAACTACCGCGAGGCAGAATGCACCGATGATTCCGAGAATCACCCAGGGTATGTGCTTGAATATCTTTTTAGTATCCATAGTAAAACCTGGCATGTATTGATTAATAGTTGGCCGAAGCCGTTCTAGGTTTGCGTTGCGTTTGAGGAGGTAAATTGACCGCTATCCTGCAGTGATGTTGCCAGAGTTACGCGCGCGTAAAGTAAGGTAAATAACTGAGTGGTTATTTTAGGGATGTAAGCGGTCAGGAATGGCGGTGAGCGGCAAAGGCGTCGTTTAAGTGACCATAAATATGTGATTTATATCACATATTTATATTGCGAATAATTTATGTAAATAATGGCTTTTTAAATTCAGGGGGTGAATAAAATTACTCGGCGTCATCTCCGCGGGATATTCATAAAGTTTTTCCTTTCCAGGCCGAAAATCTTGCATCGGTCCACAGGAAAGAGAAACCATGTTAAAACGTATCAAAATTGTGACCAGCTTACTGCTGGTTTTGGCCGTTTTTGGCCTTTTACAACTGACGTCAGGCGGTCTGTTCTTTAATGCCTTAAAGAACGACAAAGAAAATTTCACTGTTTTACAAACCATTCGCCAGCAGCAATCCACGCTGAATGGCAGCTGGGTCGCGTTGTTGCAGACGCGTAACACCCTCAACCGCGCGGGTATCCGCTACATGATGGATCAGAACAATATTGGTAGCGGTTCAACCGTTGCTGAGCTGATGCAGAGTGCCAGTATTTCGCTGAAACAGGCGGAAAAAAACTGGGCGGATTACGAAGCGTTGCCGCGTGACCAGCGTCAGAGCACCGCCGCAGCGGCAGAGATCAAACGTAATTACGATATTTATCACAATGCGCTGGCGGAGCTGATACAACTTTTAGGTGCAGGCAAAATCAACGAGTTCTTTGATCAGCCGACTCAGGGATATCAGGACGGTTTCGAGAAGCAGTATGTGGCTTACATGGAGCAAAACGATCGGCTCTATGATATCGCCGTCAGCGATAACAATGCCTCCTACAGCCAGGCGATGTGGATTCTGGTAGGCGTGATGATCGTCGTACTGGCGGTCATCCTCGCCGTCTGGTTCGGTATTAAAGCCTCGCTGGTCGCGCCAATGAATCGCCTGATTGACAGCATTCGTCATATTGCAGGCGGCGATCTGGTGAAACCGATTGAGGTGGATGGCTCTAATGAGATGGGGCAACTGGCAGAGAGTTTGCGCCATATGCAGGGAGAGCTGATGCGTACCGTCGGTGATGTGCGCAACGGGGCCAATGCCATCTATAGCGGTGCCAGCGAAATCGCCACCGGCAATAACGATCTCTCTTCGCGCACCGAGCAACAGGCCGCTTCGCTGGAAGAGACGGCAGCCAGCATGGAGCAACTGACCGCAACGGTGAAACAGAATGCCGAAAATGCGCGCCAGGCCAGCCATCTGGCGTTAAGTGCTTCCGAAACGGCGCAACGCGGCGGCAAAGTGGTGGATAACGTGGTGCAGACCATGCGCGATATCTCCACCAGTTCGCAGAAAATCGCCGATATTATCAGCGTAATTGACGGCATTGCCTTCCAGACCAATATTCTGGCTTTGAACGCGGCGGTTGAGGCTGCGCGTGCGGGTGAGCAAGGACGCGGTTTTGCGGTGGTCGCGGGAGAAGTGCGTAATCTGGCCCAGCGTAGCGCTCAGGCTGCTCGTGAAATTAAAAGCCTGATTGAAGACTCGGTGGGGAAAGTGGATGTTGGCTCTACGCTGGTCGAAAGCGCCGGGGAAACAATGGCGGAGATTGTCAGTGCCGTGACCCGCGTGACGGACATTATGGGCGAAATTGCTTCTGCTTCTGATGAGCAGAGCCGTGGTATCGATCAGGTTGGCTTAGCGGTTGCTGAGATGGACCGGGTAACTCAACAGAACGCCGCGCTGGTGGAAGAATCTGCCGCCGCCGCCGCCGCGCTGGAAGAGCAGGCCAGTCGCCTGACCGAAGCAGTGGCAGTGTTCCGGATTCAGCAACAGCAGCAACAGCAGCGTGAAGCATCGGCTGTGGTAAAAACCGTGACGCCAGCTACGCCGCGCAAAATGGCCGTGGCAGATAGCGAGGAGAACTGGGAAACGTTTTAACGTAATGATGCCGGATGAGTATTTCATCCGGCGTTTTTATTATTAAACCAGGAACAGTGAAATCGCCGGGATATATGTCACCAGCATTAGCATTAACAGTAGAGCCGCCAGTAGGGGCAGGGATTGTTTAAAGAAATTTCCCACCGAAACTTGCGTGATATTACATACCAGCAGCATCACGGTACCTACCGGTGGCGTGAATGCGCCAATCGACAGGTTGAAGATCATGATGATGCCAAAATGCACCGGATCGATGCCAAAGTGTTCGACCACCGGTTTTAATAGTGGTACCAGGATCAGCAAAATGGCGTTTCCTTCCAGAAACATCCCCAGCGTCAGCAGCAATATGTTGATAATCAACAGGAACATGTATTTGTTTTCGGTCAGCGAAGTCACAAAATTCGCCACTGCGACACCAGCATGTTCCATTGAGAAAATCCATCCCAATGCGGCGCTGGCCATGATTACCAGCATCACCGATGCGGTTGCGCGTGCCGTTTCGCCCAATGCTTTGACGACATGAGAAATCCGCATTTCACGATAGATAAAAAAGCCAATCGCCAGCACGATTAGCACCGCTACTGCACCTGCTTCTGTTGGGGTGAAAATGTTAGCGCGAATACCACCCACCACAGCAAAAATGAGGAACAGCGCAGGCCAGGCCTGTCCCAGCGAGAACACCACCTCTTTGCCCGTAGGCCAGCTTTCACGCGAGGGTTTAGCGTTAGTTTTGCGGGCGACAAGGTAGACGGTAAACATCAGTACGACTGCGCATAGCAAACCTGGTACCAGTCCGGCGATAAACATTTTTCCGATAGAGACATCGGCAACCAGACCGTAAATAATCAGGGCTATTCCAGGCGGTATGATCGGGGTGACTAACGAGCCACCAGCGGTAATGGCGGCGGCAAACGCGCGATTGTAGCCTTTACGCTCCATCTCCGGCACCATCATGCGCGACAGCATCGCCGCGTCAGCAAGGTTAGAGGCGCTGACGCCGCCCATCATGGTGCTGACGAGAATGTTTGCCACGCCCAGTCCGCCGCGCATTTTCCCCACCAGAACGTTGGCAATGTGCAGGATGCGTTCGGCAATGCCGGTGTAGCTCATTAGTGTGCCTAGCAAGATAAAAAACGGAATTGCCAGCAATGATGGGCTTTGCGTTGGCGCGATTAGTCTTTGCACGGCAATTTCAATCGGTACGCTGGAGAAGAATAAAAAGTAAGCGATGATACCAATAAACATCGCCAGATAGACCCGAATGTTGAGAAACAAACAGACGATCATTAGCGGAATAATCAATAACCAACTCATTGCATTTTGTCTCCGCTATCGGATTGTTTTGTATCGTTTATTAACCAGTAGAGGGTATAAATAGCCGTTGCCAGTGCGCCGACAGGGACCGCCAGATCGATCCAGAACCATGAAACCTTCAGAATTTGTGTCACTTTAAACTGCGCCATTTCGGCTAGTCGGTAGCCCAGCCAGGCCATATAAAGCAGCAGTGCGATGGAGAGAAGGGCGACCAGTACTGCAATAACACGCCTGAGTTTGCCTGGAAGCATCTCCATCAGGAAGGGAATGGTCAGGTGCGCCCTGTCACGTTCCGCCACCACTCCACCTAACATCACCACCCAAATCATCAGCATTCCCGACATTTCTTCTGTCCATTGAAGCGGTTGGCCGATGAAATAACGCATAAATACCGCTCCAATTGTCACCACAACCAGAACGAATAGCGCAAAGGCAGCACTAAATTCTGCCACTTTACCAAAAAGACGCATGAAACCTCCTGTTAGTGCGTGTCCTGCCTAAGAGAGATGAGGCAGGACGCTGAGCATTAATGCTTATTGCAGTTGCTGTTGAATGGTTTCGTACAGACCTGGTGTCCATTCCGGGAATTGAGAGTAAACTTCGCGTGCTTTCTTCTGGAATGGTCCAGTATCGGGATAGATCACTTCGACGCCGGCTGCCTGCATGGTTTTCAACATTTCGGCATCACGCTCAAGAGTGAGTTTCTGGCTATAGACACCCGCTTCATAGCCGGTCTGGTGGATCATCTCCAGTTGTTCTGGTGAAAGGGTGCTAAAGAAGGCTTCACCACCTATCCACACTGAGGTATTTGTCAGGTAGTTAACCATTGTCAGATATCTTGCCTGCTCATACAGTTTTTGCCCTTGCAGCACTGAAATTGGGTTTTCTACGCCGTCAATAACGCCCTGGGTTAATGCGGGATAAACTTCGCCTAATGGCATGGGAGTTGGTGTTGCCCCCATCGCCTGAATGGCTTTTATTTGCATGACGTTATTAGGAACGCGAATTTTTAAACCTGCGAGATCGTCAACGGTGCGAATGGGTTTTTTCGAAATAATCTGTCGAGTGCCATAGAGATAATTATTCATTACCACATGAATTCCCTTTTTCTTCAGACTTTCATTTTTTTGTTTAAACCAGTCGCTTTCATATATTTTGAACAGTTTTTGCGGATCGTCAGTCAGATACGGTCCAAACAAAATCCCCAAATCGGGTTCATAATCGGCAAGAAAAGCCACATCACTCAAGGTTATGACATTCATGCCCATCATGGCTTGCTCGGTGACATCCTGTTTTGATCCCAATTGGGAGCTGGGATAGAGCGCAAGTGTTATTTCGGCATTACTTTTTTTATTTAATAGGTCTGCCCAGTAACGCATGACCACATCCAGGGGTTCCCCAGGGTTATTTTCATAGGCAACTTTTATTGAAATAGGTTTTGCCTGGATTATTGACGGTAAAAAAAGGGTACTGACAGTAATTAGCATCGCTATTATTTTGCTCATCTTTACTTACTCCATGCTAAGGAAATAAAACTCCAACATTGTTGTCGGGAGTGAAACCTTATGAAAAAGCAGTCATTACTGAAAAGTAGTCAGCGAATAGCAGAATGGCTGCAGATGTATCATAAATTCGTGCACCGGGTAATACTTTGCTGCTTTTAATCGGTTTTTAATGCATTTTTTGATTGTATATCTTAAAGTTATGTAATGCATGACGTTACAAGGAACACCCTCTGATGAGTTTAGTTACCGCTGATAAGATCTCTTATTCTGTTGATGATTTATTAAAAATAAAATCATTAATTTGGCTGCGGCCATTTTAAATTGTCAATACCGATAAAAACTAAGTGTTGACGCAGAATGGTGGTATCCATTAAATTTATTTAGTGCTGATTTAATACATTTGCTGAACGTATAATTCATGCTGATATTAAAAGAAAGCCGTCATTCACTAAATAACTTGTTCGGCAAGGAAATCATAGAGTAACGGATGATTCGTTACAACGGGGAAAGGCAGTAAATATTCACATGGTGAATTTGTTATCAACTTGAAAACTTATTTTACTGGGTTCCTTCTGATCATGTGAGTGAACGCAGTGATTAATGATTAACGTTAAGTGCTAACCAGAGCGCTTTTTATGAAGTTAAATTAATAATATCCATTATTTATGAATGAGGAAGCCTGTTTATTATATGGAAATACTTTTAACAATTTTAATTCTTACGTTGGTAGTATCATTAACCAGCGTGCTTACACGTCTGTCTCCTGTCCAGATACCACTTCCTTTAATCCAGATTGCCGCTGGTGCAGTACTGGCCCAGCCTATATTTGGTCTGCATGTGGAATTCAATCCTGAACTTTTTCTCTTATTGTTTATACCCCCCCTGTTGTTTGCTGAAAGTTCAAAAATACAACCTAAAGAATTGATCAAGCACAGCCGGGAAATTATCAGCCTGGCACTTGTGTTGGTACTAATCACTATTTTTGGTGTCGGCTATGTGATTCATTTACTCTTACCGAATGTGCCGCTCATCGCTGCTTTCGCATTAGCCGCCGTGTTGTCGCCTACCGATGCCGTGGCGTTGCTGGGGATTGTCGGGAAAGGGCGTATCAGCAAAAACATCCAGGAAGTGCTCGAAGGCGAAGCGTTGATGAATGATGCTTCCGGCCTGGTGGCGTTGAAATTTGCTGTTGCAGTGACGATGGGAACGATGGAATTCAGCGTTCATGGCGCAACCATTGCGTTTTTTGTCGTTGCGTTGGGCGGTATTGCCGTGGGGATCGCTGTTACCTGGTTATATGGTAAAGGGCTGCTGTTGATCAGCCGATATGCTCACGATGAACCTTCCATTCAGATTGTATTGATGCTTCTGTTGCCGTTTATTGTTTATCTGGTTGCGGAACATTTTGGCTTATCTGGCATTCTTGCCGCTGTCGCCGCGGGGTTAACAACCAGTCGCATTGGCGTAGTCCACCACGCGCCTATTCGCCTGAGAATTAAAGCTAAAAGTAGCTGGTCGATGCTTGAATATGTCTTTAACGGCATGGTGTTTCTGATTTTAGGCTTACAACTGCCGGGCATTATTTCGGAATCACTGATCCGTGCAGAAAACGATCCACTGGTGGACACCGGATCGCTGCTCCTTGATGTCATTTGGATCTACCTGGCGTTAATGGTTGTGCGCCTGGGCTGGCTTTGGCTGATGCGTCTGTATAGCCGTAAACGACCCGGCAAACATCCGATGCTGTTTGCTGGATATAAAACGCGTCATATGCTGCTGGCGACCTTTGCGGGGGTGCGCGGAGCTATCACGCTTGCGGGGGTGCTTTCTATCCCGTTATTGCTGCCGGATGGCACACCTTTTCCCGGGCGTTACTTGCTGGTATTTCTCGCCACAGGTGTGATCCTCTTTTCGCTGGTTTGCGGCATTATTATTCTGCCGTTATTACTGGGGAAAAATGTGGGGATTTTCAGCGATAACCGACAAAAAGAAGAGGAAGCTGCCGATCTGTTTATGGCTAAAATGGCCATACTGAGTGTGCAAAAGACCGAGCAACGTTTGCTGCGCGCCAGAACAGAAAACCTCGATAACGAGTTGATTATGGAAACGGGGGCCAGAGTTATCGGTTATATGCGACATAGTGAAGAGGATATGTCGCCTAATGATAATTCCCTGCATATGCAGCGTGCGAAGCTGGAAAGAACATTTAATCTGGCGGCGTTAAATGCCAAACGCGCGGCTATTTACCAGATGCGCGCAAGGCAAGAAGTCAGTGATGAAACACTGGCAAAAATAGTCAGTGAATTAGATGTGCTGGAAACGTTAATCATGGATAGCCGATAATTTTATCGCTGCCAGTAATAGGGAATTAAATGATGGCTGAGCGTAATACTTTCAGCATCGTTTATTCCCTATGTATTTCCTTATGGGCAGAACAATCGCCTGGATTAATACTGCATTAATACAACATAGTGATATAAACCAAGAATCAATGTTTTTAATCTGTACTTAATTTATCGGTGATGTTGCCTGATGGAACGAATCATTGATTGTTTGGCGGTATCCAGATGGTTTCGCAACGCCGTTATTGCATCTAAATCGCTACGGCAAATCAAAGCGCTGAGAATGGTCATATGTTCATCAACAGCAATGATATTGCGCTGTTTGAGATCGCTTTCATCCCATTGATAGTGAAAATGAAAGATCACCGATATAATTTCAAGTGATTGATTAAAAAAGATGTTGTCAGCAGCGGATAACAGCATGGCATGAAAATCACGGTCTAATTGAGAAAACATTCGAAAGTTGCTGCCAATGCTGTCGCGCAGCGTCCGGTGGCGTTCGAGCATGGTTTTTGCTTGCAGCCAGCGAGGGTCATCATCGGGAAGGTTGAGAAAGTGTTGCAGGGAATGTGTTTCGAGCATTTCGCGTAGCTCAAACAGCTGCTCGGCGTAGGATTGATCGAACTGCTTCATGCTCCATTGGCCGCGCTTTTCGCTTTGAATAAGATTATAACGACCGAATTTCAAAAGATATTCTCGTACCACTACCGGACTGACGCTTGCCGCTCGCGCCAGCTGAAGTTCGGAAAAGCTTTCTCCGGCGCGTAACTGGCGCAGGTTAATCATGGTGAAAAATGCCTGCTCGAAAAGACGGTTTTGCTCTTTCAGCGAGGCCGTGATGCAATCAAATCCATCGTTCTGTTCGGGTTTGCGGGCGATAACATAATTTTTCCCCACCAGGGTGAGCACGCCACATGCGCTTAAATGCTGGAGTATGTGGCGTACCGTAGTGCGACTGATGTTATACATTTCTGCCAGTCCGCTTTGTGAAGGCAGCGGAGAAGGAATATTGCCCCTCGCCATATCTTCAATCACCTGATTTATGACGCTATGACGTAAATTCTGCGAACGACTCATTCTTCCCTCCAGTCCGGCATTAAAAGCCGATTTAAAACATTTTTATGCGCGATCATCCGCATATTTTATGGGTAAATTCAGGCGCTCTTATAAATTCGACGATATCTGAAAGTCATAAAATAAAAGGAGCGGTGAATCATGTCCACAATGAAAGTATTAATTTGTCAGGAAATAAAGAATTTAGTATGGGAAGTCCGGGAAAGACCGGTGCCAGGCGATAATGAAGCATTAATTAAAATTAAAACTGTCGGGATTTGCGGTACAGATATTCATGCCTGGGCGGGCAATCAGCCATTTTTCAGTTATCCACGCGTTTTAGGCCATGAAATATGTGGGGAGATTATTGAATCAGGAAAAAACATTCACAATTTTAATATCGGACAGCAAGTTGCGGTAATTCCGTATATTTCTTGTCAGCAATGCCCGGCGTGTAAAAGCGGTCGTACCAATTGCTGTGAAAAAATTTCAGTCATTGGCGTGCATCAGGATGGCGGTTTTAGTGAGTATTTGAGCGTGCCGGTGGCGAACATTTTGCCCGCAGACGGTATTGACCCGCAGGCGGCAGCATTGATTGAACCTTTCGCTATTAGCGCTCATGCGGTGCGTCGTGCAGCCATTGCACCCAGCGAGCAGGTGCTGGTGGTCGGGGCGGGGCCAATCGGTCTGGGCGCGGCGGCAATCGCTAAAGCCGATGGCGCGCAGGTGGTGGTGGCGGATACCAGTCCGGCGCGCCGTGAACATGTAGCAACGCGTCTGGAATTACCTGTTCTGGACCCGTCAGCCGAAGATTTTGACGCGCAGCTGCGGGCGCAGTTTGGTGGTTCGCTGGCGCAGAAAGTGATTGACGCGACAGGTAATCAACATGCGATGAATAACACCGTAAATCTGATTCGTCACGGCGGCACGGTGGTATTTGTCGGCCTGTTTAAAGGTGAGTTGCAGTTCTCCGATCCGGAATTCCATAAAAAAGAAACGACGATGATGGGCAGCCGCAACGCCACGCCGGAAGATTTCGCTAAAGTCGGTCGATTGATGGCGGAAGGGAAAATCACTGCCGACATGATGTTAACCCACCGCTATCCGTTCGCCACACTGGCAGAAACCTACGAGCGCGATGTGATTAACAATCGTGAGTTGATTAAGGGCGTAATTACTTTCTGATAAGGCGAGATTATTCAAGTTGCCATGCAGCGTCCGGGGAAGTGTTGGGCGCTGTTTTTTTTCTGTTTCTCAATAATGTTTTGTAGGCCGGAGAAGGTGTGTAGGTCGCACCTTATGCGACCTACACATCAGTCAGGAATTACCCTTCACGTTCTACCACTTTAATTTCCACCATGCCGATCCCGAGCTTACGCGGTGAGTGCCCGAGGATATTCCCTTCGTTGGTTGAGACAGGTTCCGGTGGCACAATTACCAGTGTGTCGGCATCGGTTGGGTTATCGAAATGCAGTGTGGTGGTGGTCACTTCATTGCCCAGCACAAGGGTTTGTTCTTCATTGCCTACGCGTACCGGAATAGGACGGCTGGCGTTATTGCCGTATGCTTTGGCGGTAATCACCAGGTCAAATTTCTTCGGCAGCGGATGCTTGTACTCGATTTTTACTTCATCGCCCAGCTGTGCGTTGGACCAGCGGCCCCACGACTCTGGACGAGAAATCCCGCTAAACTGTTTCACCTCTTCTGGCGCACCAGCGACGTTAAAGATGAAACTGTCGGCTTTGTAGCGAATATCGTTATCAACAATCTTTAGCGTATCGACATTGCCTTTGTAACGCGCCATGTCGATGACCGTATCTTTAAATGCCGTTTTGCCCTTCCATATTGCTTTGTCAACATGCTGAACAATTTGCTGACCGCCAAGCTGCCCTTGCGAGACACACCAGTCGGTGGAGAGTGCCAGTTCCGGAGCCCAGAGTTGTGCCATCTTGTAGCAACGGTCAACCCAGACGAAATTGTCGCGTGGAGCGAAATCTGCCAGCTGGAAACGCAGCGGTGCTGAGTATTCGCTTTCCGGCAGCGGTTCCACGCGTTTGTCTGAAACCCGCAACAGCAGCGGCAAACGGAAATGGCTACCTGAGAAGGCAATCATGTTTTTCTGCTGGTCGATGGTGAACTCTTTCATCTCTTTAGGGAATTTCCACAGGCGGATGATATCCGGCTTCCACGCCAATGTTTTCTCTTTGATATTGAGGAAGATTTCCGACATCGACTGCCCGGATAAACTGCTACGGCCAAGTCCGAGATAGTTATCGCCACCGAGAATGTCCAGCACCGTCGCGCCGTTATCCATCGTATTACGCTTCACTGCCAGCGTCTCTTGCTGCGGCTTGTCGCCACGGATGACAAAAAACAGGTTATTGCGATCCTGCTTATTAAGGTATTTCCACGCCGTATTGTTCATCGCTAAATGGTCAGAAGAGACGACGATGACGGTATCTTTAAACCACGGTGACGCTTTGATTTTGTTGATAAACGTCGCAATATTCTCCTGGCTGCAACTTACCGCGCTGAATGACTGATTCGGCTTACCGTCAAAATCATATTTTTTGCGGTTACAGGTGCGCGAGATAAAACCATCCGGGTGATGGGTATCGACTGTCAGGGTAAACAGTGAGAATCGCTGACCTGAGCGGGAAAGCTCTTCAAATTTTTTCCACGCTTCATCGAGAACGGTATCGTCGTAGAATCCCCAGTCGTTGCGATAGTGCGGGTCGGCCACCACGCTTTTCAGCTCTTCTGAGCCGTATAAGTGGTCGAAGCCGTGCGATTTCAGGAACACATCTTTACCGGCAAAACGCAGATTCGCGCCCTGCACGAAATAGTTCTGATAACCCGAGTTTTTCAGAATATCGCCCAGACAGATGTTCTGCGGGAAGAAGCTGGAAACAGAGGCGGAGGCGTTGCCTTCAAATGGGGCAAACAGCGGTATTCCGCACTGAGAAGCCACCATGCCCGCAATCGTGTAATCCGTTCCCGGCAACTGCTGCGTGTGGCTGAAATCCAGGCCTTCATTTTTCAACGCGCCCAGTTCAGGCGTGAGATCCGGGAAAGCCTCGTTATCAAAATAGGTCCGCTCGAGACTTTCGCCGTAGATATAAACCAGGTTGAGTTTCGGGTCAGGGATAGTTCTCGACGGTTCTTTATAATAAGCCGCAAAGTCCGGGTCGCCGTCGCGTGACTGGGATTTCACCAGTTCCGTTATCTGACGAAATGCCGGGCTGGCATCCACTGAACCCAGCGCCAGTAAGAGTGCCAGCAGGCTGTAACCAAAATGGTGCGGATGATGACGACGACGGCGCAGGATCCAGCCCAGCGCAACGAACACCGCCGTCAGCCCCAGCACAATGCCGATACCAGGCAGGATGTATTTGCTGACACCAGCACCGGTCAGGCTGTTGGTTAAGGTATAGAGAACCGCGTCGTTAATACCATCGCCAGTAAAATAGTCGCTGGCAAACAGGGTGATATTTAAAACGACAAATAGCCCCAGCACCGTTAACGTGGCTGCAAACCACCAGGTGTTACGTCCCGCTTTCCATGCGTAAATCAGCACAGAGGCGAGAAAAAGGGCGAAAGAGAGTAGTTCTGACAACGGGCGATCCTCACTAAACCGGGCCGTTTAGCCAACGTTTAAGCTTTTTGAGAAGCACAATGTAATGGCGTCGCCATATTGCTGCAATTCTAGTGTCAAAAAAATGCGATGTTGTTAGGAATTAGTTTATAAACAGACTTTTTTGATCGCGATCGCTTCCCGTGTAACAGGGGTAAAACCGTCCAGGAGCAGGGAAAAGGGCAGGAGAGAGCCGCGTCAGCCGGGTAACAGCTAAAACGCGGCGTTTCGCGGTTCAGGAAATGAAGTTCAGCCCCTGCTTTAACACCAGATCGCAGGCTTTGGTTTTCACCTTTTCTGCCAGCGGAGTCGTTCCAATATTATCCAGATTGAGTTGCTGACCATCTTTGGTTTTCAGCAAACCCTGAATGCCATCCAGATAGTTGGTGTCTTCTTTTTGCTCTTCACTGTTCAGGCCCAGTTTTTCCAGTACCTGATTCTTGATGTTTTCGGCATCGGTTACCGAAGCCAGCTTTTGCTTCGCACAGTATTGCAGAATGCCTGCGGCGTTGTTCATGTTATCTGCGCTTAAGGCCTGGTTCCCGCTGCTAAGCAAGTTAGTTAATGACGCGAGCGACCAACCGCCTTCCTGTGTCGTGTTGTTTTGGTTGCCAAGTTCGCTGGCGGCGCTGGAGAGCGCATCTTTCCAGGACGCAGCATGCACCCCGGTGGAAATTAATGCGCTGGCGGCAATGGCACAGCACAGAAGATGTTTAATAGTTTTCATCATCATTACTCAAGGTTGAATTGTGTCGCAGTATACCGCCAGAAACGGGGATTAATACTCTTTACCTGTTACACGGCTACGGTAGCTATCCCAGTTGAAGATCACCCACAAACTGTTACCCAGGCGCATACGGTCCATCACGCGTTCGCCCAGCAACTTGGTCATCTCTTCCATATTACTGTTGGTCAGCATCCCGGTTGGGCGTTTGGAAGAAGAGCGGCGATCGACGATCTGGTTGATGATCACTTTTTCGTATTTCGATTCGGTCTGCACGCCGATCTCATCGATCACCAGCAGATCAACGTTACTCAGATCGTTAAGCAGCTGTTCTTCGCTGGTACCGCTATTCCTGAAGGTATCTTTCATCGCCGACATAATATCGGCCACGGTGATGATCAATACGGATTTACCGCGTAGCAGCAGCTCGTTGCAGATTGCCGCCGCCAGATGGTTTTTGCCGGTTCCTGGCTTGCCAGAAAAGATGAAGCTGGCGATGTTGCCGTCAAACTCTTCGACATACTGGCGCGCTTTGCTTAACGCATTCATTTGCCCTTCACACTCAACGCGATAGTTCTCAAAGGAGCAGTTCTGATGCAGTGGACGAATACCGGAGCGGTTAAAGGTGCGCTGCATTTTCATCGCCCGATTTTCACGTTCGAGAGCGGCGGAGCGGATCGCCCCTTGTTCTTTCTGCCAGGCCAGTAGTTCTTCACCCGTTTTGAAAGCAGGTTTGATATGGGCAGGCATCATTTTTTGCAGGCGTTGCATCAGGTCGCCAACGTTTTTCATCGTTACCCTCTGAATCCTGGTGGAATTTGGCTGTCAGGTTCACTGACCGTATTCACATCTCGTTTCGGCAGTCCGCCGTTGCTGGCACGACCGATTTGCAGGCTGCGCGCCAGTTTTTGTTGCCACTGCACATGGTGAAAGACTTTACCTTCCGCCTGCCAGTAGGCAATGAATGAGGCCAGTTCTTCGGTGGTCACCGGCTCTCTTAGTGCCACGCCCCATAATGCCGCCTGACGGATAAAGTCGGCATCGGGTTGCCAGTCCGGATACATGGCAAATTTCCCCATTGGTACAGCAACGGGGACGGCTTGCGGTTCCTGATAGAGTTGATCGTCCAGGGCCACGTCACTTCCCGGACGCGCCAGCTTTTCTTCCAGCGCCAGCAGTTCAGCCAGGCGTGCAGGCGTGACGGCATAAAACGCCGGGGCATTGTTAGCAAATACGGCAACCACACCGCCTTCAGCTTTTGCCAGAACGGTTTGGTGATCGTGTACCAGGGCGTCAATACCAACGACGTCCGGGGTCAAAACTCTGGAAGACATACTGTTTCTCAAATATGGAACGATGAACGAGAAGGGAGATAACTTTTATAGTAACACACGGAGGAGAGGAGGTTGTCTCTCATCCGCGTGCTTTAAGTGAGGCAATTTTATACGCGAGGGCGCTTGCGGTACAACCATAATCCAGGAATGGAAAGACCGATGGATAACGCACCAACAATCGATGAAGCTGTAAGAAAGTTGGTTAACAGGGTAATCATCAACGGTTCGCTGTAACCTAGCTGGCTGATTTTTACCGCCGAAATCATTGCGGTATAAGCTGATATGCCAGGGAACATAGGGATAACAGCCGCCACGGTAAACACTTTCGGATGCGCCAGATACCAGCGCGACCATTGAATACCAATGGTGCCGACCAGCATAGAGGCCATAAAGGTTGACCATTCAATATTCAGCCCGCTGGTCATTAAGATCATTCGGGAACCATGACCTATCGCACCAAGCAGCGCACACCAGCGTAACGCTCGAACGGGAACGTTGAACACCATCGCAAAGCCGACCGCAGGAATGGCGGCGAGGATCATATCCTGCGCCAACGCTAACAGAAATTCGATCACACCCATCCGCGTAGCCCCCAAATCGTCAGTGCCATTACTACGCCGACACAGGTAGCCAGTGTCAGCAGACTGGCGATTGCCCAGCGTGCCAGTCCGGTATTGATGTGGCCTTTAAACATATCGGCGACGGCATTTATCAACGGAAAGCCCGGCACCAGCAGCAGAACGCTGGCGGCCATCGCAATGGTGGGGGTATTGCTGAAAGTGGGAAGTTGCAAAAGCAATCCGGAAATGGTGGTGGCGGCGAAAGCGGTGAGGCAAAAGTTGATCTGTGGATGAAGATGACGTTGTGCCAGTAGCTGGCGGATATACATCGCGGCCGTACTGGCCAGGAAGGTGATGACGGCACCATCCCAGCCACCTTTATTGAGTTTACAGAAACAGGCGCAGGAAAGGCCAACCATTAAGGCTACCAGCCATCTTGGGTAACGTAATGGCTGAATTTGGCTAAATCGTTTCTCAACGCCTTTGTAATCCAGCAGATGATGCTCCGCCAGAATCACAATGTGCTGGACTTCAGTCACCACATGCATATTAATGCCGCGATCGTGATTTTTTCGTGTCGATGTCAGGCATTGCCCATCTTTAATGGTTGTCAGCACTATGGCGTTCGAAGAGATAGAACTTTCGACGCTGTCCATTCCCAACGCCCGACCCAGTCGTGAGGAAAGTTCATCAACCAACGCGCTTTCCGCACCATGTTGCAAAAGAAATAATCCACACTGGATACAAAGCCGTGTTACGGCTCGCTGTTGCTCAGTTTGCATAACTCGCCCTTTGTCATAGACGTGATGCGTATTGTTCAGATAATGAGAATCCATTTGTATCATGAAGCACGGTTGTTTTGCGGTAGGTTAAGATCAAAATTGCGCTGATTAATCCTGGTTATCGGGAGATGCTCGGTGATAAAAAGCGAATTATCTCTCGCCGTAAACAAACTATCGCATGAATATTATCACTATAATGAATTTGTTATTTGGCCTTTTCGAGTCAGGATAATAGATAGCTGGGCGCGTTTTTTAATGTTAACAAGTTAAAACCATCAGATTTTATTGAATAAATATTGATTGTGTGATTCCCGCACTCTGCGGGAAGAGATATCATTTAATTATAAATTAAATGAATGAGATTTCTGTTTTTCATTAAGTATTTCTAACAACTTAATGTAGATATTTTAAATGTCTCCAGGCTATTTCACCAGGTTATCATTTGATGCTAACCTTCTGACACATGCAGTGGAGTTGTTGTGCAGCAGGAGTATGCTGATATGAAAGTGAATGCTAAGGATAATTTATTCGCTTAATCTATTAATTTGCTGGAAATATTTAAGGAATGAATACCTTGAATAAGCCATCATGATTTTTAGACAGTGGATGTGGAGGAAATATGTTGCCAGGATGCTGCAAAAATGGAATTGTTATCAGTAAAATACCTGTTATGCAAGCAGGGTTAAAAGAGGTCATGAGGACTCACTTCCCTGAATATGAAATAATATCCAGCGCCTCTGCGGAGGACCTTACCTTATTACAATTACGTCGTTCCGGATTAGTCATTGCTGATTTAGCCAGTGAAAGTGAAGAGCCACGTTCTGTTTGTGAGCATTATTACTCTTTAATCTCACAATATCGGGAAATTCACTGGGTTTTCATGGTGTCACGCTCCTGGTATTCCCAGGCAGTAGAATTGCTCATGTGCCCTACGGCGACATTATTGTCTGATGTTGAACCCATTGAGAATCTGGTCAAGACCGTACGTTCCGGCAATACGCACTCAGAGCGTATCAGCGCCATGCTGACCTCTCCGGCAATGACTGAAACTCATAATTTTAGCTATCGCTCCGTCATTCTCACTCTTTCAGAGCGCAAGGTACTGCGGCTATTAGGTAAAGGATGGGGCATCAACCAGATAGCTTCATTGCTTAAGAAAAGTAATAAAACTATTAGCGCCCAAAAAAACAGTGCGATGCGTCGACTGGCAATTCACAGCAACGCTGAAATGTATGCATGGATAAATAGCGCGCAGGGTGCAAGAGAACTTAACTTGCCTTCTGTTTATGGAGATGCCGCAGAATGGAACACAGCCGAATTAAGAAGAGAAATGTCGCACTCATAGAAAAATGCGTCATGAGTCGTATCGGTATTGAGAGTTTATTCAGAAAGTTTGCGGGTAACCCTTATAAGCTCCATACCTATACCAGTCAGGAGTCATTTCAGGATGCCATGTCGCGGATCTCGTTTGCGGCGGTCATTTTTTCTTTTTCTGCCATGAGAAGTGCGCGCAGAGAGGGATTATCCTGCCTGACTGAACTGGCGATTAAGTTTCCGCGTACCCGGCGTTTAGTTATTGCGGATGATGATATTGAAGCTCGGCTGATTGGTTCATTATCGCCATCACCGCTGGACGGTGTATTAAGTAAAGCGTCAACGCTGGAGATTTTTCATCAGGAACTCTTTTTGTCATTAAATGGTGTACGTCAGGCGACCGATCGACTGAACAATCAGTGGTACATTAACCAAAGCCGGACGCTAAGCCCGACGGAGAGAGAAATATTGCGCTTTATGTCGCGTGGCTACTCAATGACACAAATTGCCGAGCAGCTTAAACGCAATATCAAAACGATCCGTGCACATAAATTTAATGTGATGTCGAAACTGGGCGTCAGTTCTGATGCAGGGTTGTTGGAGGCCGCAGATATTCTGTTATGTATGCGGCATTGCGAAACAAGTAATGTGTTGCATCCTTATTAATCCGCATGATGCCGGGTTTACTTCCCCGGCAGTGTTTTCATTTCAGCGTACAATCGCCACATTGCTGCACATCCGGTAAGCGATAACGCTGGCAGCAAGTGCGGCGCACCAGCAGGCCGTCGCGTAGCACCACGGTACGCCAGAGTGGATTATCTTCACCGGTAGTAAGCGTTTTCTCAAAAAAGAGGGCATGGCGCAGCGATTCAACTGTCGCCTCGCCGAGCAGCTGTTTCATCTCAGTCAGATACCAGTTGATCAAATAACCGGTATTGCTCCAGATAAGTTTGCCGTTAATCTCTCCCGTTGCTTCTAGTGCCTGCACAACCGGAACAAGCGCCTGGCTGATTAACGTTTCCATTCGCTGCTGCGGCGAATGTAGTGTTGCGTTTTTATCTTCACACACATCGACCCAGAAACAGGCGGCGCGTCCGGTTTCGTGAAACTCAACGTGGACGTGTTCCGGCGACACATCTAATGCTTTTTCCTTAGTCAGCAGCGCCAGCATTAATGGTGGTACCATCAGGCCGATATACCATTGCGCCCACAGTGAGATCAGCGGTTTGTTTTCGCGGATCATCAAAGGTTGGTTGCGGTAGATATGATCGGAATAGACCGCGAGTAGAGAACTTAGCGCATTCGGTGATGACCATTGCGCCAGCGTCATGGCGTTAAGTGGGGCGGGTTCATCCAGGCGGATAAACTCCAGCAAATGTTCACGATGTTCGGCGATCGCCGCCCGCACGGCTTGTGCAAGCCCAGCATCCTGCGGCTGGAGATGCGTTCGCCAGATAACATCTTCATAGAGCGGTGCGGAACGATAGGCCATAATCGTGATAGTAATCTAAATGATAATGATTGCTAATCCTATCGATAGGTTTACCCGATAGCAAGGGATTTCTCTGGCTTGCAAATGATAAAAATTATCATATGATATTGGTTATCATTATCAATGAAAGAGATGAAACCATGTTGCAACGTACGCTGGGCAGTGGCTGGGGAGTGTTGCTGCCGGGATTGCTGATTGCAGGGCTGATGTATGCGGATTTATCGCCGGATCAATGGCGGATTGTCATTCTGATGGGATTGGTATTGACGCCGGTGATGCTGTATCACAAACAGTTACGGCATTACGTTTTGCTACCATCGTGCCTGGCGCTTATTGCTGGCATCATGCTGATGATAATGAATTTGAATCAGGGGTGATAAAACAGTGAAGAGACAAGAAAAGAAGTAAAGATAATTGGTGCGAGGGGGGGGACTTGAACCCCCACGTCCGTAAGGACACTAACACCTGAAGCTAGCGCGTCTACCAATTCCGCCACCTTCGCACAGTCATCTTACTTTTTTTGATATTGCCTCGTTTGGTGCGAGGGGGGGGACTTGAACCCCCACGTCCGTAAGAACACTAACACCTGAAGCTAGCGCGTCTACCAATTCCGCCACCTTCGCCCAGTGCGAGCAATATCAACGTGGTTTTTGGTGCGAGGGGGGGGACTTGAACCCCCACGTCCGTAAGGACACTAACACCTGAAGCTAGCGCGTCTACCAATTCCGCCACCTTCGCATACCATCAATTCTTAAAAAGAATTGCTACCACGGAGGCGCATTCTAGTGGTTTTCAGCTTTTCGTCAATAGTTAATTATCGACAGAGGTGTAATTGCTGGAAAAATGTCCATCAGCGGATTGTGGATAATTCGTTTGTCGGTCAGATAAGGCGTGTACGCCGCATCCAACACGGTATGCGGCGACAGATATCAGATACTTAACCTTTCTTCGCCTGGCGGGTCATAATGGCGCGATACACCTTGAAGCGCCCGGTTTGCGCAATCACTTCGTGGAAACCAAATGTCTCATCCAGCACGTCCGGGTAAGGCAGGAAGGCGTTCGCTACAATTCGCAGCTCGCCGCCGCTATTAAGATGACGCACCGCGCCGCGAATCAGCGTTTGCGCCGCATCCAGGCTGGTTTGCATCCCATCGTGGAACGGCGGGTTGGAGATGATCATATCAAAACGACCTTTCACCTCGGAAAAGACGTTGCTGGCAAAGACTTCACCTTCAACACTGTTGGCAGCAAGTGTTGCGCGACTGGCTTCTACCGCTGGTGCAGAAACATCACACAGAGTGAGGCGGATCTTCGGTGAATGGCGCGCAAAAGCAACGGAAAGAACGCCTGCGCCGCAGCCGACATCCAGCACTTTACCTTTCGTGTGCGGGGTTAGCGTCGAGAGCAACAACTGACTGCCGACATCCAGACCGTCGCGGCTAAACACGCCCGGCAGCGTTTTGACCGTCAAGCCATCGACGCTGTATTCGCCCCAGAATTTATTGGCATCAAATACCGGCTGCTTTTCCAGACGACCAAAATAGAGGCCGCAGCGACGGGCGCTGTCTACCTTATTCAACGGCGCATAATCGGCCAGCATCTGCTCGGCGCTGCGCACGCCGCTGCGGTTCTCGCCAACGACAAAAATATCCGTGCCCACCGGAAGCAGAGAAAGTAAATTCATCAACTGGAACTGGGCTTCCGGTTTATTCTTCGGCCAGTAGTAAATCAAAGTATCGCAATCAGCGACATCATCCGCCGTGGCGACCAGGCTAAAACGGGCGTTATCCCCCATCTGGCGGTTTAACACCTGCCAGTGGTGGAATTGCTGGGTATGAGCACGGCTGGCCGCGGTATCTAAACGCGCGGGCAGGTCATCCTGTAAGTCTCCGGCAAACAGAATACGGCTTTGTTCGAAATCATCACTGTGACGCAGCAAGACTTCACTTGCCGGGGTAAATGCAGACATGGAATGCTCCTCAATTGATACTGGCGGCGATTATAGCCATATGTTGGCGCGGTATCGACGAATTTGCTATATTTGCGCCCCTGACAACAGGAGCGATTCGCTATGACATCCCGACGAGACTGGCAGTTACAGCAACTGGGCATTACCCAGTGGTCGCTGCGTCGCCCTGGCGCGTTGCAGGGGGAGATTGCCATTGCGATCCCGCCACACGTCCGTCTGGTGATGGTGGCAAACGATCTTCCCGCCCTGACCGATCCTCTGGTGAGCGATGTTCTGCGTGCGTTAACCGTCAGCCCCGATCAAGTGCTGCAACTGACGCCAGAAAAAATCGCGATGCTGCCGCAAGGCAGCCGCTGCAACAGCTGGCGGTTGGGTACTGACGAACCGCTATCACTGGAAGGCGCTCAGGTGACATCACCGGCGCTCACCGAATTACGGGCAAACCCAACGGCACGCGCCGCGTTATGGCAACAAATTTGCACATATGAACACGATTTCTTCCCTCGAAACGACTGATTTACCAGCGGCTTTCCACATTGAACAACGCGCCCACACCTTTCCGTGGAGTGAAAAAACCTTTGCCAGCAACCAGGGCGAGCGCTATCTCAACTTTCAGTTAACGCAAAACGGCAAAATGGCGGCGTTTGCGATTACGCAAGTGGTGCTGGATGAAGCTACATTGTTCAATATTGCGGTCGATCCTGACTATCAGCGTCAGGGACTGGGAAGGGCGCTGCTGGAACATCTGATCGACGAACTGGAAAAACGCGGCGTGGCGACGCTATGGCTGGAAGTCCGTGCCTCAAATGCTGCCGCCATTGCCCTGTACGAAAGTTTAGGCTTTAACGAGGCGACGATTCGCCGCAATTACTACCCCACCACGGACGGTCGCGAAGACGCCATCATCATGGCGTTACCAATCAGTATGTAAGACAAGGTGGAATAATGAAGTGGGACTGGATTTTCTTTGATGCCGATGAAACGCTGTTTACCTTTGACTCATTCACCGGCCTGCAGCGGATGTTTCTTGATTACAGCGTCACCTTTACCGCTGAAGATTTTCAGGACTATCAGGCCGTTAACAAGCCACTGTGGGTGGATTATCAAAACGGCGTGATCACTTCATTACAGCTTCAGCACGGGCGGTTTGAGAGCTGGGCCGAACGGCTGAACGTCGAACCGGGTAAACTCAACGAGGCCTTTATTAATGCGATGGCGGAAATCTGTACGCCGTTGCCGGGGGCGGTTTCCCTGCTTAACGCCATTCGTGGCAACGCCAAAATCGGCATCATCACCAACGGCTTTAGCGCCTTGCAACAGGTGCGTCTGGAACGCACGGGCCTGCGTGATTACTTCGATTTGCTGGTGATTTCCGAAGAAGTTGGCGTTGCCAAACCGAATAAGAAAATTTTCGATTATGCGCTGGAACAGGCGGGCAATCCTGACTGTTCACGCGTGCTGATGGTTGGCGACACTGCTGAGTCCGATATTCTCGGTGGCATCAACGCCGGGCTTGCGACCTGCTGGCTGAATGCGCACAATCGCGAGCAACCAGAAGGCATCGCGCCCACCTGGACCGTTTCTTCGTTGCACGAACTGGAGCAGCTCCTGTGTAAACACTGATTGCCTCCCCCCCGTTGATGGGTAAAATAGCCGCAATTTTTCGTTTTCAACAAGCGCGGCGCGATGCCGCTTACTCAAGAAGAAAGAATTATGACGTTGTCTCCTTATTTGCAAGAGGTGGCGAAGCGCCGCACTTTTGCCATTATTTCTCACCCCAATAATTAAGCCTAAATTAAAGCTCTTTTACTTTTTCAAAGTCCTTTCAGTTAATTGATGTTTGGTTTTATAAGTTATTTAAATACAGTTAGTTATGTGGCTTCTTTAATTGAAAATTCTTTCATGTAACTTTAAATCGATCAGGTTGCTTTCATCAAAAATCTGTACATATGCTTGTACATAATGTACAAAGCAGCAGAGGTGTTTTGCGATTTGTACAAGGTGAGTAATGGCGCTGTCTGATGCGTGGTTGCGTTCAGTCGTTGGAAAGGAACGTGATAAGGTTTTGGTTAAATCCGATCGTGATGGTCTGTCTGTCAGAGTATCACCGAAAGGTCGCGTAGTGTTCCAATATCGTTATCAATGGGCAGGGAAAGGTGAGCGCCTTGATATCGGAACTTACCCGGCAACTGGATTAAAAGAGGCCAGAGAAGAAGTTATCCGTCTCCGTGGTGAACTCGAGTCAAACCGCAATCCACGATTAGTCAAGCAGGCTGAAAAACGAAAAGCTACTGAAGCCATGACGGTAGAGTCTGTGATCCGTGCCTGGTATGAAGCATATTGTGTAAAAAATAAAAAAGGTTCTGAACAGATACTCCGCTCGTTTGAGCTGCACCTGTTCTCTAAAATCGGGAATATCCCTCACGATGCAGCTACATTGCATGATTGGTTAGAAGTCCTGGAGCCTCTTAGCACCAAGACTCCAGCAATAGTAGACCGATTGCTAATTAACGCAAAGCAGGCTCATGTCTGGGCGTATAAGAGAAAGCTCATTGAAACTCGCCCACTGTCGGATATCACGGGTAAAGATATGGATATCCGTAAAGGTCAGAAAAAACGGTTTCTGACACATGATGAAATTAACATCCTTTATGCTGCGATCGATGGTTCTCGAATGGTTCCTAAATACCGAGCCTTCATTAAACTATTGCTGCATTTTGGTTGCCGTAGTTCAGAGCTAATTACTGCTAGGGTGGATGATTTTGATTTCATAAATAAGGTATGGACTGTACCACCAGAACGACATAAGACTGGGGACATAACAGGCGAACCGCTAAAGCGGCCCATTATTGAACCGGTTGAAGAGCTTATAAAATACGTTATCTCTATGAACAACGGTTCCGATATGCTTTTTACTAAGGAAGGAAGCAGGGAGCCAGTTGGTCGGACATCATTGCAGTCGCTGCCTTACAATTTAATGCAGTTCGCATGGCGACGTTTGGGGTATCAATTTCCTCATTGGTCTCTTCATGATTTGAGACGAACAGCACGAACAAACTTTTCTGATCTTACTGCTCCTCATATTGCTGAAATAATGCTTGGTCATAAACTGCCAGGTGTATGGCAAGTTTATGATAAGAGCGATTATCTAGAAGAACAGCGTAAAGCTTACTGGGCATGGTGGGAGAGGGTTGAATCGATCGTTACTTGTACTGACTTAATCTCCAACGGACAGTTTGCGTAGCCAGAGCGTAATCATATCTGCCAGTCCGCTGCGGATACCTTGTGTACTGGGTTTTTAGCCAGACTACGTTAACCGGTAGCTTCAGTATTTGGGGTGTCGGCAGGAGTTTGATGGTTTATTGGGTTACTGTGGGACTAAGGATGTAGGGATGCCAATCGATGAATTATGAAAAATATCATAGCACAAACAGAAGCAAGGGTTTGCGAACCTTCTGCTACTTAATTTATTATGTGCAGGTGATTTTTAATGTGATGAAGTGTTTTATGACTCGCGGAAACTTTGATTTTATAAACTCTAACGTGGTTTTCTCAGAAGCCGATAAGTCATTGTGGATTGATCTCATTAACACCGATTGTATTTGGTATGATATGATAATTAATCCTCCTGATGATATAAGAACAAATAAGATAATAAAGAACTATCTCAGAATTATGGAAAAATATACGAGGGAAAGCTGTGAAAAGAGATTTATTTATTTCTTAGGTTCAAGAAAAAAAGTGAGGTTTTCAACCAAGAAACAGCCTAGGTATAACCCATTCACAAAAAATATAGTATTCACTCTGTTGATTGGCAAAGAAGAGCGAAAGCTTCGGATAAAATATTCCTTTTGCACGTTTACGCAGAATGGGGTAGTGAAGGTAACTCCAAATGTTAGAGTAACTGAGAAGTTTCTCTACATTGAATATGAAAATGGCAATTTATGTGTGATGTCAGTTCATGATTTCGTAAACGGACATTATATTGATTTAGGAATTCATACAGAAGTGCATTACGTAGGATATACACGTCATCCGCATCGGCGCCCTGTTGATTTTATTCACCGTGGCTTATCAAAGATGCTGTATAGCGTTTCAAATGACGATAATGATTTTTTTGTTTGTTTTAGTATATTTAATCCAAGGATTATATCTCTGAATAATAAATGTAATGTGGTCTTTAATATTTCAAATTCTCTACTGGATGAAATTGATGTTGATAATGAGGGGAGAATTATTGAAAACTGCTTAATACGTTACTTTGATCCTAAGCTTCAAGATGATGACAAGGAAAGTAAAAGGTCAGATTTAAATAAAATGTTTATGGACCTGGTGGAAAATAAAAAAATTAAAAAAATATACGTTAATTTTCAATATGAAAGGAATAATGAGTATTTCTGCTTTTACTCTAAAGTTGTTCCGCCGAAATTTCATCATTTCTTTGTGTTGGATTTTTCTGATGGCAAGATAAATATTGATAGAGACCAGGATATGATGACTCAGATGGCATTGTGCATGGGGTATTATAATTATTAATATTTCGCCTGATGCCAACTCAAAATCTTTTTTGTCGCATCCATTGTGGATTAATATTCAGAGGTAAGGGGTATCTGCGGAATTTATATTTTGCAGGATGAGCATACAATACATGATATAACATCTGTTTTTGGCACAGAGCATATAGTCAGATTATGTTTAGTTCTGTGCCATAGATGGATATTATCTCACCTCTTGGCTAACTCTCATTACTCAATAACTCCAGCAAATCTGTATATTTTGCGTGATGCCCATTTATTTGGGCAGGATTTAATATCAGGATCTGGAAAATCTGGCCTGTATTTCTGGCCTGTCCTCCTGTTTACGCTGTTCCAGCGAAGCACCGTCGATATTGAAACGCCACAGAATTCGGCGACTTGTTTTGTTGTCATTAAGTTGCTCATTGCTACCCCTCCAGCGGTTGTTCAGTTGAAAGACTCATGCGCATGTGCGTAACTCCGATAACTCGTTAAAGCGTTCCATAAACATCCCGTAGGCATGGCCTGGCGACAGTGGAATAACTTTGAACATCTCTGTGGCAGAGATGCCTTCCAGTACTGGCCAGAAAGAGCCATCATCAAGCCCGAGATCGCGGCGTTCGGTTGCCAGCATGATGAGATCGGCATATTTCACGGGTGTACTCATAACCGGGGGTAACCCGTATTTCTCACGGATTACTGTGTCTATTTTTTCTTCCATCCGTTTATAGTCAGGAAGAAAGCGTTTCAGTGGTGCGGGGATGTCCTGGCAATACGCTTCTGTTGCATCATGCATTAACGCTTCAAAAGCAAATTCCTGCGGTACCAGCTGGCTGCAAAGCACCGCATGTTGGGCGACGCTGTAGAAGTGTGAAAGATGACCGGCAAAGCGACAGATATTTGAAAGGGAAACCGCGATATCGTTAATATCGATGTCGTCTTTATTTATCCTGTCATAATAAAAATGCTTCCCGGAAAAAGTTTTAATAAATGACATTTTGTTCTCCACGTATATGCGTTGCACCGTGCTGAATTCTGGTAAAAGGAAGCCCTCACCATCTGGCGATTATTGGGTAAATTATGTTGACATAAATGCCCCTGCAGGGGCATTTGCAGTAATGAAATCAGGCGGTGAAAGTACCAATAAAGGTTTCTACTTTGCTGTCTTTGAATTTCTCAACAAGCAGATCACGAAATTCGTTAGCCATTTCTTCCTGCACCGCTTCCAGCTGAATAATGCGCAGAACCAGTACAGGACGATCGCCAGTGATAATGCTGAGGCGTAATTTAAACGGACGTTCTTTCAGACCTTCAAACGGAACGCATTTAAATTCAAATGCCACTGGCATAATGTCTTTGGTCTTCGCTTCGACAGACTCCATCAGGGAGCGTTTGCCGCTGAAGTCATTATCTTCAAAATCAGCGGTCTGGTTCGCTTCAATTGTGATTTTACGGATCGCCGCAGCCGCTTTGGTTGCCTGAATGGCGTCACCATTAGCATCAAAGCCCACAAGGTAGTCGGCCCAGTCTTCAATCCATTCTGCCAGTGACTTCTGGGAGTTACGCTCGCCGTTAACAGACAACAGGGCAGAGAACGGTGCTGTCTTTTTCAGTTTGAGAGTGGCGGTGTTATCTGCGTGACCTGGTTCATCAATAGTACCCAGGTTAAGCACACTGACTGCTCGCATATTATCGGCATCGATAAAGCAGCGGGTGCCTTCATCTGCAAGATCTTTAGAATAACGGGTAAAGTCATCGATGCTGGCAGTGGAAAGCGCACCACGGAAACGGAAGCGATTTAAATTAAATTTTTCCAGATCATGAATGCGGAAATTCTCAGGCAATGCCACAGCATCGGCACCAATCTTACTGATAATTTCATTAACACCCTGAGCAGAAATAAGGGCATGGATTTGATTAATTGCGGTTGCGTCTAAGTTCTGAGACATAATAAGTCCTCACTATATAAAGATATTCAGTGATGAGATAAATAATCGGTTAATTAAGAACGATATTAATGACCTGCTGCGCGGAGTTTTCCGTCAGGTTCACCGGCAAGAGTCAGTAATTGTCCCTGGTCTTCCTGCAGAATAGTCAGGCGACCACCGCGATTGACATACATCGGCGTTTCGGTGGTGTCTTCTTCGGAAATTTTCCCGCGGTTAGTCGGGCGAACATATGAGAGTTTGTGTTTGATTTTCACACGGTTCTCATCAAATGGTTCGATTTCCAGGTTGAGTGAGACCTTACCTTTGGTTTTCGTGTTCATCACACCTGAAGCGACTTCACTGAGAACTGCGCCGATTTTGGTTTCAAATACGCCGCCGTCCAGCTCCCCGATAAATGCCTGCACATCAGTACTGCGTTCGCTAGCCATTTTGCTGCTCCTCATCATATCGACCCTGCAAGGTCGGTTGGTTTCTCCACAAAACAGAGAAGAACACCTGCGGTGGCAGCCGCCCGGATGGATTGGGTTATGAGCCCGTTGTCCGGTGATGCTCTTCTCTGTTTTGTAAAAAGAGCGGTACCAGCCGGAAGCAAGTGTACAAACTGGTACCGCCAAAGCAGTGGCTGTTGTGGTGACCGGTGCTGATCTCCGGCTTGCGGTTATTTCAGACTCTCACGGGTGTTTAATTGCCCCGCCGAACAGCTCTTTTCCGCAATAGCTGCAATGTCTTTCGCGCATCAGCCTGCGCATTCACCACAACGTTGAGAGCACTTAGCCAGTTACGGCACCACACTTTGTCGCGGTTCCATAAATGCCCTCATCGTTGCACCCTGGTCTCTTCCCAGGTGTCAAACCGAACCGCCACGCTGGTTAGGCGTCTTATCAGCATCATCATTGACTTGCACATTCCGGCTACCTGGTTTGTTTGCCCGAGCAAGGAGTGGATTGTCCCCTTTAACGTCCCCAGACCGCTAACGACGCATGTGCCATACGCCGTGTTACAACCAAATTTTGTTAGTACCTTGTTTGTTGGTCTGGAAAGAAAGATAAAATGAAGTTGCGCATTATGCAAGTGTTTTTGTTGCGAGATATGCAATTTGATGGGTAATGAAAAGCCACCTTCGGGTGGCTAATTGATGAGGAGGTAAGGGTTAATTGTGTCGCTTAAGGGTTTGTGACTGGCTGATTAAGACCTTTCCAAAGACCATAAACCGGTGTTCATTTTCGCTGGTAATTCCCCATTCACGGTAAATCTGGTTATCAGAAATCACCAGTAGTTTGTCAGGTATCATTTGCAGTCGTTTGACATAAATTTTATCATCAAAACCAAATACATAGATACCATCTCCATCAAACTGATTGATACTGACATCAACGAAGATGAGATCTCCTGGCTCAATGGTTGGACACATACTGTCCCCACGAACGTTGATTACTTTAATGTGATTTGCTGGCCGTCCGCCAAACATCGATACAGCATTATCAGTTCTGTATTCAATGGCATGAATCACATCAATGACATCACCGCCCTGGATAAGGCCATTTCCCGCACTGGCACTGATATCCAGCATTTCAATACGGAATACATCCTTCACCTGCGCAACATCCTCACTAATACTGTTTTTACATACAGTATTACTTTTGAAGTCTGAGGTAAAGAGATCAGCAATATCAACACCTAAGCTCCTGGCAATATTACTCAGGGCTTGTTCAGTGAATTGTTTCTGCTTACCTGTTTCCAGGCGCGAGATATTTGCCGCATCCACTCCTATTGCTTCAGCGAGATCGGCGATTTTCATGTTCTTCGCTTGGCGAAGTTGTCTGACTCGATTTCCTATGTTCATGCGTTTATTACATTTCTTTATTGCGCGTTAAGCAAATCAACTTGCGCAAAATATTTGCGTGAAATAATATGCTCATCACGCAATATGTGGAGGTTATATGCAATCACCATTACGGAATGTGCGTAAAGCGCACGGATTTACTTTGCAGCATGTTGCTGCTGGCGTTCAGGTCAATCCAGCGACGCTGAGTCGTATTGAAAGACTGGAACAAATTCCATCTATCGAGCTTGCAGAACGTCTGGCCAATTTTTTTAAGGGTGAAATCAGCGAAATGCAGATTCTTTATCCGGCACGTTTTCAATCTAGCCAAAACCAGAATGGGTTTAAACCACAGGAACAGGAGATAAGCCGTGGGTAAGCATCACTGGAAAGTGGAAAAACAGCCTGAGTGGTACGTGAAAGCTGTCAGAAAAACTATCGCGGCGTTGCCGGGGGGTTACGCTGAAGCTGCTGAGTGGCTGGATGTAACAGAGAACGCTTTATTCAACCGCCTTCGTGCAGATGGCGATCAGATTTTCCCGCTGGGATGGGCAATGATTTTACAGCGCGCTGCTGGCACTCACTACATTGCGGATGCTGTCGCACAGTCTGCTGGTGGGGTGTTTGTATCGCTTCCTGAAATTGAGGAAGTAGAGAACGCCGATATAAACCAGCGCCTGCTGGAAGTCATCGAACAAATCGGGAGTTACTCAAAGCAGATTCGTTCGGCAATCGAAGATGGGGTAGTGGAGCCACACGAGCAGACAGCAATTAATGATGAGTTGTATCTGTCGATTTCGAAGCTCCAGGAGCATGCGGCACTGGTCTACAAAATTTTCTGCGCTCCAGAAAAGAGTGACGCCCGCGAGTGTGCAGCTCCGGGCGTCGTGGCGTTTTGTGTCTGTGGAGAAACTAACGCATGAACAGTTTAACGGCAAATAACCGTTTGTCGCAACAGCTGGTGGTCAGCGTCTCTGAACACCTGTTGTTACGGCATGAATGCAGATTACCAAATCACCAGGCTGTAAGTAACCACAGAGAACTTTACCTGACTGTGGGGGGCGAGTTGTGCAGGAACTTAACCGCTGGTTTCGTGACGGAAGAGGGCTTTATGTTCATGTTATTCGTTGGGAACCAGAAACACAGCGCGTTATCTATCTTCGCAAAGACTACCCGCATGAGTGCTTTAGTCCTTTGTGGAAATTCAGGCGTGATTTTGTTGAGTGTGACGGACCACCAACACATTGATTCTGCCATTCCGGGACGTTACACTGTTCAGGCACCTTATAAAACGGGTGCCGGGCGTGGAAACCCGGAATTCACCAAAGCGCACAACCGCGCTCTTGCGGTTTTTTTGTGTCATGAGCAGCATTACGCCCAAATTATGGTGGGGCGTGCAGGGCCAACTTCGGTTGGGCCGGGTTCTTTGGTGACCGGTATTTCCACCCCTGTACGTCTCACCACCAATAAGGTCGTGGAAAGCCTTGGTGGTGAGTTATTAAAAATCACCAAAGAGGCTGCCATCATGGCTACGATCCCAACCCTCACTCAACCTGAAATTGCCATCGTTGATGGTCAGGTTGTTACTTCATCCCTGGCTGTTGCCAACTTCTTCTCCAAACGTCATGACGATGTACTGAAAAAGATCCGCACGCTTGAATGCTCAGCATCATTCACTGCCCGCAATTTTTCGGTGAGTGATTACACTGATTGCACAGGTCGCAAACTTCATTGCTACCAAATCACACGCGACGGTTTTGCGTTTCTTGCTATGGGTTTCACGGGTAAACGTGCTGCCCAGTTCAAAGAGGCATATATCAATGCCTTTAACCAGATGGAGAAACAGCTTTCAAAGCCCGCTGTACCGAGCGACGTTGCACATAACGCCAGCGTTCTCTGTTCCTACATTTCATCAATTCATCAGGTCTGGCTGCAGCAGCTTTATCCTATGTTGGCAAAAGCCGAATCTCCGCTGGCTGTTAGCTTATATGATTATATTAATGATGCTTCGGCGCTGGCCTGCCTCATAAATTTGTCGCTGAACCCTTCAGAGGTAAGGGGGCGCAAATGATCCGGAATATTTTCAAACGTTTTACCAATCAGACTTTCCGTTGTCCTCGTCCGGGTCAGTGGTACACCACGCCTGCAGGGCATGTTCTACGTGTTAGCCTGGTTGACCGTGAATGTCAGAAGGTGGTTTGTGAACCGCTGGGCAGTAATTACCGCGTCAGTATGCCGCTTATAGCCTTTTGCTCCGGAAAAAACATGAAGCATCTCGGAGGTGCAGCATGAGTATGGAGCTGATGGTTAAAGCGATGAAAATTCGAGTGGGTAATCCATTGCGAAAACTGGTTCTGATCAAGCTGGCTGATAATGCCAGCGATCAGGGTGAGTGCTGGCCCAGCTACCAGCATATTGCTGACCAGTGCGAGATTAGCAAACGTTCTGTGATGAATCATATTGCGGCCCTTTGTGATTCCGGGCTGGTAAAAAAAGTCACCCGGAAAGGTGAAAAAGGTAACTCAAGTAATATCTATCTCCTTCATCTTGATGGTGCAGGAGATTCACTAGGGGGTAGTGCAAATAATTCACTATCTGGTGCAGCAAATTCACCAGGTAGTGCAGGAGTTGCACCAGGGGGTGGTGCAGGAGATTCACCCAGAACCAGTCACTCTTTTGAACCAGTCAAAGAACCAGTCAATGAACCAATAGCTGTTGGTGCATCTGCTGATGAGTCTGTGCGAGTTCGTTCAAACCGACCGGAATACTCTCCGGAGTTTGAGCAGGCATGGCTGGCATACCCCAAACGTGCTGGTGGCAATTCAAAATCTGCAGCCTTCAAAGCCTGGAAAGCACGTTTGAATGAGGGGGTAAAACCCGAAACCATGCTGGAAGGTGTGAAACGCTACGCGGGCTGGGTATCTGCGATGGGTAACAGCGGCACACAATTTGTGAAACAGGCTGTCACGTTCTTTGGTCCGGATCGTCATTTCGAAGAATCCTGGGAAGTTCCTGCGATATCTGCAGCCAGACGCGAGGACCCGTACTTCAAAGCCAGTTACGACAACGTGGACTACAGCCAGATCCCGGCTGGATTCAGGGGGTGAGCATGAGTCTTTTGAATGACGTTCAGAAATTCATTGAAGCCCATCCGGGCTGTACTTCCGGAGACATTGCGGATGCTTTTGCAGGTTACTCACGGCAGCGCGTTCTGCAGTCAGCAAGCAAGTTACGTCAGAGTGGGCGTGTGGCTCACCGTTGTGAAGGAGATACACGCAGACATTTCCCGCGCCTGACTGAGAGAGCGCAGGATCCGGAACCACAACCAGTTCGTGAAACCAGACCTGTGCGCAATTTCTATGTCGGCACTAACGACCCGCGGGTGATTTTGTGCCTGACCCGCCAGGCGGAAGAACTGGAGTCCAGGGGCTTATACCGTCGTGCTGCAACGGTGTGGATGGCGGCATTCCGTGAAAGCCACTCCCAGCCAGAACGAAACAATTTTCTGGCGCGCCGTGAGCGGTGCTTACGGAAAAGCAGCAAGCGCGCTGTATCGGGTGATGAGTGGTATCTGTCAGGGAATTACGTGGGGGCTTAATGAGTAATAAATATTGCCAGGAGCTGGTGGAGCTGCGGAACAAACCAGCCCATGAGCTGAAGGAAGTGGGCGATCAGTGGCGCACGCCGGATAACATTTTCTGGGGAATTAACACCCTGTTTGGTCCGTTTGTTCTGGATCTGTTCACTGACGGTGATAACGCCAAATGTGCCGCGTATTACACGGCGGAAGACAACGCGCTGGTGCATGACTGGTCAGAACGTCTTGCGGAGCTTAAAGGTGCTGCCTTTGGTAATCCCCCATACAGCCGCGCCAGTCAGCATGAGGGGCAATACATCACCGGCATGCGTTACATCATGAAACATGCCAGTGCCATGCGTGATAAAGGCGGGCGCTATGTTTTCCTGATCAAAGCTGCCACCAGCGAAGTGTGGTGGCCGGAAGATGCAGATCATATTGCTTTTATTCGCGGGCGTATTGGTTTTGAACTGCCTGCCTGGTTTATCCCGAAAGATGAGAAGCAGGTGCCGACAGGCGCTTTCTTCGCTGGTGCTATTGCTGTTTTCGACAAGACCTGGAAGGGACCGGCAATCAGCTACATCGGGCGCGATGAACTTGAGGCATGTGGTGAGGCGTTTCTGGCGCAGGTTCGCCAGCAGGCGGAAAAACTGGTCAGGGAGATGGCGGCATGACGACGTTAACTCAATGCCAGCAGCAGGTGCTGGATATGCTGATTTCTTATCAGAAAGAACGTGGCTTCCCGCCAACCAATCAGGAGGTGGCAACCATGCTGGGATACCGTTCAGTGAATGCAGCGGTGGAGCATCTTCGCGCACTGGAGAAAAAAGGCGTCATCACGATAAAGCGTGGTGTGGCCCGGGGGATCACGCTTCATACCGTGGTGAAGGACGACGACAGCGAGGCGGTCGGGATTATCCGCTCACTGCTTGCCGGTGAGGAAAACGCCAGGCTGCGTGCAGCCCACTGGTTACATGAGAGGGGCCTGAAAGTATGAAGCTGATCCTACCTTTTCCGCCCAGCGTGAACACGTACTGGCGACACCCCAACAAAGGGGCGTTTGCAGGTAAGAGCCTGATAAGCGCGGCGGGGCGCAAATTCCAGAGCGCGGCGTGTGCAGCAATAGTTGAACAGTTACGTCGTCTGCCGAAACCAACGTCGGCACCTGCTTCAGTGGAGATCGTGTTGTTTCCTCCGGATAACCGGATCCGCGATCTGGACAACTATAACAAGGCGCTGTTTGACGCCCTGACCCACGCGGGTGTGTGGGAAGACGACAGTCAGGTGAAAAGAATGCTGGTGGAGTGGGGACCGGTTATCCCGGAAGGGAAGGTCGAGATCACTATCAGTAAGTACGAGAAAACGGCGGGTGCAGCCGCCTGATCAAGAGGAGAAACGAAGTATGAATAATCTGATGGTCATTGATGGTATTGAAGTTCGTCGTGATGCTTATGGGCGTTACAGCCTGAACGATCTGCATCGGGCTGCTGTTGCATCTGGTGCAAATGCCAGAACTAAGGAGCCGGGAAAGTTTCTTTCCAGCCAACAGATTACTGAGCTGGTTCAGGAATTGATCGATACCCAAAATTTGGGTGTCGGTTCATTCAATGAAACTACCCAAAATTTGGGTAGTAAACCAGTAAGTAAAATAGAAGGGCGGAATGGAGGAACGTATGTCTGCAAGGAACTGGTGTATGCCTATGCAATGTGGATCAGCCCGTCATTCCATCTGAAGGTGATCCGTACTTTCGATATGGTAACCAGCACACCGGAAAAATTATCCGGGCAGGCTGCTGACAAGATGCAGGCTGGCGTGATCCTGCTGGACTTTATGCGCCGGGAATTAAACCTGTCTAACTCATCAGTGCTTGGAGCCTGTCAGAAGCTTCAGGAGGCTGTTGGCTTACCGAATCTGGCACCGCGCTATGCCATTGATGCTCCTGCTGACGCGCCTGATGGCTCAAGTCGCCCCACGCTGTCGCTGAGTGCACTGCTGAAACAGTATGGTATCCGCCTGACGGCTAATCAGGCATATCACCAGATGGTGAAGCTGGGGATCGTTGAACAACGCGAACGATACAGCCGTACCGCGATTAACAACATCAAAAAATTCTGGTCGCTGACGGCGAAAGGCTGCATGTTCGGCAAGAACATCACCAGTCCTGCAAATCCGCGCGAGACGCAGCCGCATTTCTTCGAATCCCGATTCCCTGAGCTGTTAAAGCTGCTCGATACCGTTCATTGAGGTGACCGTGAGAGCACTACTGACCCCTGAAATTGCCCCGCGTATGGGGATCGTATTGTTCAGGCCAGGTTCAGAGCTGATGCCCCTGTTTATGCAGGGGCGTGTCCTGCTGGAGCCTGAGCCGGAACGTTATTCATCTTTCGCCAGTGGTGCCGTTCCGGCGGCATCACAACCGCTGGCGGATGATCCTGCCGTTCGGGCCGTGTTCCGCAATGAGGCAGTGATCCGTCGTGCTGGTGGCGTGGAATGTCTTGAAAGCTGGTTACTTCGTGAAAAGGGCTGTCAGTGGCCTCATTCCGACTGGCACAGCGAGAACATGACCACAATGCGACACGCGCCGGGCGCAATCCGTCTGTGTTGGCACTGCGATAACCAGTTGCGTGATCAGTTCACGGAACGGCTGGAATCAATGGCAACGGATAACTGTGCCCACTGGGTGTTATCTGTCGTGCGTCGGGATCTCGGTTTTGATGACAGTCACGTAGTGACAATGCCGGAACTGTGCTGGTGGCTGGTTCGTAATGACCTGGCGGATGCCTTACCGGAAAGTGCAGCCCGTAAGGCACTGAGATTACCGAAGCCTGTTGTGCCGTCTGTCACCCGGGAAAGTGACCTTGTGCCTTCGGTTCCTGCCACCAGCATCATCCAGGATAAAGCGAAAAAGGTGCTGGCGCTGAAAGTGGATCCGGAGTCGCCGGAGTCTTTTATGTTACGCCCAAAACGTCGCCGCTGGGTTAATGAAAAGTACACGCGCTGGGTTAAGACACAGCCGTGTGCATGTTGTGGAAAGCCCGCTGATGATCCCCACCACCTGATAGGCCACGGTCAGGGTGGAATGGGTACAAAAGCGCATGACCTTTTTGTGTTGCCTTTGTGCAGAAAGCATCACGACGAGCTGCATGCGAATACCGTGGCATTTGAAGAGAATTATGGCTCCCAGCTGGAGCTGATATTTCGTTTTATCGATCGTGCGCTGGCAATAGGCGTACTGGCGTAAGTGGAGAACGAGCATGAACCTTGAAGCTTTACCAAAATATTACTCCCCAAAATCTCCAAAATTGAGTGATGACGCACCGGCGACAGGCTCGGGTGGTTTAACAATAACAGATGTGATGGCTGCGCAGGGGATGGTGCAGTCGAAAGCTCCGCTTGGTTTTGCCTTATTCCTGGCAAAAGTTGGTGTTCAGGATCCTCAGTTTGCGATTGAAGGTCTGCTCAATTACGCGATGGCAATGGATAATCCGACATTGAACAAATTGAGTGAAGAAATCCGGTTACAGATCATCCCTTACCTTGTGAATTTTGCCTTTGCTGATTATTCCAGGTCTGCGGCAAGTAAGGCTCGCTGTGAGTATTGTGCTGGTACTGGATTTCATAATGTATTGCGCGAAGTGGTGAAACACTCCAGAAGTGGGGAATCTGTTATCAAGGAAGAGTGGGTGAAGGAACTATGTCAGCATTGCCATGGTAAGGGAGAAGTCAGCACAGCGTGCAGAGGGTGTAAGGGGAAAGGTATTGTCCTGGATGAAAAAAGAACCCGGCTTCATAGCACGCCTGTTTATAAGGTTTGTGGGCGTTGCAATGGAAACCGGTTTAGTCGTTTACCAACGACACTGGCGCGGTGTCATGTCCAGAAGCTGGTACCAGACCTGACGGATTATCAGTGGTACAAAGGATATGCAGATGTCATTGATAAACTGGTTACAAAGTGCTGGCAGGAAGAAGCATATGCTGAGGTGCAATTAAGAAAAGTGACGAGATAAATGATTTTCACCGAACGATGGCGACATAACGATTGTATTTTCTAAGGAAACGTGCAAAGAGTTTTCCAATGATGAGCCTTATATGCATACCGGTGGAAAATATCAATAAGCCGCGCAGAGTGGTTTTTTTGTGGACATAAACTTTGTGCAGAACGGTAACCATTATGGTTGCCGTGAATGCAGTTTTTTTACATTGCTGGCTTTTTTAGATTTGTGTTAGTTATTGATATTAACAAGAAGGGGAAAAGACATGCTAAAACGGCAGGATATGAAGGAAACGGTTATGCGTGAATGTTCCAGTGTGATTAACCATATCATCTGGAGAAGCCATCCTGATGCAGGGAAGAGGTAACAGTAACGCGCATCAATCAGGCTGCAAATAAATGGCTTACGCCGGAAATCTGGCTATCGATGTATTACCGGTTTGTTACCCATGAAGAAAATTAAGGTGATAACGAAACTGATTTTATAGGTGTCTTGTCAGAGTGTTGCGATGAAACTTGTGTTGGCAGTGCAGGGAAAACAGTAGGATGAAAATTATAAATTGCTTTAAATTAGCTTGATTTTCCTCATGTTATGAGATATTTGTCTTATATTGCTGGTTAATTATGAAAATTTTTGTAAATCTACAGCAATAAAATCCATATTAATTAAAGCACTAGATGCGTTTCTGATTTGTGCATGAAACATACATATCATAATGATTAATTGCATCTATAATTACAGATACAGCATTGTGCTGTTAAAAAACTGGAGTCCCCATGAATACATTATATGTAAGTGATTCAAATGAAAAATCTCATGACAGGAATAAAAACAATGAGGATAGTAAGGGTAAGGATAATAAAAAAGACAACCGGAAAGAGTAAATAATCTTTCCTGCATAAAAATACTAGGGTGGAATATGTCAGAACATCCAGATTTTGATGACCGTAAGCCTGATGATGAGCCCGTTGAGCGTCCTGATGAGGGGCAACCATTGAACCCTTTTTCACCGGATGATAAAAGAGATCCTATTATTTAGATATAGCAGAATATAGCCGTTTAAAGTAGGTTGTGTTTTGTTGCTATCCTTAAACCACCTCCACAGGAGGTGGTTTTTTACTAATGGAACATTAATTGGCAGATGTGATTGTGTACGACTTATGGGAGGCTTAAGATTATTTTCTGCCAATAATAAAACCAAGCGTTAACCCTATGCTTAGAGCAACCACCACGCTAGTCAGTGGATAATTTCTAAATTTATCTTTAACGTTTTCTTTGCCTCCCTGCAAAGCATCGTCAGCACATGATGCATATTTTTTGACAGTATTAACTATTTCGTTTTCAGATTGATTTGAAGTCATGTTTGAAGTCCTGATGTTAAGTGGCTTTTTAATTATAGCAGATATGCTTTCAATGATAGGGCGGAGAGTTGTTATTGAGGTGATACTATGACCACTCAATCAACATTACATAAAATGACGTTTACTCCTGTTTGGCACAGTAGCAGAATTTTGCTTCTGCTACTGAAGTCGCTTTAGCACTAGAATATGCAGATGGATAAAGCAGTTCAGCGTATGTACTGCGTCATGCATATCGGTCTTGCAGATATGACGAGAAGGGGAGACAAGGTGTGTGTAATGTAGAAGTCTTTAAAGTGCTGTCTGGGATAACTCTATACTGAAGTGCAATTGATAAAAGTAACACGATAAAGGTTTTTCAATGAAGATGGTAACGTGATGCTTGCATTTTTCAAAAAATATGGATAAAATTTTTTCAACGATGGGCTTTGTATACCCGACGTTAAGAAAAAGTAGAAAACCCGCTGATGAGCGGGTTTTGTGCTTTAAATGGGGCAATGGTAATGTTGAATCTCATCCCGGGACTCATGTCTGTTAACTTATTATTTAGCTGGTGACTTGGTTATTTGCCTGATGTTTAAAATGTTTTCTTCCAGTACAATGTCCCTAAACACAATGAGTCTGCTTATTATATTATTAGCAGAGCTATTACGGCCAAAGTACAGCATAAGCTTTTAAAGCCAGTCAACCAGTCATCAAGACAGACGGGGTTATTCATAAAAACTCTCCATGTGTGATCCGATGGGGCCTGAAATTAAAGCTTTAATATAGCTCATGAAAGGTAAACATTGGCAGCTGAAGGGCCACGCAGACCATTTATCCGGCAAAATTCCACGCGTAATCCGGTGGTAATTTCTTCTGCATCGCGGAGATTGAGCGCTGAAACATGAAGCTGGACATCGATACGACCATCGGATGGGGTGATAAGACCCTTGCCGCTTTTGCCGTCAAAGGTTTTGACAATTCCTGTCATTTTACGGGACAAAAAAATTCCTTAATACTGATAACTTGGCGCACTATACACACGTTCCTGAAGAAAGCTATAGTTTTTTGATGGGGTTGAAGATGGCTGGATGTCTAAAATAAACATTGCTTCATATGTTCAACTATGCGTTAATGATTGCGTCGGTTTGAAGAACAGACGATATACGAAGTAGTTTACTAAAGCAGTTCTCATTTCAGGTGTTATTCACTTATTCCTTCTTTGAGTCTCTCCAATTAAGTACGAAGTCGTTTCTGTTATACAAGCCATTTATGCCGAAAGGCTCAAGTTAAGGAATGTAGAATGTCAAATAAAATGACTGGTTTAGTAAAATGGTTTAACGCTGATAAAGGTTTTGGCTTTATTTCTCCTGTTGATGGTAGTAAAGATGTGTTTGTGCATTTTTCTGCGATTCAGAATGATAATTTTCGAACCTTATTTGAAGGTCAAAAGGTTACCTTCTCTGTAGAGAGTGGTGCTAAAGGTCCTGCAGCAGCAAATGTCATAATTACTGATTAAAATTAATAGTTTGTCTGTATACGATAACGAAGAAGGCTGATGCCTGAGTGGAGATACAGACAGAGTGGTGAATATTGGATCTCTTTAATAAATAGTAAGGAGATCCAATACATGAAACAATGGCCAGCATATTTGGCAATAACTTAATCAGGAAAAGTATGCTAACCATTGTGGTGAAGTGCAGGTTTGCTGCATGAATAGTTTTACAGCAGAAGCTAACTGCTAGCATAGCAAAACAAAGTGCGTAAGTGGATGACTCCCACAAAAAGCACCACAATATTAAACCCGCTCAGGCGGGTTTTTTATTATCTGCTTTAAATATGTTATTAAAATATAAAAAATACTTGTTACGAATAAAATCAATCAAGCTACAGCTTTAAGATTTGTCTGGAATACTTTGTTGCAATGAGGGCAGATCAAAAGAGCACCTTTTTGTACTCTTGAAAAACTGTGTTCTGACTCTTGGGTGCAGTTTGGGCAGGAACATTTAACGAGATAATTACGGCGTGATTTTGAGTCTTTACGTTCTGACATAGGCTTTTCCTGTATAAATGGCCGTATACAGTACACTAAATATGAAAACATATCTCGTATTATTATTTAATATATGATTTTCTTTTAAAATAATTACCCACATTTTTAATGTGTCTGTTTTTTAGCGCCGTTGAGAACAACGTTTGCTATAAAAACTAACCCATAGACTCCGATCTTTTCAAACATATTGCACCATCTGTGTACATCGGGGTGAGGATATGAAATCAATGGATAAGTTAACAACAGGTATCGCCTATGGCACATCGGCTGGTAATGCTGGTTTCTGGGCATTGCAGTTACTCGATAAAGTAACTCCGTCACAGTGGGCTGCAATCGGTGTGCTGGGTAGTCTGGTTTTTGGCCTGCTGACATATCTGACAAACCTTTATTTCAAGATTAAAGAAGACAGGCGTAAGGTTGCGAGAAGAGAGTAATCCAATGACTCAAGACTATGAACTGGTTGTGAAAGGAGTTCGCAATTTTGAGAATAAAGTGGCGGTAACTGTAGCCTTACGGGACAAAAAACACTTTGACGGTGAAATTTTTGACCTGGACATCTCGCTGGACCGTGTTGAAGGTGCCGCGCTGGAGTTTTATGAGGCAGCAGCCAGAAGGAGCATCAGACAGGTCTTCCTGGATGTTGCTGCCGGGTTATGTGAAGGGGATGAGCAGTCGCCGGAAAAGCGCCCCATAATTTTAGAGGCGCAGAATGTGTGGATAACCTACAAAGGAAAGCTACCGGGAAGAATTACTGGTTCTCTGAAGACGCCACCGACGGCATTGCGGTCAGAAAAAGATGATATTGAATCGCCCATTGAAAAACTGGAGGGCAGCGTCGCTGATCTGAATAAAAAATTGTCGGTGCTGATTCCTTCTGAAGATGAAAAAAAACGCCGCGATGAGCAGTTTGCGGCGTTTTACGATTATTGCATTGAAGTTACTCGCAGGAATTTTGTGAAGATTTTTGAGGAGGGTAAATCTCTTCAGTAAGCTTATTGGCGGACGCTGCAATTAATTCAGGAAGGTCCGCAAGGTCATCTGTCAGTGGATATGATGAAAAATCGGCGGCAGTTCTGTTAAGAAGCGCTTTAACTAATTCCTTTTCCTTCTCCGGCAACAAGTTGATTAGAGCTACGACTGCTTGCCTGAGTGCGATTAAATCAGCAAAAGTTTGTTTTGGTAGATTTGTGTAATCCATAGTCGCCTCTGTGTTTATCAGATTGACATCCTCCTCCCGCCAGTGCCCATCACTGGTGAGGTAAGATTTAACATATCCGGGGATTTGAAGCCGATAAATCCTGATAAATATCCATGAACGTAAAAATCAGATACAGCCTGTCGGCCGCTGTTCTGGCACTGATTGCCGCCAGTGCTCCTGCCCCTGACATTCTCGATCAGTTTCTGGATGAAAAAGAGGGGAATCACACCACTGCATACCGCGATGGCTCCGGCATATGGACCATCTGTCGGGGAGCAACGATGGTGGACGGTAAACCTGTTATTCCGGGAATGAAACTGTCGAAGGAAAAATGCGCCCAGGTTAACGCCATTGAGCGGGATAAGGCGCTGGCATGGGTGGAGCGCAATATAAAAGTTCCACTGACCGAGCCACAGAAAGCCGGTATCGCGTCATTCTGTCCCTATAACATTGGCCCTGGTAAGTGTTTTCCGTCGACGTTTTATAAGCGGCTTAATGCCGGTGATCGTAAAGGCGCATGCGAGGCGATTCGCTGGTGGATAAAGGACGGTGGACGTGATTGCCGCATTCGTTCAAATAATTGTTACGGTCAGGTTATTCGTCGTGACCAGGAGAGTGCATTAACCTGCTGGGGGATAGAACAGTGAATCAGATATTCACGGTGATTTTGCTCGTGTTGGTAGGATTTGTCGTAGGTAATATCTGGAGCGACAGAGGATGGCAAAAAAAATGGGCGGAGCGTGATGCTGCCGAATTATCTCAAGAGGTAAATGTCCAATTTGCTGCTCGAATAATTGAACAGGGGCGAACTATATCCCGAGATGAGGCTGTTAAAGATGCACAACAGAAAGCCGCTGAAATTTCTGCCAGGGCTGCTGATCTGTCTGATAGTGTTAACCAGCTGCGTGCCGAAGCAACAAAATATGCCATACGCCTTGACGCAGCGCAGCATACCGCAAATCTTGCCGCTGCCGTCAGAGGCAAAACAACCAAAGCCGCCGAAGGAATGCTCACCAACATGCTCGGAGATATTGCAGCAGAAGCTCAGCTTTATGCTGAAATTGCTGACAAACGCTACATCGCAGGAGTGACTTGTCAACGGATTTATGAATCTTTAAGAGATAAAAAATATCAGATGTAGATTAATATTAAATCGGATTATTTTTAGCGCTGAATGTGAAATTTAAATAAAAAGGACTCTTCCATGAGTCAAAATCCTTGAAATCTTAAGGGTAAGATAAAAGGTCATTAGACAGAATGACACGTTTTATTAATAAATAAAGCTATTGTTTCATTCGTGTGTTTTTCTTTACAAAAGTAATCCTTGCTATGGTTGGTTAATCATGCGTTAATGGTGTTCTGGTTTGTTACAAAATTATCTGAAGCAGTCATTGTTATAATTTTATTATTTGTACCTCTTGAGATTTCCTTGTTGGTTTTTCTCTCTGATATTTTTTTTCGGACCATTCTGCCCAAGGGCTAACTTCTTCAAAAGGTAATAATGATGTCTAACAAAATGACTGGTTTAGTGAAATGGTTTAACCCTGAAAAAGGTTTTGGTTTCATCACGCCGAAAGATGGTAGCAAAGATGTGTTTGTCCATTTCTCAGCTATTCAGAGCAACGATTTCAAAACGTTAACTGAGAATCAGGAAGTCGAATTTGGTATTGAGAACGGACCTAAAGGCCCCGCGGCTGTTCATGTTGTGGCACTTTGAGGTAGAAAATATTACAAACCATATTCACTTTAGATGCCCGTGTTGCCATGGTTCTCAGTATAGAACATCATATTTTGATGTTTCTGACAGGAATCCTTTCGGGGCAAAATGTATCTTTTGTAAATCAATGATGATTACATTTGATAATATTTCACAATACTTAAATGTTAGCCGTCTGTCGTTAGATTTAAGAAAGTGAAAATGAAGGCTCCTTCGGGAGCTTTTTTGCTTAGTGTCTAGTCGATGGATACTCACATATTACGGTAACATTATGAAAAAAAATAATAGTTTTTTTAACTCTGAACCAGCAATGGTAGTGCCAGTGATGACCGGAGTTAACACCATCATGCGTGAATATCCAAATGGCGAAACAACACACCTCACTGTAATGGCTGCAGGGTTTCCATCTCTGACCGGAGATCATAAAGTCATTTATGTAGCAGCGGATCGACATGTAACTTCAGAAGAAATTCTGGAAGCAGCAATGAGACTCTTGAATTGATTTGATTCTAATGCATTGATAATAAATGATAATCATCTTTATCTGTTTGTGTGAAATTTAGACCGTCGTATGTTGATTATTGCGATGTTTCATCTTATCTTTTATACGTTTGCTCCATATAATTGACACTACTGTGTACCAGGAAAGTCATAACAGACTAAAAGAGGAAATGATGAACATTGAAGAGTTAAAAACAAAAACAGAAGCAGATATTTCTGAATATATAACAAAAAAAATCATTGAGCTTAAGAAAAAGACCGGGAAAGAAGTTACCAGTATCCAGTTTACTGCACGGGAAAAAATGACTGGTCTTGAAAGCTATGATATCAAGATTGATTTAATCTAGTCTGTTTATAGTATTAGCATCAATTTCTTGTCAGATGCTATTCAACAATACAATTTACCCATAAACCTCGTTTTTACGGGGTTTTGTTATATTTAAACATTACCGAATAGATATAAATCTCGATAGTCGGTGGTATTGGTTGTGTGACAATACCTAGTCTTTTCGGTATGCCTGGAGAGAATACAAACGACAGATTATGTAAGGGAAACGCGCTGAAACTTTCACACTTTCATGCTGAGTGATTTGACGTTATATTTTTAGCCGCAAGTGAAGAGCAAACGCATGGAGCGACAAAATGCATAAAGATCAATACACTGATGACTCATCCCTGGATCAGGTCCGTGTAAAAACTATGCTCACTAGCACCATTTCTATGAGTTATCCGGATGTTGTAATTGCATGTATAGAACATCAAGTGTCTCTGGAAGCATTCAGGGCAATTGAGGCAGCGTTGGTGAAGCACGATAAGAATTCGAAGGATTATTCCCTGGTGGTTGACTGATCACCATAACTGCTAACCATTCAAACTATTTCACCTGTGACAGAGTCAATATCGCATTCTGTCACTGTCAGGCTAATACAGAACTACAATTCAACTACTGCAATGCCTCGTAATTAGGTGAATTTACAATATCGTCCTGTTCGGATGCCAACTGCATTTCTGAGGATAAGGCGTTTATGACTCACATATTTGTCCCACACGCTCGCCAGTCCTGTGCGGGGTGGGAGGGGAGGTAAAGAAACCGGGATGTTCATCCATCATCACTTTGGATTGATGTATATGCTCTCTTTTCTGACGTTAGTCTCCGACGGCAGGCTTCAATGACCCAGGCTGAGAAATTCCCAGACCCTTTTTGCTCAAGAGCGATGTTAATTTGTTCAATCATTTGGTTAGGAAAGCGGATGTTGCGGGTTGTTGTTCTGCAGGTTCTGTTCTTCGTTGACATGAGGTTGCCCCGTATTCAGTGTCGCTGATTTGTATTGTCTGAAGTTGTTTTTACGTTAAGTTGATGCAGATCAATTAATACGATACCTGCGTCATAATTGATTATTTGACGTGGTTTGATGGCGTAGATGCACGTTGTGACATGTAGATGATAATTATTATCATTTTGCGGGTCCTTTCCGGCGATCCGACAGGTTACGGGGCGGCGACCTCGCGGGTTTTCGCTATTTATGAAAATTTTCCGGCTTAAGGCGTTTCCGTTCTTCTTCGTCGTAACTTAATGTTTTTATTTAAAATACCCCCTGAAAAGAAAGGAAACGACAGGTGCTGAAAGCGAGCTTTTTGGCCTCTGTCGTTTCCTTTCTCTGTTTTTGTCCGTGGAATGAACAATGGAAGTCAACAAAAAGCAGCTGGCTGACATTTTCGGTGCGAGTATCCGTACCATTCAGAACTGGCAGGAACAGGGAATGCCCGTTCTGCGAGGCGGTGGCAAGGGTAATGAGGTGCTTTATGACTCTGCCGCCGTCATAAAATGGTATGCCGAAAGGGATGCTGAAATTGAGAACGAAAAGCTGCGCCGGGAAGTTGAAGAACTGCGGCAGGCCAGCGAGACAGATCTCCAGCCAGGGACTATTGAGTACGAACGCCATCGACTTACGCGTGCGCAGGCCGACGCACAGGAGCTGAAAAATGCCAGAGACTCCGCTGAAGTGGTGGAAACCGCATTCTGTACTTTCGTGCTGTCGCGGATCGCAGGTGAAATTGCCAGTATTCTCGACGGGATCCCCCTGTCGGTGCAGCGGCGTTTTCCGGAACTGGAAAACCGACATGTTGATTTCCTGAAACGGGATATCATCAAAGCCATGAACAAAGCAGCCGCGCTGGATGAACTGATACCGGGGTTGCTGAGTGAATATATCGAACAGTCAGGTTAACAGGCTGCGGCATTTTGTCCGCGCCGGGCTTCGCTCACTGTTCAGGCCGGAGCCACAGACCGCCGTTGAATGGGCGGATGCCAATTACTATCTCCCAAAAGAATCCGCATACCAGGAAGGGCGCTGGGAAACACTGCCCTTTCAGCGGGCCATCATGAATGCGATGGGCAGCGACTACATCCGTGAGGTGAATGTGGTGAAGTCTGCCCGTGTCGGTTATTCCAAAATGCTGCTGGGTGTTTATGCCTACTTTATAGAGCATAAGCAGCGCAACACCCTTATCTGGTTGCCGACGGATGGTGATGCCGAGAACTTTATGAAAACCCACGTTGAGCCGACCATCCGCGATATTCCGTCGCTGCTGGCGCTGGCTCCGTGGTATGGCAAAAAGCACCGGGATAACACGCTCACTATGAAGCGTTTTTCCAATGGTCGTGGCTTCTGGTGCCTGGGCGGTAAAGCGGCAAAAAACTACCGTGAAAAGTCGGTGGATGTGGCGGGTTATGATGAACTTGCTGCCTTTGATGAGGATATTGAACAGGAAGGCTCTCCGACGTTCCTTGGCGACAAACGTATTGAAGGCTCGGTCTGGCCAAAGTCCATCCGTGGCTCCACGCCCAAAGTGAGAGGCACCTGCCAGATTGAGCGTGCAGCCAGTGAATCCCCGCATTTTATGCGTTTTCATGTTGCCTGCCCGCACTGCGGGGAGGAGCAGTATCTTAAATTTGGCGACAAAGAGACGCCGTTTGGCCTCAAATGGACGCCGGATGACCCCTCCAGCGTGTTTTATCTCTGCGAGCATAATGCCTGCGTCATCCGCCAGCAGGAGCTGGACTTTACTGATGCCCGTTATATCTGCGAAAAGACCGGGATCTGGACCCGTGATGGCATTCTCTGGTTTTCGTCATCCGGTGAAGAGATTGAGCCGCCGGACAGTGTGACCTTTCACATCTGGACGGCGTACAGCCCGTTCACCACCTGGGTGCAGATTGTCAAAGACTGGATGAAGACGAAAGGGGATACGGGAAAACGTAAAACCTTCGTGAACACCACGCTCGGTGAGACATGGGAAGCGAAAATTGGCGAACGTCCGGATGCTGAGGTGATGGCGGAGCGGAAAGAGCATTATTCAGCGCCCGTTCCTGACCGTGTGGCTTATCTGACCGCCGGTATCGACTCCCAGCTGGACCGCTACGAAATGCGCGTATGGGGATGGGGGCCGGGTGAGGAAAGCTGGCTGATTGACCGGCAGATTATTATGGGCCGCCACGACGATGAACAGACGCTGCTGCGTGTGGATGAGGCCATCAATAAAACCTATACCCGCCGGAATGGTGCAGAAATGTCGGTATCCCGTATCTGCTGGGATACTGGCGGGATTGACCCGACCATTGTGTATGAACGCTCGAAAAAGCATGGGCTGTTCCGGGTGATCCCCATTAAAGGGGCATCCGTCTACGGAAAGCCAGTGGCCAGCATGCCACGTAAGCGAAACAAAAACGGGGTTTACCTTACCGAAATCGGTACGGATACCGCGAAAGAGCAGATTTATAACCGCTTCACACTGACGCCGGAAGGGGATGAACCGCTTCCCGGTGCCGTTCACTTCCCGAATAACCCAGATATTTTTGATCTGACCGAAGCGCAGCAGCTGACTGCTGAAGAGCAGGTCGAAAAATGGGTGGATGGCAGGAAAAAAATACTGTGGGACAGCAAAAAGCGACGCAATGAGGCGCTCGACTGCTTCGTTTATGCGCTGGCGGCGCTGCGCATCAGTATTTCCCGCTGGCAGCTGGATCTCAGTACACTGCTGGCGAGCCTGCAGGAAGAGGATGGTGCAGCAACCAACAAGAAAACACTGGCAGATTACGCCCGTGCCTTATCCGGAGAGGATGAATGACGCGACAGGAAGAACTTGCCGCTGCCCGTGCGGCACTGCATGACCTGATGACAGGAAAACGGGTGGCAACGGTACAGAAAGACGGACGGCGAGTGGAGTTTACGGCCACTTCCGTGTCTGACCTGAAAAAATACATTGCGGAGCTGGAAGTGCAGACCGGCATGACACAGCGACGCAGGGGACCTGCAGGATTTTATGTATGAAAACGTCCACCATTCCCACCCTTCTGGGGCCGGACGGCATGACATCGCTGCGTGAATATGCCGGTTATCACGGCGGTGGCAGCGGATTTGGTGGGCAGTTGCGGGCGTGGAACCCACCGAGTGAAAGTGTGGATGCAGCCCTGCTGCCCAACTTTACCCGTGGCAATGCCCGCGCAGACGATCTGGTACGCAATAACGGCTATGCCGCCAACGCCATCCAGTTGCATCAGGATCATATCGTCGGGTCTTTTTTCCGGCTCAGTCATCGCCCAAGCTGGCGCTATCTGGGCATCGGGGAGGAAGAAGCCCGTGCCTTTTCCCGCGAGGTTGAAGCGGCATGGAAAGAGTTTGCCGAGGATGACTGCTGCTGCATTGACGTTGAGCGAAAACGCACGTTTACCATGATGATTCGGGAAGGTGTGGCCATGCACGCCTTTAACGGTGAACTGTTCGTTCAGGCCACCTGGGATACCAGTCCGTCGCGGCTTTTCCGGACACAGTTCCGGATGGTCAGCCCGAAGCGCATCAGCAACCCGAACAATACCGGCGACAGCCGGAACTGCCGTGCCGGTGTGCAGATTAATGACAGCGGTGCGGCGCTGGGATATTACGTCAGCGAGGACGGGTATCCTGGCTGGATGCCGCAGAAATGGACATGGATACCCCGTGAATTACCCGGCGGGCGCGCCTCGTTCATTCATGTTTTTGAACCCGTGGAGGACGGGCAGACCCGCGGTGCAAATGTGTTTTACAGCGTAATGGAGCAGATGAAGATGCTCGACACGCTGCAGAACACGCAGCTGCAGAGCGCCATTGTGAAGGCGATGTATGCCGCCACCATTGAAAGTGAGCTGGATACGCAGTCAGCGATGGATTTTATTCTGGGCGCGAACAGTCAGGAGCAGCGGGAAAGGCTGACGGGCTGGATTGGTGAAATTGCCGCGTATTACGCCGCAGCACCGGTCCGTCTGGGAGGCGCAAAAGTGCCGCACCTGATGCCGGGGGACTCACTGAACCTGCAGACGGCTCAGGACACGGATAACGGCTACTCCGTGTTTGAGCAGTCACTGTTGCGGTATATCGCTGCCGGGCTGGGTGTCTCGTATGAGCAGCTTTCCCGGAATTACGCCCAGATGAGCTACTCCACGGCACGGGCCAGTGCGAACGAGTCGTGGGCGTACTTTATGGGGCGGCGAAAATTCGTCGCATCCCGTCAGGCGAGCCAGATGTTTCTGTGCTGGCTGGAAGAGGCCATCGTTCGCCGCGTGGTGACGTTACCTTCAAAAGCGCGCTTCAGCTTTCAGGAAGCCCGCAGTGCCTGGGGGAACTGCGACTGGATAGGCTCCGGTCGTATGGCCATCGATGGTCTGAAAGAAGTTCAGGAAGCGGTGATGCTGATAGAAGCCGGACTGAGCACCTACGAGAAAGAGTGCGCGAAACGCGGTGACGACTATCAGGAAATTTTTGCCCAGCAGGTCCGTGAAACGATGGAGCGCCGTGCAGCCGGTCTTAAACCGCCCGCCTGGGCGGCTGCGGCATTTGAATCCGGACTGCGACAATCAACAGAGGAGGAGAAGAGTGACAGCAGAGCTGCGTAATCTCCCGCATATTGCCAGCATGGCTTTTAATGAGCCGCTGATGCTTGAACCCGCCTATGCGCGGGTTTTCTTTTGTGCGCTTGCAGGCCAGCTTGGGATCAGCCGCCTGACGGATGCAGTATCCGGCGACAGCCTGACTGCCGGAGAGGCACCAGCGGCGCTGGCGTTATCCGGTGATGATGACGGACCACGACAGGCCCGCAGTTATCAGGTCATGAACGGCATCGCCGTGCTGCCGGTGTCCGGTACGCTGGTCAGCCGGACGCGGGCGCTGCAGCCGTATTCGGGAATGACCGGTTACAACGGCATTATCGCCCGTCTGCAACAGGCTGCCAGCGATCCGATGGTGGACGGCATTCTGCTGGATATGGACACACCGGGCGGGATGGTGGCGGGAGCATTTGACTGTGCTGACATCATCGCCCGTGTGCGAGACATAAAACCGGTATGGGCGCTGGCCAACGACATGAACTGCAGTGCAGGTCAGCTGCTTGCCAGCGCCGCCTCCCGGCGTCTGGTCACGCAGACCGCCCGGACAGGCTCCATCGGCGTCATGATGGCTCACAGTAATTACGGTGCTGCGCTGGAGAAACAGGGCGTGGAAATCACGCTGATTTACAGCGGCAGCCATAAGGTGGATGGCAACCCCTACAGCCATCTACCGGATGATGTCCGGGAAACACTGCAGTCCCGGATGGATGCAACCCGCCGGATGTTTGCACAGAAGGTGTCGGCATATACCGGCCTGTCCGTGCAGGCTGTGCTGGATACCGAGGCTGCAGTGTACAGCGGTCAGGAGGCCATTGATGCCGGACTGGCTGATGAACTTGTGAACAGTACCGATGCGATCACCGTCATGCGTGATGCACTGGATGCACGTAAATCCCGTCTCTCAGGAGGGCGAATGACCAAAGAGACTCAATCAACAACTGTTTCAGCCACTGCTTCGCAGGCTGACGTTACTGGCGTGGTGCAAGCGACGGAGGGCGAGAACGCCAGCGCTGCGCAGCCGGACGTGAACGCGCAGATCACCGCAGCGGTTGCGGCAGAAAACAGTCGCATTATGGGGATCCTCAACTGTGAGGAGGCTCACGGACGCGAAGAACAGGCATGCGTGCTGGCCGAAACCCCCGGTATGACCGTGGAAACGGCCCGCCGTATTCTGGCCGCAGCACCACAGAGTGCACAGGCGCGCAGTGACACTGCGCTGGATCGTCTGATGCAGGGGGCACCGGCACCGCTGGCTGCAGGTAACCCGGCATCTGATGCCGTTAACGATTTGCTGAACACACCAGTGTAAGGGATGTTTATGACGAGCAAAGAAACCTTTACCCATTACCAGCCGCTGGGCAACAGTGACCCGGCTCATACCGCAACCGCGCCCGGCGGATTGAGTGCGAAAGCGCCTGCAATGACCCCGCTGATGCTGGACACCTCCACCCGTAAGCTGGTTGCGTGGGATGGCACCACCGACGGTGCTGCCGTTGGCATTCTTGCAGTTGCTGCTGACCAGACCAGCACCACACTGACGTTCTACAAGTCCGGCACGTTCCGTTATGAGGATGTGCTCTGGCCGGAGGCTGCCAGCGACGAGACGAAAAAACGGACCGCGTTTGCCGGAACGGCAATCAGCATCGTTTAACTTTACCCTTCATCACTAAAGGCCGCCTGTGCGGCTTTTTTTACGGGATTTTTTTATGTCGATGTACACAACCGCCCAGCTGCTGGCGGCAAATGAGCAGAAATTTAAGTTTGATCCGCTGTTTCTGCGTCTCTTTTTCCGTGAGAGCTATCCCTTCACTACGGAGAAAGTCTATCTCTCACAAATTCCGGGACTGGTAAACATGGCGCTGTACGTTTCGCCGATTGTTTCCGGTGAGGTTATCCGTTCCCGTGGCGGCTCCACCTCTGAATTTACGCCGGGATATGTCAAGCCCAAGCATGAAGTGAATCCGCAGATGACCCTGCGTCGCCTGCCGGATGAAGAACCGCAGAATCTGGCGGACCCGGCTTACCGCCGCCGTCGCATCATCATGCAGAACATGCGTGACGAAGAGCTGGCCATTGCTCAGGTCGAAGAGATGCAGGCAGTTTCTGCCGTGCTCAAGGGCAAATACACCATGACCGGTGAAGCCTTCGATCCGGTTGAGGTGGATATGGGCCGCAGTGCGGCGAACAACATCACGCAGTCCGGCGGCACGGAGTGGAGCAAGCGTGACAAGTCCACGTATGACCCGACCGACGATATCGAAGCCTACGCGCTGAACGCCAGCGGCGTGGTGAATATCATCGTGTTTGACCCGAAAGGCTGGGCGCTGTTCCGTTCCTTCAAAGCCGTCAGGGAGAAGCTGGATACCCGTCGCGGCTCTCATTCCGAACTGGAGACAGCGGTAAAAGACCTGGGCAAAGCGGTGTCTTATAAGGGAATGTATGGCGATGTGGCCATCGTCGTGTATTCCGGACAGTACGTGGAAAACGGCGTCAAAAAGAACTTCCTGCCGGACAACACGATGGTGCTGGGTAACACTCATGCACGCGGTCTGCGCACCTATGGCTGTATTCAGGATGCGGATGCATTGAGTGAGGGTATTAATGCGTCTCCCCGTTATCCGAAAAACTGGAAGACATCCGGCGATCCGGCGCGAGAGTTCACCATGATTCAGTCAGCACCGCTGATGCTGCTGGCTGATCCTGATGAGTTCGTGTCCGTTCAACTGGCGTAATCATGGCCCTTAGGGGCCATTTTCTCTCTGTGGAGGAGTCCATGACGAAAGATGAACTGATTGCCCGTCTCCGGTCGCTGGGTGAGCAACTGAACCGTGATGTCAGCCTGACGGGGACGAAAGAAGAACTGGCGCTCCGTGTGGCAGAGCTGGAAGAGGAGCTTGATGACACGGATGACGGAGCCGGTCAGGACTCGTCTGTCAGCCCGGAAAATGCGCTGACCGGACATGAAAATGAGGTGGTATCAGCACAGACGGATACCGTGACTGATACGGCTGCTCTGGTCACGGTTGTGGCACTGGTGACGCTGCATACCGATGCACTTCACGCCACGCGGGATGAACCTGTGGCATTTGTGCTGCCGGGAACGGCGTTTCGTGTCTCTGCCGGTGTGGCAGCCGAAATGACAGAGCGCGGCCTGGCCAGAATGCAATAACGGGAGGCGCTGTGGCTGATTTCGATAACCTGTTCGATGCTGCCATTGTCCGCGCCGATGAAACGATACGCGGGTACATGGGAACGTCAGCCACCATGACATCCGGTGAGCAGTCCGGCGCAGTAATACGTGGTGTTTTTGATGACCCTGAAAATATCAGCTATGCCGGACAGGGCGTGCGCGTTGAAGGCTCCAGCCCGTCCCTGTTTGTCCGGACTGATGATGTGCGGCAGCTGCGGCGTGGAGACACGCTGACCATCGGTGAGGAAAACTTCTGGATAGACCGGGTTTCGCCGGATGATGGTGGAAGCTGTCATCTCTGGCTTGGGCGGGGCGTACCGCCTGCCGTTAACCGTCGCCGCTGAAAGGGGGATGTATGGCCATAAAAGGTCTTGAGCAGGCCATTGAAAACCTCTGCCGTATCAGCAAAACGGCGGTGCCTGGTGCCGCCGCAATGGCCATTAACCGCGTTGCTTCATCCGCGATATCGCAGTCGGCGTCACAGGTTGCCCGTGAGACAAAGGTACGCCGGAAACTGGTAAAGGAAAGGGCCAGGCTGAAAAGGGCCACGGTCAAAAATCCGCAGGCCAGAATCAGGGTTAACCGGGGGGATTTGCCCGTAATCAAGCTGGGTAATGCGCGGGTTGTCCTTTCGCGCCGCAGGCGTCGTAAAAAGGGGCAGCGTTCATCCCTGAAAGGTGGCGGCAGCGTGCTTGTGGTGGGTAACCGTCGTATTCCCGGCGCGTTTATTCAGCAACTGAAAAATGGCCGGTGGCATGTCATGCAGCGTGTGGCCGGGAAAAACCGTTACCCCATTGATGTGGTGAAAATCCCGATGGCGGTGCCGCTGACCACGGCGTTTAAACAAAATATTGAGCGGATACGGCGTGAACGTCTTCCGAAAGAGCTGGGCTATGCGCTGCAGCATCAACTGAGGATGGTAATAAAGCGATGAAACATACTGAACTCCGTGCAGCCGTACTGGATGCACTGGAGAAGCATGACACCGGGGCGACGTTTTTTGATGGTCGCCCCGCTGTTTTTGATGAGGCGGATTTTCCGGCAGTTGCCGTTTATCTCACCGGCGCTGAATACACGGGCGAAGAGCTGGACAGCGATACCTGGCAGGCGGAGCTGCATATCGAAGTTTTCCTGCCTGCTCAGGTGCCGGATTCAGAGCTGGATGCGTGGATGGAGTCCCGGATTTATCCGGTGATGAGCGATATCCCGGCACTGTCAGATTTGATCACCAGTATGGTGGCCAGCGGCTATGACTACCGGCGCGACGATGATGCGGGCCTGTGGAGTTCAGCCGATCTGACTTATGTCATTACCTATGAAATGTGAGGACGCTATGCCTGTACCAAATCCTACAATGCCGGTGAAAGGTGCCGGGACCACCCTGTGGGTTTATAAGGGGAGCGGTGACCCTTATGCGAATCCGCTTTCAGACGTTGACTGGTCGCGTCTGGCAAAAGTTAAAGACCTGACGCCCGGCGAACTGACCGCTGAGTCCTATGACGACAGCTATCTCGATGATGAAGATGCGGACTGGACTGCGACCGGGCAGGGGCAGAAATCAGCCGGAGATACCAGCTTCACGCTGGCGTGGATGCCCGGAGAGCAGGGGCAGCAGGCGCTGCTGGCGTGGTTTAATGAAGGTGATACCCGTGCCTATAAAATCCGCTTCCCGAACGGCACGGTCGATGTGTTCCGTGGCTGGGTCAGCAGTATCGGTAAAGCGGTGACGGCGAAGGAAGTGATCACCCGCACGGTGAAGGTCACCAATGTGGGCCGTCCGTCAATGGCAGAAGATCGCAGCACGGTCACAGCGGCAACCGGCATGACCGTGACGCCTGCCAGCACCTCGGTGGTGAAAGGGCAGAGCACCACGCTGACCGTGGCATTCCAGCCGGAAGGCGCAACCGACAAGAGCTTCCGTGCGGTGTCTGCGGATAAAACAAAAGCCACCGTGTCGGTCAGTGGTATGACCATCACCGTGAAAGGTGTTGCTGCAGGCAAGGTCAACATTCCGGTCGTATCCGGTAATGGTGAACTTGCTGCGGTTGCAGAAATCAACGTTACCGCCAGTTAATCCGGAGAGTCAGCGATGTTCCTGAAAACCGAATCATTTGAACATAACGGTGTGACCGTCACGCTTTCTGAACTGTCAGCCCTGCAGCGTATTGAGCATCTCGCCCTGATGAAACGACAGGCAGAACAGGCGGAGTCAGACAGCAACCGGAAGTTTACTGTGGAAGACGCCATCAGAACCGGCGCTTTTGTGGTGGCGATGTCCCTGTGGCATAACCATCCGCAGAAGACAAAGCTGCCTTCCATGAATGAAGCCGTTAAACAGATTGAGCAGGAAGTGCTTACCACCTGGCCCACGGAGGCAATTTCTCATGCTGAAAACGTGGTGTACCGGCTGTCCGGTATGTATGAGTTTGTGGTGAATGATGCTCCTGAACAGGCAGATGACGCCGGGCCTGCAGAGCCTATTTCTGCGGGAAAGTGTTCGACGGTGAGCTGAGTTTTGCCCTGAAACTGGCGCGTGAGATGGGGCGACCCGACTGGCGTGCCATGCTTGCCGGGATGTCATCCACGGAGTATGCCGACTGGCGCCGCTTTTACAGTACCCATTATTTTCATGATGTTCTGCTGGATATGCACTTTTCCGGGCTGACATATACCGTGCTCAGCCTGTTTTTCTGCGATCCGGATATGCATCCGCTGGATTTCAGTCTGCTTAACCGGCGTGAGGCTGACGAAGAGCCTGAAGATGATGTGCTGATGCAGAAAGCAGCAGGGCTTGCCGGAGGCGTTCGTTTTGGCCCGGACGGGAAAGAAGTTATCCCCGCTTCCCCGGATGTGGCGGACATGACGGAGGATGACGTAATGCTGATGACAGTATCAGAAGGGATCGCAGGAGGAGTCCGGTATGGCTGAACCGGTAGGCGATCTGGTCGTTGATTTAAGTCTGGATGCGGCCAGATTTGACGAGCAGATGGCCAGAGTCAGGCGTCATTTTTCCGGTACGGAAAGTGATGCGAAAAAAACAGCGGCAGTCGTTGAACAGTCGATGAACCGGCAGGCGCTGGCTGCACAGAAAGCGGGGATTTCCGTCGGGCAGTATAAAGCCGCCATGCGTATGCTGCCTGCACAGTTCACCGACGTGGCCACGCAGCTTGCAGGCGGGCAAAGTCCGTGGCTGATCCTGCTGCAACAGGGGGGGCAGGTGAAGGACTCCTTCGGCGGGATGATCCCCATGTTCCGGGGGCTTGCCGGTGCGATCACCCTGCCGATGGTCGGGGCCACCTCGCTGGCGGTGGCGACCGGTGCGCTGGCGTATGCCTGGTATCAGGGCAACTCAACCCTGTCCGATTTCAACAAAACGCTGGTCCTTTCCGGCAATCAGTCGGGGCTGACGGCAGATCGTATGCTGGTCCTGTCCAGAGCCGGGCAGGCGGCAGGGCTGACGTTTAACCAGACCAGCGAGTCACTCAGCGCACTGGTTAAGGCGGGGGTAAGCGGTGAGGCTCAGATTGCGTCCATCAGCCAGAGTGTGGCGCGTTTCTCCTCTGCATCCGGCGTGGAGGTGGACAAGGTCGCTGAAGCCTTCGGGAAGCTGACCACTGACCCGACGTCGGGGCTGACAGCGATGGCGCGCCAGTTCCATAACGTGACGGCGGAGCAGATTGCGTATGTTGCTCAGTTGCAGCGTTCCGGCGAAGAAGCCGGGGCATTGCAGGCGGCGAACGAGGCCGCGACGAAAGGGTTTGATGACCAGACCCGCCGCCTGAAAGAGAACATGGGCACGCTGGAGACCTGGGCAGAGAGGACAGCACGGGCATTCAAATCTATGTGGGATGCGGTGCTGGATATTGGTCGTCCTGATACCGCGCAGGAGATGCTGATTAAGGCAGAGGCCGCGTTTAAGAAAGCGGACGATATCTGGAATCTGCGCAAGGATGATTATTTTGTTAACGATGAAGCGCGGGCGCGTTACTGGGATGATCGTGAAAAGGCCCGTCTTGCGCTTGAAGCCGCCCGAAAGAAGGCTGAACAGCAGAGTCAACAGGACAAAAATGCGCAGCAGCAGAGCGATACCGAAGCGTCACGGCTGAAATATACCGAAGAGGCGCAGAAGGCTTACGAACGGCTGCAGACGCCGCTGGAGAAATATGCCGCCCGTCAGGAAGAACTGAATAAGGCCCTGAAAGACGGAAAAATCCTGCAGGCAGATTACAACACGCTGATGGCGGCAGCGAAAAAGGACTATGAAACGACACTGAAAAAGCCGAAGCAGTCCGGCGTGAAGGTGTCTGCGGGCGATCGTCAGGAAGACAGTGCTCATGCTGCCCTGCTGACGCTTCAGGCTGAACTCCGGACGCTGGAGAAGCATGCCGGAGCAAATGAGAAAATCAGCCAGCAGCGCCGGGATTTGTGGAAGGCGGAGAGTCAGTTCGCGGTACTGGAGGAGGCGGCGCAACGTCGCCAGCTGTCTGCACAGGAGAAATCCCTGCTGGCGCATAAAGATGAGACGCTGGAGTACAAACGCCAGCTGGCTGCACTTGGCGACAAGGTTACGTATCAGGAGCGCCTGAACGCGCTGGCGCAGCAGGCGGATAAATTCGCACAGCAGCAACGGGCAAAACGGGCCGCTATTGATGCGAAAAGCCGGGGGCTGACTGACCGGCAGGCAGAACGGGAAGCCACGGAACAGCGCCTGAAGGAACAGTATGGCGATAATCCTCTGGCGCTGAATAACGTCATGTCAGAGCAGAAAAAGACCTGGGCGGCTGAAGACCTGCTTCGCGGGAACTGGATGGCAGGCCTCAGGTCCGGCTGGAGCGAGTGGAAAGAGAGTGCCACGGACAGTATGTCGCAGGTTAAAAGTGCTGCCACGCAGACCTTTGATGGTATTGCGCAGAATATGGCGGCGATGCTGACCGGCAGTGAACAGAACTGGCGCAGCTTCACCCGTTCCGTGCTGTCCATGATGACAGAAATTCTGCTTAAGCAGGCAATGGTGGGGATTGTCGGGAGTATCGGCAGCGCTATTGGCGGGGCTGTTGGTGGCGGCGCATCCGCGTCAGGCGGTTCAGCCATTCAGGCCGCTGCGGCGAAATTCCATTTTGCAACCGGAGGATTTACGGGAACCGGCGGCAAATATGAGCCAGCGGGGATTGTTCACCGTGGTGAGTTTGTCTTCACGAAGGAGGCAACCAGCCGGATTGGTGTCGGCAACCTGTACCGCCTAATGCGGGGCTATGCGGAAGGTGGTTATGTGGGCGGTGCCGGAAGTCCGGCGCAGATGCGGCGGGCTGAAGGCATTAATTTTAATCAGAACAATCACGTGGTGATTCAGAACGACGGTACGAATGGTCTGCCAGGTCCACAGATGATGAAGGCAGTGTATGACATGGCCCGCAAGGGTGCCCGTGATGAAATTCAGACACAGATGCGTGATGGTGGCCTGTTCTCCGGAGGTGGACGATGAAAACCTTCCGCTGGAAAGTGAAACCCGGTATGGATGTGGCTTCGGCCCCTTCTGTAAGAAAGGTGCGCTTTGGTGATGGCTATTCCCAGCGAGCGCCTGCCGGGCTGAATGCCAACCTGAAAACGTACAGCGTGACGCTTTCTGTCCCCCGTTGGGAGGCCACGGCGCTGGAGTCGTTTCTGGCTGAGCACGGGGGCTGGAAATCCTTTCTGTGGACGCCGCCTTATGAGTGGCGGCAGATAAAGGTGACCTGCGCAAAATGGTCGTCGCGGGTCAGTATGCTGCGTGTTGAGTTCAGCGCAGAGTTTGAACAGGTGGTGAACTGATGCAGGATATCCGACAGGAAACACTGAATGAATGCACCCGTGCGGAGCAGTCTGCCAGCGTGGTGCTCTGGGAAATCGATCTGACAGAGGTTGGTGGAGAACGTTATTTTTTCTGTAATGAGCAGAACGAAAAAGGTGAGCCGGTCACCTGGCAGGGGCGACAGTATCAGGCGTATCCCATTCAGGGGAGTGGTTTCGAACTGAATGGCAAAGGCACCAGTACGCGCCCCACGCTGACGGTTTCTAACCTCTATGGCATGGTCACCGGGATGGCGGAAGATCTGCAGAGTCTGGTCGGCGGAACGGTGGTCCGGCGTAAGGTTTACGCCCGTTTTCTGGATGCGGTGAACTTCGTCAACGGAAACAGCGAAGCCGATCCGGAGCAGGAGGTGATCAGCCGCTGGCGCATCGAGCAGTGCAGCGAACTGAGCGCGGTCAGTGCCTCCTTTGTACTGTCCACGCCGACTGAAACGGATGGTGCCGTTTTTCCGGGACGTATCATGCTGGCCAACACCTGCACCTGGACCTATCGCGGTGACGAGTGCGGTTATAGCGGTCCGGCTGTCGCGGATGAATATGACCAGCCGACGTCCGATATCACGAAGGATAAATGCAGCAAATGCCTGAGTGGCTGTAAGTTTCGCAATAACGTGGGCAACTTTGGCGGCTTCCTTTCCATTAACAAACTTTCGCAGTAATCCCATGACAGAGACAGAATCAGCGATTCTGGCGCACGCCCGGCGATGTGCGCCAGCGGAGTCGTGCGGCTTCGTGGTGAGAACGCCGGAGGGGGAAAGATATTTTCCCTGCGTGAATATTTCCGGTGAGCCGGAGGATTATTTCCGGATGGCTCCGGAGGACTGGCTGCAGGCAGAAATGCAGGGTGAGATTGTGGCGCTGGTCCACAGTCATCCCGGTGGTCTGCCCTGGCTGAGTGAGGCTGACCGGCGGCTGCAGGTGCAGAGTGATTTGCCGTGGTGGCTGGTCTGCCGGGGGGCGATTCACAAGTTCCGCTGTGTGCCGCATCTTACCGGGCGGCGCTTTGAGCACGGGGTGACGGACTGTTACACGCTGTTCCGGGATGCTTACCATCTGGCGGGGATTGAGATGCCGGATTTTCACCGCGAGGATGACTGGTGGCGTAACGGTCAGAATCTCTATCTGGATAATCTGGAGGCCACAGGGCTGTATCAGGTGCCGTTGTCATCAGCACAACCGGGCGATGTGCTGCTGTGCTGTTTTGGTTCATCGGTGCCGAATCATGCCGCCATTTACTGTGGTGATGGCGAGCTGCTGCACCATATTCCTGAACAACTGAGCAAACGAGAGAGGTATACCGACAAATGGCAGCGACGCACACACTCCCTCTGGCGTCACCGGGCATGGCGCGCATCTGCCTTTACGGGGATTTGCAACGATTTGGCCGCCGCATCGACCTTCGTGTGAAAACGGGGGCTGAAGCCATCCGCGCACTGGCCACACAGCTCCCGGTGTTTCGTCAGAAACTGAGCGACGGCTGGTATCAGGTACGGATTGCCGGGCGGGACGTCAGCACGTCCGGGTTAACGGCGCAGTTACATGAGACTCTGCCTGATGGCGCTGTGATTCATATTGTTCCCAGAGTCGCCGGGGCCAAGTCAGGTGGCGTATTCCAGATTGTCCTGGGGGCTGCCGCCATTGCCGGATCATTCTTTACCGCCGGAGCCACCCTTGCAGCATGGGGGGCAGCCATTGGGGCCGGTGGTATGACCGGCATCCTGTTTTCTCTCGGTGCCAGTATGGTGCTCGGTGGTGTGGCGCAGATGCTGGCACCGAAAGCCAGAACTCCCCGTACACAGACAACGGATAACGGCAAACAGAACACCTATTTCTCCTCACTGGATAACATGGTTGCCCAGGGCAATGTTCTGCCGGTTCTGTACGGTGAAATGCGCGTGGGGTCACGCGTGGTTTCTCAGGAGATCAGCACGGCAGACGAAGGGGATGGTGGTCAGGTTGTGGTGATTGGTCGCTGATGCAAAATGTTTTATGTGAAACCGCCTCCGGGCGGTTTTATCGTTTATGGAGCATGACGAATGGGTAAAGGCAGCAGTAAGGGGCATACCCCGCGCGAAGCGAAGGACAACCTGAAGTCCACGCAGCTGCTGAGTGTGATCGATGCCATCAGCGAAGGGCCGGTTGAAGGTCCGGTGGATGGATTAAAAAGCGTGCTGCTGAACAGTACGCCGGTGCTGGACAGTGAGGGGAATACCAATATATCCGGCGTCACGGTGGTGTTCCGGGCCGGTGAGCAGGAGCAGACACCGCCGGAGGGATTTGAATCCTCCGGCTCCGAGACGGTGCTCGGTACAGAAGTGAAATATGACACGCCGATCACCCGGACCATCACGTCGGCAAACATTGACCGTCTGCGTTTTACTTTCGGCGTGCAGGCACTGGTGGAAACCACCTCAAAGGGGGACAGGAATCCATCGGAAGTCCGCCTGCTGGTTCAGATACAACGTAACGGTGGCTGGGTGACGGAAAAGGACATCACCATTAAGGGTAAAACCACTTCACAGTATCTGGCCTCGGTGGTGGTGGATAACCTGCCGCCGCGCCCGTTCAGTATCCGGATGCGCAGGATGACGCCGGACAGCACCACAGACCAGTTGCAGAACAAAACGCTCTGGTCGTCATACACCGAAATTATCGATGTGAAACAGTGCTACCCGAACACGGCACTGGTCGGCGTGCAGGTGGACTCGGAGCAGTTCGGCAGCCAGCAGGTGAGCCGTAATTATCATCTGCGCGGGCGTATTCTGCAGGTGCCGTCGAATTATAACCCGCAGACGCGGCAATACAGCGGTATCTGGGACGGAACGTTTAAACCGGCATACAGCAACAACATGGCCTGGTGTCTGTGGGATATGCTGACCCATCCGCGCTACGGCATGGGGAAACGTCTTGGTGCGGCGGATGTGGATAAATGGGCGCTGTATGTCATCGGCCAGTACTGCGACCAGTCAGTGCCGGACGGCTTTGGCGGCACGGAGCCGCGCATCACCTGTAATGCGTACCTGACCACACAGCGTAAGGCGTGGGATGTGCTCAGTGATTTCTGCTCGGCGATGCGCTGTATGCCGGTATGGAACGGGCAGACGCTGACGTTCGTGCAGGACCGACCGTCAGATAAGGTGTGGACCTATAACCGCAGTAATGTGGTGATGCCGGATGATGGCGCGCCGTTCCGCTACAGCTTCAGCGCCCTGAAGGACCGCCATAATGCCGTTGAGGTGAACTGGATTGACCCGGATAACGGCTGGGAGACGGCGACAGAGCTTGTGGAGGACACGCCGGCCATTCTCCGTTACGGTCGTAACGTCACGAAGATGGACGCCTTTGGCTGTACCAGCCGGGGGCAGGCACACCGCGCCGGGCTGTGGCTGATTAAAACGGAGCTGCTGGAAACGCAGACCGTGGACTTCAGCGTGGGCGCAGAAGGGCTTCGCCATGTGCCGGGTGATGTTATTGAAATCTGCGATGATGACTATGCGGGGATCAGCACCGGCGGGCGCGTGCTGGCTGTGAACAGCCAGACCCGGACGCTGACGCTCGACCGTGAAATCACGCTGCCATCCTCCGGTACCACGCTGATAAGCCTGGTTGACGGAAGTGGCAATCCGGTCAGCGTGGAGGTCCAGTCCGTCACCGACGGCGTGAAGGTAAAAGTGAGCCGTGTTCCTGACGGCGTTGCCGGATACAGCGTATGGGGGCTGAAGCTGCCGACGCTGAGCCAGCGCCTGTTCCGCTGCGTGAGTATCCGTGAGAACGATGACGGCACGTATGCCATCACCGCCGTGCAGCATGTACCGGAAAAAGAGGCCATCGTGGATAACGGGGCGCACTTTGACGGCGACCAGAGCGGCACGGTGAATGGTGTCACGCCGCCAGCGGTGCAGCACCTGACTGCCGAAGTCACCGCAGACAGCGGGGAATATCAGGTGCTGGCGCGCTGGGATACGCCGAAGGTGGTGAAGGGGGTGAGCTTTATGCTTCGCCTGACCGTGGCAGCGGATGACGGCAGTGAGCGGCTGGTCAGCACGGCCCGGACGACGGAAACCACATACCGCTTCACGCAACTGGCGCTGGGGAACTACAGGCTGACAGTCCGGGCGGTAAATGCGTGGGGACAGCAGGGCGATCCGGCATCGGTATCGTTCCGGATTGCCGCACCGGCAGCGCCGTCTCGGATTGAGCTGACACCGGGCTATTTTCAGATAACCGCCACGCCGCATCTTGCGGTTTATGACCCGACGGTACAGTTTGAGTTCTGGTTCTCGGAAAAACGGATTGCTGATATCAGGCAGGTTGAAACCACAGCCCGCTATCTTGGCACGGCGCTGTACTGGATAGCTGCCAGTATCAATATCAGGCCGGGCCATGATTATTATTTTTACGTTCGCAGTGTGAACACCGTTGGCAAATCGGCATTCGTGGAGGCTGTCGGTCGGGCGAGCGATGATGCGGAAGGTTACCTGGATTTTTTCAAAGGCAAGATAACCGAATCTCATCTCGGCAAGGAGTTGCTGGAAAAAGTCGACCTGACGGAGGATAACGCCAGCAGACTGGATGAGTTTTCGAAAGAGTGGAAGGATGCCAACGATAAATGGAATGCCATGTGGGCTGTCAAAATTGAGCAGACCAAAGACGGCAAACATTATGTCGCGGGTATTGGCCTCAGCATGGAGGATACAGAGGAAGGCAAACTGAGCCAGTTTCTGGTTGCCGCCAATCGTATCGCGTTTATTGACCCGGCAAACGGGAATGAAACGCCGATGTTTGTGGCGCAGGGCAACCAGATATTCATGAACGACGTGTTCCTGAAACGCCTGACGGCCCCCACCATTACCAGTGGTGGAAATCCACCGGCATTTTCCCTGACACCGGACGGAAAGCTGACTGCTAAAAATGCGGATATCAGTGGCAGTGTGAATGCGAACTCCGGGACGCTCAACAACGTCACGATTAATGAGAACTGTCAGATTAAGGGGAAACTGTCAGCCAATCAGATTGAAGGCGATATTGTCAAAACGGTCAGCAAGTCTTTCCCCCGCACGAACAGTTATGCCAGTGGCACCATCACGGTAAGAATCAGTGATGATCAGAAATTTGACCGGCAGGTCATGATACCGCCAGTGTTATTCCGCGGTGGTAAGCATGAGAATTTCAACAGTAATAACCAACAGTCATACTGGTATTCAACCTGCCGGTTAAGAGTGACCCGCAATGGTCAGGAGATTTTTAATCAGTCCACGACGGATGCTCAGGGCGTATTTTCCTCAGTTATAGATATGCCTGCCGGACAGGGGACGCTGACACTGACATTCACCGTATCTTCATCAGGAGCGAATAACTGGACACCAACAACCAGTATCAGCGATCTGCTGGTTGTGGTGATGAAGAAATCCACAGCAGGTATCAGTATCAGCTGAATTTTATAACCCATAACGGGCGTCAGAAATGACGCCTTTTTTATTGCAGAAAAGCGAGAGGTAATTATGCGTAAACTTTATGCCGCCATTTTGTCCGCAGCCATTTGTCTGGCCGTATCCGGTACGCCTGCATGGGCGTCTGAACATCAGTCCACGCTGAGCGCGGGGTATCTTCATGTCTCGACGAACGTTCCCGGCAGCGATGATCTGAACGGGATTAACGTGAAATACCGTTATGAGTTTACGGACACACTGGGGATGGTGACGTCTTTCAGCTATGCAGGAGACAAGAATCGCCAGCTTACCCGTTACAGCGATACCCGCTGGCATGAAGATTCCGTTCGTAACCGCTGGTTCAGCGTAATGGCGGGGCCCTCTGTGCGCGTGAATGAATGGTTCAGTGCGTATGCGATGGCGGGCGTGGCTTACAGCCGTGTGTCGACTTTTTCCGGGGATTATCTCCGCGTAACTGACAACAAGGGGAAAACGCATGATGTGCTGACCGGAAGTGATGACGGTCGCCACAGCAACACGTCTCTGGCGTGGGGGGCTGGCGTGCAGTTTAACCCGACCGAATCCGTGGCCATTGATATTGCTTATGAAGGTTCCGGCAGTGGTGACTGGCGCACTGACGGTTTCATCGTGGGTGTCGGTTATAAGTTCTGATTAGCCAGGTAACACAGTGTTATGACAGCCCGCCGTTTCAGGCGGGCTTTTTTGTGGGGTGAATATGGCAGTAAAGATTTCAGGTGTACTGAAAGACGGCACAGGAAAACCGGTACAGAACTGCACAATCCAGCTGAAAGCAAAACGTAACAGCACCACGGTGGTGGTGAACACGCTGGCCTCAGAAAATCCGGATGAAGCCGGGCGTTACAGCATGGACGTTGAGTACGGTCAGTACAGCGTTATTCTGTTGGTGGAAGGATTCCCGCCGTCACATGCCGGGACCATCACCGTGTATGAAGATTCTCAACCCGGTACGCTGAATGATTTTCTCGGTGCCATGACGGAGGATGATGCCCGTCCGGAGGCACTGCGCCGTTTTGAACTGATGGTGGAAGAGGTGGCGCGTAACGCGTCCGTAGTGGCACAGAACACGGCAGCCGCGAAGAAGTCAGCCGGCGATGCCAGCACATCTGCCCGTGAGGCGGCAACCCATGCGACTGATGCTGCAGATTCAGCACGTGCAGCCAGCACGTCAGCCGGACAGGCCGCTTCGTCGGCTCAGTCAGCGTCTTCCAGCGCAGGAACGGCATCAACAAAGGCCACTGAAGCCTCAAAAAGTGCTGCCGCTGCAGAGTCCTCAAAAAGCGTGGCAGCTACCAGTGCCGGTGCGGCGAAAACGTCAGAAACGAATGCCGCAGCGTCAGAACAATCAGCCGCCACTTCTGCATCCACCGCGACCACGAAAGCGTCAGAAGCTGCCACCTCAGCCCGGGATGCGGCGGCCTCAAAAGAGGCAGCGAAATCATCAGAAACGAACGCATCCTTGAGCGCCAGTAGCGCAGCTTCCTCGGCAACGGCGGCAGGAAATTCCGCGAAGGCGGCAAAAACGTCCGAGACGAACGCCAGGTCTTCTGAGACGGCAGCGGGACAGAGCGCCTCAGCTGCGGCAGGCTCAAAAACAGCGGCTGCGTCGTCTGCCAGTGCCGCGTCAACAAGTGCCGGGCAGGCCTCAGCCAGTGCCACCGCCGCCGGAAAATCGGCAGAAAGCGCCGCATCATCCGCTTCAACAGCCACAACAAAGGCTGGCGAAGCCACTGAGCAGGCCACGGCAGCAGCGAGGTCAGCTTCCGCAGCGAAGACATCCGAAACGAACGCGAAAGCGTCGGAAACCCGTGCAGAATCCTCAAAAACGGCAGCGGCATCGTCCGCCAGTTCGGCGGCGTCATCGGCATCATCGGCGTCTGCTTCAAAAGATGAGGCGACCAGACAGGCGTCAGCAGCGAAGGGCAGCGCCACGACGGCATCCACGAAGGCGACAGAGGCTGCTGGTAGTGCGAAGGCAGCAGCTCAGAGCAAAAGTACGGCGGAATCTGCAGCAACGCGCGCTGAGACAGCGGCAAAACGGGCAGAGGATATTGCATCCGCCGTGGCGCTTGAGGATGCGAGCACGACGAAAAAGGGGATAGTACAGCTCAGTAGTGCGACTAACAGCACTTCCGAGTCACTGGCGGCAACACCAAAAGCCGTTAAGGCCGCGTATGACCTGGCTAACGGGAAATACACCGCACAGGATGCAACGACAGCACAGAAAGGGATAATCCAGCTAAGCAGCGCGACCAACAGCACGTCTGAAACGCTGGCGGCAACGCCAAAGGCAGTAAAAGCAGCCAATGACAATGCTGAGAAACGTCTGCAGAAAGATCAGAACGGTGCGGATATCCCTGGCAAAGACACCTTTACGAAAAATATTGGTGCCTGCCGTGCCTTCGGTGGGTCAGTAAGCACAACAACAGGAAACTGGACGACTGCACAGTTTATCGAGTGGCTGGATTCTCAGGGAGCATTTAACCATCCATACTGGATGTGCAAGGGTTCCTGGTCTTATGGCAATAATAAAATCATTACTGATACTGGCTGCGGTAATATTCATCTCGCCGGAGCTGTCATTGAAGTAATGGGGATAAAGTCAGCGATGACGATCCGCATTACCACTCCGACCACATCCAGCGGTGGCGGAACAACCAACGCCCAGTTTACCTATATTAATCACGGAACAGATTATTCACCTGGCTGGCGAAGGGACTATAACTCCAGAAATAAGCCAACGGCATCAGAGATCGGGGCGCTACCGTCAGGTGGAACAGCAGTATCATCAGTTAATCTGGCTTCAAAAGGTCGGGTAGCCGCGCTGACAGACAATACGCAGGGGGCAGCAGGTCTTGAGTTATACGAGGTGTATAACAACGGATATCCAACAACGTATGGAAATATCATTCACCTGAAAGGGATGACAGCCGTTGGCGAAGGTGAGTTACTCATCGGCTGGAGTGGTACAAGCGGTGCTCATGCTCCGGCATTTATTCGTTCACGACGGGATACGACCGACGCAAACTGGTCGCCGTGGGCGCAGCTTTACACCTCGGCTCATCCTCCTGCAGAGTTTTATCCAGTCGGTGCACCAATCCCGTGGCCATCAGATACCGTTCCGTCTGGTTATGCCCTGATGCAGGGGCAGACTTTTGACAAATCTGCATACCCGAAACTTGCAGCCGCTTATCCGTCAGGCGTGATCCCTGATATGCGTGGCTGGACGATTAAGGGCAAACCTGCCAGTGGTCGGGCTGTATTGTCTCAGGAACAGGACGGCATTAAATCGCACACCCACAGCGCCAGCGCATCCAGTACGGATTTGGGGACGAAAACCACATCGTCGTTTGATTACGGCACTAAATCCACGAATAACATCGGGGCGCATACGCACAGTGTGAGCGGTACAGCCGCAAGTGCCGGAAACCATACTCATAGTGTCACAGGCGCATCAGCAGTCAGCCAGTGGTCACAAAATGGGTCAGTACATAAGGTAGTGTCTGCGGCCAGTGTGAATACAAGTGCTGCAGGAGCGCACACTCATAGTGTCAGCGGCACAGCTGCATCTGCAGGTGCTCACGCACATACTGTCGGTATTGGTGCTCATACGCACTCGGTTGCGATTGGCTCACATGGACACACCATCACCGTTAACGCTGCTGGTAACGCGGAAAACACCGTCAAAAACATCGCATTTAACTATATTGTGAGGCTTGCATAATGGCATTCAGAATGAGTGAACAACCACGGACCATAAAAATTTATAATCTGCTGTCCGGAACTAATGAATTTATTGGTGAAGGTGATGCATATATTCCGCCTCATACAGGTCTGCCAGCAAACAGTACCGATATTGCACCGCCAGATATTCCGGCTGGTTTCGTGGCTGTTTTCAACAGTGATGAGTCATCGTGGCATCTCGTTGAAGATCATCGGGGTAAAACGGTTTATGACGTGGCTTCCGGCGACGCGTTATTTATTTCTGAACTCGGCTCATTACCGGAAAATGTCACCTGGTTATCCCCGGAAGGGGAGTTTCAGAAGTGGAACGGCACAGCCTGGGTGAAGGATACGGAAGCAGAAAAACTGTTCCGGATCCGGGAGGCGGAAGAAACAAAAAACAGCCTGATGCAGGTAGCCAGTGAGCATATAGCGCCGCTTCAGGATGCTGTGGATCTGGAGATCGCAACGGAGAAAGAAACCTTGTTGCTGGAAGCCTGGAAAAAGTATCGGGTGTTGCTGAATCGTGTTGATACATCAACTGCACCGGATATTGAATGGCCAGCCCTACCGTAGGGTAAGATATATAAATTCTATAATTAGAAGTATCTTTCCATTTAAGGCTAGGAAGGGGGGCTTGGAAAACGTAAGGAATCTCACACCGAGATTATTTTTATATATCAGGTGTCTGATTTTTTGCTTTAGCTCTTAAAATGGTTTGCCGCGAGGTTTTGAATTCTTGGGCAATGTCACTTATATTTATACCTGACTTAATTTGCTCTAGTACCCTCTGTATTTGTTCATCATTTAACACAGGTGGGCGACCAAATCGCTTTCCTGCGCCCCGTGCTCTTAATATCCCTGAATGAGTACGCTCAAGTAAAAGGTCTCGCTCAAATTCAGCGACTGCTGAAATTACTTGCATCATCATTTTTCCAGGTGGACTGGTCAGGTCAACGCCCCCCAATGCTAAGCAATGCACTTTGATACCTGCTTTGGTCAGTTGTTCCACCGTTTTACTGATATCCATTGGATTACAACCGAGGCGATCCAGTTTTGTGACAATCAATGCATCACCTCTTTTCAGTCGATCAAGCAACTGGTTAAAACCAGGACGCTCACTGGTTGCTGCTGAGCCGCTAATTTGTTCTTCAATTATTTGCTGAGATTTGATGTTAAAACCTGCACTTTCGATTTCCCGACGTTGATTTTTGGTTGTTTGTTCCAGAGTTGATACCCGACAGTAAGCATAAATTCGAGACATAGTGAGATCTTCTATACGAAATTGGTGTACATATCATAATGCATCTCAGAAAATAATTTTGATTATTTTTGTACATATTTGTATGTACACGTTCGAAAATAAACGAATGCGTATGCAACCCCGTAATTTTGGTGAGATCCAAAATCGATTTTGTGAAAAATGGCCTTAACTCGGTTTGTTTTTCGAGTTCCGGGCGGACTCAAGGAAGAAGAATAGTGTTGCGTGTTATTTTAACCAGATTTCAAGTTGTTTGGTCGTGGAAAAGTGGAGCAAAATGTTGTTAAAGTGGAAAAATGATAAAAAAGTAAGTTTATTATATTACATTTTACCATTTAAATTTTTGTTGTCTTTAAGAACTGATATCGCTGTTTGTAATAATTCTTTGTTATCCAGCCATGACTTTTTCTTTATGTTTCCTTCAATGTAATCAAGCAATGTTCTGGTATTGATAGGTCTTCCCTGTTTTGCTACTTCCATTACAGCATCCCCTAGGATAATTCTTACTTCAGGAAGCTGCGCAGGGAACCACTTTAGGGTGTCTTTTGATTTCATGAAGATATTCCTTAAAATATTATTGATTTTCATTGCGATATTGTATGTCTGATTCAGTATATGTTGACTTATACATCGGTTTTGTCTGGGTTATTGGATATGCCAATCCCTAATTTTATTAGAGCATGACTAAAAATGCTGAATATGATAAGGAGCGAAGTGATTATCAGTATGCTGTTCATATAGCCTCGAATTAGTAATGTGTTATATATGATATAGTTGACAATTTTTATCCTGGGTGTTCTTAAAGTTCGTAGATAAACATTGTCGTTTCAGGTATACAGGAATGCTAACAGGTGGCAGCAAAAATCAGGCGGTTTATGGCGCAAGCTGAAGTGGCAACTGCAAACTATCTTATGCAGAGACTCTACACGGATTGGGTTTAAAAGTATACATAGATAACAATTTTTATCTGAAGAAGAAAAATATTAAGGTGATATGGTCATATATACTTTAATGCGGAAGAATGAATGTGATGAGAGTGCTGTATCTGAATGGTTGAAAAACCGCAGACACGTCGTATGCAAGAACGTGCTGCGGTTGGCTGGTGAACTTCCGATAGTGCGAGTATTGAATGATTTCCAGCCGTTACCGATTTTACGTGTTAATTAGTGAACAAACCACTCGTCAGCAGACTCCCAGGTATCTTTCAGAGTTTCCTGAACAAAAGTTTTAGCTGAATCTTTATCGGCGGTGCGCGTAACAGAAAGGCCATCGTTGCTGGTGGCTTTTACGATCACCTCTACATCGTCATAACGCTTACTGATGCGTCGAGTTAATTCTTCCTTTAACGCATCCACAGCACCGTTTGGCATTTTAGTCATTTTCTCTTTGGCTATGCAGATCTCAATACGCATAAAAATCCCTCTACACTGTGTTTGTATACAGTGTTATTTTTAACTGTATGAATAAACAGTGTCAATAGAACAAAGATTGCTGCATGTACAAATGTTCTTTGGCTACAAATACACCTACTGATCATGTTCTGCTATGCTCTGATACCTCCAAAATGTACAATCAGCGGCATGAATTTTTCTTTGTACATATGATTGTACATAATCAAAGAGACAACAATTATGACAAGCCTTTTGGCCGCAGAGGTAGCGAAAAGAAGAACCTTTGCAATTATTTCTCACCCGGATGCCGGTAAGACTACCATCACCGAGAAGGTGCTGCTGTTCGGACAGGCCATTCAGACCGCCGGTACAGTAAAAGGCCGTGGCTCTAACCAGCACGCTAAGTCGGACTGGATGGAGATGGAAAAGCAGCGTGGGATCTCCATCACTACGTCTGTGATGCAGTTTCCGTATCACGACTGCCTGGTTAACTTGCTCGATACCCCGGGGCACGAAGACTTCTCGGAAGATACCTATCGTACCCTGACGGCGGTGGACTGCTGTCTGATGGTTATCGACGCCGCAAAAGGTGTAGAAGATCGTACCCGTAAGCTGATGGAAGTTACCCGTCTGCGCGATACGCCGATCCTCACCTTTATGAACAAACTTGACCGTGATATCCGCGACCCGATGGAACTGCTCGATGAAGTTGAGAACGAGCTGAAAATCGGCTGCGCACCGATCACCTGGCCGATTGGCTGCGGCAAGCTGTTTAAAGGCGTTTACCACCTTTATAAAGATGAAACCTATCTCTATCAGAGCGGTAAAGGCCACACCATTCAGGAAGTCCGCATTGTTAAAGGGCTGAATAACCCGGATCTCGACGCTGCGGTTGGTGAAGATCTGGCACAGCAGCTGCGTGACGAACTGGAGCTGGTGAAAGGCGCGTCTAATGAGTTCGACAAAGAGCTGTTCCTTGCGGGCGAAATCACCCCGGTATTCTTTGGTACTGCGCTGGGTAACTTCGGCGTCGATCATATGCTGGATGGCCTGGTGGAGTGGGCGCCTGCGCCGATGCCGCGTCAGACCGATACCCGTACCGTAGAAGCGAGCGAAGATAAATTTACCGGCTTCGTATTTAAAATTCAGGCCAACATGGACCCGAAACACCGCGACCGCGTGGCGTTTATGCGCGTGGTATCCGGTAAATATGAAAAAGGCATGAAGCTGCGCCAGGTGCGCACCGCGAAAGATGTGGTGATCTCCGACGCGCTGACCTTTATGGCAGGCGACCGTTCGCACGTTGAAGAAGCGTATCCGGGCGATATTCTCGGCCTGCACAACCACGGCACCATTCAGATCGGCGATACCTTTACCCAGGGTGAGATGATGAAGTTCACTGGTATTCCGAACTTCGCGCCAGAACTGTTCCGTCGTATCCGCCTGAAAGATCCGCTGAAGCAAAAACAGCTGCTCAAAGGGCTGGTACAGCTTTCCGAAGAGGGGGCGGTGCAGGTGTTCCGTCCGATCTCCAACAACGATCTGATCGTTGGTGCGGTTGGTGTGCTGCAGTTTGATGTGGTGGTAGCGCGCCTGAAGAGCGAATACAACGTTGAAGCAGTGTATGAGTCAGTCAACGTTGCCACCGCCCGCTGGGTAGAATGTGCGGACGCGAAGAAATTCGAAGAGTTCAAGCGTAAGAACGAAAGCCAACTGGCGCTTGATGGTGGCGATAACCTCGCTTACATCGCTACCAGCATGGTCAATCTGCGCCTGGCGCAGGAACGTTATCCGGACGTTCAGTTCCACCAGACCCGCGAGCATTAATTCTAGCCTCCAGGGCGCGGTAGCCGCTGCGCCCTGTCAATTTCCCTTCCTTATTAGCCGCTTACGGAATGTTCTTAAAACATTCACTTTTGCTTATGTTTTAGCTGATATCCCGAGCGGTTTCAAAATTGTGATCTATATTTAACAAAGTAATGACATTTCTGACGGCGTTAAATACCGTTCAATGCGTAGATATCAGTATCTAAAGCCGTCGATTGTCATTCTACCGATATTAATAACTGATTCAGAGGCTGTAATGGTCGTTATTCATCACCCATCGCTTTTGTGATGGCGACCATTGACTTCTGTAGAGGGTGAAGTCTCTCCCTATTCAGCAATGCAACCTCGTGTTGCCAGGCTCAAATTACGAGCAAACATACAGGAATAAATCGATGACTATGACAAGACTGAAGATTTCGAAAACTCTGCTGGCTGTAATGTTGACTTCTGCCGTCGCGACCGGCTCTGCCTACGCAGAAAACAACGCGCAGACTACCAATGAAAGCGCAGGGCAAAAAGTCGATAGTTCTATGAATAAAGTCGGTAATTTCATGGATGACAGTGCCATCACCGCGAAAGTGAAGGCGGCCCTGGTGGATCATGACAACATCAAGAGCACCGATATCTCTGTCAAAACCGATCAAAAAGTCGTGACCCTGAGCGGTTTCGTTGAAAGCCAGGCTCAGGCCGAAGAGGCGGTGAAAGTGGCGAAAGGTGTTGAGGGCGTGACCTCTGTCAGCGACAAACTGCACGTTCGCGACGCTAAAGAAAGCTCTGTGAAAGGCTATGCGGGTGACACCGCCACCACCAGTGAAATCAAAGCCAAACTGCTGGCGGACGATATCGTCCCTTCCCGTCATGTGAAAGTTGAAACCACAGATGGCGTGGTTCAGCTCTCCGGTACCGTAGATTCTCAGGCACAGAGCGACCGTGCTGAAAGTATCGCCAAAGCGGTAGATGGTGTGAAAAGCGTTAAAAATGATCTGAAAACTAAGTAATTCGTCGTAATTCGACCTCCCGAACTTTGTCGGGAGGCGCGATGTGCACCACACTAAAAATATCGCATTGAGTGATTTTCACGCTCATATCAAGCGGTGACATTAACTATGGTAAAGGAGACGCTTATGTTTCGTTGGGGCATCATATTTCTGGTTATCGCGTTAATCGCCGCCGCACTTGGGTTTGGTGGTCTGGCCGGTACTGCTGCAGGCGCAGCTAAAATTGTCTTTGTCGTCGGGATTATTCTGTTCCTGGTGAGTTTGTTCATGGGCCGAAAACGACCCTAGATTTCAGACCATTAAGAAAATTTTATCCAAAGCCAGTCCAGCGGACTGGCTTTTGCGGTTTTAGCGAATAATAAATTGCGTTACTTTGTCATTCTTTCACAACAAAAACAGGAAGGCAGAGGTGGGGCAGCGAATACCTGTAACGCTTGGTAATATTGCGCCGTTGTCGCTAAGGCCGTTCCAGCCTGGACGGATTGCTCTGGTGTGCGAAGGCGGCGGACAACGTGGAATTTTCACGGCTGGCGTGCTGGATGAGTTTATGCGCGCGCAGTTTAATCCTTTCGATCTTTATCTCGGCACATCTGCCGGGGCGCAGAACCTCTCGGCGTATATCTGCAATCAGCCCGGTTACGCGCGCAAAGTCATCATGCGTTACACCACAAAACGCGAATTTTTCGATCCATTGCGCTTTGTCCGTGGAGGAAATCTTATCGATCTCGACTGGCTGGTGGAGGCCACCGCAAGCCAGATGCCGTTGCAAATGGACACCGCAGCGCGGTTATTTGACAGCGGCAAATCGTTTTATATGTGCGCCTGTCGTCAGGATGACTATGCGCCGAATTACTTTTTGCCAACTAAACAAAACTGGCTGGATGTGATTCGCGCCTCCAGTGCGATACCTGGCTTTTATCGTAGCGGAGTGTCGCTGGAAGGTATTAACTACCTGGATGGTGGGATCAGTGATGCGATCCCGGTTAAAGAGGCGGCAAGGCAGGGAGCAAAAACGTTGGTCGTCATCCGCACTGTGCCGTCACAAATGTACTACACGCCACAGTGGTTCAAACGCATGGAACGCTGGCTGGGTGACAGTAGCCTGCAGCCGCTGGTCAATCTGGTGCAGCATCATGAAACAAGCTATCGTGAGATTCAGCAATTTATTGAGAAACCACCAGGCCAGCTGCGGATATTCGAAATTTATCCGCCGAAGCCATTGCATAGTATTGCGCTCGGCAGTCGGATTCCGGCGCTGCGTGAAGACTATAAACTTGGGCGTTTATGTGGGCGTTATTTTCTGGCAACGGTCGGTAAATTATTGACTGAAAAAGCGCCGCTGAGCCGCCATCTGGTGCCGGTGGTGACGCCGGAGTCGATCGTTATTCCGCCAGCGCCAGTCGCCAACGATACGCTGGTTGCCGAAGTGAGCGACGCTCCGCAGGCGAACGACCCGACATTTAACAATGAGGATCTGGCTTGATTTGCCGTTTTATCGACACCCACTGCCATTTTGATTTCCCGCCGTTTAGTGGCGATGAAGAGGCCAGCCTGCAACGTGCGGCACAAGCGGGCGTAGGCAAGATCATTGTTCCGGCGACAGAGGCGGAAAATTTTGCCCGCGTGCAGGCGTTAGCGGAAAAATATCAACCGCTGTATGCCGCATTGGGCTTGCATCCTGGTATGTTGGAAAAACATAGCGATGTGTCTCTTGATCAGCTACAGCAGGCGCTGGAAAGGCATCCGGCGAAGGTGGTGGCGGTGGGGGAGATCGGTCTGGATCTCTTTGGCGACGATCCGCAATTTGAGAGGCAGCAGTGGTTACTCGACGAACAACTGAAACTGGCGAAACACTACGATCTGCCGGTGATCCTGCATTCACGACGCACGCACGACAAACTGGCGATGCATCTTAAACGCCACGATTTACCGTGCACTGGCGTGGTTCATGGTTTTTCCGGCAGCCTGCAACAGGCCGAACGGTTTGTGCAACTGGGCTACAAAATTGGCGTAGGCGGGACTATTACCTATCCACGCGCCAGTAAAACCCGCGATGTCATCGCAAAATTACCGCTGGCATCGTTGTTGCTGGAAACCGACGCACCAGATATGCCGCTCAATGGTTTTCAGGGGCAGGCAAACCGCCCGGAACAGGCCGCGCGGGTGTTTGACGTGCTTTGCGAGTTACGCCGGGAACCGGCGGATGAGATTGCGCAAGCGTTGCTTAATAACACCTATACGTTGTTTAACGTGCCGTAGGCCGGACAAGGCGTTTACGCCGCATCCGGCAGCTGGCGCACAATGCCTGATGCGACGCTGACGCGTCTTATCATGCCTACAAGTCTGTGCCGAACCGTAGGCCGGATAAGGCGTTCACGCCGCATCCGGCAGCTGGCGCACAATGCCTGATGCGACGCTTGACGCGTCTTATCAGGCCTACAGGCCTGCGCCGAACCGTAGGCCGGATAAGGCGTTTACGCCGCATCCGGCATATCAAAGATACAGCGCCGGAAATATCAACCTGCTCACTCCGCGCTCCCGTAATGAATCAGCCAACCTCTCAACGTCTTCCGGCGTGGCGCTCGGCCAGCTTTGCGCCTCGCCATACACGCCGTGGGCATGAAACGCGTTCAGGCGTACCGGAACATCACCAAGTCCCTTGATTAACGCCGCCAGTTCTTCGATGTGTTGCAAATAATCCACCTGGCCAGGGATTACCAGCAAACGCAGTTCCGCCAGCTTACCGCGCTCTGCCAGCAAACAGATGCTGCGCTTGATCTGCTGATTATCGCGTCCGGTTAATTGTTGATGACATTCGCTCCCCCACGCTTTGAGATCGAGCATTGCGCCGTCACACGCCGGGAGCAATTTTTCCCAGCCGGTTTCGCTCAACATGCCGTTACTGTCCACGAGGCAGGTGAGATGGCACAGTTGCGGATCGTTTTTGATGGCAGTAAACAGCGCCACCACAAACGGCAACTGGGTCGTGGCTTCGCCGCCGCTTACCGTTATCCCTTCAATAAACAGCACCGCTTTGCGGACATGGTTAAGCACCTCATCCACGCTCATGGATTGCGCCATTGGCGTGGCATGTTGCGGACACATCTTCAGGCAGGTATCACATTGCTCGCAGACTGCCGCGCTCCACGCCACTTTGCCGTCGACAATCTGCAACGCCTGATGCGGACACTGCGGCACGCACTCTCCGCAATCATTACAGCGCCCCATCGTCCACGGATTGTGACAGTTTTTGCAGCGCAGATTGCAGCCCTGCAAAAACAGAGCCAGACGACTGCCTGGCCCGTCAACGCAGGAGAAGGGGATAATCTTACTGACTAAAGCGCATCTGCTGTTCATGGCTTATCACGCGCGGCTGGCGTTCCAGAATACGAGTGTTGCGTGCGGCTTCTTCTCCCAGCCAGGTGGTGTTGGTGCGTGAACCTTCGGCGCGATATTTTTCTAAATCCGACAAACGCACCATATAACCGGTAACGCGAACCAGATCGTTACCGCTGACATTGGCGGTAAATTCACGCATTCCGGCTTTAAAGGCACCGAGGCAAAGCTGTACCAGCGCCTGCGGATTACGTTTGATGGTTTCATCGAGCGTCAGAATGTCGCTGATGCCGGAATAATAATAAGCATGATGCGGGGCGACAGTTTGCAGATGGGTAATCGGATCTGGCTCATCACCATATGGCAAACGCGCGCCCGGCGTGGTGCCGATATCGGAACTGATCCCCGACTGTGCGTGTAACATGGCGCGTTTTTGCCAGCCATATTTCACGGGGGTATTGGCGACAAACTCCGCCAGTTGCGCGCTAATGCGATAACCCACTTCATTTGCGGCGGCCTCTTTACCGTAGCGTGCGGCAATCCCTTCTTTTTCACACAGCAAGTTAACCGCTTCCGCCAGCCCATACATGCCAAACATCGGCACAAAACGTTCAGGATCAATCAACCCTTCTTTCACCAGGAAGCTATTCTCAAAGAAGTGTGATTGTTGATAGAGGAATTCACACCGCGCATCGATGATGGCGATCTGCTGTTGGCAGTAGTGCGGTAGAGTGCGCGTAAAGAAGTCATCCAGCGATTCGCTGCGCTCGGCAATGGCTTTCAGGTTAAGGCGTACCAGCGTGCTGCCACCACCCGCCAGCGGCAGTGAGTTGTAACAGCTCACAATCCCGTAGCCCCCTTTTGTGAAAATTTTATCATGCACCGGACCGTTGGCGATGTGCGGTTTGCTACATTCACAGACGTTTTTCGCCACTTCCAGCAGCAGGTCATCAGGGGTGATATCAGGATCGTAGATAAAGGTCAGGTTCGGTGAAACCTGCTTCAGCTCTGCGTCTGCACGTAATATTGCACGGGTAATGGGCGAATCAGACGGACCGATATTGGCATGCATAAAGGCGTCTGGCAGGGTTCTGTCGAGGTAACGCCAGAAACGTTTTATTCGAATATCGATCTCGTCTTGTGTTAGAATTCTAACATACGGTTGCAACAACGCATCCAGTTGCCCCAGGTAGACCGGCATCGATGTGACCGACGGTACATGGTGGTAAAGAATGGTCAGCAGAGAGAGTGCGTCATCAAGGTCTTTCGCGCCTTCCAGCTCCAGCCATTCGGAACCGTGCGCCAGAAAACGAGCGTAATCGGGTAAGACATAGCGCGGTTTGTACGGCGCATGACCTTCAAACATATCGCAGATTACCCCCTCATCCAGCGCGCGGCGGGCTTCGGCAGGCAGCTGTGGGTAAGGCAGATTGTTTTCTGCTTCCAGTGCCAGAAAATGGCGCTTCTGCTCCGGGCTAAGTACCGGGCTGGTGACAATTTGCTGGCAACGTTGTTGCAGTGCATTTTCATGAGAAGTGGGCATCTTCTTTTCCTTTTATGCCGAAGGTGATGCGCCATTGTAAGAAGTTTCGTGATGTTCACTTTGATCCTGATGCGTTTGCCACCACTGACGCATTCATTTGAAAGTGAATTATTTGAACCAGATCGCATTACAGTGATGCAAACTTGTAAGTAGATTTCCTTAATTGTGATGTACATCGAAGTGTGTTGCGGAGTAGATGTTAGAATACTAACAAACTCGCAAGGTGAATTTTATTGGCGACAAGCCAGGAGAATGAAATGACTGATCTGAAAGCAAGCAGCCTGCGTGCACTGAAATTGATGGACCTGACCACCCTGAATGACGACGACACCGATGAGAAAGTGATCGCACTGTGTCATCAGGCCAAAACTCCGGTCGGCAATACCGCCGCTATCTGTATCTATCCTCGCTTTATCCCGATTGCTCGCAAAACTCTGAAAGAGCAAGGCACCCCGGAAATCCGTATCGCTACGGTAACTAACTTCCCACACGGTAACGACGACATCGAAATCGCGCTGGCAGAAACCCGTGCGGCAATCGCCTACGGTGCCGATGAAGTTGACGTGGTGTTCCCGTACCGCGCGCTGATGGCGGGTAACGAGCAGGTTGGTTTTGACCTGGTGAAAGCCTGTAAAGAGGCTTGCGCTGCGGCGAACGTACTGCTGAAAGTGATTATTGAAACCGGCGAACTGAAAGACGAAGCGCTGATCCGTAAAGCGTCTGAAATCTCCATCAAAGCGGGTGCTGACTTCATCAAAACCTCTACCGGTAAAGTGGCTGTGAATGCGACGCCGGAAAGCGCGCGCATCATGATGGAAGTGATCCGCGATATGGGCGTAGAAAAAACCGTTGGTTTCAAACCGGCAGGCGGCGTGCGTACTGCGGAAGATGCGCAGAAATATCTCGCCATTGCAGATGAACTGTTCGGTGCTGACTGGGCTGATGCGCGTCACTACCGCTTTGGTGCTTCCAGCTTGCTGGCAAGCCTGCTGAAAGCTCTGGGCCACGGCGACGGTAAGAGCGCCAGCAGCTACTAAGGCTTGATTTGCCGGATGATGCAGCGATGCTCATCCGGTTCCCCGATTACCTCGTCTCTTTTCCACGGGAGGTTACCTTGTTTCTCGCACAAGAAATTATTCGTAAAAAACGTGATGGTCATGCGCTGAGTGATGAAGAAATTCGTTTCTTTATCAACGGCATTCGCGACAACACTATCTCCGAAGGGCAGATTGCCGCCCTCGCGATGACCATTTTCTTCCACGATATGACAATGCCTGAGCGTGTCTCGCTGACCATGGCGATGCGAGATTCAGGAACCGTTCTCGACTGGAAAAGCCTGCATCTGAATGGCCCGATTGTTGATAAACACTCGACCGGCGGTGTCGGCGATGTGACTTCGCTGATGTTGGGGCCGATGGTCGCTGCCTGTGGCGGCTATATTCCGATGATCTCCGGTCGCGGCCTCGGTCATACTGGCGGTACGCTCGACAAACTGGAATCCATCCCTGGCTTCGACATTTTCCCGGATGACAACCGTTTCCGCGAAATTATTAAAGACGTCGGCGTGGCGATTATCGGCCAGACCAGCTCACTGGCTCCGGCGGATAAACGTTTCTACGCGACCCGCGATATTACCGCAACCGTGGATTCAATCCCGCTGATCACCGCCTCTATTCTGGCGAAGAAACTGGCGGAAGGTCTGGACGCGCTGGTGATGGACGTGAAAGTGGGTAGCGGCGCGTTTATGCCGACCTACGAACTCTCTGAAGCCCTTGCCGAAGCGATTGTTGGCGTGGCTAACGGCGCTGGCGTGCGCACCACCGCGCTGCTCACCGATATGAATCAGGTACTGGCCTCCAGTGCAGGTAACGCGGTTGAAGTTCGTGAAGCGGTGCAGTTCCTGACGGGTGAATATCGTAACCCGCGTCTGTTTGATGTCACGATGGCACTGTGCGTGGAGATGCTGATCTCCGGCAAACTGGCGAAAAATGACGCCGAAGCGCGCGCGAAATTGCAGGCGGTGCTGGACAACGGTAAAGCGGCAGAAGTCTTTGGTCGTATGGTCGCGGCACAAAAAGGCCCGACCGACTTCGTTGAGAACTACGCGAAGTATCTGCCGACAGCGATGCTGACGAAAGCAGTCTATGCTGATACCGAAGGGTTTGTCAGTGAAATGGATACCCGCGCACTGGGGATGGCAGTGGTTGCAATGGGCGGCGGACGCCGTCAGGCATCTGACACCATCGATTACAGCGTCGGCTTTACTGATATGGCGCGTCTGGGCGACCAGGTAGACGGTCAGCGTCCGCTGGCAGTTATCCACGCGAAAGACGAAAACAGCTGGCAGGAAGCGGCGAAAGCGGTGAAAGCGGCAATTAAACTTGCCGATAAAGCACCGGAAAGCACACCAACTGTCTATCGCCGTATCAGCGAATAACGGTATACTGATCTGATCATTTAAATTTGAAGCACTGAGTACGGAGAACATATGAAACGTGCATTTATTATGGTGCTGGACTCATTCGGCATCGGCGCTACAGAAGATGCAGAACGCTTTGGTGACGTCGGGGCTGACACCCTGGGTCATATCGCAGAAGCTTGTGCCAAAGGCGAAGCTGACCACGGTCGTAAAGGCCCGCTCAATCTGCCAAATCTGACCCGTCTTGGGCTGGCGAAAGCACACGAAGGTTCTACCGGTTTCATTCCGGCGGGAATGGATGGCAACGCTGAAGTTATCGGCGCGTACGCATGGGCGCACGAAATGTCATCCGGTAAAGACACCCCGTCTGGTCACTGGGAAATCGCCGGTGTCCCGGTTCTGTTTGAGTGGGGATATTTCTCCGATCACGAAAACAGCTTCCCGCAAGAGCTGCTGGATAAACTGGTTGAACGCGCTAATCTGCCGGGTTACCTCGGTAACTGCCACTCTTCCGGTACGGTCATTCTGGATCAACTGGGCGAAGAGCACATGAAAACCGGCAAGCCGATTTTCTATACCTCCGCCGACTCCGTGTTCCAGATTGCTTGCCACGAAGAAACCTTTGGTCTGGATAAACTCTACGAACTGTGCGAAATCGCCCGTGAAGAGCTGACCAACGGCGGCTACAACATCGGTCGTGTTATCGCTCGTCCGTTTATCGGCGACAAAGCCGGTAACTTCCAGCGTACTGGTAACCGTCACGATCTGGCAGTTGAACCGCCAGCACCGACCGTACTGCAGAAACTGGTTGATGAAAAACACGGTCAGGTGGTTTCTGTCGGTAAAATTGCGGACATCTACGCTAACTGCGGCATCACCAAGAAAGTGAAAGCGACTGGCCTGGACGCGCTGTTTGACGCCACCATCAAAGAGATGAAGGAAGCGGGTGACAACACCATCGTCTTCACCAACTTCGTTGACTTCGACTCTTCCTGGGGCCACCGTCGCGACGTCGCCGGTTATGCTGCGGGTCTGGAGCTGTTCGACCGCCGTCTGCCGGAGCTGATGTCTTTGCTGCGCGATGACGATATTCTGATTCTTACTGCTGACCACGGTTGTGACCCGACCTGGACCGGTACTGACCACACGCGTGAACACATTCCGGTACTGGTTTACGGCCCGAAAGTGAAACCAGGTTCGCTGGGTCACCGTGAAACCTTCGCGGATATCGGCCAGACTCTGGCAAAATATTTTGGTACTTCTGATATGGAATATGGCAAAGCCATGTTCTGATGGATTTGGGCGGAGCAGTGACTCCGCCTTTAATATGTCACAAAAAGGATAAAACGATGGCTACTCCACACATTAATGCAGAAATGGGCGATTTTGCTGACGTAGTTTTGATGCCAGGCGACCCGCTGCGTGCGAAGTATATTGCTGAAACTTTCCTTGAAGATGCCCGTGAAGTGAACAACGTTCGCGGTATGCTGGGCTTCACTGGTACTTACAAAGGCCGCAAAATTTCCGTAATGGGACACGGTATGGGTATCCCGTCCTGCTCCATCTACACCAAAGAACTGATCACTGATTTCGGCGTGAAGAAAATTATCCGCGTTGGTTCCTGTGGCGCTGTTCTGCCGCACGTAAAACTGCGCGACGTCGTTATCGGTATGGGTGCCTGCACCGATTCCAAAGTTAACCGCATCCGTTTTAAAGACCATGACTTTGCCGCTATCGCTGACTTCGACATGGTGCGTAACGCGGTAGACGCGGCAAAAGCACTGGGCGTTGATGCTCGCGTTGGTAACCTGTTCTCCGCTGACCTGTTCTACTCTCCGGACGGCGAAATGTTCGACGTGATGGAAAAATACGGCATCCTCGGCGTGGAAATGGAAGCGGCGGGTATCTACGGCGTCGCTGCAGAATTTGGCGCGAAAGCCCTGACCATCTGCACCGTGTCTGACCACATCCGCACTCACGAGCAGACCACTGCCGCTGAGCGTCAGACCACCTTCAACGACATGATCAAAATCGCGCTGGAATCCGTTCTGCTGGGCGATAAAGAGTAATTGTGTTTTGCTGAAAGGCGATTGTCGTGTGAAGCCGGAGTGGGAGACTGCTCCGGCTTTTTAGTATTTATTCATCAATAGCAACTGATTTATAGATTTACTATTATTTTTCATATGGATAGAAAATAAAATCCATTCAAGTATCTATTCACGAATCTATTCATTTATGTTCAGCAGTCATCCAGGAAGGGCATATCAGCAACTCTGGTGGACAACCATAAATTCCTGCCATTTTGCTTTTGATGTTTGAACTAAGCCGTTCCGTCTTTTCGATCTGTTTTAGAGAATTAATGGAGATACCTAACATTTTACTTACTTCAGCAAGTGATAGTTTATGCCTGATACGCACGGCGGTTAGCCAGGATATACCCTGGCTGAACATTAAATTGATAATCTCCCGTTCCTGGTTTTCCAGATCGATCATATTTCCTTCCCTGGATATTTTAATCAGCGAGTTACCTTACCGCCCCTGCCATCCACGCTGACAACTCCCGTAGCTCTTTTTCCTGTTCCGGGAAGTCAACCAGCAGCGCTTCGCACTCCTGTTGCAGCATATCCGCGCGGTACAGACAGCCTTGCAGTCGCCCGGCGAGGGCTTCCAGCGGCGCGGGGTTGAGACTGTCGGTAAACACCTGGGCGCGGGTGATATGGCCTTTTTCAACGTCGAAATGCAGTTCCACGCCGCCCCAGGTAAAGCGTTCATCCAGCAGATGCGAGAATGCCGGAGCCTGACCGAAGTTCCATTCCCAGCTACTCTGGCGGGCAAAGGTTTCGGCGAAGTTTGGCAAGTCTGGCGTTTTGTCCGGGGAGATGATTTCCGCTTCCACGCGCTCGCCATAATGGGCGAAAAAGGCCTCGGTTATGGCCTCGCAAACCTGCTCATGGGTGATCCCCGGTAGCAATTCGGTCAGATTGGTCACGCGGGAACGCACTGAGGTAATGCCTTTCGCCGCCAGTTTCTTTTTATCCGGATTGAGATAGTTTGCCAGGCGGCTAAGGTCGGCATTGAGCAGCAAAGTGCCGTGGTGGAAGCCACGATCTTTGGTTTCGCGATAGGCCGAGCCTGAGACTTTGCGGTCGCCTTCGGCGGTTTTCACCACCAGATCGTTACGCCCGGAAGCTTCGGCGCTGACGCCAAGCGCGTTCAGCGCATTGAGCACAATCGACGTGGAGATAGTTTTATCGTACTCCGGCTTGCCAGCCATAAAGGTAAAACAGGTATTGCCGAGATCGTGGAACACCGCGCCGCCACCGCTACTGCGCCGCGCCAGGCGGACGTTATCTTCTTCCATCCGCCGGGTATTACACTCTTTCCACGGGTTCTGCGCACGACCAATCACTACCGTGTCGGCATTGCGCCAGAGAAACAGAACGCGCTGCGTGGCGGGCATCTGGCGAAAAATACACTCCTCTACCGCCAGGTTAAACCACGGGTCGTAAGAGTCAGAGATGAGCAGGCGTAATGTGGACATAACGATTTCCTTTCTTGTAGTAATGGGTCACTCTTTTTTCTCGCTTTCTTCCTCTTCCGGCACCGGTTTGCTGGCGGTTAACAGGAAGGGCGATTGCTGCCAGCGGGTGCGTTTACCCTGTAGCAGCGTGCGGGTCAGCACTACGCCGATTGCCAGCGAGAGCAGCAACATCAGGCGTAAAATGTTAGTGGTGTTATCCACCTGTTGGGCTTCGGTGGCGAGCGTATGGGTGTCGAGCGTCAGGCGCAGATAGCCGAGCGGTCCGTTTTTACCCGCAATGGGTTCGACAATCTGCTGGTTAAAATAGCCGCCCGCTTTTTTGCCGTCGAGCGCCAGCCGGTCGCGCACGTCGACGCTTTCGCCAGAACGGGCGATAAGATCGCCTTGTTCATCATATACGCCTGCGTCGAGAATGCGGCTTTCATCCGTTAACTGATCGAGGATCGCCTGAATGCGTTTTTCATCCGGTGAGTCGGTACGCATCAGCGGTGCAACGTTCAGCGTCACCTGACGCGCCAGGGTACGGGCCAGTTCTTCCAGTTGCGGATTACGCTGTCGCTGGTGGTTTTGACTAAACCATGACGCCCCCTGCATCAGCGCCACTAACAAGGCAAGACAGAACAGGACAATCACTGCCCGATGCAGCCGGAATTTCAGTTTTGTGCGAGCCATCTTCCACCCTTTGAAAATTTGAGACTTAATGTTGCCAGAAGCAATGGATACAAGGTAGCCTCATGCGTTATTTTCCCTGCTTCGAACGATTTTACAGGAGCCTTAATGCCTAACATTACCTGGTGCGACCTGCCTGAAGATGTCTCTTTATGGCCTGGTCTGCCTCTTTCATTAAGTGGTGATGAAGTGATGCCACTGGATTACCACGCAGGTCGTAGCGGCTGGCTGCTGTATGGTCGTGGGCTGGATAAACAACGTCTGACCCAATACCAGAGCAAACTGGGTGCGGCTATGGTGATTGTTGCCGCCTGGTGCGTGGAAGATTATCAGGTGATTCGTCTGGCAGGTTCACTCACTGCGCGGGCTACGCGCCTGGCCCATGAAGCGCAACTGGATGTCGCGCCGCTGGGGAAAATCCCACACCTGCGCACGCCGGGTTTGCTGGTGATGGACATGGATTCCACCGCCATCCAGATTGAATGTATTGATGAAATTGCCAAACTGGCCGGAACGGGCGAGAGGGTGGCGGAGGTAACCGAACGGGCGATGCGCGGCGAACTCGATTTTACCGCCAGCCTGCGCAGCCGCGTGGCGACGCTGAAAGGCGCTGACGCCAATATTCTGCAACAGGTGCGTGAAAATCTGCCGCTGATGCCAGGCTTAACGCAGCTGGTACTCAAGCTGGAAACGCTGGGCTGGAAAGTGGCGATTGCCTCCGGCGGCTTTACTTTCTTTGCTGAATACCTGCGCGACAAGCTGCGCCTGACAACCGTGGTAGCCAATGAACTGGAGATCATGGACGGTAAATTTACCGGCAATGTGATCGGCGACATCGTTGACGCGCAATATAAAGCGAAAACCCTGACCCGCCTCGCGCAGGAGTATGAAATCCCGCTGGCGCAGACCGTGGCGATTGGCGATGGAGCTAATGACCTGCCGATGATCAAAGCGGCAGGGCTGGGGATTGCCTACCATGCCAAGCCAAAAGTGAATGAAAAGACGGAAGTCACCATCCGTCACGCTGACCTGATGGGGGTATTCTGCATCCTCTCCGGCAGCCTGAATCAGAAGTAATTGCCCGCCCGTCATCCTGCGGGCGGCACAGCATTAACGAGGTACATCGTGGCAAAAGCTCCAAAACGCGCCTTTGTTTGTAATGAATGCGGGGCCGATTATCCGCGCTGGCAGGGGCAGTGCAGTGCCTGTCATGCCTGGAACACCATCACCGAGGTGCGTCTTGCAGCGTCGCCAACGGTGGCGCGTAACGAGCGTCTCAGTGGCTATGCCGGTAGCGCCGGAGTGGCAAAAGTCCAGAAACTTTCCGACATCAGCCTTGAAGAGCTGCCGCGTTTTTCCACCGGATTTAAAGAGTTCGACCGCGTATTAGGCGGCGGCGTGGTGCCGGGAAGCGCCATTCTGATTGGCGGTAACCCTGGTGCGGGGAAATCCACGCTGTTGCTGCAAACGCTGTGCAAACTGGCGCAGCAGATGAAAACGCTGTATGTCACCGGCGAAGAGTCGCTGCAACAGGTGGCAATGCGCGCTCATCGCCTTGGCCTGCCGACTGACAATCTTAATATGCTGTCGGAAACCAGCATCGAGCAGATCTGCCTGATTGCCGAAGAAGAGCAACCGAAGCTGATGGTAATTGACTCCATCCAGGTGATGCATATGGCGGATGTACAATCATCGCCTGGCAGCGTGGCACAGGTGCGTGAAACGGCGGCTTATCTGACGCGCTTCGCCAAAACGCGCGGTGTGGCGATTGTCATGGTTGGGCACGTAACCAAAGATGGCTCGCTGGCTGGCCCTAAAGTGCTGGAACACTGTATCGACTGTTCGGTGCTTTTGGATGGCGATGCCGACTCCCGTTTTCGCACCTTACGCAGCCATAAAAACCGCTTCGGCGCGGTGAATGAGCTGGGTGTCTTCGCAATGACCGAGCAGGGGCTGCGTGAAGTCAGCAACCCTTCGGCAATTTTCTTAAGTCGCGGCGATGAAGTGACCTCCGGTAGCTCAGTGATGGTAGTGTGGGAAGGAACGCGTCCGCTGCTGGTGGAGATTCAGGCGCTCGTCGATCACTCGATGATGGCGAATCCACGCCGCGTGGCAGTCGGGCTGGAGCAAAACCGTCTGGCAATCCTGCTGGCGGTGCTTCACCGTCACGGTGGTCTACAAATGGCCGATCAGGATGTGTTTGTTAACGTGGTCGGTGGCGTGAAGGTGACGGAAACCAGTGCCGATTTAGCGTTACTGCTGGCGATGGTTTCCAGCCTGCGTGACAGACCGCTACCGCAGGATCTGGTGGTGTTTGGTGAAGTCGGGCTGGCAGGGGAGATCCGCCCGGTGCCCAGCGGCCAGGAACGAATCTCAGAAGCGGCGAAACACGGTTTTCGCCGGGCGATTGTTCCGGCGGCTAACGTGCCGAAAAAAGCGCCGGAAGGGATGCAGATTTTTGGCGTTAAAAAACTCTCCGACGCGCTTAGCGTGTTCGACGACTTATAATGAGAGATACGGAGGGAGATATGTCGTCATTTGATTACCTGAAAACTGCCATCAAGCAACAGGGCTGCACGCTACAGCAGGTAGCTGATGCCAGCGGTATGACCAAAGGGTATTTAAGCCAGTTACTGAATGCTAAAATCAAAAGCCCCAGCGCACAAAAGCTGGAGGCATTGCACCGTTATTTGGGACTTGAATTTCCCCGGCAGAAGAAAACGATCGGTGTCGTATTCGGTAAGTTTTACCCGCTGCATACTGGACATATCTACCTTATCCAGCGCGCCTGTAGCCAGGTTGACGAGCTGCATATCATTATGGGTTTTGACGATACCCGCGACCGCGCATTGTTCGAAGACAGCGCCATGTCGCAGCAGCCCACGGTGCCGGATCGTCTGCGCTGGCTATTGCAAACCTTTAAATATCAGAAAAATATCCGTATTCATGCCTTCAACGAAGAGGGCATGGAGCCATATCCGCACGGCTGGGATGTGTGGAGCAACGGCATCAAAAAGTTTATGGCTGAAAAAGGCATTCAGCCGGATCTTATCTACACCTCGGAAGAAGCCGATGCGCCACAGTATATGGAACATCTGGGGATCGAGACGGTGCTGGTCGATCCGAAGCGTACCTTTATGAGTATCAGCGGTGCGCAGATCCGCGAAAACCCGTTCCGCTACTGGGAATATATTCCTACGGAAGTGAAGCCATTCTTTGTGCGTACCGTGGCGATCCTCGGTGGTGAATCGAGCGGTAAATCCACCCTGGTAAACAAACTTGCCAATATCTTCAACACTACCAGTGCGTGGGAATATGGTCGTGATTATGTCTTTTCGCACCTCGGTGGCGATGAGATCGCGTTGCAGTATTCCGACTACGATAAAATCGCGCTGGGACATGCGCAATATATTGATTTTGCAGTGAAATATGCCAATAAAGTGGCGTTTATCGACACCGATTTTGTCACTACCCAGGCGTTCTGCAAAAAGTACGAAGGGCGTGAGCATCCGTTCGTGCAGGCGCTGATTGATGAATACCGTTTCGATCTGGTGATCCTGCTGGAGAACAACACGCCGTGGGTGGCGGATGGTTTACGCAGCCTCGGCAGTTCGGTGGATCGCAAAGAGTTCCAGAACTTGCTGGTGGAGATGCTGGAAGAGAACAATATCGAATTCGTGCGGGTTGAAGAGGACGATTACGACAGCCGTTTCCTGCGCTGCGTGGAGCTGGTGCGGGAGATGATGGGGGAGCAGAGGTAAGAACCAATGCCTGATGCGACGCTTACCGCGTCTTATCAGGCCTGGAGATTCACAACGTATTGAAATTGCTTGGTTTGTAGGCCGGATAAGGCGTTTACGCCGCATCCGGCATTTTACGCATTACTTCGCAATACGCTTGTACTTGATACGCTTCGGCTCCAGCGCGTCTGCGCCCAGCGTGCGTTTCTTGTACTCTTCGTACTCGGTAAAGTTACCTTCGAAGAACTCAACTTTACCTTCATCCTGGTAATCCAGAATGTGGGTGGCGATACGGTCGAGGAACCAACGGTCGTGCGAGATAACCATCGCACAGCCCGGGAACTCCAGCAGGGCGTTTTCCAGCGCGCGCAGGGTTTCGATATCCAGGTCGTTGGTTGGTTCGTCGAGCAGCAGCATGTTGCCGCCAACCTGCAGCAGCTTCGCCAGATGCAGACGACCGCGCTCACCGCCGGAGAGTTCGCCAACGCGTTTACCCTGATCAACCCCTTTAAAGTTAAAGCGGCCAACGTAGGCGCGGCTTGGCATCTCGGTGTTGCCGATCTTCATGATATCCAGCCCGCCGGAAACTTCTTCCCAAACGGTTTTGCTGTTATCCATTGAGTCACGGAACTGATCAACCGACGCCAGTTTCACCGTTTCACCCAAAGTGATGGTGCCGCTGTCCGGCTGTTCCTGACCAGAGATCATACGGAACAGCGTCGATTTACCCGCACCGTTCGGACCGATGATCCCGACGATCGCTCCTTTCGGGATCGAGAAGCTCAGGGAGTCAATCAGCAGACGATCACCATAGGATTTACGCAGGTTGCTGACTTCCAGCACTTTATCGCCCAGACGCGGTCCAGGTGGAATAAACAGTTCGTTGGTTTCGTTACGTTTCTGATATTCGGTGCTGTTGAGTTCTTCAAAGCGCGCCAGACGTGCTTTACCTTTTGACTGACGGCCTTTAGTTCCCTGACGTACCCACTCCAGCTCTTTCTCGATCGACTTACGACGCGCCGCTTCTTGTGAAGCTTCCTGCGCCAGACGCTGATCTTTCTGTTCCAGCCAGGAGGAGTAGTTACCTTCCCACGGAATACCTTCACCGCGGTCAAGTTCGAGGATCCAGCCCGCAACGTTATCGAGGAAGTAACGGTCGTGGGTAATCGCCACCACGGTGCCTTCGAAGTCGTGCAGGAAGCGTTCCAGCCACGCCACGGATTCGGCATCCAGGTGGTTGGTCGGTTCGTCGAGCAGCAGCATGTCTGGTTTTTCCAGCAGCAGGCGGCACAACGCCACGCGACGACGCTCACCACCGGAAAGGTTAGCGATTTTCGCATCCCAGTCCGGCAGACGCAGCGCATCCGCCGCACGCTCCAGCTGAACGTTCAGGTTGTGACCGTCGTGAGCCTGAATGATCTCTTCCAGACGGCCTTGTTCAGCGGCCAGCTTGTCAAAATCGGCATCCGGATCGGCATACAGCGCATACACTTCATCCAGGCGTTTCAGGGCGTTAACCACTTCAGAAACCGCTTCTTCAATGGACTCACGAACGGTGTGTTCCGGGTTCAGCTGCGGTTCCTGCGGCAGATAACCAATCTTGATGTCTGGCTGCGGACGCGCTTCACCTTCGATGTCTTTATCAATGCCCGCCATAATGCGCAGCAGGGTGGACTTACCCGCGCCGTTCAGACCCAGGACACCAATTTTTGCCCCAGGGAAGAAACTCAGAGAGATGTTTTTCAAAATATGACGTTTCGGCGGAACAACTTTGCCGACACGATGCATGGTATAAACGAATTGAGCCACGTTGGACTTCGCCTCTATGTTTATCGTGATGATGAGTTTTCAAAGGCGAAGTGTAGCCTGTTTCCCTGTCTAATCCCAGCCAGTCGATCACCCCGTAAAAGTAAAAAAGTGTCCGTAACGTGGCGTAAACGGCAATGACTGGTTAGCATAAATCTATTACGCGGCATGACGCTGCATTGATGTATTTACACTTAGAGGATGCGCTTGTGGAAAAAGCCAAACACGTTACCTGGCGGCTGTTGGCTGCCGGTGTCTGTCTGCTGACGGTCAGCAGCGTGGCGCGAGCCGACTCACTGGATGAGCAGCGTAGCCGTTACGCGCAAATTAAGCAGGCCTGGGATAATCGACAAATGGATGTGGTCGAACAAATGATGCCTGGACTGAAAGATTACCCACTTTATCCCTACCTGGAATACCGCCAGATCACTGATGACCTGATGAATCAACCGGCGGTGACGGTCACTAACTTTGTTCGCGCTAACCCCACGCTTCCTCCCGCTCGCACGCTGCAATCTCGTTTCGTCAATGAACTGGCGCGGCGTGAAGACTGGCGTGGCTTGTTAGCCTTTAGCCCGGAAAAGCCCGGAACTACCGAAGCGCAATGTAATTACTACTATGCGAAATGGAACACCGGGCAGAGTGAAGAAGCCTGGCAAGGGGCGAAAGAGCTGTGGCTAACCGGCAAGAGCCAGCCTAACGCCTGTGACAAGTTATTTAGCGTCTGGCGTGCGTCAGGTAAACAAGATCCGCTGGCGTATTTAGAGCGTATCCGTCTGGCGATGAAAGCGGGTAACACCGGCCTGGTAACAGTGCTGGCAGGGCAGATGCCTGCCGATTACCAGACTATCGCTTCGGCAATCATTTCACTGGCGAACAACCCTAATACGGTACTGACCTTCGCGCGTACAACCGGCGCGACCGATTTTACCCGTCAAATGGCGGCGGTGGCGTTTGCCAGTGTGGCGCGGCAGGATGCTGAAAATGCACGGCTGATGATCCCGTCGCTTGCTCAGGCACAGCAGCTTAATGAAGATCAGATTCAGGAGCTGCGCGATATTGTCGCCTGGCGTTTGATGGGCAACGATGTCACCGACGAGCAGGCGAAATGGCGCGATGACGCGATTATGCGCTCGCAATCTACTTCGCTTATTGAACGCCGTGTGCGAATGGCGCTTGGCACCGGCGATCGTCGCGGCCTGAATACCTGGCTGGCGCGTCTGCCGATGGAAGCGAAAGAGAAAGATGAATGGCGTTACTGGCAGGCGGATTTACTGCTGGAACGCGGACGTGAAGCTGAAGCGAAAGAGATTCTGCATCAACTCATGCAACAGCGTGGTTTCTACCCGATGGTTGCTGCACAACGCATCGGCGAAGAGTATGAGCTGAAGATTGATAAAGCGCCGCAGAATGTTGACAGCGCCCTGACTCAGGGGCCGGAGATGGCGCGCGTGCGCGAGTTGATGTACTGGAATCTCGATAACACCGCGCGTAGCGAGTGGGCCAATCTGGTGAAGAGCAAGTCAAAAACAGAGCAGGCTCAACTGGCTCGGTATGCTTTCAATAACCAATGGTGGGATCTTAGCGTTCAGGCAACGATCGCCGGGAAGCTGTGGGATCATCTGGAAGAGCGATTCCCGCTGGCTTACAACGATCTTTTCAAACGCTACACCAGTGGTAAGGAGATCCCGCAAAGCTATGCGATGGCGATTGCCCGTCAGGAGAGTGCCTGGAATCCAAAAGTGAAATCACCGGTAGGGGCCAGCGGCCTGATGCAAATTATGCCTGGTACCGCGACCCATACGGTGAAGATGTTCTCTATTCCCGGTTATAGCAGCCCTGGGCAATTGCTGGATCCGGAAACAAACATCAACATTGGCACCAGTTACCTGCAATATGTTTATCAGCAGTTTGGCAATAACCGTATTTTCTCCTCAGCAGCTTATAACGCCGGACCAGGGCGGGTGCGGACCTGGCTTGGCAACAGCGCAGGGCGTATCGACGCAGTGGCATTTGTCGAGAGTATTCCATTCTCCGAGACGCGCGGTTATGTGAAAAACGTGCTGGCTTATGACGCTTACTACCGCTATTTCATGGGGGATAAACCGACGTTGATGAGCGCCACGGAATGGGGACGTCGTTACTGATCCACACGTTTATGATATGCTATCGTACTCTTTAGCGAGTACAACCGGGGGAGGCATTTTGCTTCCCCCGCTAACAATGGCGACATACTATGGCCCAACAATCACCCTATTCAGCAGCGATGGCAGAACAGCGTCACCAGGAGTGGTTACGTTTTGTCGACCTGCTTAAGAATGCCTACCAAAACGATCTCCATTTACCGTTGTTAAACCTGATGCTGACGCCAGATGAGCGCGAAGCGTTGGGGACTCGCGTGCGTATTGTCGAAGAGCTGTTGCGCGGCGAAATGAGCCAGCGTGAGTTAAAAAATGAACTCGGCGCGGGCATTGCGACGATTACGCGTGGATCTAATAGTCTGAAAGCCGCGCCCGTCGAGCTGCGCCAGTGGCTGGAAGACGTGTTGCTGAAAAGCGATTGATTTTGTAGGCCTGATAAGACATGGCGCATCAGGCATCGTGCACCGAATGCCGGATGCGGCGTGAACGCCTAATCAGGCCTGCAATGGCTGATACACGGCATTATGAAACGGACTCAGCGCCAGGATCACCGCCTGGTGATAGACGCTGGTGCGAGTGAGTTTCCCGGCGGTAAACACGCCGATCGCCCCTTCCTTACGACCAATCTCATCAATACCGGTATAACGCGACATCACGGGACCAAGCGCCTCACCTTCACGCACTTTTTCCAGAATCACCGCAGGCAACGGCAAAGTAGCCGAACGCGCCTCGCCGCGCTGGCTGGTGTTTTCAATCACCACCCAACTGAAAGTGCTGTCACCATCGATGCCAGCTTCAATCGCCACCCAAAAATCAGCCTCAGGAAGTAAGCGGCGGGCATTGGCTACCCTATTTCGTGCGCCAGCGCGCGTTTCCTCACTGCCAAAGGGCTGTTCCGGTACACCGCTCTCGACGGCAACGGATGCAATATGGCAGGATCCTTCGCCGAAGATCTCGTGAAATGCCTGCAGAATGGCCTGAACTTTAGCGGGATTGGTGGTCGCACAGACAACTTGGTGCATAATCAGCATTACTCAGAAAATTAACGTTACAGCAGTATACGGAAAAAAAGCATGTTACAGGTATACCTAGTCCGCCACGGTGAAACGCAGTGGAACGCCGAGCGACGTATTCAGGGCCAGTCTGACAGCCCGCTGACCGCCAAAGGTGAGCAACAGGCGATGCAGGTGGCAACCCGTGCCAAAGAGCTTGGCATTACGCATATCATCAGTAGCGACTTAGGACGCACCCGGCGCACGGCGGAAATCATCGCCCAGGCCTGCGGCTGTGACATCATCTTTGATTCTCGCCTGCGTGAATTAAATATGGGTGTACTGGAAACAAGAAATATCGATTCACTCACCGAAGAAGAAGAGAACTGGCGTCGGCAACTGGTCAATGGCACCGTTGACGGGCGTATTCCTGAAGGCGAGTCAATGCAGGAGCTCAGCGATCGCGTTAATGCGGCACTGGAATCTTGCCGGGACTTACCGCAGGGAAGCCGACCGCTACTGGTGAGCCATGGTATTGCACTGGGATGCCTGGTGAGTACGATTCTCGGATTACCAGCATGGGCAGAGCGCCGCTTACGTCTGCGTAACTGTTCTATTTCGCGCGTGGATTATCAGGAAAGCCTGTGGCTGGCGTCTGGCTGGGTGGTTGAAACCGCAGGGGACATCTCGCATCTGGACGCCCCTGCATTAGATGAGCTGCAGCGTTAACGACGGATCGGAATCAGCAGTTCACAGCGCAGATTAATTGGGCGATCTCCCGCTTTGGCATCTTCTGCCGGGTAGTATCGCTCAATATCCTGACCTTTACGGCGCGTCAGGTTGAGCATTGGCATGCATGTTCCATATACCGTCAGGATAAACTCCTGCACGCCGGTTCCCAGACCTTCATAGGTAAACATCACATATTCGCCGCCCTGCAGCATCACCGGATGCCCCGTCAGTACATAGCCATCTGCCTGATCCTGGGCTAACGCGGTGGTATAGAATACCTCTTGTTCATCGTCTTTATCCTGACTCGGACGCGTTTCATTCAGGCCGTAGAGCACCGGCGGAATGGTCGGCGCGTTGCCGAGAAAATCGTGCCAGAACTGGTAGCGCATTTCATGGCGGAAATCAGAGATTTGCTCCAGCGAACAGGAGTAGCTCTGGGTAACACCAATCAGCGGCGTATCTTCCAGGGTGACAAATTTGTGCTCTGGCATAGTGAATTCACCCAGACGCAGCGGCGGGCGAATACCAAAGGCGCTCCATTCAGGAGAACGGCGGTAAAGTGCAGGAGTCTGGGCAAACTGCTTCTTGAATGCGCGGGTAAATGTCTGTTGAGAGTCGAAGCGGTATTGCAGCGCGATGTCCAGAATCGGACGCGCAGTCAGGCGTAGTGCGACCGCCGATTTCGACAAACGACGAGCACGAATATACGCGCCAATAGCATGGCCAGTGACATCTTTAAACATTCTCTGTAAGTGCCACTTGGAATAACCTGCTTTCGCCGCTACATTGTCGAGCGACAGGGGCTGATCCAGATGACCTTCCAGCCAGATTAAAAGGTCGCGAATAATGCCGGCCTGATCCATAAAATATCCTCATCCTTTCAACAACGAGCACCTGACATCAGGTAATTGGATAATAGCATTTTTTGCTGTTTTAGCATTCAGTGTTTTTTTCTTAGTCGAGTATGTTTTAGGGCTTGACGGAAATAAAAGTATTGAGATTTTGTTCTTAATCAATATGTTATTTACCGTGACGAACTAATTGCTCGTGTAATAGATAAAAATGGTAACAATATGAAATACAAGCATTTAATCCTTTCTTTAAGCCTGATAATGCTGGGGCCATTGGCTCATGCAGAAGAGATTGGTTCGGTCGACACCGTATTTAAAATGATCGGCCCGGATCACAAAATTGTTGTTGAAGCCTTTGACGATCCCGATGTGAAAAATGTCACCTGTTATGTGAGCCGGGCGAAAACCGGTGGTATTAAAGGGGGATTGGGCCTGGCAGAAGATACCTCCGATGCGGCCATTTCTTGTCAACAAGTCGGGCCGATTGAACTGTCGGATCGTATTAAAAACGGCAAAGCTCAGGGCGAGGTAGTATTCAAAAAACGCACGTCCCTGGTCTTTAAGTCGTTACAGGTCGTGCGCTTTTATGACGCTAAACGCAACGCGCTCGCTTATCTGGCTTACTCCGACAAAGTTGTAGAAGGTTCGCCGAAAAACGCGATTAGCGCGGTTCCTGTCATGCCGTGGCGGCAATAACAGAGGCGATTTATGCAACGGGAAACGGTCTGGTTAGTAGAAGACGAGCAAGGGATAGCCGATACGCTGGTCTACATGTTGCAACAGGAAGGTTTTGGCGTCGAGGTCTTTGAGCGAGGCTTGCCAGTGCTGGATAAAGCTCGCCAGCAGGTTCCCGATGTCATGATTCTCGATGTTGGTTTGCCTGATATCAGCGGCTTTGAATTGTGCCGCCAGTTACTGGCGCTCCATCCGGCGTTACCTGTACTGTTCCTGACGGCCCGAAGTGAAGAGGTCGATCGCCTGCTTGGGCTGGAAATTGGCGCTGACGACTACGTGGCTAAACCGTTTTCACCTCGCGAAGTGTGCGCCAGAGTGCGCACCTTACTGCGTCGGGTGAAGAAGTTCTCGACGCCGTCTCCCGTTATCCGTATTGGTCATTTTGAATTGAATGAACCTGCGGCGCAGATCAGCTGGTTTGACACGCCATTAACGCTGACGCGGTATGAGTTTTTATTGCTGAAGACGTTACTCAAGTCGCCGGGCCGCGTCTGGTCCCGCCAGCAACTAATGGATAGCGTGTGGGAAGATGCGCAGGACACCTACGATCGCACCGTCGATACCCACATTAAAACGCTGCGTGCCAAGCTGCGCGCCATCAACCCCGATCTTTCACCGATTAATACTCATCGCGGCATGGGATATAGCCTGAGGGGCCTGTAATGCGTATCGGCATGCGGTTGTTGCTGGGCTATTTTTTACTGGTGGCGGTGGCGGCCTGGTTCGTACTGGCTATTTTTGTCAAAGAAGTTAAACCGGGCGTGCGAAGAGCAACCGAGGGGACGTTAATCGACACCGCAACGTTGCTGGCGGAGCTGGCGCGTCCCGATTTGCTCTCTGGGGACCCAACGCATGGGCAACTGGCGCAGGCGTTTAATCAGCTACAACATCGCCCGTTTCGCGCCAATATCGGTGGCATTAACAAAGTGCGCAACGAATATCATGTCTATATGACCGATGCGCAGGGCAAAGTATTGTTTGATTCGGCAAATAAAGCCGTTGGACAGGATTATTCGCGCTGGAATGACGTCTGGCTAACGTTGCGTGGTCAGTATGGTGCGCGCAGCACGTTGCAAAATCCTGCCGATCCCGAAAGTTCTGTGATGTATGTTGCCGCGCCGATTATGGACGGCTCGCGGCTTATTGGCGTTTTGAGCGTAGGCAAACCGAACGCGGCGATGGCCCCGGTCATTAAGCGTAGCGAGCGGCGAATTTTATGGGCCAGCGCCATTTTGTTGGGGATTGCACTGGTGATTGGCGCAGGCATGGTTTGGTGGATCAACCGCTCTATTGCCCGGCTCACTCGCTATGCTGATTCCGTCACTGACAATAAGCCCGTTCCTCTCCCCGATCTCGGTAGTAGCGAGTTGCGTAAACTCGCGCAGGCGCTGGAAAGTATGCGCGTGAAGCTGGAAGGGAAAAACTATATTGAGCAGTATGTTTATGCGTTAACTCATGAGCTAAAAAGCCCACTGGCGGCGATTCGTGGCGCGGCGGAAATTTTACGCGAAGGTCCGCCGCCGGAAGTGGTGGCTCGTTTTACCGACAACATTCTGACGCAAAATGCGCGAATGCAGGCACTGGTGGAAACGTTACTACGCCAGGCAAGACTGGAGAATCGTCAGGAAGTCGTTCTGACTGCTGTTGATGTGGCGGCATTATTTCGCCGCGTCAGCGAAGCGCGCACCGTGCAGTTGGCAGAAAAAAACATCACTTTGCATGTTATGCCTACTGAGATTAACGTTGCTGCTGAACCGGCGTTACTGGAGCAGGCGCTGGGGAATTTACTGGATAACGCCATCGATTTTACTCCCGAGAGCGGTCGCATAACGCTAAGTGCCGAAGTGGATCAGGAATACGTCACCCTTAAGGTGCTGGATACCGGTAGTGGGATTCCTGACTACGCGCTGTCACGTATTTTTGAACTCTTTTACTCTTTGCCGCGTGCAAATGGGCAAAAAAGCAGCGGTCTGGGGTTGGCGTTTGTCAGTGAGGTCGCCCGTTTGTTTAACGGCGAAGTCACGCTGCGCAACGTGCAGGAAGGTGGCGTGCTGGTCTCGCTTCGACTTCACCGTCACTTCACATAGCTTCAAATTCTTCCCACATAGCCTTCGTATCCTGCTGTCATTGCAAAGGAGAAGACTATGTTGAAATCCCCCCTGTTCTGGAAAATGACCACCTTGTTTGGTGCAGTATTGCTGTTGTTGATTCCGATAATGCTGATTCGGCAGGTGATTGTCGAACGTGCCGATTACCGTAGCGATGTGGAAGATGTGATTCGCCAAAGTACCAGCGGGCCGCAAAAACTCGTTGGGCCGCTCATCGCTATTCCTGTGACCGAGCTTTATACGGTGCAGGAAGACGATAAAACCGTGGAGCGGAAACGAAGTTTTATTCATTTTTGGTTACCTGAGTCATTGATGGTTGATGGCAATCAGAATGTGGAAGAACGCAAGATAGGCATCTATACCGGTCAGGTCTGGCACAGTGATTTAACGCTAAAAGCCGATTTCGATGTTTCGCGTCTTAGCGAACTCGACGCGCCAAATATCACCTTAGGCAAGCCATTTATTGTGATTAGCGTCGGGGATGCGCGTGGTATTGGTGTGGTGAAAGCACCTGAAGTTAACGGTACGGCGCTGACCATTGAACCCGGCACCGGGTTAGAGCAAGGCGGGCAGGGCGTGCATATCCCTTTACCCGAAGGGGACTGGCGCAAGCAGAACCTGAAGCTGAATGTGGCGCTGAATTTAAGCGGTACCGGCGATCTTTCTGTGGTGCCTGGCGGGCGTAATAGCGAAATGACCTTAACCAGCAACTGGCCGCATCCCAGTTTTTTAGGTGATTTTCTACCAGCCAAACGGGAAGTTAGCGAGTCAGGTTTTCAGGCGCAATGGCAAAGTAGCTGGTTTGCTAATAATCTCGGTGAGCGTTTTGCTTCAGGCAATGATACCGGCTGGGAAAACTTCCCCGCGTTTAGCGTCGCAGTGACGAAGCCAGCCGATCAATACCAATTAACGGACCGGGCGACTAAGTACGCCATTCTGCTGATTGCGCTGACTTTTATGGCATTCTTTGTTTTTGAAACGCTCACCGCGCAACGTTTACACCCAATGCAATATTTGCTGGTGGGGCTTTCATTGGTGATGTTTTATTTGCTCTTGCTGGCGCTTTCTGAACATACCGGTTTTACTGTGGCATGGATAATCGCCAGTCTGATTGGGGCGTTAATGAACGGTATTTATTTGCAGGCGGTATTGAAAGGCTGGCGTAATAGCATGTTGTTTACCCTCGTGCTGTTGTTGCTGGATGGTGTGATGTGGGGACTGCTCAACTCTGCCGATAGCGCGCTGTTGTTGGGAACCAGTGTGCTGGTGGTGGCGCTGGCCGGCATGATGTTTGTGACCCGTAATATCGACTGGTATGCGTTTTCACTGCCGAAAATGAAAGCCAGTAAAGAAGTTACCATGGACGATGAATTACGTATCTGGAAATAAGGTAGAAAAATAAAAACGGCGCTAAAAAGCGCCGTTTTTTTGACGGTGGTAAAGCCGATTAATCTTCCAGATCACCGCAGAAGCGATAACCTTCACCGTGAATGGTGGCGATGATTTCCGGCGTATCCGGCGTAGATTCGAAATGTTTACGAATACGGCGGATCGTCACGTCTACAGTACGGTCGTGCGGTTTCAGCTCACGGCCGGTCATTTTCTTCAGCAGTTCAGCACGGGACTGAATTTTACCTGGGTTTTCACAGAAGTGAAGCATGGCGCGGAACTCGCTGCGCGGCAGCTTGTACTGCTCGCCATCAGGGCCGATCAACGAACGGCTGTTGATGTCCAGTTCCCAACCATTGAACTTGTAGCTTTCAACGCTACGACGTTCTTCGCTGACAGTACCCAGATTCATGGTACGGGACAGCAGGTTGCGTGCACGAATAGTCAGTTCACGCGGGTTGAACGGTTTGGTGATGTAGTCATCTGCACCGATTTCGAGGCCGAGAATTTTATCGACTTCGTTGTCACGGCCAGTCAGGAACATCAACGCAACATTCGCCTGCTCGCGCAGTTCACGCGCTAACAGAAGACCGTTCTTACCCGGCAGATTGATATCCATGATCACCAGGTTGATGTCATATTCAGAGAGGATCTGATGCATTTCCGCGCCATCTGTCGCTTCGAAAACATCATAGCCTTCCGCTTCGAAAATACTTTTCAACGTGTTGCGTGTTACCAACTCGTCTTCAACGATAAGAATGTGCGGGGTCTGCATGTTTGCTACCTAAATTGCCAACTAAATCGAAACAGGAAGTACAAAAGTCCCTGACCTGCCTGATGCATGCTGCAAATTAACATGATCGGCGTAACATGACTAAAGTACGTAATTGCGTTCTTGATGCACTTTCCATCAACGTCAACAACATCATTAGCTTGGTCGTGGGTACTTTCCCTCAGGACCCGACAGTGTCAAAAACGGCTGTCATCCTAACCATTTTAACAGCAATATAACAGGCTAAGAGGGGCAGGACACCCAATAAAACTACGCTTCGTTGACATATATCAAGTTCAATTGTAGCACGTTAACAGTTTGATGAAATGATCGTATCTAAATGCTAGCTTTCGTCACATTATTTTAATAATCCAACTAGTTGCATCATACAACTAATAAACGTGGTGAATCCAATTATCGAGATTTATTTTTTATAAAATTATCCTAAGTAAACAGAAGGATATGTAGCATTTTTTAACAATTCAATCGTTAGTACAGTCAGGAAATAGTTTAGCCTTTTTTAAGCTAAGTAAAGGGCTTTTTCTGCGACTTACGTTAAGAATTTGTAAATTCTTACCGCGTAATAAGTTGACAATGATCACCCTGTTCGCGGTTATTTGGTCAAGAAGAGTGGCAATATGCGTATAACGATTATTCTGGTTGCACCCGCCAGAGCAGAAAATATTGGGGCAGCGGCGCGGGCAATGAAAACGATGGGTTTTAGCGAACTGCGGATTGTCGATAGTCAGGCACACCTGGAGCCAGCCACCCGTTGGGTCGCACATGGATCTGGTGATATTATTGATAATATTAAAGTTTTCAAGACACTAGCTGAATCGTTACACGATGTCGATTTCACTGTCGCCACCACTGCGCGCAGTCGGGCGAAATATCATTACTACGCTACGCCAGTAGAACTGGTGCCGCTGTTAGAGGAAAAATCTTCATGGATGAGCCATGCCGCTCTGGTGTTTGGTCGCGAAGATTCCGGGCTGACTAACGAAGAGTTAGCGTTGGCTGACGTTCTTACTGGTGTGCCGATGGTGGCGGATTATCCTTCGCTCAATCTGGGGCAGGCGGTGATGGTCTATTGCTATCAATTAGCAACATTAATACAACAACCGGCGAAAAGTGACACAACGGCAGACCAACATCAACTGCAAGCTTTACGCGAACGAGCCATGACATTGCTGACGACTCTGGCAGTGGCAGATGACATAAAACTGGTCGACTGGTTACAACAACGCCTGGGGCTTTTAGAGCAACGAGACACGGCAATGTTGCACCGTTTGCTGCATGATATTGAAAAAAATATCACCAAATAAAAAACGCCTTAGTAAGTGATTTTCAGCTTTTCATTCTGACTGCAACGGGCAATATGTCTCTGTGTGGATTAAAAAAAGAGTGTCTGATAGCAGCTTCTGAACTGGTTACCTGCCGTGATCAAATTAAAATTTTATTGACTTAGGTCACTAAATACTTTAACCAATATAGGTATAGCGCACAGACAGATAAAAATTACAGAGTACACAACATCCATGAAACGCATTAGCACCACCATTACCACCACCATCACCATTACCACAGGTAACGGTGCGGGCTGACGCGTACAGGAAACACAGAAAAAAGCCCGCACCTGACAGTGCGGGCTTTTTTTTCGACCAAAGGTAACGAGGTAACAACCATGCGAGTGTTGAAGTTCGGCGGTACATCAGTGGCAAATGCAGAACGTTTTCTGCGGGTTGCCGATATTCTGGAAAGCAATGCCAGGCAGGGGCAGGTGGCGACCGTCCTCTCTGCCCCCGCCAAAATTACCAACCATCTGGTAGCGATGATTGAAAAAACCATTAGCGGCCAGGATGCTTTACCCAATATCAGCGATGCCGAACGTATTTTTGCCGAACTTCTGACGGGACTCGCCGCCGCCCAGCCGGGATTTCCGCTGGCACAATTGAAAACTTTCGTCGACCAGGAATTTGCCCAAATAAAACATGTCCTGCATGGCATCAGTTTGTTGGGGCAGTGCCCGGATAGCATCAACGCTGCGCTGATTTGCCGTGGCGAGAAAATGTCGATCGCCATTATGGCCGGCGTGTTAGAAGCGCGTGGTCACAACGTTACCGTTATCGATCCGGTCGAAAAACTGCTTGCAGTGGGGCATTACCTCGAATCTACCGTTGATATTGCTGAATCCACCCGCCGTATTGCGGCAAGCCGCATTCCGGCTGACCACATGGTGCTGATGGCTGGTTTCACTGCCGGTAATGAAAAAGGCGAGCTGGTGGTTCTGGGACGCAACGGTTCCGACTACTCCGCTGCGGTGCTGGCGGCCTGTTTACGCGCCGATTGTTGCGAGATCTGGACGGATGTTGACGGTGTTTATACCTGCGATCCGCGTCAGGTGCCCGATGCGAGGTTGTTGAAGTCGATGTCCTATCAGGAAGCGATGGAGCTTTCTTACTTCGGCGCTAAAGTTCTTCACCCCCGCACCATTACCCCCATCGCCCAGTTCCAGATCCCTTGCCTGATTAAAAATACCGGAAATCCTCAAGCACCAGGTACGCTCATTGGTGCCAGCCGTGATGAAGACGAATTACCGGTCAAGGGCATTTCCAATCTGAATAACATGGCAATGTTCAGCGTTTCCGGCCCGGGGATGAAAGGGATGGTTGGCATGGCGGCGCGCGTCTTTGCAGCGATGTCACGCGCCCGTATTTCCGTGGTGCTGATTACGCAATCATCTTCCGAATACAGTATCAGTTTCTGCGTTCCGCAAAGCGACTGTGTGCGAGCTGAACGGGCAATGCAGGAAGAGTTCTACCTGGAACTGAAAGAAGGCTTACTGGAGCCGTTGGCGGTGACGGAACGGCTGGCCATTATCTCGGTGGTAGGTGATGGTATGCGCACCTTACGTGGGATCTCGGCGAAATTCTTTGCCGCGCTGGCCCGCGCCAACATCAATATTGTCGCCATTGCTCAGGGATCTTCTGAACGCTCAATCTCTGTCGTGGTCAATAACGATGATGCGACCACTGGCGTGCGCGTTACTCATCAGATGCTGTTCAATACCGATCAGGTTATCGAAGTGTTTGTGATTGGCGTCGGTGGCGTTGGCGGTGCGCTGCTGGAGCAACTGAAGCGTCAGCAAAGCTGGTTGAAGAATAAACATATCGACTTACGTGTCTGCGGTGTTGCTAACTCGAAGGCACTGCTCACCAATGTACATGGCCTTAATCTGGAAAACTGGCAGGAAGAACTGGCGCAAGCCAAAGAGCCGTTTAATCTCGGGCGCTTAATTCGCCTCGTGAAAGAATATCATCTGCTGAACCCGGTCATTGTTGACTGTACTTCCAGCCAGGCAGTGGCGGATCAATATGCCGACTTCCTGCGCGAAGGTTTCCACGTTGTTACGCCGAACAAAAAGGCCAACACCTCGTCGATGGATTACTACCATCAGTTGCGTTATGCGGCAGAAAAATCGCGGCGTAAATTCCTCTATGACACCAACGTTGGGGCTGGATTACCGGTTATTGAGAACCTGCAAAATCTGCTCAATGCTGGTGATGAATTGATGAAGTTCTCCGGCATTCTTTCAGGTTCGCTTTCTTATATCTTCGGCAAGTTAGACGAAGGCATGAGTTTCTCCGAGGCGACCACACTGGCGCGGGAAATGGGTTATACCGAACCGGACCCGCGAGATGATCTTTCTGGTATGGATGTGGCGCGTAAACTATTGATTCTCGCTCGTGAAACGGGACGTGAACTGGAGTTGGCGGATATTGAAATTGAACCTGTGCTGCCCGCAGAGTTTAACGCCGAGGGTGATGTTGCCGCTTTTATGGCGAATCTGTCACAGCTCGACGATCTCTTTGCCGCGCGTGTGGCGAAGGCTCGTGATGAAGGAAAAGTTTTGCGCTATGTTGGCAATATTGATGAAGATGGCGTCTGCCGCGTGAAGATTGCCGAAGTGGACGGTAATGATCCGCTGTTCAAAGTGAAAAATGGCGAAAACGCCCTGGCCTTCTATAGCCACTATTATCAGCCGCTGCCGTTGGTACTGCGCGGATATGGTGCGGGCAATGACGTTACAGCTGCCGGTGTCTTTGCTGATCTGCTACGTACCCTCTCATGGAAGTTAGGAGTCTGACATGGTTAAAGTTTATGCCCCGGCTTCCAGTGCCAATATGAGCGTCGGGTTTGATGTGCTCGGGGCGGCGGTGACACCTGTTGATGGTGCATTGCTCGGAGATGTAGTCACGGTTGAGGCAGCAGAGACATTCAGTCTCAACAACCTCGGACGCTTTGCCGATAAGCTGCCGTCAGAGCCACGGGAAAATATCGTTTATCAGTGCTGGGAGCGTTTTTGCCAGGAGCTTGGCAAGCAAATTCCAGTGGCGATGACTCTGGAAAAGAATATGCCGATCGGTTCGGGCTTAGGCTCCAGCGCCTGTTCAGTGGTCGCGGCGCTGATGGCGATGAATGAACACTGCGGCAAGCCGCTTAATGACACTCGTTTGCTGGCTTTGATGGGCGAGTTGGAAGGGCGTATCTCCGGCAGCATTCATTACGACAACGTGGCACCGTGTTTTCTTGGTGGTATGCAGTTGATGATTGAAGAAAACGACATCATCAGTCAGCAAGTGCCAGGGTTTGATGAGTGGCTGTGGGTGCTGGCGTATCCGGGGATTAAAGTCTCGACGGCAGAAGCCCGGGCTATTTTACCGGCGCAGTATCGCCGCCAGGATTGCATTGCGCACGGGCGACATTTGGCAGGATTCATTCACGCCTGCTATTCCCGTCAGCCTGAGCTTGCCGCGAAGCTGATGAAAGATGTTATCGCTGAACCCTACCGTGAACGGTTATTGCCTGGCTTCCGGCAGGCGCGGCAGGCGGTTGCGGAAATCGGCGCGGTTGCGAGCGGTATCTCCGGCTCCGGCCCGACCTTGTTCGCTCTGTGTGACAAGCCGGATACCGCTCAGCGCGTTGCCGACTGGTTGGGTAAGAACTACCTGCAAAATCAGGAAGGTTTTGTTCATATTTGCCAGCTGGATACGGCGGGCGCACGAGTACTGGAAAACTAAATGAAACTCTACAATCTGAAAGATCACAATGAGCAGGTCAGCTTTGCGCAAGCCGTAACCCAGGGGTTAGGCAAAAATCAGGGGCTGTTTTTTCCGCACGACCTGCCGGAATTCAGCCTGACTGAAATTGATGAGATGCTGAAGCTGGATTTTGTCACCCGCAGTGCGAAGATCCTCTCGGCGTTTATTGGTGATGAAATCCCGCAGGAAATCCTGGAAGAGCGCGTACGTGCGGCGTTTGCCTTCCCGGCTCCGGTCGCCAATGTTGAAAGCGATGTCGGTTGTCTGGAATTGTTCCACGGGCCAACGCTGGCATTTAAAGATTTCGGCGGTCGCTTTATGGCACAAATGCTGACCCATATTGCGGGCGATAAGCCAGTGACCATTCTGACTGCGACATCCGGTGATACCGGAGCGGCAGTGGCTCATGCTTTCTACGGTTTACCGAATGTGAAAGTGGTTATCCTCTATCCACGAGGCAAAATCAGTCCACTGCAAGAAAAACTGTTCTGTACATTGGGCGGCAATATCGAAACTGTTGCCATCGACGGCGATTTCGATGCCTGTCAGGCGCTGGTGAAGCAGGCGTTTGATGATGAAGAGCTGAAAGTGGCGCTGGGGCTGAATTCTGCTAACTCCATTAACATCAGCCGTTTGCTGGCGCAGATTTGCTACTACTTTGAAGCCGTGGCGCAGTTGCCGCAGGAAGCGCGCAACCAGCTGGTTGTCTCGGTGCCGAGCGGTAACTTCGGCGATTTGACAGCGGGCCTGCTGGCGAAATCTCTTGGCCTGCCGGTGAAGCGTTTTATTGCTGCGACCAACGTGAATGATACCGTGCCACGTTTCCTGCACGACGGTCAGTGGTCACCCAAAGCGACTCAGGCGACGTTATCCAATGCGATGGATGTTAGCCAGCCAAACAACTGGCCGCGTGTGGAAGAGTTGTTCCGCCGCAAAATCTGGCAACTGAAAGAGCTGGGTTATGCAGCCGTGGATGATGAAACCACGCAACAGACAATGCGTGAGTTAAAAGAACTGGGCTATACCTCGGAGCCGCACGCTGCCGTAGCTTATCGTGCGCTGCGTGACCAGTTGAATCCAGGCGAATATGGCTTGTTCCTCGGCACCGCGCATCCGGCAAAATTTAAAGAGAGCGTGGAAGCGATTCTCGGTGAAACGTTGGATCTGCCAAAAGAGCTGGCAGAACGTGCTGATTTACCCTTGCTTTCGCATAACCTGCCCGCCGATTTTGCTGCGTTGCGTAAATTGATGATGAATCATCAGTAACATCTATTCATTATCTCAATCAGGCCGGGTTTGCTTTTATGCAGCCCGGCTTTTTTATGAAGAAAATATGGAGAAAAACGACAGGGAAAAAGGAGAAATTCTCAATAAATGCGGTAACTTAGAGATTAGGATTGCGGAGAATAACAACTGCCGTTCTCATCGCGTAATCTCCGGATATCGACCCATAACGGGCAATGATAAAAGGAGTAACCTGTGAAAAAGATGCAATCTATCGTACTCGCACTTTCCCTGGTTCTGGTCGCTCCCATGGCAGCGCAGGCTGCGGAAATTACGCTAGTCCCGTCAGTAAAATTACAGATAGGCGATCGTGATAATCGTGGCTATTACTGGGATGGCGGTCACTGGCGCGACCACGGCTGGTGGAAACAACATTATGAATGGCGAGGCAATCGCTGGCACCCATATGGACCGCCGCCATCGCCGCGCCATAACAAGCACAATGATCATCGTGGCGATCATCGTCCGGGGCCTGACAAACATCATCGCTAAATATCAATGCCGGATTGCCATCCGGCATTGACTACAAACTTAACGCTGCTCGTAGCGTTTAAACACCAGTTCGCCATTGCTGGAGGAAGCTTCATCAAAGAAGTAACCTTCGCTATTAAAACCAGTCAGTTGCTCTGGTTTGGTCAGCCGATTTTCAATAATGAAACGACTCATCAGACCGCGTGCTTTCTTAGCGTAGAAGCTGATTATCTTAAATTTGCCGTTCTTCTCATCGAGGAACACTGGCTTGATAATCTCGGCATTCAATTTCTTCGGTTTCACCGATTTAAAATACTCATCTGACGCCAGATTTATCACGACATTATCGCCTTGTGCTGCGAGCGCCTCGTTCAGCTTGTTGGTGATGATATCTCCCCAGAATTGATACAGATCTTTCCCTCGGGCATTCTCAAGACGTATCCCCATTTCCAGACGATAAGGCTGCATTAAATCGAGCGGGCGCAGTACGCCATACAAGCCGGAAAGCATTCGCAAATGCTGTTGGGCAAAATCGAAATCGTCTTCGCTGAAGGTTTCGGCCTGCAAGCCAGTGTAGACATCACCTTTAAACGCCAGAATTGCCTGGCGGGCATTCTCCGGTGTGAAATCTGGCTGCCAGTCATGAAAGCGAGCGGCGTTGATACCCGCCAGTTTGTCGCTGATGCGCATCAGGGAGCTAATCTGCGGGGGCGTCAGTTTCCGCGCTTCATGGATCAGCTGCTGGGAGTTGTCTAACAGCTCCGGCAGCGTATAGCGCGTGGTGGTCAACGGGCTTTGGTAATCAAGCGTTTTCGCAGGTGAAATAAGAATCAGCATATCCAGTCCTTGCAGGAAATTTATGCCGACTTTAGCAAAAAAAGAGAATGAGTTGATCGATAGTTGTGATTACTCCTGCGAAACATCATCCCACGCGTCCGGAGAAAGCTGGCGACCGATCTCCGGATAACGCAACGGATCAAACACCGGGCGCACGCCGAGTTTACGCTGGCGTAGATAATCACTGGCAATGGTATGAACCACAGGCGAGAGCAATAATATGGCGGTCAAATTGGTAATAGCCATGCAGGCCATAATGATATCTGCCAGTTGCCACATCAGCGGAAGACTTAGCAAGGTGCCGCCGATGACCGTTGCGAAGGTGCAGATCCGCAGACACCAGATCGCTTTAGGGTTGTTCAGGCGTAAAAAGAAGAGATTGTTTTCGGCATAAATGTAGTTGGCAACGATGGAGCTGAAGGCAAACAGAATAACCACGACGGTAACAAACTCCGCACCCCAGGAACCCATTAGCACCCGCATCGCCTTCTGGATAAGCTGAATACCTTCCAGCGGCATGTAGGTTGTGCCGTTACCCGCCAGTAATATCAGCATGGCGCTTGCCGTACAGATGACCAGGGTGTCGATAAAAATGCCAATCATCTGGACAATTCCTTGCGCTGCCGGATGCGGAGGCCAGGACGCAGCTGCCGCTGCCGCGTTTGGCGTCGACCCCATTCCCGCCTCATTGGAAAACATACTGCGCTGAAAACCGTTAGTAATCGCCTGGCTTAAGGTATATCCCGCCGCGCCGCCTGCCGCTTCCTGCCAGCCAAAAGCACTCTCAAAAATAGACCAAATGACGTGGGGAAGTTGCCCGATATTCATTACGCAAATCACCAGGCTGGTCAGTACCCAGATTATCGCCATCAACGGGACAAACCCCTGCATGAGCCGGGCGACGCCATGAAGACCGCGAGTGATCGCCAGCAGAGCAAAGACAGCGAGAATAATACCTGTCACCAGCGGGGGAAAATCAAAAGAAAAACTCAGGGCTCGCGCAACAGCGTTCGCCTGAACTCCGCTGAAAATTATGCCGTAGGCGATGAGCAAAAAGACGGCGAACAGAACGCCCATCCAGCGCATCCCCAGCCCGCGCGCCATATACCATGCCGGTCCGCCACGAAACTGCCCATTGGCATCACGTTCTTTATAAAGCTGTGCAAGGGAACATTCGGCAAACGAGGTCGCCATGCCGATAAATGCGGCAACCCACATCCAGAAGACGGCTCCAGGTCCACCGGCGGTAATTGCCAGCGCAACGCCGGCCAGGTTGCCGCTACCCACGCGCGCTGCAAGACTGGTACACAATGACTGAAATGAGGTTAAACCGCCTGGCTGTGGATGAATGCTATTTTTAAGACTTTTGCCAAACTGGCGGATGTAGCGAAACTGCACAAATCCGGTGCGAAAAGTGAACCAACAACCTGCGCCGAAGAGCAGGTAAATCATTACCGAACCCCAAAGGACGCTGTTAATAAAGGAGAAAAAATCTGGCATGCATATCCCTCTTATTGCCGGTCGCGATGACTTTCCTGTGTAAACGTTACCAATTGTTTAAGAAGTATATACGCTACGAGGTACTTGATAACTTCTGCGTAGCATACATGAGGTTTTGTATAAAAATGGCGGGCGATATCAACGCAGTGTCAGAAATCCGAAACAGTCTCGCCTGGCGATAACCGTCTTGTCGGCGGTTGCGCTGACGTTGCGTCGTGATATCATCAGGGCAGACCGGTTACATCCCCCTAACAAGCTGTTTAAAGAGAAATACTATCATGACGGACAAATTGACCTCCCTTCGTCAGTACACCACCGTAGTGGCCGACACTGGGGACATCGCGGCAATGAAGCTGTATCAACCGCAGGATGCCACAACCAACCCTTCTCTCATTCTTAACGCAGCGCAGATTCCGGAATACCGTAAGTTGATTGATGATGCTGTCGCCTGGGCGAAACAGCAGAGCAACGATCGCGCGCAGCAGATCGTGGACGCGACCGACAAACTGGCCGTAAATATTGGTCTGGAAATCCTGAAACTGGTTCCGGGCCGTATCTCAACTGAAGTTGATGCGCGTCTTTCCTATGACACCGAAGCGTCAATTGCGAAAGCAAAACGCCTGATCAAACTCTACAACGATGCAGGTATTAGCAACGATCGTATTCTGATCAAACTGGCTTCTACCTGGCAGGGTATCCGTGCTGCGGAACAGCTGGAAAAAGAAGGCATCAACTGTAACCTGACCCTGCTGTTCTCCTTCGCTCAGGCTCGTGCTTGTGCGGAAGCGGGCGTGTTCCTGATCTCGCCGTTTGTTGGCCGTATTCTTGACTGGTACAAAGCGAATACCGATAAGAAAGAGTACGCTCCGGCAGAAGATCCAGGCGTGGTTTCTGTATCTGAAATCTACCAGTACTACAAAGAGCACGGTTATGAAACCGTGGTTATGGGCGCAAGCTTCCGTAACATCGGCGAAATTCTGGAACTGGCAGGCTGCGACCGTCTGACCATCGCACCGGCACTGCTGAAAGAGCTGGCGGAGAGCGAAGGGGCTATCGAACGTAAACTGTCTTACACTGGTGAAGTGAAAGCGCGTCCGGCGCGTATCACTGAGTCCGAGTTCCTGTGGCAGCACAACCAGGATCCAATGGCAGTAGATAAACTGGCGGAAGGTATCCGTAAGTTTGCTGTTGACCAGGAAAAACTGGAAAAAATGATCGGCGATCTGCTGTAATCATTCTTAGCGTGACCGGGAAGTCGGTCACGCTACCTCTTCTGAAACCTGTCTGTCACTCCCTTCGCAGTGTATCATTCTGTTTAACGAGACTGTTTAAACGGAAAAATCTTGATGAATACTTTACGTATTGGCTTAGTTTCCATCTCTGATCGCGCATCCAGCGGCGTTTATCAGGATAAAGGCATCCCTGCGCTGGAAGAATGGCTGACATCGGCGCTAACCACGCCGTTTGAACTGGAAACCCGCTTAATTCCCGATGAGCAGGCGATCATCGAGCAAACGTTGTGTGAGCTGGTGGATGAAATGAGTTGCCATCTGGTGCTTACCACGGGCGGAACTGGCCCGGCGCGTCGTGACGTAACGCCCGATGCGACGCTGGCAGTAGCGGACCGCGAGATGCCAGGCTTTGGTGAACAGATGCGCCAGATCAGCCTGCATTTTGTACCAACTGCGATCCTTTCGCGTCAGGTGGGGGTGATTCGCAAACAGGCGCTGATCCTTAACTTACCCGGTCAACCGAAGTCTATTAAAGAGACGCTGGAAGGTGTAAAGGACGCTGAGGGTAACGTTGTGGTGCACGGTATTTTTGCCAGCGTACCGTACTGCATTCAGTTGCTGGAAGGGCCATACGTTGAAACGGCACCGGAAGTGGTTGCTGCATTCAGACCGAAGAGTGCAAGACGCGAAGTTAGCGAATAAAAAAATCCCCCCGAGCGGGGGGATCAGACTGATGACAAACGCAAAACTGCCTGATGCGCTACGCTTATCAGGCCTACGATCTTCTTGCAATATATTGAATTTGCACGATTTTGTAGGCCGGATAAGGCGTTCACGCCGCATCCGGCATAAACAAAGCGCACGTTGTTAACAATCTTATCCCTTCGAGCGGGGGGAGCTTAACAATTAGTGAGACTCACCAATCGGCAGAACGGTGCGACCAAACTGCTCGTTCAGCACTTCACCCATCGCCAGATAGATTGCGCTGGCACCGCAGATAAGACCAATCCAGCCGGCAAAGTGGATGATCGCGGCGTTACCGGCAATGTTACCGATCGCCAGCAGGGCAAACAGCACGGTCAGGCTAAAGAAAACGAATTGCAGAACGCGTGCGCCTTTCAGCGTGCCGAAGAACATAAACAGCGTAAATATGCCCCACAGACCCAGGTAGACACCAAGGAACTGTGCATTTGGCGCATCGGTCAGCCCCAGTTTCGGCATCAGCAGAATTGCAACCAGCGTCAGCCAGAAAGAACCGTAAGAGGTGAATGCGGTTAAACCGAAAGTGTTGCCTTTTTTGTACTCCAGCAGACCGGCAAAAATTTGCGCGATGCCGCCGTAGAAAATGCCCATGGCAAGAATAATACCGTCCAGAGCAAAATAACCCACGTTGTGCAGGTTAAGCAGAATGGTGGTCATGCCGAAGCCCATCAGGCCCAGCGGTGCCGGATTAGCCAACTTAGTGTTGCCCATAATTCCTCAAAAATCATCATCGAATGAATGGTGAAATAATTTCCCTGAATAACTGTAGTGTTTTCAGGGCGCGGCATAATAATCAGCCAGTGGGGCAGTGTCTACGATCTTTTGAGGGGAAAATGAAAATTTTCCCCGGTTTCCGGTATCAGACCTGAGTGGCGCTAACCATCCGGCGCAGGCAGGCGATTTGCAGTACGGCTGGAATTGTCACGCGATAGGCACTGCCGCTGACCGCTTTAACCCCATTTAATGCTGCGCCCACAGGGCCTCCCAGACCCGCGCCGCGCAGCAAACCATGCCCAAGCACGCTCATTGCTGCGTGGGTGCGTAAAATGCGGGTCAATTGGCTGGAAAGCAAATGCGACACACCTTTTGCCAATAATTTGTCTTTCATCAGCAGCGGCAGCAGCTCTTCCAGCTCATTCACCCTGGCATCGACCGCGTGCAGAAACTCCTGCTTATGTTCCTCGTCCATTTTCTTCCAGGTATTACGCAGAAATTGTTCCAGTAACTGTTGCTCAATTTCAAACGTAGACATCTCTTTGTCGGCTTTCAGCTTCAATCGCTTTGAAACATCGAGCAAAATGGCGCGATACAATTTACCGTGTCCGCGCAGTTTGTTGGCGATACTATCGCCACCAAAATGCTGTAATTCTCCGGCAATCAGCTGCCAGTTTCGGCGGTGTCGCTCGGGATGTCCTTCCATCGATTTAAACAGTTCGTTGCGCATCAGTACGCTGGAGAGGCGAGTTTTGCCTTTTTCATTATGGGTGAGCAGCCGGGCGAAATTTGCCAACTGTTCCTCACTACAATGCTGGAGAAAATCCAGATCTGAATCATTCAGGTAATTAACATTCATTTTTTGTGGTTTCTATATTCTGGCGTTAGTCGTCGCCGATAATTTTCAGCGTGGCCATATCCGATGAGTTCACTGTATGACCGGAAAAGGTGATTTTTGAGACGCAGCGTTTGTTGTCGTTATCGCTGTTAATGTTGATCCAGTCAGTGGTTTGCCCTTCTTTTATTTCTGAAGGAATATTCAGGGGCTGACTGGCGCTACGGGCGGCTTTGAAATAAACCGATGCACCGCTTAACTGCAAATCGCCATGGTCGGCTGAGAGTTGTATGCGTTTAACAATGCGACAAACAGGAAGTTTCAGCGCCAGATCGTTGGTTTCGTTTCGCGGCATTGCAATGACGCCGAGGATTTTATGGTCGTTTGCCTGCGCCGTGCAGCACAGCATCAGGCTAATCGCCAGGCTGGCGGAAATCGTAATAACGGATTTCATAAGGATTCTCTTGGTGGGGAGGGGTAAGGGGATGAAACTAGTTTACCGCTGATAAAGAGAAGTTTCAGGTACGTAATATTTTCTTTTTATTACAATTTTTTGATGAATGCCTTGGCTGCGATTCATTCTTTATATGAATAAAATTGCTGTCAGTTTCACGTCTTGTCCTGCCATATCGCGAAATTTCTGCGCAAAAGCACAAAAAATTTTTGCATCTCCCCCTTGATGACGTGGGTTACGACCCCATTTAGTAGTCAACCGCAGTGAGTGAGTCTGCAAAAAAATGAAATTGGGCAGTTGAAACCAGACGTTTCGCCCCTATTACAGACTCACAACCACATGATGACCGAATATATAGTGGAGACGTTTAGATGGGTAAAATAATTGGTATCGACCTGGGTACTACCAACTCTTGTGTAGCGATTATGGATGGCACCACTCCTCGTGTACTGGAGAACGCCGAAGGCGATCGCACCACGCCTTCTATCATTGCCTATACCCAGGATGGTGAAACTCTGGTTGGTCAGCCGGCTAAACGTCAGGCAGTGACGAACCCGCAAAACACCCTGTTTGCGATTAAACGCCTGATTGGCCGCCGCTTCCAGGACGAAGAAGTACAGCGTGATGTTTCCATCATGCCGTTCAAAATTATTGCTGCTGATAACGGCGACGCATGGGTCGAAGTTAAAGGCCAGAAAATGGCACCGCCGCAGATCTCTGCTGAAGTGCTGAAAAAAATGAAGAAAACCGCTGAAGATTACCTGGGTGAACCGGTAACTGAAGCTGTTATTACCGTACCGGCATACTTTAACGATGCTCAGCGTCAGGCAACCAAAGACGCAGGCCGTATCGCTGGTCTGGAAGTAAAACGTATCATCAACGAACCGACCGCAGCTGCGCTGGCTTACGGTCTGGACAAAGGTACTGGCAACCGTACTATCGCGGTTTATGACCTGGGTGGTGGTACTTTCGATATTTCCATTATCGAAATCGACGAGGTTGACGGCGAAAAAACCTTCGAAGTTCTGGCAACCAACGGTGATACCCACCTGGGTGGTGAAGACTTCGACAGCCGTCTGATCAACTATCTGGTTGAAGAATTCAAGAAAGATCAGGGCATTGACCTGCGCAACGATCCGCTGGCAATGCAGCGCCTGAAAGAAGCGGCAGAAAAAGCGAAAATCGAACTGTCTTCCGCTCAGCAGACCGACGTTAACCTGCCGTACATCACTGCAGACGCGACCGGTCCGAAACACATGAACATCAAAGTGACTCGTGCGAAACTGGAAAGTCTGGTTGAAGATCTGGTAAACCGTTCCATTGAGCCGCTGAAAGTTGCACTGCAGGACGCTGGCCTGTCCGTATCTGATATCGACGACGTTATCCTCGTTGGTGGTCAGACTCGTATGCCAATGGTTCAGAAGAAAGTTGCTGAATTCTTTGGTAAAGAGCCGCGTAAAGATGTTAACCCGGACGAAGCTGTAGCCATCGGTGCTGCTGTTCAGGGTGGTGTTCTGACTGGTGACGTAAAAGACGTACTGCTGCTGGACGTTACCCCGCTGTCTCTGGGTATCGAAACCATGGGCGGTGTGATGACCACGCTGATCGCGAAAAACACCACTATCCCGACCAAGCACAGCCAGGTGTTCTCTACCGCTGAAGACAACCAGTCTGCGGTAACCATCCATGTGCTGCAGGGTGAACGTAAACGTGCGGCTGATAACAAATCTCTGGGTCAGTTCAACCTGGATGGTATCAACCCGGCACCGCGCGGCATGCCGCAGATCGAAGTTACCTTCGATATCGATGCTGACGGTATCCTGCACGTTTCCGCGAAAGACAAAAACAGCGGTAAAGAGCAGAAGATCACTATCAAGGCTTCTTCTGGTCTGAACGAAGATGAAATCCAGAAAATGGTACGCGACGCAGAAGCTAACGCCGAAGCTGACCGTAAGTTTGAAGAGCTGGTACAGACTCGCAACCAGGGCGACCATCTGCTGCACAGCACCCGTAAGCAGGTTGAAGAAGCAGGCGACAAACTGCCGGCTGACGACAAAACTGCTATCGAGTCTGCGCTGACTGCACTGGAAACTGCTCTGAAAGGTGAAGACAAAGCCGCTATCGAAGCGAAAATGCAGGAACTGGCACAGGTTTCCCAGAAACTGATGGAAATCGCCCAGCAGCAACATGCCCAGCAGCAGACTGCCGGTGCTGATGCTTCTGCAAACAACGCGAAAGATGACGATGTTGTCGACGCTGAATTTGAAGAAGTCAAAGACAAAAAATAATCGCCCTATAAACGGGTAATTATACTGACACGGGCGAAGGGGAATTTCCTCTCCGCCCGTGCATTCATCTAGGGGCAAATCAAAAAAGATGGCTAAGCAAGATTATTACGAGATTTTAGGCGTTTCCAAAACAGCGGAAGAGCGTGAAATCAAAAAGGCCTACAAACGCCTGGCCATGAAATACCACCCGGACCGTAACCAGGGTGACAAAGAGGCCGAGGCGAAATTTAAAGAGATCAAGGAAGCTTATGAAGTTCTGACCGACTCGCAAAAACGTGCGGCATACGATCAGTATGGTCATGCTGCGTTTGAGCAAGGCGGCATGGGCGGCGGCGGTTTTGGCGGCGGCGCAGACTTCAGCGATATTTTTGGTGACGTTTTCGGCGATATTTTTGGCGGCGGACGTGGTCGTCAACGTGCGGCGCGCGGTGCTGATTTACGCTATAACATGGAGCTCACCCTCGAAGAAGCTGTACGTGGCGTGACCAAAGAGATCCGCATTCCGACTCTGGAAGAGTGTGACGTTTGCCACGGTAGCGGTGCAAAACCAGGTACACAGCCGCAGACCTGTCCGACCTGTCATGGTTCTGGTCAGGTGCAGATGCGCCAGGGTTTCTTTGCCGTGCAGCAGACCTGTCCACACTGTCAGGGCCGCGGTACGCTGATCAAAGATCCGTGCAACAAATGTCATGGTCATGGTCGTGTTGAGCGCAGCAAAACGCTGTCCGTTAAAATCCCGGCAGGGGTGGACACTGGAGACCGCATCCGTCTTGCGGGCGAAGGTGAAGCGGGCGAACACGGCGCACCGGCAGGCGACCTGTACGTTCAGGTTCAGGTTAAACAGCACCCGATTTTCGAGCGTGAAGGCAACAACCTGTATTGCGAAGTCCCGATCAACTTCGCTATGGCGGCGCTGGGCGGCGAAATCGAAGTGCCGACCCTTGATGGTCGCGTTAAACTGAAAGTTCCTGGCGAAACCCAGACCGGTAAGCTGTTCCGTATGCGTGGTAAAGGCGTCAAGTCTGTCCGCGGCGGCGCACAGGGTGATTTGCTGTGCCGCGTTGTCGTCGAAACACCGGTAGGCCTGAACGAGAAGCAGAAACAGCTGCTGCAAGAGCTGCAAGAAAGCTTTGGTGGCCCAACCGGCGAGCACAACAGCCCGCGCTCAAAGAGCTTCTTTGATGGTGTGAAGAAGTTTTTCGACGACCTGACTCGCTAACCTCCCCAAAAGCCTGCCCGTGGGCAGGCCAGGTAAAAAAAAGGGTGCGTTGAAGATATGCGAGCACCTGTAAAGTGGCGGGGATCACTCCCCGCCGTTGCTCTTACTCGGATTCGTAAGCCGTGAAAACAGCAACCTCCGTCTGGCCAGTTCGGATGTGAACCTCACAGAGGTCTTTTCTCGTTACCAGCGCCGCCACTACGGCGGTGATACAGATGACGATCAGGGCGACAATCATCGCCTTATGCTGCTTCATTGCTCTCTTCTCCTTGACCTTTCGGTCAGTAAGAGGCACTCTACATGTGTTCTGCATATAGGGGGCCTCGGGTTGATGGTAAAATATCACTCGGGGCTTTTCTCTATCTGCCGTTCAGCCAATGCCTGAGACAGACAGCCTCAAGCACCCGCCGCTATTATACTGCGCTTTTAATTCACTTCTGTTTTATCAATTCTTTTTCTGAAGACGCCTCGCATTTTTGCGGAATAATATTTCAATACATCAATTTATTTAACTTAAATATATCCAGGGATTCACAAAAAAAGGTGTTTTCCTCTATCAAAAGTGAATGGCTAAAGGAAATTAATTATTAAAGGTTACTGTAATACTATAGAGAGACAAAGAAATACGTTCAGCAGCCAATGCTAAGTTCATCATGAAAAATGCCTATAAATCAAAGGGTGATATTTAAAACAGACACATTTTCTGAAACACGATATCCCTCCGCCCGTTCGCAAAAGTAATCTGCGATCTTCATCACGCTTCGATAGTCATCTTTAAATATACTGGCCTGGTCATTCTTAATAAAAATGAATTGTCTGGTGTATTAATTCCTATGGAATCATAAAAACAATGAATGGAGAACATATTATATGTCTGCCAAAAGACGACTTCTTATTGCGTGTACCCTGATAACAGCTATCTATCATTTTCCTGCATATTCTTCATTAGAATATAAAGGAACCTTTGGTTCAATAAATGCGGGTTATGCAGACTGGAATAGTGGATTTGTAAACACTCACCGTGGTGAAGTATGGAAAGTGACTGCGGATTTTGGGGTAAATTTTAAAGAAGCAGAATTTTACTCATTTTATGAAAGTAATGTACTCAATCATGCTGTAGCAGGGCGAAATCATACGGTTTCAGTAATGACGCATGTCAGACTCTTTGACTCTGATATGACATTCTTTGGCAAAATTTATGGCCAATGGGATAACTCATGGGGTGACGATCTGGACATGTTTTATGGATTCGGTTACCTCGGCTGGAACGGCGAGTGGGGCTTTTTTAAACCGTATATTGGATTACATAATCAATCTGGTGACTACGTATCAGCTAAATATGGTCAAACGAATGGTTGGAATGGTTATGTTGTTGGCTGGACAGCAGTATTACCATTTACGTTATTTGACGAAAAATTTGTTTTATCTAACTGGAATGAAATAGAACTGGACAGGAACGATGCTTACACGGAGCAGCAATTTGGCCGGAACGGGTTAAATGGCGGTTTAACTATTGCCTGGAAGTTCTATCCTCGCTGGAAAGCCAGTGTGACGTGGCGTTATTTCGATAATAAGCTGGGCTACGATGGCTTTGGCGATCAAATGATTTATATGCTTGGTTATGATTTCTAATTTTTTATCAGGGAATAATTATGCAGAAAACGTTAATGGCCAGTTTGATCGGCCTTGCAGTTTGCACAGGGAATGCTTTTAGTCCTGCCTTAGCCGCAGAGGCTAAACAACCTAATTTAGTCATTATTATGGCGGATGATTTAGGTTATGGCGATTTAGCAACATATGGTCATCAGATCGTTAAAACACCTAATATCGACAGGCTTGCCCAGGAAGGGGTCAAATTTACTGACTACTATGCCCCCGCTCCTTTAAGTTCACCTTCACGCGCAGGGCTATTAACCGGCCGGATGCCATTTCGTACTGGAATTCGCTCATGGATTCCTTCAGGCAAAGATGTTGCCTTAGGGCGTAACGAACTCACGATTGCTAATCTACTCAAAGCGCAAGGGTACGACACGGCAATGATGGGTAAGCTGCATCTGAATGCAGGCAGCGATCGCACCGATCAGCCACAAGCACAAGATATGGGCTTTGATTACTCACTGGTTAATACGGCGGGCTTTGTTACCGACGCCACGCTGGATAACGCTAAAGAACGCCCGCGTTATGGCATGGTTTACCCGACAGGCTGGCTACGTAACGGGCAACCCACTCCACGAGCCGATAAAATGAGCGGTGAGTATGTCAGTTCGGAAGTCGTCAACTGGCTGGATAACAAAAAGGACAGCAAGCCTTTCTTCCTCTATGTTGCTTTTACCGAAGTGCATAGCCCCCTGGCTTCGCCCAAAAAATACCTCGATATGTACTCACAATATATGAGCGCGTATCAGAAGCAGCATCCTGATTTATTTTATGGCGACTGGGCAGACAAACCCTGGCGTGGTGTGGGGGAATATTATGCCAATATCAGCTATCTGGATGCACAGGTTGGAAAAGTGCTGGATAAAATCAAAGCTGTGGGTGAAGAAGATAACACAATCGTTATTTTTACCAGTGATAACGGTCCGGTAACGCGTGAAGCGCGCAAAGTGTATGAGCTGAATTTGGCAGGGGAAACGGATGGATTACGCGGTCGCAAGGATAACCTTTGGGAAGGCGGAATTCGTGTTCCAGCCATTATTAAATATGGTAAACATCTACCACAGGGAATGGTTTCAGATACACCCGTTTATGGTCTGGACTGGATGCCTACTTTAGCGAAAATGATGAACTTCAAATTACCTACAGACCGTACTTTCGATGGTGAATCGCTGGTTCCTGTTCTTGAGCAAAAAGCATTGAAACGCGAAAAGCCATTAATTTTCGGGATTGATATGCCATTCCAGGATGATCCAACCGATGAATGGGCGATCCGTGATGGTGACTGGAAGATGATTATCGATCGCAATAATAAACCGAAATATCTCTACAATCTGAAATCTGATCGTTATGAAACACTTAATCTGATCGGTAAAAAACCAGATATTGAAAAACAGATGTATGGTAAGTTTTTAAAATATAAAACTGATATTGATAATGATTCTCTAATGAAAGCCAGAGGTGATAAACCAGAAGCGGTGACCTGGGGCTAACCTGATAATCATAATAAATGTAATGTATGCCATTTAGGGCTATGCCCGCCTGATTCAGTGCTACGCATTGAATCAGGTTCTTTTCGCGTTGAACAATATCAAGATACGGCTATTCGCAGGGAGTGGATATGTTTACCAACGTAAATGTTGATTGTTGCAAAACACCAGGATGTAAAAACCTGGGGTTGCTGAATAGCCAGGATTATGTCGCACAGGGTAAAAATATTTTATGCCGTGAATGTGGTTACTTGTTTCCAGTGATATCTGAACAGTCGCTTAATATTTATCGTAATATTGTGAATCACTCCTGGAGAGGTTTGATTTGCCAATGTTCAACTTGCGGAGGCACGTCCCTCAAAAAATATGGATATTCTGCACAAGGCCAGAGAAGAATGTATTGCCATCATTGTGAGAAAACATTTATCACTCTGAAACATGTAATTACCACACCACGAGGAGCCCAGTTAGCATTGATGATTGAGCAAGGGGAGGCACTTGCGGATATCAGAAAGTCATTACTTCTTAACAGCACTGGACTTAGCCGTGAACTGTTAAAATTAGCGCGTGAAGCAAACTATAAAGAAAGTCGACAGTGTTTCTCAGCTTCTGATATTACCCTGAGTACCCGCGCTTTTCGCGTCAAGTATAATGGTAGCAATAACTCTCTTTATGCTCTTGTTACCGCAGAAGAACAAAGCGGCAGGGTGGTTGCCATCTCAACCAATTACTCCCCATCTGCCGTAGAGCAACATTATCAATACACATCGAACTATGAAGAGCGTATGTCTCCAGGGACGCTGGCACATCATGTCCAGCGCAAAGAGTTACTTACTATGAGGCGGGATACCTTGTTTGATATTGATTACGGCCCGGCAGTTTTACATCAAAACGATCCGGGAATGTTGGTAAAACCGGTTCTTCCGGCATATCGTCATTTTGAACTGGTCAGAATACTGACCGATGAGCATTCCAACAACGTTCAGCATTACCTTGATCACGAATGCTTTATATTGGGCGGCTGCCTGATGGCTAATTTGCAGCATATTCATCAAGGTCGCTGCCATATTTCCTTTGTCAAAGAGCGCGGTGTGGCACCCGCCACCATTGATTTTCCGCCGCGATTATTCCTTAGTGGTGGGGTACGAAATAATGTCTGGCGTGCATTTTCTAACCGCAATTATTCAATGGCTGTATGCAATCTCACTGGCAGTAAGAAAGTCCGCGAGATGCGGCATGCAACATTGAACAGTGCGACGCGTTTTATCCACTTTGTGGAGAACCATCCTTTCCTTATATCATTGAACCGAATGTCTCCTGCGAATGTCGTTTCTACATTAGATATCCTCAAACATCTGTGGAATAAAAAACTAGAGCATGGAACAATTTAATTATTACTTTTCCGAATAATTTCTTCAGAAATCTTGACATTAGACTATGATTAATGGGGTTTAAGGTCATCAGCCGCCGCTTTCGGGCATCAAAAACTCATCTCTCGCTGATGGCGCAATTCTTTTAATAGATCGTAAAAAGCGAGCTATTCCTACACTATAATCTGATTTTAACGATGATTCGTGCGGGGTAAAATCGTGAAAACGATCTATTCACCTGAAGAGAAATAAAAAGTGAAACATCTGCATCGATTCTTTAGCAGTGATGCCTCGGGAGGCATTATTCTCATTATTGCCGCTGTATTAGCGATGATTATGGCCAACAGCGGTGCAACCAGTGGATGGTATCACGACTTTCTTGAGACGCCGGTTCAGCTCCGGGTTGGGACACTTGAGATCAACAAGAACATGCTGCTATGGATCAATGACGCTCTGATGGCGGTATTTTTCCTGTTGGTTGGTCTGGAAGTTAAACGCGAGCTGATGCAAGGTTCGCTGGCCAGTCTGCGCCAGGCGGCATTTCCTGTTATTGCCGCAATCGGCGGGATGATTGTCCCGGCATTGCTCTATCTGGCTTTTAACTATGCCGATCCTATCACTCGCGAAGGCTGGGCAATCCCGGCGGCGACTGACATTGCCTTTGCACTTGGTGTGTTGGCGCTGTTGGGAAGTCGTGTTCCGTTAGCGCTGAAGATCTTTTTGATGGCTCTGGCTATTATCGACGATCTTGGGGCCATCATTATCATCGCATTGTTCTACACTAATGACTTATCGATGGCCTCTCTTGGCGTCGCGGCTGTAGCAATTGCGGTACTCGCGGTATTGAATCTGTGTGGTGTACGCCGCACGGGCGTTTATATTCTGGTTGGCGTGGTGCTGTGGACAGCGGTGTTGAAATCAGGTGTCCATGCAACGCTGGCTGGCGTCATTGTCGGCTTCTTTATTCCGTTAAAAGAGAAGCATGGGCGCTCTCCAGCTAAACGTCTGGAGCATGTTTTGCATCCATGGGTGGCGTATCTGATTTTGCCGCTGTTTGCATTTGCTAATGCTGGCGTTTCACTGCAAGGTGTCACGCTGGAAGGTTTGACCTCCATTCTGCCATTAGGGATCATCGCTGGTTTGCTGATTGGCAAGCCACTGGGTATTAGTCTGTTCTGCTGGTTGGCGCTGCGTTTGAAACTGGCACATCTGCCAGAGGGAACGACTTACCAGCAAATTATGGCGGTTGGTATCCTGTGCGGTATCGGTTTTACTATGTCTATCTTTATTGCCAGCCTGGCATTTGGTAGCGTAGATCCAGAACTGATTAACTGGGCAAAATTAGGCATCCTTGTCGGTTCAATTTCTTCGGCGGTAATTGGATATAGCTGGTTACGCGTTCGTTTACGTCCATCAGTTTGACAGGACGATGTACTGGGGAGCCATAAACGGCTCCCTTTTCATTGTTATCAGGGAGAGAAATGAGCATGTCTCATATCAATTACAACCACTTGTATTACTTCTGGCATGTCTACAAAGAAGGTTCTGTGGTTGGCGCAGCGGAGGCGCTTTATTTAACACCACAAACCATTACCGGGCAGATCCGGGCGCTGGAAGAGCGCCTGCAAGGGAAACTATTTAAGCGTAAAGGACGTGGTCTGGAACCCAGCGAACTGGGGGAACTGGTCTATCGCTATGCCGATAAAATGTTCACCTTAAGCCAGGAAATGCTGGATATCGTCAACTATCGCAAAGAGTCCAACTTATTGTTTGATGTTGGTGTGGCAGATGCACTTTCCAAACGTCTGGTCAGTAGCGTACTTAACGCCGCAGTGGTAGAAGGCGAGCCGATTCATCTTCGCTGCTTCGAATCCACCCACGAAATGCTGCTGGAGCAATTAAGTCAGCATAAACTGGATATGATCATTTCCGACTGTCCGATAGATTCTACTCAGCAGGAAGGCCTGTTCTCCGTGAGAATTGGCGAATGTGGCGTGAGTTTCTGGTGTACAAATCCACCACCGGAAAAACCGTTCCCGGCTTGTCTGGAAGAACGGCGGCTTTTGATTCCTGGGCGACGTTCAATGTTAGGGCGCAAATTGCTTAACTGGTTTAACTCCCAGGGATTAAACGTAGAAATCCTTGGCGAGTTTGATGATGCCGCGTTGATGAAAGCTTTTGGTGCGATGCACAATGCAATCTTCGTTGCTCCAACGCTTTATGCATATGACTTTTATGCCGATAAAACTGTCGTAGAAATTGGTCGCGTCGAGAATGTGATGGAAGAGTACCATGCTATTTTTGCTGAGCGGATGATTCAGCACCCGGCGGTACAGCGAATCTGCAATACGGATTATTCTTCGTTGTTTTCTCCCGCCTCACGATAGCTATTAAAACTCACGCCCCGCTACATACGGGGCGTGCTAATGAACAAACGATGTCCTTTAAACGGGAAATATCTGGCGATATTTCCCTTTCTCGCGAATGAATACCGGTATCTGGTGCAGCGGTGCGCAATGATGAAGCGTTTGCCCACCCGCGTAGTGTTCATGGGTATAAAAATCGATCCATGTCTCTCCAGCAGGCAACCAGACATCACGTGAACGTGTACCTTCGTGCATTACAGGGGCAACGAGAAGGTCTGGGCCAAAGCAGTACTGATCATAAATATTCCAGCTTTCTGCCTGGTCAGGAAATTCAAAGAACATCGTGCGCATTATCGGGCTGTTCTTCTCGTGCGTCTCAGCCATAATTTTACTGATATAAGGTTTCAGTTTTTCACGCAACTGCAGGCAGGAAGTGAGAATTTCACCGGTTTCTTCGCCATAGCTCCAGACTTCATTCGGCGCGCCAGTCGGACATTGTGCTATGCCATCACGATAGGGTTGTTCAGGCAAAACCTGCGGGTCGCGGTTGCCATGTAAACGCATTACTGGGCTGAATACCCCCCACTGGAACCAGCGAATTAACAGTTCATGGAATTTCGGATCGTGAATATTACCGCCGTGGAAACCACCAATATCGGTTGTCCACCACGGGATCCCGGCAATTCCCATGTTCAAGCCAGCGGCAAACTGATTACGCAAAGAACGGAAAGAGGAGTGAATATCGCCTGACCACACCAGAGCGCCATATTTCTGACTGCCAGCCCAGGCACAGCGCAGCAGGTTAATCACCTGCTTTTCACCAGCCGCGGTCATACCATCGAAGAACGTTTTGGCGTACATACGCGGATAGATATTACCGACTTCCAGCACAGGCCCTGCGTAGTAACGATAGTTGTCATAATCGTAAACACCGAACTCTGGCTCGGCTTCATCCAGCCAGAACAGTTTCACGCCTTTATCGTAATAATTGCGTTTGGCTTTGTTCCAGACATATTCCCGTGCGCCAGGATGGGTAGCATCAAAGAACGTGGTGTTGCCAAGGAAATCCATATTGATAGGCAAACCACGCTCGGTGTGGACCAGCCAGCCGTTTTCTTTCATCTCCCGATAACTCTCGGTACGGTTATCAACCGTGGGCCAGAAGGAGACCATCAGTTCAATGCCCATCTCTTTTAGTTCGGCAATCATGGCATCGGGATCGGGCCAGTCGCGCAGATCGAACATCCAGTCACCCTGATTCGGCCAATGGAAGAAATCGATGACAATCACCGAAATAGGCAAATTACGCTGCTTGTAGCCACGTGCAACTTCTAGTAACTCTTGCTGATTACGGTAGCGCAACTTGCACTGCCAGAATCCCATGGCGTAATCGGGCATCATTGGCGGCGTACCGGTAACACGTGCATAGGCGGCGCTGATTTCTGCGGGAGTATCCCCTGCGGTAACCCAGTAGTCCAACTGTTCGCTAACTTCTGCCACCCATTCCGTGCCATTTTGCGCGAAAGTGACGCGACCCACCGCTGGGTTATTCCACAGAAAACCATAGCCGCGATTAGAAAGCAGGAAGGGAACCGATGCCTGAGAATTACGCTGCGCCAGCTCTAGCATACAGCCTTTTAAATCCAGATTTGGCTGCTGGTACTGCCCCATGCCAAACAACTTTTCGCCATCGTTGGCTTCGAACCGCGCCTTGATTGTGTATTTCCCGCCGGGAATCGGTTTGAACTCGCGGGCCTGTAAATTCAGGGCGCTGACATACTGACCGTGGGCCGACTCATCTTCGCCAATTTCGCCGCGCTGACGCCAGAACTCCTGCAGCAGGCATTTTTCTGCATTACGCCAGAAAGAGATCTGACCCTGCAGATTAACAATGGCGGTGATTTTGCCGTTTTGTAGTGTTGCCTGCTTTTCTTCATATGTGATATAGGCGACAGCATCACCTTTTTCTTCTGTTAATGCCCAGTTTTCATTGCGCATCATCGGCAGATGGCGACCGCTACGCACACGTAAACTGTTCTCACCCCATGCTTCAATCCAGAGATAACGATCGTCTTGTTGCCAGACCAGACGATGGGGATCTTGCTTAATAAACGACATAATTTCCTCCAGGAGCTTGTGACATGTTTAAGGGTTATGAACTTGCAAATCGTGTTGGATGCACTCTTCCATCGCTTCATATTTACGAAAGAAGAGCAGTGGAATGGCGGCGAGTGCAAAGAGCACGGCTGGCACCCAGATAAACGCCCAGCTAATACCGTCCAGACCGGCGGCAGTTTGTGGCTGGTTGGGAATATAGCCAAAGCTGTTCATAATCCAGGCGGCGAAGGCGGTGCCGATACCACTGCCCATCTTGATGCAGAAGGTACTGCCGAAGGCGATTAGAATGCCGGTAGCTTTAATCCCTGTTTTCCAGCGACCAAAATCAACCGCGAAACCAAGCATGGCGAAGGGCATAGAGCAGGCAATGCCACTGCCAATATTCGCCAGCATCCAGGCGGCAATCATCAAAGGAATATTGTCTCCAGCCAGCCACATCAGTCCTCCGCCGAACATGGCGACCAGCAGGCCGGTGATCCAAATCCAGGTTTTGGAGAGGTAACGGCTGAAAAACGGAATTGCGATGATAAACAAAATCTGAATGGTGGCGAGGCTGTTGATCAAGGGAACTAAATCTTTGCGATCCAGGTTGTAGGTTAAATAGTAAACAATGGTTGTGTTGCGCTGCTGTAAGGCAATCCAGAAGATGAGATTTGCCAGCACCATCAGGATCCACGGCCAGTTGCCTTTCATTGCCGAAAAGCTCTTTTTCATCGGCAGACGTGGTTCCTGCTGTATTTTGTCGGTATCCAGTTCTCGAATATTTTTGAAGGCAAATAGCGTTAGCGCACAGGAGATTACGGAAAAGACGATAGCAGTATAAATAAATCCTGCCTTATCATTACCGTTTCCAAGAAAAGCCACTAACGGTAGCGCCGTCGCATTCATTAATAACACGCCAATTTGCCCGCCGGTCATCCGGTAAGAGTTTAATACCAACCGTTCTTTTGGTGATAACGTCATCAAAGGTAATATTGCGCTTAGCGGCGTGTTTAAACCGGTAAAAAGAATGCTGGCTAACATGTACGATATTGCTGAATATATGGTTTTACCTGTCATACTGATATCTGGCGACCAGAATGAGAGTGCGCTAAATACAGCAAAAGGTAATGGCAACCATAAAAACCACGGCCGACATTTACCGTAGCGGGAATGCGTTTTATCAATAATAATCCCCCATACCGGGGCATCGATACCGTCTACAATACGCGCCAGTAGCAGGATGATGCCAGCTACGGCAAGGCTTATGCCCGCCACGTCAGTGTAGAAATAGAGAATGTAGGTGGAGCCAAAACAGTAGAGCAGATTACCTGCAACATCCAGCGAACCATAGCTGATCCGTTGTATTAAAGGCAGTGAATCGGATGCGGATGATTTATCAGTTTCAAGTACGGAACTCATTATATTCTCTCCAGAACAAGAATGCCTGGCTCAGAAAAACGACTTTTACTTTCTAAGCAAATACATGCTAACTATCCTTGATGCGTATTTATTAATGATGTAAAGCAACGTTGTGGCAATGAGAGTAATTAAAGTGGGGAAGAGCGACAATTATAATTTTTTGTTTTAAGGTTGCGTTAATTAGTTTTTTATTCAGTTTTCCTGCTATTTGTTATACAGTTCACGTTTTACAGCCAAATGAAATATTTTATCTTTCACAATGAAAAAGCATCAATTATATTTATGATGTATTCATGGAGAAAATATATAATCGATTAACGGTAACTTCCGCAGGCATAAAAAAACCCGCCAGAGCGGGTTTTTTTACAAAGCTGACAACAACAGGCAATTAAGCCAGTTTGTTGATCTGTGCAGTCAGGTTAGCCTTATGACGTGCAGCTTTGTTTTTGTGGATCAGACCTTTAGCAGCCTGACGGTCCACGATTGGTTGCATTTCGTTAAATGCTTTCTGTGCAGCAGCTTTGTCGCCAGCTTCGATAGCTGCGTATACTTTCTTGATGAAAGTACGCATCATAGAGCGACGGCTTGCGTTGTGCTTACGAGCCTTTTCAGACTGAATGGCGCGCTTCTTAGCTGATTTGATATTAGCCAAGGTCCAACTCCCAAATGTGTTCTATATGGACAATTCAAAGGCCGAGGAATATGCCCTTTTAGCCTTCTTTTGTCAATGGATTTGTGCAAATAAGCGCCGTTAATGTGCCGGCACTCGTTACGTAGTGATGGCGCAGGATTCTACCAGCTTGCGGGGTGTGAATACAGCTTTTCCGCGAGAAAAATTGCAGCAGGCGGTCAGTTTCTTCCCATGATTTGCGCCATAGCAATGAAAAGCCACTTCTTTCTGATTTCGGTACTCAATCGCCGGTTAACCTTGACCGCTGTACAAGGTATACTCGGACGATTTTCACTGTTTTGAGCCAGACATGAAGCTGATACGCGGCATACATAATCTCAGCCAGGCCCCGCAAGAAGGGTGTGTGCTGACTATTGGTAATTTCGACGGCGTGCATCGCGGTCATCGCGCGCTGTTACAGGGCTTGCAGGAAGAAGGGCGCAAGCGCAACTTACCGGTGATGGTGATGCTTTTTGAACCTCAACCACTGGAACTGTTTGCTACTGATAAAGCCCCGGCACGGCTGACCCGGCTGCGGGAAAAACTGCGTTATCTTGCAGAGTGTGGCGTTGATTACGTGCTGTGCGTGCGTTTTGACAGGCGTTTTGCGGCGTTAACCGCGCAAAACTTCATCAGTGATCTTCTGGTGAAGCACTTGCGGGTAAAATTTCTTGCCGTAGGTGACGATTTCCGCTTTGGCGCTGGTCGTGAAGGCGATTTCTTGTTATTACAGAAAGCGGGTATGGAATACGGCTTCGATATCACCAGCACGCAAACTTTTTGCGAAGGTGGCGTGCGTATCAGCAGCACCGCCGTGCGTCAGGCGCTGGCGGATGACAATCTGGCTCTGGCAGAAAGTTTACTGGGGCACCCGTTTGCCATCTCCGGGCGTGTAGTCCACGGTGATGAATTAGGGCGCACTATAGGTTTCCCGACGGCGAATGTACCGCTACGCCGTCAGGTTTCCCCGGTGAAAGGGGTTTATGCGGTAGAAGTGTTGGGCCTTGGCGAAAAGCCGTTACCCGGCGTTGCAAACATCGGAACACGCCCAACGGTTGCCGGTATTCGCCAGCAACTGGAAGTGCATTTGTTAGATGTTGCAATGGACCTTTATGGTCGCCATATACAAGTAGTGCTGCGTAAAAAAATACGCAATGAGCAGCGATTTGCATCGCTGGACGAACTGAAAGCGCAGATTGCGCGTGATGAATTAACCGCCCGCGAATTTTTTGGGCTAACAAAACCGGCTTAAGCCTGTTATGTAATCAAACCGAAATACGGAACCGAGAATCTGATGAGTGACTATAAATCAACCCTGAATTTGCCGGAAACAGGGTTCCCGATGCGTGGCGATCTCGCCAAGCGCGAACCGGGAATGCTGGCGCGTTGGACTGATGATGATCTGTACGGCATCATTCGTGCAGCTAAAAAAGGCAAAAAAACCTTCATTCTGCATGATGGCCCTCCTTATGCGAATGGCAGCATTCATATTGGTCACTCGGTTAACAAGATTCTGAAAGACATTATCATTAAGTCCAAAGGGCTTTCTGGATATGACTCGCCGTATGTGCCTGGCTGGGACTGTCATGGTCTGCCAATCGAACTGAAAGTAGAGCAAGAATACGGTAAGCCGGGGGAGAAATTCACCGCCGCTGAGTTCCGCGCCAAGTGCCGCGAATACGCTGCGACCCAGGTTGACGGTCAGCGCAAAGACTTTATCCGTCTGGGCGTGCTGGGCGACTGGTCGCACCCGTACCTGACCATGGACTTCAAAACTGAAGCCAACATCATCCGCGCGCTGGGCAAAATCATCGGCAACGGTCACCTGCACAAAGGCGCGAAGCCGGTGCACTGGTGCGTTGACTGCCGTTCTGCACTGGCAGAAGCGGAAGTTGAGTATTACGACAAAACTTCTCCGTCCATCGACGTCGCTTTCCAGGCGGTCGATCAGGATGCGCTGAAAACGAAATTTGGTGTAAGCAATGTTAACGGCCCAATTTCGCTGGTTATCTGGACCACCACGCCGTGGACGCTGCCTGCTAACCGCGCAATCTCCATTGCACCTGATTTTGATTATGCGCTGGTGCAAATCGACGGTCAGGCCGTGATTCTGGCGAAAGATCTGGTTGAAAGCGTAATGCAGCGTATCGGCGTTAGCGATTACACCATTCTTGGCACGGTGAAAGGTGCTGAGCTGGAACTGTTGCGCTTTACCCATCCGTTTATGGACTTCGATGTTCCGGCAATTCTCGGCGACCACGTTACGCTGGATGCCGGTACCGGTGCCGTTCATACCGCGCCAGGCCACGGTCCGGACGACTATGTGATCGGTCAAAAATATGGTCTGGAAACCGCTAACCCGGTTGGCCCGGACGGCACTTATCTGCCGGGTACTTACCCGACTCTGGATGGCGTTAACGTCTTCAAAGCGAACGATATTGTCATTGCGTTGTTGCAGGAAAAAGGCGCACTGTTGCACGTTGAGAAAATGCAACACAGCTATCCGTGCTGCTGGCGTCATAAAACGCCGATCATCTTCCGCGCGACGCCGCAGTGGTTCGTCAGCATGGATCAGAAAGGTCTGCGTGCGCAGTCACTGAAAGAGATCAAAGGCGTGCAGTGGATCCCTGACTGGGGCCAGGCGCGTATCGAGTCGATGGTTGCTAACCGTCCTGACTGGTGTATCTCTCGTCAGCGTACCTGGGGCGTGCCGATGTCACTGTTCGTGCACAAAGACACAGAAGAACTGCATCCGCGTACTCTCGAACTGATGGAAGAAGTGGCAAAACGCGTTGAAGTTGACGGCATCCAGGCGTGGTGGGATCTCGATGCGAAAGAGATCCTCGGCGACGACGCTGACCAGTATGTGAAAGTACCGGATACGCTGGATGTATGGTTTGACTCCGGATCTACCCACTCTTCCGTTGTTGATGTGCGTCCGGAATTTGCCGGTCACGCAGCGGACATGTATCTGGAAGGTTCTGACCAACACCGTGGCTGGTTCATGTCTTCCCTGATGATCTCTACCGCGATGAAGGGCAAAGCGCCATATCGTCAGGTACTGACTCACGGCTTTACCGTGGATGGTCAGGGTCGCAAGATGTCTAAATCCATCGGTAACACCGTTTCGCCGCAGGATGTGATGAACAAACTGGGTGCGGATATTCTGCGTCTGTGGGTGGCATCAACCGACTACACCGGCGAAATGGCTGTTTCTGACGAGATTCTGAAACGTGCTGCCGACAGCTATCGTCGTATCCGTAACACCGCGCGCTTCCTGCTGGCAAACCTGAACGGTTTTGATCCGGCAAAAGATATGGTGAAACCGGAAGAGATGGTGGTACTGGATCGCTGGGCCGTAGGTTGTGCGAAAGCGGCACAGGAAGACATCCTCAAGGCGTACGAAGCATACGATTTCCACGAAGTGGTACAGCGTCTGATGCGCTTCTGCTCCGTTGAGATGGGTTCCTTTTACCTCGACATCATCAAAGACCGTCAGTATACCGCCAAAGCGGACAGCGTGGCGCGTCGTAGCTGCCAGACTGCGCTGTATCACATCGCAGAAGCGCTGGTTCGCTGGATGGCACCAATCCTCTCCTTCACCGCTGATGAAGTGTGGGGCTACCTGCCGGGCGAACGTGAAAAATACGTCTTCACCGGCGAGTGGTACGAAGGCCTGTTTGGTCTGGCAGACAGTGAAGCAATGAACGATGCGTTCTGGGACGAGCTGTTGAAAGTGCGTGGCGAAGTGAACAAAGTCATTGAGCAAGCGCGTGCCGATAAGAAAGTGGGCGGCTCGCTGGAAGCTGCAGTAACCTTGTATGCAGAACCGGAACTGGCGGCGAAACTGACCGCGCTGGGCGATGAATTACGATTTGTCCTGTTGACCTCCGGCGCTACCGTTGCAGACTATAACGACGCACCTGCTGATGCTCAGCAGAGCGAAGTACTCAAAGGGCTGAAGGTCGCGTTGAGTAAAGCCGAAGGTGAGAAGTGCCCACGCTGCTGGCACTACACCCAGGATGTCGGCAAGGTGGCGGAACACGCAGAAATCTGCGGCCGCTGTGTCAGCAACGTCGCCGGTGACGGCGAAAAACGTAAGTTTGCCTGATGAGTCAATCGATCTGTTCAACAGGGCTACGCTGGCTGTGGCTGGTGGTAGTCGTGCTGATTATCGATCTGGGCAGCAAATACCTGATCCTCCAGAACTTTGCTCTGGGGGATACGGTCCCGCTGTTCCCGTCGCTTAATCTGCATTATGCGCGTAACTATGGTGCGGCGTTTAGTTTCCTTGCCGATAGCGGCGGCTGGCAGCGTTGGTTTTTTGCCGGTATTGCGATTGGTATTAGCGTGATCCTGGCAGTGATGATGTATCGCTCGAAGGCCACGCAGAAGCTAAACAATATCGCTTACGCGCTGATTATTGGCGGCGCGCTGGGTAACCTGTTCGACCGCCTGTGGCACGGCTTCGTTGTCGATATGATCGACTTCTATGTCGGCGACTGGCACTTCGCCACCTTCAACCTTGCCGATACTGCCATTTGTGTCGGTGCGGCACTGATTGTGCTGGAAGGTTTTTTACCTTCTAAAGCGAAAAAACAATAATAAACCCTGCCGGATGCGATGCTGACGCATCTTATCCGGCCTACAGATTGCTGCGAAATCGTAGGTCGCATCCGGCAAAAATCCTCAAAATATAAGAGCAAACCTGCATGTCTGAATCTGTACAGAGCAATAGCGCCGTCCTGGTGCACTTCACGCTGAAACTCGATGATGGCACCACCGCTGAGTCTACCCGCAACAACGGTAAACCGGCGCTGTTCCGCCTGGGTGATGCTTCTCTTTCTGAAGGGCTGGAGCAACACCTGCTGGGGCTGAAAGTGGGCGATAAAACCACCTTCTCGCTGGAGCCAGATGCGGCGTTTGGCGTGCCGTCACCGGACCTGATTCAGTACTTCTCCCGCCGTGAATTTATGGATGCAGGCGAGCCAGAAATTGGCACAATCATGCTTTTTACCGCAATGGATGGCAGTGAGATGCCTGGCGTGATCCGCGAAATTAACGGCGACTCCATTACCGTTGATTTCAACCATCCGCTGGCCGGGCAGACCGTTCATTTTGATATTGAAGTGCTGGAAATCGATCCGGCACTGGAGGCGTAACATGCAGATCCTGTTGGCCAACCCGCGTGGTTTTTGTGCCGGGGTAGACCGCGCTATCAGCATTGTTGAAAACGCGCTGGCCATTTACGGCGCACCGATATATGTCCGTCACGAAGTGGTGCATAACCGCTACGTGGTCGATAGCCTGCGCGAGCGTGGGGCTATCTTTATTGAGCAGATTAGCGAAGTACCGGACGGCGCGATCCTGATTTTCTCCGCACACGGTGTTTCTCAGGCAGTACGTAACGAAGCGAAAAGCCGCGATTTGACGGTGTTTGATGCCACCTGTCCGCTGGTGACCAAAGTGCATATGGAAGTCGCCCGCGCCAGCCGTCGTGGTGAAGAATCTATTCTCATCGGTCACGCCGGGCACCCGGAAGTGGAAGGGACGATGGGCCAGTACAGCAACCCGGAAGGGGGAATGTATCTGGTCGAATCGCCAGACGATGTGTGGAAACTGACGGTCAAAAATGAAGAGAAGCTCTCCTTTATGACCCAAACCACGCTGTCGGTGGATGACACGTCTGATGTGATCGACGCGCTGCGTAAACGCTTCCCGAAAATTGTCGGTCCGCGCAAAGATGACATCTGCTACGCCACGACTAATCGTCAGGAAGCGGTACGCGCCCTGGCAGAGCAGGCGGAAGTAGTACTGGTGGTTGGTTCGAAAAACTCCTCCAACTCCAACCGTCTGGCGGAGCTTGCCCAGCGTATGGGCAAACGCGCGTTTTTGATTGACGATGCGAAAGATATCCAGGAAGAGTGGGTGAAAGAGGTTAAATGCGTCGGCGTGACTGCGGGCGCATCGGCTCCGGATATTCTGGTGCAGAATGTGGTGGCACGCTTGCAGCAGCTTGGCGGTGGCGAAGCCATTCCGCTGGAAGGCCGCGAAGAAAATATCGTCTTCGAAGTGCCGAAAGAGCTGCGTGTCGATATTCGTGAAGTCGATTAAGTCATTAGTAGCCTAAGTTATGCGAAAATGCCGGTCTTGTTACCGGCATTTTTTATGGAGAAAACATGCGTTTACCTATCTTCCTCGATACAGACCCCGGCATTGACGATGCCGTTGCCATTGCCGCCGCGATTTTTACCCCCGAACTCGATCTGCAACTGATGACCACTGTCGCGGGTAATGTTTCGGTAGAGAAAACCACCCGCAACGCCCTGCAACTGCTGCATTTCTGGAATGTGGATATTCCGCTTGCCCAGGGCGCTGCCGTACCACTGGTTCGTGCGCCGCGCGATGCGGCATCTGTACACGGTGAATCGGGAATGGCTGGCTATAACTTTGTTGAACACAACCGTCAGCCACTGGGTATACCGGCGTTTCTGGCAATTCGTGATGCCCTGATGCGTGCGCCAGAGCCCGTTACCCTGGTGGCCATCGGTCCGTTAACCAATATTGCGCTGTTACTTTCACAATGCCCGGAATGTAAGCCGTATATTCGCCGTCTGGTGATCATGGGCGGTTCTGCTGGTCGCGGCAACTGCACACCAAACGCCGAGTTTAATATCGCTGCCGATCCAGAAGCGGCAGCCTGTGTCTTCCGTAGCGGCATCGAAATCGTCATGTGCGGTCTGGATGTCACCAATCAGGCAATATTAACCCCTGACTATCTCGCTACTTTGCCGGAGTTGAATCGCACCGGAAAAATGCTACACGCCCTGTTTAGCCACTACCGTAGCGGCAGTATGCAAAGTGGACTACGTATGCACGATCTTTGCGCTATCGCCTGGCTGGTGCGCCCGGAATTGTTCACACTCAAACCGTGTTTTGTCGCGGTAGAAACTCAGGGTGAATTTACCTCAGGCACTACGGTTGTTGATATCGACGGTTGCCTGGGCAAACCAGCCAATGTACAGGTGGCGCTGGATCTGGATGTGAAAGGCTTCCAGCAGTGGGTGGCTGAGGTGCTGGCCCTGGCGCTCTAATAATAAAACAAGGAAGTGTTCTATGACGTATGGAGAAGCGTATCTGGAAGGGTGGAAAAACATCTTTAATTATGAAGGTGTTTCCAATCGCTTCGAGTTCTGGTCGTTTATGATTGGTAGTGGCGTTATCTGTCTGCTTCCGCTTTTATGTTGGTGGTTAGCGGTAACAATTAACAATGACTATGGTGTTTTCATTTTTTTTGCGCTGCCCGCGTCATTTATTTTAACGTTGATTTTTGCCGTACCGGCGATAGCGTTAGCCGTCAGAAGGATGCACGATATCGGATATTCAGGGTGGTGGGTTACCATTGTCGTGTTGATCCCTGTTACGGGCGTAATTCTGCTTATACTGTGCTGCCTGCCGTCAAAGTCACAAGACCAGGCATAATGCCAGAGGGTATGACGCATCACTTTCTGCGTCATGCCTTTCACTGATATCCCTCCCTGTTTATCATTAATTTCTAATTATCAGCGTTTTTGGCTGGCGGCGTAGCGATGCGCTGGTTACTCTGAAAACGGTCTATGCAAATTAACAAAAGAGAATAGCTATGCATGATGCAAACATCCGCGTTGCCATCGCGGGAGCCGGGGGCCGTATGGGCCGCCAGTTGATTCAGGCGGCGCTGGCATTAGAAGGCGTGCAGCTGGGCGCGGCGCTGGAGCGCGAAGGATCTTCTTTACTGGGCAGCGATGCGGGCGAACTGGCCGGAGCCGGGAAAACAGGCGTTACTGTGCAAAGTAGTCTTGATGCGATAAAAGATGATTTTGATGTGTTTATCGATTTTACCCGTCCGGAAGGTACGCTGAACCATCTCGCTTTTTGTCGCCAGCATGGCAAAGGGATGGTGATCGGCACTACGGGGTTTGACGAAGCCGGTAAACAGGCGATTCGTGACGCCGCCGCCGATATTGCGATTGTCTTTGCCGCCAATTTTAGCGTTGGCGTTAACGTCATGCTTAAACTGCTGGAGAAAGCAGCCAAAGTGATGGGGGACTACACCGATATCGAAATTATTGAAGCACATCATAGACATAAAGTTGATGCGCCGTCAGGCACCGCACTGGCAATGGGAGAGGCGATCGCCCACGCTCTTGATAAAGATCTGAAAGATTGCGCGGTCTACAGTCGTGAAGGCCATACCGGTGAACGTGTGCCTGGCACCATTGGTTTTGCCACCGTGCGTGCAGGTGACATCGTTGGCGAACATACCGCGATGTTTGCCGATATTGGCGAGCGTCTGGAGATCACCCATAAGGCATCCAGCCGCATGACATTTGCTAACGGTGCGGTAAGATCGGCTTTGTGGTTGAGTGGTAAGGAAAGTGGTCTTTTTGATATGCGAGATGTGCTTGATCTCAATAATCTGTAACCACAAAATATTTATAATGATGCAAAAATAACACATTTAATTCATTGAATATAAAGGGCTTTAATTTTTGGCCCTTTTATTTTTGGTGTTATGTTTTTAAATTTAATGCAAATGCTGAAAATTACATGTTTTGTATTCTGTTTTTGTTGTTTTAATGTAAATTTTGACCATTTGGTCCACTTTTTTCTGCTCATTTTGATTTCATGCAATCTTCTTGCTGCGCAAGCGTTTTCCAGAACATGTTATATGATCTTTTTGTCGCTTAATGCCTGTAAAACATGCATGAGCCACAAAATAATATAAAAAATCCCGCCATTAAGTTGACTTTTAGCTCCCATATCTCCAGAATGCCGCCGTTTGCCAGAAATTCGTCGGTAAGCAGATTTGCATTGATTTACGTCATCATTGTGAATTAATATGCAAATAAAGTGAGTGAATATTCTCTGGAGGGTGTTTTGATTAAGTCAGCGCTATTGGTTCTGGAAGACGGAACCCAGTTTCACGGTCGGGCCATAGGGGCAACAGGTTCGGCGGTTGGGGAAGTCGTTTTCAATACTTCAATGACCGGTTATCAAGAAATCCTCACTGATCCTTCCTATTCTCGTCAAATCGTTACTCTTACTTATCCCCATATTGGCAATGTCGGCACTAATGACGCCGATGAAGAATCTTCTCAGGTACATGCCCAAGGTCTGGTGATTCGCGACCTGCCGCTGATTGCCAGCAACTTCCGTAATACCGAAGACCTCTCTTCTTACCTGAAGCGCCATAACATCGTGGCGATTGCCGATATCGATACCCGTAAGCTGACGCGTTTACTGCGCGAGAAAGGCGCACAGAATGGCTGCATTATCGCAGGCGATAACCCGGATGCGGCGCTGGCGTTAGAAAAAGCCCGCGCGTTCCCTGGCCTGAATGGCATGGATCTGGCAAAAGAAGTGACTACCGCAGAACCCTATAGCTGGACACAAGGGAGCTGGACGCTGACCGGCGGTCTGCCAGAAGCGAAAAAAGAAGACGAGCTGCCGTACCACGTCGTGGCTTATGATTTTGGTGCCAAGCGCAACATCCTGCGGATGCTGGTGGATAGAGGCTGTCGTCTGACCATCGTTCCGGCGCAAACTTCTGCGGAAGATGTGCTGAAAATGAATCCAGACGGCATCTTCCTCTCCAACGGTCCTGGCGACCCGGCCCCGTGCGATTACGCCATTACCGCCATCCAGAAATTCCTCGAAACCGATATTCCGGTATTCGGCATCTGCCTCGGCCATCAGCTGCTGGCGCTGGCGAGCGGTGCGAAGACTGTCAAAATGAAATTTGGTCACCACGGCGGCAACCATCCGGTTAAAGATGTTGAGAAAAATGTGGTGATGATCACCGCCCAGAACCACGGTTTTGCGGTGGACGAAGCAACATTACCTGCAAACCTGCGTGTCACGCATAAATCCCTGTTCGACGGTACGTTACAGGGCATTCATCGCACCGATAAACCGGCGTTCAGCTTCCAGGGGCACCCGGAAGCCAGCCCAGGTCCACACGACGCCGCGCCGTTGTTCGACCACTTTATCGCGTTAATTGAGCAGTACCGTAAAACCGCTAAGTAATCAGGAGTAAAAGAGCCATGCCAAAACGTACAGATATAAAAAGTATCCTGATTCTGGGTGCGGGCCCGATTGTTATCGGTCAGGCGTGTGAGTTTGACTACTCTGGCGCGCAAGCATGTAAAGCCCTGCGCGAAGAGGGTTACCGCGTCATTCTGGTGAACTCCAACCCGGCGACCATCATGACCGACCCGGAAATGGCCGATGCGACCTACATCGAGCCGATTCACTGGGAAGTGGTACGCAAGATTATTGAAAAAGAGCGCCCGGACGCGGTGCTGCCAACGATGGGGGGGCAGACGGCGCTGAACTGTGCGCTGGAGCTTGAGCGTCAGGGCGTGCTGGAAGAGTTCGGCGTCACCATGATTGGTGCCACTGCCGATGCGATTGATAAAGCCGAAGACCGCCGCCGTTTCGACGTAGCGATGAAGAAAATCGGTCTGGAAACTGCGCGTTCCGGTATCGCTCATTCAATGGAAGAAGCGCTGGCGGTTGCCGCTGAAGTTGGCTTCCCGTGCATTATTCGCCCATCCTTTACCATGGGCGGTAGCGGCGGCGGTATCGCTTATAACCGCGAAGAGTTTGAAGAAATTTGCGCCCGCGGTCTGGATCTTTCTCCGACTAAAGAGCTGCTGATTGATGAGTCGCTGATCGGCTGGAAAGAGTACGAGATGGAAGTGGTGCGTGATAAAAACGACAACTGCATCATCGTCTGCTCTATCGAAAACTTTGATGCGATGGGCATCCACACCGGTGACTCCATCACTGTCGCGCCAGCCCAAACGCTGACCGACAAAGAATATCAAATCATGCGTAACGCCTCGATGGCGGTACTGCGTGAAATCGGCGTTGAAACCGGTGGTTCCAACGTCCAGTTTGCGGTGAACCCGAAAAACGGTCGCCTGATTGTTATCGAAATGAACCCACGCGTGTCTCGCTCCTCTGCGCTGGCGTCGAAAGCCACTGGTTTCCCGATTGCCAAAGTGGCGGCGAAACTGGCGGTGGGTTACACCCTCGACGAGCTGATGAACGACATCACCGGTGGGCGTACTCCGGCCTCCTTCGAGCCGTCCATCGACTATGTGGTTACTAAAATTCCTCGCTTCAACTTCGAGAAATTCGCCGGTGCTAACGACCGTCTGACCACTCAGATGAAATCGGTTGGCGAAGTGATGGCGATTGGTCGCACGCAACAGGAATCCCTGCAAAAAGCGCTGCGCGGCCTGGAAGTGGGCGCAACTGGCTTCGATCCGAAAGTGAGTCTCGACGACCCGGAAGCGCTGACTAAAATCCGCCGCGAACTGAAAGATGCTGGCGCAGAGCGTATCTGGTATATCGCTGATGCCTTCCGCGCGGGTCTGTCTGTAGACGGCGTGTTTAATTTGACCAACATTGACCGCTGGTTCCTGGTACAGATTGAAGAGCTGGTGCGTCTGGAAGAGAAAGTCGCAGAAGTGGGCATCACTGGCCTGAACGCTGAATTCCTGCGCCAGCTGAAACGCAAAGGCTTTGCCGATGCGCGTCTGGCAAAACTCGCGGGCGTGCGTGAAGCAGAAATCCGCAAGCTGCGCGACCAGTATGACTTGCACCCGGTTTATAAGCGCGTGGATACCTGTGCGGCAGAGTTCGCCACCGACACCGCTTACATGTACTCCACTTATGAAGAAGAGTGCGAAGCGAATCCGTCTACCGACCGTGAAAAAATCATGGTGCTCGGCGGCGGCCCGAACCGTATCGGTCAGGGTATCGAATTCGACTACTGCTGTGTACACGCCTCGCTGGCGCTGCGCGAAGATGGTTATGAAACCATTATGGTTAACTGTAACCCGGAAACCGTCTCCACCGACTACGACACCTCCGACCGTCTCTACTTCGAGCCGGTAACGCTGGAAGACGTGCTGGAAATTGTGCGTATTGAGAAGCCGAAAGGCGTTATCGTCCAGTACGGCGGTCAGACCCCGCTGAAACTGGCGCGCGCGCTGGAAGCTGCTGGCGTACCGGTTATCGGTACCAGCCCGGATGCCATCGACCGTGCGGAAGACCGTGAACGCTTCCAGCATGCGGTTGACCGTCTGAAACTGAAACAACCGGCGAACGCCACCGTTACCACCATCGAAATGGCGGTTGAGAAAGCGAAAGAGATTGGCTACCCGCTGGTGGTGCGTCCGTCTTACGTTCTCGGCGGTCGGGCGATGGAAATCGTCTATGACGAAGCTGACCTGCGTCGCTACTTCCAGACAGCGGTCAGCGTATCTAACGATGCGCCAGTGTTGCTGGACCACTTCCTTGATGACGCAGTAGAAGTTGACGTGGATGCCATCTGCGACGGCGAAATGGTGCTGATTGGCGGCATCATGGAGCATATTGAGCAGGCGGGCGTGCACTCCGGTGACTCCGCATGTTCGCTGCCAGCCTACACCTTAAGTCAGGAAATTCAGGATGTGATGCGCCAGCAGGTGCAGAAACTGGCCTTCGAACTGCAGGTGCGCGGCCTGATGAACGTGCAGTTTGCGGTGAAAAACAACGAAGTCTACCTGATTGAAGTTAACCCGCGTGCGGCGCGTACCGTTCCGTTCGTCTCCAAAGCCACCGGCGTACCGCTGGCAAAAGTGGCGGCGCGTGTGATGGCTGGCAAATCGCTGGCTGAGCAGGGCGTAACCAAAGAAGTTATCCCGCCGTACTACTCGGTGAAAGAAGTGGTGCTGCCGTTCAATAAATTCCCGGGCGTTGACCCGCTGTTAGGGCCAGAAATGCGCTCTACCGGGGAAGTCATGGGCGTGGGCCGCACCTTCGCTGAAGCGTTTGCCAAAGCGCAGCTGGGCAGCAACTCCACCATGAAGAAACACGGTCGTGCGCTGCTTTCCGTGCGCGAAGGCGATAAAGAACGCGTGGTGGACCTGGCGGCAAAACTGCTGAAACAGGGCTTCGAGCTGGATGCGACTCACGGCACGGCGATTGTGCTGGGCGAAGCGGGTATCAATCCGCGTCTGGTGAACAAGGTGCATGAAGGCCGTCCGCACATTCAGGACCGTATTAAGAATGGCGAATATACCTACATCATCAACACCACCTCAGGTCGTCGTGCGATTGAAGACTCCCGCGTGATCCGTCGCAGTGCGCTGCAATATAAAGTGCATTACGACACCACCCTGAACGGCGGCTTTGCCACCGCGATGGCGCTGAATGCCGATGCGACCGAAAAAGTAATTTCGGTGCAGGAAATGCACGCGCAGATCAAATAATAGCGTGTCATGGCGGATATTTTTCATCCGCTAATTTGATCAAATAACTAATACGGTTCTCTGATGAGGACCGTTTTTTTTGCCCATTAAGTAAATCTTTTGGGGAATCGATATTTTTGATGACATAAGCAGGATTTAGCTCACACTTATCGACGGTGAAGTTGCATACTATCGATATATCCACAATTTTAATATGGCCTTGTTTAATTGCTGCAAAACGAGTCATAGCCAGTCTTTTAATTTGTGAAACTGGAGTTCGTATGTGTGAAGGATATGTTGAAAAACCACTCTACTTGTTAATCGCCGAATGGATGATGGCTGAAAATCGGTGGGTGATAGCAAGAGAGATCTCTATTCATTTCGATATTGAACACAGCAAGGCGGTTAATACCCTGACTTATATTCTGTCGGAAGTCACAGAAATAAGCTGCGAAGTTAAGATGATCCCTAATAAGCTGGAAGGGCGGGGATGCCAGTGTCAGCGACTGGTTAAAGTGGTTGATATCGATGAGCAAATTTACGCGCGTCTGCGCAATAACAGCCGGGATAAATTAGTCGGCGTAAGAAAGACGCCGCGTATTCCTGCCGTTCCGCTCACGGAACTTAACCGCGAGCAGAAGTGGCAGATGATGTTGTCAAAGAGTATGCGTCGTTAATGTCATTTCGTTGATACCACGCAGCCTGGTTGCCGGATGCGATGCTGGCTGAACTGCACCCCAAATGTTGGACATAATCTGACATCTGAAGGTGCAGTTTATGA